>JAESGM010000013.1_pt1 | contig 694926 bp, 714 predicted proteins | sample 9269721 | NCBI WGS metagenome assembly JAESGM01 (sample SAMN15720920, study PRJNA650825) | algae metagenome | isolation source: Komarekiella atlantica HA4396-MV6 and co-occurring heterotrophs from... | place: USA: Theobald House, Kauai, HI | collected 2009-07-29 | reverse complement strand
GCGCAGCCCAATACTGGCGTCATCCCGGAACCCGTTTGCAGCAAAGCTGCGAACGGGTATCCGGGACCCATGCCGTGACCTTCGACGTCACGGAATAGGTCCCGGCTCTCATCTCGCTTCGCTCGATTTCGGCCGGGATGACCCCCGTCATTGAACGGCGATCCCGAAACGTTGGAAGTCCCGTTTCAACACTTCGGCGTCGGTAAACTGCACCGCCTGCCACCCCGCCGCCTTCGCCCCCTCCACATTCTTCGCACTGTCGTCGATGAACAGCGTGTGCCGCGGGTTCAGCCCGAACGTCCGCGCATGCAACTCGTAGATCTCCAGATCCGGCTTGATCAGCCTGCACTCGCCCGAAACCGTCACCCCGCGTGGCTTCCTCAAGAACGCAAACCGCGCCTTCGCCTCCGCAAACGTGTCGGTGGCGAAATTGGTCAGCATGGTGACGTCGTGCCCGTCCGCGATCAGCGCTTCGAGGATCACGACGCTGTCGTCATAGGCGTGCGGCACCATCTTGTGCCAGTTCTGCCGGAAGGCGCGGATGTTCGGCTCATGGTCGGGGAAATCGGCGACCAGCAGCGCCTCGGCGTCCGGCCAGCTTCGTCCGCGATCCTGCTCGATGTTCCAGTCGCCGGTGGTCACCGTCTCGAGGAACCAGCGCCGGTCGTCGGCATCGGGAATGAGGTCGCGATAGGCGAGGTCGGGATCGTAGTGGATCAGGACCCGGCCGATGTCGAAGACGATGTGGCGGATTTCGGTCAACGCGATTTTTCCTTCGCTCTGGCTTTCGTCGAACCGGGTATGGCAGCTTCGATTGCCTTCTTCATGACAGTCGGAAGCGCCTCCGTGTGGATATCTTCGAGCCGCGCCCACCAGCCGCCGTTTTCGACGGGTTTCTCAGTGATTTCGGCGCGAAAAACCGTTAGTTTCAGCGCGAAATGCGTGAAGACGTGGGAGATCGAGCCCGAAACCTCCCATTTCGCCGCAAACGGCGCGGCGCTGGGGACAAGTTCGCCGTCGGTGCGCGAAGTCCAGCCCGTCGACGGCACTTCGGCCATGCCGCCGAGGAGACCCTTCGCCTCGCGCTTGCGCAGGAAGATCGCCCCGTCATGGATCGCGACGAACGCCGCCCCGCGCCGCAGCGGCTTCTCCGCCTTCGCGGCCTTCACCGGGTAGTGCTCCGGATCGCCCTGCCGCAACGCCAGGCACGCGTCATTGGCCGGGCACATCAGGCATTTCGGTCGGCGCGGCGTGCAGATCGTCGCGCCGAGATCCATCGTCGCCTGCGCGAAGTCGCCGGGCCGATTCATCGGCACAGCAAGCTCGACCAAGCCCTTGATTTCGCTCTTGGCTTTCGGCAGCGGCGTGGCGATGGCGGCAAGGCGGGTGAAGACGCGCTCGACATTGCCGTCGACCACGGCGGCCGGGCGGTCGAATGCGATGGAGGCAATGGCGGCGGCGGTGTAGGGGCCGATGCCGGGAAGGGCAAGCAGGCCGGACTCGGTATCTGGAAATGAACCTGCATGAGCGTTTTCAACGACTTCTGCGCAGGCCTTCAAATTGCGCGCGCGCGAATAATAGCCGAGGCCCGCCCACGCCTTCATGATGTCGTCGTTGTCCGCATTGGCGAGATCGGAAACGGTCGGCCAGCGCTCGATGAACTTGAGAAAATAAGGCTTCACGGCCTCGACCGTCGTCTGCTGGAGCATGACCTCCGACAGCCAGACGCGGTAGGGATCGGCTCGCAATCCGGCGGCGAGATCACGCGGCGGGACGCGCCAGGGCAGGTCGCGATGGTGCCTGTCGTACCAGCCGAGAAGCGCCGCCGCGACACGCCTGGCTCGTTCCGGATCGAACCATGTCTCCTCGCCCGATGGCGCCATTCGTCCGTTCCTGATAGGAGTTTCAAAGACCCAAGCGCATAGAGGATTTTGGCAATGGCAGGCAAACCAAAAGGGCCGTGGGGCGCCCAGCCGGTTGCCGACCTGGCGACGCGCATCCTCGATCCTGTGCTGAAGAAGCGTACCGGCATTTCGGTCGCGCTGATCCAGTCCTGGGAGGAAATCGTCGGCGAGCGCATCGCCAGCGCGTCGCGCCCGGAGAAGATCGTCTGGCCGCGCCGCATGGGCGAGGACGACCCGTTCGAGCCGGCGACCTTGATCGTCGCCTGCGAGGGCATGGCGGCGCTGGCGCTGCAGCACGAGACGGGCGAGGTGATCGCCCGCGTCAACGGTTTCCTCGGCTTTGCCGCCGTCGGGCGGATCAGGATATTGCAGAAGCCGGTCACCATCGATCCGCCGCGCCGCCCGCGCGGTCCGGCGAAGCTCGACGGGCGCCAGGAAGCGCATCTGAAGAGCGTGACGGCGAAGATCGAGGATGACGGCCTGCGCGCGTCGCTCGAACGGCTCGGCGCCGAGGTGATCGGCGCGAAACGTCGCAGCGCTTGAAACGCAACCGCCGAAGTCGCACCTTTGTGAACACAGTGTCGCGCTTTGGCGGTAGGAAAGGGACGATCCTTGCCGTATTCGCTCATTAGAGGGATGGAATACAGGCAACACTATAACTGGACGCAAGGTGATTCGAATGGCCTCTTACTTGTCGCGCAGACATATCCTGACCTCGCTCGTGGCGCTGCCCGCAGCAACCCTCGCGCTCTCGGCATGCAGCGACAGTGGCAACGCAAACAGCACGGCCGCGGCCGCGACCACCGACCCGGTGACGACGGGCGCGACCGCGCCGAACCCGCAGGGCACGGTCGACATGGAAGCGCTGCTCGAGCCGGGCACGCTGGAAGACAAGGTGATGGGCGAGGCCGACGCGCCGGTGACGATCGTCGAATACGCATCGATGACCTGCGGCCATTGCGGCAACTTCCACAACAACACGCTGCCGGCGATCAAGGAAAAGTACATCGACACGGGCAAGGCGCGGCTCATCATGCGCGAATTCCCGTTCGACCCGCGCGCCGAGGCCGGCGCGATGCTGGCACGCTGCGCCGACGACAACTATTTCGCCATGTCGGATGTGCTCTTCAAGCAGCAGAACAGCTGGGTTCCGGTCGACAACGCGCGCGAAGCCCTGCTCAAGATCGCGCGTCTCGGCGGCTTTACACAGGAATCCTTCGAGGCTTGCTTGACGGACCAGGCGCTTCTCGATGAAATCCGTGCGGTAAGGGCTCGCGGCCAGAACGATTTCGGTGTCGAGGCGACGCCGACTTTCTTCATCAACGGCAACAAGTATTCGGGAGCACTGTCGGTTGACGAAATGTCGGCCATCATCGACTCGATGCTCTGACGTCCACATCGTAAATGCCGGGCGTGGCAAAGCCGCGCCCGGATTTCCGGCTAAGCGCTGATGCGCTTCAACCGGCTCCGCCTCCTCGGCTTCAAATCCTTCGTCGATCCCGGTGAATTCGTCATCGAACGCGGCCTGACGGGCGTGGTCGGGCCGAACGGCTGCGGCAAGTCGAACCTCGTCGAGGCGCTGCGCTGGGTGATGGGCGAAAGCTCGTACAAGAACATGCGCGCGTCCGGCATGGACGACGTCATATTCTCCGGTTCGGGCACGCGGCCGGCGCGCAACACCGCCGAAGTCACGCTTTTCCTCGACAATTCCGACCGCACCGCCCCCGCCGCCTTCAACAATGCCGACGAATTGCAGGTCTCGCGTCGGATCGAACGTGCGTCCGGCTCGGTCTACCGGATCAACGGCAAGGAGGCGCGCGCCAAGGACGTGCAGCTTCTCTTCGCCGACCAGTCGACCGGCGCGCGCTCGCCATCGATGGTGGGGCAGGGGCGGATCGGCGAACTGATCCAGGCCAAGCCGCAGGCGCGCCGCGCGCTTCTGGAAGAGGCGGCCGGCATTTCGGGCCTGCACTCGCGCCGCCACGAGGCGGAACTGCGCCTGCGCGCGGCCGAGCAGAACCTCGAACGGCTCGACGACGTGACCGGCGAACTGGCGACGCAGATCGACAGCCTGAAGCGGCAGGCGCGGCAGGCGCAACGCTTCAAGACGCTTTCAGCCGACATCCGCAAGGCGGAGGCGACGCTGCTTCATCTGCGCTGGGTGCACGCCAAGGCGCAGGAGGGCGAGGCGAAATCGGCGCTGGCCCGCGCGACCTCGGCCGTGGCCGAGCGCGCGCAGGCGCAGATCGAGGCGGCGAAGGGACAGGCGGTCGGCGCGCATAAGCTGCCCGGCCTGCGCGAGGCGGAGGCGGTTGCGGCAGCCGCGCTGCAGCGCCTGACGATCGCCCGAACGCAACTCGAGGAAGAGACGAAACGGATTGCCGCACGGCGCGACGAACTGGCAAAGCGGCTCGCGCAGGCCGACGCCGACATCGGGCGCGAACGGCAATTGATGAGCGAGAATGCTGGCATTCTCGAACGGCTGGCGACGGAAGAGGCCGGGCTGACTGCGGCCGGCGAGGGGCAGACGGAGCGTGAGGCGGGTGCGGCCGCGCGGCTCGTCGAAATCTCCGACCGGCTGGCAGGCTTCGAGCGCGACTTGTCGTCGGTGACGGCGAAGCGGGCGGAAAGTGCTGCGATCCGCGCGCAGGTGCAAAAGACGCTGCGCGATCTTGCCGAGAACCAGGCGCGGACCGAGCGCCAGAGCCAGGCGAACTCGGCGGAGCTGGCCGCGCTGGACGCGAAGGCCGCGAACCTGCCCGACCCGGCCGAAAAGCGCACAGAGTTCGAGCGCGCGGAAACCGAGCGCGCCGAGGCGGAAGAGGCCGCGACCGTGGCCGAGGCGGCGGTGGCGCCGTCGCGGGCGGCCGAAGCTGCCGCGCGCCCGCCGGTGCAGGAGTCGAAGAACGCGCTTGCGCGGGTGGAAACGGAAGCGCGGACGCTGGCGAAGATTCTGTCGGCAGGCAGCAGCGCGGAATATCCGCCGGTGCTCGACAGGATTTCGGTTGCGCGCGGCTACGAGACGGCGCTCGGCGCGGCGCTGGGCGACGATCTCGACCTCCCGCTCGATGCCGGCGCGGCCGCGCGGTGGGCAATGATCGACGCGAGCGGCGATCCCGATCTGCCGGCGGGGGTCGAGGCACTTGCGGCGCATGTGACCGCGCCGGCCGAGCTTGGCCGTCGCTTGCGGCAGATCGGCGTCGTGTCGAAAGCAGACGGCGCGCGGCTGCACGGCGCGCTCGCGGCAGGCCAGATGCTGGTTTCGCGCGAGGGCGACGTCTGGCGCTGGGACGGGATCGTGGCCGGCGCCGATGCGCCGACTGCCGCCGCGCAAAGGCTGGCGCAGCGCAATCGTCTCGCCGAACTCGAACGCGAGCAGGCGGCGGCGCGGGCGGCGGTCGCGACCAGCGAAACGGCGCTGAAGCGGGCGGAAGACGCGGCGCGCCTTGCGGCGGACGCCGAACGGGCCGCGCGCGAGCGCCTGCGCGCCGCTCAGAAGGCCGTCGGCGAAAGGCGCGAGGCGTTGGCACAGGCCGAACGTGCGCGCGGCGAGATCGACAACCGGCGCGGCGCGCTGGACGAGACGGCGACGCGGCTGGCCGAGGCGCTGGCAGAGACCGCGCGCATCCGCGCCGAGGCCGAGGCTGCGCTGGCTGACGCGCCGGACCTGACCGCGCTCGACGCGCAGTTTTCCGACCTGACGGCGAAAGTTTCCATCGAGCGCAGCGCAGAGGCCGAGGCGCGCGGCGCGCGCGACGGGCTCGTGCGCGAGGCCGAGCAGCGCGCTCGGCGCTTGCTGGCGATCGAGGCCGAGCGGCAGGGCTGGGTGACGCGCGCGAAGGACGCCGGCGCGCAGGCGGAAGCACTGGCTGCGCGGCGCGGAGAGGCGGCGGCGGAGGCCGCACAGCTTGCCGACGCGCCGGACGAGCTGGAGGTCAAGCGTCGCGCGCTCGCCGGCGAGATCGACAAGGCGGAGGCCGCCCGCAAGCTGGCCGCCGATGCGCTGGCGAGCGCCGAGACGGGGCAGGTGGTGCTCGACCGCGCCGCGACCGACGCGATCGAGGGGCTGAGCCGTGCGCGCGAGGAGCGCGGCCGGGCAGAGGAACGGCTTTCGGCCGCAGAGGAACGGCGCAAAGAGGTCGAGGCGCGCATGCGCGAAGTGGTCGGCGTCGAGCCGCACCTGGTGGCGCGGCAGGCCGAGCTTTTGGCTGACCAGGCCGAGCCCGAGATCGCCGATGTGGAGCGCCGGCTCGACCGCCTGAAGGGCGAGCGCGAGCGGCTGGGCGCGGTCAATCTGCGCGCCGAAGAGGAGGCGCGGGAACTTTCGGATCGGTACGATTTGATCACCAAGGAGCGCGTCGACGTGGTGGACGCGATCGCGCGGCTGCGCGAGGCGATCCAGAGCCTGAACCGCGAAGGGCGCGAGCGGCTTCTGGCGGCGTTCGGACGGGTCGATACCGAGTTCCGGCGGCTGTTCACCCACCTGTTCGGCGGCGGCACGGCCGAACTGCAACTGATCGAATCCGACGATCCGCTGGAAGCGGGGCTCGAGATTCTGGCGCGTCCGCCGGGCAAACGGCCGCAGACGATGACGCTGCTCTCGGGCGGCGAACAGGCGCTGACGGCGATGGCGCTGATCTTCGCGGTGTTCCTGACCAACCCGGCGCCGATCTGCGTGCTCGACGAGGTGGATGCCCCGCTCGACGACCACAATGTCGAGCGCTTCTGCAATCTGATGGACGAGATGGCGGCGACGACCGAGACGCGCTTCGTCATCATCACCCACAATCCGATCACCATGGCGCGCATGAACCGGCTGTTCGGCGTGACGATGGCCGAGCAGGGCGTGAGCCAGCTCGTCTCGGTCGATCTGCAGACGGCCGAACAGATGCGCGAGGCGGTATGAGCGACGACTTGGCGAAGAGGGCAGCGGAGCTGTCGACGGCGCTCCGCGACCTGCACAAGGCGCTGATCCATGCCGAGGCCGGCGACGATCCGGCCTATGCCAACCCTTACACGCTGCTCTTCGACGTGATCGGCAACCCGCGCTTTTCCTGGCTCGAAAGCCTGTCGCAACTCATCGTCGTGCTCGACGAGGCGCGGGCCGACAAGGAAACCTTCTCGGGCGAAATCCTTGCCGATGCCGCGCGCAGCGCCGGGCGGCTGATCGGCGAGGGCGAGGACCACGACGCACCGTTTCGCCTGCGCCACCTGATGGCCGTGCAGAACGCGCCCGACGTCGCGATCGCGACGGGCAGGCTGCGCCGGACGCTCGTCACACTCTAGAAGCTGCGGCCGTCGACCGGCACGCGCTTGACCTCGCTCAGGTCGATGCCTTCGAGACACCGGATATTGACCGCCGCCGTCTTCGTGCCGTCGGGCGCGGTGCCGGTGCTGAACGGCGCGCAGCCGCAGTCCGGGCAGAAATGGTGGTCGATCACGTGCTTGTTGAAATGGTAGGTCGACAACCCGCCGAGGTCCTCCTCCAGCCGGAAATCGTTCAGCGGCACGAACCAGAGAAGATAGCCCTTCCGGCTGCAATGGGAGCAATTGCACTCCATCGCCTGTTCGAATTCACCGGCGACTTCGAACCTCACGCGTCCGCAATGACAACTGCCCTTGTGCATGGGTCCCGCCCCTTCTGACTGTTCCTATTCGCTCCAGACCGCCAATTCATTGCCCGCCGGATCGGTGAAATGGAAGCGGCGGCCGCCGGGAAAGTCGAAGATCGGCTTGACGACCTTGCCGCCCGCCTGCGTGACTGCTTCGAGCGTGCGCTCCAGGTCGGTCGAGAAGAGGACCGGCAGCGGCTTCGCCTCCTGCACGGCAGAGCCGTCGAAGCCACCGTCGAGGCCTTCGGAAAAGGCGGAGTAGCGCGGGCCGTAATCGGTGAAGGTCCAGCCGAAGGCGGAGCTGTAGAAGGCCTTGACGCCGTCGATCGCGCCGCCCGCCGCCTGCATTTCGAGATAATCGAGTTTTCCGTCCTTGCGCATTCGTCAACTCCATGTATGTTCATGTTATGTTCTATTCAGCCTGAGGAGGAAAGGCAAGCGAAAGAAGCGGAAATCAAGCGTGTCCGGGACTCAATCGATTGAGGTCGGCGAGCGGGGAGGGGACGCCTTGCCTTTTGCTGCGCTGCACTCTATCGCTCGAAACCCGCAGCATGGAGGACAGCATGGCGAAGTGGGTCTACGCATTCGGCGACGGCAAGGCGGAGGGGCGCGCCGGCGACAAGAACCTGCTCGGCGGCAAGGGCGCCAACCTTGCCGAAATGTGCAATCTGGGCCTGCCCGTGCCGCCCGGCTTCACCATCACGACCGCGGCCTGCGTCCACTATTACGGCAATGGACGCGCCTTTCCGGGTGAACTGGAGAGCGAGGTCGACGCCGCGCTCGAGGAGGTCGGCCGCATTACCGGCAAGCGGTTCGGCGATCCGGCGAAGCTGCTTTTGGTCTCTGTGCGCTCGGGCGCCCGTGCGTCCATGCCGGGCATGATGGACACGGTCTTGAACCTCGGCCTCAACGACGAGACGGTCGAGGCGCTGGCGCGCGAGGCGGGCGACGAGCGCTTCGCCTTCGACAGCTACCGCCGCTTCATCACCATGTATTCGGATGTGGTGCTCGGGCTCGACCATGAGGTGTTCGAGGAAATCCTGGAGGATGAGAAGGCGCAGCGTGGGGTCGAACTCGACACCGAACTGTCGGCGGCGGACTGGCGGCAGATCGTCGATCTCTACAAGCAGAAGGTCGTCGAGGAACTGGAAAAGCCGTTCCCGCAGGACCCGCGCGAACAGCTCTGGGGCGCGATCGGGGCGGTGTTCTCGAGCTGGATGAACCACCGCGCGATCACCTATCGCCGCCTGCACGACATTCCCGAAAGCTGGGGCACGGCGGTCAACGTGCAGGCGATGGTGTTCGGCAATATGGGCGACACGTCGGCGACGGGCGTCGCCTTCACGCGCAATCCGTCGACCGGCGAGAAGGCGCTCTATGGCGAATTCCTGGTCAACGCGCAGGGCGAGGACGTGGTGGCGGGCATCCGCACGCCGCAGAACCTGACCGAATCCGCGCGCATCGCCGCGGGCTCGGACAAGCCGTCGCTGGAAAAGGTGATGCCGGAGGCGTTCGCGACCTTCGTCGACATCGCGAACCGGCTGGAGCGGCATTACCGCGACATGCAGGATCTCGAATTCACCATCGAGCGCGGCAAGTTGTGGATGCTGCAGACGCGATCGGGCAAGCGCACGGCCAAGGCGGCGCTCAGGATCGCAGTCGAGATGGCGGGCGAGGGGCTGATCGGCAAGGACGAGGCGGTGGCGCGGATCGATCCGTCCTCGCTCGAGCAGCTTCTCCATCCGACGATCGACCCGAAGGCCGAACGCAACATCATCGGCACCGGGCTGCCCGCGTCCCCTGGCGCTGCGACCGGCGAGATCGTCTTCACCTCGGACGAGGCGGAGGAACTGAAGGGCCATGGCCGCAAGGTCATCCTCGTGCGCGTCGAGACGAGCCCGGAGGACATTCACGGCATGCATGCGGCCGAGGGCATCCTGACGACGCGCGGCGGCATGACGAGCCATGCGGCGGTGGTCGCACGCGGCATGGGCAAGCCCTGCGTCTCCGGCGCCGGCGGGCTGCGGGTCGACACCCGCGCCGGCACGCTGATGGCGATGGGCGTGACGCTGAAGAAGGGTGAAATCATCACCATCGACGGCGCGAGCGGGCAGGTGCTGAAGGGTGCCGTGCCGATGCTGCAGCCGGAACTGTCGGGCGATTTCGCCGCGATCATGGAATGGGCGGACGGCGCGCGGCGCATGAAGGTGCGCGCCAACGCCGAGACGCCCGCCGATGCGCGCACGGCGCGCTCCTTCGGCGCGGAAGGCATCGGGCTTTGCCGCACCGAACACATGTTCTTCGACGAGGACCGGATCATTTCGATGCGCGAGATGATCCTGGCCGAGACCGAGGACGGCAGGCGTGCGGCGCTTGCCAAGCTGTTGCCGATGCAGCGCTCCGATTTCGTCGAACTGTTCGAGATCATGGCGGGCCTGCCGGTCACGATCCGACTGCTCGACCCGCCGCTGCACGAATTCCTGCCGAAGACGCAGGAGGAAATCGGCGAGGTGGCGAAGGTGCTGGGCGTCGATCCGGCGAAGCTGACCGAGCGCACCGAGGCGCTGCACGAGTTCAACCCGATGCTCGGCCATCGCGGCTGCCGTCTGGCGGTCTCCTATCCGGAGATCGCGGAAATGCAGGCGCGCGCGATATTCGAGGCGGCGATCGAGGCGGGCAAGACGACCGGCAGCCCCGTCGTGCCGGAAATCATGGTGCCTCTCGTCGGCATCATGAAGGAACTCGATTTCGTCAAGGCGCGGATCGACGAGACGGCCAAGACGGTGATGGCGGAGAAGGGCGAGACGATCGACTATCTCGTCGGCACGATGATCGAACTGCCGCGCGCGGCGATCCGCGCCCATGTGATCGCCGAGGCGGCGGAGTTCTTCTCCTTCGGCACCAACGACCTGACGCAGACGACGTTCGGCATCTCGCGCGACGACGCCTCGTCCTTCCTCGAAACCTATCGCCAGAAGGGCATCATCGAGCAGGACCCGTTCGTCTCGCTCGACCAGGACGGCGTCGGCGAACTGGTGCGCATGGCGGCGGACAAGGGCCGCGCGACGCGACCCGAGATCAAGCTCGGCATCTGCGGCGAGCACGGCGGCGATCCGTCCTCGATCCATTTCTGCGAGGAAGTCGGGCTCGACTACGTGTCCTGCTCGCCCTTCCGCGTGCCGATCGCGCGGCTGGCTGCGGCGCAGGCGGCCGTCAGGAAGAACTGAGATCGGGCGCGCCGGGATCGCGTCCGGCGCGCCTGTTCGACTTCGGCTTCAAGCCTTCTTCGCGTGCGGCTGCCAGAGCTCGAGCAGCGCCAGAAGCGCGACGAGCACGCCGAGGCCCATGTGCCAGGCGCGCAGGTCGCCTGCATAATTGAACACATAGGGCGACGCGATCATCCACAGACCGCAGATCAGAGCCACCGCCTCTTCCCACAACCGGTGCGCCGCGAGCTCCATCAGGCCGACGGCCATGACGAGGCCGCCCGCGACGATGGTCGTCACGAGCATGACCGTCATGCCTTCGAAGCCGACGATGAAGGGCGAGGCCACGATCAGCGCGCCGAGCGCGATGGCCGCGAAGTCCTCCCAGCTCCGGTGTACGGAGAGCCCGAGAGGTTCCATATTGTTGAGCGTTGCCATGACAAATCCTCCTTCAGGCTACGTTCGTGCGCAGCCGGACTGCCGGAGGACTTTTTGCGTCACGAAACTCCTCATTCGGTCAGTTCGCACGCACGGATAGGATTATCTTCCATCGTACGTTTGTTTTCAATGGGATAGATGTCGCAGGCGGGTGTCGCAGGTGGAGAGCGGAAATTGGAAGGGTATAGGAAAGTTGGAGTTTTCCTATAACTAGAATATGGTTGCTAAACCGCTGTTTTAACGTATGTTATAGGAAAATCGGAGAAGTCCTATAATGAGCGTGAAGCTGCTGGATCACGCGACCCAGACCGTGTTCGCGGATCTCAATCAGCGACTGCAGGATGTGGCGTTCGACGAGGCTTTTCCCGAAAACGGAAGCTTCAGCAAGACGACCGTCAAGGGGCGCGACTACTGGTATTACGATGGATATGATCTGCTCTCCGGCGCCAAGTCGCGCAAATATGTCGGGCCTGCATCCGACCAGGCGATCTCGGATCGGGTGACCGCTTTCGAGCGCAGCAAGGTTGCGTTCAGGACGAGGCTCGAGGCCGTGCGCATGTTGCGCGCCGCGGGACTGCCTGTTCCCGATACGATGACGGGAGCAGTCATCGAGCGGCTGGCGAGGGCAGGGTTCTTTCGGCTGCGTGGCGTCCTCGTGGGCACCATCGCCTTTCAGACCTATGCGGGCATCGTGGGCGCCCGGCCGGACCGCAACCTGCAGACCGGCGATCTGGACCTCGCGCAGGACCACGGTATCTCCATTGCGATGGGGGACGAGGTCGACCGTATCCATGACCAAATCATGCAGGTGGACGAGACGTTTCGTCCGGTGCCCAGCCTGAGGGGTGGAGTGAAGATATCCGCCTTCGTCAACGCTCGCGGCTACAAGGTCGAGTTCCTCGTTCCAAATCGCGGTTCGGACGACTATTCGGGCGGATTGACGACAATGCCGGCGCTTGGCGACGTGGCGGCACAACCGCTGCGCTTTCTCGACTTCCTGATACGCAACCCAATCAAGTCCGTGATCCTCCATGGCGGGGGAGTCTCTGTTTACGTCCCTTCACCGGAACGATTTGCCGTTCACAAGCTCATCGTCGCCACGCGTCGGCGCGACAGGGAAAAGATGGCGAAGGACGTGGGTCAATCTGCGTTCCTGATCGAAGCCCTGGTGCATGGGCGTTCCGCCGATCTGGTCGACGTCTGGATCGAAGCGTGGCAACGGGGCGCCAAATGGCAAGAGGCGCTCGATCGAGGGCGCTCCATGCTGCCGCCCGAAATTGCGCTGATGCTGAACGATCAGATTTCCGGGCAGGCGAGATTGTTCGACGTCGATCCCGCGGACGTTGGGGTCAATCCGTAATCACCCCGCGTCGATCGTCACCTTGTGCGGATAGAACGCGCCGTGGTCTGCGATGGCGGCGGCTTCGTCGTAGGGGCGTTGATAGGCCCACATGACGTCGGGCTCGCCTTCGCCCTGGCCGGTGACGCTCCAATAGGTCGCGTCGCCCTTGAAGGGGCAGTGGGTCTTCGTGTCCGACGCGAGGAGATGCTCGAAATAGATGTCGGCGAAGGGGATGTAGAGCACCGGTGGATAGGTGGCCTCGCGCAGTTCCAGCGCATTGCGCGTCGAGGCGATGACGACTTCGCCGAACCTGACGGTGACGGCGCCGGGATGGGGCGCGATGGTGATGGTGTGGCCGGGATCGCGCTTCAGGCCGGGTGACGGATTGGACATGGCAACCTCCTGATCTGACGGGGAAGTAGGGTCGCCATGCCGCCGGAGCAAGTCGTCGGCCGGTTGCGTCCGCGCCGGGCCGCGGATGCACCCGTTCAATGGCCGTGATGATGGTCGTGGTGCCGATGCGCCGAATGGGTTCCGGCCGAGCGGCGCTCACGGATGCTCTGCCGGACGATCTGCCATGCGGACGAGAGGAAGAGCGCGGCCATGCCGAAGGCGACGATGACGTCCGGCCAGCCCGTCGCGCTGCCCCAGACGCCGAGCGCGGCGAGCATGACGGCGACATTGCCGATGGCGTCGTTGCGCGAGCACAGCCACACCGAGCGGACATTGGCGTCGCCGTCCTTGTAGCGCATGAGGATGAGGACGCTCGCGACGTTGGCGGCGAGCGCCATGAAGCCGATCGCGCCCATGATCCCGGCCTCGGGCGTGCCGAGATAGATGACGCGATAGACGGTGGAGCCGAACACCCAGAGGCCCATGAGGAGGAGGCTGAGGCCCTTGGCGAGGGCCGCCGTCGCGCGCAGTTTGAGCGACGCGCCGATGACGGCGAGCGAGATGCCGTAGGTCAGCGCGTCGGCGAAGAAATCGAGCGCGTCGGCCTGGAGGGCCTGCGAACGGGCGAACTGGCCCGCCGTCATCTCGACGGCGAACATGCCGGCATTGATGGCGATGACCGCCCACAGCCGCCGCTTGTAGTCGTTGGAAATGCCGTCGAAAACGGCATCGTGGCCGCAACTGGCGCTCATCGTGGTCTCCTTGTCTTCGATGAGCACCGACACTAGAATCTCTAGCGACTAGAGGTTCAAGAGGAAATTTCGATGCTGTCGATCGGCGAGGTTGCGCGGCGGGCGGGGGTGAAGGTTCCGACGATCCGCTATTACGAGCAGATGGGGCTGGTCGCCGAACCGGGGCGGACCGGCGGCAACCAGCGGCGCTACGGCAAGGCGGAGCTCGATCGGCTGATTTTCATCAGGCACGCGCGCGAGCTCGGCCTCGGCATCGATGCGATCCGCGAACTCCTGGAACTGAGCGACCACCCGGCGCAGCCCTGCGCCGATGCCGACCGCATCGCGGCCGAGCAGCTTGCCGCCGTGCGCGCGAAGATCGCGCGGCTGCGCAAGCTCGAAGCTGAACTCGAGCGGATCGCGACGCAATGCAGGGGCGGGACGGTGGACGAGTGCTACGTCATCCACGCGCTCGCCGATCACGAGCTGTGCGAAGGCGAGCATTCTAGGATCGGCGCGAGCGGCGGGCGGCCTTGATTTCGGCGATGCGGACGGTGTCGGTTTCCTGCAGGAAGCGGCCGCGTTCGAGGAGTTCGAGCGAATATTCCTCATAGGTGAGGCCGAGGGCGGCGGCGCGGCGTTCGCGCATCAGGGCGATTTCGGGCGCGACTTTTTTCCAGGCGGCACGGGTCGCCGCCTTCCAGGAGAAATAGGTGCCGATGCCGCCCTTGCCCCATTCCGGCGTATGGGCAGGCGCGTCGAGCGGCGGTCCGCCATTGTGGCCGACGCGGGAACGATTCGCGATGCGGGGCAAGGGAATCGCTTCCTGTCGGATGTGCGTCAGCCGGCCTTGCGCAGGCCTTCCTTGCCGACCCACGCCTCGGCATCGGCGAGCGCGAGTTCGAAGCGGTCGAACATCTCGTTCAACTCGGCCTCGGTGATGATCATTGGCGGGCAGAAGGCGATGGTGTCGCCGATGGCGCGCAGGATGACGCGGCGGTTTTCGCAGAACTTGGCGATCTGGGCGCCGACGCCCTTCTTCGGATCGAAGGAGCGCTTGGTCGCCTTGTCGGCCACCATCTCGACGCCGCCGACGAGACCGGCCGAGCGCACTTCGCCGACAAGCGGATGGTCGGCGATCTTCCTGAGGCGGGCCTCGAAGGTCGGCGTCATGTTGCGGACATGGCCGAGAATGTCGCGGCGCTGGTAGATCTCGATCGCCTTGACGCCGAGCGCGCAGCCAAGCGGATGGCCGCCATAGGTGAAGCCGTGGCCGAACGTGCCGATCTTCTCCGAATGGCTGACATAGGCGTCGTAGACGTCCTGCGGGACGAGGACCGCGCCCAGCGGCGCGTAGGCCGCGGTGAGCTGCTTGGCGGCCGAGATCGTCTTCGGCGTCATGCCCATCGTCTGCGCGCCCCACCAGTTGCCGGTGCGCCCGAACCCGTTGATGACCTCGTCGGAGATCATCATGATGTCGTGCTCGTCGAGCACCTTCTGGATCTCGGCGAAATAGGTGGCAGGCGGGACGATGACGCCGCCGGCGCCCATGATCGGCTCGGCGATCATCGCGGCGATCGTGTCGGGACCTTCGCGCTCGATGAGCGCGCGGAGCGACTTCACAAGACGGGCGACGAACTGCTCCTCCGTCTCGCCGGCTTCGCCGAAGCGGTAGAAATGCGGGCAGTCGGTGTGGACGACACGGTCGACCGGCAGGTCCCAGCCGATATGGTTGTAGGGCAGGCCGGTGAGCGAGGCGGCCATGATGGTCACGCCGTGATAGGCCTTCTGGCGCGAGATGATCTTCTTCTTGTTCGGCCGGCCGAGCGCGTTGTTCATGTACCAGGCGAGCTTGACCTGGGTGTCGTTGGCCTCCGAGCCCGAGGAGGTGAAGAACACCTTGGAGATCGGCACCGGCGCGATCTCCTTCAGCTTTTCGGCAAGCTCGATGGCGGGCTCCATGCCCTTGGCGCCGAACAGGTGGTAGTAGGGCAGGGTGCGGAGCTGCTGGGTCGCGGCCTCCACCATCTCCTCGTCGCCGAAGCCGAGGCCGGCGCACCACAGGCCCGACATGCCCTCGATATAGTCCTTGCCCTGCGTGTCGTAGACGAAGACGCCTTCGCCGCGCTCGATGACGAGCGGGCCGTTGGTCTTGAGCTTGTGCAGCGGCGTGTAGGGGTGCAGCACCGCCTCGATGTCGCGGGTCTGCAGGTTCGTGAGCGGGGGCTGGTCGAGCATGGCGATCTCCTGGGGGTTGGAGAGAGCCTATCCGTTTATCGGCGCGCGAAGAACCCCGCTGGAGGGCTGGTTCGATTGGTCCAGTCGGGCTGGTCCAGTGTGGCGTCGATCAGTTGAAGGCCGAGGGCAGCGTCGCGGCCAGCCCCGCATAGGCGGGGATGAGGGCGGCGATCGGCAGGTCGGAATCAGCGGCCGGTTCGATGGAGACGTCCTCGCCCTCGGTCTGGCGCACGATCAGGAAATCGGCGGTCTCGCTGTCGGCGGTGACGATCGCGGCGACATCCATCGCGGGCTCGAGGTCGATGCGCATGTGGAAGAGGAAATGCGCGGGCAGGTCGTCGACGGCGGAGCGCACGCGGTCCTCGAAGGTTTCACCGTCGCCGGCGGCGACCGCATCGAGGATGGCGGCGGAGAGGTCTTGTGCGGCAGGAATGGGGGCGGACTTCACCCGGGCGTGCTTCGCCTTCTTCATCGCTGTTTTCCGTTTGTCGACGCCGTCCCGTCCGACCGCAAAAGTTGCCGCCAAACGCGGCTCGAATAAGGCGCGGGCAAGCCATTGAACTTTCTGGCAATCACGCTGGTTTTGCTGGACACGGGCCACGATCCGAACAAAATAGCCATCCGTTCGCACTGGGAGGATTATATGCTCGGACTGATGCAGGACTGGCCGCTTCTGTGCCACAAGATTCTCGATCACGCGGCGATCCAGCACCCGAACCGGGAGATCGTTTCGCGCTCCGTCGAGGGGCCGATCGTGCGCACCAACTACCGCGACGTGCGCGGCCGTGCGCTGAAGGTCGCCAAGCGCCTCGAACAGGAAGGCTACAAGGTCGGCGACCGGATCGCGACGCTCGCCTGGAACACCGCGCGGCACCTCGAAGCCTGGTACGGCATCATGGGCATGGGCGGCGTCTACCACACGCTGAACCCGCGGCTTTTCCCGCAGCAGATCGCCTGGATCATGAACCACGCCGAAGACAAGGCGCTGTTCGTCGACCTGACCTTCCTGCCGCTGGTCGAGAAGATCGCGGGCGAGGTGAAGTCGCTGAAGCAGATCATCGTATTGACCGACGGCGCGCACCTGCCGCAGACGTCGCTGCCGAACGTCGTCGCCTATGAGGACTGGATCGGCCAGGCGGATTCCGACTATCGCTGGAAAGAGCTGGACGAGAAGGCCGCGTCCGGCATGTGCTACACGTCCGGCACGACGGGCGACCCGAAGGGCGTCGTCTATTCGCACCGCTCGAACGTGCTGCACGCCATGATCGCCTGCATGCCCGACGCGATGGGCATATCCGCGCGAGACACGATCCTGCCGGTGGTGCCGATGTTCCACGCCAATGCCTGGGGGCTCGCCCAGTCGAGCCCGATGATCGGCGCCAAGATGGTGATGCCGGGCGGGCGCATGGACGGCGAAGCGATCTACGAATTGCTGACCACCGAGAAGGTGACCTTCACCGCCGCCGTGCCGACTGTCTGGCTCCTGCTTCTCCAGCACATGGAGAAGAACGACCTGAAGCTGCCGCACCTGAAGAAGGTGGTGATCGGCGGCTCGGCCTGCCCGCGCTCGATGACGGAGAAGTTCGAGAAGAACTACGACGTCGAGGTGATCCACGCCTGGGGCATGACGGAGATGTCGCCGCTGGGCTCGCTCGCGACGATCAAGCCGGAATATGCGGCGACGACCGGCGACGCGCTGCTCGACGTGAAGCAGACGCAGGGCTACGCGCCCTTCGGCGTCGAGATGAAGGTGACCGACGACGAGAACAACGAGATGCCCTGGGACGGCAAGAAGTTCGGCCGCCTCAAGGTGCGCGGACCGGCCGTCGCGGCCGCCTATTACGGCGGGGCGGGCAAGGAGCAGTTCGACGAGGAGAACTGGTTCGATACGGGCGACGTCGCCCATATCAACGAAAACGGCTACATGCAGATCACCGACCGCGCCAAGGACGTGATCAAGTCGGGCGGCGAGTGGATCTCGACCATCGACCTCGAAAACATCGCCGTCGGCCATCCGGACGTGGCGGAAGCGGCGGTGATCGGCATCGCGCATCCCAAATGGGACGAGCGGCCGCTTCTGGTGATCGTCAGGAAGGAGGGCAAGAACCCCTCGAAGGACGAGGTCCTCGCCTTCATGGAAGGCAAGATCGCCAAATGGTGGATGCCGGACGACGTCGCCTTCGTCGACGAAATCCCGCACACGGCGACCGGCAAGATCCAGAAGACGACGCTGCGCGACCAGTTCAAGGGATATGAGCTGCCGACGGCTTCCAGCGCCGCCTAAGCGTGGTAGAACCCGCGCCATGATGTTGAAGACGCAGTACTGACGACATGGCGCGGGACGACTATCGACAATATGCGCCGCAGGCGCGCCCGGCGCGCGGCATCGCGTTCTTCGCGCTGGTGCTGCTGCTGGTGGTGGGCCTCGGCCATCGCTTCGGCTCGATCGCGACGCCGGAGTTTTTGTGGGTGCTGGCCATCGTCGCCGGGCTCGGCGCGCTGGCGCTGGTGCTCGCGGTGATCGCGCTGCGGCGCATCTGGATCGAGGACGATGCGGGGACGGGGCCGGCGGTCGTCGCCATGCTCCTGGCGCTGATCGTACTGACGCCGTTCGGCGTGGCGGCCAAGGGCGCGCTCACCCATCCGCGGCTCTTCGACGTGTCGACCGACCGGGCGACGCCGCCGCAATTCGTGGTGGCCGCCGAGAACCGCGATCCGCGTATGAACGCGATAGAGGCGATTGCGCCCGGCGATGCCGACGCGATGGCGAAGGCCTATCCCGAACTCGTCGCGCGATCCTATGCGCTGCCGCTCGCCGATCTGACGCAGGCGGTGCTGCGCGTGGCCGACGCGCGCGGCTTCACGCCGCTCGGGCGCACATCGGCGGCGGATGGCGATACGCTGGAGTTCATCGGCTATTCGGCCGTTCTCGCCTTTCCGTCGGACGTCGCGATCCGGCTCAGAGCCGAGGGCGAGACGACCCGCGTCGACATGCGCTCCGCCTCGCGCTACGGCGGCCACGACCAGGGCGAGAACGCGAAGCGGATCGGCAATTTTCTCGACGCGCTCGACTATGAGGTCGACGTGATGACGGGGGTGATCGTCGAGGAGGAGTAGGTTCCCGCGACGCGCGTCATTCCGGCCGAAGTCCGAGCGGAGCGAGACGAGAGCCGGAAGCCATTCCGTGAGGTTCGAGGTTACGGGATGGATCCCGGATATCGCTGCTGCGCTTCGCTTCGCAGCAATTCCGGGATGACGCGGCAACGGAAATGCTTCGAAAAAAGACCGTCCGCATAGCTCAACGCGCGTCATTCCGGCCGAAGTCCGAGCGGAGCGAGGCGAGAGCCGGAAGCCATTCCGTGAGGTTCGAGGTTACGGGATGGATCCCGGATATCGCTGCTGCGCTTCGCTTCGCAGCAATTCCGGGATGACGCGGCGAGGGGCTTGTCCGATGTAGGGCCGCATCGCTCCCAAGCGTCATTCCGGCCGAAGTCCGAGCGGAGCGAGACGAGAGCCGGAAGCCGTTCCGTGAGGTTAGAGGGCACGGAGTGGGTCCCGGATAGCCGATCTTCGCTGCGCTCAGGCTCGGCTTCCGGGATGACGCCGAGGCTGGTTACCCTACGCCGCCCGATACACCGCGTCGATGGACGGTTCAGGCTCTGCCGTAACGAGGTTGCGGGCGGCGAGGTCTTCGAGGTGGGCGAGGACGGAGAGGGCGGCGGCGCCGTGGAGGCGGGGGTCGGTGTCGCGGTAGATGGCGGTGACGATTTCGGGGATGGTGCGGTCGCCTGCCTTCAGCCGTTCCAGGATCGCGCGCTCGCGCATCTTGCGGTGGGTGCGCAGGCCGCGCACGAAGGCGCGCGGATTGGTGACGGGGCCGCCATGGCCGGTGTGGTAGACCGCATCGTCGCGCTCGGCGAGGCGGTCGAGCGAGGCCATGAAGTCCGACATCGCGCCGTCCGGCGGGGCGACGATGGAGGTGGCCCAGGCCATGACGTGGTCGGCCGACAGAAGAATGCCGGTATCCTCGATGGCGAAGGCGACGTGGTTGGCGCAGTGGCCGGGCGTGTGGATCGCGCGGACGGCCCAGCCGTCGCCCTGAACGAGTTCGTCGTCGGCAAGCGCATGGTCGGGAGCGAACTCGGTGTCGGCGCTGGCGTCGAGCGGGTTGATCTCGCCGATGCGCAAGGGGCGGGCGGAGCGGTGCGGGCCTTCGGCCAGGACGAGCGCGCCGGTGTCGGCCTTGAGGCGCGCGGCGAGCGGCGAGTGGTCGCGGTGCGTGTGGCTGACGAAGATGTGGCTGACGGGGCGGCCGGCGATGGCCTTCAGGAGCGCCGCGTAATGCGCCTCGTCCTCGGGGCCGGGATCGATGATCGCGAGGGTGTCGGTGCCGAGGATGTAGCTGTTGGTGCCGTGGAAGGTGAACGGGCCGGGATTGTTGACGGTGAGGCGCAGGAGCTTGTCGCCCACCGGAACCGCCTCGCCGTAATGCGGCTCGAACTTGGTATCGAATTCCATTCACGCGCTCCTTCGCATTTGCGAAGGCGGTCTACCACGGCAGCCTTCTAGCCGAGAAGGCCGAGCGAAGGGAAAGTTTCCAGAAGCCAGAACGAGGCGGTCTGGATGCCGCCGGTCAGGAACAGGATGCCGGCGACGACGAGGAGGCCGCCCATCACCTTTTCGACGCGGCCGAGATGGACGCGGAAACGGCCGAGAAAGCGCATGAAGGCGCCGGAAAAGAGGGCGGCGACGAGGAACGGGATGCCGAGGCCGAGCGAATAGGCGGCGAGCAGCATCGCGCCTTCGCCGACCGTCTCGCGCCCGCCGGCGAGCGTCAGGATCGGGCCGAGAACCGGCCCGATGCAGGGCGTCCAGCCGAAAGCGAAGGCGAGGCCCATGATGTAGGCGGCGAAGGCGTTGGCGGGCGTGACGTTGGCCTGGAAGCGCGCCTCGCGCGACAGGAAGGGCAGGCGGATGATGCCGAGGAAGTTCAGCCCCATGAAGATGATGAGGACGCCGGCGACGATGGCGAGTTCCTGCTGCCAGGCGCGCAGGAGGCCGCCGATGGACGACGCGCCGGCGCCGAGCGCCACGAAGACGGTGGTGAAGCCGAGGACGAAGGCGAGCGCCGAGCCGATCAGCGCGGTGCGCGCACGAACGGGCTTCGTGCCCTCGCGGAACTCGTCGACCGAAACGCCGGCCATGTAGCACAGATAGGGCGGGACGAGCGGCAGCACGCAGGGCGACAGGAACGAGATCGCGCCCGCCGCAACCGCACTCGCATATCCGACGTCAAGCGCCATGGAACCCCGCAGCTTCGATACCTGCCGGGTGAATAGCGCAAACGAGTGGCGCGCCGCCAATCATAAACGCGTGGCCAAGTGTCGCGAGGGTGGGGAGTCGCGAGGATGAGGCAGGCATCCAAACGGACCGGCCGGCGTTATCGGAGATCAGACGAAGGGAGATCGACATGATCGAGAAGAGCCGGATCAAGGAACATGCCGAGGTGATCGGCGCCGATGGCGTGCATGTGGGCACCGTCGACCACGTCGAGGGCGACCGCATCAAGCTGACGAAGAAGGACAGCGGCGAGGGCTCGCATCGCGGCCACCACCACTTCATCCCGCTGTCGCTCGTCGCCGACATCGAGGGCGACAAGGTGCGCCTGTCGGCCAATGGCGACGTGGCGGTGTCGTTCGAGGAAGAGGCCGACCACCGGCCGATGTGACCGCCGGGTCCGCGACGCTCGCCTCAGACGAGGGCGAGCGTCAGGGCCGGAAAGAGCGCGGTCAGGAGAAGGCAGACGAGCATCACGCCGATGAAGGGCATGGTGCCGAGGAAGATCTGCTCGACGCCGACGCGCTTGTCGGCGAGCGTCGAGTGGACGGTGAAGACGGAGATGCCGAAAGGCGGCGTCAACAGCCCGATCTCGACCGCCAGCACGGTGACGATGCCGAAATGGATGAGGTTGAAGCCCAGCGCCTCGGCGATGGGCGCGGCGATCGGCACCATGATCAGCAGGATCGACGAGGAATCGAGGATCATTCCCATCAACAGGATGATGACGCAGTAGAGCAGCAGGAAGCCGTAGGGCCCGAGGCCGCTCGCCTGGACCAGGTCGCCGATGGCGACTGGGATGCCGGCGACGGAGAGCATGCGGCTGTAGAAGCTTGCGGCGATGAGCAGGATAAGGATGCCGACCGAGACGGAGCCGGTCTGCTTCAGCACTTCCCAGATGCGGTGACGGTCGAGCGAGCGGCGCGCGAGCGCGATCAGGAGCGCGCCGAAGGCGCCGATGCCGCCGGCCTCGGTGGGCGTGAAGAAGCCGCTGTAGAGCCCGCCGAGAACGAGGGCAACCAGCGCGAGGATGGGCACCAGCTTGACCAGGATGTCGCGGCCCGAAAGCGTCGGACCGGATCGTTCGGCATGGCGTAGCTTGGCTTTCTCCACGTCGGAAAAGACGAAGGAGGGCTTGAAGAAGGCGAGCCCCATGATGACGGCGACCATTCCGAGGGCGAGGAGGATGCCGGGTATGACGCCGGCGATGAACATGCGTCCGATCGACTGCTCGGCGAGAACGCCGTAGATGATGAGGAGCAGGCTCGGCGGGATCATCATGCCGAGGACGGAACTGCCGGCGACGGTGCCGGCGGCGAAGGACGTGCGGTAGCCGTGGCGGACCATTTCGGGCACCGCGACCTTGGTGAAGACGGCGGCCGACGCGATCGACACGCCGGTGACGGCGGCGAAGACGGTGTTGGCGGCGACGGTCGCGACGCCGAGCCCGCCCAGAAGCCGGCGCAGGAGCGCCTCGGCGACCTCGAACGTGTCGCGCCCGACATTGGAGATGGAGACCAAGAGCCCCATCAGGACGAAGAGCGGGATGGTGGCGAAGAGATAGTCGGCGATGCCGTTATAGGACGTGACCGACAGCATCCGCATCGCGAGCTCGAAATTGTCGCGGATGATCCAGATGCCGACGAAGCCGGCGGCGAAGAGTGCGATGGCGATCTGCAGGCCGAGAAGGACGAGCAGGATCAGGACCGCGATCAGGATCAGGCCGATGGCAAGCGCACTCATGAACCGGCTTTCGCTGCGTCTTCATCCTGCGTGGCGGCCCGCACCATGAGGATCAGATAGGAGATGATGGCGGCGACCGAGCCGACGACGATGATGGCGCGGAAGGGCAGCGTCGGGATGGTGAAGATGCCCTGGACGCCGAAATATTCGCTCGTGCGCCAGGCCTTCGTCATTTCCGGGAAGGCGGCATAGGTGATGGCCGCGAAGACGGCGGCACCGACGAGCAGGAACAGGATGTCGATGGCACGCATCAGGCCGGGCGAGGCCTTGCGGATGTAATTGACGAGGAAATCGGCGCGCGTCATCCGGCCGGCGAGGACCGCGGCGGAGAGCTGCAGGAAGACGATGGCGACGACCGAGCGCGCGGCCATCTCCGCGACGCCGGTGATCGGGCTGTCGAGGAAGTTGCGGCCGACGACGTCGGCGACGATCAGGAACATCAGGAGGAAGATCCAGATGGTGCCGATGGCGGCGAGCGCATTGGCGGCGACGCCGAACAGCCCCGCCTCGACGGGCCGGCCGGTGCCTTCTTCGATATCGGGGATCGGTTCGCTCATGAAAGACCTTCGGGGCGCCGCGAATGGAGGAAGCCGGCGGTTGCCCGCCGGCCCCAGCTTAGGTGATCAGAGACCTTCGTCCCAGTTGCGCAGCGGCGTGACACCGCGCTCGCGCAGCTCGGCGAAATAGGCCTTGAGCACGGTCTTCGCCGCATCGCCATTGGCCTCGAGCCAGGGGCCGACGACGTTGGGCAGGCTCTCGACCCACTTCTTCTTTTCCTCTTCCGGCAGTTCGGAAATCTTGAGCCCCTCGGCCTCCATCTTCTCGATCGCCGTATTGGCCTGCTGGGTCACGTATTCGCCATGGGCGAGCGAGGTGGCCTTGCCGGCCTCGAGGATCGCATTCTGAACCTCTTCCGGCTGGCTGTCGAAGAAGTCCTTGTTGGCTGCGATGCCGCCGAAATACATCGCGCCGATGCCGACGCGGGTGAGGTTCGGCGCGACTTCGTAGACGCGGGTCGGCAGGATGCCCGAGGCGAAGGAGAGTGCGCCTTCCGAAACGCCGGTCTGGATGTCGGTGTAGTAGGTGGTCAAGGCGCCGTCGACGGGCGTCGCGCCGGTCTGCTGGAGCCAGTTGGCCGAGGTGCCGGGTGCGTTGATGCGCCGGTTCGCCATGTCGGTCAGCGCGCCGATCTCGAAATTGGCGTAGACGTCGTAGCTGTCGGTGATCAGCGAGGACAGGTGGACCATGTTCTCACCCTCCCAACTGTCGCGCAGTTCGGGCAGTTCGGCCGTGAGCTTGTCGAAGATCTCGATCAGCATCTCGTGGTCGGAGGTGGCGAAGGGCGTGAAGTAGGTGACGTTCTGGAGCGGCATCGCCGAGCCTTCCCAGACCGTGCCGACCATGCCGATGTCGACGATGCCGTCGCTGACGGCCGCGCGGGTGTCGGTGAACTTGTAGAGCGTGCCGCCGTAGTTCTCGACCCATTCCACCTTGTAGTTGCCGCCAGCCTCTTCGAGCAGGCGGTCGACTTCGGGCTGGAACGAGTTCTTCATCGCATAGGCCCAGATGTTCTGGACCGGATGGCTGGAGCCGATGTTGATGGTGACGGTTTCCTGCGCGGTTGCGGTGCCGGCGAGCATGGTGCCCGCGAGGGCCGCAGCGATCATGTGGGCGTTGTGCTTCATGCCAGTTTCCTCCCTGAAACGTGGTTTGAGTGCGCGTGTTCTGTCAGTGCTGGATGGTCCCGAGAGCGGTCAGGATGCGCTCGGGGGTAAAGGGCATCTGGGTGACGCGCGCGCCCAGCGGGCGCAGCGCGTCGTTGATGGCGTTCATGATGGCCGCGGGCGCACCCGCCGTGCCGGCCTCGCCGGCGCCCTTGGCGCCAAGCAGCGATTCCTTCGTCGGAGTCTCGACATGGCCGATGATCATGTCGGGCATTTCGGCGGCCATCGGCACGAGGTAGTCGGCCATGTTGGCGTTGAGCAATTGCCCTTCGCCGTCATAGACGCATTCCTCGTAGAGCGCGCCGCCGATGCCCTGCACGATGCCGCCGCGGATTTGTTCGTCGACCAGCATCGGGTTGATGACGCGGCCGCAATCCTCCACGCACCAGTGCTTCAGGAGCTTGACGAAGCCGGTCTCGACGTCGACTTCGAGATAGCTCGCCTGGACGCCGTTGGTGAAGGCGAAGGGGTATTCGCTGGTGATGTAGTGGCGGGTGACGACGAGTTCGCGCGGCAGGCCCTTTGCCAGCGTGTCGCCGCGGAAATAGACGATGCGGCCGAGTTCCTCGAGCGGCATGCGCGCCTCGCCGGTCGCCTTGTCGACGACCTGGCCGTCGGCGACGTCGAGCGCGTCCGGCGTCGACTGCAGCATGGAGGCGGCGATGACGAGGATGTTCTCGCGCAGCGCCAGCCCCGCCTGAAGCGCGGCCTCGCCGCCGATGCCGGCGCCGCGCGAAGCCCAGGTGCCGCCGCCATAGGGCGTCGTCTGCGTGTCGCCGGTGATGATCTTGACCTTGGAGACGGGCACGCCGACGCCTTCGGCGACGATCTGCGCCAGCATGCCTTCGGTGCCCTGTCCCTGCTCGGTGACGCCCGACATGGCGACGACCGAGCCGTCCGGGTCCATGCGGACGGTACAGCCGTCCTGCGCGGAAATGCGCGCGCCGCCGATGCCGTACATGAACGGGCTCGGATTGGTGAGCTCGATGAAGGAGGCGATGCCGATGCCGCGATGAATTCCCCGTTTGCGGGCTTCGGCCTGATCGGCGCGAAGGGCGTCGTAGTCGATCATGGCGACGAGCTTGTCGAGGCTGGCATGATGCGACAGGCCCTCGAAGCGCATGTTGGCGGCGGAGGTGTAGGGATAGGCGTCGTCGGCGACGAGATTGCGCCGGCGGATCTCGACCGGATCGAAACCGAGCGCCTCGGCTGCCATGTCGACGAGACCTTCGGTGACCGCGGTCGCGATCGGATGGCCGACCGCGCGGTACTGACAGGTCGGGGTCTTGTTCTGCAGGACGACGGTGGTGCGAGCGCGGTAGGTCTGGAAGTCGTAGGGTCCGCCGCACAAATTGACGACCTGGTTGCCCTCGATGGCGCTGGTGCGCGGATAGACGGAATAGGGTCCGATTCCGGTCAGGTCGTCGATGTCGAGTGCGAGGATTTTGCCGGTCTCGTCGACCGCGATGCGGCCGTCGATCTCGTGGTCGCGGGCGTGGATGTCGGTGGCGAAGGATTCGAGACGGTCGGCGACGAACTTGACCGGGCGGCCCATGATCTTCGCGATCGCAGCCGTCGCGACCTCGTCGGGATAGACGTGGACCTTGATGCCGTAGGAGCCGCCGACATCGCCGCAGATGACGCGGACCTTCGCTTCGGGCAGGTCGAGATGCCTGGCGAAGACCGTCTGCATCATATGCGGGGCCTGCGTCGAATGATGGACGGTGAGCTGGCCTTCCGATCGGCTGTAGTCGGCGAGGATCGAGCGCGGCTCGAGGCAGACGCCGGTGTGGCGCCCGGTCTTGAAGCGGGCTTCGACGACCTTGTGCGCGGAGGCGAAGACGGCGTCGATCTCGCCCTTCTCGTGCAGGCGCTGGAAGGTGAGATTGTCGCCGAGTTCGGGATGGATGAGGGGCGTCTCGGCGTCGAGCGCGGTGCGCATGTCGACGACGACGGGGAGGGGATCGAACGATGCCTCGATGGCGGCGAGCCCGTCCTCGGCGGCGGCGCGGCTGTCGGCGACGACGGCCGCGACCGGCTCGCCGACCCATGTCGCGTGATCGACGGCGACGGCATGCTGCGGCGCGGATTTGAGGCCCTTCAGATGCGCCAGGACGGCGACCCAGGGCGTGCAGGCCTCGGCGATGTCGGCACCGGTGAAGACGCGGATGACGCCGGGGACTTCGAGCGCGGCGGCAATGTCGATCGCCTCGATCTTGGCGCGGGCATGGGGGCTACGCAGGAAGGCGACATGGACCATGCGCGGCAGGACCACGTCGTCGACATAGCGGCCCGCGCCGGCGACGAGCTTGCCGGCATTGGGACGCGGGACGGAGCGGCCGATATAGGAATTGGGGCGGTCGGGATTGCCGAAGGCGATGGTCATTCGGCAGCCTCCTTCAGGGCCGGGACGGGCATGCCGCAACGCTTCGCGACGGTTGCCTCGACGGCGTCGACGATCGCCTCGTAGCCGGTGCAGCGGCAGTAATTGCCGGAGATGTGTTCGCGGATGTCCGCGCGGTCGGGCGCTGAACCGGCATCCAGAAGCTCGGCGGCGGTGAGCAGCATGCCGGGGGTGCAAAAGCCGCATTGCAGCGCGTTGCGGGCGACGAATTCGTCCTGAAGGTCGGCGATCTCGCCGGTCTCGGTGACGCCCTCGACGGTCCAGACGTCGGCGCCGTCGAGCTGGACGGCGAGCGTCAGGCAGCCGCGCACGATTGCGCCGTCGACGCGCACCGTGCAGGCGCCGCAGACGCCCTGCTCGCAGCCCGCATGGGAGCCGGTGAGGCCGAGATCGAGGCGCAGGAAGTCGATCAGGTGGCGGCGCGCATCGACCGTGCGGCGCACGCGCTCGCCATTGACCTTGAGGCCGATCTCGACGCTTTGGGAAAATGGTGCCGTCATCGCGCTCTCCCTCATGCCGCGTCCGACTGCCGGTCGCCCGACAGAGCGCGCTTCAGGAGCACGCGCGAGATGTGTTTCTTGTAGCCGGCCGAACCGTTGATGTCGTCGGCGGGGTCGAGATCGTCTTCCAGCGCCAGTGCCGCCTCCTCGACCGAACCGCCGCCGGCGAGGACCGCCATCGCGTGGGCAGCGACGACCGGCGCGTCGCCGACGCCGAAGAAGACAAGGCGCGGGGCATCGGCGGGTCCGGCGATGGCGAGGCCTGCCAGCGCGTAGTCGCCGGAGCGGCGGACGAGTTCGCGGATCGACTGGCGCTCGCCGGACTTGATCTTCGGGAATTCGATGGCGACGAGAAGCTCGTCGTCGCGGCGGGCCGTTTCGAACAGGCCGAGGAAGAAGTCGGACGCCTTCACGCGGCGCTCGCCATCGGCCTTCGAGGCGAGGACGATGGTGGCGTCGAGCGCGACGACGCAGGCCGGCAGTTCGGCCGCCGGGTCGGCATTGGCGACCGAGCCGCCGATCGTGCCGCGCGTGCGGATGGCGGCATGGGCGATGAGCGGCGCGGCCTCGGCGAGGATCGGGACGTGGCGGGCGATGACGTCCGACGCCATGAGTTCGCAATGGCGCGTCAGTGCGCCGACGCGTACGACATCGCCATCTTCGGCAATGCCGCGAAGATCGTCGATGCCGTTGATGTCGATGAGGTTCGGGCTTTCGATCAGCCGCAGATTGAGCGAGGCGACGAGGCTCTGGCCGCCGGCCAGCAACTTTTCCTCGCCGTCGCCCTCCGCCAGGAGGTTGAGCGCATGGGCAAGGCTGGTCGCCCGGACATAGCCGATCGGCGATGGCTTCATAGTCGATTTCCTCCCGGACGACCCGGCTTGTCGGCAGGATCGTTTGCGAGCGCCCGGCGGTTGCCGGTTCCTCATTGCGCTCTTATTGATCAAATGATCTATTATGATTTCACGCTTGGCAAGCGGAAAATTTTCGCTTCGCGGGGCGGGGCGAACGGCGCTATGAGGACGAGAGGGAAAAGGGGGCGTCATGGCCGGGCAGGCAGCGAACGAACGCAAGAGATATGCGCCCGACGAGCGTCGCCAGATGATCGTCGACGAGGCGGCGGCGTTCTTTTCCGAGGTCGGGCTGGAGGGAACGACGCGCGAGCTTTCGCAGCGGCTGGGCGTGACGCAGTCGCTTCTCTATGCCTATTTCGCGTCCAAGGCGGACCTTCTGGAGGCGGTGTTCGAGCGCGTATATCTCGACCGGCTGTCGCCCGACTGGCCGGCGCAGATCGCTGACCGGACGGTGCCGGTGCGCGCGCGGGCGCAGCACTTCTACCGCGAATATACCGGCGCGATCTTCACCTATGAATGGATGCGCATCTTCATGTTCTCCGGCCTCGCCGGCACCGAACTCAACCGGCGCTATCTCGGCCATCTGGCAAAGCTGATCCTCGAACCGCTCTGCGCCGAGATGCAGCATGCGGCGGGGAAAAAGGACGGGCCGCAGATGGAGGACATCTGGAACCTCCATGGCGGCATCGTCTATATCGGCATCCGCAAATTCGTCTATTGCGTGCCGACACCGGATGATTTCGGCCCGCCGGTGGAAGCGGCGGTGAACCGGTTCTGTGACAGTTTCGGGCTGGAGTGAGGGCGAATTTTATGTCCTGACAGGCGCGTTCTCAGGGAGTTGCCCTGAATGACGGTCGAAATCTTCTTCTGGTACGTCTTTCCGCTGATCGTCGGCGCGGCCGCCTTCGGCTGGATCGCCTATGATCGCCGCAAGGACCATCATCTGCATGGCGGCGAATAGCGGTTACGCCGATTCAAGCTCCATCGCCTTTCGGGCAGCCTGCGCCAGAAATCCGGAGCGCGTGAACCCGTGCGACTCCGCAAAGGCGTCGATCTGCTCGAGCACGTCTTCCGGCAAGGTGACGTTCACGCGGACGGCCTTCCTCGCTGCGCTCCGGGCTGAAACAAGAATCGCCACGCCGTCGCGGTTTTCACGATCGGCCATGACCTCTTCGAGCGTAGACGGCTCGCAAATGGCCTCGCCATCCGCGACCAGCCCCTCGATGTGAAACGCCAATGCCTCCTCGGCCATGGCGCGCGCGTCGTCGAGGTCCGTGCCGGCCGTGACGACGCCCGGAAAATCGGGAAAGGACACGCCGAAGTCGCTGTCGGCATCCTTGTGGATGAGTCCGATATACTGCTTCATATCCTCGACCTCAGTTTCAAGCCGGATTGCTTCTCGATGCTCTTCAAGGTGCCGATCGGAACATCGCGTTTGGGATGCGGAACCGTTACGCGCCCCGGCTTTTCGGGGTGCTTGAACTGGACGTGACTGCCTTTTCGCGCCACCTCGCTCCAGCCGTCCGACAACAAAGCTGTGATGATGTCGGCGCTCTTCATTCGCAGAATATATACACATGAATGTGTATAATCAATGTCGGGACGTCGTCGGGTGGCGGTGGTGAGCGCGCAGGGACTCGAACCCTGGACCTACAGATTAAAAGTCCGTTGCTCTACCAACTGAGCTACGCGCTCTTACCAGGGCCGTGGGCCCGCATGTTTCCAGGCCTCGGCGGCCCGGAAATTGCGGCGGAACATAGGGAGAGGGGGCAGGGCGGTCAACTGCTAAAACGCGCTGCCGGTGGGGCAATCGCGCGCAGGCTGGCAGCGCTGCGAAGGCGCGGCTCAGCCCTTCGCGGCCGCCCGCGCCTCCTTCTCCGCTTTCAGCTTTTCGCGCAGCGCGGTGCCGAGGCCGCCCTTGTTTTCCTGGCGGGCGCGACCGAAGGCGAGGGCGCCGGCCGGCACGTCCTGCGTGATGACGCTGCCCGAGGCGACATAGGCGCCGTCGGCGATCGTGACCGGGGCGACGAGGGCCGAGTTCGAGCCGATGAACGCGCCCGCGCCGATCTGCGTCAGGTGCTTGAGGAAGCCGTCGTAATTGCAGGTGATCGTGCCGGCGCCGATATTCGCGCCCGCGCCGATCTTGGCGTCGCCGATATAGGAGAGGTGGTTGATCTTGGCGCCGGGCGCGACGTCCGCATTCTTGACCTCGCAGAAATTGCCGACCTTCACTTTCTCGGAAAGCCGCGCGCCGGGGCGCAGCCGCGCGAAGGGACCGATTTCGCCGTGGTCGGCGATCGTCGCGCCTTCCAGATGCGAGAAGGAATGGATCGTCACGTTCGCGCCGACCGAGACGCCCGGCCCGAAGACGACGTTCGGCTCGACGATCGTGTCCGTGCCGATCTGCGTATCGTGCGAGAAATGCACCGTTTCGGGGGCGACGAGCGTGACGCCGGCCAGCATCATCGCGCGGCGCTTGCGCGCCTGCCAGACGGCTTCGGCTTCGGCGAGCTGGACACGATTGTTGACGCCGAGGACGCTCTCCTCGTCGGCGGTCGTGGCGACGACGGAAAGGCCGCGCGCGGCGGCGATCTCGACGATGTCGGTGAGGTAGAATTCGCCCTTGGCGTTTTCGTTGCCGACGGCCTCGATCAGCGACAGGGCGTGCGCGCCCGAAATGGCCATCAGCCCGCCATTGCAGAAGGTGACCTTGCGCTCGGCCTCCGTGCAGTCCTTGTCCTCGCGGATCGCGACGAGGCGGTCGCCTTCGGTGAGGAGACGGCCGTAGCCGGTGGGATCGGCGGCCTCGAAGCCCATCACGACCACCGCGGCGCCCTCGGCAAGGCCGTTGCGCAGGGCCGCGATGTCCTCCGGCTCGACGAGCGGCGTGTCGGCGAAGAGGACGAGGATGTCGTCATGGCCTTCCGCGATCGCCTCGCGTGCGGCGAGGACGGCGTGGGCGGTGCCGAGGCGCTCGTGCTGGAGGTAGAGCCGGGCCGACGGCGCGACCTTCGCCGCGGCCTTCAAGACCTCATCCGACTGGCGGCCGGCGACGATGGCGAGATCGGCCGGCCCGGCGGCCTGCGCGGCGCGGGCGGCATGGCAGACGAGCGGCAGGCCGGCCACTTCGTGCAGCACTTTTGGCGTTGCGCTCTTCATTCGGGTGCCTTCGCCGGCGGCGAGCACGATCGCAAGGCAGCTACGTTCGGTCATCGGAATCTCTCAAGGCTGATCGGTCGACACGACCTAGCACCTCGACGCCGCTCCCGCCAAGCGGGGCGGATTCCTTCACGCGGCGGTAAGCGCGATCGGCTATGGTGGCCGCCGTCAAGAAAAGCCGAGGGGTTCTGATGACCGTTCTCGTGACCGGCGGCGCCGGCTATATCGGATCGCACATGGTGTGGCACCTGCTCGACCAGGGCGAGGAGGTGGTCGTGATCGACCGGCTCTCGACCGGGTTTCACTGGGCCGTGCCGGCGGAAGCCGAACTCGTCATCGGCGACATCGCCGACCAAGAGCTGGTCGAGGCGACGATCCGGCGGCGCGACGTCGACGCGATCATCCATTTCGCCGGCTCCATCGTGGTGCCGGATTCGGTCGCCGACCCGCTCGGCTACTACCAGAACAACACGGTCAAATCGCGCGCGCTGATCGAGAGCGCGGTTCGCGCGGGCGTGCCGCATTTCATCTTTTCCTCGACCGCCGCCGTCTACGGCACGCCTGCCGTCTCGCCGGTGACGGAGGGCGCCGAACTCAAGCCCGAATCGCCCTACGGCACGTCCAAGCTGATGACCGAGATCATGCTGCGCGACACGGCCGCCGCGCACGACCTCGCCTATACCGTGCTGCGCTATTTCAACGTCGCCGGCGCCGATCCGGGACTGCGGACAGGGCAGTCGACCAAAGGCGCGACGCATCTGATCAAGGTGGCGGCGGAGGCCGCGACCGGCAAGCGCGCCGGCATCGACGTCTACGGCACCGATTATCCGACGCCGGACGGAACCTGCGTGCGCGACTACATCCATGTCAGCGACCTCGTCGACGCTCATGCGCTGGCGCTCGCCCGCCTGCGCAGCGGTGGCGAAAGCCTGACCGCCAATTGCGGCTACGGCACCGGCTATTCGGTGTTCGAGGTCATCGACGCGGTCAAGCGCGTCGTCGGCCGCGACTTCGAGGTCCGCACCGGCCAGCGCCGCGCCGGCGACGCCGTTTCCATCGTCGCCGATCCGGCCCGCGCCAAGGCGGAACTGGGCTGGCAACCCCGCCACGCCGACCTCGACACCATCGTCGCCCACGCGGTGCAGTGGGAGGAGCATCTCCGCCACCTCAACGCCGCATAGGAATCGCCCCTGCGCGGCCTGCAAATGGCAGTCTTCTGCGCTTCCGGTGCTCACGTACTGATGTACGCTCCGCTCCGGTTCTCGAAGCCCACCATTTTCGGCTCGCGCAGAGCCGATTCCGCGTCGCGCCATCAGAAAACACGTGAGGGCGGGCTGCAAACGCCGGCGTGCTGCGCTCCGGTGCTCACGTACTGAATGTACGCTCCGCTCCGGTGCTCGCACGCCGACGTTTTCGCCGCGCCCTGACGTGTTTTACGAACGTTGCAAAGCGACAATTGGGGATCGCTTGCGATTGTGGCGATGCGGGCTGATTTTTCTGCTAGGAGCGGGGAAGGGACGCGCAAGACCGGCGGGCGCTGAATGACGATCGACTATGGCGAAGCACTGACGCGGCTCGAACCCCTGGCGCTGGCCGCGGGACGGGTCGTGATGGACGCCTATCACGGCGGCTGCGCGGTCGAGACCAAAACCGACGACAGCCCGGTGACGTGGGCCGACCGAGAGGCGGAACGCGTCATTCTGGAAGGGCTGCGGCGCGAGTTCCCGCAGATTCCGATCGTCGCGGAGGAGGAGGTCAGCGCGGGACTCCTGCCCGCCGATCTCGGCGCGATGTTCTTTCTCGTCGACCCGCTCGACGGGACGCGCGAATTCGTCAACCGATCCGAGGATTTCACCGTCAATATCGGGCTCGTCGCCGATGGCGAGCCGGTGCTGGGCGTCGTCTATGCGCCGGCGCGCCACCAGCTCTATCTCGGCCGGCCGGGCCGGTGCGAGATGGTGCGCACGACCGCGGATCACGAGATCGAGGGGCGGCGGGAGATACATACGCAGACGCCGGGGCCGACGCCGGTGGTGGTCGCGAGCCGCTCGCACCGCACGATCGAGACGAACGACTATCTGGCGAAGCTGCCGCAGGCGGAGATCGTGTCGGTCGGCTCGTCGCTGAAATTCTGCCTGATCGCGAGCGGAGCTGCTGATTTCTATCCGCGCTTCGGGGCGACCATGCAGTGGGACACGGCGGCGGGCGACGCGGTGCTGCGCGCCGCCGGCGGGCGCACGCGCACGCTGGAGGGCGAGGCGTTGCGCTATGGCTGTTCGGGAAAGCTGGAAGCCGCCGCCTTTGCCAATCCGTGGTTCATCTCGGATTGCGGCATCGACGCGCCGGCCGGGCCCTGAACGATCAGGCGTCGTTGCGCTTCACGAAATTGCGGATCGACTGGATGATGCGGTCCTGGTCGGCGTCCGACAGATAGGGGTGCATCGGCAGGCAGAGGATGCGCTCGGACAGGCCTTCGGAGACCGGCAGGCCGCCGGGCGTGCGGGGGAAGTGCTTGTAGGCGGTCTGCAGGTGGAGCGGCTTGACGTAGTAGATGACCGACGGGATGCCCTCGGACGTCAGATGCGCCTTGAGGCCGTCGCGGGCCGAATGCTCGATCGCGAACTGCGCCCAGGCCGAGCGGTTGCCTTCCGGCAGATGCGGAACCTTGACCATGTCGCCGAGCGCGTCGTTGTAGCGCCGCGCGATGCGGTCGCGGGCTTCCATCTCGTCTTCGAGGATGGCGAGCTTTTCGATCAGGATCGCGGCCTGGATCGTGTCGAGGCGCGAGTTCAGGCCGATATGGATGTTGTCGTACTGCGTCTCGCCCTTGCCGTGGAAGGCGAAGGAGCGGAGTTTGTCGGCGAAGGCCGCGTCGTTGGTGAACATCGCGCCGCCGTCGCCGTAGCAGCCGAGGGGCTTGGCGGGATAGAAGCTGGTCGAGCCGACATGGCCGAACGCGCCGCATTTCGTCCCGTTGCGGATGCCGCCGATGGACTGCGCCGCGTCCTCGATCACGAGAAGGTTTTCGCGTCTGGCGATGGCGTCGAGCGCGTCGTAATCGGCGGCGAGGCCGAAGAGATCGACCGGGATGATCGCCTTCGGCGTCAGACGTCCTTCGGACTTCACCATGGCGATCGCGGCTTCGAGGCTCGCGATGTCGATGTTGTAGGTGTCGGGGTCGACGTCGACGAAGATCGGCTCGGCCTTGGCGAGCGCGACGACTTCGGCCGTCGCGGCGAAGGTGAAGCTCGGCACGAAGACGGCGTCGCCGGGGCCGATGCCGGACGCGTAGAGCGGCAGGAGCAGCGCATCGGTGCCGTTGGCGCAGGCGACGACATGGTCGACGCCGACATAGTCCGCCAGCCGCTTCTCGAACTCGCCGACCTCGGGGCCGAGGATGTAGCGACCGTCGGCGACGACCTTGTCGATGGCGGTCTTGAGACGGTCGGCAATGCGGTCGCGCTGGGCGCCGAGATCGATGAACTGCATGGGACGTGGTCAATCCGAACTTGCCGGATGGCGGCTTAATGCCGGCTGGCGGCAGTGCATCCGGGAGGTGGCTGGGGCGCCTGGATTCGAACCAGGGAATGGCGGTACCAAAAACCGCTGCCTTACCGCTTGGCTACGCCCCATTGCGAGCGGATGTGTGAATATCGTGCCGACCCCGGCAGGTAAAGCTCAAAATCGGGCAGCAAGGGTGACGGAACCGAAACCGCCATGCACCGGTTTGACGCACGCCGTGCATGTTCCTCGAAGCTGGCAATTTCAGCCGAAACGGGGCAGAAAGCGAAGCCCGACATTTGATTGAGCATCGGAAAAATCCGAAAACCGGCTTCCACTTTTCGGTCCGATGCTCGCCAACGGAGACTGACCCTTCATGATCGCCATCATCGAGACCACCCCCTTCGACGACCAGAAGCCGGGGACCTCCGGATTGCGCAAGAAGGTGCCCGTCTTCCGCCAGCCGAACTATGTCGAGAACTTCGTCCAGTCGATCTTCGATTCGCTGGCGGGCTATCGCGGCCAGACGCTGGTGCTGGGCGGCGACGGGCGGTTCTACAATCGGGACGTCATCCAGATCGTCATCAAGATGGCCCTGGCGAACGGTTTCGGCCGCGTCATCGTCGGGCAGGGCGGCATCCTGTCGACGCCGGCGGTCTCGCATCTGATCCGCAAGAACGAGGCGTTCGGCGGCATCGTGCTTTCGGCGAGCCACAATCCGGGCGGGCCGACCGAGGATTTCGGCATCAAGTACAATGCCGGCAATGGCGGGCCGGCGACGGAAAAGCTGACCAACGCGATCTACGAGCGCTCGAAGGTGATCGACCGCTATGCGATCGCGCAAATCGGCGACGTTGCGATCGACGCCGTCGGATCGCGCGAGGTCGGCGGGATGACGGTCGAGGTGGTCGACCCGGTCGCCGACTATGCCGCGCTGATGGAGACGCTGTTCGACTTCGACGCGATCCGCGCTTACTTCGCATCGGGCTTCACCATGGCGTTCGACGCCATGCACGCGGTGACCGGACCCTATGCGGTGGAGATTCTCGAGCGGCGCCTCGGCGCGGCAAAGGGGACGGCGCGCAATGCGGTGCCGCTGCAGGATTTCGGCGGGCATCATCCCGACCCCAATCTGGTCCATGCGAAAGAGCTCTACGATTTGATGATGTCGCCCGACGCGCCCGATTTCGGCGCAGCGTCGGATGGCGACGGCGACCGCAATCTGATCATCGGCAAGGGTATCTTCGTGACGCCCTCCGATTCGCTCGCCGTACTGGCTGCGAACATGCATCTGGCGCCGGGCTATGCGGGCGGGCCGGCGGGGATTGCGCGGTCCATGCCGACCAGCGCGGCGGCCGACCAGGTGGCGAAGGCGCTCGGGATCGAGCTCTACGAGACGCCGACCGGCTGGAAGTTCTTCGGCGCGCTTCTCGACGCCGGCAAGGTGACGATCTGCGGCGAGGAGAGCGCGGGCACCGGCTCCGACCATGTGCGCGAGAAGGATGGGCTTTGGGCGGTCCTGCTCTGGCTCAACATTCTCGCCGCGCGCAAGGAAAGCGTCGCCGACATCATGCGCGGGCACTGGGCGCGGTTCGGGCGCAACTACTATTCGCGGCACGACTACGAGGCGGTGGACGCGGGCGCAGCCAACGCGCTGATGGACGATCTGCGCGGGCGGCTCGACCATCTCTCCGGCCAGATCTTCGCGGGCCTCGCCGTCGCGCAGGCCGACGACTTCGCCTATCGCGACCCGATCGACCAGTCGGTGACGGAAAAGCAGGGCATCCGCATCCTCTTCGAAGGTGGCTCGCGCGTTGTCTTCCGCCTGTCGGGCACCGGCACGGAAGGCGCCACGCTTCGCGTCTATATCGAACGATTCGAGCCTGCCGACGGCCGCCTCGACCTCGACACGCAGGCCGCGCTGGCCGACCTGATCGCGGCGGCGGAGGCCATCGCCGGCATCCGCGCGCGAACGGGCCGGGACGCGCCGACGGTGATTACCTGAACCAGAGGCGGGGGAGGCGACAGACATGGGCCGCGTAGGAGCAGACCTCATCGAGGCATTCGAGGAGATGGCGGCGGACATTCGCGGTGAGGTCAGGGCTGCGAGCTACGAGGTGCCGGCCGACGTGCTGGAAACAAGTCGCATCCCTGTTTTCCGCCGCCGTCCGGTCCGCAAGCCGGATCACTGAACCAGCACCGGCCTGCCGCAGTCGACGTGGTGGACGCGGATGTCGGCTTCGCCGAGCGAGATGCCGAGGGCTGCGAGGAGGCCGTCGACGACGGGATCGACTGCGCCCAGCGTCTTGCCGACGAGGCTGCCGAGCGTGCCCGTGAGGCCGGAGGGGATGCCGAGGCCGAGGCCGAGCGGTTTGACCTCGAGCCGCAGATTCGACAGGAGCGAGCCGGACAGGGTCTGGAGCGTGTTGCGGGTGCGGACCGTCTTGACGGTTTCGGCTGCGATTTCCGTGGCGGTGAACTGGAGCGTGTCGGGCGCCATGTTGGTTGCGGCCGCGTGGGCGCGGGCGTTGACGGTGAGCAGGATCGGCACGTGGAGGAGGCGCGCGTCCTTCAGATGCGGCAGTCGGGAGAAATCGTGCATCCGCGCGGTGTCGGCATCGGCGAGATGGAGTTCGACGATGCCGGGTTTCGCCTCGACGCTGGCGCGGGCGCTCTCCGGGCTGCCGGTCGGGCAGGAGGCGGATTGAAGCTTCGCTTCGCCATAGGCGACGTCGACGAAGAGCGGCACGTGGACGCCGACGCCGAGCAGCGGGCCGATGCGCGCGTCGAGGCGGATGCGGGTCTGGACCGTGCGTACGATCGCGCCGGCCGGGCCGAGCGCGAACCATGAGGCGCCCTGCGGCGGCTCGCCGATCGCGACGGTGGCCGTGAGGTCGAGGAGGCCGGGGATCGAACTGCCGAGGTCGAGCGCGACCTGGTTGGTGCCGTTGGCAAGGGCCGCGGCGGCATTGAGGAGCTGGACGGCTCCGACGCCGGCATCGAGACCGGCGGAGACGCCGTCCACGCGCGCGACCTCCATCATTCCCGGATCGAGAAGCTGGCGCAGCGGCAGGTTGCGCGCGGCGGGAACGGCGCTGGCAAGGCGCTGCAGGACCGTGCGGGCGGGCAGGCCGACGCCGGGCGTCTGCGACAGCGCGCGCAGGACGTCGCGCATGGCGACATCGGCGGTCAGCAACTCGTCATAGGTCGCGGCGGTCAGGTCCGCCTGGATGCCGAGCGCTTCGGAGAAGGCGAGGAGGTCGATATCGGTGTCGAGGAGCGCGCGGTAGTCCATCGCGCTGAGGCTGACGCTGGTGCCGAGAAGCTCCGTCAGGAGCATGTTGGCGACGCCGCCTTCGAGGCGCGCGAGGCGCGAGCCGATGGAGAACGACGCCTTCGGCACCATCGAAGCGACGGCGGCGGTGCGGATGAGCGGCGCGTCCACCAGCGAGGCGGAGAAGAAGCGCATCGCGCGGGTTTCGAACTCGACGCGTACGGCATTGGCCGGTTCGACGCCGGCGACGAAGCGCTTTTCGGCGGAAAGGCTCAAGTCGGGCGAATAGGCGCCGGGTGTCACGGTCACGCGCTCGCGCGGGGCGACTTCCATGTCGGACGAGGCGTCGACGGGCTGGGACCCCTCGAGCGTCACGACCTTGACGTTCTCCCAGCCATTGTCGGCGAAGACGGCTTCTGCCGCTTGCCTGGCGCGTTGGGGTGCGCGGGCGGCGGTGATCGCCGCGAGGTCGGTCAGGTTCTGCGCGCTGCGCCGCTCGACGAAGAAGGAGCCGGCATCGACGCCGAGCGCGGCGACGACGATCAGCATCGGGCTGACCAGCGCCGTCATGGTGGCGAAATTGCCCCGCCGGTCGCGGGCAAGGCGAAGGAGCGCGCGCATCACACGCCTCCAATCCGAACGGTCGAGCGGCGCTCGATGGTGGTCGAAGGGAGGACGACGCCGTCGAAGAGGTTCCAGATCGGCAGGTGCCGGGCGTCGTAGCTGAGGTCGACCACGAACCGGGAGGCGTCGGACGGGCTGTCCGCGACGGTGATGGCGAGCTTTGCGGGGTCGACGAGGCCATAGCCCTGCGAGTGGCTGGCGATGAAGGCCAGCGCCATCTCGCGGCGCTCCGCCTCGTGCAGCCCGGCGACCGACAGGCGCGCCGCCTCGGACGCAAGCTGCTGCACCGAATGCGATGCGCCGAGATAGATGCCGTAGGCGATCATCCCGAACAGGAACATCAGGTAGATCGGCGACAGGATCGCGAATTCGACCGCCGCCGTTCCCTTCTTGCATGCCCACCGAACTGCCATGGTTGTGCTCCGCTGGTTGATTGCACGCAATGATTGCAATCAAATGCGAACGAAACGTCAAAATGCACGCATGAATTGTAGCGGGCGCGGATTTCGTCTGTGGCGCGGACGCAACGGCACGCACGCATCGCGCGCGGGTCTCACAGAATGTATCGCACGGTAACCATAAATCGGTCTAATTGTGAGGCATGGTGTTTGGCACCAACGAATCGCGTCACAGGGGAGAGTGGCCGGGATGATCATGCGGAAGGGAAAACGCAGGACGCAGGCGCGGGCCTTCGCCACGCTGATCATGCTTCTCGTCGCCGCCTGGGCGACCGCCGCGCATACCGTTCCCGAATACGTGCTCTTCCGCGACCGGCTGGCGCTCGACATCCTGAAATTCGACAGCAAGCTGAAGCTCGAGCCGATCGAACTGACGGCGGCCGACGGGCTGAAACTTCGCTCCTATTATTTCGCGCCGCAGCCCGGCAAGCCGCTGATCGTCTATTTCCCCGACCGGCTGGGCGACATCATCTACAAGCCGCGCCACCTGACGGCGATCGCGGAGGAGGGCTACGGCCTGCTCCTGACCGGCTATCGCGGCTATGGCGGCAATCCGGGCCTGCCGAGCGAGGCGATGCTCTATGCCGACGCGTCCGCGATGATGGAGCGCATCGCGGCCGACACGCTCGCGCCCGACGGCGTCATCATCTACGGCTATTCGATGGGAACGGGCGTCGCCAGCTACGTCGCCGCGCGGGCCGAGACGCTGGGCCTCGTGCTCGAAGCGCCGTTCACGACCTTCGGCGACGCGGTGCGGCAGCAATTTTCGCAGGTGCCCGAATGGCTGGTGCGCACCAAGTTCGACACCCGTTCGCGCATCGACAAGGTCGACGCGCCGATTCTGATCCTCGCCGGCGGCAAGGACCAGATCACGCCGGCGAGCTTTGCCGAACGGCTGGCGGCGATGAATTCCGACCATGCCTCGCTGGTCGTGGTGCCGGACGGCAACCACCTGAACCTGATCCGCAAGGGCGGCGCCGCCGCCGTGCAGGGCTTCCTCGCAAGGCTGAAGGCGCCGCTGGCCGGTGCGGAGACGGACATGGCCTATGGCGATGCGCCGAACGTGCTGCCGGCCAGCAGCGTCTATTAGGCATCTCGATCGTCGGGCCCGAACGGACAGCGAAGTCGCCCGTCACCGAGGGGCATGCCTTGAATCGCTGACGGTTGCCGGCGAGCGGGCGGCCTACCAGTGGATGCTCGTGAAGAAGACGTAGAGGAACATGCCGAGCGTTGCGGCAGCGATGCCTGCCAGCAACCATTCGAAAGCGGAAAGTCGGAGAAGCTTCATGCCGGTCTCCTAAGGCCGTGCAGGATTCACGACAGAAGCACCGTATCAGATACGCGCGAAACTCAAGGCAACAAAAAAGGCCGGGCTGAACCCGACCTTTCCGTCGCCTGAAGGGACCTGCTGCCAGTACATCCGTGGTCAGCGTTCCACAATCAGGCATATCGGCGGCGTCTGAGCATGCTCGTCACGCGTCATGGACGCGTGTGGCGCGACGCCGGCCGAATTCTGTTAGACCGACTTGAGGTTCTCGGCCGAGTTCTTGCCCGAACGACGGTCCTGGACGATCTCGAACGAGACCTTCTGGCCTTCGTTGAGGCCGTTGAGGCCCGAACGCTCGACGGCCGAAATGTGGACGAACACGTCGCCACCGCCCTGCTCGGGCTCAATGAAGCCGAAACCCTTGGTCGAATTGAACCACTTAACGGTACCTGTAGGCATAACGATCTCCTTAGAATCGCTCGTGTAGAAATTAGCCCGGATGGGCCGTTTAGATCGATTATGGGAGGGACGTTCGTCGCAGGCGCCGTGGCGCAAAACAAAAATCATCTAGCAAGATCGATGCGCTAGAAGTGGCGTCGACGCCCCCAAAAGTCAAACTTTTATTTTCTTCGCCGCCTTTTTTGCCTTTGGCGCAGGCGCCTCCTTGGCCTCGGCGGCCTCACGTTCCATGCGCAGAAGCTGGAGACGTGCGGTCTTCTTCTCGCGCGCGGTCACCTCGTCGTCGATGATCGCGCGAGCGGCCGCCGTCGTGATGTCTGCCTTGGCTGACGGGGACGGCTTGGCGGTCTTGAAGACGGGATTAGAAAGATCAGACACTTCCGGAACTACCTCTCGGTTACGGGCCGACCGAGCAGAATACCGGGCCGAATGACGACGGACTGCCGTCGTTTGGTCTTATATAGGCGCTTCGGGGGAAAATTGCCATGCGCCGGGTGGCACGGCCTGGGTGTCTATGGTCGGAGTGGCAGGATTTGAACCTGCGACCCCCTCGTCCCGAACGAGGTGCGCTACCAGGCTGCGCTACACTCCGCGACCAGACGGCGGGCTTATAACCGGGGTTGCAGAGGCCCGCAAGGGCCGGTGCGCCCATTCGCGCCAATTCGTTGCATCAATAAGGTGACGCAACGTCTCCCGTCTCGACATAGACCGACTTGACCTGGCTGTAGTGGCCGAGCGCGGCGAGCGCGTTCTCGCGGCCGATGCCGGACTGCTTGACGCCGCCGAAGGGCATTTCGACGGGGGTCAGATTGTAGGCGTTGATCCAGCACGTGCCGGCCTGCAGCTGGCCGACGACGCGGTGGCCGCGCGAAAGATCGGCGGTGAAGACGCCTGCGGCGAGGCCGAACGGCGTGTCGTTGGCACGCGCGATCACCTCGTCCTCGCCGGAGAAGCGCAGGACGCTCATGACCGGGCCGAAGATCTCCTCGCGCGCGATACGCATGGTGTCGGTGACGTCGGCGAAGACGGTCGGTTCGATGAAGTTGCCGCCCTCGAAACCCTGCATGGTCGGCGCGCTGCCGCCGGTGATGAGGCGGGCGCGATCCTCGTCGCGGCCGATGCGGATATGCTCCATCACCTTGTCGAACTGCGCACGGCTCGCCATCGGTCCCATCTGGGTGTCGGGATCGAGCGGATCGCCGAGACGGATGGTCTTGGCGCGGCTTACGAGGCGGTCGAGGAAGCGATCGTAGACGCCGTCCTGGACGAAGACGCGGGTGCCGTTGGAACAGACCTGGCCGGTGGAATAGAAATTGCCGAGCATCGCGCCGCCGATGGCGTTTTCGAGATGCGCGTCGTCGAAGACGATGAGCGGCGACTTGCCGCCGAGCTCCATCGTCGCGTGCTTCATGTGCTGGCCGGCGAGCGCCATGACCTTTTTGCCGGTCGGCACGGAGCCGGTGAGCGAGACCTTGTCGACATGCTCGTGCGAGACGAGGGCGGCGCCGACGTCGCCATAGCCTTGGACGACGTTGAAGAGCCCGGCGGGCAGGCCGGCCTCGATATAGAGTTCTGCCAGGGCAAGCGCGGAAAGCGGCGTCGTTTCGGACGGCTTGAAGACCATGGCGTTGCCCATGGCAAGCGCGGGCGCCGATTTCCAGGCCGCGATCTGGATCGGATAGTTCCAGGCGCCGATGCCGACGCAGACGCCGAGCGGTTCGCGGCGGGTATAGGCGAAGGGGCCGCCGAGCTCGATGAACTCGCCATTGAAGCCGGCGACGACGGAGCCGAGATATTCGAGCGCGTCGGCCGCCGACGCGGCGTCGGCGACGAGCGTTTCCTGGATCGCCTTGCCGGTGTCGAGCGTCTCGAGATGCGACAACTCGTCGTTACGGGCGCGCAGAAGATCGGCGGCCTTGCGCAGGATGCGGCCGCGCTCGATCGGCTTCAGCCGCGCCCATGCGCACTGTGCCGAGCGGGCCGCCTCGACGGCCAGCTCGACGATGTTGGGCGTGGCGGCGTGAAGCTTCGCGATCACCTCGCCGGTGGCGGGATAGACGACCTCGATCGCCCGTCCGCCGTCGTCCTCGACGAAGCGGCCGTTGATGAAGTGCGATGCTTGCGGTTGGGCTTTCACACCTTGCTCCTCGTATTGGTTAGTTCTGTTCGACCGAGACGCCGGACTCGTCGAGCCGGATTTCGACGCCATCCGGCTGGCTTTCCTCCTGGTAGACATAGATGCCGAGGCCGATGGCGACGACGGCGAGCGCTCCGACGAGCATGTAGAGCTGGTTCTTCTGCATAGTGTGTTGCCTTGAGACGGATGGTTGCAATGTCGTCGGCATACTGCGGTTTCGCACCCAAGCCTAGCGGTCGGACGTCTCCCAGCGCGGATTGATCCACGGTTCCTGGTTGGAGGGGCTGAGCGGCTGGCGGCCGAGGATGTGGTCGGCGGCCTTTTCGCCGACCATGATCGACGGTGCGTTGAGGTTGCCGTTGGTGATGCGCGGGAAGATCGACGAGTCGGCGACGCGCAGGCCGTCGACGCCGATGACGCGGCATTCTGGATCGACGACCGCGTGCGGATCGTCGGCGCGGCCCATGCGGCAGGTGCCGCAGGGATGGTAGGCGCTTTCGGCATGGTCGCGGATGAAGGCGTCGAGTGCCTCGTCGCTAGTCGCGTCCGCGCCGGGCGAGATTTCGCGGCCGCGGAACTCGTCGAAGGCGGCCTGGCCGAAGATCTCGCGCGTCAGGCGGATGCAGTGGCGGAAGTCCGTCCAGTCGTCGGGATGCGACATGTAGTTGAAGCGGATGACCGGCTTTTCGTGCGGGTCGGGCGAGCGCAGGGTGACCGAGCCGCGCGACTTCGAGCGCATCGGCCCGACATGGGCCTGGAAGCCGTGCGACTTCGCCGCCGCCTTGCCGTCATAGCGGATGGCGACGGGCAGGAAGTGATACTGGATGTCGGGATAGTCGACGCCGGCTTTCGAGCGCAGGAAGGCGGCGGCCTCGAAATGGTTCGATGCGCCGAGGCCGGACTTGAAGAACAGCCATTCGGCGCCGATCAGGGCCTTGGAGAAGAGGTTGAGCTTGGAGTAGAGCGTGATCGGCTTCAGCGATTCCTGCTGGATGTAGAGCTCCATGTGGTCCTGCAGGTTGGCACCGACGCCCGGCCGGTCGGCGACGAGCTTGATGCCGTGCTGCGCCAGATGCGCGGCGGGGCCGATGCCGGACAGCATCAGCAGCTTGGGCGAATTGATCGACGAGGCGGCGACAACGACTTCGCGCTTCGCCCTGACGAATTGAATCTGCCGTCGAGCCTCGAACTCGACGCCGGTCGCGCGCTGATTCTCGATGACAATGCGGCGCACGAAGCCATTGACGAGACTGACGTTCGGGCGCTTGAGGGCAGGGCGCAGATAGGCATTTGCGGTGGACCAGCGGCGGCCGTGATGGATGGTCTGCTCCATCGCGCCGAAGCCTTCCTGTTTGGAGCCGTTATAGTCCTCCGTCGCCTCGAAGCCGGCCTGCCGGCCGGCCTCGACGAAGGCGGCATAGAGCGGGTTGCGGCGCGGGCCGCGCTTGACGTGCATCGGCCCGTCGGTGCCGCGCCAGCCTTCCTCGCCGCCATGCGAGGTTTCCATGCGCTTGAAATAGGGGAGGACGTCGGCATAGGCCCAGCCGGCGGCGCCTTCGTGCGCCCAATGGTCGAAATCGCGCGCGTGGCCGCGCACATAGACCATGCCGTTGATGGAGGACGAGCCGCCGAGCACCTTGCCGCGCGGCGTGGCGAGCCGGCGCCCGCCCAGATGCGTCTCCGCCTCGCTTTCGAAGCCCCAGTCGTAGAGGCTCATGTTCATCGGGAAGGAGAGGGCGGCCGGCATCTGGATGAAGGGGCCGATGTCGGTGCCGCCATACTCGATGACGACGACCGAGTTCCTGCCGTCCTCCGACAGGCGGTAGGCCATGGCGGCGCCGGCGGACCCCGAACCGACGATGACGTAATCGGCTTCGAGCATGGTCATTCACCCCGCGGAAAGCGCTGGCGGTCTTCCAGCACGTTCAAGTCCATGTGGTTGCGCATGTAGCGCTCCGACGCCTTTTGCAGCGGCTGGAATTCCCACGGATAATAGGCGCCGTTGCGTAGCGCGGGGTAGACGACCCAGCGGCGCGCCTGGCTCTCGCGCACCTCGGCGTCGAAGCGCGCCATGTCCCAGCGGGCGCGGATTTTGGCCATGAAATCCGCGACGCGGTCGGCATGTGCGGGATCGGCGGCGAGGTTGGTGAGTTCGGCCGGATCGGATTCAAGATCAAAGAGTTGGGGCGGGTCGATCTCGCAATGGACGAACTTGAAGCGGCCCTCGCGGATCGCGACCATGGGGGCGTAGGAGCCCTCGGCGGCGTATTCCATCAGCACCGGCTCGTGGCGCTCGTTGCCGTCGATCATGGGCTTGAGCGAGGTGCCGTCGGTCCATGGCTGGATGGCCGACATGTCGATGCCGGCGAGGTCGCAGAGCGTCGGGCAGATGTCGAGATTGGAGGTCGCCGTCGCATGATTGCCGGGCGCGATGCCCTTGCCGGCGATCATCAGCGGCACGCGGGCGGAGCCTTCGAGGAAGGACATCTTGAACCACAGGCCGCGCTCGCCGAGCATCTCGCCATGGTCGGAGCAAAAGAGGATGATCGTGTCGTCCGCCATGCGGGTGCGGTCGAGCGTGTCGAGGATCGCGCCGACATGGTCGTCGACATAGGAGATGCTGGCGAAATAGGCGCGGCGGGATTTTTCGATGTCCGCGTCGGTGATGTCGAAGGCGGGGTAGTCGCTGGCGTGGTAGAGGCGCTGCGAGTGCGGGTCCTGTTCGTCGTACGGGATGAAGCCGATCTCGGGTTTCAGATGCGCGCAATCCTCGTAGAGGTCCCAGTGCTTTTGCCGCGCGACGAAGGGGTCGTGCGGGTGGGTGAACGAGACCGTGAGGCACCAGGGGCGGCGGTCTTCGTCCTCGCTGAAGCGGGAAAGCTGATGGAGCTTCTGGACGGCGTGGAAGGCGACTTCGTCGTCATACTCCATCTGGTTGGTGATCTCGGCGACACCCGCGCCGGTGACCGAGCCGAGATTGTGATACCACCAGTCGATCCGCTCGCCGGGCTTGCGGTAGTCCGGCGTCCAGCCGAAATCGGCGGGATAGATGTCGGTCGTCAGCCGCTCCTCGAAGCCGTGCATCTGGTCCGGGCCGACGAAGTGCATCTTGCCCGACAGCGCGGTGTGATAGCCGGCGCTGCGCAGATGGTGAGCAAATGTCGGGATCGCGGAGGGGAACTCGGCCGCGTTGTCGTAGACGCGGGTGCGCGAAGGCAGTTGCCCGCTCATGAAGGCGGCGCGGCCGGGGGCGCAGAGCGGCGAGGCGGTGTAGTTGGCGGCAAAGCGGGCCGAGCGGGCGGCGAGCGCCTTCAGATGCGGCGCGTGGAGGAAGTCGGCCGGGCCGTCCGGAAACAGCGTTCCGGTCAACTGGTCGACCATCAGGATGAGGATGTTCGGCTTCACTTGGTGTCCCCCCGGACGGCATGAATTTTGAGGTCGAGATAGTCGTTGACGAGCGCAATCGCCGAGGCCGCGTCCGGCGCGCCGTCCTTCAGCGCGCGGCGGATGTAGAGCCCGTCGATCAGCGCCGCGATGCCTTCGGCGACGCGCTCGGCGTCGGGCGTCAACGGGCGTAGGCCGCTCATCAGGTTCGAGTGCAGCCGGCGCGCATAGATGCGCAGGAGCCGGCGCAGGCGCTCGGAACGCTGGGCTTCCACGTAGAAGGTCAGCCAGGCGGCGATCGTCTGCGAGGCGAATTGCTGGGCGGAGAAATTGACGGCGATGATGGCGCGGACGCGCTCTTCGGGCGTCGTCGCCTGCCCAAGCGCGGCGCGGGCGTCGCGGCCGAGCTCCGACAATATGTGGCGCATGGTGGCGTGGAGGAGGTCGTCCTTGGCGCCGAAATAGTGATGCGCCAGCGCGGACGACACGCCCGCGCGCCGCGCGATCTGCGCCATCGTCACGTCGAGCGAGCCGCGCTCGCCGATCGCGCCGATGGCGGCATCGATGAGCGCCTTGCGGCGAAGCGGTTCCATTCCAAGCTTGGGCATGCTGTCGGTCTAGCGTTAATTGACTGGTCAATCAAGAACGAGCATCGGACCGAAAAGTGGACGATGCGATGCGTGAGCAGTTGTTGACGGATTGAGTGCAAAGCTCGACGTGTCATCCCGGAAGCCGGCCGCAGCGAAGCGAGGATCGGCTATGCGGGATCCATTCCGTCGCATCTCCATCGATGTCACGGAATGGATCCCGGGTCGTGCTCCGCTTCGCTTCGCGCGCCCGGGATGACGACGTGGGGCATGAAGACCGACATGGTTCGTCTGAAAGGACCCGCGGCGATCTGGGACACATCCGCTGTTCGTTCAGGGCTGAACAAATTTCAGGTTTCGGCGGCGGGTTGACGCATGGTAGGGTGCTGCACACCCAAGGAGACCGGAAAACATGACCGCATGCATTGTCGGCTGGGCGCATTCCCAGTTCGGAAAACTGCCCGAAGAGACCGTCGAAAGCCTGATCACCAAGGTCGCGGCCGACGCGCTCGCCCATGCCGGCATCGGGCCGGACGAGGTGGACGAGATCGTGCTCGGGCACTTCAATGCGGGCTTCTCGGCCCAGGATTTCACGGCCAGCCTCGTGCTGCAGGCCGACGACCGGCTGCGCTTCAAGCCGGCGACGCGCGTCGAAAACGCCTGCGCGACCGGCTCGGCCGCGGTGCGCCAGGGCATCCGCGCGATCGACGCGAATGCGGCGAAGATCGTGCTCGTCGTCGGCGTCGAGCAGATGACGACCACCAAGGGTCCCGATGTCGGCCGCAACCTCCTGAAGGCCTCTTATCTGCCCGAGGAAGGCGATACGCCGGCGGGCTTTGCGGGCGTCTTCGGTGGCATCGCGCAGTCCTATTTCCAGCGCCACGGCGACCAGTCGGACGCGCTCGCCACCATCGCGGCGAAGAACCACAAGAACGGCGTCGACAATCCGTATGCGCAGATGCGCACAGATTTCGGCTTCGACTTCTGCCGCAACGAGAGCGAGAAGAACCCGTTTGTGGCCGGCCCGCTGAAGCGCACCGATTGCTCGCTCGTTTCCGACGGCGCGGCGGCGATCGTTCTGGCCGACACGCAGACGGCGTTGCGCATGAAGCGCGCCGTCGCCTTCCGCGCCAACGAGCATGTGCAGGACTTCCTGCCGCTGTCGAAGCGCGACATCCTTTTGTTCGAGGGCGCAGAGGAAGCCTGGGCGCGGGCGCTGAAGAGTGCAGGCGTGAAGCTTGACGACCTCTCCTTTGTCGAAACGCATGACTGCTTCACCATCGCCGAGCTGATTGAATACGAGGCGATGGGCCTCGCTGCGCGGGGGCAAGGTGGAAACATTGCCTTGGAGGGCCAGACGAAGAAGGATGGCAGGCTGCCGGTGAACCCGTCGGGCGGGCTGAAGTCCAAGGGTCATCCAATCGGCGCGACCGGCGTTTCCATGCACGCGCTGTCGGCCATGCAGTTGACTGGCGAAGCGGGCGGCATCCAGGTGCCGAATGCCAAGCTCGCGGGAATCTTCAACATGGGCGGCGCTGCGGTCGCCAACTACGTCTCGATTCTCGAGCGCATCAAGTGAAACGGCCGGCCGTCGTCACCGGCGGGGCGACCGGCATCGGCTTTGCCGTTGCCGAGCGCCTGCTGGACGACGGCTGGCCGGTCGCCATCATCGACGCCGACGCCGAGGCGATCTCGGAGGCTGAGGAGCGGCTGGGCGACGAGGACGCGATCTTCATTCGCGCCGATCTGACGGACGAGGAGGAGATGGAAGTGGCGTTCGACCAGTGCGTCGACGCCTTCGGCCCGCTCGCCGCGCTGGTCAATGCGTCGAGCCACGCGCCTGCGGGCGGGCTCGACGAGACGACCGGGGAGTTTTTGCGCGAAGTGCTGGAGGTGAACCTCGTCGCGACGCTGACCGCCTGCCGGGCGGGGGTGGAGCGGCGCGGAGATGAGCTGGCGATCGTCAACCTGTGCGGCTCTGGCGGGCAGGGGCGGCTCGCCTACGGCATCGCGCAGGCGGGGATAAGGGCGCTGACCGAGGGGCTGGCGGTCGAATTGGGGCCGAAGGGTGTGCGCGTGAACTGCGTGTGCACCGGGGCGGACGAGCATGTCGAGACATTACCGCTGCGCCGCACGGCGGATGCGGACGAGATTGCCGGGGCGGTGGCGTATCTGCTGTCGACCGATGCGAGCTATGTCAGCGGGCATGTGCTGGTGGTCGATGGGGGGATGTCGAAGGCGGGGTGATCTCTCGTGGAGGCGTCATCCCGGCCGAAATCGAGCATCGCGAGATGAGAGCCGGGACCTATTTCGTGAGTTTGAAGGTCACGGAATGGGTCCCGGATATCGCTGCTGCGCTTCGCTTCGCAGCAATTCCGGGATGACGCGGCAACGGAAGGGATTCCAAAAAAAGATCGTCCGCCTGGTTCGACGGGCTTCATCCCGGCCGAAGTCCGAGCGCAGCGAGGCGAGAGCCGGGAGCCATTCCGTGCGCATTGAAGTCACGGAATAGATCCCGGATAGCCGCGCATCGCTACGCGCCGCGCGACTTCCGGGATGACGCCCTCACGGAGGGCTAGAAGACCGAGATGGTCCCGTAGCCCGGCACCTTCAGGCCGATGCGCTTCAGGTCGACGCCTGCCACCAATCCCAGAAAATGAAACTCGATGCCGCTGGCCGCGCCGATGGTGAAGCCGGCGTAGCCGCCGAGGGAGACGCGGAAGTCGCGGCCGTCGGGGGTCATGCCGAAGGTGCCGAGGCCGGGGGCGTAGTCTCGGCCGACGGCATTGGGCGGCAGGCGGCCGCCGAAGCCGGGGACGGCGTCGAGGACGTTGGCGACGAAGCTGTTGGAGTTGGGGCCCGGCCAGATGCGGTAGCCGCCGGCTTGCGCATAGGGGTAGGCGGCGATCGCGGCGTCGAATTGCGGCAGCAACTCCGTGGCCGCCTCGCCTTGGACCGAATGCACGACATAGGGCGGGTTGGAGTACCAGTAGCCGTCCGCGTCGCGGTGGTTGCGGCGGATGGGCGAGCCCCAGCCGACCTTGTCGTAGCGCTCGTAGCTCGTTGCGCCGGGGCGCTTGAGGACGATCCAGCTATGGACCGACAAGGCGCCCTTGAGCCCGCCGGTGCGGGCGGCGAGGACGTAGATGCCGGCATCGTCGACCGCGGGCGGCGGCAGGAGGCCGGCCGAGGTCCAGGTCGCGCCGCGCCAGCTATCGGGCCGGTCGGTGATCGACCACCAGGCGAGCGTCGCGAGCGCCGGCAGGAGGAAGAAGACGAAGACGAGCATGGCGAGACGCAGGGCGATGGTCATGAAGCGGCGCGCTTCCTTTCGGGCAGGCAAATCGGTATGTGGCGGGCAGTTTGGTCTTGAGGGAAGATAATGGCGAATCCGGTTCTGGTCGAAGTCACCCGCGGAAATGTGATCGAAAGCCGCCATCGCGGCGCGCTGTCGGTGTTCGACGGCGACGGCAAGGAGGTGCTTTCGATCGGCGACGCGGCGCGGCCGGTCTTTCCGCGCTCGGCGGTGAAATCGATCCAGGCGCTGCCGCTGGTCGAAAGCGGGGCGGCGGATGCGTATGGCTTTACGGATGCCGACCTTGCGCTCGCCTGCGCCTCGCATGCCGGCGAGACGCGCCATGCCGACCGCGCGGCGTCGATGCTGGCGCGGGCGGGGCTCGATGCAAGTGCGCTCGAATGCGGCGCGCACTGGCCGACGCGGCAGGACGCGATGATCGAACTGGCCCGCTCCGGCGCGTCGCCGACGGCGCTGCATAACAACTGTTCGGGCAAGCATTCGGGGTTCGTCTGCACCTGCCGGCATCTGGGCATCGACCATCGCGGCTATGTGAAGGCCGGGCACCGCTCGCAGGAGATGGTGCGCGAGGCGATGGAGGCGGTGACGGGCGCGGCGCATTCGACGGAGGCCTGCGGCATCGACGGTTGCTCGATCCCGACCTATGCCATCCCGCTCGCCGACCTCGCGCGCGGCTTTGCGAGGATGGCGACGGGGCAGGGGCTGGGCGAGCGGCGCGCGGCGGCGGCGAAGCGGCTGTTCGCGGCGTGCATGGCCGAGCCGTTCTACGTTTCGGGAACGGAGCGGATGGACACGCGGCTGATGACGGCGGGTGCCGGGCGGATCTTCGTCAAGGTCGGCGCGGAAGGCGTCTATTGCGGCGCGCTGCCGGAACTGGGGCTGGGGTTCGCGCTGAAATGTGACGATGGCGCGGTGCGGGCGGCGGAGACGATGGTCGCGGCGCTGATCGCGCGGTTGGTGAAGGGGGAGTTGGGGGAGCGGGTTGCGGAGATGGCGCGGCCGGTGATGCGGAACTGGAACGGCATCGAGGTGGGGATGGTGCGGCCGGTGGGGGAGTTGGCATAGGCGGCAGCGTCGAGCTTCGTCGCACCCCCCTCTGCCCTGCCGGGCATCTCCCCCTCAAGGGGGGAGATCGCGCGCGTGACCGAGTTCGCCAGCACGGTGGCCGACTACGCGAGACAACGACGAGACTGATCTCCCCCCTTGAGGGGGAGATGCCCGGCAGGGCAGAGGGGGGTGTGACGGATCGCTTCCGACCCGATTACCCCACCACGTCCTCTTCCAGCCGCCGCGGCGAGAGCTTTTCGCAGAACACCGTGCCGTCCTCCGGCAGCGGCTTGACGGGGGCGTCGAGGGTGGGTTGCGAGACGGGGACCGGGGGTTCGAAGACGGTGGCGCCGACGATGACGTTGTGGCCGCCGCGGACGGTCTCGATGCGTGCCTGGCGGGCTTCGAGGACGCGTTCCTGAAGGCGGCCTTCGACGAGCGAGCGCAGGATGCCGCCTTCGTTCTCGATGCGGCGGAACTCTTCCCATGCGGTTTCGCAGAGCGAGGCGATGAGGTGGTTCTGGAGGTCCGGCGCGGGGGTCGGGTTGGAGATCGGGCGAAGCTGGACTTCGCGCTTCATCACCGTCTGCGTGGCGAGCGCCATGCGGCGGGCGGCGCCTTCGGGCAGGCCGAGCGGCATGGTGTGCGGCAGGATCGAGACCGAATTCGCCCCACCGCCGATGGCGGCCGCGGCGGCGAGCGTGTTGCGGGTGAGGTTCGTTTCCGGGTCGAGCCGGCTCATCATGCGGAACGAGGTTTCGGCATGGATGTTGGCCGGAACGGGCGGCAGCGAGGACTGCTCCTCGACGGCGGCCCAGAGCGCGCGCAGCGTGCGGATCTTGACGATGGTGGAAAGCGGGTCCTGGCCGGCGGCGAGCGCGAAGCCGATATGCGGGGCGGCGTAGACGAGGGGCTGGCGCGCCTCCTCGAACATGCGCAGGTGGCCGACGGCGGAGGCGAGGATGACGCCGAGCTCCTGCGCGTCGGTGGCGCCGGCATTGTGGACGACGCGGCCATCGGCCTCGAGGAAGACGGCCGGCGCGCCGACCGAGAAGAAGTGCGCGAGCGACTGCGGCATCGACGCCTGCAGCGCCTCGATCGACATGCGCAGGCGGCCGGTGCCGGCGAATACGGCGCCCGGATCGACGCCGAAGGAGAGGCTGAGGCGGGCCGGGTCGACGTTGGGCCAGTTGTGGAAGATCGTCTCCATCCAGTCGACCGAGGCGCGGCTCGCCGGATGGACGTCGATGCGCAGATGGACCTTGTCGATGGCGACGCCCTTGAGCGCGGTGCGCAGCGCCTCGGGCGTGGCGGGAAGGCCGTAGCCGAACGCGTTCGGCGCGCCCTCGAAGACCAGCGCGAGGCCGTCGGCGCCGTTGGCGAGATCGGTCAGCGCCTGCGCATTGGCGCGGGCGGGATCGGGATCGTCCACGCGCTGCAGGATCTTCCACTGGGCGGCGCCGCCGGCGCGAAGCTGGAGGCCGGACGCGTCGACCTCGTAATGGGTGCGCGCGGGTGCGGGCGGCTCGGCGGCGATGCGTTCGAGCCAGCTTTCCCGCTTCATCGCGGAAAACGACCTGGTGCCGACACTTGCTGCTTCCATTTCCACCCTTCCTTTGGCTGAACCAGCAGCCTGTCCGGGACGAACTTAAGGATGCGCGCGGGGCGGCGCAACGCGGCAGGTCGCCTCCGACGGCTTTTTGCCCGGGCGATGTTGCACATGCGTCCTACCGGGAAGAGGAGCACTTGACGCCGGACGCGTGAAAGCTGAACGTCGCGGCCACCGGTTCTGACTTCGAGGGGGCGTCATGTGGCAGGCTGAGAGCATATTCCTGGGCGCGAGCCGCAAGCCGGACGACAGCTACCAGGGACCGGAAGAACTGCTGCTCAAATACGGCAACCGGCACGGGCTGGTGACCGGCGCGACCGGCACCGGCAAGACGGTGACGCTGCAGATCCTCGCCGAAGGCTTCTCGGATGCCGGCGTGCCCGTGTTCTGCGCCGACATCAAGGGCGACGTCGCGGGGCTCGCGGCCAAGGGCGAGCCGAAGGACTTCCTCGCCAAGCGCGCCGAGGCGATCCAGCTCCCGAACTACGAGTTCAAGGAATTCCCGGTCGTCTTCTGGGACCTCTTTGGTGAACAGGGGCACCCGATCCGCGCGACGGTTTCGGAAATGGGGCCGCTGCTGCTTTCGCGGCTCCTGAACCTGACGGAAGCGCAGGAAGGTGTCGTCAACATCGCCTTCAAGCTGGCCGACGAGGAGGGGATGCTCCTTCTCGACATGAAGGACATGCAGTCGATGCTGGCCTCGATGGCCGAGCGCGCGAGCGAACTGTCGGGCCGCTACGGCAACATCACCAAGGCGTCGGTCGGCGCGATCCAGCGCGCGCTGCTGGTTCTGGAAGGGCAAGGCGGGGACCACTTCTTCGGCGAGCCGGCGTTGCGCATTTCTGACCTGATGCGCACATCGCGCGACGGGCGCGGCGCGATCAACGTGCTCGCGGCAGACCGGCTGATGATGAATCCGCGCCTCTACGCGACGTTTCTCTTGTGGCTGATGTCCGAGCTTTTCGAGGAACTGCCGGAGATCGGCGACCCGGACAAGCCGAAGCTCGTCTTCTTTTTCGACGAGGCGCATCTGCTCTTTGCCGATGCGCCGAAAGTGCTGGTCGAGCGCGTGGAGCAGGTGGTGCGGCTGATCCGCTCCAAGGGCGTCGGCGTCTATTTCGTGACGCAAAACCCGCTCGACGTGCCGGAGACGGTGCTGGCGCAATTGGGCAACCGGGTGCAGCATGCGCTGCGTGCCTATACGCCGCGCGAGCAGAAGGCGGTGAAGACGGCGGCCGAGACGTTCCGGCCGAACCCGGATTTCGACTGCGCGGAGGCGATCACGCAGCTTGGAACCGGCGAGGCGCTGGTCTCGACGCTGGCCGACAAGGGCGTGCCGTCGATGGTGCAGCGGACGCTGATCCGCCCGCCGTCCTCGCGGCTGGGGCCGCTGACGCCGGACGAGCGCAGGCAGGTGATCGCGCAGAGCCCGGTTGCGGGGCAATACGACACGACGGTCGACCGAGAATCCGCCTACGAGATGCTGGGCAAGCAGGCCGAGGCGAAGGCGCGCGCGGAGGAAGACCAGCGGGCACGCGAGGCGGCGCAGAAGGAAGAGGCGAGCCGCGGCCGCTGGACGCTGCCGGACATTGACGGCGACGGCCGCCGCGAGCGTGCGCCGGCGCGGCCGCGCGCTTCGAACCGCCAGACCGTGGCGGAGGCGGCGATGAAGTCGGTGGTGCGCTCGGTCGGGTCTTCGGTCGGGCGGGCGCTGGTGCGGGGGATATTGGGGAGTTTGAAGAAGGGGTTTTAGGCGGCGGTTGCGGGCTTTTTGCGAAGGGGACCCCCACCCATTATTGGGTGAGCCACGGGTCTCGCCCGTCCTTCGGACCTCCTCAAGGGGGAGGGAGGGCTTCCACGCCGAGCCTTTCTTTCAAGCCAGGCGGTGCATTGCAGGCGGTGCATTGATGGTCGAAGCAGTACGCTGACCACTCCCTCCCCCTTGAGGGGAGGGATAGAGGGTGGGGGTCAATTCGGAAAAATCAGGCCACGCCGAGGCTGGGGACGACGCGGATCGGGGAGCCGTTGGGGACGCGGTCGTAGAGATCGATGACGTCCTGGTTGATCAGGCGCACGCAGCCCGACGAGACGGACTGGCCGATCGACCACCATTCCGGCGAGCCGTGGAGGCGGTAGAGCGTGTCCTCGCCATCCTGGAAGATGTAGAGCGCGCGGGCGCCGAGCGGATTGTCGAGGCCGGGCTCCATGCCGCCATTTTCGATCGAGTAGGGCTCGAGCTCAGGCTGGCGGGCGACCATTTCGTCCGGCGGGGTCCAGCGCGGCCATTTGCGCTTCCACTGGACGACGGCGCGGCCGGACCAGGCAAAGCCCTCGCGGCCGAGGCCGACGCCGTAGCGCATCGCCTGCCCGCCCGGCTGGACGAGGTAGAGATAGTGCTGCGACTGGTCGACGACGATCGTGCCGGGCGCCTCGCCGGTCGGATCGGGGACCATCTGGCGCAGGTATGCGGGGTCGATGCGCTCGACCGGGATGGCCGGCAGTTCGTAGCCCTCGTCGACGCGGGCGCTGTAGAGGTCCTGATAGTAGGACAATTCATAGTTCGGCTGGGCCGGCATCGGCGACACGGCGCCGATGGTCTCGCGGCGTGGAATGCTGCTGGTGCAGGCGGAAAGGGCGAGCGAGGCGGCGCCTGCGGCGGCAGCGCCCAGGAAGCGGCGGCGGGAGAGACGTTCAATCGTGTCCAAAATGAGGCTCCAATGCGGATCAGGCGGATGAACGCGGGATCGTTCGGCAAGGTTCCGGGTGGTCAGCGTCCGATCTGCGACGCGGTTAACGAGAAGCCCTGAAATCAAGGCGTTGCGGATTTCCGCGGTGCTGGTCTTGGCCGCTACTGTGGTCGAGATGTCACATCCCTGGAACCCGCCTGCCGGTCAAGACGCCGTGATGACGGCGTCTTGTTTCTTGGTAGAGCATCGGACGAGCCGAAAACCGGCTTCCACTTTTCGGACCGATGCTCAGAACGCCGTGATGACGCCATCCAGCGACGGCAGGACGAGTTTCGCTGGCTGCTCGGGATATTCGTCGGGCATGCCGGTGCGGTTGATCCAGATGGTGCGAAAGCCGAAGCGCGCGGCGCCGGCGACGTCCCAGCGATTGGACGACTGGAACGAGACCGCGTTCGGATAGAGCCGCCACTGGGTGGTGATCATGTCGTAGACGTCGGGATGCGGCTTGTAGCGGCGGATGCGGTCGACCGAGACGATGTCGTCGAGGATCGTGTCGAGCGCGGCATTCTTCACCGCGGATTCGAGCATGGCGGGCGAGCCGTTGGAGAGGATCGCGAGGCGCGCGCCGCTGTCCTTCAGCGCCTTGAGGACTTTCGGGACCTCCGGGTAGCAGTCGAGCTTCCAGTAGGCGTCGAGGAGCGGCTGGCGCAGGGCCTTGTCGGCGGAAGGGACGCGCGCGAAGGCGACGTCGAGGGCCCGTTCGGTCAGCTCCCAGAAATCGCGGTACTCGCCCATCAGCGAGAGGGTCCACGAATATTCGAGCTGCTTGGCGCGCCAGATGTCGGACAGCGTCTGCCCGTCCGGCCCGATCTCGCCGGCATGGCGGCGCACGGCGGCGTGCACGTCGAAGAGCGTGCCGTAGGCGTCGAAGACGTAAGCGGAATGTTTCATCGGGCTGGCCTCATCTGCGCGGGTCTTGACCCGAATTGGCTTTTCCGGTCAAGCATTCCCCCTCTTTGGACCGATCGATTGGCCGTCTGTGCCGATTGACCCCCGGCGCCCGCGCGCCTTGCATGCGCGCCGAACACGAACAGGAACGATCCCATGACACTGGCAGTACCGGCGCAAAGCACAACCTGGACCTTCGTCGACGGCGGCTGGCACGAGGGCAATGTCGCGCTGGTGGGCCCGCGCAGCCACATCATGTGGCTGGGATCGAGCGTCTTCGACGGCGCGCGATGGTTCGAGGGCGTCGCGCCCGATCTCGACCTTCATGCCGAACGCGTCAACGCGTCGGCGCGCGCGCTCGGGCTGAAGCCGACCGTGGAGCCGGGCGAGATCGTGCGGCTGACCTGGGAAGGGCTGAAGAAGTTCGACGGCAAGACGGCGGTCTATATCCGCCCGATGTACTGGGCCGAGCATGGCGGCTACATGGGCGTGCCGTCCGATCCGGAATCGACGCGCTTTTGCCTCTGCCTTTACGAATCGCCGATGCAGACGCCCGAGGGCTTCTCGATCACCGTCTCGCCCTTCCGCCGGCCGACGATCGAGACCATGCCGACCAATGCCAAGGCCGGCTGCCTCTACCCCAACAACGGCCGCGCCATCATGGAAGCCAAGGGCCGCGGATTCGACAACGCGCTGGTGCTCGACATGCTGGGCAATGTCGCCGAGACGGGATCGTCCAACATCTTCATGGTCAAGGACGGCGAAGTGATCACGCCGGTCAAGAACGGCACCTTCCTGCCCGGCATCACCCGCGCCCGGACGATGGGGCTCCTGAAGGATGCCGGCCATTCGGTCTCGGAGCGTACGTTGACGGTGAAGGATTTCATGGAGGCCGACGAAATCTTCTCGACCGGCAACCATTCGAAGGTGATCCCGATCACCAAGATCGAAGACCGCAACCTGCAGCCCGGCCCGATCGCCAAGAAGGCGCGCCAGTTGTACTGGGACTGGGCTCACGCCAAGTAAGCGCAACGCGTGGGCGCAAAATCCGGCTGCCCCGGTTGCGGGGCGAGGTCGCGCCACTATGTAGAGACTATCGTTTTTCCAATGCCGAGAGGGAGACACACCATGGCTTTCGAACTGCCCGCCCTGCCGTATGACTACGAGGCGCTCCAGCCCTTCATGTCCAAGGAGACGCTGGAATATCACCACGACAAGCATCACAAGGCCTATGTCGACAAGGGCAACGAACTGGCCAAGGAAGCCGGCATGGACGGCCTCTCGCTCGAGGAGATCGTCAAGCAGAGCTACGGCAAGAACCAGCCGCTCTTCAACAATGCCGGCCAGCACTACAACCACATCCATTTCTGGAAGTGGATGAAGAAGGGCGGCGGCGGCAAGAGCCTGCCGGGCGCGCTGCAGAAGGCGATCGACAGCGACCTGGGCGGCTACGACAAGTTCCGCACCGACTTCATCGCCGCCGGCGTCGGCCAATTCGGCTCGGGCTGGGCCTGGCTCGCGGTCAAGGACGGCAAGGTTCAGATCATGAAGACGCCGAACGGCGAGAACCCGTTGGTGCATGGCGCCAAGCCGATCCTCGGCGTCGACGTGTGGGAACATTCCTACTACATCGACTACCGCAACGCGCGGCCGAAGTACCTGGAAGCCTTCGTCGACAGCCTGATCAACTGGGATCATGTGCTGGAGATGTACGAGAAGGCGAACGCCTAAGCGGCCGGCAACGGCAGCATCGTCGAAACCCCGGCCCTCGTGCCGGGGTTTTTCTTTGCCGGGTCCATAACGCAATGGTGAACGGGCGGATCGCGCCATTCAGTTTCGCGCCGGCCGTTTCTTGAGGAATATGCCGCTGCCACCATAACGGGAGATTCCGCATGAGATTGCCTGCCCTTGCCGCCCTGCTCGCCTGCCTGACGCCGACGCTCGTCCATGCCAATCCAATCGACGAGCGCCAGTCGCTGATGAAGGAGCGGGGGCAGATCATGCGTGCGCTCGGGCCGATCGCGCAGGGGCGCGAGCCCTTCGACGCGACGACCGTGATGGACGCGCTGGAAGCGCTGAACCGCAACGCGCAGGCGCATGACGTCGCCGCGCTCTACCCGGCCGGCAGCGAGGGCGGCGACGCCGCCGCCGCGATCTGGCAGGATCTGGACGGACTGCGCGCGGCGGACGATAAATACAAGGACGATGTCGCCGCAGCCTTTGCGGCAGCGCCGCAGGACCTCGACGCGTTTCGCGTGGCCTTCGGCCCTGCCGCGCAGAATTGCGGCGCGTGCCACGAGCTCTATCGGGATTGAGCCAAATGGGTGCCGGGACGAAACTGACGCTTGCGCTTTCCGTCCTGGTGCTGGCCGGGCTTGCTGCCGGCTGGACGCTTTCTGCGCCCGACCCGCATGACGAGGCGGACGTCGCCGCGCTGCCCGACGGCGATGCGGCGGCGGGCGAGCGCATCTTCTGGGCGGGCGGCTGCGCCTCCTGCCACGCGGCGCCGCAGGCGACCGGTGACGCGATGCTCCAGCTTGCCGGCGGCGTCGAACTCGAAAGCGAATTCGGCACCTTCGTCGCGCCGAACATCTCGACAGACCCGGAGCACGGCATCGGCGGCTGGACGGCGAGCGACTTCGCCAATGCGGTGCGGCGGGGCATCTCGCCCGACGGCCGGCACTATTATCCGGCCTTTCCCTATACGTCCTACAGCCGTATGAGCGACCAGGACGTCGCCGACCTCTTCGCCTTCATGCAGACCCTGCCGGCGGTGGCGACCGACGCCCCGGTGCACCGGGTCTCGTTTCCGTTCAGCGTGCGGCGCGGCATCGGGCTGTGGAAGCGGCTGTACCTTTCCGACGCGCCGCAGGTGACGCTTGCCGGCGCGAGCGAGGAAGCGTTGCGGGGGCAGTATCTCGTCGAGGCGCTCGGCCATTGCGGCGAATGCCACACGCCGCGCGCAATCACCGGCGGGCTGGAGACGGACCGCTGGCTCGGCGGGCGGCCGAACATCACGCCGGCCGGCGACATCGCGGACTGGAGCGAGACCGACATCGCCTACTATCTGGAGAGCGGCTTCACGCCGGACTTCGATTCGGCGGGCGGGCGCATGGCGTCCGTCGTGCGCAACATGGCGCGCCTGCCGGCCGAGGACCGCGCGGCGATCGCGGCGTATCTGAAGGCGGTGCCGGGGGTGGATAGCGCGGCGGCGGCGGGCGAGGGCGAGTAGGCAACTGGTAGCGCCGCAGCACCCCCACTCCGTCGCGCTGCGCGCGCCACCTCTCCCCCTGCCCGGGGGAGAGGAACGGTGGCTGGAAGAGCGGAGCGCTTGCGGCAGCGATTCCTCTCTGTGAAGGTGGCGCGAGAGTCGCGTGCGTGATCTCCCCCCTCGCGGGGGAGATGTCCGGCAGGACAGAGGGGGGGCGCTGTCCCGCAGCCTTTTGAACACCGGCGCGCTCGTCAAACTTGCCGGCAGAATGGGAGCCCTACGTTGCCCCCCTCTGGCTGCCGCCATCTCCCCCGCAAGGGGGGAGATCAGTCTCGTCGTCGTCGCGCTAAACCTTCCCGACCGCCTTCAGCGCGAAGGCGTAGACGTAGGCGATTTCTTCGAGCCTCGAGAAGCGGCCGGAGGCGCCGGCGTGGCCGGCGTCCATGTTGATCTTGAAGAGGACCGGGTGGTCGTCGGTCTTCATCTCGCGCAGGCGCGCGACCCATTTGGCCGGTTCCCAATAGGTGACGCGCGGGTCGGTGAGGCCGGCGAGCGCGAGGATGGGCGGGTAGTCCTGTGCGGCGACGTTGTCGTAGGGCGACCAGGAGGCGATGCGGCCGTAGTCGATGGGCGAGGCCAGCGGATTGCCCCATTCGGGCCATTCGGGCGGGGTGAGCGGGAGCGAGGCGTCGAGCATGGTGTTGAGGACGTCGACGAAGGGAACCTCGGCGACGATCGCGCCGAAATCCTGCGGCGCCATGTTGGCGATCGCGCCCATCAGCATGCCGCCGGCCGAACCGCCCTGCGCGACGATGCGGTCATGCGCGGTGATGTTCTCCGCGACGAGATGGCGGGCGACGGCGATGAAGTCGCGGAAGGTCTTCGCCTTGTTCTCACGCCGGCCTTGTTCGTACCAGGCAAAACCCTTGTCCTTGCCGCCGCGAATGTGGGCGATGGCGTAGACGAAGCCGCGGTCGACCAATGACAGGCAGTTGGTGTTGAACGCGGCGGGGATGGTGATGCCGTAGGAGCCGTAGCCGTAGAGAAGGCAGGGCGCGGAACCGTCGAGCGGCGTGTCCATATGATGGAGGATCGAGACGGGGACGAGTTCGCCATCCTCCGCCTTCGCCATCAGGCGGCGCGTGACGTAGTTTTCCGGATCGTGGCCGGACGGCACTTCCTGCGTCTTCAGGAGCGTGCGCTCGCGCGTCGTCATATCGTAGTCGAAGAGTTGCGAGGGCGTCGTCATCGACGAATAGGAAAAGCGGATGACGCTGGTGTCGTATTCGAGCGAGCCGACGAGGCCGAGCGAATAGGCCTCCTCGTCGAAGGCGATCATGTGCTCTTCGCCCGACGCGCGCTCGCGCACGACGATGCGCGGCAGGCCGTCCTTGCGCTCGAGGCGGACGAGATGGTCGGCAAAGCCCATGATGGCGAGGATGAGCCGGCCCGGCTCATGCGGGACGAGTTCGCTCCAGTTTTCCGGGCGCGGATCGGCGACCGGGGCGGTCATGATGCGGAAATCCTTGGCGCCGCCGGAATTGGTCAGGATGAAGAAGACGTCTCCGCCTTCCTCCAACTCGTATTCGATGCCGGTCTGGCGTGGGGCGACGATGACCGGTTTGGCGCTCGGATCGCCGGCGGGCAGGACGCGGTATTCGGTGGTCTCGTGGTCGTTGATGCCGATGAAGATCCAGTCGTTGGTGCGCGTGCCGCCGACGCTCATGAAGAAACCGGGATCGGTTTCCTCGTAGATCAGGCGGTCGGCCGATTGCGGATCGCCGAGACGGTGATGGAATATCTTCGAGGGACGATGGTTGTCGTCGAGGGCGGTGTAGAAGATGCCGCTGTTTGCCGCATCCCAGTCGCCCGAACCGCCGGTATTGGAGATGACGTCGGGAAGGTCCGTGCCGGACGCGATGTCGCGGATCTTGAGCGTGTAGAACTCCGATCCCTTGTCGTCATAGGACCAAACGAGGCGGGCGTGATCGCTGGAATGGTCGACGCCGCCGAGCCGGAAATAGGGCTTGCCGGCGGCCTCGAGATCGCCGTCGAGGACGATCTCCTCCGCGCCGCCGTCGCGCGGCGTGCGGAAGAAGCGCGGCTGCTCGCCGCCGAGGACGAAGGACGAGCCGTAGGCGAAGGGCCCGTCCGGCATCGGAACGGAGGAATCGTCCTCCTTGATGCGGCCCTTCATCTCGGCGAAGAGCGTCTGGCGCAGCTCTTCCTCGCCGGCGGTCAGTGCCGCCTGGTAGGCGTTCTCGGCTTCCAGATGGGCGCGGATTTCAGGCGAAAGCGTCGCCGGGTCCTTGAACACCTCCTGCCAGTTTTCCGCCCGCAGCCAGTGATAGGGATCGGTGACGGTGACGCCGTGATGGCTGTGCGAATGATCGTGCTTCGGCGCGACGGGTGCGGCGGGACGGGCCGCGGGCTTGGCGAAATTCATGGAACCTCGAAGGGTATGGAAATGGAAAAGGCGGCGCCGACATCGTGAGCGCCGCCTGTTGGATTGTGGGGCGGTCAGTCGTGGTCGAAATTGAGCGCGACGCCGTTCATGCAGTAGCGCAGGCCGGTCGGCGCGGGGCCGTCCTCGAAGACGTGGCCCAGATGGGCGTCGCAATCGGCGCAGCGGATCTCGGTGCGCGTCATCATGAAGGACCGGTCGACATGCTGCGCGACGGCGTCGGGCTCGACCGGCGCGGTGAAGCTCGGCCAGCCGGAGCCGGAATCGTACTTGGTCTCGGAGCGGAAGAGCGGCTTGTCGCAGCAAACGCAGCGATAGAGCCCCGGCTCCTTGTTGTCGACGTAGGGGCCGGTGAAGGCGCGCTCGGTGCCGTGCTTGCGCGTGACCTGAAACTGCTCCGGCGTCAGTTGCTCGCGCCATTCGGCTTCGGACTTCTCGACCTTGAGTGCGGTCTTTTCCATGTCGTACTCCTTTGCGACGTGGCTCCAATGTAGGAGCGTGCCGCCTGATTGTCATCGGGGCGGAAATGATCGGGGGGCAGGGGTGTCGCATCGTCACACCGGTCTTGTGACGCGCGGAATCAGTCTGTAAGGGATCGGCACTCGAACTTTTGAACGCGAATGGGTGGGGCGCCGGAGGAGAATGGGGACAGACGGACTTTCGCTGACGTTCATCGCGCTCTTTCTTCCGTTCATCGCCGCCGTGGCCGCGCCGTTCCTGACGCAGCGCATGGGCCACAAGGCGGCCTGGGTGCTGGCGCTCGTCCCTGCCTTCCTGTTCCTCCATTTCGCGACCTATGTCGGCACCGTCGCCTCGGGCGGGATCGTGACCGGCGGCCATGCGTGGATTCCGAGCCTCGGTGTCGACTTCTCCTGGCTGCTGGACGGCCTGTCGCTGACCTTCGCGCTCTTGATCAGCGGCATCGGCACCTTCATCGTCCTCTACTCGGGCGGCTACCTCAAAGGCCACGCGCATCAGGGCCGGTTCTTCTCGTTCATGCTGATGTTCATGGGCGCGATGCAGGGGCTGGTGATCTCGGATTCGTTCCTGATGTTATTCGTCTTCTGGGAACTGACCTCGATCACGTCGTTCCTGCTGATCGGCTTCGACCATGCGCGCGAGGCCTCGCGGCGCGCGGCGATGCAGGCGCTGATCGTGACCGGCATGGGCGGGCTGGCGCTCTTGGCGGGGCTTCTCGTCATCTGGAACGCGACCGGCGCGACGAGCCTTTCGGGCCTGCTCGAGACCGACACGGTGCTGCGCGAAAGCGCGCTCTACGGCCTTGCCTTCGTGCTGATCCTCGGCGGCGCGTTCACCAAGTCGGCGCAGTTTCCGTTCCATTTCTGGCTGCCCAACGCGATGGAAGCGCCGACGCCGGTTTCGGCCTATCTCCATTCGGCGACGATGGTGAAGGCGGGCGTCTATCTCCTGATGCGACTGAACCCGGTGATGGGCGAGACCGCGCTCTGGGAGACGGTGCTGCCGCTCTTTGGCGGCGTGACGCTGCTCGTCGGCGGGTTCCTGGCGGTGCGCCAGAGCGATCTGAAGCTGATGCTGGCCTATACGACGGTCGCTTCGCTCGGCCTTCTCGTCATGCTGACGGGCTTCGGTTCGGAGCATGCGATCGAGGCGGCGGTGCTGTACCTGATCGCGCATTCGCTCTTCAAGGGCGCGCTGTTCATGGTCGCCGGCATCATCGACCACGAGGCGGGCTCGCGCGACGTGACGAGGCTCGGCGGCCTGCGCAAGGCGATGCCGATCACCTTCGGCGCGGCGCTGGTCGCGGCGATCTCGATGGGCGGCCTGCCGCCGCTGTTCGGCTTCCTCGCGAAGGAGGAGATCTACTATGCGCTCGGCTTTGCCAGCGTCTGGTCGGCGCTGTTCACGCTCGTCGCTATTCTCGGCAATGCGCTGATGTTCGCGATCGGCTTCGCGGTGGCGCTGAAGCCGTTCCTCGGCGAAAAGGTCCAGACGCCGAACCATGCGCATGAAGGCCCGCCGCTCCTGTGGCTGGGGCCGGTGGTGCTGGCGGGCGCGAGTCTTCTCGCCGCGCTCCTCTCGCCGCTGACGCACTGGCTGTTCTCGATGCCGATGGCCCGGGCGGTGGCGGGCGAGCCGCTCGAGATCGACATCTCGCTGATCCCGTCGCTCGGCCTGCCGCTCCTCCTCTCGCTCGTCACGGTGGCGCTCGGCTATGCGATCTACCGGATGCTCGGCGACGTGCGCGAGCGCGTCGCGGCGACGCTGGCGGCGATCGGCTGGGGGCCGGACAAGGGTTTCGACCAGGCGGTTCGCGGGATCGTGCGCGGCGCGCACGGCGCAACCGGGCTGATCCAAAACGGCCGGATGGAAACCTACATGACGCTGACCTTCGCGGTGATCGCGGCAGCGTTCCTCGTCCCGCTCGTCTGGGCCGGCGAGATGCCCTCCTTCCCGCAAATGCCGGTGCTGACGCTCTACGAGATCGTCGTGATCGCGATCGCGGTGATCGGCCTCGGCGCGGTGCTCTTCGCCGACGACCGGCTGACGGCGATCGTCTCGCTCGGCATCCAGGGCTTTGCCGTGGCGCTGATCTTCCTGCTCTTCGGCGCACCCGACCTCGGCTTCACGCAGTTCATGGTGGAGACGCTGTCGGTCGTCATCCTCGCCCTCGTCATCACGCGCCTGAAGCTTGCGAAGTCCGACCATCGCCCGACGCGCGAAAAGCTCGTCGACGTGACGGTCGCGGTGCTGTGCGGCGTCGGGCTGATGCTGGCGCTTCTCAAGGTGACGGAGTTGACGTTCGACCCGGCGCTGAGCGTGTTCTTCACCGAATATTCGCGCGTGATCGCGCATGGGCGCAACATCGTGAACGTCATCCTCGTCGACTATCGCGGCGTCGACACGATGGGCGAGATCGCGGTCGTGATGGCGGCGGGCCTCGCCATCCTCGCGCTCGTGCGCGTGCGGCTGGGACGCCGGATCGTCCATGACGACGCGCCGGCACGGACCGAGGAGACGGCGGCATGAGAACGCTGATCTTTCGCACGATCGCGCCGTATCTGTCGGCGCTGATGATGATCTTCTCGGTCTTCGTGCTCCTGCGCGGTCACAACGATCCGGGCGGCGGCTTCATCGGCGGCCTGCTCGCCGCATCCGCCTTCGCGATCTACGGCATTGCGAGCGGCGTCGCCTCGGCGCGCCGGGCGATGCGGTTTCATCCGATGGTGATCGCGGGCTCGGGCCTTGCGATGGCGGTGCTGGCCGGGCTCGCCTCGATCCTCTTCGGCGTGCCGTTCATGACCGGGCTCTGGGCGCCGCCGATCCCCGGCATCGGGTTCGAGTTCTCGTCGGTGCTGTTCTTCGATCTGGGCGTCTATCTGGTGGTGCTCGGCGCGGTGACGTCGATCGCGCTCGCGCTGGAGGAAAGGGACGAGGAATGATCGAGACCGCGCTTTCCATCCTCGTCGGAATCTTCTTTTCCGTTGCCGTCTACCTGCTTTTGTCCAAGCACACGATCCGCATCATGCTGGGCGTGGTGGTGCTCGGCAATGCGGCGAACCTGTCGATCTTCACCGCCGGGCGGCTGACGCGCGAAGTACCGCCAGTGATCCCGATAGACCTCAACGTGCCGGAGATCGCGACGGCCAACCCGCTGCCGCAGGCGCTGGTGCTGACGGCGATCGTCATCTCCTTCTCGCTCTTCGCCTTCCTCCTGGTGCTGGCCTGGCGCGCCTACCAGGACCTCGACACGGACAACACCGAAGAGATGCGGCTCGCCGAGCCGAAGAACGACCCGCTGCCGCCGCTGAGCTACTGAGGACAGATGGAATCCGCTTCGAACCCTTACGGCGTCGACATTTCGCAGGCGATGATCGTCGAACGCGTGGCGCTGGCAGACTGGCTGCTGGTGTTTCCGATCGCGCTGCCGCTCCTGACCGCCGCCATCCTCGTCATGCTGCGCAGCCGCCCGAAGTTCCACGCGCCGATCGCCCTCGGCGTCATCGGCATCGTGCTCGTCTCCAACGTCGTGCTTCTGGCGCGCGTCCTCGACGAGGGTCCGTTCGCGATGACGATGGGCCGCTGGCTGCCGCCCTTCGGCATCACCTTCGTCGCCGACACGCTCGGCGTCCTTTTGGCCGCGACGGCCGCGCTCGTGGCGCTGGTCTGCGCGCTGTTCGGCTCGACCTCGATCGATGCTACCGGCAAGCGCTACGGCTTCTACCCGTTCCTGATGCTGCTGATGACGGGCGTCGGCGGCTCGTTCCTGACCGGCGACATCTTCAACATGTATGTCTGGTTCGAGGTCTTCCTGATCTCGTCCTTCGGACTGCTCATCCTCGGCTCGGAGCGGGCGCAGCTCGACGGGGCGTTCAAATACGCGATCCTGAACCTCGTCGCGACGACCATGTTCCTGATTGCCACGGGCCTGCTCTACGGCGTCTACGGCACGCTCAACATGGCCGACATCGCGCTCAAGTCCGAAGGGCTGCGCGGCGAGGGGCCGCTGATGATGCTGGCGACGCTCTACCTCGTCGCTTTCGGCATGAAGGCGGCGGCGTTTCCGCTGCATTTCTGGCTGCCGGCCTCCTATCACACGCCGCGGCTGGTGGTCGGCGCGCTATTCGGCGCGCTTTTGACCAAGGTCGGCATCTACGCGCTCTTGCGCACGCTGTTCGTCCTGATGCCGCAGGAGGGCGGGGCGCTGTCGGGCGTGATCGCGGTCGTCGCGGTGCTGACGATGATCTTCGGCGTGATCGGCGCGCTGGCGCAGGCCGACATCCGCCGGATCATGGGCTATGTGGTGATCTCGGGCATCGGCATCATGATGGCGGGGCTGGCGCTCGGCGATGAGGTCGGGCTTGCCGGCACGGTGCTCTATGCCGTCCATTCGATGCTGGTGATGGCCGCGCTCTATCTGCTCGTCGCGCTGATGCGGCAAGTGGGCGGCAGCTATGCGCTGGCCGATCTCGGCGGGCTCTACCGCTCGCATCCGCTGCTGGCCGCGATCGCGCTTCTGCTGGTGCTGTCGGCGGCCGGCCTGCCGCCGGGCTCGGGACTCTGGCCGAAGGTGATGCTGGTCAAGTCTGCGCTCGACGGAGGCGCCGGCTGGCTGGCCTTCGCGATTCTTCTCTCCGGCCTGTTGACGACGCTGGCGCTCGGCCGCGTCTTCGCGCTCGCCTTCTGGCGGCCGGCGGCGGGCGGCGCTGCGGTCGAGACCGTGGCGCTCGACCGGACGGGCATGTTCGCGCTGATCCTGCTGATGATCCCGATCCTGTGGATCGGCCTCTATCCCGAGCCGGTGCTCGCCATGGCGAATGCGGCGGCGGCGTCGCTGCTCGACCCGGTCGGCTATTCGCTCCTCGTCCTGCCAGCCGGAGGCGGCTCATGACCCTGCTTCTCGTCAATGTCCTGCTGGCGCTCGCCTGGGGCGGCGTGACGGGTTCGTTCACGCTTTTGAACCTCCTCTTCGGCTTCATTCTCGGCGCGGCTGCGCTTTACCTCATCCGCAAGGAGATCGGCTCGCTCGGCTATCTGGCGCGCATGCGCCGGGTCGTCTCGCTGACGATCCTCTTCCTGGTGGAACTGGTGAAATCGTCCTGGACGGTGGCGAAGACGGTGCTGTCGCCGACGATGGACATCAAGCCGGGCATGTTCGTCTACCCGCTCAAGGTCGACAAGGATGCGGAGATCACCATGCTCGCCAACCTGATCACGCTGACGCCGGGCACGCTGACGGTCGACGTGTCGGAGGACCGGCGTTTCCTCTATATCCACGCGCTGGACTGTTCGGACCCCGATCAATTGCGGCACGACATCGCGACCGGCTTCGAGCGCAAGATCATGGAGGCGTTCCGGTGAGCTTTTCGCAAGGGTTTCTTTCGGTCGCCGAATATATCGGCCTGATCCTGCTCAGTTTGTCTTTTCTCCTGACAACATGGCGCGTGATCGTCGGGCCGACGCTGCCGGACCGGATCGTCGCGCTCGACATGCTGGTGGTGGTGGCGATCGGGTTTATTGCGCTGATCGGCATCCGCACGAGTTTCACGCTCTATGTCGACGTCGCCATTTCCCTCGGCCTCGTCGGCTTCCTGGCGACGGTGGCCTTCGCGCGCTTCGTGATGGCGAAAGGCGCGCTCTGGGTGAAGCAGGAGAACAAGCACGGCATGCGGGAGGCGGTCGATGATTGAGGCGCTGGTCGACATCGTCGTCGGGCTGATGATCGTCGTCGGAGCGGCCTTTTCGCTGGCGGCCGCGATCGGCATCAACCGGCTTCCCGACGTCTACTGCCGCATGCACGCGGCCTCGAAGGCGGGCACGCTCGGCTCCGGCGTCATCCTCCTGGCGCTCGCGCTCCATGCCGACGACGCCGCCACGGTGATGCGCGCGGTCGCCGGTTTCGTCTTCCTGCTTTTGACCGCCCCCATTGCCGCGCATCTTCTGGCCAAGGCCTCCTACGAGGCCGGCTACAGACTGTGGGACAAGTCCGTGAAGGACGAACTGATTTTGAGAATTCGCGACGAGAAAGAAGCGCGCGAGCATCGTCTTGAACAGTGAACTTCGTTCGTTCAGCAGAAGCTTTTGCAACTCCCGATTACAACTTTGTGGAGTTTGTCGAGATTTGGCGCAACTCGTTCGGACCCAAATCATCACGTAGTCCAATTTGTCTCGCAAATAATCCGCAAGATTAATTGACTTGCCCTAATATTCGTACCATTTGTTAATCAAGCACTGTGGATTCGTCGCTGGCGGGGAAACAGAACCGGCAATCCGAACAAGACCGGCGCTGAAACGCTTTACAATTATGGGGCCGAACATGGAACTTTCCGAAGAACTGCAGCGAAACAGCGACATGCTGATCGAACTTACGGCGGACGTCGTTGCCGCCTATGTCAGCAACAATCCTGTTCCCGTTGGTGAATTGCCGAACCTGATCGCGGACGTGCACATGGCGCTTGGCCGCGTGGGCACCGCGCCCGAGGCTGTACCTGCCGACAAGCAGAAACCCGCAGTCAACCCGAAGAAATCCGTGCATGACGACTACATCGTCTGCCTGGAAGACGGGAAGAAGTTCAAGTCGCTGAAGCGTCACCTGATGACCCATTACGGCCTGACGCCCGAGCAGTATCGCGAGAAGTGGGGCCTCGACGCCGGCTATCCGATGGTCGCGCCGAACTATGCCGCCGCGCGCTCGCAACTCGCCAAGAAGATGGGGCTCGGCCGCAAGCGCAAGGCTGCGCGCTAGGCGCATTGATATTCAGGCCTGCGCGGCCTGCAAATGCCGGCTTTCTGCGCTTCCGGTGCGCATGTACCCGAATGTACATTCCGCTCCGGTTCTCGAAATCCGGCATTTTCGTCGCGCGCCGAGGCGCGCCTGACTAGCATCCGACGACCCTCTGCCGGCGCCTTCTGGGCGCCGGTTTCGTTTTGCGGGCATGGCGGCCCTCGATCTCGTCGAGCGCCTGCTTCAATGCGATGTGGCGGTTGAGGTCGTAGCTCCAGTGGCGGTTGCTGCCGCGGATGCGCTCGCGCTCGATCAGCCGCCTGAGACGTCCGGCAAGGAGCGCGCGGGCGGGTCCGCTTGACGCCTCCAGCGCATCGATCTCGATGCCGCAATTGCACAGGAGCGCGACGCGCTGCGCCGCCTTTCGCTGGAGCATGTCCCGCTCGGTGACAAAGGCCCGCGCTTCGCTTCTCAAATCCAATTCGATCACTCCTCATCTTGGGAAGACGATCCTGTGCGCGGGTTTGGGCGGCGGGGATAAGTTTTCTCGCCGCGAGCGGGTGCGGCCGCAAATCGGTTGCCGATTCAATCATTTGGTGGAAATCAAAACTTTCTATGTTCGATATTTGTTCTCATCCCCGGCAATCCGCGGTAGAAAGCATTTATTCCTATATCGGAGGGTGAACGTGGCGGCGCCGAAGCGAAAGTCTGATCCGGAAATTCCAGCGGCGGACGGCCCGCCTTCGCCCTATCCGGCGCCGAAGAAGACCGACGAGCGGATGATGAGCGAGTGCGAGGCGGTGATCGACATCGTCTCGGCATTCTTCAACGTCTCGGGCAAGGACATCCGCAACCCGACGCGCTCGCCGGCGCCGGTGGCGCGGGTACGTCAGATCGGCATGTATGCCGCGCACACGGTGCTGCAGATCCCGATGAAGGAAGTCGGCTGCGGCTTTGCGCGCGACCGCACGACGGTGCAGCACGCGGTCAATCTCGTCGAGGACTGGAGGGAGGACCGCGAGTTCGACGGCATCGTCGACCAGGTCGAGCGGCTGGTTCGGGTGCTGGTGCGGCGCGAGGCGATATGAGGACGGCGATGGACGAGAGGCACTTGAAGCGGCTGGTCAGCTTCCTGATGAAGGGCAGCGCGCGATGCGATGCCGCCGAGCGCGGCGACAAGGTGCTGCTCGACGGCGGCGAGCGCGGTGCGATCCAGGTGCCGGCCGAGACGCTTCGTACGGGCTCCGCGCGCGGATTGATCGGCCGCAAGGGTGATCGCGTGTCGGTGACGGCTGATGGAACGGCCTGGCTGGCGCGTGCCGGTTTGTCGGCCGAGGATCGTTTCCAGGCGCAGCATCAGGAGCGTGCGGTGCAGTCGATCGAGATCGCCGGCGTGCGGGAACATGCGACGGTCAATTTGCGCGAGAGTCCGCTGGCGGGACTTGCGCAGCGCAAGGACCGGGATGGACGCGCGTTCCTGTCGACGGGAGAGGTGGACGCGGGCGAGCGGCTGCGCGCCGATTACGGCTTCGGCCGGATCGCGCCGCGGCTCGGCGCCAACTGGGAGGCGGCGGTGGCGGGCGGGCGGCGCGGCGGCGGCAACGCCAAGGCGGAATTGACCGACGACGCGTTGGCCGCGCGCCAGCGGGTCGATCGGGCGATCGACGCCGTTGGGCCGGAACTCGCCGGCATCCTGATCGACGTCTGTTGCTTCCTCAAAGGGCTTGAACAGGTGGAGATGGAACGCGGCTGGCCGCGCCGCTCGGCCAAGCTGATGCTCAAGACGGCGCTGGGTGCGCTTGCCCGGCATTACCAACCGCAGCGGCGGGAGGGACGGCGCGTGCTGCATTGGGGGGCGGCCGATTTTCGCCCCCGGATACAAAATGGCTAGCTTGCCGGCGCGGCCTCGGCGACGGTCGCCGCTTCCATGCGGATGCGCTTGATCATCGAGCGCAGGCCATTGGCGCGCTGGGGGGTGAGATGCTCGTCGAGGCCGAGGCGCTTGAGGACGCCGTCGGCATCGACGGCGAGCATTTCGGAGGCGCGGCGGCCGGAATAGAGCGCGAGGACGATGGCGACGAGGCCCTTGACGATGTGCGAATCCGAATCGCCTTCGTAGGAGATCGTCGGATCGGCGCCGTCGGAGACTGTGGAATCGAGCCAGACCTGGCTGACGCAGCCCTGAACCTTGTGGGCGGCGTCGCGCGCCTCTTCGGGATAGGGCGGCAGGCCGGCGCCGAGCTCGATGATGTAGCGGTAGCGGTCCTCCCACTCGTCGAGGAAGGCGAAGTCTTCGTAGATCTGGTCGATGCTGGTGTTCATGCCGTCGATATAGGGGTCGGCGGGCCGGCCGTCACCTCAAAAGGTCGCGGCGGGCGTCGCCGGCACGCTGCCGGTCGTCATCCCGGCATCGAAGGCGGGGACGGTCTCGCTCGGCTGGGCGAGCATGCTTTCCGGCTCGCCTTCGCCGAACTGGTCGTCCAGCGCTTCATAAGCCATGCGCGCGCCCTCGCGGGCCCGCACGCCCATCGACCCGACCAGCGCGCCGCCGACCTCGCAAACCTCGGGCTTGCGCTCGCAGATGCCCGTCACGTCGCTGATCGCCTCGCGGGCGGCGAAGAAGGCATCCATCGCGCCGACCTGCGGCTCTCCGGTTTCGCTCGACGGCGCGAGCGGAATGAAGAGAAGGGCAATCGACAGCCAGAAGGCGCTCTTGAACAGAAATCCGATCATCATCTTTCCCCGTCGCCGGCGTCCCCGTGCCGGCTTCGACCAGATCAAAGCATGAGGACGAAAAAGGCTGCTTGAGGACGAGGCGGCAATTTTCGCCAAATTCGATTCAAATTTTACCGATCGCGCTTCGGGGTCGGACGGCGGCGCGGATGGACGGCTTGAAAAAGCCAGGCGCGGCAAGGGTTTGGGCTGTCGACGCGCCGACGGATGACGGGCCGAAATGCCGGCTTACGAACGCTTTACCAAACCGGCAATCGGTTCGCGGCGAAGCTGACCGGGGCTGCTTTCGGGCGAGGAATCCCGGCGCTTTATCCTTTCCTTAAACGCTGGATGCGAGGGTGATCGCAACGATGTCGACCCGCGAAAAGCGGGCTGTGTGCGAGTGCGTTGAGTGAAATCTAGCCGAACCCGATCCTGCGACTGGATGGGCCAGATCCTTGGCTCCTGCGAGCGGCTGGTTCACGCGCGCCTGGCCGGCAGCCGCGCGCGCGTGAGGCAGGCGCGGCTGATCGCAGTGATGCTCGGCGCACCGTTCTTCCTGACCGCGATCGCCGCGCCGCTGGCGCTGGGCGCGGTCGGCGCCAATGCCGCGCTCGGCGTTGCCGCCGCGATCTTCGCCTTGTTCCTGACGCTGGTGGTGATCGCCGCGACGGGGTGGCATTTCCGTTTCGTCGCCGGTGCCGGCTTGGGCCTGTCGCTCGGCGTCGGCGGGCTCGGCCTGTGGATGGGCGCGCCCGCGCCGGTTGTGCTTCTTCTGGCGCTCGCGATGATCGGCGAAGCGGGTTGGGTGACCGGCGCGCGCGGTTCGGCGGCCAAGGCGGCGATCCTTGGCGTGCCGCTTGCCATGGCCGCCTTCTTCGCTGGCGAACCGGCGGGCGCGACGGCGACGATGACCGGCGCGGGGGCCGCACTCTTCTATCTGATGCTCGCCCTGCCGCGCCTTGCCGGCCTGATGGCCGCGCCGCAGGCGGAGCAGCCGGCCGAGCCGAGCCTCGACCAGCGGATGGATGCGGTTCTGCTGTCGATGTCGCGCGACGGCGAGGTCGCGTCGGCGTCCGACCAGGCGCGGCGCATCCTCGGCCTCGAGCCGGACCTCCTGACGGGAGCGGGCTTCTTCGAGCGGGTGCGCGTCAGCGATCGGGTGAAGCTGCTGCATGCGCTTTCGTCGGACGATAGTGAGCCACAGCACCTCCATCTGACGCTGCGCATTCCGGGCGCCCAGCCGGGCGACGTCGCGCATCTCGATGTCGGGCTCGAACTCCTGCGCGGTGCGGGCGGCTGGACTGCGATCCTGCGCGACGCGACCGAGATCGCCGATTTGCGCGCTGCACTCGACGATGCGGCGGACCAGGCGGCGGCGCTCGAGATCGCCAAGAGCCGCTTCCTCGCCGCGGTCAGCCACGAACTGCGCACGCCGCTGAATGCCATCATCGGCTTTTCCGACCTGTTGCTGCACGAGGCGGTTTCAGGGCCGCTGCCGGTGAAGCAGGCCGAGCATGTCGGGCTGATCCGCGAGGCGGGCAATCACCTCCTGGCGGTGGTCAATTCGATCCTCGACATCTCCAAGATCGAGGCCGGAGCCTACTCGATCCATCCCGAGCCGTTCGAACTGAAGAGCGCGCTGGACCTGACGGTCTCGCTGCTGGAAAGCCAGGCGGGCGACAAGGGGGTCACGCTGGCGATCGCGGAGCGGGACGAGGTCGGCGAACTCGACGCGGACCAGCGCGCGGTTCACCAGATCCTACTCAACCTCGTTTCCAACGCGATCAAGTTCACGCCGCAGGGCGGGCGCGTGACGCTGTCGGCTGCGCGGCAGGGCGAGCGCATCGCGATCATGGTCGCCGATACCGGCATCGGCATCGCGGCCGACGATCTGGCGGGGCTGGGCCGGCCTTTCGCGCAGGTCCAGAACGACTATACGCGCAAGTTCGAGGGGACGGGGCTGGGCCTCTCGCTGGTCAAGGGACTGGTGGCGCTGCATGACGGCGACCTCGCGATAGAAAGCGCGCCGGGCGAGGGCACGACCGTCACGGTGAGCTTTCCCGCGCAGCACGCGGCAAACCCCGTGACGACGCTGACGACATCCAACGCAAATGGACAAAGGACGCATGGCACGTTCCGCAAAATCGCGTAAGCGCAAGCAAAGCCCGGGGCTCCTCGTCGCCGGCTTGTCGGCGACCGGACGCGCGATTGCCGAACGGCCGGTCGGCGTCGGCGGCGTGACTGCGTTCGCCATCACCTTCGCCTTCGTGGCGGCCAATGCGATCTGGTATCAGCCACACCAGCACAAGAGCGCCTTCTTCCAGACCCGCCACCTGCCACCGCGCGAGCCGGCCGAGCCGGTCGACGTAACGCGGCTGGAACTTGCGCCCGAACTCGACCTTCCGGAAGAGGCGATGCAACCGACGCCGGTGGCACGGCCGCAGGCGATGCCGCAGCCGATAAATGCGCCGACAGTCACGCCGCCGGACGCGCGGCAGGCCGTGGTGGCGGAGGTGCAGCGCGTGCTGGCCGAACTGAAGCTCTATACGGGCGCGATCGACGGGCTGACCGGCCCGCAGACGGACCAGGCGGTGCAGATCTATCGCCAGAAGCTCGGTCTGGCGGCCGATGGCGGCATCGACGGCGAATTGCTGCGCCATCTTGGCGCGCGGACCGAGGTCGAGGGCGAGGCGGAGGCGGTGGAGCAGGCCGCGCGCGCGGCGACGGACCAGATGCAGACCGCGTCCGCGCCCTCGGGCGGCGACCAGCGCGTGATGCGCATCCAGGCCGGCCTGCGCGCCTTCGGCAACCAGGGCATCGACCTCGACGGCCAGGTCGGCCCGCGCACGGTGGCGGCGATCAAGGAATTCCAGAGCCTGTTCGGCCTGACCGAAACCGGCGCGCCGGACGACGCGACCTATGCCAAGATGAAGGAAATCGGGCTCACCGACTGACGGATCTGGCGATGCGCGTTACTTCAGACCTTTGGGTTTCGGCCATGCTGCGCAGGGTGTTCGCATCCGGCGGCTACGGCGCAGTCGTGCGGCGCGGCGCGACCGAGGCGGGGGCGATCTTCGTCGTCGTGCGCTCGCGCTTCGGCGAGGCGACGCTTTATGCACCGCGCGCGCAATCCGACTACGGGCAGGCGCGGCCGGACGAGCGGATGTTCTCAGCCGTGCTGGAAGCGGCCGACGATGCGGCGATCGAGGCGCGGCTCGAAAAGGAGCGGCGGTTCGATTCGGACTTGTGGGTGGTGGAGATCGAGGCGGACAAGCGGCTGGTGGACGAGCTTCTATAGAAAATGCTGGGCGGAAGGGCTTGGCCGGCTACGGCCGAGCGAAACCCTGCCGCGTTGCCACAAGCGAAACGGTTTCGGACATGTAATCCTCGACGAATCCGCGGATGGTCGTTGCCGTCGCAAAGCGGTGGGGCTGGGCGGCGGAGGCGATGAGATACGCTTCTTCGGCCGTCAGCCCGAGACGTTTCAGGACGGTCTTGAGGGCGGTCATCGTCGGATCGGCGAGGAGGCCGGCTGCGGCGTGTTCGTCGATCGAAAAGAGGCTCGCCAGCGTGGCGCGCAGGATCGCGGGATTGCCGGAAAGGGCGGCTGCGCGCAGCTTCAGATAGGGCGTGGGCGCCTCGGTCCAACGCGCCGGGCGCGTCTCGGCGGCAGGGACCATCATGGCGCGCAGCTTTTCGAGCGTGGCGGGGAGCATGGAGGTCGGCGCGGGCGCGGCTTCGGGGGCGGAGCGCGATTTCAGCGATGCGATGAGGTTTGCGATGCGCGGATCGAGCTCGCGCCTGCGCTCGATGGCAAGTGCGTGGCCGAGCCCGTGCCGCCCGATGAGAGCGAGGAGGTCGATGTCGCGCAGCGCCGACGAGCGCACCAGGAGCGGCGCGCAGATGTCGACCGGCTCGTCGCAGAGGCGGCGCACCAGCGAAGGCGGCGGATTGAGGCATTCGGACAGAGCCGCGGCGACGAAGCGCAGGGTTTCGCGCGTGGCGTGGGAGAGGAGCGGCGTCGCCAGATCCTCGATCTGCGCGACTTCCTGGCGCGAGGGGCGCAGGATGGAACAGAAGGCCGAGACGGCCGCGCGCAACAGGCGGTCGGACTTGGTGTTTTCGCTGCTGGCGGCAAACTGCCGAAACTCGACGCTGGACACTGGATACGCCTGATCTTGCGGATACTCGAATACGCGGGGGAAAGCGTCGAACCCGAACGCCGGCCGCCCACCATTCAACTTAGCGCAAATGCGTTATGCACTTATTAACCGTGGCCGCTGCATATCGGACTCGGAGGCGTTGCGTAGTGCTCCACAACCGTGACTGCGAGCAACGACCATGGCGACGATTGTCAGGCTTCGGCCGAACTCCCAAGCCCCCTTGCGACCCGCGCCGCCCGGCGGCGGGACGATCATCATCTTCCCGGGCGTGCGCTACGAGCGCCTGACCGATCCGCCGGCGCGCAAGCCGCGCGCGCGGCCGCGCCGCAACAAGGCTATCTAAGGCTGCAATCCAGACCGGCGAGATAGCGCGAGATGGTGGGCTCGAAGGTCGGGTCCGGCACGAAGGCGCGCACGACGACGATCCCCTCCTGGACCTCGGTTTCGACGAAGACGGCGGTGCCGAAGTCGGCCGCCTGGCTGTTGCGCAGTTCGGTGAGCTGCGCCGAGGTCGCGACGAGGAAATCGAGCCGGCCCTCGTTCGACGTGCGGTCGTTGATCGAGAAGATGTTCTGCCCCGAACGGTCGTAGATCGACATCGACCAGTAGGGCACGTCGCCCTCGGCCTCAAGGTGGACGATGCCTTCGGACAGGTCGATGCGGCAGGCGGCGGCCTCGAACAGCGGATCGGGCAGATGGATCATGTTGCCGCCGGACGCGGGATCGATGCGGACGACCTCGTAGAAGGGCGCGCGGCCTTCGAGCCGGGTCCAGACGTCGCCTTCCGTCACATGCGGAATGATTAGGAGCACCAGGCCGTGGACGATGCCGGCGCCGACGAGGCCGACGATTATCGCGCGCAGGAAGCTACCCATTGCAGCGCTCCCGCACGATGCGGGGCAGGGTGACTTCGGCGAAATCCGCCGAGCCGACCGTCGGCGTGTCGTAGACGGCGAGGACGAGGCGGTAGGGGCCGTCCGCGCCGATCTGCAGCCAGTTGCCGGGGGCGGGATGACGCGACAGCGCGATCGAGAACGAGCCGGACGAATCGCGCAGCAGCGCGAGGGATTGCAACGTGTGCGGCGTGCCGGAAGCGCCGGGCTGGACGGCGTGCAGGGTCCAGAAGCGCGAGGCCGGGACGCTGCCGGTGACGACATAGTCGCAGGCGCCGCGCAGCGGCTGGCCGGTCGTGTCGCGCGCGGCGATGAACTGTGCGCCCTCGGCGACGCCGAGCGAGAGCTTGCCCTCGCGCGCGAACCGCGCCTTGGCGTAAGGGTCGGCCTGCGGCGTCCCCTCGGTCGGGTTGACGCTCCACTCGCCAATCGTCAACGCGCCGAAATCGGGAACCTCCTCCATCATCAGCCACACGCTGCCCGCGCCGCCGCCAAGGGCGATGACGAGCGTGAGCGCGGTGAGGAGGAGGGATTTCAGCATGGGGAGCGGCGGTCGGAAGGTCCGGTGAATCGGGCGGCAAGGGGCATTTACACCAGACGGCGCGAGAAATCATGCGGATGTCAAAGTGCGGAAAGCGTTTCGGGCCTGTCGGGCAGGCGCACGACCGGCGCCTGGCGGAAGGCATCGGACATGTCGACGAGAAGCCGTGTCGTGCGGCCCGACAGGACGGCGGGACGCTCTTCCTGCTCGGCCGCGGCATCGGCGGCCTGGGCATCGTCGGTCTCGGCCTCGGCGACGAGCTCTTCCTCGACGAAAGGATTCTCGATGCCGGGTATCGGCTTCAGCTCGACGTTCTGGTGCGCATAGGTCATCAGGCGCTGCCAGGTCATGGCGGGCAGCGAGCCGCCGGTCATGTTGTCGGTGGGCGAGAAATCGTCGTTCCCCATCCAGACGGCGGCGGTGTAGTTGCCGGTGAAGCCGACATACCAGGCATCGCGATAGGACTGCGTCGTGCCGGTCTTGCCGGCCGAGCGGATGCCTTCGAGCGCGGCGCGCCGGGCGGTGCCCCATTCGGGAATCTGGACGAGGATGGAATTGAGCGAGGCGAGCGCCTGCGGCGACAAAGCCGGCACGGGCGGCGGCGCGTCGCGGGCGAAGTCGAAGACGACGTCGCCGGCATGGGTGAGCATCTGCGTGATGCCGTGGCGCGTGCCGGCCACGCCGCCTGCGGCGAGCGTGTTGTAGGCGGTGGCCTGGTCCATGACGGTGAGGCTCGACGTGCCGAGCACCATGGTCTTGTGGGTGCTGATCTCCGATTCGACGCCCATCGCATAGGCGATGTCGCGGATCGGCGTGGTCGTCAGGTGATCGTGCGCGAGGCGGACAGGGACCGTGTTGATCGAGCGCACCAGCGCTTCGGTCAGCGTCATGCGGCCGGAGAATTTGCGCGCATAGTTCTGCGGCGACCAGCCGCCCCAGTTGATCGGCGCATCGGAGATGACCGAATCCGGCGTGAAGCCGTTCTCCATCGCGGCGGCGTAGACATAGGTCTTGAAGGAGGAGCCGGTCTGGCGGAGCGCGCGGGTGGCGCGGTTGAACTGGCTGCGGCCGTAGTCGCGCCCGCCGACCATGGCGCGCACCGCGCCGTTGCTCTCGATCAGCACGATCGCGCCTTCGGTGACCTTGTATTCGGAGCCGTGCTGGCGAAGGTGGAATTCGAGCGATTCCTCGGCCGCGCGCTGCATGTCGAGATCGATCGTGGTGCGGGCGACGAGGGCATGCGGGCCGTTCTTCGGCGCGTGCTTCTTGACCTCCTCGAAGGCCCAGTCGAGGAAATAGTCCGGGCTTTCGAGATTGGCGCGGTCGACGGCGGTCGCGGGGCGCAGGCGCGCCGCTAGGACTTCGCCTTCCGACATCATCCGGCTGTCGACGAGGTTGTTGAGGACCACGTTGGCGCGGCCGCGCGCGGCGGGCAGGTTGATGTGGGGCGCGTAATTGCCGGGCGCCTTGAAGAGGCCGGCCAGCATCGCCGCTTCGGCGAGCGTCACGTCCTTGATGTGCTTGTCGAAATAGAAATCCGCCGCCGCCGTGATGCCGAACGTGCCGCCGCCCATATAGGCGCGGTCGAGATAGAGCTGCAGGATTTCCTTCTTGGTCAGATTGGCCTCGAGCCAGAGCGCCAGGAAGGCTTCCTTGATCTTGCGCTCCATCGAGCGCTCGTTGGTCAGGAACAGGTTCTTGGCGAGCTGCTGGGTGAGCGTCGAGCCGCCCTGGACGACCGAATTGGCGCGCACGTTCTGCGACATGGCGCGGGCAAGGCCGATGACGTCGATGCCGAAATGCTCGAAGAAGCGGCGGTCCTCGGTGGCGAGCACCGCCTTGATGACATGGTCCGGCATCTCGTCGACCGGCACGGAATCACGCTGGATGATGCCGCGCTGGCCGATCTCGTTGCCGTAGCGGTCGAGGAAGGTGACGGCGAACTCGCCCTGGCTGCGCCAGTCACGCGCGGTTTCCTCGAAGGCGGGCATGGCAAGCGCGAGCATGACGATGGAGCCGGCGGTGCCCATGGTGAAGGCTTCGCTCGACAGTTCGACGAGGCCGCGGCGCCAGCCGGTGACCTTGAAGCGGCGAAAGAAGATAGTGATGTTTTCCCAGCGCTCGCGCGCGCGAAAACCGGCCTCGTAGAGCGAGGAATCGATCCAGGCGTCGAGCGCGAGCAGGCGTCCAGGCCGCGGCGCCTTCCCCTTGCGAGCCGAAAACGGATTCTTCATTAGCCCACTGCGCCCAATGCCCGATCGCCCCCGCTCGACCTGCAACCAGGAAGCGAAGGCGGCACAACCCTTCAGGCCACGAGTGTCCTCCAAATGCCGGCCGGCCACAAGGGATGCGTCCGACTTTGGCACGGTATCGTGAATGGAAAAAACCCGGCGTCGCTAACGGGCAACAGTGGGAGTTGGGGGAGGGCGGCGAAGTACATCTGCACCGTCCAGTCGCCGAGCGCGATGCCGCTACGACGGCCGCATTGCCCTAAAGGCACCCGACACCGAGCGCGCGGAAGACTTGCTTCGCAAGGCCCGCTACAAAAGTTTGACCGATCGGCGGATGGTGAACGCCGTTACGCCTAAGCAAAAGGCGCAAAACCTTCTGTCAAAACGGAAACGCAAATTGTGAATTACGGGCATCAGCCACGAGTCACCTTGCGTTACACGCCAAGATTGCCGTCCAATATGAAACGGGAGCGATTCGGCAAAAATCGCTCCCGTCATTGCACCCAAGCCATAGGGCGGCTCGGCTATGAAGTACGATCACCAGACTAGATTTTTGGCTGATTCCGTCAAGCGGTCCTGTGGCATCAAACTCAGGAGCCATTGATGGCCTTCTACCGAGACGAAAGCCGCGTACAAAAAGCAAATCCCCATGCTGCATTTGAAACAGTTCACAAACCGGGCATGAAAGTACTCGGGGATATATCGGTGCGTAAGCTGCGGCGACGAAAACTGCTGCAACAAGGGCGACCCGTTTCCTCCGCAGAACAACCACCAACATACCAGCCCTAACTCAATTGGTTGGCAGCTTCTGGTTCTGGCTGTCCAGAAATAATGCGGGCTGGCATCACAGCTTCTTGCGGATAACGCTCCCACAAAGCCGGGGAAAGATCGGCCAGAGACCGCACTATTCCTTGCATTTGCCCAGGTCGAAATTGCGCTCTAGCAATTCATCGGCATGGGCGACATCAGGATCGATTTGTATCATCATCTGACTTTTCCTTGTTCGGCTTTTCGCCCTTCCCGGTCTTCGAATCGGGAGGGGTCTTTAACAGGCGGCGAAGAACCTCGTCGTCCTTCTTCTCATCAGTCTGCTTTTCGGAGTCTGGCATGGCAAATTTTCCCGACCCGAAGGACATCATGTTCTACGCCGCTATCGGGCGTCTCACCGTAGCATGGGCCAACGTAGAAGCGGGCCTAGATATGTTGATCGACGTCATCCACCGTCACCTCGACGGCAAGAGAGTCGATGAAGAACGGCCTCGAAGCCTACAGAGAAAGCTCTCTTACATGAAGGACTACCTGACGGTCATCGGGCTGGATGACCAAGGTTCTAAGCCCTACCGAGCGTTGCTTACAGAGATCAAGGTTCAGTCCGATTTCCGACACGACATCATACACGGCTTTGTGACCGAGATGGCGGTGGGAAGTGGGGAAGCCAAGCTCCTTCGATTCCTCCACCAAAAGGAACGCTTTCACCAGAAGACTATCGAGGTAGACACCGCAAAGATCATGAAAGCCGCGCGAGACGCTGAATCGATTGGGAGGCAAACCATTGGCATCTTCATCAAGTTCAGCGACGAAATTCTCGCACTGCACAAATTAGCCGAAGAGCAAAAGCGCCACTGAGTTCGTCGCTGTCTTCCCACTCGGTCAACATGCGTGAGATTTCGCGCCCAAGCTCCTTGTCGCGATCCCCGCTTTTTCGTTCTCGTCGGTGCCGGCCTGTCGCGAATCAGTAGGCATTATTTCCTCTGGCACGTTACGTATACAATTAGGAAAATAATCCTTGACACCGTGACGGTGGTTCTGTAGGTTTCGGGCATGGTCGCATTATTGCGGCTGGGGCGGAGCGGGTGGCTCGCCGAACGATCATCTCACATCGATGCCGAGAGGGGATAAATGGGGAGCGCTGAGGGCGTTTTCGCCGCGATGCGGCATGTCCATGAGGGCGGGGAGGCTTCGCTGGAGAACTTGGCGATGATCGCGGGGCGGTCGTTGCGGATGGTTCGGATGCGGGCCGAGGCGGAGGGCTGGAAGCCGGTTGCGGCGGGCAGCGTGGCGGAGCGGCGGAGGCGGATCGACATACAGTACGACCGGCTGATCGCCGAGATCGAGCGGCTGACGCTCGGACAGGACGGGGAGGGGCTGACCTTCGACAAGGCGCGCGTCGACACCATCATGGCGATGGTGCGGGCGCTGGAGAAAATCGGCGAAACCATGCGTTCCGACGAGGACGCAAAGGACAAGCAGATCAAAGACGATGCCGAACTTGCCGCCGCTCTCAAGCGGATCGACGACCGAATTCGCGAACTCGCCCGATATCATGCAGGAAGACTGGGCGGCGCAGAACCTGACGGCGCATGACGAAGCGCTGACGCGCGGGGAATGGGTGCGCCACTCGAACGGCGCGCAGTATACGCTGAGGACGGCAAAGCCGACCTGGCTGGTGCTGGGCGGGCGCGGGGCGGGAAAGACGCGGCTCGGGACCGAATGGGTGAACGCGCTGGTGCGCGGACTGGTGCCGTTCAGTTTCGGACGCAATCACGGTCGCATCGCGCTGATCGGCGAGACGCTGGGCGACGTGCGTGAGGTGATGATCGAGGGCGCTTCGGGCATCATCACGCAGGCGCGCGGCAACCGGCCGCGCTACGAGGCGGGACGGCGGCGGCTGGTGTGGGATAGCGGCGCGGTCGCCTACGCGTTTTCTTCCGAAGACCCGGAAAGCCTGCGCGGGCCGCAATTCGATGCGGCCTGGTGCGACGAACTGGCGAAGTGGCGGCACCCGCAGGACTGTTTCGACATGCTGCAATTCGGCCTGCGGCTGGGCGAGCGGCCGGCGCAGATCATCACCACGACGCCGCGGCCGATCCCGCTGGTCAAGGCGCTGATCGCCGATCCGGACGTGACGGTGACGCGGCTGAAGACGATGGACAATCGCGACAATTTGGCGGTCGGATTCATCGAGACGATCCGCAAGCGCTATGCGGGCTCGCGGCTGGAGCGCCAGGAACTCGACGGCGAACTGATCGAGGATCGCGACGATGCGCTGTGGTCGCGCGCGCAGTTGGAGGCAGTGCGGATCGACGGCCGGCCGGAGATGACGCGGATCGTGGTCGCGGTCGACCCGCCGGCTAGCTCGGGCCGGCAGGCGGATGCGTGCGGGATCGTGGTTGCGGGATTGTGCGACGACGGACGCGCGGTGGTGCTGGAGGATGCGACGGTGCAGGGCTTGAAGCCGCAGGGCTGGGCCGCGCGCATCGTCGAGGCCTATCACCGGCATGAGGCAGATTGCGTCGTTGCCGAGGTGAACCAGGGCGGCGACATGGTCGGCGCGGTGCTTGTCGCCGTCGATGCGAGCCTGCCGGTAAAGGCGGTGCGCGCCTCGCGCGGCAAGTGGCTGCGGGCCGAGCCGGTGGCAGCTCTCTATCATCAGGGGAAGGTGGTCCATGCGCGCCGCTTCCCGGAGCTGGAAGACGAGATGTGCGATTTCGGGCCGCAGGGCCTGTCGAACGGACGCTCGCCCGACCGGCTCGATGCGCTGGTCTGGGCGCTGAACGAACTTCTTCTCGGTCGCGGGCAGGAACCGCGCATCCGCAAACTTACCTGAAGGAATTGCCGATGGGATGGAAATGGCCTTGGGCGAACCGCCCCGAGGACGATGGCGCGCGGCTGGAGACCCGGTCCGCGAGCCTGTCGCCGGGCTTCGTCGCGCTGCACATGAATGGCGAGGCGGTGTGGACGCGCGGCGACTATGCGGCGCTCGCCCGCGAGGGCTTCATGCGCAATCCGGTGGTGCATCGCTCGGTGCGGATGATTTCGCAGGCAGCGGCGACCATTCCCTTCCTGCTCTATGAGGACGGCGAAGAACTGACCGAGCATCCGCTGCTCGACCTCGTCGCGCGGCCGAATGCGCGCCAGTCCGGCCCGGCCTTTCTGGAAGGGCTCTACGGGCATCTAATGATGGCCGGGAACGCCTATGCCGAACTGGTCGAGACGCCGTCCGGCGCGCGCGAGTTGCACCTGCTGCGGCCGGACCGCGTGACGGTCACGGCCGACCGGTCCGGCTGGCCGGTGGCGCTGGAGGAGCGGCAGGGCGCGGCGACGAGGCGCGTGGGGCTGGGTTTGAGCGAAAGCGGCGGGGCGCATCACTTCGCGCTCTTCCATCCGCTCGACGATCATTACGGCTTTCCGCCGCTGCAGGCGGCCCTGATGGCGCTCGACGTGCACAACGCGACGGGGCGCTGGAACAAGGCGCTGCTCGACAATTCGGCCCGGCCGTCGGGCGCGCTCGTCTATGCGCCGAAGGAAGGCGGGAACCTCACCGACGACCAGTATGAGCGGCTAAAGGCGGAGCTGGAGGAAGACTATACGGGCGCTGTGCGGGCCGGACGGCCGCTGCTTCTGGAAGGCGGGCTCGACTGGAAGGCGATGGGGCTGACGCCCAAGGACATGGATTTCATCGAGGCAAAGAACGCGGCAAGCCGCGACATCGCGCTCGCCTTCGGCATTCCGCCGATGATCCTCGGCATTCCCGGCGACAACACCTACGCGAACTATCAGGAGGCGAACCGCGCCTTCTACCGGCTGACCGTGCTGCCGCTTGTCGAGCGCATCGCGCAGGAACTCGGCGGCTGGCTCGGCCCGCGCTTCGGGCGGCGGTTGAAGCTTCACTACGACTCCGACCGGATCGAAGGACTTGCGGCCGAGCGCGAGGCGCTGTGGGCGCGGATCGGCGCGGCGGAATTCCTGACCGATGCGGAAAAGCGCGAGGCGGTGGGCTACGGCCCGCTGCCGGTCGTGTGAAGGAGGTGACATGAACATCGCGATGGAAGCGGCCTGGCTTTGGCTGGCCAAACTTGCCGGCGCGATCGCCGGTTCGGCGATCTCGGTCGCCTATGTGCTGCCGCGCGGACGGCGCGAGGCGGCGCTGCGCTTCACCGTCGGCGTCGTCTCGGGCCTGATCTTCGGCGGCGCGGCGGGGCTGAAGATCGCCTCGGAGCTCGATGTCGGATCGGCGCTGGGCGCATTCGAGATCATGCTGATGGGATCGGCCGCCGCAAGCCTCAGCGCCTGGTGGGCGCTCGGCCTCGTGATGCGGCTCTTCGACCGGGCGGACGGGAAGATGGAGCGAGGCGACAAGGGATGAGAACGGTGAAACTGGAGCGCAAGCTGGTCGACGTGGCGATCGACGGCGTCGACGAGACGGGCGTGTTCGAGGGCTATGCGAGCCTGTTCGACCGGGTCGATCTGAGCCGCGACATCGTCGAGCGCGGGGCGTTTGCGAAGGCGCTGGCGAAGCGGAGGCCGGGCGGCATCCGGATGCTCTTCCAGCACGACCCGGCCCAGCCGATCGGCGCGTGGACGGCGATCTCGGAGGATGCGTTCGGGCTGAAGGTGCGGGGGCGGCTCTCGGCCGGGTCGGCGAAGGGGCGCGAGGTGCGCGAACTGATCCGCGACGGCGCGCTGGACGGGCTGTCGATCGGCTTCAAGGTCGCGCGCGGCCATACCGACCCGAAGACCGGCATCCGGCATATCCGCGAGGCGGATCTCTGGGAGATTTCGGTCGTGACCTTTCCGATGCAGGACGGGGCGCGGATCGCCAAGGGCGCCGCGCTGCCCACGACACGCGAATTCGAGCGCTGGCTGACGCGGGACGCGCAGCTGACGCGCAAGGAGGCGAGGCATGTGGTGACTCATGGCTTCGCCAGCTTGAGGCGCGAGCGGGACGCCGCGTCGGACACAGAGACGAGCCTGGCGGAGCGCATCCGGCAGGCGGCACGATCCCCCAATCAAAGGACCATTCTTCGATGAACCATTCCATCGAGACCAAGGCGGCGACCGGCGAGATCGGCGATGCCTTCGACGATTTGATGACGACGTTCGGCACGTTTCGCGAGGCCAATGACAGCCGGCTGGCGCAGATCGAAAAGCGCATGAGCGCCGACGTCATCACCACCGACAAGGTGGATCGCATCTCGGCCGCGCTCGATCGCCAGCAGCGCGCGCTCGACGAGATGAGCCTGAAGCGGGCGCGTCCGCATCTGGGCGGCGAACGCGCGGCGGGCGCCGCGCTGGAGCACAAGCACGCTTTCGACACCTATGTGCGCGCCGGCGAGGAACGCACGCTGCGCGACCTCGAACAGAAGGCGATGAGCTATGGCTCGGGCCAGGATGGTGGCTATCTCGTGCCCGATGAGATCGAGACGGCGATCGGTGCGCGGCTGCGTGAGCTGTCGCCGATCCGCTCGATCGCGACGGTGCGGCAGGTGTCGGGTGCCGTCCTGAAGAAGCCCTTCGCGGTGAATGGCCCGGCGGTCGGCTGGGTCGGCGAGACGGCGGCGCGGCCGCAGACGGCGACGGCGGCGCTGCAGGAGATGCAGTTCCCGACGATGGAACTCTATGCGATGCCGGCGGCGACGGCGGCATTGCTGGAAGATTCGATCGTCGATCTCGGCGACTGGATCACCGGCGAAGTGGAAATCGCGTTCGCCGAGCAGGAGGGCGCGGCCTTCGTCAATGGCGACGGGGTGAACAAGCCGCGCGGCTTCCTCGACTATGGATCGGTGGCGGAAGGCGACTGGGCGTGGGGCAGCCTCGGCCATGTCGCGACCGGCGTCGACGGCGCGCTGCCGGCGGAGGACGCTTCGGACGTGCTGATCGACACGGTCTACGCGCTGAAAAGCGGCTATCGCCAGAACGCCAACTGGTTGATGAACCGCAGGACGCAGGCCGCGATCCGCAAGCTGAAGGACGCCGACGGCAACTATCTGTGGCAGCCGCCGGCGACCGCGGGAGCGCGTGCGATGCTGATGGGCTTCTCGGTCGTCGAGGCCGAGGACATGCCCGACATCGGCGCGGATGCGACGCCGATCGCCTTCGGCGATTTTGGCCGCGGCTATCTGGTCGTCGACCGGGCCGGCGTGCGCGTTTTGCGCGACCCGTATTCCGCCAAGCCCTACGTGCTCTTCTACGTGACCAAGCGCGTCGGCGGCGGGGTGCAGGATTTCGACGCGATCAAGCTCCTGAAGTTCGGCACGGCGTAAGGCAGGTCCTCTCCTGCCTGCCTGAACGACGTGCCCGGCCCCGGCAAGCGATTGCCGGGGCCATCTTTTTTCCAGAAGACCGAGGTGGCGATGACCGCATTTCGAACGACCGGCCCCGAGGGCGAGCCGGTGACGCTGGCCGAGGCGAAGGCCCATCTGCGCCTTCAGCACGACAGCGAGGACGAGTTGGTGACCGGGCTCATCCGCGCCGCGCGCGAGGAAGTCGAGGCGGCGACGGGGCTGGCACTGATGGCGCAGAGCTGGCGCAAGGTGCTCGACACGCTGCCGCGCGACCGGACCGTGCGCCTGGCGCCGCATCCGGTGCGCGAGGTGTTGTCCGTGACCGTGTTCGGCGAGGATGGCGAGGGATCGGTGGTCGATCCGGCGAATTACGTCGTCGACGCGGTGTCGCGCCCGGCACGGGTGCATTTCAAGGAACCGCTGGCGCCGACGGCATCGCTGAACGGGATCGAGATCGATTTCGTCGCGGGTGATAGTGAGGCGGCGACGGACGTTCCCGACCTTCTGAAACGGGCGGTGTTGGTGCTGGTCGCGCACTGGTACGAGTTTCGCGGCGTCCATGGCGCGGGCAACCAGCCGGTTTCCTATCCCGCCGGCTACGAGCGGCTGATCGCGCCGTTCAAGCGCAGGAGGATCGCGTGATGGCAGAATTCATCGATCCGGGGATGCTGCGCACCGAACTGACCGTGGAAGACGCGATCGAGAGCGGCGATGGGGCGGGTGGCGTGGTGCGCGAATGGGTGGAGGTGGCGACGCTGTTCGCGCATGTCGAGCCGGTACGGGCGCGGATGCGCTACGGCGCGGACCAGCGTCAGGTCGACATCACGCACCGCATCACCATGCGACATCGCGCGGATATTTTCCGGCGGATGCGGTTTCGCCGCGGCGAGCGCGTCTTCGCCGTCGAGACCATCTCCGACCCGGACGAAACGGGCCGATATCTGGTCTGCGAGACGCGGGAGACGGGGCGATGAAGGCGGCGATACGCACGACCGGCGACGATCTCGTCAGGAGCCTGCGCAGCCTTCTGCACGGCATGGCCGACGACGTTGCGTCGGGCTATCGTGGCGAGCGGGAGCGGCGGACGGGCGAGGAGGGGGCGGATGACAAGCGCGGCACTTGAACTTCATCGGGCCGTCTTCGCGGCGCTGCAGGGGAACGCCGAGCTGGGCGCCGCCATGGGCGAGGTCCAGCTTTATGACCAGGCACCGGCCAATGCGAAATTCCCCTATCTCACCTTCGGCCGGACCAGCGTCTACGACTGGTCGACCGATACGGAGAGCGGCGCGGAACATCTCGTCACGCTGCATGTGTGGTCGAAGGAGCGCGGCAAAAGCGAATGCCACGCGCTGATCGAGATGGTGCGGGCGGCGCTCGACGACGCGGCGCTGGCGCTGGACAGCCATGCGCTGATCCGGCTGCGCATGGAGTATTCCGAAGTTCGCTACGAGGACGACAATGACGTCGACCACGGCCTGATCCGGTTTCGCGCGTTGACCGAAGCGGCAACCTGAATTCACTGACATCGTTGAACATTTTACCTGGAGGCCTCCATGGTTGCTCAGAAGGGCAAGGATCTGTTGCTCAAGCTCGACCCCGACGGGACGGGCGCATTCGTCACCATCGCCGGGCTGCGCACCAAGCGGCTGGCGTTCAATTCCGAGACCGTCGACGTGACCAACGCGGATTCGGCCGGGCGCTGGCGCGAGCTTCTGGCGGGCGCCGGCGTGCAGCGCGCTTCGGTCAGTGGATCCGGCATCTTCAAGGACCAGGCGTCGGACGCGCTGTTGCGCGAGCGCTTCTTCGAAGGCGCGATCTCGGCCTGGCAGCTCGCGATCCCCGATTTCGGCGTGATCGCAGGGCCGTTCCAGATCACGGCGCTCGAATATGCCGGCAGCCATGACGGCGAAGTGACGTTTGAGGCGGCGCTGGAATCGGCCGGCGCGCTGAACTTCGTGGAGGCCGAATGAACGTGAACCATCGGCGCGGCGAGATTTCCGCGACGCTCGACGGACGCGACTATCGGCTGTGCCTGACACTGGGCGCGCTGGCCGACCTCGAAAGCGCGTTCGAGGCGAACGACCTCGGTGCGCTGGTCGAGCGGTTTTCGACCGGCAGGCTGTCGGCCGGCGACATGGCGAAGATCATCGGCGCGGGCCTGCGCGGCGGCGGCAATGCGCTGGCTGATGACGAGGTGTTGGCGATGCGCTGCGAGGGCGGGGTGGCCGGCTTCGCCGCGATCGTGTCCGAACTTCTCACCGTGACCTTCGCCGGGGAGGCGGGGCCGGCAAACCCTTGACCGCCGCAGCAGCGCCGACGGACTGGTTTCCATGGGACGACGTCCTCGAAACCGGCCTCGGCCTGCTGCGGCTGAAGCCGGCCGAATTCTGGGCGATGACGCCGCGCGAATTCGCCTGGAGCGCCGGACTGAACCGTGCGTCGCGCCCGGCGCCGGCGCGCGACGATCTCGGCGCGCTGATGGCGCGCTTTCCTGACCTTTAAGGAGACCTGACGATGGACGAGACGTTCACCGTGTCGATCGAGGCCGACACGGCGCCCTTTGCAGCGGCGCTGTCGAACCTCGAAAAGCTGTCGTCGCGCTTCGGCGACCAGCTCGGCGGGGCGCTGCGGGCGGCGACCGTCAGCGGGCGCTCGCTCGACGACATCTTGCGCCGAATTGGCCTCAACCTGGCCGGCATGGCACTGACCCAGGGGCTGAAGCCGCTGAGCGGGCTGGCGTCGAGCGCGCTGAGCGGACTGCTGGGCGGCATCGTGCCGTTTGCGAAGGGCGGCGTGCCGGGCTCGATCACCCCGTTCGCGCAGGGCGGCGTCGTGTCGGGCCCGACGCTCTTTCCGATGGCGCGCGGGGCCGGGCTGATGGGCGAGGCGGGTGCGGAGTCGATCCTGCCGCTGCAGCGCTCCGCCGATGGACGGCTGGGCGTGGCGGCGAGCGGCGGCGGCGACGTCAACGTCGTCTTCAACGTGACGGCGGCCGACGCGAACTCGTTCCGCAAATCCGAGGCGCAGATCACCGGCATGCTGGCGCGGGCGGTCTCGCGCGGCACGCGAACCTTGTGAGGCGATGATGGACGCATTTCACGATGAGCGTTTTCCGACCGCGGTCTCGTTCGGCGCGACCGGCGGGCCGGAACGGCGCGTCGAGATCGTCACCATGACGTCCGGCGAGGAGCGGCGCAATCTGCGCCAGAGCCGTTCGCGACGGCGCTTCGACGCCGGCACCGGACTGCGCGCGCTCGACGATCTGGCCGAGATTGTCGCCTTCTTCGAAGCGCGGCGCGGTGCGTTGCATGCGTTCCGCTTTCGCGACCCTTTCGACCATAAATCCAGTGGGTTGGGTAACGAATCCGAATCGATGGATCAGGAGATCGGGATCGGCGACGGTGAGGCGGTTTCGTTTCAACTCGCCAAGACCTATGGCAGCGGGGCGCAAGCGTATCGGCGTGAGATCACGCTGCCGGTCGCAGGATCGGTGCGGGTGGCGGTGGACGGTTTCGAGCTCGATGCGAGCGCGTTTTCGCTCGATGCGCTGACGGGGATCGTGACGCTCGACGCCGCGCCGGCGGAGGGCAGCGTGGTGACCGCCGGTTTCCTGTTCGACATCGCCGCGCGGTTCGACACGGACCGGCTGGAGATCAGCCTGTCGTCGTTCAAGGCGGGGCAGATCCCGTCGATCCCGATCGCCGAGGTGTTCGCATGAGCGATCTGGCGACGACGCTGTGCTTTTGCTGGCGGGTGACGAAACGCGACGGGACGGCGCTCGGATTTACCGACCACGACCGGGGGCTGGCTTTCGACGGCACCAGCTTTGAACCGCAATCGGGGTTCTCCCAGAGCGAGGCGCAGTCCTCGCTGGGGCTCGCGGTGGATACGGCCGAGATCGAAGGCGCGTTGTCGTCGGCACGCCTTTCGGAAGACGAGATCGATGCGGGGCTGTTCGACGGCGCGAAGGTCGAGACGTTTCGTGTCGACTGGACCGCACCGGAATCGGCCGAACTGATCCGCGTATCCGCTATCGGCAAGATCACGCGGCGCGACGGGGCGCTGGTGGCCGAGCTCGAAAGCCTGGTGCGCAATCTCGACCGGCCGGCCGGGCGGTATCTGCGGCGAAGCTGCGATGCGGAGCTTGGCGATGCTAGGTGCGGGGTGGGGCTGGCGGGGTTCGCTGTGGCGGGGACGATCGTTTCGCAAGCGGGCACGGGAACCTATGTCGTCGCCGGGCTCGACGCCTATGCCGACGGTTGGTTCGGCGGCGGGAAATTGACCGTCGAGGGACGAACCTCTCGCGTGACCGCGCATCGGCGCGGGACGGAAGGCGTTCTGGTGAAGCTGGATTCCGGCGCCGACCTTGCGTCGGGAAGCGATTTCACCATCACGGCTGGCTGCGACAAGGCGTTTTCGACTTGCCGAGACAAGTTCGCCAACACGCTGAATTTTCGTGGCTTTCCGCATCTTCCGGGCAATGACGTGGCCTACGGGTATGTCAGCGAGGACGGGGTGTTCGACGGCGGGGCGATCGTTCCATGAGGCGCGCGGAAGTATTGGACGAGGCGCGGCGCTGGATCGGCACGCCCTATCGGCATCAGGCATCGAGGCTCGGCGTCGGATGCGACTGCCTGGGCTTGCTGCGCGGCATCTGGCGAAGCCTCTATGGCCGCGAGCCCGAAGCGATGCCGGCCTATGCGCGCGACTGGGCCGAGGCGCGGGCGGACGAGCCCCTGCTGGAGGCCGCGCGGCGGCACATGGTCGAAGTTGCCGTCGAGGCGGCTACGCCGGGCGACGTTCTGGCTTTTCGCTGGCGTCGGCATCTGCCGGCCAAGCACCTCGCGATCCTCGCCGAGGGCGGAACGATCATCCATGCCTATGAGGGCCACGCGGTGGCGGTGTCGCCGCTCGTGCCGGCCTGGCGGTCGCGCATTGCGGCGGCCTTTCAATTTCCAGACTGACCGGGGAACTTCATGGCGACAATCGTTCTGCAGGCGGCCGGGTCGTTTCTCGGCGGCTATCTCGGCACGTTCGGTGCGGCGATCGGTTCGGCGGCGGGTGCGATCGGCGGCTATCTCGTCGACCGCGCGCTGATCACCGGCTCGCAGCGCATCGAGGGGCCGCGGCTGTCGGGCATGCGGCCGTTCCAGGCGGAAGAGGGCGTGCCGCTGGCGCAGGCCTTCGGCACGACGCGGATCGCCGGCAATCTGATCTGGGCGACGCGTTTCGAGGAGGAGAGCCGGACCGAGCGACAGGGCGGCAAGGGCGGGCCGAAGACGACGACCTACAGCTATTTCGCCAATGCAGCCTTTGCGCTGTGCGAGAGCGAGATCGCGAGCGTGCGGCGGATCTGGGCGGATGGGCGCGAGATCGACCGCGAGCGCTTCGACATCCGTGTCTATCGAGGCGGCGAGGACCAGCAGCCCGACCCGTTGATCGCGGCGAAGCAGGGCGATGCGCCGGCCTATCGCGGCGTCGCCTATGTGGTGTTCGACCGCTTTCCGTTGACCGATTTCGGCAACCGCCTGCCGCAGTTCCAGTTCGAGGTGGTGCGGCCGGTCGGCGGCTACCAGAGCGACGTGCGCGCGGTGGCGCTGATCCCCGGCTCGACCGAATACGGCCTGTCGCCGACCGAGGTGACGCGGGCGCGGCCGGGCGGCGAGACGGAGGCGGTGAACCGGCATGTGCTTCATGCCGGCAGCGACATCGAGGCCTCGCTCGACGAGCTGCAGGCGGTGTTCCCGAACCTGAAGCATGTGGCGCTAGTCGTCACCTGGTTCGGCGACGATCTGCGCGCCGGAACCTGCCGGGTGCGGCCTGGCGTGACGCAGGGCAACCCGGACGGTTTTTCGCAGGCGTGGTCGGTTTCGGGCGTGGCGCGCGAGGCGGCCTATGTCGTCTCGCAGATCGACGACGCGGCTGCTTATGGAGGGACGCCGAGCGACCGGTCAGTGATTGACGCCATCGCCGAGATCAACCGACGCGGGCTGAAGGTGACGCTCTATCCGTTCATTATGATGGACGTGCCGGCGGGCAACGTCTTGCCCGACCCTTATGGCGGGGCGGCGCAGGCGGCCTATCCGTGGCGCGGGCGGATCACGGCGATGCCGGCACCGGGACGGGCGGGCAGTCCGGACAAGACGAATGCGATGCAGGGCATCGTCGCGGATTTCGCGGGCGCGGTGGCGGCGGCGGACGTGGTCGCGGCGGGCGAGGGGGTCGCGTGCCTGCGGCCCGAAGACTGGGGCTATCGCCGGCTGGTTCTGCACTATGCGCGGCTGGCGGCGCTGGCGGGCGGCGTCGATGCCTTCCTGCTCGGATCGGAACTGCCCGGGCTGACGACCCTGCGCGACGGGGCGAACGGTTTTCCGTTCGCCGGCGTGCTCTGCGAACTGGCGGGCGAGGTGGCGGCGATGCTGCCGCAGGCGCGCATCAGCTATGGCGCGGACTGGTCCGAATATTTCGGTCATCAGCCGGCGGACGGATCGGGGGACGTCTTCTTCCACCTCGATCCGCTGTGGGCGCATCCGGCGGTCTCGGCGGTCGGCATCGACAACTACATGCCTCTGTCCGACTGGCGGAACGGCGACGAGGCGGGCGGCAGCCCGGATGGGTTCTCGTCGGCCAATGATCGCGAAGGCCTGCTCGAAGGCGTCTCGCGCGGCGAAGGCTATGATTTCTTCTACGCCTCGCAGGAGGACCGGATCGAGCGGCAGCGCACGCCGATCAGCGACGGGGCGTATGGCAAGGATTGGGTGTTTCGCTACAAGGATATCAAATCCTGGTGGGAAAACCCGCATTTCGACCGCGTGGGCGGCGTGGAACTGGCCGAGCCGACGGGCTGGGTGCCGGGCTCGAAGCCGATCTGGATGACGGAAATCGGCTGTCCGGCGATCGACAATGGAGCCAACCAGCCGAACGTCTTTCCCGACCCGAAGAGTTCGGAGAACGCAGCGCCGTACTTCTCCAACGGCGCGCGCAGCGATATCGCGCAGGCGCGCTATTTGGAGGCGCAGCATGGGGCGTGGCAGCCGGGGCATTCGAGCTTCGATGGTGCGCGCAACCCGGTGGCTGCGCTGGAGGGCGGGCGGATGGTCGATCCCGACCGGCTCTATGTCTGGGCGTGGGATGCGCGTCCTTTTCCGGCCTTTCCGACGCTGGGCGGCGTCTGGGCCGATGGCGCGAACTGGTTTCTCGGCCACTGGCTGAACGGGCGGGCGAGCGGCGTCGATGTCGCGTCGCTGATCGAGACGATCATGGCGCGCCACGGCCTGCCGCTGCCGGACGTGCGCGACGTGCATCAGACGATCGCAGGCTATGTCGTCGACGAGCCGGGAACGGCGCGGGCGGCGTTGCAGCCGCTGGTCGAACTGTTCGGCCTCGGCGTCAGCGAGCGGGGCGGTACGATCGTTTTTCGCGATCCGGAAATCGTGGGTGAAATCGTCGATCTGGTCGACCTCGTCGACGATGGCGGCGTGGTGGTCGAGACGACGAGCGAGGCGGATACGCAGGTCGCGAGCGAGGTCGAACTCGCCTATCGCGACCCGTTCCGCGAGTATCAGGCGGCGCAGGCGCGTGCTGTCGTGTCCGAGCCGGGCGCCGACAGCCGGTCGCGGCTCGGCTTTCCCGGAATGCTGGAGGAGGGGCAGGCGACGGCGCTCGCCGGGCGCTGGCTCGACCGGCATCGCGCGGGGCGGGAGACGATCAGCTTCTCCACGGAGCCGGCGGAACTTTCGACCGGACAGGCGGTGCGGCTGCCGCAGCGGCGCGGCGACCGGCTCTACCGCGTCGAGACGGTCGAGGAGGGTCTGACGGCGCGGGTCGTCGCGCGGCGCATCGGGCTGCATGCGGCGAGCGGCTGGCAGGGCATCCAGCCGCCGGTGCGGGTCACGCCCGCGCTGCCGGGGCCGCCTGACGCGATCTGGCTGGACCTGCCGACGGGGCCGGAGGGCGGCGCGCCGGAGAACCAGTTCCGGATCGCCGCAGGGGCGCGACCCTGGCGCAGCCATCTGGTCTTCGCCTCGCCGGATACGGCCGGTTTCACGCAGCGCGCGCAGATCGAACGTCCGGCCACGATAGGCAGGCTCGACGAGGCGGCGCCTTCTGGACGCAGCGGCCTGATCGACCGCGTCGCACGCCTGCGGGTGAGGCTGCATGGCGGATCGCTTCAATCGGTGACGATCGTCGACATGCTGAACGGCGCCAATGCCTGCGCGATGGAAAGCGTCGCTGGATGGGAGGTCCTGCAATTTGCCGGGGCGGACGAGATCGAGCCCGGGCTTTGGGAACTCTCAAACCTCCTGCGCGGACAACTCGGCACCGAGGATGCACTTGCAGCGGGTGCGGAGGCCGGGGCGCGGTTCGTGCTTCTCGACCGGGCGGTCGCGGCAGCGGGATTGCAGCCGAGCGAGATCGGCCGCGAGCTCAACTGGCGCTGCGCGCCGGCGGGCTACGATCTGTCCGACCGCTATGCGACTGGCGCATTCCTCAGCGGCGGGGTGCGGGCGCTGACGCCGCTGTCGCCCTGTCATCTGCGGTGCGAGCGGACTGGCGAGATGATCGCCTTTCGGTGGACGCGGCGCGGGCGGATCGACGCCGATAGCTGGCTTTCGTCCGACATCCCGCTCGGCGAGGCGGAGGAACGCTATCAGGTGCAACTTCTCGACGGCGACACAATCATCGCCGAGGCCGAGACGACGCAGCCGTACTGGGAGGTGGCTGCGTCGCTCGTCACCCACTCCGCCACGCTGCGCGTCAGCCAGGTCAGCCTGGCCGTCGGGCCGGGCATTGCGGCCTCGCGGACATTCCAGTTCAACACCTAGGAAGGAAAGCATATGGACATCGAAAAACCCTGGTACACCTCGCGCACGATCTGGGCGTCGATCATCACCGTGGCGAGCGCCGGCGCGGCGGCGTTCGGCGTGCCCGTCGATGCGGTCGACGGCGCCGTTCTCACCGAAACGGTCCTGCAGGTGGTGGCGGCGATCTCCGGCCTCGTGGCGATCTTCGGTCGGCTGGCCGCGACCACGCGGATCAAGTGAAAGCGCTGCAACTTCGCGCCTCGTTGTTCATTTGATGTTCAGCCCGCCTGTAATAGAACGTCACATATGAAGAACATTCGCATCCCGACCCTGGCATTGGCAGCATCGATGGCGTTGGGCGCAGTCGCGCCCGCGTCCGGGCTGCCGATGTTTTCTGCCGCCCCGGCGACGCCGCAGCGAATTCAGCTTGCGCAGGGCGACTGCTATGCGATCGGCCAGCAGATCGCGGCGCAGAACGGCGGCACGCTCGCCAAGGCGACGCCGGAAGATCGCGGCGGGCAGCAGGTTTGCGTGATCGTGGTGCTGGTGCCCGGCCAGGACGGTCAGCGCCCCCGACGTGCCGAATTCGTCGTGCCGATGTAGTCTGCGGCTGCGATTCGCCGGAAATCGGACCAAGGGACGGGACTGAACCATGCGCATTCTGGTCGTCGAGGACGATAAGGATCTCAATCGCCAGGTCAGCGACGCGCTGGTCGATGCCGGCTATGTCGTCGATCGCGCATTCGACGGCGAGGAAGGCCATTTTCTCGGCGACACCGAACCTTACGACGCCGTCGTGCTCGATATCGGCCTGCCGCAGATGGACGGTATCTCGGTCGTCGAGCGCTGGCGGCGCGACGGCCGCAAGATGCCGGTGCTGATGCTGACGGCGCGCGACCGGTGGAGCGACAAGGTGGCCGGCATCGATGCCGGCGCGGACGACTATGTCGCCAAGCCGTTCCACATCGAGGAAGTGCTGGCGCGCCTGCGTGCCTTGATCCGCCGCGCGGCCGGCCACGCTTCGTCGGAGATTTCCTGTGGCCCGCTGCGGCTCGACACCAAATCCTCGAAGGCCGATCTCGGCGGCGTGCCGCTGCGGCTGACCTCGCACGAATTCCGGCTGCTCGCCTATCTGATGCACCATATGGGTGACGTCGTCTCGCGCACGGAACTGGTCGAGCATCTCTACGACCAGGATTTCGACCGCGACTCGAACACGATCGAGGTCTTCGTCGGCCGCCTGCGCAAGAAGCTCGGCGTCGACATGATCGAGACCGTGCGCGGCATGGGCTACCGCATGCGCGAGCCCGCCGCATGAGCACGGACGGGTCTTCGCGCCGATGATGCCGCGGCGCCTGCGGCTCGGTTCTCTGACCGTTCGCGTCATCGCGTTCTCGACGCTCTGGGCGCTTCTGACGCTCGTCATCATCGCGACGGTCATTTCCACGCTCTTTCGCCAGGCGAGCGAACGCGGTTTCGAAAGCCTTCTCTCGGCGCATCTCTTCAACCTGATCAGCACGGTTTCGGTCACCGAGGATGGCTGGCTGCAGGGCAATCCCAATCTCGGCGACCTGCGATTCACGATCCCGCGGTCCGGCTGGTACTGGTCGGTCGAGCCGATCTCGGACGGCTTGCGCGGCTCGCTGCAGTCGATCTCGATGGTCGAGCCGGTCGAGGCCCCGACGACGGAGGAGGTGCCGTTCGACAGCGAGTTCCAACGGCGCTACGTCACGATGGGCATCGATGACGAGTTCGTCGACGTCTATGAGAGCGAGTTCGTGCTCGACGAGGACGAGCGCGTGGCGCGCTTCCGCGTCATGGGCAACCGCTCCGATCTCGAAGCCGAAATCGCCGATTTCGAGCGCCAACTCTACATCTACCTCGCGCTGTTCGGCTTCGGCATGATCGCCATCAACGCCATCGCGATCTGGCTCGGGCTTCAACCGCTGGCGCGCGTGCGACAGGCGCTGGCGGAGATCAGATCGGGTAGCGCGCAAAGGCTCGACGGCAGTTTCCCGGCGGAAATCGCGCCCCTGGCCGACGAGACCAACGCGCTGATCGAGAGCAACCGGCGCATCGTCGAGCGCTCGCGCACGCAGGTCGGCAATCTCGCGCACTCCCTGAAGACGCCGCTGGCCGTGCTGCTCAACGAGGGGACCGCCATGGGCGGCCGGAAGGGCGGGCTGATCGTCGACCAGGCGACGGCGATGCAGTCGCAGGTTGAGCATTATCTCCAGCGCGCGCGCGTGGCGGCGCAGCGCGACAGCGTGCTCTTCCGCACGCCGGTCGTCGCGACGCTCGAACGGCTCGTGCGCGTTCTCACCAAGCTCAATCCCGATCTCGACATCTCCCTCGACGCACCCGAGGACGAAATCGTCTTCAGCGGCGAGAAGGAGGATTTCGAGGAACTGGTCGGCAACCTCCTCGAAAACGCCACCAAATGGGGGCGGACGGCGGTGGCGGTCTCGGTGCGGCGCGACGGTGACGACAGGCGGCCCGGCTTCGTCCTGACCATCGAGGATGACGGCCCCGGCATTCCCGAAGACCAGGCGCGGCTTGCGATGAAGCGCGGGCAGAGGCTGGACGAAACCAAGCCCGGAACCGGGCTTGGCCTCGCGATCGTCTCCGACCTCGTCAAGGAATATGGCGGCTCGTTCGAGCTCGGCCGGTCGCAGGCGGGCGGGCTTCGGGCCGTGATACGTTTGCAACGCCAGCGCGACGAACTTGCCGATTAAGGGCCGCACCGATGACAAAGTTCGGCCAAGACCCTAGCTTAGAGCGACGGTATCAGTGCGTTCTGGATAGGACCCTTCAGCTTAAATGATCATCAGGTTGGCAGGAATTGTGGCTGCGGGATTGCTCCTGACGGGGTGCATGTCGTCGCAGTCGGACGGCAGCTCGACGCTGATCGGGGCGTTTGCGAGCCCGTTGCGCAGCGAGCAGCCGATGTCGGCAAGCATTGCCGAAGCGATGGCCGGCGGCCTGATCGGGCGCTCGCTCGGCGAGGATCTCGACCGCGGCGACCGTCAGCGGGCGCTGGAGGCGGAATATCGCGCGCTCGAATATACCGCTTCGGGCGAGCCGGTCGCCTGGCATAGCGGGGCGCGCCTTTCGGGGCAGGTCGTCGCGGCGCCGCCCTATCGCGTCGGTTCGCAGAACTGCCGCCAATATACGCATACGGTGAGGCAGAACGGCGCCGAGCGGGTCGGCCGCGGAACCGCCTGCCGCAACCCGGACGGAAGCTGGACGCCGCTCGCCTGACGCGGGCGATACGAAAGGCCGCATCCCGGCGCGATTGGCAATCGGCCTGAGGGCCGGTAGGAACGGGCATGCTTTTCTGGATCGTTGCCGCCGCATTGACCTTCGGGGCGTGCCTCTTGCTGCTCGCGCCGCTGGCGCGGGGCAATGCGGGCGCCGCCGATGCGCGTGCGCACGAGATCGAGGTCTACAAGGACCAGCTTCTCGAGATCGAACGTGACATGGCGCGCGGCCTGATCAGCGCCGGCGAGGCCGAACTTGCGCGTGCGGAGATCGGCCGCAAGATCATCCGCCTGTCCGAAGCGCATGATGCTGCGGAACCGACATCGCCGTCGCGGCCGCTCGGCCGCTGGATCGGCGCCGTCGCCATCCTGTCGCTGCCGCTGGTGAGCTGGGGGCTCTATGCCGCGACCGGCTCGCCCTTCTATCCGGGCCAACCCTTGCAGGCGCGGCTGGAGCGCGACCCGTCCGAGGCGTCGGTCGATGAGCTGATCGCGCGGGCAGAGGCGCATCTTGCGGCCAATCCCGACGATGCGCGCGGTTGGGACGTGCTGGCGCCGATCTATCTGCGGCTCGGCCGCTTTTCCGACGCTGCGACGGCATTCGCGAACGCCTCGCGTCTCGACCAGCCGACGGCCGCGCGGCTTGCCGGCGAGGGCGAGGCGCTGGCGGCTGCCGCGAACGGCCAGGTGACGGCGGACGCGCTGGCACGCTTCGAGGATGCGTTGGCGCTTCAGCCCGACGATCTGCGCAGCCGCTATTTCGTGGCGCTGGCCGCCGAACAGGCCGGAAACGGCGACGAAGCGCGCCGGCTATGGCAGGAAATGCGCGACGGCCTTCCCGAGGGCTCGCCCTGGCATGGCGTCATCGCAGCGGCGATCGAAGGCGAGGGTGCCTCGGGCACGCAGGACGACCAAGCCGGCATGATCGAGAATATGGTGGCGAGCCTTGCCGCCCGGCTCGAGGCCAATCCGAACGATGTCGACGGATGGCAGCAACTGATCCGCTCCTACATGGTATTGGAAAGACCGCAGGACGCGCAGGGAGCGCTCGAGCGCGGCCGCGCGGCGTTCGGGTCGGCATCGCCGGAAGCGGGCCATCTGGCGGCCTATGGCCTGTCGCTCGGCCTCGAAGTGGAACAGTGAGATGGCGATGACGCGCAAGCAGAAGAGACTGGCGGTGATCGGCGGCGCCTTCGCGTTCCTGGCGGTGGCGACGACGCTGACGCTCTTCGCGCTCGGCCAGAAGGCCTCGTATTTCTATACGCCCGCCGACGTCGCCGAGAAGGGCGTCGCGGCCGGCGAGCGCATTCGCCTCGGCGGGCTCGTCGCGACCGGATCGATCGCGCGCGACGGCGGCACCGACGTCAGCTTCGCCGTGACCGACCAGATCGAGACGGTGACCGTCTCCTACAGCGGCATCCTGCCGGACCTCTTCCGCGAGGAGCAGGGGGTCATCGCGGAAGGCGCGTTCGACGCCACTGGGCGTTTCGTCGCCGACACCGTTCTTGCCCGCCATGACGAGAACTACATGCCGCGCGAGGTCGCCGACAGCATGAAGGCGCGCGGCATCTGGCAGGACGAGGAGTAGGCGCTCCATGATCGTCGAGATCGGACATTTCGCCCTCGTCCTCGCCTTCGCGCTGTCGCTGGTCCTCTCCGTCGTGCCGCTGGTCGGCGCGCGCATGGGCGATGCGCGACTGATGGGCGTGGCCGAACCCGCGGCGCTCTCCATCCTCGCGCTGATCGCGCTGTCCTTCGCGGCGCTCACCGTCGCCTATGTCCAGTCGGATTTCTCGGTCGCCAATGTCTGGGAGAACTCCCATTCGGCGAAGCCCATGCTCTACAAGGTCACCGGCGTCTGGGGAAACCATGAAGGCTCGATGCTGCTCTGGGTGCTGATCCTGGCGGCGTTCGCGGCGCTGGTGGCGATCTTCGGCGGCAATCTGCCGGCGACGCTGCGGGCCAACGTCCTCGCCGTGCAGGGCATGATCGCGGCGGCCTTCCTGCTCTTCCTGCTGGCGAGCTCCAACCCGTTCGAGCGCATCAACCCGCCGCCGATCGAGGGGCAGGACCTGAACCCGATCCTGCAGGACATCGGCCTCGCGATCCATCCGCCGCTGCTCTATCTCGGCTATGTCGGTTTCTCGATCTGCTTCTCCTTCGCCGTCGCCGCGCTCATCGAAGGGCGCATCGACGCGGCCTGGGCGCGCTGGGTCCGGCCGTGGACGCTGGCGGCGTGGGCGGCGCTGACGGGCGGCATCGCGATGGGCTCCTACTGGGCTTATTACGAACTCGGCTGGGGCGGCTACTGGTTCTGGGACCCGGTCGAGAACGCCTCGTTTTTGCCCTGGCTCTCGGGCACCGCCTTGCTCCACTCGGCCATCGTGATGGAAAAGCGCTCGGCGCTGAAGATCTGGACGGTGCTGCTCGCCATCCTGACCTTCTCGCTGTCGCTGCTCGGCACCTTCCTCGTGCGCTCGGGCGTGCTGACCTCCGTCCACGCCTTCGCGACCGATCCGACGCGGGGCGTCTTCATCCTGATGATCCTCGTCGCCTTCATCGGCGGATCGCTGGCGCTGTTCGCGGTGCGCGCCTCGTCGCTGACGGCGGGCGGCGTGTTCCATCCGATCTCGCGGGAAGGGGGGCTGGTCTTGAACAACCTCTTCCTGACCACGGCGGCGGCGACGGTTCTCGTCGGAACGCTCTGGCCGCTTCTGGTCGAGGCCGTCTCGGGCGAGAAGATTTCCGTCGGCGCACCGTTCTTCAACATGACGTTCGGGCCGCTGATCGTGCCGCTCTTGCTGGCCGTCCCGTTCGGGCCTCTTCTCGCCTGGAAACGCGGCGATCTCTATGCGGCGAGCCAGCGGCTCTTCGTGGCGTTCGGCCTGTCGCTTGCGATCGCGCTTGCGACCTTCTTCATCGTCGACCGCGTCAGTGCGCTCGCTGCGTTCGGCATCGCGGTCGCGTTCTGGCTGGTCTTCGGCGCGCTGACCGACCTGGCGCTGAAATCGGGCGTCGGCAAGGTGTCGCCTGCGGTCGCGCTGCGCCGTTTCGCGGGCCTGCCGCGATCGGTTTTCGGCACGTCGCTCGCCCATGCCGGTCTCGGCCTGACGACGCTCGGCATCGTCGCGGTCAGCGCGCTCGAGGTCGAGCGGATCGCGGTTATGCAGCCGGGCGATGCGATGGACGTCGCGGGCTACGAACTGCGCTTCGACGGGATTTTCCCGTTCGAGGGGCCGAACTACACGGAAGAGCAGGGCCGCTTCACCTATTCGGACCGGTCCGGGCGCGAGCGCGGCGAGATCGTCTCGGCCAAGCGCTTCTATCCCGCCCGCCAGATGCCGACGACCGAGGCCGGCATCGCCTCTCGCGGGTTCAGCCAGCTTTACGTCGCGCTCGGCGATCGGGCGCCCGATGGCGGCATCGTCGTTCGGGCATGGTGGAAGCCGCAGGTGCTGTTCATCTGGATCGGCTGCGTTGCGATGATGCTCGGCGGTGCGATCTCGCTTCTGGACCGGCGCCTGCGCGTCGGCGCACCGGCGGCGCGGCGGGCGAAGCCGGCGCGGCCCGCGGTGGAGCCGGCCGAATGATCGCGCGCTGGCTGGTCCTCGTCTGGCTGGCGCTCGGCGCGGCGAGCGCCCATGCGGTGCTGGCGCCGAACGAGATGCTGGACGACCCGGCGCTGGAGGCGCGGGCGCGGGCGCTATCGGGCGAACTGCGCTGCATGGTCTGCCAGAACCAGTCGATCGACGATTCCGACGCCGAGCTTGCGCGCGACCTGCGCGTGCTGGTGCGCGAGCGCATCGCCGCCGGCGACAGCGACGACGAGGTGATGGACTATGTCGTATCGCGCTATGGCGAGTTCGTTCTGCTGCGCCCGACCTTCACGGCGCGCAATGCGCTTTTGTGGGGGATGCCGGTGATCCTGCTCGCTGTCGGCGGCGGATTCCTGGTCTTCTCGGCGCGCCGCCGCAAAACGGTGGCGGCCGGCCTCAGCGACGAGGAGACGCGCAAATTGAACGGCATTCTGGGTCGTTCGGACTGACATTACGAAAGTTTCATGCCGGGGAAATGGCGCCGTAATGTCGCCGGGCCTATCTCTGGTCCATCAGGTGCAGTCGAGCACCAATGTTTTTTCCGCGAGGATTTTCATGATGGACGCCAATCACACTTCCCCGATCAAGACCCGCAAGCGCCGCCTGTTCGCGACAGTGGCATCGCTCGCGATTGCCGGCGCCATCGGCTTCGGCGCCGTGACCACCGGCACGCTGCCGGTCAATGCCGAGGCGGTGCGCGTGGAGAACACGCAGCAGAATCCCGGATTCGCCGATGTCGTCGAGCGCGTGTCGCCGGCGGTCGTTTCGGTGCGCGTCGATTCCGAAGTCGCGCCCGTTTCGGATCGCGGCCAGGGCGGCTCGCCGTTCAGCGCGCCCGGCTTCGAGGACCTTCCCGAGGATCACCCCCTCAACCGCTTCTTCCGTGAGTTCCGCGGCCCGGACGGCCAGTTCGAGAACCGCCGCGGCGGACCGCGCGAGCGTGACCGCCAGCAGGCGCGTCCGACCTCGCAGGGCTCGGGCTTCTTCATCTCCGAGGACGGCTATGTCGTCACCAACAACCACGTCGTGCGCGGCGGCTCGGCCTTCACCGTCGTTCTCGACGACGGCTCGGAGCTCAAGGCCGAACTCGTCGGTACCGACCCGCGCACCGACCTGGCCGTGCTGAAGGTCGATGCCGACCGCGAGTTCACCTATGTCGCCTTCGCTGACGACAGCAATATCCGCGTCGGCGAATGGGTCGTCGCCGTCGGCAATCCGTTCGGACTCGGCGGCTCGGTCACCGCGGGCATCGTCTCGGCGCGTGGCCGCGACATCGGCGCCGGCCCCTATGACGACTTCCTGCAGATCGATGCGGCGGTCAATCGCGGCAATTCGGGCGGTCCCGCCTTCAATCTGAGCGGCGAAGTGGTCGGCATCAACACCGCCATCTTCTCGCCCTCGGGCGGCAATGTCGGCATCGCCTTCGCCATCCCCTCCTCGACGGCCGAGGGCGTGGTCGCGAGCCTGATCGAGAACGGCGCAGTCGTGCGCGGCTGGCTCGGTGTGCAGATCCAGCCGGTCACCGACGACATCGCCGAATCGCTCGGCCTTGAAAATGCCCGTGGCGCCCTCGTCAGCGAGGCGCAGGCCGATGGCCCGGCGCTCGAGGCCGGCATCGCCGCCGGCGACGTCGTCACCGCCGTCAACGGCCAGGAGGTCGAATCGCCGCGCGAACTGGCGCGCCTGATCGCCAATCTGACGCCCGGCCAGGACGTCAAGGTCGACGTCTGGCGCAATGGCGAGACGCAGCAGGTCGATGTCGAACTCGGCACGCTGCCCGGCGACGACCAGCTCGCCTCGGCTTCGCCGTCGCAGACCTCGCCGTCGGCCGACGTCGCGCTCGCCGATTTCGGCCTGACAGTCGTGCCGGCCGAGGACGGCAACGGTCTGCTCGTGACCGATGTCGACCCCGACAGCGCTGCCGCCGAGCGCGGCATCCAGGCGGGTGACGTGATCGCGGCGGTGAATTCGCAGCCGGTCAAGTCGTCCGATGACGTGTCGAAGGCCGTGTCGTCGGCGGAAGAGGCCGGCCGCAGCGCCGTTCTGCTGCAGGTCAGCCGCGACGATGCCAACCGCTTCGTCGCGCTGCCGATCGGGCAGGGCTGAGTTCGAAGGTCCAGGCCACCGCGCGGCTTCAGATGCTCCGAGGCTGCGCGATGGCTGGACGTTGGGCCGGTTGGCGTCCACAACTAGCGGCCGGTTCCGGCGACGGCGGGTCCCCATCACCCGCCGTCGTTTTCATATCCGAAAGTGACAAGCGCCGATGAAACTGCTGGTTATCGAAGACGATCGCGAAGCGGCCGAATATCTCGAAAAGGCGTTCGACGAGGCCGGCCATCTGGCGCACATCGCCGCCGATGGCGAGACCGGCTACACGCTGGCGAGTTCCGGCGACTATGACGTGCTCGTCGTCGACCGGATGCTGCCGCGGCGCGATGGGCTGTCCGTCGTCGCGGGCCTGCGCGCCCGCGGCAACGATACGCCGGTGCTGATCCTCTCCGCGCTCGGCGAGGTCGACGACCGTGTCACCGGGCTGCGCGCCGGCGGCGACGACTACCTGACCAAGCCCTATGCCTTTTCCGAACTCCTCGCCCGCGTCGAAGTGCTGAAGAAGCGCGGCGGCTCGAAGGATGTCGAGACGGTCTACCGCGTCGGCGACCTCGAACTCGACCGCCTGTCCCATTCCGTCAAGCGGGCCGGCAAGGAGATCACGCTCCAGCCGCGCGAATTCCGCCTGCTCGAATATCTGATGCGCCATGCCGGGCAGGTGGTGACGCGCACCATGCTGCTCGAAAATGTCTGGGACTATCATTTCGACCCGCAGACCAACGTCATCGACGTCCATATCTCGCGCCTTCGCTCGAAGATCGAGAAGGAGTTCGACACGCCTGTCCTGCACACGGTGCGCGGCGCCGGCTATATGCTGAAAGCCTGATGCTGGGCTCAATCTCCGCGCTGATGAAGACCACCGCGGCGCGGCTTTCCGCCCTCTATCTCCTGCTGTTCGCGATCTGCGCGGTCGGGCTCGTCTTCTACATGGGCTCGCTGACGATGCGCATGCTGACCGGGCAGATCCAAGATACCGTCTCGGAAGAGGTGCTGAGCCTCGGACGCGCCTACCAGCGCGGCGGGCTGACGACGCTCGTGCGCGTCGTCGAGAACCGGTCGCGCCAGCCGGGCGCCTATCTCTACATCATCGCCGACCCGACCGGACGCATCCTCGGCGGCAACGTGCGCAGCCTCGAGTCGCAGGTCCTTGCCGCCGAAGGCTGGACCGAGCGGCCGTTTTCCTATGAGCGCTACGGCGAGACCGATGCGCGCGGCGCGGAGGTGCCGACCGCGCGTGAAGGCCCGCATATGGCCATGGCAGTCGTGGTGCGCCTGCCCAACCAGATGATCCTGCTCGTCGGCCGCGATCTCGGCGAGCCGGAGCGCTTCGGCAACGTGATCCGCCGCGCCCTGATCGTCGCCTTCGGCATGATGGGGCTCGGCGCGCTCGTCATCTGGTTCCTCGTCGGACGGCGGGCGCTGAAGCGCATCGACAACATTTCGGACGCCAGCCGGCGCATCATGGGCGGCGACCTTTCCGGCCGCCTGCCGGTTGCCGGCGCCGGCGACGAATTCGACCGCCTGTCGCAGAATCTGAACGAGATGCTGGCCCGGATCGGGGCGCTTAACGAAGGCCTGAAACAGGTTTCCGACAACATCGCGCACGACCTGAAGACGCCGCTGACGCGGCTGCGCAACCGCGCCGAGGCGGCGCTCGCCAGGGACAACGCCCCGCAGCATCGCGCCGCGCTGGAAGCGACGATCGCCGAATCCGACCAGCTCATCCGCACCTTCAACGCGATCCTGATGATCAGCCGTCTGGAATCGGGTTATTCGGCCGAGCATACGGCGGCGATCGACCTCGCCGCCATCGTGGCCGACGTGGTCGAGCTTTACGAGCCGGCGGCGGAGGAGGTGGGCGTCGCGCTGTCCGCCGATGCGCCGGGCGAACTCAACATCACCGGCAATCGCGAACTGATCGGTCAGTCGCTTTCGAATGTCGTCGACAATGCGATCAAATATTCCGCCGGGTCCGGCGACGAGCCCAAAGTTCGCGTGACGGCGGCACGCAAGGGGGGAGAGATCGTCGTTGCGGTCTGCGACACCGGGCCGGGGATTCCGGAGGAAGAGCGAGGGCGGGCGACGGAGCGCTTCGTGCGGCTCGAGCAGAGCCGGTCGCAGCCGGGATCGGGCCTCGGCCTCAGCCTTGCCAAGGCCGTCATGACCTTTCACGGCGGACGGCTTGAATTGTCGGGCGAAAACCCTGGATTATGCGTCTCCATGATCTTCCCGGCAGGCGATTCCCCAACTCCATGACCAAAATCGACGCAAACGGCCCGACCACATTGCAAGCATTCGGGCGCGCGTCGCTGAAACCGCTCCGGCCGGACAATGCCGCCGAACTTGCCGCCGACTTCATCGAGACGGCGCGGCGCGACGAGTGCGCGGCGCTGGCCGATGCGATCAAGGCCGACAAGGGCGTCGCCGCGTTCCTCGGCGCGGCCTTCGATCTCTCGCCCTTCCTGCGCGATGCGGGGCGTCGACGTCCGGCGATCCTCGAAGCGCTGATCGCGACGTCGCTGGAAGACCGATTGCCGGCGATCCTGGCCGAGATTCGCGCGGCAGCTTCCGCGACGGACAGCGAAACCGGGTTGATGAAATCGCTGCGGCTCCTGAAGAGCGAGGCGCATGCGCTGCTCGCGCTGGCGGACCTTGCCGGCATCCATTCCGCCGAGCAAACTGTGCGCTGCCTGAGCGACCTTGCCGATGCCTGCATCGGCGCGGCGATCGACTTCCTGCTGGTCGAGACGCATGACCGCGGCGCGATCAAGCTGACGGACCGGGCGAAGCCTGGCAGGGGCTCAGGGCTCGTCGTGCTAGGCATGGGCAAGCTCGGCGCGCACGAACTCAACTTCTCCTCCGACATCGACCTGATCCTGTTCGTCGATGTCGAAGCCGAGGCGATCCTTGATCCGCTCGACGCGACGGACCTCTTCTCGCGGCTCGCGCGCCGGCTGGTGCGCATCCTGCAGGACCGCACCGAGCACGGCTACGTCTTCCGCACCGATCTGCGGCTGCGGCCCGACCCCGGCTCGACGCCGCTCGCCATCCCGACCGAGGCCGCGCTGAACTACTATGAGAGCCGCGGCCAGAACTGGGAGCGCGCGGCGATGATCAAGGCGCGCCCGCTCGCCGGCGACATCGCGGCGGGCAAGGCCTTCCTCGCCGAGCTTACCCCCTATATCTGGCGCAAATACATGGATTTCGCGGCGATTGCCGACGTCCATTCGATCAAGCGTCAGATCCATGCGCACAAGGGCCATGGCGAGATCGCGGTCAAGGGCCACAACGTCAAGCTGGGACGCGGCGGCATTCGCGAGATCGAATTCTTCGTCCAGACGCAGCAATTGATCGCGGGCGGACGCTTCCAGGAACTGCGCGGCCGCCAGACGGTGGCGATGCTCGCCGTCCTCGCCGAACGCGGCTGGATCGGCGCGGAGGCGCGCGACGCGCTCGCGAAGCAATACTGGTTCCTGCGCGATGTCGAGCACGCGATCCAGATGGTCGCCGACGAGCAGAACCACGTGCTGCCGGAGGACGACGAAGGTCTGCGCCGTATCGCGCTGATGCTCGGCTTTGCCGACGAGGCGGCGTTCTCGGAGGCGTTCCGGGCGTCGCTGCAACTGGTCGAAAAGCACTATGCGGCGCTGTTCGAGACGGCGCCGCAACTGTCGCGCGGGGTCGGAAATCTCGTCTTCACCGGCGATGTCGACGACCCCGGCACGCTGCAGACGCTCTCCGAACTGGGTTTCGAGCGGCCGAGCGACATTGCGCGGCTGATCCGCACCTGGCATTTCGGCCGCTACCGCGCCACGCAATCGGCCGAGGCGCGCGAGCGCCTGACGGAACTGACGCCGGCGCTGCTGGAGGCCTTCGGCCAGACGAAGCGCGCCGACGAGGCGATCCTGCGCTTCGACGAATTCCTGAAGGGCCTGCCGGCCGGCATCCAGCTCTTCTCGCTGTTCCAGTCGAACCCGTCGCTCCTGAAGCTGCTCGCGACGATCATGGGCGCCGCGCCGCGCCTGGCGCAGATCATCACCCGCCGTCCGCACGTCTTCGACGGGCTGCTCGATCCCGGCCTTCTCTCCGAACTGCCGAACAAGGCCTATCTCGCCGAACGGCTTGACGGCTTCCTGACGGGCGTCGAGCTGCATGAGGAACTCTTGGACCGGCTGCGCATCTTTGCTGCCGAGCAGAAATTCCTGATCGGCATCCGGCTTCTCTCCGGCGCCATCGACCATCGCCGCGCCGGCAAGGCCTTTTCCGACCTCGCGGACTTGACGATCGGCTGTGCGCTGGAGGCGGTGCAGGCGGAGTTTGCGATCCGGCACGGGCGGATTTCAGGCGGCAAGGTCTGCATCGTCGGCATGGGCAAGCTCGGCAGCCGCGAACTGACGGCAGGCTCCGACGTCGATCTGATACTGCTCTACGACCACGACGCAGACGCCGAGGAATCCGACGGCGAAAAGCCGCTCGCGCCCGCGCATTATTTCACACGGCTGACCCAGCGCCTGATCGCCGCCGTCTCGGCGCCGACCGCCGAAGGTGTGCTCTACGAGCTCGATCTGCGCCTGCGCCCGTCGGGCAACAAGGGGCCGGTCGCGACCCATATCGACGCCTTCGCGAAATACCAGCGCGAGGAGGCGTGGACCTGGGAGCACATGGCGCTGACGCGCGCCCGTGCCGTCGCGGGCGACGAGGAGCTAATCGCGGCCGCGAACGGCCATGTTGCCGACGTGCTGGCCGTGAAGCGCGATGCCGCCAAGGTGCGGGCGGATGCGGGCGAGATGCGCAAGCTGATCGCCACCGAGAAGCCGCCGCGCGACATCTGGGACGTCAAGCTTGCCTCGGGCGGCCTGATCGACCTCGAATTCATCGCGCAGGTGGCGACGCTGACCGGCAGGGTCGAGGGCGCGGAGCACACGGCGTCGACGGTCGAGACCCTGCAGCGCCTGGCGCCGGACTTCTGCGAGCCGACCATGCGCGACGAACTCGTCGCGGCGCATGAGCTTTACTCGGCGCTGACCCAGATGCTGCGGCTTTGCCTGACAGGTCCTTTCGAGCCGGATGACGTGCCGCCGGGCCTCGCCGACCTCCTTCTGCGCACCACCGACCTGCCGGATTTGAAGGTGCTGGAGGCGCATCTGAAGGACACGTCGAAGACGGTGGCCGGGCATTTCAGGAAGTTGATCGGGAAGTGACGACGGGGGGCCCGGTAGCCGCGAGCCTCGAAGGCGTCATTCCGGCCGAAGTCCGAGCGCAGCGAGGCGAGTGCCGGAATCCACTCCGTGAGTTTGACGGTTACGGAATGGATTCCGGATAGCCGATCTTCGCTGCGCTCCGATCCGCTTCCGGAATGACGCTCGGCGAGGAAACGGTTGGCCGGCTGCTCTAAGCCGCCTGCTTCACCGTCACCTGCTCCCGCGCGGGGATGCGGACCGAGACGATGGTGCCGACGCCTTCGCTCGACCGGATCTTCAGCGCACCGCCGTGGAGTTCGGCCAGCGAGCGCGAGATGGCGAGGCCGAGGCCGGAGCCGGTGTGGTTCTTGGAGAACTGGTTCTGCACCTGCTCGAAGGGTCGGCCGAGCTTCTTCAGCGCGTCCTTCGGAATGCCGCAGCCCGTATCCTCGATGCTGATGACGACCGAATTGCCGATCTTGCGCGCGCGCATGGAAATCTTGCCGCCTTCGCCGGTGAACTTCACCGCGTTGGACAAGAGGTTGAGCATGATCTGCTTCACCGCGCGGCGGTCGGCGAAGAGCTCCATCGTGTTGGAAATCTTCGTCTCGACATTGATCTGCTTCTTGGCGGCCTGCAGCGCGACGACGCGGATCGCCTCGTCGATGAGCGGGTTGAGCTCAATGCCTTCGCGGTCGATCGAGAACTGGCCGGCCTCGATCTTCGACATGTCGAGAATGTCATTGATGACGCCGAGGAGATACGCGCCCGACCCATGGATATCGCGGATATATTCCTCGTACTTGTCCGAGCCGAGCGGGCCGAAGAGGCGCGAGGACATCAGCTCCGAAAAGCCGATGATGGCGTTGAGCGGCGTGCGCAGTTCGTGCGACATGTTGGCGAGGAATTCGGACTTGGCTCGGTTGGCGGCCTCGGCGCGTTCCGTTTCCTTCATGTATTCGCGGTTGAGTTCGACGAGTTCGCGTGTGCGCTCGCCCTCGGCCTTGCGGGCCAGCGACAGGTCGTGGATCGTCGCCATCAGGCGGCGCTCGGAATCGACGAGCTTTTCCTGGTTCTGCTTGATCGGCGTGATGTCGGTGCCGACCGAGACGGTGCCGCCGTCGCGCGTGCGCAGTTCGTTGACCTGCAGCCAGCGCCCGTCGCCGAGCTGGCGCTCATAGGTGGCGCCGCCGGCAAGGCCGCTGGAATTGGCTAGCTTGCGCTCGTGCGCGAAGGCCGTCATGCGCTTGGCGATCGTCTCGCGGCTGGTGCCGGGGAAGACGTCGGCGTCCGACAGGCCGTGATCCTTCTGGAACTTCGAATTGCACATGATGAGATGCTGATTGGCATCCCACAGCACGAAGGATTCGTTGATGTTCTCGATGGCGGTGCGCAGGCGAAGATCGGCCGTTTCGGAACGCTGCGCGAGGTGGCGCTGCTCGGTGATGTCGACGGCAATGCCGACGAGGTGGATGTCGGCGGCGTCGGGGTCGTTGACCTGCGCCTTCGCCCTGATCCACACCCAGCCGCCATTGGCGTGGCGCATGCGGAAGATCTGGTCGAACTGGTCGGTTTCGCCTTCGGCGACGCGCTGCGCGATCGCCATCAGGTCGCCGTCCTCGGGATGGATGATCTCGGAGATCGAGCCGAAGGACAGCATGCCCTCGCAGGGCTCGTAGCCCAGCATCTCGTACATCGAGCGCGACCAGTGCATGCGCCCGCGGGCGAGGTCCCAGTCCCAGATGCCGCAGCGCCCGCGCGTCAGCGCCATGTCGTTGCGCATCTTGGCTTCGTCGTAGATGCGGTCCGCGGCCTCGGCGCGCGCCGCCTGCGTGAAATAGGCGTAGAGGACGACGAGAAGAACGCCGGCGGTGAGCACGAAGAGCGTGACGTTGAGCGCCAGCGCCTTGCGCCATTCCTCCAGCACCGTGTCGCGCGAGATCAGCGTGAATGCGGCGCCCGTGCGCCCTTCGAGGAGCTCGGCGGCCGCGAACCAGCTTTCGCCCGAAACCGTGACTTCCTGCACGCCGGCGCGCTGGCCGAACATGAAGAGCGGCTGGCCGTCGACGATCAGGCTTTCGAGCGACTGCCCGACGAGCTGCTGCTGGCCGGTCGTCGCCACGATCTGGAAATCGGCGTTGGTGATCACCAGCACCTGCGCGTCGGCGATGACGGAATGGCGCGTCGTATCGCGCAGCACGGCTTCCGAGATCAGCCGGTCGGGCGCGGCGTCGCCATGGCTGGTGCGCATCGCGTGGTAGACCTGGCTGGCGGTGAGGCCGAGCAGCCCCTTCGACGTCGCCTCGAGATCTTCCTTCCAGGCGAAGAGCGACAGCGAGCGCATCGCGGCGATGAGGAGCAGGAAGCAGATGACGAGGGTGGGGATCGAACGGCGCAGATAGGGCTCGGCGGCCAGAAGCCGCTTATAGGCCGGCGCGGCAATGAAGCGCGCATGACCCGCGAGGCGAACCTTCTTCTGGCGCGGCCTGCGCCAGGTAAAGAGTTGCCCCGCGGCCGCGCCCCACGCGTCCGTTAGTGCCATCGATGGCTCCCCGAATTTTCAACCTTGCGAATCGATCCGGCAACGCCGCACTTCCGAATCGTCTATAAGGAATCAGAGCCGATTCGCGCTGTCCAGAGCGTGCGGCCAAATCTTGATAAATTATTGACGCGTTGATGGCGCCCGTTAGGCAAGCGTGCGGTCGACGATGTCCTTCAGATCCGTCGAAAGGCCGGGAACCGCGGCGATGCGCGTCAGTTCCTCGCGCGCCATTTCCTGCCGGCGGGGCTCCAGCGAACGCCAGGAGCGGAACGCCGTCGCAAGCCGCGCCGCGACCTGCGGATTGCGCTTCTCGACCTCGATGATGCGGTCGGCGAAGAAGCGGTAGCCCGCGCCATCCGCCCGGTGGAAGCCGGTCTGGTTGGAGCTTGCGAATGTGCCGATCAGCGAGCGCACGCGGTTCGGATTGCCGATCGAGAACGCGCCGTGCCGGGTGAGTTTCTCTACGCGGGAGAGGGCCGCATCGCCCGGAATGGTCGCCTGGATCTGGAACCACTTGTCGAGCACCAGCGGATTGTCCCCGTAGCGCGTCTCGAAATCGGCAAGCGCGGAAACGGTTTCTTCTGAGGCCGGGAAGCGGTGGGCGAGGACGGCGAGCGCGGCCGCGCGCTCGGTCATGTTGGTCGCATCGCGGTACTGGCCTGCCGCGAGGTCGGGCACGCCTCGTGCCGCCGAGGCGTAGTCGAGAAGGACGTTGCGCAGCGCGCGCCGACCGGCGCTGGCGGCGTCCGGCGAAAATGAATCGGTCTCTTCGAGTTCGCCGTAAAGTGCCTCGAAAGATTCACGATTTGCCGCTGCGATGGCGTCGACCAGCGCGTCGCGCGCGGCATGGATCGCGTCGGGATCGATGTTCGAGCCGATCTCGCGGGCGACGTCCGCCTCGCTCGGCGGCGTCAGTGCGAGCGCGCGGTAGGCGGGCTCGAGCGCATCGTCGGCTGCGATGGCGCCGAGGACTTCGGCAAGCCGCCCGGCCATGTTGCTCTGCGGGGCAGGGGTTCTGCTCGTCTCGATCAAATGATCCGACAGGAGCCCGTTCAGCGCCTGCCAGCGCGCGACGAGGTCGCTGTCGTGCCGGGCGAGGAACAGCCGGTCCTCGACGGTCTGTTCGCTTGCCAGCGTGATCGGCGCCGAGAAGCCGCGGTTGAGCGAGATGGCGGGGCGCTCGGATAGTCCTGTGAAGCGGATCGTCTGCCGGCGCTTCTTCAGGTGGATCACGCCATCCGCAAAACTGGAGGCATCGGCAGGCGCAGCGTCGAGGTCGCTTCCGTCCTTGCCGACGAGGCCGATGGCGAGCGGGATGTGCATGACGCGCTTGCGGCTTTCCGACGGCGTCGGCGGCACCGACTGCTCGATGTCGAGCGTCAGTTCCCCGCGCGCCTCGTCATAGGCACTGGAGACGCTGACATGCGGCGTGCCGGCCTGGTGATACCAGAGCGCGAACTGCGAGAGGTCGCGGCCGGAGACGTCCTCGAACACCTTGAGGAAATCCTCGATCGTCGCCGCATCGCCGTCATGGCGTTCGAAATAGAGGTCCATGCCGCGCCGGAACGTCTCGGCGCCGAGGATGGTGCGGATCATCCGCACGACTTCCGAACCCTTCTCGTAGACGGTCGCCGTGTAGAAATTGTTGATCTCGCGATAGCGGCGCGGGCGCACCGGATGGGCGAGCGGTCCCTGGTCCTCGGGAAACTGCAGCGACTTCAACGTGCGCACTTCGGCGATGCGCTTGACCGCCCGCGAGCGCATGTCGGCGGAGAATTCGTGGTCGCGAAAGACGGTCAGCCCTTCCTTGAGGCAGAGCTGGAACCAGTCGCGGCAAGTGATTCTGTTGCCTGTCCAATTATGGAAATACTCATGCGCGATGATCGCCTCGATGTTGGCGAAATCGGCATCCGTCGCGGTCTCCTCGTCGGCAAGGACGTATTTGTCGTTGAAGATGTTGAGGCCCTTGTTCTCCATCGCGCCCATGTTGAAATCGGACACGGCGACGATGTTGAAGACGTCGAGATCGTATTCGAGGCCGAAGACCTGTTCGTCCCACAGCATCGAGCGTTTGAGCGCGTCCATGGCATAGGCCGCGCGTGCTTCCTTGCCCTTCTCGACATAGATGCCGAGTTCGACCGCGCGGCCGGAGCGCGTCGTGAAGCTGTCCGTGATGCGGCCGAGATCGCCGGCGACGAGCGCGAAGAGATAGGAGGGCTTGGGGTGCGGGTCGTGCCAGACCGCATAGTGCCAGCCATCGTCGAGATCGCCGCTCGCGACCGGATTGCCGTTGGAAAGAAGGATCGGCGCGGAGGCCTTGGGCGCCTCGACGCGCACCGTATAGATCGACATCAGGTCCGGCCGGTCGAGGAAATAGGTGATGCGGCGAAAGCCTTCCGATTCGCACTGCGTGCAGTAGACACCGTTCGACAGGTAAAGCCCCATCAGCGCCGAGTTCGCTTCCGGCGCGAGTTCGGTCTCGATGACAAGCGAGAACGGTCCCTTCGGCAGGCGGGGGATGGTGAGGCAATCCGGTGTCGCCTCGAAGGCGTCCGCTGCCAGTTGCACGCCGTCGAGCGTCACCGAAACGAGCTTCAGCCCGTCGCCGTCGAGGACGAGCGGCGCGTCGAGCGCGGCATCCTCGCGCCGTTCGAGATCGAGCGTCGCGGTGACGCGCGCATGGGACGGGTCGAGGCGGAAGACGAGGTCGGTCGCGCGGATGGCGTAGTCGCTCGGGCGATAGTCCTCGAGACGGTAGACCTTGCCGGTGTCGATCGTCATGGCATGCCCCTGGATATGCGGAAACGGTCTGCCGCACTCCGCGAGAATTGATCGGCTGGCCGGTCTTTACACGATGCTGGCCCTCGACAAAACTGTTCGCCCGCGCCAGTTCACTGGCAATCTCCCGAAACGATCCGGAAAGTTTTCCATGAATGCGATGACGCCGAAGTTCGGAATGGGTGCGCCCGTCCGTCGCCTCGAAGACGATGCCTTCATCCGGGGGCAGGGCCGCTACACCGACGATCTGACGCGCGAAGGCGTCCTCCACGGTTTCGTCCTTCGCTCTCCAGTCGCGAAAGGCTCTTTCACGTTCGGCTCGACGGAAGCGGCGGCGGCGATCGAGGGCGTCCGCCTGGTGCTGACTGGCGCGGACCTCGCCCATCTCGGCGCGCTGCAGACGGTGGCGATGCAGAAGCAGCCGGACGGGACGCGTGCGCCTGCACGCGACATTCCGATCCTCTGCACCGATGAAGTCGCCTATGTCGGCGACGCGGTCGCGTTCATCGTCGCCGAGACGCGCGCACAGGCGCAGGACGCCGCCGACCTCCTCGAGATCGATTTCGAGCCCGCGGAAGCCGTCGCGGACATCGCCGCCGCGCTTCAGGACGACGCCGCGGTGGTCTGGGACGAGCGGGCAGGAAACATCGCCTTCGAATACCGGATGGGGAAGTCGGACGAGGCGGACGCCGCCTTCGCCAGGGCCGCCCATGTCTCGCGCATCGAGTTCCGCAACAACCGGCTCGTCTCCAACTACATGGAGCCGCGCTCGGCGCTCGGCGAATGGATCGAAGGCGAGGATCGTTTCACCCTGACGACGGGTTCGCAGGGCGTCCATTCGATGCGCCGCACGCTGTGCGACCAGGTGTTCAAGATCGGCCACGACAAGTTGCGCGTCGTCACGCCAGATGTCGGCGGCGGGTTCGGCACCAAGATGTTCACCTACCGCGAATATGCTCTGGTGCTGGAAGCGGCGAAGCGGCTCGGCCAGCCGGTCAAGTGGACCAGCGACCGCACCGAGCACTTCCTGACCGACGCGCATGGCCGCGACAATCTCGCAATCGCCGAGATGGCGATGGACGGTGACGGGCGCTTCCTGGCGCTGCGCGTGAAGACCGACGCCAATATGGGCGCCTATTGCTCGCAGGTCGGCCCGTTCATTCCGTGGATCGGCGCGACCATGGCGACCGGCGTCTACGACATCCCTGCGCTCGACGTTACGATCCGCGGCATCTACACCAACACGACGCCCGTCGACGCCTATCGCGGCGCGGGGCGGCCGGAAGCGGCCTTCCAGCTCGAAAAGCTGGTCGACCAGTGCGCACGCGACCTGAACCTCTCGGCGCCCGAAATCCGCCGGCGCAATTTCATCCGCCCGGAGCAGTTCCCCTACACCACCGCGACCGGCCGCAAATACGATGTCGGCGAGTTCGACGGTCACATGACGACGGCGCTCGAACGCGCCGAATGGGACGGCTTCGACGCCCGTAACGAAAAGGCGAAGTCGAAGGGCCGCATCCGCGGCATCGGCATGGCGACCTATGTCGAGGCCTGCGCCTTCGCCGGCTCGGAGCCTGCCCATGTCGAACTCGGCGCCGACGGCAACCTGACGCTTTCGATCGGTACGCAGTCGAACGGGCAGGGCCACGCAACCGCCTATGCGCAGTTCGTCGCAGAGAAGTTGAATGTCGACATCTCGCGCATCAAGGTCCACCAGGGCGACACCGACCGTCTGGACAAGGGTGGCGGCACGGGCGGCTCGCGCTCGATCCCGCTCGGCGGCGTCTCGGCCGCGCGCGCCGGCGAGGACCTCGCCGAAAAGCTGAAGCGCATCGCGGCCGACGAACTGGAAGCCTCGCCGGCCGATATCGAACTAGTCGACGGCACGGCGAAGATCGTCGGCACCGACCGCGTCATCGACTTCGCCGGCATCGCCCGCGCGGCCAAGAGCGAGTCCGATCTGAAGGGCTTCGGCGAGTTCGTTCAGGACGAGGCGACCTATCCGAATGGCACGCATATCTGCGAGGTCGAGATCGATCCGGACACTGGCGAGACGCAGATCGTGCGCTACACGATCGTCGACGATTTCGGCGCGACGGTGAACCCGATCCTGCTCGCGGGGCAGGTCCATGGCGGCGTCGTGCAGGGCATCGGCCAGGCGCTGTGCGAGGAGGCGATCTACGGCGAGGACGGCCAGCTCGTCACGGCAAGCTTCATGGACTATGCCGTGCCGCGCGCCGACGATTTCCCGAACTTCCACTTCGAAACCCGCAACGTTCCGTCCACCACTAACGCGCTCGGCATCAAGGGCGCCGGCGAGGCGGGCACGATCGGCTCGACGCCGGCCGCGCTCAATGCGGTGACGGATGCGCTTTGGCGCGCCTACGGGATCGGCCACATCGAAATGCCCGCTACGCCACAGCGTGTATGGCAGGCGATAAAGGCGGCGAAATAGGTTAACTGGAGAAGCGATTTTCGATTCGGCGCGGCGGTGATGCCGCCGCGCATTGGTGGCGAAGAGACGGATGAACAGACAAGAGGTGGAAGCCCTTTACGCGGACAAGAATCCGCTGACCGGCATTCTGCTCAAGGTCGTCTCCGTCGGCACCTTTGTCGCCATGGCCTCGCTGATCAAGGCGGCGGGCCGCGTGCCGGCAGGCGAGATCGTCTTCTTCCGCTCCGCCTTCGCCATCCTGCCGATCCTGATCCTGCTCGCCTGGCGGCACGAGTTGCGCTCGGCGCTGAAGACCACGCGACCCGTCAGCCATGTCGCGCGCGGCCTCGTCGGCGTCACCTCCATGGCGCTCGGCTTCTTCGCGCTGACGCGCCTGCCTCTGCCCGAGGCGATCACGCTCAATTATGCGCAACCGCTCCTGGTCGTGGTCTTCTCCGCGCTCTTCATGGGCGAGGTGGTGCGACTCTTTCGCTGGAGCGCGGTCGTCGTCGGTCTCGTCGGCGTCGTCATCATCTCGTGGCCGAAGCTGACGCTTTTCACCAGCGGCTCGCCCATGGGCAATGACGAGGCGATGGGGGTCACGGCCGCGCTGCTGGCGGCCGGCGTCTCGGCCATCGCCATGCTGCTCGTGCGCCGGCTCGTCCACACCGAGAAGACCGCGACCATCGTCCTCTGGTTTTCGCTGACGTCGACCGTTGCTGCGCTCGGCACCATCCCCTTCGGCTGGGAGGCGCTCTCGGCGACCCAGACCGCCTGCCTCGTCGGCGCCGGCATCTGCGGCGGCGTCGGCCAGATCCTGATGACCGAAAGCTACCGCCACGCGCCGATGTCGACCATCGCGCCGTTCGAATACACGTCGATGATCCTCGGCATCGCGGTCGGCTACTTCGCCTTCGGCGATCTGCCGACGATCTATACGCTGGTCGGCGGCACCATCGTCGTCTGCGCCGGCCTTTTCATCATCTGGCGCGAGCAGCGCCTCGGCCTGAAGCGCGGCCAGGCGCGCAAGGTCACCCCGCCGGCCTGACCTGCGCCCGCAGGAAGGCGGCCGTCGCCTCGTCGGCGGGGAAGAAGGATTCGATCGCAAGCTCCGACAGCGAGATGTCGAGCGGCGTGCCGAAAACCGTGATCGTCGAGATGAAGGTCAGCACCTCGCCGTTCATCTTCACCCTCAGCGGCACCGCGATGTCGTTGCCGTCATGCGGCAGCGATTTCGATACGCCCGGCTGGCCGGGATGGGCGGAGAGTTCGGCCAGAAGCGTCTCCAGCCGCTCGTCGCCCGACGCCTCGACCTGGCGCTTCAGCCGCTCGAGCAGATGCGCCCGCCACGATGCGAGATTGAGGATGCGCGGCGCGAGCCCCTTGGGATGAAGGCTGAGCCTCAGGACATTGACGGGCGGCTGCAGCAGTGCCGTATCCGCGATGTCGGAGAGGAACGGGCCGATCGCACCGTTGGCGGCGATCATGTTCCACTGGTTGTCGACCGCGATCGCCGGATTGGGCTCATGCCCCTTCAGCACCTGCTCGACCGCCCGCATGGCCGGCGCGAGCGAGCGGTCGTCGAGCCTGCGCTCGCCGAAGCCCGGCGCGAAACCTGCGGCGAGCAGCAACTGGTTGCGCTTGCGCAGCGGGATGTCGAGCTGTTCGGCCAGCCGCAGCACCATTTCGCGCGAGGGCTTCGCGCGCCCGCTTTCCATGAAGCTCAGATGCCGCTGCGAAATCTCGGTCTCCATGGCGAGGTCGAGCTGGCTGAGGCGCCGGCGCGTGCGCCATTCCTTGAGGAGATCGCAGAAAGGAGTGTCGTCGAGGTTGGTCTGCATGGCACCACAATATCCGGCGGAACGCATCGCTGCCATTACCTCGCGGGTAATCGCATGGCTGCAATCGCCGAGTTACCGTCCGAACGATCGCACGCTATGCGCCGGCCGGCTCCGCTTCGCCTCAGCCTTGCTGCAGTGCCTTCAAACGCACCTTGATCTCCAGAAGGTCGCGCCAGGCGAGCTTCTTGTGAGCCGGGTTGCGCAGGAGATAAGCCGGGTGGAGGAGGGGCATCGTCGGGATCGCAAGGCCGCTCGCGGTCTTGTGCTCTCGCCATGTGCCTCTGAGGCGCGTGATGCCCTCGCTCGTGTCGAGCAGGATTTTGGACGACGGCCCGCCGAGCGCGACCAGCACTTTCGGCTGGACGAGTTCGATCTGCCGCTCGATGAACGGACGGCAGATTTCCGTTTCGATCGGCGTCGGCGTGCGGTTGCCGGGCGGGCGCCAGGGAATGACATTCGTTATGTAGGCGTTGGTCCGGTCGAGCCCGATCGCGGCCAGCATGCGGTCGAGCAACTGGCCGGACTTGCCGACGAAGGGCCGGCCTTCGATGTCTTCGTCGCGCCCCGGCGCCTCGCCGACGAACATGATGTCGGCCTCGCCATTGCCGTCGCCGAAGACGAGGTTCTTGGCGGTGAACTTCAGATTACAGCCGTCGAACTGTTCGAGGCAGGCGCGCAGATCGGCAAGGGACGCCGCCTCGCGCGCCATCAGCCGCGCGCGCTCGCTCTGTCCCTCGTCGGGAACGGTCGCCTGAAGGCGGGCGGGGGAGGCGGGCACGGCGGCATAGGCGGCCGCGCGCTGCGGATCGACGGGCGGCGCAGCCGAGGCGGCTTGCGTCTCGACGCGTGGCGGCTTGGCCGGCTCCACCGCCGCGAACCGATCGACCGCCTCGTCCATGAGCGCGTCGTCCACGCCGCTGTCGGCATAGAAGAGCAGGAGCTCGCGCAGGTTGATCGTGTCGGCCATCGGTCCTCTATAGCGATCCGCGACGGCGCGGCCAAGCGCGCGTGCAATTGACGTTTACGTCAACGGAATATATTTGTACGAGGCGGCCTGTCGCATCGCGCCAGATATGGTTTCGCTCGGGAAACCGATGCGATAAGCACGCATTATGACATCAGGCAGCGCCTCGAGCGGCGCGACCGACGGCACACGAGCGGGGAGAGCGACATGAGCGAAGTTGAACGCGAGAGCATGGAATTCGACGTGGTGATCGTGGGCGCGGGCCCGGCCGGTCTCGCCGCCTCGATCCGCCTGAAGCAGCTCAACCCCGATCTTTCCGTCGTCGTCCTCGAAAAGGGCGCCGAGGTCGGCGCGCACATCCTTTCGGGCGCCGTCGTCGATCCGATCGGCATCGACCGGCTCCTGCCCGAGTGGCGGTCGGAGAGCGACCACCCGTTCAAGACGCCGGTGACGGACGACCAGTTTCTGCTGCTCGGGCCGGCCGGCTCGATCCGCATCCCGAATTTCCTGATGCCGCCCCTGATGAACAATCACGGCAATTACGCCGTCTCGCTCGGCAATGTCTGCCGCTGGCTCGCCGGCCATGCCGAGGCGCTGGGCGTCGAGATCTATCCCGGCTTCGCGGCCGCCGACCTCATCTACGACGACGAGGGCGCGGTCACCGGCGTCGTCACCGGCGACATGGGCGTCGAGCGCGACGGCACGCACGGTGCGTCCTATGCGCCCGGCATGGCGCTGCTGGGCAAATACGTGCTGATCGGCGAGGGCGTGCGTGGGTCGCTCGCCAAGAAGCTGATCGAGAAATTCCAGCTTTCCAAAGATTCCGAACCGCAGAAATTCGGCATCGGTTTGAAGGAACTCTGGCAGGTCGCGCCGGAAAAGCACAAGCCCGGTCTCGTCCAGCATTCCTTCGGCTGGCCGCTGAACTCGAAGACCGGCGGCGGCTCGTTCCTCTATCACCTCGAGGACAACCAGGTCGCGGTCGGCTTCGTCGTTCATCTGAACTACAAGAACCCCTACCTTTCGCCCTTTGAGGAATTCCAGCGCTTCAAGACGCATCCGGCGATCCGCGGCACGTTCGACGGCGGCAAGCGTGTCTCCTATGGCGCGCGTGCGATCACCGAGGGCGGCTACCAGTCGGTGCCGAAGCTGACCTTCCCCGGCGGTGCGCTGATCGGCTGTTCGGCCGGCTTCGTCAACGTGCCGCGCATCAAGGGGTCGCACAATGCGGTCCTGTCCGGCATGCTCGCGGCCGAGAAGGTCGCGGAGGCGCTGTCGGCCGGCCGCTCCCATGACGAACTTGCTGCCTACGAGGCGGAATGGCGCGCCAGCGACATCGGCAAGGATCTGAAGCGGGTGCGCAACGTCAAGCCGCTCTGGTCGAAATTCGGTACCTGGATCGGCGTCGGCCTCGGCGGGCTCGACATGTGGACGAACCAGCTCTTCGGCTTCTCCTTCTTCGGCACGCAAAAACACGGCAAGGCGGACTATGCAGCGCTGGAGCCGGCCGACAAGCACTCGCCCATCGCCTATCCCAAGCCCGACGGCGTCCTCACCTTCGACCGCCTGTCCTCGGTGTTCCTGTCGAACACCAACCATGAGGAAAGCCAGCCGATTCATCTTCAGGTGAAGGACCCCGAACTGCAGAAGCGCTCGGAATACATGGTCTTCTCCGGGCCCTCGACGCGCTACTGCCCGGCGGGCGTCTACGAATGGGTCGACGCCGACGGCAACGGCCTGACCGGCGGCCCGGCTTCGCCGACCAAGGGCGGCGAGGTCTCGCACTCCGAGCCCGATGCGCGCTTCGTCATTAACGCGCAGAACTGCGTCCACTGCAAGACATGCGACATCAAGGACCCGAACCAGAACATCAACTGGGTGCCCCCGCAGGGCGGCGAGGGGCCGGTCTATCCGAATATGTGATGGCGGCCCGGCCGGGCGTCATCCCGGCCGCAGTCGAGCGAAGCGAGGCGAAGAGCCGGGAGCCATTCCGTGCGGTTGAAGGTCGCGGAATGGCTCCCGGATATGGTCTCGTCGCTGCGCGCCGATCCCATTCCGGGATGACGCGGTTGGGCTACTTCGCCATCGCCTGCAGCACATCCGCCTCCGGTTCCTCCGGCAGAAGCGAAAACTCGACCAGCACCGGCAGATGGTCGGAGCCGACCGCCGGCAGCGCGCGGGCGGTTCCGACGACCACGCCGCCCTTCGCCATGATCTGGTCGATCGGCAGGCCGATCCATGGCCGCAACGCGTCCGGCAGTCGCCGGTCGAGATAGGTCGGGCCGATGCCGCGCACGACGTGAAGGCCGCCGAGTTCGGCGACGCGGCGCACCGTCTGGCTCCATGGCACGGCGTTGAAGTCGCCGGCGAGGATCGCGCTGTCGGCAAGGTTGGGCAGATCGTCCTCGATGCGCGACAGGTGCCATTCCTGGCCGAACGGCCACGGCCAGCCGAGGTGCATCGCGACGACGCTTGCGCGGCGGCCGGCAAAGTCGATCTCGACATTGGCGAAGGAGCCGCGATCGCCGCACGCCTCGGCCGGGTCCGACACGAACGGCCGGCGCGAAAGGATCGCGACGCCGCCGATATGGGTCGGCGGCGGGCAGACGATGCGGTGGGGATAGGCCGCGTCGAGCACCGCCAGTCGCTCGGCCCATGCGTCGGAGACTTCCGTCAGCGTCACGACGTCGGGCCGGTGCGCGCCGATGGCGGAAAGCACCAGTTCCGGCGTCTCGTTGTCGTAACGCAAGTTCAGGTGCATCAGCCGGAAGACTGGCATCGAAGCCGAATCGAGGTCGGCGACCAGCCCCGCCCTGCGCGCGGACGCGTCGGAAAAGTCACCGAGCGTCGTCCAGATCGCGCCGATGCCGAGCAGCGCGGCGAACGCGGCTTCGGGCCAGTAGCGCAAGGCGGCGAGCGGCAGAATTCCGATCAGCAGCAACACCGCGAGATGGATGCGGAAATGCGAGAAGGAATCGAGCGCCGGGTGCAGGCGCCCGAGAAAACCGAAGGTGATCGCCCCTGCCAGGGCAAGGACGCATCCGAGCGCGGCGAGCCTGAGAAGAAGCGACCAGTCGACCCGCATGTCTCGTTACTGAAAGGCCGTTTCGGAGAAGCTGCGAAGCTTGCGCGAATGCAGCTTTTCCGGCGCCATTTCGGCCAGCTTTTCGAGCGCGCGGATGCCGATCGTCAGGTGCTGGGCGACCTGGCGCTTGTAGAAATCCGTCGCCATGCCGGGCAGCTTCAGTTCGCCATGCAGCGGCTTGTCCGAAACGCAGAGCAGCGTTCCATACGGCACGCGGAAGCGGAAGCCGTTGGCGGCGATGGTGGCGGATTCCATGTCGAGGGCGATCGCGCGGCTTTGCGACAGGCGCTGGACGGGTCCGCGCTGTTCGCGCAGTTCCCAGTTGCGGTTGTCGATAGTGGCGACGGTGCCGGTGCGCATGATGCGCTTCAATTCGTAGCCGGAGAGCCCGGTCACCTCGGCGACGGCCTCCTGCAGCGCGACCTGGATTTCGGCCAGCGCCGGGATCGGCACCCAGACGGGCAGGTCGTCGTCGAGCACGTGATCCTCCCGCACATAGGCATGGGCGAGGACATAGTCGCCGAGCGCCTGCGTGTTGCGAAGGCCCGCGCAATGGCCGAGCATCAGCCAGGCATGCGGCCGCAGCACCGCGATATGGTCGGTGATCGTCTTGGCGTTGGACGGGCCGACGCCGATATTGACCATGGTGATGCCGCCATGGTTCTCGCGCGTCAGGTGATAGGCAGGCATCTGCGGCATCCGCGTCGGGCTGGCGCCGTCATGCGGGATGTTTTCGCCGGCCTTCGTGACGACGTTGCCGGGCTCCACGAAGCTTGTATAGCCGCTCCCGCCATCGGCCATCAGCTTGCGGGCGTGGACGCAGAACTCGTCGATGTAGAACTGGTAGTTGGTGAAGAGCACGTAGTTCTGGAAGTGCTGCGGGCTCGTCGCGGTGTAGTGGGTCATCCGGTGCAGCGAATAGTCGATGCGCTGCGCGGTGAAGGGCGCGAGCGGCATCGGGTCGCCGGCGAGCGGCTCGTAGGTGCCGTTGGCGATGTGGTCGTCGGTGGCGTTGAGGTCCGGCACGTCGAACAGATCGCGCAGCGGGCGCTTGATCCGGTCGGCGACGGACGCCTCGACATAGGTGCCTTCGAGGAAGGCGAAGTGCAGCGGAATCGGCGTCTCGGATTCGCCTACCGTGATCGGCACGCCGTGATTGCGCATCAGCAGCGTCAACTGGTCGAGAAGGTATCTGTCGAAGAGGTCCGGCCGGGTGATCGTCGTCGTGTAGTGGCCCGGCTGCGGCATGTGGCCATAGGCGAGGCGGCTGTCGACGAGGCTGAAAGAGGAGGTCGTGACGCCGACTTCCGGATAGTAGGCGCGGAAGCGCCGATGCTCGATCTCGCCCTCGGCAAGGCTGGCGAAGCTGTCGCGCAGGAACTGCGTGTTGCGCTCGTAAAGCGCCTTCAGCGCCTCGATCGCCTCCCGGGCGTCCGTGAAGCTTTTCGGCGGGAAGGGCGGGGGGCTCGATACGTGCTCGATGGCGGCGGGGTAGATTCTCTTTTCCATGACCCATTATAGAGGGTCGCGATGTCGGTTGCGAGACGGTCGCGCGTCTCCATGCAACGACTTTTCGCCTCAACTCGTGCGCTGCAGGCTCATCAGGAGGACGAAGCCGACGCCGCCGCCCTGGCTGGAATTGTCCTCGAGGAAGACGGGCCCCGAAGCCGAGCCCTTCGTGGCGAAACCGATCGGCATCGCGAGCACGGCGATGACCGCGAGAACGCGCGAGGCCATCGTCAGGCCGTTGCGGATGGTGATGCGGTCGCGCTGCATGTCCGTTCTCCTCGTCTATCTTGGCAACGTCCCGCCGCAGGTCGGCGAGGCGTCGAACAGGCATCCGGTCGGCGCTTTCAGATCGAGGACGCGGGCAGGTCGGCTGGCTTCCGCCACCAGAATGGAAAGTCCCATTCCGAAGAACATCATCATCAGGCAGACGATGGAAAACCGGCGCGCCAACATCTTCGATCCCTCGTTCGAGCGTTGCCTTGTCGCATGTTGTCCGGATCATGGCGCGCGGGCGCTGAACTTCGCCTGATTGGGGCGTTCATCGCCGATTCATCTAGATTGAAAGTTCGTAATGCGCGGCCGGGATGACGATTTTTCCGTCCGATCGGTGCCGATTCCACGGCAATTCCAACGCAGCTTCAAACGCTCGTTCAAGCGAGGCCCCTCTAGAACTGCCCTCGACGATCAAACGGACGCGATTTTCCGGATTGTCTAAAACGCCCGCCAAACCGGCGAAAACAGCCGGAGCGGGTCAAATTAGAAAACAGATGGGATCCATGCAATGAAAACGACACATGTCATGCTGAGCACGTTTGCGGTTGCGGCCGCGCTGATGACCTCGACCGGCTGGGCGCAGGAATCGCCCCCGATCCTGGTCTGGGACGAGAACGGGGTTCTGTTGAGCGAAGACGGCTACCAGTCGATGGCGCCGGCCTTCGCGGCGCAGGAAGAACCGTCGATGGCGACCACCGAACGCACCTTCGCGATGTCGCCGCTCACGACCGGAAGCATCGCCGACGAACAGTGGACCTTCGACGACCGTCCGTTCGGAAACTACTCCGCGAACATCCACCTCGATGACCTTCGCGGCCAGTAAATGAGAACAGGGGGGAACGCGCCGCCTGCCGATGGCAGGCGGCGCTTCGTTAGACGGGCCTGTTCGAGAGTGGTAGACTGATCCCAGGCGCGGGCATAGTCCGAACCGTGGGACCGGTTCCATGTCACTCCCACTCAGCATCGCCGTCCTCGGCGAATTGCGGGTCGCCAGCGGCGCGCTCAATCATTCGCTGCCTGCCTCGCGCAAGACGCGCGCTCTTCTCGCCTATCTCGCCCTGACCGGCCGCCCGCACCGCCGCGAGCGCCTCTGTGAACTGTTCTGGGACCTGCCCGACGATCCGCGCGGCTCGCTGCGCTGGTCGCTGAGCAAGATTCGCGGCGTCATCAACGGCCAGGATGGAGCGCGTCTGCTTGCGGATCGCGAGCGGATTTCGCTCGAGGTCGGCGACGACACGATCGATTTCTGGACCGCGCGTCGGCTGGTCGACACCAGCCTCGATCAGGTGCCGCTCGCGCGCCTGCACGAAATGGCGAGCGTCCTCGCACAGCCGCTTCTGGAAGGCCTGGACCTTCCCAATTGCGAGGGCTACCAGCGCTGGCTGACGGGCGAGCGCGAGGAAGCGCTGCGCCTGCGCCTCGCCGTCCTCCAGCGCATTACGCTCCACAAGGAGACGACCGACCAGGAGGCCGTTCGCTGGGTGCGCGACTGGCATGCGTCCGACCCGTTGTCGCCGGAAGCCGCCGGCATCCTGGCGCGCACGCTGAAGAAGATCGGCCGGCCGGAGGAGGCCGACGTGGTCGCCGCGCGCTTTCGACGTGCTCGGCTGGAAGCGGGCCTGAACCCCGGACCGGACCTTCTGGCCGAGCCGCCGGCCTCCAGCGAGGCGGTGAAGGTCGGCAAGATGCTGCGCCAGCAGACGATCCGCTTTTGCGAATCCGCCGACGGCGTGCGGCTCGCCTATGCCTCGGTCGGCACCGGGCCGGCGGTGGTCAAGGCCGCGAATTGGCTGAACCATCTCGAACTCGACTGGCAAAGCCCGATCTGGTCGAAGACGTTCCAGGCGCTCTCCGACCATCGCACCTTCATCCGCTATGACGAGCGCGGCAACGGCCTGTCGGACTGGGACGTGCCCGACATCGGCTTCGAAGCCTTCGTCAGCGATCTGGAAACGGTCGTCGACGCGATCGGGCTCGAGAGCTTCCCGCTGATCGGCATGTCGCAGGGCTGCGCGGTTTCGATCGCCTACGCCGTGCGCCATCCCGAACGCGTGACGGCGCTGGTGCTGATCGGCGGCTACGCGGCCGGCTGGCGCATCGGCGCCTCGTCGGAGGAGCGGGAGCGGCGCGAGGCGGTAATGACGCTGACCCGGCTCGGCTGGGGCACCAACAACGCCGCCTACCGCCACATCTTCTCGCAGACCTTCATGCCGGACGGAAATCCCGAGGAACTCGCCTGGTTCGACGAGTTCCAGCGCCAGACGACGTCGCCCGAGAACGCGGTGCAATTCCAGAACGCGTTCGGCGACATCGACGTGCGGGCTCTCCTCGGCGATGTCCGCGCGCCGACCCTGGTTCTGCATGCGCAGCACGACCAGCGCATCACGCTCGAACAGGGCCGGGAACTGGCGATCGGCATTCCAGGTGCACGCTTCGTGCCGCTCGAAAGCCGCAGCCACATCGTCCTCGGCCACGAGCCGGCCTGGACGGTGCTGATGCGCGAGGTCGACCAGTTCCTCGCCGAACACGAGGCGCGGTAGAACGACAAAGCCGCTGCGGCGCGAGGCGGCAGCGGCTTTTCGGATGCGGAGAACTTACTGGCGGGTCAGGTCTTCGCCGCGGCAGATGAGGCCGCCCATGACGCAGCCGCTCATCTTCATCGTGTTGCCGTTGACCGAAGCCTTGCCGTTATAGGTCTTGCCTTCGTCGAGCACGTTGACCGTGCCCTTGTAGTTGGCGCCCGAGCCGGCCATCGTGCCGATCGGCTGGCCATTATACTGCCCCGAGCGGACGGTGCCGCAGAACCCGCCCGAGCAGGGCGCGAATTCGATCAGCGTGCCATTGCCGCGCTTCCACATGCCCACGATCGGCTCGGCCGCAAATGCGGGTGCCGACACGAGAACGCAAGCAGCCAGAGCTGCCCATACCTGAACCTTCATCAACTTCCTCCCAAAACGCGCAGCATGCCGAAAGCTTACGCAAACGTAAACGTAATCGAGTTTCGCGCGGTTGGGAAGTGGTGCGCCAAGCAGAATCCAACGGCCTTTTTTCGAAGCCGGGGTGGACATTCTTGACATGTCGAAACGAAAAGCCGGAATTCAAGGTTAGCGGCGGGTAAACGGCAAATGTGGCAATTGTCTTGAAGTTCTCTAAACGGCCGCGCAGTTGCGGGCTTTCCATGCTTAACGAATTGGGCGGTTTACTGAAAGTTTGAGCTTTGTTTGAGCCTCGTTAAGCACGCCATTTTACCGCAGATTCAAGCCTGCCCGGCATTCTCTCCCCATCACACAGCAACAAGGGACGCACGGAAAAATCCGGCTCTCGGGATGTAACAGGGGACTTGAAATGGCACGCTACGAAATGATCGAAGCCGGCATCGGCTCCACTGCACAGGCCGACATTCTCTTCGAACTGGGCATGATGTACGCGACCGGCCGCGACTGCGACGTCGACGTCATCGCCGCCCACAAATGGTTCAACATCGCCGCCATCAAGGGCAGCGACCGCGCGGTGCAGCTCCGTCAGGAACTCTCCTCCGCCATGACCAAGACCGACATCGCCAAGGCGCTGCGCGAAGCGCGCGAATGGATGACGACGCACTGATTTGAATGACCGGACGACCGGCAACAGAGCGGGACGACCCGCCGGGCCACGCAGGGAAAGCGCAGACGACGACAAAGGGCCGCCTCCATGTTGGGAAGCGGCCCTTTTGTTTGCGTTGAGATGCCTCGGATTGGCTATCCGTCTGTCTGCGTTGAGATCCTTCGCGCCCCCCTCTGTCCTGCCGGACATCTCCCCCGCACGGGGTGAGATTAGTCTCGTCATCGAAACCGCGTGATCTCCCCCCTAGCGGGGGAGATGTCCGGCAGGACAGAGGGGGGCAACGTAGAGAGCCGTCCTGCCGAATGATATGATTTCCCTTAGTCGGAATACGCCCGATCGAGCAGTTCCATCGTGATGTCGGCGCAGGTGCGGGCTTCCTCGCGCGGGCCGCATTTGACTTCGACCTTCACGCCGCCATCGTCGTCGATCTCGACCTTGAACTCCGGCCCCTGCGCGCGCCGCATGCCGCGTCCGCCATGGTGGCGCGGGCCGTCGCCGCGCATGTGCATCTGGTGACGCGGGCCGCCTTGACGTCCCATCCGGTCGGGACCGCCGCGCTGTTCGTGCATCGCCGCGCCGCCCTCGGGGCCGTCGACCAGTTCGTCATCGACCTCGGGATTCGGCGGCGGGGGCGGCGGAGTTGCGGGTTGCTCGGCAGTCGGGGCATCACTGCCGGGCGGCGGCGGGGCAGGGGGCGTCTGCGCGAAGGCGACCGAGCTCGACAGCGCGATCGCGGAAAGGGTGAGGAGCAGTGAACGCATGGGATCCTCCATTGGGGTTTGCCATTCCCAACGGCTGGCGATTCCGGCTGTTCCTTGCTGGCGAACAGCCGGCGATCACGATTTTGCGTCAGCCGGCCATCGCGGGCGCGGCGGCTTCCTCGAAGCGCACGAGGACTGTGCCGTCCGTGACCTGTCCGCCTTCGGCGACGATATCGGCGACGGTACCGTCATGCGGCGCGGCGATCGTGTGCTCCATCTTCATCGCTTCCAGCACCAGCAGCGCCTGTCCCTTCTGGACCGTGTCGCCCGGCTGTACGCGAACCATCTTGACGAGGCCAGGCATCGGCGCGCGCAGCGCGTCGCCGCCGCCCGATGCCTCCTCGGCTCGCGCGAACGGATCGTCGAGCGCGAAATCATGGCTGCCTGTTTCGTCGAAGACCGTGACGTGGCCCTTCCAAAGCGCCGCCTTCGCGCGGTCGGCCTCGGAGAGAACGAAGGTCTCGCCGTCGATATCGGCCTCGTAGCGCCCGTCGGCGCGCGGGCGCACGCGGGCCGAGCGCTTGGCTTCGCCGGCTGCGAGCTCGACCGACTTCGCCAGCCCGCCGAAATGGCCGTAGCCGACGAGGTCCGACCACGGGTCGCCGTCGCGCCTCGCCGGCGCGCCGGCGGCTGCGAGCGCGGCGATGGCGGCCGCCCGCGGCGTCGCCTTGCCGGGGCGGGTGAGTTCGGGCTGCTTGCGCGCGATGAGGCCGGTATCGACGTTCCCCGCCGCGAAATCGGCGTCGGAGGCGAGGGCGGAGAGGAAGCGCGCATTCACGGTCGAGCCGGCGACCTGCGTCGCATCGAGCGCCTCGACCAGGCCGGCGAGCGCGGCGGCGCGGTCGTCCGCATGGACGATCACCTTCGCGATCATCGGATCGTAAAACGGGCTGATCGTATCGCCGGAGCGCACGCCGGTATCGATGCGCAACTCGCCGCCGGATTGCAGCGCGTCGGGGAACTCGAGGTGATGCAGCGTGCCGATCGCCGGCAGGAAATCGCGCGTCGCGTCCTCGGCGTAGAGCCGTGCTTCGACGGCGTGGCCGGTCAGGCCGATCTCCTCCTGGCGAAGCGGGATCGCCTCGCCGGACGCAACGCGAAGCTGCCATTCGACGAGGTCGACGCCGGTGACGAGTTCGGTGACCGGATGCTCGACTTGCAGGCGCGTGTTCATCTCCATGAACCAGAAGCGGTCCGGGCGAAGGCCGTCCGACGCGTCGACGATGAACTCGATCGTGCCGGCGCCCGAATAGCGGATCGCCTGCGCGGCCTTGACGGCGGCCGACGTCATCGCCGCGCGCATCGCCTGGTCCATGCCGGGAGCGGGGGCCTCCTCGATCACCTTCTGGTGGCGGCGCTGCGCCGAGCAGTCGCGCTCGTAGAGATGGACGACATTGCCGTGATTGTCGCCGAAGACCTGCACCTCGATGTGGCGCGGCTTGGAGACATACTTCTCGACGAGCACCCGGTCGTCGCCGAACGAGGCCTTCGCCTCGCGCCGCGCGGCAGCGAGCGCTTCGGGAAAGGCGTCCTGGTCCTCGACGAGGCGCATGCCCTTGCCGCCGCCGCCGGCCCGCGCCTTAATCAGAACCGGAAAGCCGATTTCCTTGGCCTTGGAGGAGAGGACGACGAGTTCCTGCGCCTCGCCGTGATAGCCGGGCACCACCGGAACGCCGGCCTTTTCCATCAGCCTCTTGGCGGCATCCTTCAGGCCCATGGCGCGGATCGACGCGGAGGATGGCCCGATGAAGACGAGGCCGGCCGCTACAACCTGATCAACGAAGCCGGGATTTTCGGACAGGAAGCCGTAGCCCGGATGGATCGCCTGCGCGCCGGTCGACTTCGCCGCCTCGATGATGCGCTCGCCGACCAGATAGCTTTCGCCCACCGGCGAGGCGCCGATATGCACGGCCTCGTCGGCGAGTGCGACGTGCATCGCGTTGCGGTCGGCATCCGAATAGACGGCCACGGTCGCGATCCCCATGCGCCGCGCGGTCTTGATGACGCGGCAGGCGATTTCGCCGCGATTGGCGATCAGGATTTTCTTGAACATGGGTCCTCCGAAAACGAAAAGGCGGCGAAGCGTTTCGCGCTTCGCCGCCTTATAGCCGCCCGGTGGTGGGGCGTCACCTCATTGCGAGGCCGAAGCTGCGCCCAGCCGGTATGCGATGATGTAGTCGCCGGCGCGCGTGCCGGTCGAGCCGTGGCCGCCGGCGACGACAACCAGATACTGGTTGCCGTCCGCCCCGCGATAGGTCGAGGGCGTCGCCTGTCCGCCGGCCGGCAGGCGGTCCTGCCAGATTTCCGCGCCGGTCTGGAGGTCGTAGGCGCGCACGAAATAGTCGAGCGAGCCCGAGAGGAACGCGACGCCGCCCTTGGTGACGATCGGCCCGCCGATGCCCGGCACGCCCATCTTGAACGGCAGTGGGATCGGCGAGAGGTCGCGTACCGTCCCGTTGACGTGCTGGTAGACCGTCTCGCCCGTCGTCAGGTCGACGCCGGCGATGGTGCCCCAGGCTGGCTCCTGGCAGGGAATGCCGATCGGCGACAGGAACGGTCCCATCTCGGCCGCGTAGGGCGCGCCGAAATTCTCGTTGAAGACCGGATCGCCTTCGCCGGTCACGACGCGCGTCGTGTCGTCCTCACGCGGGATCATCTTGACGGTGAAGGCGAGATAGACCGGCATGCCGAACATGATCTGGCGCTCCGGGTCGACCGCGACCGAGCCCCAGTTGAAAACGCCGAAATTGCCCGGATAGACGATCGTGCCCTGTTCGGAAGGCGGGGTGTAGCGGCCCTCGTAGCGCATCTGGCGGAACGCGATGCGGCAGGCCGCCTGGTCGATCGGCGTCGCGCCCCACATGTCGCGCTCGCGCAGCGGCTCGGGCGCGAAGGAGACGGCGGACATCGGCTGCGTCGGCGCCGTCTGGTCGCCCTCGACCGCACCCTGCGGCACCGCCGCTTCCTCGACCGGGTGCACCGGCTCTCCGGTCTCGCGGTTGAGCACGAAAATGTCGCCCTGCTTGGTCGGCGCGACGAGCGCGGGAACCGTCTCGCCGTCGATCGTCAGGTCGACCAGCACGGGCTGCGCCGGAACGTCGTAGTCCCAGATGTCGTGATGGACGGTCTGGAACACCCAGGCGACTTCGCCTGTCGAGGCGTTCAGCGCGGTGATCGAGGCTGAGAAGCGCTCGGTGTTCTCGCCCCGCGCGCCGCCGAACTGGTCCGGCGATTCATTGCCCATCGGCAGGTAGACGAGGTCGAGCGCGGGATCGTAGCTCGCGACGCTCCACATGTTGGGCGAGTTGCTCTCATAGGTCTCGCCCTCGGCGATCGGCTGCGTCGCGTCGGGATTCTTGCTGTCGAAATTCCAGAGGAGTTCGCCTGTCCACAGGTCATAGCCGCGAATGACGCCGGACGGGGAGGTGGTGGAATCATTGTCATTGACGGCGCCGCCGACGATGACGACCGACGCGGTCACGACCGGCGGGGAGGTCGTGTAGACCGAGCCGGGCGTGACGTTGGGCATGTTGTGCCACAGGTTGATCGTGCCGTCCTCGCCGCCGAAGCCGGGGCAGATTGCGCCCGTCTCGGCGCTGATCGAGATCAGCCGCCCGTCGGAGGCCGGCGCGAACAGGCGGCGCAGGCAGGCTTCGTCCTGGTTGACGTAGCCGTCCGTGTCGCTGCGCGGCACGACGGGATTTTCCGCGCCCGGTTCGGCCTGGCCGGTGACAACGTTCTGGAAGACGCCTGCGGCTTCACGCGTGACGGATTCGACGCTCATCGCGAGACGTTCTTCGTTCGTCAACTCCTCGCGCGGCGCGGCGGCGGGCTCAGGCTGCGCCGGCGCGGCGGGCGTCGTTGCGGCAGCGGCATCGTCGCCCTCGGCAATCGGTGCCGCGGGCTGTGCCTCGGCGGCTTCCTGCGGTTCCTCGGCTGCGGCAGGCGGGTTCGCCGCGCCGTCGAAATAGGAGACGCCGCGGCACGTCATGTGCTGCGTCGTCTCGGTCGGCGGCTGCTGCAGGTCCGGGTCGAAGCGCCAGCGCTCCTGGCCGGTGACGGGATCGAGCGCGATCACGGTGCCGAAGGGCGTGCAGACATACATGAAGTCGTCGATGACGAGAGGCGTGACCTCGTAGGTCGTCTCGCCCGGATCGTCCGAGCCGCGCTCCTCGCCGGTTCGGTAGGTCCAGGCGACTTCGAGATTGGCGACATTGTCGGGCGTGATGTCGGCGAGGGGCGAATAGCGCTGGCCGGCGGCGGTGCGGCCATAGGCAGCCCATTCACCGTCATCGACATCGCTTTCGTAGGGAACGAGCCCGGCCATCTGCTCGGCCGGGAACGTGCCGGTCGCCATGTCGCGCGGTTCCTGCCAGATGGCGAAGGCGGCGATGAGGCCGCTGACGAGAAGCGCGCCGGCCAGCGTCGCGCTGTTGGGGCCGTAGACCGCCTTCGGCTGGCCCGGCTGGTGCATCGCGCGGATCATCGGCGGCAGGAGAAGCAGGATGCCGAGCGCGACGAGCAGGCTGCCGCGCGCCGAAAGCGCCCACCAGTCGAAGCCGGATTCCCAGATCGCCCAGACGAGCGTGACGAGAAGCGTCACCGCATAGACGGTGAGGCCGGACGGGCGGCGGTCCCACAGGAGGCCGGCGGCGACGATCAGGCCGACGCCCATGACGACATAGAACCATGAGCCGCCGAGCGATACGAGCCAGGCGCCCTGGCCGGCAAGCGCGACGCCGATCAGGAGGATGATTGCGGATAGAATGATGCGGTACATTGCCGGCCCCGGTGAGCAATGAGAAATTCAAGCCCACGTGGATGCGTCGGCTCCCCTGCGGCCGTCAAATGGCGACCGGCCTGCGCTCCGGATGGAGGGCACGCGAGGGCTGAACGTGCAAGGGCGCGTCCGGTTCCCGCAAAATGAACCGATTACATGCGGAAGACGCCGAACTTCGTCTCGGGGATCGGCGCGTTCAGCGCGGCCGACAGCGAAAGCGCCAGAACTTCGCGCGTCTTCGCCGGGTCGATGATGCCGTCGTCCCACATCCGGGCCGAGGAATAGAGCGGGTGGCCTTCGTGCTCGAACTTGTCGAGGATCGGCTTCTTGAAGGCCGCTTCCTCCTCCGCGCTCCACGTCCCGCCGCGCCGCTCGATGCCCTCGCGCTTGACGATCGAAAGGACCGTCGCGGCCTGCTCGCCGCCCATGACGGAGATGCGCGCGTTGGGCCACATCCAGAGGAACCGGGGCGAATAGGCGCGCCCGCACATGCCGTAATTGCCCGCACCGAACGAGCCGCCGATGATCATCGTCACCTTCGGCACCTTGGCGGTGGCAACGGCGGCGACGAGCTTGGCGCCGTCCTTGGCGATGCCGCCTGCCTCGTATTTGCGTCCAACCATGAAGCCGGTGATGTTCTGCAGGAAGACGAGCGGGATCTTGCGCTGGCAGCAGAGCTCGATGAAATGCGCGCCCTTGACCGCGCTTTCGGAGAAGAGCACGCCATTGTTGGCGATGATGCCAACCGGCATGCCGTAGAGATGCGCGAAGCCGGTGATCAGCGTCGTGCCGTAATTCGCCTTGAACTCGTCGAACTCCGAGCCATCGACCACGCGCGCGATCACCTCGCGCACGTCGTAGGGCTGGCGGGTGTCCTGCGGGATGAGGCCGTAGATCTCCTCCGGCGCGTGAACGGGCGGAATCGGTTCGCGAACATCGAGCGCCAAGTGCTTCTTGCGATTGAGGTTCTTCACGATCCGCCGCACGATCGCCAGCGCATGGGCGTCGTCGACGGCATAGTGGTCGGCCACGCCGGATTCGCGCGTGTGAAGGTCGGCGCCGCCGAGATCCTCCGCCGAAACCACTTCGCCGGTCGCCGCCTTCACCAGCGGCGGGCCGCCGAGGAAGATGGTCGCCTGCTTCTTGACCATGACGGTCTCGTCCGACATCGCCGGCACGTACGCGCCGCCGGCGGTGCACGAACCCATGACGCAGGCGATCTGCGGAATGCCCGCCGCCGACATGTTCGCCTGATTGTAGAAAATGCGGCCGAAATGATCGCGGTCGGGGAAGACCTCGTCCTGGTTGGGCAGGTTCGCACCGCCGGAATCGACGAGATAGATGCAGGGCAGATTGTTCTCGAGCGCGATCTCCTGCGCCCGGAGATGCTTTTTCACGGTCAGCGGATAGTAGGTGCCGCCCTTCACGGTGGCGTCGTTGACGACGACCATCACCTCGCGCCCCTCGACGCGGCCGATGCCGGCGATCAGCCCGGCCGATGCGATCTCGCCGCCATACATGTCGCTTGCCGCGAACTGGCCGATCTCGAGGAAGGGCGCGCCGGTGTCGAGAAGCTGCGCCAGCCGGTCGCGGGGGAGGAGCTTGCCGCGCGAGACGTGACGCTCGCGCGCCTCCTGCGGCCCGCCGGCGCAAACGGTCTCGGCCTTTTCGCGCATCTGGTCGACCAGCCCGCGCATCGTCGCTTCATTGGCCTTGAAGGCGTCGGAGGAGGTCGAGATCTGGGATTGGATGGCGGGCATGTCCGTCTCTGTCGTTCGAAGTAGGGGCCGATCGGGGGAAGACGCAAATCAGCCGAAGCGGCGCGACTATCGCAGCTTCGGCCAATCGCGTCGATGCGATCGCGTCAATTGCTCTCGCCGACGATCTCGCGGCCGATCAGCCAGCGGCGGATTTCGCTGGTGCCGGCACCGATCTCGTAGAGCTTGGCGTCACGCAGCAGGCGGCCGGTCGGATATTCGTTGATGTAGCCGTTGCCGCCGAGGAGTTGGAGCGCGTCAAGAGCGGACTGCGTCGCCTTTTCAGCAGCAAACAGCACGCAGCCGGCGGCATCCTTGCGGGTGACTTCACCGCGGTCGCACGCCTGCGCAACGGCGTAGACGTAGGAGCGGGCGGCGTTCATGTTGGCATACATGTCGGCGAGCTTGGCCTGGACGAGCTGGAATTCGCCGATCGGCTGACCAAACTGCTTGCGCTCGTGGACATAGGGCACGGCGACGTCCATGCAGGCCGCCATCAGGCCGAGCGGCCCGCCGGCGAGCACGGCGCGCTCATAGTCGAGGCCGGACATCAGCACCTCGACGCCGCGTCCTTCCTCGCCGAGCACGTTCTCGAACGGCACTTCGACATTTTCGAAGACGAGCTCGCCGGTGTTGGAGCCGCGCATGCCGAGCTTGTCGAGCTTCTGGGCGACCGAAAAGCCCTTGAAATCGCGTTCGACGATGAAGGCCGTGATGCCGCGCGAATGCCGCTCCGGGTCGGTCTTGGCGTAGATCACCATGGTGTTGGCGTCGGGCCCATTGGTGATCCACATCTTGGTACCGTTGAGGACGTAGCGGTCGTTACGCTTTTCAGCGCGCAGCCGCATCGAGACGACATCCGAGCCGGAACCCGATTCCGACATGGCGAGCGCGCCGACCGCCTCGCCCGAGCAGAGCGCGGGAAGGTATTTCGCCTTCTGCTCGGCATTGCCCCAGCGGTTGATCTGGTTGACGCAGAGGTTGGAATGCGCGCCGTAGGAGAGGCCGACCGAGGCGGAGGCGCGGCTGATTTCCTCCAGCGCCACGACATGCGCCAGGTAGCCCATGCCGGAGCCGCCGAATTCCGGCTCGGCGGTGATGCCGAGAAGGCCGAGCGCGCCCATCTCCTGCCACAGATGGTTCGGGAACTCGTTCGACGAGTCGATCTCGGAGGCGATCGGCGCGATCCGGTCCTGTGCGAAGCGCCGCACGGTCTCGCGTAGCGCGTCGATGTCCTCGCCATGGCCGAACTTCATCGTCTGGTCGTACATGCTGGTCTCCCTGGTCAGGTCTTGTTGGCGCCGGCAAGGCGCAGGGTCATGGTCAGATAGCGTTCGGTCACGTCGTCGACGCTCAGCCGCTCGTCGGGGCGGAACCAGACGATGACGCCGGTGATCATCTGGATGATCGCCATGGCGACGAGCGCGGCGTCCTCGACATCGAAAACGCGCGCGTCGGCGCCGCGTTGCAGGATCGCGCGCAGCTCCTTCTCATAAGCCTCGCGCAGCGCGACGATCCGGTGGAGGCGCCTGGGCGCAAGGCTGCGAAGCTCCAGATTGTTGACATGGGTCGAGCTGCGCCGGGCCAGATGAAAGGCGATGTGGTTGCGTACGAAGGCGGAAAGCTGCGCGCGTGGATCGTCTTCGGCATCGGAGAGGGCGGTCCAACTCGCGACCAGTTCTTCCATGTGCTCGCGCATCAGCGTGAAGAGCAGGTCTTCCTTGGTCGGAAAGTACCGGTAGAGGGCTGCGGCCTGCACGCCCACCTCGTCGGCGAGCCTGCGCATCGACACAGCCTCGTAGCCGTGGCGCGCGATGAGCCGCAGCGCGGCATCGCGCAATGCAGCCTCGGTGCGCTCTCCGTCCGATCCGATAGTGCGGGCCATAAATCCTCCAGTCCCTTTAATAAAACGAACGTTCAATTAATTCAAGACGTGGTCAATAATGTTGACATAAACATATCTTTATGTGAGCAATCGACGACTCACGAAGGAGAGCAGGATGACAGCCGCCAATCTGGACGATCTCTTCGGACCGATCCGCGAACGCGACGACGCTGCAGCCCTGCTGCGGCAGGCGGCTGGCGAACGTATCCTTATCCTCGACGGCGCGATGGGCACGCAAATCCAGGGGCTCGGCTTCGACGAGGATCATTTTCGCGGGCAGCGCTTCGGTGCGTGCGAGTGCCACCAGCAGGGCAACAACGATCTCCTGACGCTGACCCAGCCCGCCGCGATCGAGGACATCCACTACCGTTATGCCATCGCCGGCGCTGACATTCTGGAGACGAACACCTTCTCCTCGACCTCGATCGCGCAGGCCGATTACGGCATGGAAGCCGAGGTCTACGATCTCAACCGCGACGGCGCCCGCCTCGCCAAACGCGCCGCGATCCGCGCAGAAAGGACGGACGGCAAGCGCCGCTTCGTCGCCGGCGCACTCGGCCCGACCAACCGCACGGCATCGATCTCGCCCGACGTGAACAATCCCGGCTACCGAGCCGTCACCTTCGACGATCTGCGCATCGCCTATGGCGAGCAGTTGCGCGGCCTGATCGACGGCGGTTCGGACCTGGTCCTCATCGAGACGATCTTCGACACGCTCAACGCCAAGGCGGCGATCTTCGCCTGCCGCGAAATCTTCGCCGAAAAGGGCGTCGACCTGCCGGTCATGATCTCCGGCACGATCACCGACCTTTCCGGCCGCACGCTGTCCGGCCAGACGCCGACGGCGTTCTGGCATTCGGTGCGCCATGCAGACCCGTTCTCAATCGGGCTCAACTGCGCGCTCGGCGCCGACCAGATGCGCGCGCATCTGGCCGAGATTTCCGGCGCGGCGGACACGCTTACCTGCGCCTACCCGAATGCCGGCCTGCCGAACGAATTCGGCCAGTATGACGAGACGCCGGAGCAGATGGCTGCGCAGATTGGCCGGTTCGCCAAGGAGGGCCTGGTCAACATCGTCGGCGGCTGCTGCGGGTCGACGCCGGCGCACATCGCGGCGATTGCCGCCGAAGTGGCGAAATACCCGCCGCGCGAAATCCCGCAGAAGGCGCCGCTGATGCGGCTTTCGGGCCTCGAGCCCTTCGTGCTCACCGACGACATCCCCTTCGTCAATGTCGGCGAGCGCACCAACGTCACGGGCTCGGCCAAATTCCGCAAGCTGATCACCAATGGCGATTTCGCCACCGCGCTCGACATCGCCCGCGACCAGGTCGAGAACGGCGCGCAGATCATCGACGTCAACATGGACGAGGGCCTGATCGACTCCAAGGCCGCGATGGTCGACTTCCTCAACCTGATCGCCGCCGAACCCGACATCGCCCGCGTGCCGGTGATGATCGACAGTTCGAAGTGGGAGATCATCGAGGCGGGCCTGAAATGCGTTCAGGGCAAGGCCGTCGTGAACTCGATCTCGATGAAGGAAGGCGAGGCGGCCTTCCTCGAGCAGGCACGCCTTTGCCGCGCCTATGGCGCCGCCGTCGTCGTCATGGCCTTCGACGAACAGGGCCAGGCCGACAGCCGTCAGCGCAAGGTCGAAATCTGCACCCGCGCCTACAAGCTCCTGACCGAACGGGCGGGATTTGCCGGTGAGGACATCATCTTCGACCCGAACATCTTCGCCGTCGCGACCGGCATCGAGGAGCACAACGACTACGGCAACGCCTTCATTCAGGCCGCCAGGGAACTCACGCAAACGCTTCCGGGGATTCACATTTCCGGCGGCGTCTCGAACCTTTCCTTCTCGTTCCGCGGCAACGAGCCGGTGCGCGAGGCGATGCACGCGGTGTTCCTCTACCACGCCATCCAGGCTGGCATGGACATGGGCATCGTCAATGCCGGTCAGCTCGCCGTCTACGAGACGATCGACCCGGAACTGCGCGAAGCCTGCGAGGACGTGGTCCTGAACCGGCGCGACGACGCCACCGAACGCCTTCTCGACCTCGCCGAGCGCTACAAGGGCGCGGGCGGCCGCGAGGCGCGCGAGAAGGACCTTGCCTGGCGCGAGTGGTCGGTCGAGAAGCGCCTCGAACACGCGCTCGTCAACGGCATCACCGAATATATCGACGCCGACACAGAGGAAGCGCGGCAGGCTGCCGAGCGGCCGCTGCACGTCATCGAAGGCCCGCTGATGGCCGGCATGAACGTCGTCGGCGACCTCTTCGGCGCCGGCAAGATGTTCCTGCCGCAGGTGGTGAAGTCGGCCCGCGTCATGAAGCAGGCAGTCGCGGTGCTGCTGCCCTACATGGAGGCCGAAAAGCTCGCCAATGGTGGCGGTGAGCGCAAGACGGCCGGCACGATCCTGATGGCGACGGTGAAGGGCGACGTCCACGACATCGGCAAGAACATCGTCGGCGTCGTCCTCGCCTGCAACAATTACGAGGTCATCGACCTCGGCGTCATGGTGCCGGCGACGAAGATTTTGCAGACGGCGCGCGAGAAGAAGGTCGACATCATCGGCCTTTCCGGCCTCATCACGCCTTCGCTGGACGAGATGGTTCACGTCGCTTCGGAAATGGAGCGCGAGGGCTTCGACATCCCGCTTCTCATCGGCGGCGCGACGACGAGCCGCGTCCATACCGCGGTGAAGATCCATCCGCGCTACGATCAGGGCCAGGCGGTCTACGTCACCGATGCGAGCCGCGCCGTCGGCGTCGTCTCGACGCTTCTTTCGGAACGCAACAAGGCAGGTTTCGTCGACGAGACGCGGGCCGAATACGCGAAGGTCGCCGACGCTCATGCCCGCCGCGAACTGGAAAAGCAGCGCCTTCCGATCGCCGCCGCGCGCGCCAATGCGATGAAGATCGACTGGCCGGCCTATGAGGCGGTCAACCCGTCCTTCCTCGGCACGAAGACCTTCGATGATTGGGATGTCGCTGAACTCGCCCGCTACATCGACTGGACGCCCTTCTTCCAGACCTGGGAACTGAAGGGCCGCTATCCCGCGATCCTCGACGACGAAAAACAGGGCGAGGCGGCGCGGGGCCTGTTTGCCGACGCGCAGGCGATGCTCAAGCAGATCGTCGACGAGAACTGGTTCCGCCCGCGTGCGGTCATCGGATTCTGGCCCGCCAACCAGGTGGGCGACGATATACGCCTCTTCACCGACGAGGCGCGCGGCGAAGAACTCGCGACCTTCTTCACCTTGCGCCAGCAACTCTCCAAGCGCGATGGCCGTCCCAACGTCGCGCTCTCCGACTTCGTCGCGCCGCAGGGCCAGCCGGACTATGTCGGCGGTTTCGTCGTGACCGCCGGCATCGAGGAAGTCGCCATCGCCGAGCGCTTCGAGCGCGCCAATGACGACTACTCCTCGATCATGGTCAAGGCGCTGGCCGACCGCATCGCCGAAGCCTTTGCCGAACGGATGCACGAGAAGGTGCGCAAGGAGTTCTGGGGCTACGCGCCCGGCGAGAACCTTACCAATGACGACCTCGTCGCCGAAGCCTATGCCGGCATCCGCCCCGCGCCGGGCTATCCCGCTCAACCCGATCACACCGAAAAGGCGACGCTCTTCCGCCTGCTCGATGCGGAGAACGCCGCGGGCGTGAAGCTGACGGAAAGCTATGCGATGTGGCCGGGCTCGTCTGTCTCGGGCCTCTACATCGCCCACCCCGAAAGCTACTATTTCGGCGTCGCCAAAGTCGAGCGCGACCAGGCGGCGGATTATGCGCAGCGCAAGAACATGCGCCTCGAAGAGGTCGAGCGCTGGCTCTCGCCGATCCTGAACTACGTGCCGATGGAACTGGCCGAAGCGGCGGAGTAGGCCGCGACCGCCGCCGCAAGTTTGCTGAGATCGGCGCGCAGCGGTTCAAATCCGGCGCTGCGCTCCAGCGTTTCGAGGTCCATGTAGAGCTTGCGGTTGATCTCGATCTGCAGGCTGTGGACGCCCTTGTCTGGTGCGCCGTAGCGCTCGACGATCAGCGCGCCCTTGTAGGGGTCGTTGATCGCGACGGAGTAGCCGAGGTCTTCCAGCGTCTCCGCGACGAGGCGGGTGAAGCCCGGCTCGCAGGTCGTGCCGTCGAGATCGCCGAGCACGAAGTCGGCGCGGTCGCAGCCGGGGTCCGGCGCCAGTTCGTTGCCGACCGGCATCATCGAATGGCAGTCGACATGGTAGCAGACGCCGAACCGCGCGACGGTGCGGGCGATCATGGCGCCGAGGCATTCGTGATAGGGCCGCCAGTAGCGCTCGATGCGGTTGGTGATGTCCGCCGCGCTCAAGCGTCGGTCGTAGATCGAGGTGCCGTTGCCGATCAGCCGGAAGACGAGCCCGACGCCGCGCTCGCTCATGATCGTCGGCTCCGGAGTCTCGTGCCAGTCGCCGTCGAGCAGCATCGTGTCGATGTCGGAGGCGCGGCGGTTCGGGTCGATATAGGTGCGCGCGAAATTGGCGACGACGTAGGTCGCGCCATGGTCGGGGGCCTCGGCAAAGAGTTCGTCGACGAACCGGTCCTCGCCGCCCATCAGAAGCTCGATGCCGGCGGCATGGCCGAAATCCTCCGGGTAGTGCCGCCCGCTATGCGGCGCGTCGAACACCATCGGCGCGGGCGTGCCGCGCGGCTCGATCACGCTGACGGGTTCGGGCGGCGCCGATGGCTTCATCGGCTCGGCGGCAAGCTTTTCATGGTCCTTGATGGATTGCGCGTTCTGTTCTTGGGTCATGGTCGGCCAACGCGAGAGCGGACGCGCCGTTCCGTTCGCTGCGATGTGGACAAGCGTCTCGCCCACACGCGAAGGTCGTTTGACACTGTCCTTACGGAATGGTTCGATACCAAACTAGTTTACGCATCAAGCATCCGCAGCGGGCAGTTCATGGACCAGAGCTCTTCCAATCCGAAGCCGGCCCGACGTTTGCGCTCGCGCATCACGATGGAAGGGCTCGACCGCACGCCGCACCGCGCCTTCATGCGCGGGCTCGGCCATGACGACAAGGACATCGCCCAGCCCTTCGTCGGCATCGTCGGGCCGTCGTCGGAAGTGACGCCCTGCAACCTCACTATCGCGCGGCAGATGGAACAGGCGAAGGCCGGCGTGCGCGAGGCGGAAGGCACGCCCATCGCCTTCAACACCATCTCCGTGTCCGACGGGTTCTCGATGAACCACCAGGGCATGAAGTTCTCGCTGATCTCGCGCGAGATCATTGCCGATTCCATCGAGGCCGTGGTGCGCGCCCACTGCTACGATGCGCTGGTCGGCTTCGGCGGCTGCGACAAGACTTCGCCCGGCGTCATCATGGGCCTGACGCGGCTCAACATTCCCTCCGTCTTCCTCTACGGCGGCTCGGCGATGCCGGGACGCTTCAAGGGCCGGGACGTAACTATGCTCGACGCCTACGAGGCGGTCGGCGGCGTGATGGCGGGAACGTGGACGCAGGAAGACCTCGACCGGATGGAACAGGTCTGCCTGCCGACGGCCGGCGCCTGTGGCGGCCAGTTCACGGCCAACACGATGGGCATGGTCTCGGAAGTATTGGGCTTCGCCCCGCTCGGCTCGTCCATGGTGCCGGCGGTCTACTCCGAGCGCGACGCGCTCGCCCGCCGGGTCGGGCGGCTGGCGATGCAGGTGCTGATGAACGACGGCCCGCTGCCGCGCGACCTCGTCACCCGCAAGAGCCTCGAAAACGCCGCCGCGCTGGTTGCCGCGACCGGCGGCTCGACCAATCTCGGCCTCCACATCCCCGCCATAGGCCACGAGGCCGGCATCAAATTCACGCTCGACGACGTCGCGGACGTCTTCGCGCGCACGCCGCTGATCGCGGATCTGAAGCCCGGCGGGCGCTTCGTCGCCAAGGACGTCTACGAGATCGGCGGCGTGCCGGTCATCATGAAAGCGCTGCTCGATGGCGGCCATCTCCACGGCGATTGCCTGACGATCGAGGGCACGACGCTCAAGGAGGCTCTGAAGGATTACGGCGCGCCGGACGGCGAGGTCGTGCGCGAGAAGGGCCGCGAGATCATGGCGACGGGCGGCGTCGTCGTCCTGCGCGGCAATCTCTGCCCGGACGGCGCGCTCCTGAAGGTCGCGGGCCTGAAATCGCTCGTCTTCGAGGGCCCGGCGCATGTCTTCGAGAACGAGGAAGACTGCATGAAGGTCGTGCGCGACCGGTCCTATCGCGAAGGCTCGGTCATCATCATCCGCAACGAAGGCCCGCGCGGCGGGCCGGGCATGCGCGAGATGCTGGGCGTCACCGCGCTGATCTACGGACAGGGCATGGGCGAAAAGGTCGCGCTCATCACCGACGGCCGGTTCTCGGGCGCGACGCGCGGCATGTGCATCGGCTATGCCGGGCCGGAAGCCGCCGTCGGCGGGCCGATCGCGCTGGTCAGGGATGGCGACATGATCCGCATCGATGGCGCGAAACAGACCATCGACCTTCTCGTCGATGAGGCCGAACTCGAAAGGCGCCGCGCCGCATGGGTCGCGCCCGATGCGCGCCGGCTCGGCGGCCTTTTCGAAAAATATGCCGCCGTCGTCGGTCCCGCCAAGGAGGGCGCGGTGACCCATTCCGGCGGCGTCGAATGGGTGCCGGAGTAGGATCATGGCCGGGGAGGGGACCGATCTGAAGCTCGGCTATATCGGCCTCGGCCTGATGGGAGAGCCGATGACGCTTCGCCTCTTGAAGGCGGGTCGCCGCGTGACCGTCTGGAACCGCAGCCGCGACAAACTGCGCGCCGTCGTCGCGGCGGGGGCCGAGGAGGCGCAAAGCGCCGCCGATCTCGCGAGCCGATGCGGCATCGTCATGATGTGCCTCACGGATACGAAGGCGGTCGAGCATGTGGTCTTCGGCGAAAACGGGATCGCGGGTGCGGCACGACCCGGTTCCATCCTCGTCGATTTCTCGTCCATGGACCCGGATTCGACCCGCCGCTTCGCCGCGCGCCTGCGCGAGGAGACCGGCATGGGTTGGATCGACGCGCCGGTCTCCGGCGGCGTTCCCGGCGCTCGCGACGGCAGGCTCGCGATCATGGCCGGCGGCGAGGCGGAGGAGATCGAGCGCGTGCGCCCGATCATCGCCCTGATGGCGCAGCGCTTCACCCATATGGGGCCGAGCAGCGCGGGCCAGACGACCAAGCTGTGCAACCAGGTCATCGTCGGCTGCCAGTTGGCGGCGATCGCCGAGGCGATCCGGCTCGCCGAGGGCGCCGGAGTCGATGCGGCGAAGCTGCCCGAGGCGCTGAAGGGCGGCTTCGCCGATTCCATTCCGCTGCAGCTTTTCGCGCCGCGCATGGCCTCGCGCGCGTTCGAACCGCCGCTGGGCGCGATCCACACGATGCTGAAGGACCTCGACAATGCCGGCGAGGCCGCGCGGCAGGCAGGCGCGCCCTTGCCGATGGCGTCGACCGCGCGCGAGCTGCTACGCCAGATGGTGGCGCGCGGCGAGGCGAATGCCTGCGCCACGGCCCTCGTACAACTCTATGATGGCGTCCAACGATAAAACCAAAAGGGGAACGGACAATGCTGCATTGGAAGAGCATGACACTCGCCGCGGCGATCGCGGTCCTTGGTTCGACCGGCGCGGGTTTCGCACAGGAGGAGACGAAGACGATCCGCGTCGGCAACTGGCTGCCGATGCACCATCTGATCGTCAAGGGCATCCTGGAGCCATGGGCGGCGGCGATCGAGGCCGAGACGAACGGTTCGCTTCAGTTCGACATCATGGAAACCGCGCTCGGCCGTCCGCCGGCCTATTTCGACCTGGTGCTCGACGGCTCGGTCGATGTCGGCTTCGGCGTGTCGGGCCACAATCCGGGCCGTTTCACCATGACGCAGATCATGGACCTGCCCTTCATGTCGCCCGATCCGTGGGCAGGCGCGGCTGCGGCCTGGGCGACCTATGAGCGCTACGGCGATCAATATGGCGAGCATGAAGGCGCCAAGGTCGTCGGCCTCTGGGTCCATTCGGAGCCCTACATCTTCATGCGCGAAGGCCAGGAGGTGACCTCGCTCGCCGAACTCGCCGGCAAGAAGATCCGCGTCGGCGGCAACGTCACCGGCGAGATCATGCAGACGCTCGGCGCGACGCCGGTGCAGCTTCCGCCGACCGAGGCGCAGCAGGCGATGTCCCGCGGCGTCGCCGACGGCATCACCTTCCCGACCGAATCCATCGAATTCTTCAAGATCACGCCTTCGGTCGCGAGTTCCACGCGCATCCCCGGTGGGCTCTACACCGACACGTTCTGGCTCGCCTTCAACCAGGCGACCTGGGACGGCCTGTCGGACGAGCAGAAGGCCGCGGTCGAAAAGCATTCGGGCATGGCGATCGCGACACTTGCGGGCTGGGCATGGACCAATGGCGACACGCTGGGACGTGCGGCGCTCGATGCCAACGACATGGTCTGGAACGAGATCCCCGAGGCTGATGTCGAGGAAGTGAAGTCGCGCCTCGCCGTGCTCGAGGAACGCTGGATCGAAGAAGCCAACGGCAAGGGACTGCCGGCCGAGGAGATGCTCGACTACGCCCGCGCGCAGGCCGAGGCATACAAGGCCGAAAAGGTGGTCAACGTCCCGTGAGCGAGAACCAGACAGGCGACCAGCCGGCACCCGGCCCGGTCGCCTGGGTCTTCCGGGCATTCTCGGTCGTGGCCGGCCTCATGGTCGCTGCGATGATGTTCATCACCACGTTCGACGTGGTCGGCCGCTATTTCTTCGGCCGGCCGCTCTACGCCGCCTTCGAGGTGACGGAAATCCTGATGGGCCTGATCATCTTCGCCGGCCTGCCGTTGGCCACCGCCGCGCGCGAGAACATCACCATCTCGATCCTGATGGAACGCCTGTCGCAGAAGGCGCAGGATTTCGGCACGCGGTTCTTCGAACTCGTCTGCGCCGCGATCTGCTTCGCCATGGGCTGGCGCATGTGGGCCTATGGCGCGCGGCTCTGGCGCACCGGCGACCAGACGCTGGAACTGCGCGTGCCGATCGGCCTCTTGGCGCAAGTCATGGCGGTGCTGGTCGTGCTGGCCAGCCTCGCCTTCGTGATCAACGCCGCGCGCGGCCGGCAATTGCTGCCCGCCGCGAATGCGTCTGTCGAATAGCGGCGGGCGCGCATGGGTGTCTGGGAAACCTCGCTGATCGGCTTTGCGAGCCTGCTCGGCCTGATGATGGCGGGCATGCCGCTCGCCTTCGCCATGATCCTCGTCGGCGCGGTCGGCATCGTCGCGGTCGTCGGCTGGACGCCGGCGCTCGGCATGCTGGGCCAGGTGCCGGTATCGGACACGATGCGCTACGAATTGTCGGTCGTGCCGATGTTCGTGCTGATGGGCATGCTGGTCGACCGGGCCGGCATGTCGCGCGATCTCTACCACGCCTGCCACGGCTTTCTCGGCCACAGGCGCGGCGGGCTCGCCATGGCGACCATCGTCGCCTGCGCGGGCTTTGCCGCCGTGTCCGGCTCCTCGCTCGCCACCGCCGCCACGATGGGCCGTGTCTCGATGCCGTCGATGCGCCGCTACGGCTATTCCGACGAACTCGCCTCGGGCTCGATCGCGGCCGGTGGAACGCTGGGCATCCTCATTCCGCCCTCCGTCATCCTGGTGCTCTACGGCATCATGACGGGAACCGACATCGGGCTTCTGTTCATCGCCGGCGTGCTACCGGGCTTCGTCGCCGTCCTCTTCTATATCGGCACGATCATGGTCGTGACGCGTTTCAACCCCGACGCAGGCCCGCGCACCGAGCGCGTTCCCATGCGCGAGCGCTTTTCGCGGCTGACGTCGGTCGGCCCGATCCTGCTGCTCTTCGTCCTCATTGTCGGCGGCATCTATCTCGGCGTCTTCACGCCGACGGAAGCGGCGGGCGTTGGCGCGTTCGGCGCCTTCCTGTTCTGCCTGTGGCGGCGCGTGCTGACGCCGGCGATCTTCCTCGAATGCGTCATCGCGACGGCGCGGATGACGGCGATCCTGTTCATCCTGCTCGTCGGCGCGCTGCTCTTCTCCAACTTCGTCAACCTCGCGGGCCTTCCTTCCGCGCTGCAGGACCTCGTCGGCAGCTACGGCCTGTCGCCGCTCGGCGTCATCATCTTCCTGATGGCGATCTACATCGTGCTCGGCTGCTTCCTCGAGTCGCTTTCCATGGTGCTCCTGACCGTGCCGATCTTCTTCCCGCTGGTGATGTCGCTCGGCTACGATCCGATCTGGTTCGGCATCATCGTCGTGATGGTGACGGAACTGTCGCTGATCACCCCGCCGGTCGGCCTCAATCTCTTCATCCTGAAGAGCACGATCGGCAACATCAGCCTCGGCAGGATCTATCGCGGCATCCTCCCCTTCGTCGCCGCCGACATCTTGCGCCTGGCGCTGATGATCGCCTTTCCGGCGATCATCCTGATTCTTCCCCAGCTTGCGAGGTGAGATGAGCGAGAACCGAAAATTCGCCGTGGTGACGGCCGGCGCGTCGGGCATCGGCAAGGTCGTGGCGCGCGAACTCACGAAGAGCGGATGGGAGGTCGCGTTTACGGATGTGAACGTGGAGGCGGGAGAGGTGACCGCGCTTGAGACCGGTGCGACCTTCTACCCGTGCGACATGGCCAATTCAGGTGCTACCGAAATCGTCTTTGCCGGATTCCCGACCGTTGATCTTCTGGTGAACAATGCCGGCATCGCGGGCCCGACCTTGCCGGTGATGGACACGCCGGTCGATGCCTGGAAGAATGCCGTCGACATCAACATCACCAGCCATTTCGTCTGCGCGCGGGCGGTCCTGCCGGGCATGATCGCGCAAAGGCGCGGCGTCATCGTCAACATGGCCTCGGTCGCGGCGAAAATCGCCTATCCGAACCGGGCCGTCTACGCGGCCACCAAATGGGCGGTGCTTGGCTTCACCGGATCGCTGGCGCACGAGGTCGGGCAGATGGGCATACGCGTCAACGCGATCCTCCCGGCATCCGTGCGCGGCGAGCGGATCGAGAACGTCGTCGCCGAATATGCGCGGGCGAACGCGATGGATGTGAAGGAAGCCGAGGCGCACTATCTAGGCCGCCAGGCGACGCGCGCATTCATCGAGCCGGAGGAGATCGCAGCGACGATCGTCTTCCTCGCTTCGGATGCGGCGCGTTCGATCACCGGCCAGTTCATCGGCGTCGATGGCGGATTCCAGTAGACGGGATTTCACGAATGCCGCGCTTTTCGATCAACGTCTCGATGATGCTGCAGGAATTCGGTTTCCTCGATCGTTTCCAGGCGGCCGCCGATCTCGGCTTCGCTGGCGTCGATGTCCAGTTTCCCTATGAATTTCCCGCCGACGCGGTGGCGAAGGCCGCGCGGCGTGCCGGCGTCGAGATCGTGCTGATCAACGTGCCGGCCGGCGACCTTTCCGCGGGCGGCGACGGGCTTGCCTGCGTTCCCGGCCGCGAAGCGGAATTCGCCCGCGCGGTCGAGGAGGCTGCCGACTACGCCTTCATGCTCGGCGTGAAACGGGTGAACGTTCTCTCCGGCAGGGTGCCGCAGGGCGCAACGCGCGAGGCGGCCATGGCGACGCTGGCGCGCAATCTCCAGCTTGCAGCGGATCGCTTCGCGCCGCTCGGCGTCACGGTGATGGTCGAGCCCTGCAACGGCCGCGACGTCCCGCGCTATCTCGTCCAGCGCACGAGCGATGCCTTCGAGGCGATCGATGCGGCCGGCCGGGACAATCTCGCCGTCCAGTTCGATTTCTACCACCGACAGATCGTCGAGGGCGATCTGATCGAGGGTTTTCGCGCCGCCCTGCCGCGGATCGCGCATGTCCAGTTCGCCGATACGCCGGGCCGGCATGAGCCGGGAACAGGCGAAATCAACTGGCGCGCGGTGTTCGCGGCGATCGATGCGTCCGGCTATGCGGGTTGGGTCGGCGCCGAGTACAGGTCGACGGGGACGACGGCCGCTTCGCTCGATTGGCTCGCCGCCGGCCTATGAATGAAGCGGCTGGTCCGGGTCGCGGACATCGTCCATGCCGAGCGGCAAAAGGCCGAGTGCGGCAAGCACGAGGTCGACGCTTTCGGCGACGATTGCCTGTCCGCCGACATGGGTGATCTTGGTGCGCTCGCCATAGGCCTGCACGCTCACCACATGGTTGGTGTTGAGGGCAATCGGCTGTCCGCTGACTTCAGTGAGTTGAATCCACATGAGGCTTTCTCCCGCTGGGAGAAGCGGTGCAAGCGGCGTGCCGCAAATTCCGCCCGCAGAATTCGCCGTCTGCGTGCCGCTGCGAAACAGTCTTGACACCCGCTGTCCATTTTTGACGGCTGGCGCCTCGTTCCAAAACGGGACGACGCTCAACGCAGTCTCAGCTTCAACGCATCGCCCATCTGCCGGATATCGGCGATCTTGGCTTCGAATGCCGACCAGTCGTCGGCCTCCGCGATCGGCGCCCAGATGTCCTCGACCTCGTCGATCAGCATCGTGCAGGGGGCGGGGCGGTCGAAATAGGGATGCGTGAAATCGATCTCCGGCCGTGCGGCGAATGGTTCTAATGCCGCACGGAACGCCTCGAAGGCCTCGCCGGCATCGTCCGCGCGCGCGGTGGGCGAACGCGGCGAATGCGGCCCGCCGAACCAGTCGAAGAAGAAGCGCTCGAACGGCATCTGCGAAACCGCGAGGAAGCGCCAGCCGGCCGCGACGAGCTGGTTGTCGGCCTCCAGCCCCGCGCTCGTCACGCCGAGCCGATTGAGGAAGGCGGCGCGGAACTCCTCCTGCACCAGCGCCGGAAAGGCGCGCAGGATCGTCTCGAGATCTGCCTGCGGGGCGAAGTCGAGCAGGCATTCGGCGAGCCGCGTCAGGTTCCAGAACATCGTGTCGGGCTGGTGGCCGAAGGCATAGAGCCCCGTCTGATCGAAATAGGCGGCGGTGAAGGCGGGATCGAGGGTCGGCAGGAAGCGCCACGGCCCGTAATCGAAGCTTTCGCCGGTGATGTTGATGTTGTCGGTGTTGAGGACGCCGTGAACGAAGCCGGCGACCATCCAGGCGGCCGTCGTTTTCGCCAGCCTGCGGCCGACGGCGTCGAGATAGGCGAGCGCCCGGCCCGGATCGAGCTCGGCCCCGACCTCATGCAGATAGTGCGCGGCCGAATGGTCGATCAGCCGCGAGATGTCTTCGGTCTTGTCGAGAAAGCGCAGACGTTGGAACGTGCCGATGCGGATATGCGAATGGCTGAGGCGCACGAGCACCGCGGAGCGGGTAGGGGAGGGCTCGTCGTTGCGATGCAGCGCTTCGCCGGTCTCGATCAGGCTGAACGTCTTCGACGTGTCGACGCCAAGGGCCTCGAGCATTTCCGTGGCCAGCACCTCGCGCACGCCGCCCTTGAGCGTCAGCCGCCCGTCGCCGCCGCGCGACCACGGCGTGGTGCCCGAGCCCTTGGTGGCAAGGTCGAGAAGGCGGCCGGAATCGTCGTGAAGCTGCGCGAAGAGAAAGCCGCGACCATCGCCGAGATCGGGATTGTAGGAGCGGAACTGGTGTCCGTGATAGCGCAGTGCCAGCGGCTGCGCGTAGCCGTCGGGCAGCGGCGCAAAGCGCCCGAAATGGGCGATCCACTCGTCCTGCGTGAGATCGCCAAGCCCGACGCGCCCGGCCCAATCCTGGTTGCGGAACCTGACGATGTGCTTCGGGAAGGGCGCGGCATCGACCGGATCGTGGAACTCGGCGCCAAGTGAGGCGTGCGCGGTCGAAGGGCGGTAGTTCGGTGCGACAGGCATTCGATATCCCGGACATGCGATTGCAACACTGAACGGCTCAGCCCGTCCAGTGTTGCAAGAATAGCCGAGAAATCCTGGGTTCGTCAGGGCGTGCCGCCAGCTCCGCCCATGCCACCGGCACCACCGGCGCCGCCTGCGTTGCCGCCAGCCCCGCCAGCGCCACCGGCACCGCCAATGCCGCCACCTGCGTTGCCGCCATTTCCGCCCACGCCGCCAAGGCCACCAGCTCCGGCTCCGCCAGCACCACCAGTTCCGCCAGCACCACCAGTTCCGCCAGCACCACCGGCACCGCCTGCGCCACCGCCGGCTCCGCCAGTACCAGCGCCACCGGCTCCGCCGCCCGTGCCGCCACCACCGCCTGCGCCGCCGCTGCCACCTGTGCCGCCGCCAGTGCCACCACCGCCCGCGCCACCGCCGCCGCCACCCGTGCCGCCGCCGCCAGTACCACCGCCATCGGTGCCGCCGCCGCCAGTACCACCGCCATCGGTGCCGCCGCCGCCAGTACCACCGCCACCGGTGCCGCCGCCGCCAGTACCGCCACCACCGGTGCCGCCACCGCCAGTTCCGCCGCCGCCGCTACCGCCGCCGGAATCAGACCCGCCGCCCGAGCCGCTGCCGCCGCCCGAGCCGCTGCCGCCGCTCGAGCCGGAGCCGTCGCTGCCTTCACCGGGGCCGAAGCCGATCGCAAGCCCCGCGCCTTCATTGCTCAGCACGGAACGGATCAAGGCTGTGGTCAGGGGCGGGCATTGCTCGCGTTGCGCGCGCGTCAGTAACGAATCGCGATTTGCAGCGATGCAGCACAATACGTAGTTTGCCTCCGTCAGTGGCTGACACGTGGCCGCGGACAAGATCGGGCGAGCCTCTTGAGCTTGGACCGCAGCAGAACTGCCGACCCAAACGGCAGCGCCGACTGCGATTGTCTGAGTGAGTGCAAGTGTTTTTTGACGCAACATCTCCGCCCCCTCCCGTCGTGGGGATTTCGGGGCTGACTGTTTACTATGCCCCCAAGTCAAACGAAGTATGACATCTGTGTTAAACCTGTGAACCTGGACGTATTAACTATTGATTAGAGAGTCTGGCCTAGATAGTACGATTGGCATCGGAGAAATTTCGTCATGCTGAAAGTGCTCGCCGCAACCTTCACGGCCGTCTGCGCAGCATCCTGCGCCCAGACCACGGCGTCGATCTCCTCCACGGCTGCCATCCAGACCGTCGCCTTTGCGGCGGAGCCGCAACTGATGGGCGATTCCGGCCCGGCCTTCGCGCCGCCGGCCTTCTATCCATTCTGCGCCGAGCGGCCGGACCTCTGCGCCTCGACCGGCTCGGTTCGCAAGATGGAGATGACCGAGGCCCGCCAGCGCGAACTGCGCGACGTCAACCTGTCGGTGAACCGCCAGGTTCGCGAGGTCTCCGACCTCGAGCGCCTTGGCCAGGAAGATATCTGGGGCCTGCCCGGCAATGCGGGCGATTGCGAGGATTTCGCGATCCTGAAGAAGAAGGAGCTGATGAAGCGCGGCTGGCCCGCCTCCACCTTGCTGCTGACGGTCGTCACGGTGGGTGGGGAAGGGCACGTGGTGCTGACCGCCAGCACCGACCAGGGCGACATCATCCTCGACAACCGCACCAATGCGCTGCGTGACTGGACGAGGGTCCGCTATAATTTCTTCGCTCGCCAGTCGCAGAAGGCGCATGGCAAGTGGGAGCGGATCGTCGTCGCCGGCGCCTGATCGCTGCTTTCAGGTTGGAAAACCATAGCGGTCGGTGATCGTCCAGATGTCGCGATTGATGGCGACGAGCGAGGCGATGCTGTCCGAGATGCGGCGCAGTTCGGCATCATCGAGAATCTCGGCCTTGCCGTAGCGCACCTCGTCCTTGCCGTCGACGATGCGCATGAGCTGCGTCATCGACGGCGCGCCTTCCTCGTCGAACGAATAGATGCAGTGATTGTACTTGTTCCGAAGCCGCGCCTCCGCCGAAAGGCGCCGCGTAGCGTCGAGCACGTCCTTACGGCACTCGGCCGGGGTCGCATGCATCTTGGCGAGCCGCTCGACCAGGTCGGTGCGCGCGCGCGTCGTGTTCAAGGTCAGGAAGATGATGATCGCGGTTTCCTTGTCGACCTTCGCAAGGCCGGCGATCATGTGGATGAGAAGGCTTTCGGTATTGGTCCAGGTATAGTTGAGCTGACCGACCAGAAGAAGAATATCCTTCAGTCGATTGGATGACATCGTCAGTTCTGTGACTGCCTGTGCCCGTCGGAGCCGTTCGGTCCCGCACCCTGGCGCGCGAAATAGATCGCGGCGGCTTCGGTGCGATTGTGGACGCCGAGCTTGTTGATGATGTTGTGGATGTGAATCTTGACCGTGTGCTCGGACAGTCCAAGATCGTTGGCGATGATCTTGTTCTGGCTGCCCTTGGCGACATGGCCGAGAATTTGCCACTCTCGCGCCGTCAGTTCGCTCATTGCCCCATCTCTCCTTGTTCGCGCGGACTGGCCGCTGTCAGCCAGGTGCGATCTGAACACGACCGATGGCACATATTCTCCGCCACTGAGCAATATACGCAAGATCGAAAGTAAGATATCGAGGTTGCTGTTGGTCGGAACGACGCCTTGAACCATCCGCTGCTCGACGAGGCTGGCCAGCCGCCCGTCCTGTTGCTCGCCCGGATCGGCCAGAACGGCGAACATGGCCTTCGGGTGCCAGGCTGAGAGGTCTGCATAATGATAGGCAAGTCCGCCGATCAGGTTGCGTTCGATGAGAACGAGATCGACATTGGCGACGAGCGCCGAGCAGGCTTCGCTCAGATCCGGCACGACATGGACGCGCAGGAAGCGGAATTCGCATTCGATCGCTGCAAGGAGGGCATTTGAGATGAAGCCGGCCGGCGCCACGACGAGCAGGTTGCGCTCGCGCGAGCCGATCCGCTGGGATGGAAGGAGCTCAGGTGACTGACTGTCGGGCGCGCCTGGGCGCACGTCTCCGTTTCGACCGCTGAACATGGCCGATTCCCCCAATATCGCCTTAAGCGGTTTGCCCGCCCGCATCTGGGCCGTCTCCCTTCGGGATGACTAGCCCTAGTTAACGTATCGTAACCGAAGCATCTAAAGTTCGGAATAGGCTGAACGGTCTATAATGGTTTGAAGTCCTACCATATCTGATGACGACTTCGCGAGCGCACTTGCCTAGACGACCAATAAATAGGCACTAGATTGCGAATGAAGTTAACACGCAAACGAATTCATCGACGTGCTTGGCATGCAGGGTACTAGTCTGCCCGCCAAAGATTTAGCCCGATAAGTCATCTTACTCACATCCTCACCAGGAAGCACACTTCGGCGGTTGATCGTCGGTCTGTGTTTTGTGTCGTCTCGAGACAGGTATTGCGTAATCGAGATGTTGCCCGGCGACCCTCCCGCGCCAGTGCGCGCGGCAGTGCATCGAAACTTCAACGGGCGCATGGTGAAGACCCCAGTTAGATGTATGGCGGTCAAGTCGATGCGTCCTCTTTTGAGGATATGACAATGGACAAGCGCCAGCACTATGGTCGCGATCGCGACGATCAGGATCAGAGCCAGGATCAGGATCAGTGGCAGAAGCAGTATCAGTACGGAAAGTCTGAATCCGAATCCGATGCGGATTCGAAGTCCGACGCCGACTCCTATTCTGATTCCGACGCCAAGTCGGATGCCGATTCCTATTCCGACGCCGACTCCAAGTCGGACTCGGACTCTTATTCTGATGCGGATTCGAAGTCGGATTCCGATTCGTATTCGGACGCCGATGCGAAGGCCGAAGCAATCGCCAAGAACTACAACAACAACAAGAACGTTAATGAGGCGTTCAACAAGAACATCAACGTCAACGACACCGACGTGGATGTCGACGTTGACGTCAAGCTCGACCTCGAAGGCTACAAGCCGACCGATGACGACTTCGTCGATATCGACGACTCGGATGTCGACGGGCTCTTCGCCACGCAGATCGACGACGTGATGAACGGCGCGTTCGGCGGTTCGGGCACCAATGTCGGCAACGTCATCACGCAGAACGCCAACATCTCCGATGACGACAGGCTCGACAACGCCGAAGTCAAGAATGACGCCGAATTCAGCCAGGACATCGACGCGGACGGCGGCAAGGCGGAAGCCGGTGACGGCATCAATACCGGCGGCGGCGGCGGCGACGGCGGCGACGATGCCTATGCCAATGGCGGCGACGGCGGCAACGGCGGACACGCCCATGGTGGCAAGGGCGTTGGCGGCGACGGCTATGGCGGTCTCGCCTTCAGCAAGGCCAGCGGCGGCGACGGGGACGGCGGCAAGGCCGACGGCGGCAAGGGCTACGGCGGCGACGCAGATTCCGGCGACGCCGATGGCGGCAAGGGCAAGGGCGGCGACGGCGCATCGAGCGGCAATGCTTATGGCGTCGGTCTCGGCCTCGGTCTCGGCCTCGGTGCAGGTCTTGCAGTGGCCGGCGATGGTGACCACGGCGGCGACAACGACGCCGGCGATGGCGGCGACGGCGGCGACGGCGGCGAAGGCGGCAATGGCGGCGACATCGAGAAGTCCGGCAATGGCGGCGACGCACAGGCCGGCGACGGCGTCGATGCGCACTTTGCCAAGATCCCGATCCTGAACATCGGCGGCGACACCGGTGCGGCAGGCGCTGGCGGTAGCCAGGGCAGCGGCGGCGGTGGCGGCGGTGGCGGCGGCGGCGGTGGTGGTGCCGGCGGCAGCGCGACCGATGCCGGCGACGGCGGAGCAGGCGGCGCGGCCACGGCGGCCGGCTCGGGCACGGGCGGCGGCGCAGGCAGCGGCACGGCGACCAGCGGTGACGGCGGCGACGGCGGCGCAGGCACGGGCGGCGGCGCGATCAGCGGCGCAGCGACCGGCGGAGCCGGCAATGGCGGCGACGCCTGGGCTGGCGGCGGTGACGGCGGTGCGGCGCTCAGCGGCGCATGGGCCGACGGCATCGGCGGCCACGGCTACGGCGGCTGGGCCACGGGCGGCGCCGGTGGTGCCGGCGCGGCGGGCGGCATCGCAACGACCGGTGACGGCGGAGCGGGCGGCGACGGCGGGCAGTGGGGCTCGGGCAATGGCGATGACGGCTTCGTCACCGGCACGAGCACGGCCACGGCCGACGCGTTCGTCGACACGAGCGCCTTCAACCAGTCGATCGTGATGGGCGCCAACCTGCAGCAGAACGCGATCGATATGACGGTCGTCGGCGGCGACATGACCAGCACCGTATTTGGTGAGGATGGCAACGACGCCTGATCCGGTCGGCATTCCGACCAAGGGCTGCGCGGACATTCCGCGCAGCCCCAATGTCAACAAGAAGATGACAAGGGGAGAAGCCTGCCATGTTTATGGACAGCGTCACCGAGATCATCGCGCATTTCTTCGGGCATTTTCACACGCTTATCGAACAAGCGCGTATGCGCGAAACCTACGAAAAGTTCCTGGCCGAAAAAGCCGGCCGGCTCGAACACGAAGATCTTCCGTTCATCCAGGCTCAGTTCGACGCTCCGTTCAAGCTGGACGGCTACGTTCCGGCTGTTGCCTATGATCCGCCGACCCCCGAACTCGTCGTTCTGGTCCCTTGGTCCTACGTCAATTTCATCCCGCCTGACTTGCCTGACCTCAGCGACGATTTCTACTCGCAGTGGCCGGCGCTTCTGCAACTGGCGCCCCACGCCGTCGCGATCAGCTATGTGACGAAGATGATCCTGCCCGACGTCGAGCCGCTCGGCTCCGTCGCCAACTACCTGATCCAGAACATCTCTCTGTCGGACGACGATTATTTCGGCGTCGGCGGCTCCGGGCTCGTCTTCACGCCGGATCCGATCGACAACGATCTTCTGCTCGATTTCGCCTCCCAGGCGTCGTCGATCTCGCCGCTTGCCGGTTCGGACCTTCCCGGATCGGCCGATGCGGTGGTCGACTTCATCACCACCGCGATCGAAGCGTTCGACAATTTCGATCCGGCTTCGGCGCCCGAAGGCGCGACGGTGTTCTTCACGCAGTCCGAGACGCTTGAAGGAGATTTTCTCAACGGCGAACTCGTCGACGAGCTCCCGACCCTGACCGACTATTACGACCCCAAGCCGGAGGAAGAACCCGAACCGGTCGGCCAGCCATCCGTGCGGGTCGAGGCGAATGCGCGCTTCGAAGCGTCGGTGTCGCTCGACGCCGGCGGCAACGCGCTGATCAATTCGGCGTCCGTGACCAGTTTCTGGACTGCCGCGACCGTGGCTGCGGTCATCGGCGATCATTTCGAACTGAACGCCATCATCCAGATCAATGCCTGGATGGACGAGGACGCCGTGTGCGACACCGTCTCGGGATGGCTCGATGCCGACGCGACGACGCAGGCCTTCAACCTGGCGACCTTCGCGCGCTACGACACGTTCGAGGAGATGCGCCAGCCGGGCCCCGAGCCGACCTTCCCCAAGCACTGGGTGGTCGAGTGCATCGAAGGCGACGTGATGATCGTCAACTGGCTGAAGCAGTTCATCTTCATGTCGGACAACGATGTCGGCGTCCTGTCATCCTCCGGCGTCACGACGAGCGTGATCGCCGGCGACAACATGTCGATCAACCAGGTTTCGCTGTTCGAACTCGCCTTCGGCTACGATCTCATCGTCATCGGCGGCAACGTCTACGACGCTAACGTCATCGAGCAGCTCAACGTCCTCTTCGACAACGACATGATCGGCGCGGTGGACGGCTTCTCGACATCGGGAAACGGAACGGCCTCGACCTCGGGCAATCTCCTGTGGAACGAGGCGGCGATCTACAATGTCGGCGGCGCCGGGCGCTTCGACACGCTGCCCGATGCCTACAAGGCGTTTGCCGACAGCCTGGCGCTCGGCGGCAACGGAACCGCCGGCGACGTCCTGAACGATCCGGCCTTCGCCGATCTTGGCGTCCTGAAGGTACTCTACATCAGCGGCGACCTCATCAAGCTCAATTATCTCAGCCAGACCAACATCCTGGGCGACAGCGACCAGATCGCGCTCGCGATGAACGCGATCGACCCGGTCGCCGATGCCGAATGGACGCTGGAGACCGGCGACAACGCCCTGATCAACGTCGCCGCGATCTCCGATCTGGATTCGCTCGGCAAGACCTATGTCGGCGGCGACCAGTATTCGCAGGACGTCCTGATCCAGGCGGAATTCATTTCGGCGTCGCCCGACCTACTGGGCGCACGCGATCCCAATGCGCTGGTGAACGAAGCGGTGGCTTTCCTGGTCGACGACACGCCCGAGGGCCATGGCGACGCGAACACCTCGCTCGACCCGGGCTATCACCCGCAGGACGCCGGTCAAGGCGACGGCCTGCAATCCATGCTCGCATGAGCGGGGGACTGAGACATGACGCATGAACATCGCGGCACGCCGCAGGGGCGGACGGGCGCGGGGAATGGCCGCGCCGACGGCGACGCGGGCCGCTCATCCGCGCATGTTCCGCATCTCGACGAGGTCGACCGCGCGATCGAGCGCATCGAGAAGGATGCGGCCGACGTTCACGAGGCCGCCGGAACGCCGGCGGTCGAGGCGCAGGAGGTGCCGCGGACCTTCCCGGGGCAGGCGGAGCCGGCGGTGAAGCCGCAGGGCATGGTGACCATCGAGGCCGATACCGGCCCGATCGCCGCGCGGCCGAGCGCCGGCAAGCTGGCCGCCAACAGCAACCAGTCCGGCACGTCCTTCCACAAGCGCCTCGGCCCGATCGACTTCGCGGCGCAGCTCAGGAACGGCATCAGCGCCGTCAAGCGCAACTTGATAGTCGTCATGATCTTCACCGTGGCGAGCAACGTGCTCGTGCTGGCGATCCCGATCTACCTCTTCCAGATTTCCGACCGCGTCCTGACCAGCCGCTCGCTCGACACGCTTGTCATGCTGACCATCGTCATCGTCGGCGCGGTGATCCTTCAATCCGTGTTCGACGCCATCCGGCGCTTCATCCTGATGCGGACCGCCGTCGAGGTCGCGGCCCAGCTCGGCTCGCCCATCCTGTCGGCCGCCGCGCGCGCATCGCTTCACGGCAACGGCAAGGAATACCAGACGCTCAACGATCTGGCGCAGGTGCGCTCCTTCCTGGTCTCGCGCACGCTGATTTCCTTCCTCGACGCACCGATCGCGCCGATCTTCCTCCTCGCCGTATTCCTGATCCACCCGCATCTCGGTTTCATCGTCGTGGGCACGGCATTGATGCTGCTCGTGATCACCGTAATGAACCAGAAGGCGACCTCGGGTGCGTTCGGCGAAGCCAACAATGCGCAGGTGAAGGCCAATCTCCATCTCGATTCCATGTCGCGCAATTCGCAGATCATCAACGCCCTCGCCATGATCCCCGAGGCGGTACGCATCTGGGGCAAGGACACCGCCGAATCGCTGCGCTCGCAGGTCGTCGCGCAGGACCGCAACATCATGTTCTCCGCGCTTTCCAAGGCCGCGCGCATGCTGACCCAGGTCGGCATGCTGGGTTGGGGCGCCTATCTCGCGATCGAGGGCGAGATCACCGGCGGCATGGTCATCGCGGCATCGATCATCGCCGGCCGCGCGCTGGCGCCGATCGAGGGCGCGATCGAGGGCTGGAACCAGTACACCCAGTCGAAATCGGCCTATGGCCGCATCACCTCGCTGCTCAACGCCTCGCCCCTGAACTTCGAACGCCTGAACCTGCCGCGTCCGGAAGGCCGGCTCGACGTCGAGCGTCTCCTCTACGTGCCGCAAGGCACCAAGCGCGTCGTGCTCAACGGCCTGACATTCGCTCTCAGTCCGGGCGACTCGCTCGCCGTCATCGGCAATTCGGGCGCCGGCAAGACGACGCTCGGCAAGATGCTCGTCGGCTCGATCCTTCCGACCTCGGGCAATGTGCGCCTCGACCTCATGGATTTGCGCAACTGGGACCAGCGCCAGTTCGGCGAGAACATCGGCTACCTGCCGCAGGACGTTCAGCTCTTCCCCGGTTCGATCAAGGCCAACATCGCCCGCATGCGCGACGACGCGACGGACGAACAGATCTACGAGGCGGCGGTCCTGGCCGACGTCCACGAGATGATCTCCTCGCTGCCGCATGGCTACGAGACGATGGTCGCCGCAGACGGAACGCCCTTGTCGGGCGGCCAGAAACAGCGCATCGCGCTCGCCCGCGCCTTCTTCGGCGGACCACGCATGGTGGTGCTCGACGAGCCGAACTCCAATCTTGACCAGGCCGGCGATGCTGCGCTCCAACGCGCCCTCGAACATGCCAAGCGCGAGAAGATCACCGTCATCACCATCACCCAGCGCCCCGCGCTCCTGCAAGGCGTCGACAAGATCCTGTTGCTCGTCAACGGAACGGTCGCGCTCTTCGGCCAGCGCAAGGACGTGCTCGATGCGCTTCAGACGCGCGGCATTTCGGTCGAATTCGCCTCGTTCGGCCACCAGTTGCAATAGGAACGCACCATGTCGGACATAGCATCGGTACATGACATCCAGTGGTATGCGGACGTGCCGCGCTCGATCTGGAAGCACACGGTCTTCGGCCTGGCGCTGCTCGGCGTCACGTTCGGCGGCTTCGGCGCGTGGGCGCTCACGGCGCCGCTCGCCTCGGCGGTGATCTCGCAGGGCAGCTTCGTCGCCACCGGCCAGAACAAGATCGTCCAGCATTTCGGCGGCGGCGTGATCAAGGAACTGATGGTCTCCGAAGGCGACATGGTCGAGGCCGGCCAGCCGCTCGTCCTTCTCGACGAAACCGCGGCCCTTGCCAAGGATCGCGAACTCTTCCTGCGGCGCGCACGCCTGGAAGCGATCTCGTCGCGGCTCCTTTCGCAGTATCAGGGACGCGAGCAGATGAGCACGCCCGCCTTCCTCGACGACAATATGGGCGAGCCGGAAGTGATCGAGATCATCGAAAGCCAGAAGCTCAACTTCGATGCCCAGCGCACCAAGTTCGAAGGCGAGCTCAGCATCCTGGAACAGAACATGCTGTCGCTCGAGTTCCGCGCCGAAGGCTACGATCGCCAGAAGCTGTCCTACGAGCAGCAGCTCGCCCTTCTGCGCGAGGAACACGAGGGCAAGGCGGTGCTGTTCAAGAAGGGTTTGCTGCGCGGCACCGAGTTGAAGGCGCTGGAGCGCGCGATTGCCGACGCCGAAGGCCAGATCGGCCGTCTCGATTCGGAAATCGCCCAGGCGACCTCGCAGGTCGAACGCACGCGCCAGGAAATCGCGCAGGCCGAAAGCGCCTATCGCGAGGAGGCGCTCGACCGGCTGCAGGGCATCGAGGGCGAGCTCGACGTCGTGCGCGAACAGTCGCGCGAGGCCGAGAACGTGCTGCAGCGTGCCTCGATCGTCGCCCCCGTCGCCGGCACGGTCGTGCGATCCTTCTACCACACCAATGGCGGCGTGATCGAAAGCGGCAAGGCGGTCATGGAAATCCTGCCGCACGACGTGCCGCTCCTGATCGAGGCGCAGGTGCCGCGCACCGAAATCGACAGCGTGCGCGTCGGACAGCCCGCGACGATCCGCCTGACCGCGCTCAACCAGCGCACGACCCCGGTCCTCCAGGGCCATGTCATCTATGTGTCGGCAGACGCGCTTTCCGACCAGCAGCAGGCCGGCAAGACGCACGACGTCTATCTGGCGCGCATCGACATTCCGCCCATCGAACTCCAGCGCGTCCGCGGCTTCCAGCCGACGCCCGGCATGCCGGCCGAGATCATGATCGAGATCGAGGAGCGAACCTTCTTCAGCTACCTCGCCAAGCCGATCACGGATTCCATGGCGCGCGCCTTCTCTGAGCGATGAGAGGCAGCACACACCTTCCGTTACGGCCCATCAACTTGCCGCATTGGGGGTTGACTATTCCGCCCGCCCGGATAAAACCCGCCAACATCAGTGCGCCGCGAGCGCGCCGGTCTTGGGGAATAGGTTAACGGTAGACCCACGGACTCTGACTCCGTTAGTCCTGGTTCGAATCCAGGTTCCCCAGCCAAATCCACATTCACGCACGGCCCACGGTCAGCTCACCATGGCCGGCGCCTTTACTAAATCTGGCGATCATTGGACAGTTTTGGGGCGCTTGCGGCGTGCATATACAAGCGCGGGCGCGCTAAATTACAGCCAGAACTTCGATTTCGTGCGGCCCCACACGCGCGATGTCGCCGGCCGTCTTGCCGAGCAGCGCCACGGCGATAGGCGAGCCGTCCGATATCGTTCCTTGAGACGGGTTCGCCTCGTCCTCACCCACGATGCGGAATGTCTGAACCCTCCCATCATCACGTTCGAAAGTCACGGTATGGCCGAATTCGATCACGTCATTGGAAGAGGGTTTCGGACGTACGACGGCCGTCCGCAGGCGCTCGGCGTAGTAGCGCACGTCGCGAAGCGGCACCGCCGACTGCCGTCGCTTTTCGTTGACGTCTTCGAGCGAGGACGCAGCATCGAGCGCCTTGCGCGCGCGTTCCAGTTCAGTTTCCAGCATCTTGAAGCCGGCCTCGGTGACGAGGTTGGGCCGATCTGGTATCCGGCGTGCGGGCAGGACGGTTTCTGACGCTGCCTCTGCGCTTTCCTCTTTGACGAACGCGACGCTCAACGGATCACACCTCCTGCGAATACAGTCCCTTATTTGGTTGGACGACGACCGCCATTCAAGTCGCATGCATTGCGCAAATCAGACTACAGCGCGAGCGCGTTCAGGTGATTTTCTCTCGCCTGCAGGCCGCTCGGCATTTTCGCACAAGCCCGAACAAATTTGACAGGTGCAGCGGATCGCAGCAGTCTGGCTCCCAATCAAACGGTCGCAACATCAACCATGTCCAATGCACTGCGCATAGCCAGGGGCCGCTTCGGGCGGGTGGCTCTTCTTGATATGGACAGGCCGCTGGTGCGCCATGCGCACCCGCATTGCCATGTGCTGCTGAAGGTCGAGGGCGCGGACACCCGGTTCTCGGTGCGCGATCGTACGGTTCCCCTGACCGACGAAAGCGCGGTGCTGATCAACGCCTGGGAACCGCATGCCTATGAGCATGACCTGGCGCGGCCCAAGACGGTCATCCTGGCGCTCTATATCGAACCGCAATGGCTGGAGCATTTTCGCAAGAACTGGGGCGCGAGCCACGCGCCGGACTTCTTCGAAGCCGCAGTGGGCCTCATCACGCCCGACATAAGGCGGCTTGCGCGCGAGCTGGCCGAAGCGATGGTTCATGCACCGGAGGCCGCCTTGCTGCATGAGGACATGCTCGGGCGGCTGATGGTCACCCTGATCGAACGGTTCGCCGCCTGGCGCAGCCTGCCGGAGTCGATCCGGGCCATGGCTGAGCGCGCCCCGTCCGACTTTCGCATTCGCAAGGCGGCGACGCTGATGAAAGCCGATCCCGGCGCGATCTCCGACATGGACACGCTGGCAGCCGATGTCGGCATGTCGCGTGCTCATTTCTTCCGGCAATTCGAAAGCGTCATGCGCGTGAGCCCGCGCGTCTTTCTCAACGTCCAGCGGCTTGAGCGCGCGGTCGGAGCCGTGTCGGACGGGGAAGAGACGTTCGCCGCCATCGGCGAGCGGCTGGGCTTTTCAGTGCCGGCCCATTTCTCGCGCTTCTTCCACGACCACGCCGGATCGTCGCCGAGCGTGTTCCGCTCCGTCACGCGCTTTGCCAGGCCGGAATTTGAGACTCCTCGGTAAGGCGTGAGACACCCCGGTATCGTCGGGTAGGCCCGATCGCTGTTTCCTCCACCAATGGTGCTGCTTCCAACGCATGCGCCAGGGAGGATCGAGCGATGAACGAGCAACCGAGGCCGAAAGGCTTCGTCGGACAGTCCGTCGAACGCGTGGAAGATGCCAGCCTGCTCAAGGGCCGTGGCCGCTATATCGACGACCTGCCGACACGTCGCGATGCGGCTCATGCCGCATTCCTGCGCTCTCCGCATGCCCATGCCGAAATCCGCGCAATCGATATCGAAAAGGCCAAGGCGCATCCCGGTGTTTACGCCGTCCTGACCGGCGAAGACGTCGCAAACCTCACCAACAGCCTCGTCGTGGGCGTGAAGGCCGATGTCGAATGCTGGCCGATGGCGCGCGACCGCGTCCGTTATGTCGGCGAGCCCGTCGTGCTTGTGGTGGCGGAAAGCCGCTATGTCGCCGAAGACGCGCTGGACCTGATCGAAGTCTCCTACCAGACGCTGCCCCCGGTAATCGACCCGCGGGCGGCACTGGCCGACGAAGCGCCCGTGCTCCATCCGTCGCTCGGCACGAACCTGATCAACGAACGCGCGTTTCGCTACGGCGATCCCGAGGCCGCTTTCGAAGCCGCCGCACACCGGATCGCGATCACCACGGCTTATCCGCGAAATTCCTGTACGCCCATCGAGACCTATGGGGTGATCGCCGAATACGATCCGGGCGAAGACGCCTATGACGTCACAGCCAACTTCCAGGGGCCGTTTTCCATCCACGCGGTCCTCTCGCGCGCGCTCAAGGTGCCGGGAAACCGCATGCGCCTGCGCACGCCGCCGGATTCCGGCGGCTCCTTCGGCATCAAGCAGGGCGTGTTTCCTTATGTCGTGCTCGTCGCCATCGCCGCGCGGGTCGCCGACAGGCCCGTCAAGTGGATCGAGGATCGCCTGGAGCACCTGACCGCGTCCGTCTCGGCGACCAACCGGGTGACGACGCTGGAGGCGGCGGTGGAGCCGGACGGCCGGATCACGGCGCTCTCCTGGGACCAGATCGAGGATTGCGGCGCGCATCTCAGGGCCCCCGAACCGGCCACGCTCTACCGCATGCACGGCAACATGACGGGCGCCTACGCGATCGAAAACGTCGCCATCCGCAACCGGGTCGTTTTGACCAACAAGACGCCGACCGGCCTCAACAGGGGCTTCGGCGGCCCGCAGATCTATTTTCCGCTGGAGCGGCTCGTTCACAAGATCGCCGACGAACTGGGGCTCGATCGGCTCGAGGTGATCCGGAAGAATCTGGTGCCCGGCGACGCCTTTCCCTATCGCACCGCGACGGGCGCACTTCTGGACTCGGGCGATTACGAAGCCGCGCTCGACCGCGCCGTCACCGAAGGCGGGCTCGACGAGCTCATCGCCCGGCGCGACGCGGCTCGCGCGGAAGGCCGGCTTTACGGCATTGGCCTCACCGCGGCGGTGGAGCCGAGCGTCTCCAACATGGGCTACATCACCACCGTGCTGACGCCGGAAGCGCGCGCCAAGGCCGGACCGAAGAACGGCGCACAGGCCGTGGCGACCGTCGGCATCGATCCGCTCGGCTCGGTCACCGTCAAGGTCGCCTCGGTGCCGCAGGGGCAGGGCCACCGCACGGTGCTCGCCCAGGTCGTCGCCGACCGGCTGGGGCTGCCGCTCCGCGCCGTGCGGGTCAACACCGAACTCGACACCAACCGGGACGCCTGGTCGATCGCATCGGGCAATTATGCCAGCCGCTTCGCGCCGGCTGTCGCCGGCACCGCGAAACTCGCCGCCGACCGGCTGCGCGGCAGGTTGGCGACCATCGCAGCCGCCCAGTTGAACGTCACGGCCGACCAGATCGAGTTTGCGGATGGCAAGCTGTTCGACCGCGGCAATCCCGACAATTCAGTCTCCTTCTCGCGGGTTGCGGCGGCCAGCCACTGGGCGCCCGGAACGGTGCCGGAAGGCACCGGGCAAACCATCCGCGAAACGGTGTTCTGGACCCCCGACGAACTGGCCGCGCCGACGGCAGAGGACGGCATCAATTCGTCGCTCTGCCACGGGTTCATCTTCGATTTCTGCGGCGTCGAAATCGACCGCGATACAGGCGTGGCGCGCATCGACCGCTACGTGACGATGCATGATTGCGGCACGATCCTGCATCCGGGGATGGTGGACGGCCAGGTGCGCGGCGGCTTCGCCCAGGCGCTGGGCGCCGCCCTCTACGAGGAATACGCCTATGGCGCCGACGGGGCGTTCCTCACCGGCACGCTCGCCGACTACCTGATCCCCACCGTGATCGAGACGCCGGAGCCGGTGATCCTTCATTTCGAGAGCCCGTCGCCCTTCACGCCGCTCGGCGCCAAGGGTGTCGGCGAAGGCAATTGCATGTCGACGCCGGTCTGCATCGCGAACGCCATCGCCGACGCGACCGGCGTCGAGGATCTGACGCTGCCGCTCTCGCCGAGCAAGATCTCGGCGCTGATCCACGCGGACGAAAAGCCCTCCATCCGGCCGAAGCGCGACGTGAAGCCGCTGAAGGCGCGGGAGGGCGAGCGGGCGCTTTCCGGCGAAGGATCGGCCGAGGTTTCCGCCACGCGCGAAGAGATCTGGGCGATGCTGCTCGATCCCAGGACGCTGGAAGCGATCATTCCCGGCGCCCACAAGGTCGAGAAGGTGTCCGACACGCATTTCCGCGCCGACGTGACGCTGGGGGTGGGCCCGGTCAAGGGACGCTATCGGGCCGATATCGAACTGTCCGACATGGTGGAACCCGAGGCAGTGACGCTGTCCGGCGGCACCGAAGGCGCACTCGGGTCCGGACGCGGGCAGGGACGGATCACGCTGACCGAAACTGAAAACGGCACCCGCGTCTCCTACAGCTATGAGGCCGGCATCGGCGGCAAGGTCGCCTCCATCGGCGGACGCCTGCTCGACGGCGCGGCGCGCGTGGTCATCGGCCAGTTCTTCCAGTCGCTCGCCCGCTACGCGGGTCGCGGCAAAGCCGCCGGAACTCCGTCGTCCGGCCTGATGGCCCGATTGAGATCTCTTCTCGGGAGGCGCGCATGAAACCCGCAGCTTTCGACTACCTGCAGGCCGCAACGCTCGACGAGGCCTTGGACGCGCTTCATGAAACGGGCGGCGACGCGCGCGTCATCGCGGGCGGCCAGTCGCTGTTGCCAATGCTCAACATGCGCCTCGCCCGTCCTGCAGTCCTCGTCGACATCATGCGTATCGAGGCGCTGCAGAAGATCGAGTGGAGCGGTGGCGACATCCTGATCGGCGCCGGCGTGCGCCAGGCAAGGCTCGAAGCGTGGTCGGACCTTGCCGCCCGCTTGCCGCTGTTGGCGATGGCCTTGCCCTGGCTCGGCCATGTGCAGACCCGCGCGCGCGGAACGGTCTGCGGCTCGCTCGCCCATGCCGATCCGAGCGCCGAATTGCCGCTGTCTCTGGTCGCGCTCCAGGGAAGGGTGCACCTGCGCACCAGGCGCAAGCAGCGCACGGTCAGCGCGGAAGACTTCTTCCTCGGCATGATGGCGACCGAACTCGCCGAGGGTGAGATGATCGAGGCGGTATCCTTCCCCAGCCGGGTCGAGGGCACCGGCTACGGCTTCAACGAGATCGGGCGGCGCCACGGCGATTTCGCCATCACGGCGGTGGCTGCGGTGGTGACCGAGCGCACCGCATCGATCGCGATTGCCGGCGTCGACGACCGTCCCCGGCGTTTCGAGGTGCCGCTGCCCGGCGATTCCGGCCTGGACGATGCCCTGAACGAGATCGCCTGGGACCTCAACGCCCGCGACGACATCCACGCATCGGCCCGCTATCGCCGCGAACTCGTCAGGCGCCTGGGCCGCCGGACCATCGAGGAGGCTGTCGCATGTCTCGCCTGACTGCCCATCAGAAGAAGCCCGTCACGTTCAAGCTCAACGGTCTGCCCGTCAGGGCCGATGCGGAAAGCCGGATGCTTTTGAGCGACTTCATTCGCCACGAGCTCGGCATGACCGGCACCCATGTGGGCTGCGAGCATGGCGTCTGCGGCGCGTGCACGATCCAGGTCGACGGCGCGCCGGCACGCGCCTGCCTGATGCTCGCCGTCCAGGCGGAAGGAGCCGAGATCCGCACCGTGGAAGCGCTGTCGCCCGGCGAGGACCGGCTGTCGGCCCTCCAGGCCGCGTTCAAGCGTCATCATGGCCTTCAATGCGGCTTCTGCACCCCCGGAATCCTGATGTCGCTCGATGCGCTGATCGGCGCACGGCCTGACGCGGGACGCGAGGAGGTGCGCGACCATCTTTCCGGTCACCTTTGCCGGTGCACCGGATACGCGACGATCGTGCAGGCCGCTCTGTCGGCGCTCGATGAAATCCGCAGGGAGGCTGACGGGGATGTTTGATCTGGGAACGAGTTTCATGGCGAGCGTGGATCGCGATCCGGACGCGCTCGCGATCGTGGATGGCGATATGCGGCTGACCTACGCCCAATGGCACGTTCGCATCTCGGCGCTCGTCGCCGGCCTCGGCGAGATGGGCCTGAAGCGCGGCGACCACGTGCTGACGGCGATGCAAAACCGCTGGGAGAACGCTTCGCTTCACTGGGCCTGCCAGTTCGCCGGCATCATCGTCACGCCGCTCAACTGGCGTGCCAAGGCCGACGAGATCGATCACGGCATCTCTGATTCCGGCGCCAGGGCGGTGTTCTGCGAGGAAGTCACCGAAGATGCAGTCGCTGCTTCGGCGAAGGCTGAAGGCCTGGTCAGGAAATCCGCGATCGAACTGGCGGAAATGATGCAGGGGCACGCGCCGCTCGCCGTGCCACAGGCTTCGGCAGAGGACTGGTCGCTGATGCTCTATACGTCCGGCACCACGTCGAAGCCGAAAGGCGTGCCGCGCCGCCATCGTGCCGAACGGGCCGGAGCGCTCGCGCATGTGGCGCAGAACCTCTACCGCCACGGCGAACGCACGCTCGGCGTGATGCCGCTCTACCACACGATGGGCGTGCGCTCCCTGATCGCATCCTCGCTGATCGGCGGCGCCTTCATCTGCCTGCCGCGCTTCGATGCCGGCAAGGCGATCGATCTCATCGAGGCCGAGGCGATCACCAATCTCTACCTCGTCCCCACGCTCTATCACGACGTGGTCCATCACGAGGGGTTCTCGCCGGAACGCGTCCGGTCGGTGACCAAGCTCGGCTATGCCGGCGCATCGATGACGGACGGGCTGCTGCGCAAGCTCGACGGGGCGTTCAAGCCGGACCTTTTCGTGAACCATTACGGATCTTCCGAAATCTACACGTTCACCATCGAGCAGAAGGCCGCGGCCAAGCCGGGCTCGGCGGGCCGTGCGGGCATCAACCAGATGATCCGGGTCGTGAAGCTGAGTGCCTCCGATCCCGACGACCTCGCCGGAACCGGCGAGGAGGGCGAGATCATCGCGCTAGCAAAGAGCGACGAGGCTTTCGAAGGCTACTGGAACAGGCCCGAGGCGACCGAGAAGGCCCTGCGCAAAGGCTGGTACTTCACCGGCGATACCGGCTTCTTCGACGAGGACGGCGATCTCTTCGTCACCGGCCGCGCCGACGACATGATCATCACCGGCGGCGAAAACGTGTCGCCGGTCGAGGTCGAGAGCTGCCTCTCGCTGCACGACGACGTCGCCGAAGTCGCCGTCGTCGGCCTTCCCGACGAACGCTGGGGCAAGATCGTCACCGCTTTCGTCAAGCGGCGCGGCAGCGTGACCGCCGAAGAACTCGACCAGCACTGCAGGACCTCCGGCCTCGCCAATTTCCGCCGGCCCCGCCGCATCGTCTTCGTCGAGGACATTCCCAAATCGCCCGTCGGCAAGATCCTGCGCCGCATGCTGGTCGCCGGCGAATACCGCGAAGACGGACGCACGCCCGAACATCAATAAGCACACCGCCACAGAAGGACGTTTCACATGGCAGAAAAAGCCACTTTCGACGACAAGCGCCTGGCCGACCTCGACGGCTTCACGGTCTCCATCGACGCCGAGCGCCAACGCGCCGACATCACCTTGGACCGGCCGCCCTACAACGTCGTCTCCATGCTGGCACGCGACCAGCTTCGCCTCGTCTTCGAGGCGCTCGACGAGGACGACCGCGTGCGCATCATCGTCGTCACCGGCGCGGGCGAGCATTTCTCCTCCGGCGGCAACATCAAGGGCTTCCTCGAGGCAAGCCCGGAGCATGTCTCGAAGCTCGCCTGGAACATCGCCGCGCCGGCCCGCTGCTCCAAGCCGGTGATCGCCGCCAATCGCGGCTACTGCTTCGGGGTCGGCTTCGAACTGTCGCTCGCCTGCGACTTCCGCATCGCAACCGACACGACGCGCTACGCGCTGCCGGAGCAGAAGCTGGGCCAGATTCCCGGTTCGGGCGGCTCGGCGCGCTTGCAGAAGATGGTCGGCGTCACGCGCACCAAGAACATCGTGATGCGGTCCATGCGCATCACCGGCAAGCAGGCCCATGACTGGGGCATCGCTTCGGAAGTCGTCGCCGATGCCGATCTCGAGGCGAGCGTCGATGCGCTCGTCGAAGAACTGATCGCCTTCTCGCCGATCGCCCAGCGCACGGCCAAGAAGCTTCTCAACGACACCGACGATGCGCTGCTCACCACCGCGATCGAACTCGAAGGACACAGCTACAGCCGCCTGCGCCAGTCCGACGATTTCCGTGAAGGGGTGAACGCCTTTCATGAAAAGCGGGCGGCCGTGTTCGTCGGTAGGTGACGCCAAGGCCGGACCCTCGCCAAGGGTCCGGCACTTTTTCACCGGGCCGCACCAGGGGACGCGGCCGACCATGGGAGGAGTTTTCAATGAGCATGGAAGCAAGACACATCATCGAACCCGCACCCGGCTTTGCCTCCGGGCTGCGGGATCTGCCGAAGCATCTGACCGTGAAGTCGTTCAGCGCAGGTCTCGTTGCCGCGATCTTCGGTTGCTCCGGTCCGGCCCTGATCGTGATCGGCGCCGCCAATGATGGCGGGCTGACCAACGGCCAGACGGTCGCGTGGCTGTTCGCGATCTATTTCCTCGGCGGGCTGATCAGCCTGTTCCTGGCGCTGCGCTACAAGCAGCCGGTCACCGGCGCCTATTCGATACCCGGCGCCGCGCTGGTCGCCGGATCGCTCGCGACCTTCTCCTTCGACCAGGCGGTCGGCGCCTTCATTCTCGCGGGCGTGATCGTCTTTGTCCTCGGCATTTCCGGGCTCATCGGCAAGGTCATGCGCTGGATTCCGATGCCGATCGTCATGGCAATGATCGCCGGCGCGCTCATGCGCTTTGCAACCGGCGCCGTCGGCTCGCTCGGCACGGCTCCGCTCATCGCCGGCGCCGCCATCATCGCGTTCTTCGTTTCGATGCGGTTGACGAAGACGATCCCCCCGGTTCTCGCCGCGCTCGTCGCCGGCCTCGTCGCCGCTTTCGCGACAGGCTCCGTCGGTGGTGCGGCAACGGAGATTGCCTTCGTTCTTCCCGAATTCACGGCGCCAACCTTCACCATCGACGCGTTCCTCGCGATCGCCGTGCCGCTTGCCCTGCTCGTCATCGGCGCAGAAAACGCGCAGGCGACCGGCGTGCTGATGGCCGAAGGCTACAAGCCGCCCATCAATATGATGACGGTGATTTCCGGCGTCGGCGGCGTGGCTGCAGGCCTGCTAGGCGGCCACAATGCCAACATCGCCGGCCCGATGACCGCAATCTGCTCCTCCGAGCAGGCGGGCGAGAACAAGGACGGCCGCTATGCTGCGACCGTGGTCAACGGCATTCTGTTCGGCTCCTTCGGCATCGTCGCCGGCGCCGCCGTGCCGATCGTCATGTCGCTCCCCGGAGCGCTGATCGGGACGGTTGCCGGGCTTGCGATGATCGGCGTGCTTCTCGCCGCACTTCAAAACGCGTTCGGACGGTCGCTTGGCAACCAGACCGGCGCCTTCGTGGCACTCGCCGTCTCCCTCTCGAACATCACGCTCTTCGGCATCAGCGCTCCCTTCTGGGCGCTCGTGGCGGGCGTCGTCGTCTCTGCGGTCGTCGAGCGGAACGCGTTGACAACTGCAAGAGCCGAAGGCGCTGCCGGCGCCGGCTAGCTAAACGGTCTCGCGCATCACAGCGTCCGGCTGACTAGGGTCGGACGCTGAGCCGCTCAACCGTGGTCAAGAGCCGCAATCGAGATCCGCCCGTGTTGATGGCTGCTGCTCGATACCAAACGCCTAAAAACCGGCGGGACTTGCTGTTGCCCATTGGAATACGGCGCCCCGCGCCTCACTCGATCAGCGAGCCCTTGCCACGCTCCGCCAGCAGGAACGCAGCCATCGCCGGAACGCGCAGGCCCTCGGCCAGCTTCAGGCGTTCGGCGTCGAAATGGTGCTCGGCGTCGAGCATGTTGACCGTGCCGAGGAGGTGTCCGCCGACGGCGATGGGCATGTTGAGGCAGGAGCCGCAGCCGAGCGAGCCGATCAGCTCCCAGTCCGGAAAGCGCCGTGAAATTTCGTCGAGCGTGTTCATGACGTAGGGCTGACGCCCCACGATGACGTGCTGATGCCATTCGTCGTGGCGCAGCGGCTTGGTGCCCGAGGCGGGGTAGGCGTCGGGCATGTTGGTGTAGAGCCGCCGGGCGACGCCCGCCGCCTCGTCGACCACCGTGATGGTGAAGAGCTTGACGCCCACCGTCTCGCGCGCCAGCGTTTCGAGCGCTGCCCACGGCGCGGCGGCGGAGGCTTCGAGCGCGGTGCGGAAGCGGGCGAGGGCGGTCTGGTCGGTCATGGCATTGTCCTGGAAAGGGTGGGTTTCAGGCGAGCCCGCTGCGGCTCTTCTCGACGAGTTCGCGGGCGTAGTCGCTGGTCAGGCCGTCATCGGCAAGCGCGGAGACGGGCGCGATCTCGACGATGCGGCCGGCCTTCATCACCGCCATGCGGTCGCACAGGAACGAGACGACCGGCAGGTCGTGCGTGACGAGGATGTAGGTCAGCCCCTGCTTGCGGCGCAGGCGCTTGAGCAAATTGAGGATTTCGGCCTGCACCGAGACGTCGAGCGCCGAGGTCGGCTCGTCGAGCAGCAGCACCTTCGGCTCCAGCATCAGCGCGCGGGCGATGGCGACGCGCTGGCGTTGCCCGCCCGACAATTGGTGCGGCAGGCGAAAGCGGAATTTCGGGTCGAGCCCGCAGGCCGCCATCATCTCCGGCACCCGTCGGTCAGCGCCCTTGATGCCGTGGATGGCAAGCGGTTCGGACAAAGTCGCGTCGACAGTCTGGCGCGGATGAAGCGAACTGTAGGGGTCCTGGAACACCATCTGGCACTCGGCCGCGAAGGCGCGGTCGATGGTGCGGCCGCGCGGCTTGCCGAGGAGTGCGATCTCGCCCGTCCATTCCGGTGCAAGGCCCGTGATGGCGCGCAACACGGTGGACTTGCCCGATCCGCTCTCGCCGACCAGCGCGAAGCTCTCGCCCGGCGCGACTTCGAACGATGCGTCGTGGACGACGGTGTTGCCGCCATAGGCGATGGAGACGTTCTGAAGCGAGATTGCCGTCATGCCGTCTCCCAGGCGCTGCGGTCGAGCACGGGCAGTTCATCGCGCGTCTCGCCGAGGCGGGGCACGGAGGCGAGCAGGCCCCGCGTATAGGGATGGGTCGCCGCGTGCAGCGCATCCGCCCGGCATTCCTCGACGATCTCGCCGCGATACATGACGAGGATGCGGTCGCAAAAGGCGGAGACGAGATGGAGGTCGTGGCTGATGAAGATCAGCCCCATGCCCTTGCGCGTCACGAGGTCGTTCATGATCGACAGGACTTCGCCCTGCACCGAGACGTCGAGCGCGGAGGTCGGCTCGTCGGCAATCAGGATCGAGGGTTCGGGGATCAGCATCATGGCGATCATCACGCGCTGTCCCATGCCGCCGGAGACCTCGTGCGGATAAAGGCCGAAGACGCGCTCGGGCTCGCGGATCTGCACGGCCTCCAGCATCTCGCGCACGCGCTGTTTGATCTTTCGGCGCGGCAGCTTCTCGTGGACGGCGAGCGCCTCGCCGATCTGCTCGCCGACGGTCATGACCGGGTTGAGCGAGAATTTCGGGTCCTGCATCACCATGGAAATGCGCGCGCCGCGCACCTTGCGCATGGCGGATTCGGAGATGGCGAGGAGGTCGGCGCCTTCGAAATCCATGCGCTCGGCGGTCACCTTGCCGGGCGGGCGGATCAGCCGGAGGATCGAGCGACCGGTCATGGTCTTGCCGGACCCGCTCTCGCCGACGATGCCGAGGCGTTCGCGCCCGAGCGAGAAGGAGATGTCCTTGACGACGTCGACCGGTCCCGACGCGGTCGGGAAGGTCACGCGCAGCTTCTTCACGTCGAGGAGAAGGTCGCTCACGACTTAGCCCCGCTTTTCGGGTCGAGCACGTCGCGCAGGCCATCGCCGAGGAAGCAGAAGCCGAGGCTGACGATGACGATGGCGAAGCCCGGCATGGTGGCGACCCACCATTGGTCAAGGATGAAGGAGCGGCCGCGAGAGATCATCGCGCCCCATTCGGGCAGCGGCGGCTGGGCACCGAGACCGAGGAAGCCGAGGCCGGCCGCGGTCAGGATGATGCCGGCCATGTCGAGCGTCACGCGGATGATGACCGATGAGGTGCACAGCGGAATGATGTGGCGAAGGATGACGCGCAACGCCGAAGCGCCCTGCAGGCGCACGGCGGCGATGAATTCCGAATTGCGCAGGGTCAGCGTCTCGGCGCGTGCGATGCGCGCATAGGCCGGCCAGGAGGTGATCGCGATGGCGATGACGGCGTTCTCGATGCCGGGCCCGAGCGCGGCGACGAAGGCGAGCGCCAGGATCAGCTTCGGCATCGACAGGAAGACGTCGGTGATGCCCATCAGGATGCGGTCCGTCCAGCCGCCGAAATAGCCGGAAATGGCGCCGAGGACGAGGCCGAGCGGCGCGGCGATGGCGGCGACCAGCAGCACGATTACCAGCGTGATCCGCGCGCCGTAGACGATGCGGGACCAGATGTCGCGGCCGAGCTCGTCCGTGCCGAGCAGATATTCGCCGCTCGGCGGCAGGAGCCGCTGGGTAAGCTGGCCCGTATAGGGCGAGTGGGTGGCGAAGAACGGCGCGAAGAGCGCGAGGATGACGAGCGCCAGGATGATGATCGCACCGACGACGGCGAGCGGATTGCGGATCAGCGCCCGCCAGACGCGATAGGACCGCCCCAGCCGCGCCTGCATGCGCGAGGAGGGGGATTCGGTGAGGAGCCATTCGCGGGTGGTCATCGATCGCTCCCGTTCTTGTGAATGGAAGCGCGGTGCTCCGTCGCGCCCCCCTCTGTCCTGCCGGACATCTCCCCCGCGAGGGGGGAGATCACGCGTGTCGACATTTGCGATTGGCTGATCTCCCCCCATGCGGGGGAGATGTCCGGCAGGACAGAGGGGGGCAACGTCGAGCACTGGGCAAGCAGGAATTCCATCGTCAGCATCACCGCGCCCTCGGATCGAGCACGCGATAGAGCACGTCCGACAATTTGTTGATGGCGATGAACACCGCGCCGATGACTAGCGTCGCGCCCAGCACGGCGTTCATGTCGGCATTGAGCAAGGCGCTGGTCAGATAGTTGCCGATGCCCGGCCACGAAAACACGGTCTCGATCATCACCGAACCTTCCAGCAGCCCGGCATAGGAAAGCCCGATGACGGTGATCAGAGGCACGCGGATGGGGCGGAAGGCGTGGCGCCAGATGACCTGCCGCTCAGGCACGCCCTTCACCCGCGCCGTCGTCACATATTCCTGTGAGAGCTGGTCGAGCATGAAGGAGCGCGTCATCCGCGCGATATAGGCGAGGCTGAAGAAGCCGAGGATTGCGGCGGGCAGGACGAGATGGCTGACGGCGTTCCAGAACACGTCGAGATCGCCGGCGATGAGCGAATCGACCAGCATCAGCCCGGTCACGGTCGGCACGAGGCCGTCATAGAAGATGTCGATGCGGCCGGGTCCCGCCACCCATTGCAGCCGCGCGTAGAAGAGCAGAAGGCCGATCAGGCCGAGCCAGAAGGCTGGCACGGAATAGCCCAGGAGACCGACGACGCGGATCGCCTGGTCGGTCAGGCTGCCCTGGCGCGATGCGGCGATGACGCCCATCGGCACGCCGAGCGCGACGCCGATGATGATGCCGAGCGTCGCCATTTCCAGCGTCGCGGGGAAGACGCGTGCCAAGTCCTCGATCACTGGCCGTCCCGTCGTGACGGACTGGCCGAAATCGCCGGTCAGAACGTCGCCGACATAGGAGACGAACTGCATGATCAGCGGCCGGTCGAGACCCATCTCGACGCGCACGCGCTCGTAGACTTCCTGCGGAGCCCGGTCGCCGACGACGGCGAGAACCGGATCGATCGGGATCACGCGGCCGATGAAGAAGGTGATCGCCAGAAGGCCGAGAAAGGTGAAGGCAATGGTGGCGGCGAAGCCGCCGAGTGCGGCGATGCCGCGCCCCGCGCGCCCCATGGCGGCGATGCGCGGATCGCGCCCTGCCGTCGTCGTAGCGCTCACCGGCTCTGCCGTCATCAGCCTGCTTTCGTGGTTCGCTCAAGGACCGGAACAAAAATCGGCGCCGGCAAATTTCGTGCTTGGATCATACAAGAAATTTTGCTTCTATCAAAAAAATTTTGATGGAGCGCGTCGACAGGTGAACGTTCCGCAGCGCGAACCGCAACAGGCGATCGGGCAGCCGAGAATCGGCGCGCTGATCCGCGCCCGGCGTCGCCAGCTTCACATGACGCTGCAGGCGCTCGGCGAGGCCGCTGGCCTGTCGGTCGGGTTCCTGAGCCAGGTCGAGCGCGACCAGGCGACGCCATCGCTGGGCGCGCTGGCCGGCATCTCGCGCGGGCTTGGCGTCGATATCGACTATTTCGTCGCCACGCCCTCGATCGGCGATGGCGTGACGCGGGCGGCGAGCCGGCCGACCTTCTCGCTGCCCGGCTCCTCGGTCAGCTACCAGCGCCTTCACGCCGAGTTCTCGGGCAGGGGGCTTTCGTCCTTCGTCATGATCGTGCCGCCGGGCCACCATTCGGAGATGGTGCATCACGAAGGCGACGAACTGCTCTACGTGCTCGAAGGCGAGATCGTGCAGACCGTCGATGGCGAGACGATTCGGCTCGGGCCGGGCGACAGCCTGCATTTTCGCGGCTCCAGCGACCATAGCTGGGCGAACGAGACCGATCGCGCGGCCCGCATCCTCTGGACCGGCACCATGTCGATCCTGCGCCCGCGACAGGAGGGCGACGCTGCGGACAAGTCCGCGCGTGTCGTCACCGAACTCAACCATTCGACCGGATCGCCCAGGCAAGGGCGGCCGGCGGGGACCACTTCATCAGGGAGAACCAAACCATGAAAATCCTGAAACATGCCATGCTCGCAGCGATGCTGTCGGCTGCAATGCCACTCGGCACCGCCCATGCGGCAACGCCCGACGACGTCCTCGTCGTGGCGCAGAACATCGACGACATCGTCGCCATCGATCCGGCGCAGGCCTACGAATTCTCGTCGGGCGAGTTCGTCACCAACGTCTACGACCGGCTCGTCCAGTACGACGCGGCCGATACCGAGACGCTGGCCGCGGGCCTTGCCTCCGAATGGGAAGTTGACGCGGAAGCCAAGACCATCGCCTTCACCCTGCGCGACGGCGTCACCTTCCACTCCGGCAATCCGCTGCGCCCGCAGGACGTGCTGTTCTCGTGGAAGCGCGTTCTCGTCCTCAACAAGGCGCCCGCTTTCATCCTCGCCGGCCTCGGCTGGACGCCGGAGAACATCGAGCAGATGGTCACGCTCGGCGAGAATACGGTCACCATCAAGTATGAGGGCGACTTCTCGCCCAATTACGTCCTCAACGTCATCGCCGCCCGCCCGGCCTCGGTCGTCGACGAAGTCGCGGTGATGGAGAACGAGGCGGATGGCGATCTCGGCAATGGCTGGCTCAACGCCAACTCCGCCGGCACCGGCCCGTTCAAGCTGCGCGTCTACCGCCCGGCCGAACTCCTGACCATCGACGCCAATCCGGACTATTTCGCCGGCGCGCCGGCCATCGGCTCGGTCATCATCCGCCATGTCGCCGAAGCCGCCACGCAGCAATTGCTGCTGGAATCGGGCGATGTCGACATGGCCAAGAACCTGACGCCTGACCAGGTCGGCTCGCTCGAAGGCAACGAGAATGTCGAGGTCGAGACCTATCCGCAGGCCGCCGTCCACTGGGTCTCGTTCAACCAGAAGGTCGAGGCGCTGACCAACGAGGCGCTGTGGGAAGCCTCGCGCTACCTCGTCGACTATCAGGGCATGGCCGACACCTTCCTGAAGGGCCAGATGCAGGTGCACCAGGCATTCTGGCCGGCCGGCTTCCCCGGCGCGCTGGAAGAGACGCCCTTCACCTATGATCCCGAAAAGGCGAAGCAGATCCTCGAAGAGGGCGGCGTCGAACTGCCGATCACGGTAACGCTCGACGTCATCAACTCGACGCCCTTCACCGACATGGCGCAGTCGCTGCAGTCGACCTTCGCCGAAGCGGGCATCAATTTCGAGATCCTGCCCGGCACCGGCGCGCAGGTCATCACGCGCTACCGCGAGCGGGCGCATGAGGCGATGCTGCTCTATTGGGGCCCCGACTTCATGGACCCGCATTCGAACGCCAAGGCCTTCGCCTACAATGCCGACAATGCGGACGACAAATACGCCTCGACCACGACCTGGCGCAACGCATGGGCCGTGCCGCAGGAGATGAACGAGGCGACGCTCGCCGCGCTCGCCGAGCCGGACCAGGACAAGCGCAATCAGATGTATCTGGACCTCCAGAAGGAAGTTCAGGCCAAGTCGCCCTTCGTCATCATGTTCCAGGCGGTCAAGCAGGTCGGCATGCGCCCGAACGTCGAAGGCTTCGTCAACGGCGCGACGTCGGACTTCGTCTTCTACCGTCTCGTCGACAAGAACTGACAACGCATTGACGGACCGCCGGAATTCGCCGGCGGCCCGCCAACCCGTATCGACTGCAATCAGATCGGAGAGAAGCCGTGACCGACATCGTCGCCCAGCGGTTCGCGCGTCTGCGCGCGGAAATGGAAAAGACCGGAACCGGCCTCGTCGCGCTCGGGCCGGGCTCTCACATGGAGTGGCTGGCCGGCTTCCATCCCCATCCCGACGAGCGGCCCTGCCTTCTCCTCGTCGCCAGCGAGAAGGCCGGCTTCCTGATGCCGGCGCTCAACGCCGAGGCTGCACGGCTTTCCTCCGACCTGCCGATGTTCGAATGGGCCGATGCCGACGGCCCCGATGCCGCGCTTCAAGCCGCGCTGGCCGACCTCTTTCCCGAGCGCTCCGGCCGCCTCGTCCTCGACGAGACGATGCGCGCCGATTTCGCGCTGCTCCTCATCGATGCGCTGCCCGGCCTCGACCGCGCCTTCACCGACGACACGGTCGGACGCCTGCGCGCGATGAAGGACGAAAGCGAATATCGCCGTCTCAAGGCCTCGGCACTCCTGAACGACGAGGCGATGCAGGCAGCCTGGGCGCAGATGAAGCCCGGCATGACCGAGACCGAAGTGGCCGACCTCGTCGGCGAGCACTTCGCCGCCCATGGCGGGCGCGTTCAATTCTCCATCATCGGCGCAAGCGAAAACGGCGCCCATCCGCACCACTCGACCGGAACGCGCGTCCTACGCGAAGGCGACGCGGTGGTGATGGACATAGGCGGGCGCATCGGTGGCTATCCGAGCGACATGACCCGCATGGCGATCATCGGCGAGGCGCCGGAAGGCTACGGCCAGATCCATTCGATCGTCGAAAAAGCGGTAAAGGCGGCGCTCGCTGCCGCGAGGCCGGGCGTTCCGGCAAGCACGGTCGACCGCGCCGCGCGGCAGGTGATCGAGGATGCCGGCTATGGCGAGTATTTCGTCCACCGCACCGGCCACGGCCTCGGCATAGACATCCATGAGCCGCCCTACATCACCGCGTCGTCCGACACCGTGCTGGAGGAGGGCATGGTGTTCTCCATCGAGCCCGGCATCTATCTGCCCGGCCGCTTCGGCATCCGGCTCGAAGACATCGTCATCCTGCGCGCCGACGGGCCGGAAATCCTCTCCGCCCTGCCGCGCGACGCGCATGTTGTTCGAACTTAGGGTAGGGCGCTCACAACCTCTATCGGCTTGACATTGCCTGCCCATCCATGAAGCTGGCCGGGGCACAATCTCAGGTATCGGATGACCAGCAAAATCGACCTCGTGCGATCCGCGATCTGGGCGGAGGAACTGACCGACGATGTGATCGAACATGCCGCAAAGGGCATCACCGAGCGTCATTACGTCAAGGACAGCTACATCTGCCATCGCGGCGACCGGCTGGACGCGTGGACGGGCGTCGTCACCGGCCTCGTCAAGATGAGCGCCGTCGCGCTCAGCGGCAAGGCGATCACCTTTGCCGGTATCGGGGCAGGGGGCTGGCTCGGCGAAGGCTCGATGCTCAAGAACGAAGAGCGCAAATACGATCTCGTCGCGCTGCGCGACACGCATCTTCTGTTGATGAACCGGGCGACCTTCGTCTGGCTGTGCAAGAACAGCGTCGGGTTCAACCGCTTCCTGGTGCGCCAGCTCAACGAGCGGCTCGGCCAGTTCATCGCCGTCACCGAGCACGACCGGTCCTTCGACGCCAAGGCCCGCGTGGCCCGCAACCTGTCCTGGATTTGCAATCCGGTCCTGTGCCCGCAGGTGCGCGGCGTCATCGAGATCACGCAGGAGGAGCTGGGGCATCTGGCCGGCATCTCGCGCCAGGTCGCCAATCGCTGCCTGAAGGAACTCGCCGACGAAGGGCTGATCGCGCTCGAGCCCGGAATCATCCGCCCGCTCGCGGTCGAGCGGCTTGCGAACTACGGATCGTGACGGGAAGGACAGACGCGCTGCCGAGTCAAGAGACAATCAAGCCGGCTGTCTGTCAAGGCGCAAGTTGAACGCGCAATCGATTCGTGGAACTTTCCTCGTCAAGAACAGGGGGCCAACCCCGGGAGGAACGGGCGCAACGTGGCCCGAGGAGGAACGACATTGGCTGAGGCTCAAACCTTGCCCGATACGTTTCCGAAGTATCTCCTGCGCAATGCGGAGATGTTCGGGACGCGTCCGGCCATGCGCCACAAGGACCGCGGCATCTGGCAAAGCTGGACGTGGAGCCAGCAGCGCGACGAGATTCGCAACTTCGCGACGGGCCTTGCGGCGCTCGGTCTCAAGCATGGCGACAAGGTCGCGATCATCGGCGCCAACCGGCCGAAGCTCTATTGGGCGGTCTGCGCCGTGCAGTCGCTCGGCGGCGTTCCGGTGCCGGTCTATGCCGACGCAGTCGCCGACGAACTCGCCTATGTCGTCTCCCATGCGGATGTTCGCTTCGCGGTCGTCCAGGATCAGGAGCAGGTCGACAAGCTCAACAGCTTCGCCGACCGCCTGACCTCGCTGAGCGCCGTCATCTATGACGAGCCGCGCGGCCTGGTCGACTACGACAAGCGCGCCCTCCACGATTTCGACGACATTCAGGAGATGGGCCGCCGCGCGCAGATGGCCGACCGCCAGGCGGCGATCCGTTGGGAAGAGGCGATCCGCAACGGCTCCGGCGAGGACGTGTCGATCATGCTCTACACGTCCGGCACGACCGGGCGCTCCAAGGGCGTGATGCTGAAGGCGAAGAACGCCGTCAAGGCCGCGCAGGATACCGTCGGCTTCGACCGGCTGACGGAGAAGGACAGCGTCCTCGCCTACCTGCCGCTCGCCTGGGTCGGCGATCACTATTTGAACTACGCGCAAGGCTATGTCGCCGGCTTTTGCATGGCCTGCCCCGAAAGCGGCCAGACGGTCGCTCAGGATCTTCGCGAACTCGCGCCGACCTTCTACTTCGCCCCGCCGCGCGTCTTCGAGGGTCTCTTGACCTCGATCACGATCCGCATGGAAGACGCAGGCAAGTTCAAGCAGCGCATCTACCGGCACTATATCGAGGTCGCACGCGAATATGGCGAGGCGATCCTGGAAGGCCGCAGCGTTCCCGCATCCGCCCGCGCCTCCTATGCGATCGGCGAAATCCTCGTCTACGGACCGCTGAAGAACGTGCTCGGCCTGTCGAACATCCGCGTCGCCTACACGGCCGGCGAGGCGATCGGCTCCGACCTCTTCTCCTTCTTCCGCGCGCTCGGCGTGAATTTGAAGCAGCTTTACGGCCAGACCGAAGCGTTCCTTTATGTGACGTGCCAGAAGGACGGCGAAGTGCGCTCCGACACAGTCGGCCCGCCGGCGCCCAATGTCGACATCCGAATTTCCGAGGATGGTGAGGTGCAGTTCCGCTCGCCCGGCATGTTCTCCGGCTACTATCTGGAGGACGAGAAGACCGCCGAGACGATGACGCCGGACGGCTATGTGAAGACAGGCGATGCCGGCTTCTTCGACACCGACGGGCAGCTCAAGATCATCGACCGGGCGAAGGATGTCGGCAAACTGTCGAGCGGCGCGCTCTTTGCGCCGAAATATCTCGAAAACATGCTGAAATTCTTCCCCAACATCAAGGAAGCGGTGGCCTTCGGCGATGGCCGGGAATTCGCCAGCGCCTTCATTAACATCGACCTCCAGGCGGTTGGAAACTGGGCCGAGCGCAACAACATCGCCTACGCCTCCTATCAGGAACTCGCCGGGCACCCGCTGGTCTACAAGATGATCGCGGAGAACGTCGAGGAGACCAACCGGCGCCTCTCGGCCGAACCGATGATGGCGGCCGCGCAGGTGCGGCGCTTCCTGATCCTGCACAAGGAACTCGACGCCGACGACGGCGAACTGACGCGCACGCAAAAGGTGCGCCGTGCCTTCGTCGCCGACCGCTACGCGCCCCTGATCGAGGCGCTCTACGACGGCTCGGACGTGCGTTTCGTCGAGACCGAAGTGACCTATGAGGATGGCCGCAAGGGCAGGATCAGCGCCAATGTGAAGATCGTCGACGCGCCGGTCTTCGGCGCGGTCCAGCCGGTGCGGGAGGCCGCCGAATGAACGCCCATCCCGACCACCACATCATCGTTGCGCCGGACGATGACGGCATCGCCAAGGGCGAGACGCTGATGGAGGTGAAGAACGTCTCGCTCGCCTTCGGCGGCGTCAAGGCGATCACCGACATCTCGTTCGACGTCCGCAAGGGCGAGATCCGCGCCATCATCGGCCCGAACGGCGCCGGCAAGACGTCGATGCTGAACGTCATCAACGGCTTCTACACGCCGCAAATCGGCACCATCACCTTCCGCGGGCAGGAGCGGCGCGCGATGAAGCCGCACCACGCCGTGCGTCAGGGCATCGCGCGCACCTTCCAGAACGTCGCGCTCTTCAAGGGCATGTCGACGCTGGACAACATCATGGCCGGCCGCTCGGTCCTGATGAAGCGATCGATCGGCTGGCAGATGCTGTGGCACGGTCCCGCGCTCGCCGAGGAGATCGAGCACCGCGAGAAGGTCGAGGAGATCATCGACTTCCTCGAGATCGAGCACATTCGCCGCACGCCGGTCGGCAAGCTGCCCTATGGCCTGCAAAAGCGCGTCGAACTCGGCCGCGCGCTTGCGATGGAGCCGTCCCTTCTCCTTCTCGACGAGCCGATGGCCGGCATGAACCTGGAGGAGAAGGAGGACATGAGCCGCTTCATCCTCGACGTGAACCAGCAGCGCGGGACGACGATCGCGCTGATCGAGCACGACATGGGCGTGGTCATGGACCTGTCCGACCGCGTGGTGGTGCTCGACTACGGCAAGAAGATCGCCGACGGCTCGCCCGAAGAGGTCAAGAACAACCAGGCCGTCATCGACGCCTATCTCGGCGTGCCGCATTGAGCGACCGGAAGGACTTTTGAATGGAAAGCTTGCATTCGATCTTCGTGGCGCCCTTCGCCGACATGGCGGCCGCGCCCGACTTCTTCCTCCAGGTCGTCTGGGAGGGGCTCGTCTCGGGCGTCCTCTATGCGCTGATCGCGCTCGGCTTCGTTTTGATCTTCAAATCCTCGCGCATCTTCAACTTCGCGCAAGGCATCATGGTCGTCTTCGCGGCGCTGACGCTGGTCGGACTGCATGAACGCGGGGTTCCCGCACTGCTCGCCGTGCCGCTGACGCTGGTCGTCATGTTTTTCCTCGCCGTCGCCATCGAGCGCGTCGTCCTGCGCCCGCTCGTCAACCAGCCGGACATCATCCTCTTCATGGCGACGATCGGCGTGACTTTGTTCCTGATCGGCCTCGGCGAGACGATCTTCGGCGGCGAGAACAAGGTGATGATCACCTCGCAGCTCGGTATCCCGACCGGAAGTTGGGTGCTGGAGCCCTTCGGCGGCTTCGTGTCGATCGAGCAGAAGGACCTGACGGCCGTCGTCGGCGCGGTGCTCCTCGTCATCGCGCTCCTCGTCTTCCTCAACAAGTCCAAGATGGGCCGCGCCATCCGCGCGCTCGGCGACGACCATCAGGCCGCGCTCTCGGTCGGCATCTCGCTGTCGACCATCTGGGTCATCGTCTGGTTCATCTCCGGCATCATCGCGCTGGCGACGGGCATCGTCTGGGGCGCGCGCGCCGGCGTCTCCTTCGCGCTCGAAGTCATCGCCCTGAAGGCGCTGCCGGTTCTGATGCTCGGCGGGCTCGAAAGCGTCACCGGCGCCATCGTTGGCGGGCTCGCCATCGGCGTCCTCGAAAAGGTCTTCGAGATCTATTGGGGCCAGCCGCTTTTGGGCGGCAACACGGAAGCCTGGTTCGCCTACATGCTGGCGCTGCTCGTGCTTCTCGTGCGCCCGCAGGGCCTCTTCGGCGAAAAAATCATCGAGCGGGTGTAATCCATGTTCTATCGCGTCGCCGGCCAGTACAAGACCAGCTATCAGGCGGACTACGCCCTCTTTCCGGTCAAGCAGGACGCGTTCCTGCTCGCCCTGATCCTCCTCGTCGCCTTCGTCGTCTTCCCGCTGACGGCAAGCGACTTCATGTTCCGCGCGCTTCTGATCCCGGTCCTGATCTACGCGCTCGCCGCTCTCGGGCTGAACATCCTCACAGGCTATGCCGGCCAGCTTTCGCTCGGCACCGGCGCCTTCATGGGCGTCGGCGCCTATGCCTGCTACAAGCTGGTGACGATCTTCCCCGAACTGAACGTCATCGTGGCGATCGCCCTGTCCGGCTTCTTCTCGGCCGCCGTCGGCGTCGCCTTCGGCCTGCCGTCGCTCAGGATCAAGGGCTTCTACCTCGCCATCGCGACGCTCGCCGCGCAGTTCTTCCTCGTCTGGCTGTTCCAGAAATGGGGCTGGCTCTACAACTACAACGCCTCGGGCGCGATCCAGGTGCCGAACACGCAGATGTTCGGCGTGACGATCACGGGCGCGCGCGCCTCGGCGATGAGCCAGTATTTCGTCGTCCTTTCCGTCGTCTGCATCGTGACCTTCCTCGCGATCAACGTCACGCGCGGCCGCATCGGGCGTACCTGGAAGGCCGTGCGGGACATGGACATCGCGGCCGAGCTCGTCGGCATCAACCTGATGAAGGCGAAACTCTCGGCCTTCTTCGTCTCGTCCTACATCGTCGGCATCGCCGGCGCGCTGTTCGTCTTCCTGTGGCGCGGCGCGGCCGAGGCCGACCTCTTCGACATCCAGTTGTCGTTCCGGGTGCTCTTCATCGCCATCATCGGCGGGCTGGGCTCGATCCTGGGCAACTATCTCGGCGCGCTTCTGATCGTCGCGCTGCCGGTCATCATCGGCACGGTGCCGGCCATGTTCGGCCTGCCGATTTCCTCGGCCATGGTCGAGCATTTGAACACCATGATCATCGGCGCGCTGATCATCGGATTCCTGATCGTCGAGCCGCACGGGCTCGCGCGGTTCTGGGCCGTCATCCGCGAGAAGCTGATCATCTGGCCATTCCCGCACTGAGGAGTGAGCGGTGCGGGTTGATTGAGGCAAGCCCGAGGAACGGGCGCAAGTGGAGGAGCGACTGATGAGACTGAAGCACACGACGGCTCTTGTGGCCGGCATCCTTGCGGCCGGCATCGCCGCGCCGGCATTCGCGCAGGACATGTTGAAGCTGCCCAACATGTCCTACCGCACCGGCCCGTTCGCGGCGACCGGCACGCCGCACATGAACGGCCAGCTCGACTACATGACCATGCTCAACGAGCGCGACGGCGGCATCGGCGGCGTCAAGATCGCCTTCGAGGAGTGCGAAACCGGCTACAACACCGAAAAGGGTGTCGAGTGCTACGAGAAGCTGAAGTCGGAAGGCGCGCTGGTCACCCAGCCCTGGTCGACCGGCATCACGTTGCAGGTTCTGCCGCGCGCCGGCGTCGACGAGATCCCGATGTATGCGCCCGGCTACGGCTTCTCGGCGATGCAGGACGGCAAGACGTTCAAATGGTCCTTCAACCCGCCGACCTCCTATTGGGACGGCGCGTCGATGATCATGCAGGGCATTTCGGACGGCAATCTCGACAGCCTCGAAGGCAAGAAGATCGCTTTCCTCCATCTCGACCATCCGTACGGCAAGGAGCCGATCCCGCTGTTCGAGACGCTGGCCGAAACGCACGGCTTCGAATTCCTGCCGATCCCGGTCGGCCTGACGGAGATGCAGAACCAGTCGGCACAGTGGCTGCAGATCCGCCGCGAGCGTCCGGACTTCGTCATCATGTGGGGCTGGGGCGCCATGAATGCCGGCGCCATCACCGAAGCCGTCAAGACGCGCTACCCGATGGAGCAGTTCGTTTCCGTCTGGTGGGGCGCCCATGAGCCCGACCTCAATCTCGTCGGCGCAGAAGCCAAGGGCTACCGCGCCTTGTCTTGGAACTTCGTCGATTCCGATTCGAAGCTCATGCAGGACGTGAAGACGCACGTCGTCGATGCGGGCAAGTCGCAGCTCAACCAGGAGGCCGGCGAGTTCGATTCGACCGCCTACCAGCGCGGCATCCTGATGTCGGTGATCCTCGCCGAAGCGGTGGAAGCCGCGCAGGAGGAGGCCGGCACGCCGATGATCGACCAGGAGCAGCTTCGCAAGGGTCTCGAAAACGTCAATCTCGACGAGGCGCGCCTTGCCGAGCTCGGCGCCGAGGAGATGATGGCTCCCTTCGCCATGAGCTGCTCGAACCACACCGGCCACGCGAGCGCCTGGATGATCGAGTGGGACGGCGAGAAGTTCGTCAAGGTTTCCGACCTCCTGACCGCGGATCGCGCGGTCATCGACCCGCTGGTCGAGAAGGCGGCCGCCGACTATGCCGCGGCCAACCAGCCCTGGCAGATGAACGACGACTGCGCCGAGTAACGAGCCGATATCCGCGGCGGGGAACCGTCCCCGCCGCGTTTCTTTCCAGACGATGGAAACCGCGATGACCCCGACCACCGCACCTCTTGTCGATGCCGCCGAGCCGATCCTCTCGGTCAACAATATCGAGGTGATCTACGACCACGTGATCCTCGTCCTGAAGGGCGTGTCGCTTTCGGTGCCGCGCGGCGGCATCACCGCCATCCTCGGTGCCAACGGCGCCGGCAAGACCACGACGCTGAAGGCGATCTCCAACCTTCTACACGCCGAGCGCGGCGAGGTGACCAAGGGCTCGATCATCTTCGACGGCGCGCAGGTCCAGTCGCTCTCCCCCAACCAGCTCGTGCGCAGCGGCTGCATCCAGGTGATGGAAGGCCGGCATTGCTTCGGCCATCTGTCGGTCGAGGACAATCTGATGACCGGCGCCTTCACCCGCAAGGACGGCGCGGCGGCGATCCGCGACGATCTCGAACTGGTCTACCAGTATTTCCCGCGCCTGCGCGAGCGGCGCACCAGCCAGGCCGGGTATACCTCCGGCGGCGAACAGCAAATGACGGCGATCGGCCGCGCGCTGATGTCGCGCCCGAAGATGATCCTGCTCGACGAGCCGTCGATGGGCCTCGCGCCGCAACTCGTCGAGGAAATCTTCGAGATCGTGAAGAAGCTCAACGACGAGCAGGGCGTCTCCTTCCTGCTCGCCGAGCAGAACACCAATGTAGCCCTGCGCTACGCCAAATATGGCTACATCCTCGAATCCGGCCGCGTCGTCCTCGATGGCGAGGCGAAGGCCCTGCGCGAGAACGACGACGTCAAGGAATTCTACCTCGGCGTCGGCGGCGAGGGGCGCAAGTCGTTCCGCGACGTGAAGCACTATAAGCGCCGCAAGCGCTGGCTGGCCTGAGATCATGACCCACCAGGGAGGCCGCATGGTCGAGCATCGTGACATCGCGCCGGCGCCGGGCGGCGACGCCGATCTTCTGGCGGCGATGCGGACGCAGATTTCGCGTGCGGTGGAGCACCAGCCCTTCTGGGCCGCGCGGCTCGCCGGCGTCGATGTCGAGCGATTGACCACGCGAGATGCCCTCGGCGCGGTCCCGGTGCTCCGAAAGTCCGAGCTGGTCGACCTCCAGGCCAAGGACCCGCCCTTCGGCGGGCTGACGGCGACGCCGGCCGGCGCGCTCGCCCGGCTCTTCATCTCGCCCGGCCCGATCTTCGATCCGGAAGGCCATGGCAGGGATTGGTGGGGCGCCGCAAAGGCTCTGGCGGCGGCGGGCGTCGCCCCGCAGGACATCGTCCTCAACACGTTTTCCTACCATCTGACGCCAGCCGGCGCGATGTTCGAAAGCGGAGCCCATGCGCTCGGCTGCGCCGTCATCCCGGCCGGCCCGGGCAACACCGCCGACCAGCTCGTCGCGATCGCCCAGTTCCAGCCGACCGTCTATATAGGCACGCCCGATTTCCTGAAGATCCTGCTCGACAAGGCCCGCGAGGCAAATCTCGCTCCCTCCATCCGGCGCGCCATCGTCTCCGGCGCGGCGCTGCCGCCCACCCTGCGGGCCGAAATCGTCGAAAGCGGCATCGCGGTCGTCCAGTGCTATGGCACGGCCGATCTCGGCATCGTTGCCTACGAGGACGGCGGGGAGGGCATGGCCGTCAATGACGGCGTCGTGCTCGAGATCGTGCGCCCCGGCACGGACGATCCGCTGCCCGATGGCGAAGTCGGCGAGATCGTCGTCACCCGCCTCAACCGCGACTACCCGCTGATCCGCTTCGCCACCGGCGACATGTCGCGCGTCCTGCCTTCGACGAGCGGCGGGCGCCGCATCGCCGGCTGGATGGGCCGCGCGGATCAGGCGACCAAGGTCAAGGGCATGTTCGTGCGTCCCGAGCAGATCGCCGCGCTCGGCAAGGCGCTCGGTATCGCCGGCCGCATGCGCCTTGTCGTCACGCGTGCGAACGAGCAGGACGCGATGGTTCTGAAGATCGAGCATTCGGACCCCTCGCTCGGTGACCGGGCAGCAGCAAAACTCGCCGAACTCACCAAGCTCAAGGGCGCCGTAGAGATCGTACCGGTGGGCCAGCTTCCCAATGACGGCAAGATCATCGCCGACGAGCGGACGTAGGGATCAGTCGCCGCCATCGATCCCGTAGCGTCGCATCTTTTCCCACAGCGTCGTGCGCGAGATGCCAAGGAGATCGGCCGCCTCCTTCGGCGAATGCCCGGTCCGCGCCAGCGCCGCCACGATGTGCCTGCGCTCGGCCGCCTCGCGCACTTCGAGGAGCGTTTCGTCGGCCGCGCTTGGCCGGGAAGGATCGAGCCGCCTGCCGGCGCCGTCCGGGAAGAGATCGCGCGCGGTCAATGCCGATCCGCCGCCCAGCGCCACCGCGCGGTCCACGCGGTTGATCATCTCGCGGATGTTTCCCGGCCAGCCATGGCTGAGCGCCGCGTCGAGCGTCGAACCGTCGATCGACGGCAGGCTCCGCCCGGTCTTCCGCGCCGCCGCTTGAACGAACCCGCGCAGGAGTCCCGCAATGTCCTCCGGGCGCTCGCGCAGCGGCGGCAGCGTGCAGGTGATAACGTTGATGCGGAACCAGAGATCTTCACGGAACGAGCCGGCGGCGACAAGAGTCGACAGATCCTTGTTCGTGGCGCAGGCGAGCCGGCCTCCGAACCGCCGCGTCTCGCTGCCGCCTAATCGCCGGAACTCGCGCGTTTCCAGCACCCGAAGCAACTTCACCTGAAGCGGCAGCGGCAGGTCGCCGATCTCGTCAAGGAAGAGCGTGCCGCCTTCGGCCTCTTCGAGAAAGCCGCGATGCGCGCCGACCGCCCCGGTGAACGAGCCGCGCTCATGGCCGAAGATCATCGAATCGGCGAGTTCGCCGGGCAGTGCACCGCAATTGACGGGCACGAAGGGCGCAGCCGCCCGAGGCCCGCTTGCATGAAGGAACCGCGCGGCGACCTCCTTGCCGGTTCCCGTTTCGCCCAGCAGCAGCACGGGCAGGTCGGTGGCGGCGGCGCGCTTCAGCGTCTCGCCGATCGGCCGCATCGTCGCGCTTGCCGCAAAGGGATCGGGCGCCTCGGCCCGCCCGGCCGTCAGGAGCGCGATCTCCTTCAGTTCGTCGACCAGCCGGTCGAGGTCGAACGGCTTGGTGACGTAGTCGAGCGCGCCCTCGCGCACCAGCCGCACGGCCTGGTCGATGTCGCCGAAGGCGGTCATGAAGATCGTCGGCACGAGGCCGACACGGCCGAAATGCCGGCGCATGACGGTCTCCCCGTCGCCATCCGGCAGGCGGATGTCGGAGAGGATGATCGCCGGATCGATGGTGTCGAGCGCGTCATGCGCCTGCGCCGCCGAGCGCGCCCAGTCGACGCGAAAGCCTTCCAGTTCGAGCCGCTGGCGCAGCGACGCGCCGAGCGTGGCGTCGTCCTCGACGAGGAGGATGAGGGAAACAGTCATCGCGTCACGGGTCCTTTGCCGAGGCTGGCGGTTCGGCAAGCGTAATCCGGACCATGGTTCCGACGCCATCCTCGCTGCGGATCGAGAGGCTCGCGCCGATCCGCTCGACGAGGTTGGCGACGACCCAGATGCCGATGCCGCGCTCGGCCGGAAGCTCCTCCAGCCGGCCGGAGATGATCGCCGCGACGATCTCGGGCGGCATGCCCTTGCCCTCGTCCTTGACCGCGAGCGAAACAGTGTGGTTGCCGGCATCGCGCGCCAGCGTGACGGTCACGGTGCCGTTCTCCGGCGAGGCGCGCACGGCGTTGAGCATGAGGTTGATGAGGATCTGGCGCAGCGCGTCGGCATCGACGTCCATCGTCACGGTTTCGTCGAGCACCCACTGCAATTCGACGTCGGCGCGCCGCGCCTCGGGCTGGATCAGCAGATCGAGGTCGCGAATGTCGCGCGCGGCGAGTCGACTGCTGCCCGATCGCCGGCGATAGGTCGACAGCGTCACGTCGACGACGCGGCCGATGCTGTCGAGACCCTTCTCGATGAGGTCGAGCGTCTGGTCGCGCACGTCGGGCCGGTCGCCGAACCGCTTGAGCGTGGAGACCCCGTTCTTGAGGCCGGCGAGCGGATTGCGCACTTCATGCGCGATTCCGGCTGCCATGCGCGCGAGCAGCGCATCGCGCTCCTGCTGCGCCATCTGTTCCAGAAGCCGAACGCGCTCGGCCTCCGAGCGCTCGCGCAGCGCCAGCGCCGCTTCGAGCTGGCGCAACTCGTCGCCCTGTCGCCACTGCGCCGGCGCCGTTTCAACGGCATCCTGGTCGGCGAGCCGGTCGATAAACGTATCGAGTGGTGCCAGCACCCGTCGCGTGATCGCGTAGACCGCGACGGCGGCAAGAATCGCGACCAGGAAATCGATGCCGAGCGCGATGCTGGAGGTCGAATCTGCCGCCTCGATCACGGGCGTGGCGTCGAATGTCGCGGCGAGCAGGAAAATCTGTTCGTCCATCGCGTAGGTGCGCAGCACCAGAAGCAGCGCCCGTTCCGGATAGGTGTTGACCGCTGTCGCATTGGCGCCGAGCGAAGCGGCTTCGTCGAGCGCCGCGACCAGAAGCTGCCGGTGGCTTTCGCCGCGAACCATCGTCTGCGTTTGGCCGTCCGCGTCCGTCCAGCGCGCCGCGATCGCCTCTTCGAGAAGCGCGGTGCGAAAGGTCAGAGAGGCGGCGAGCTGCTGCTCCACCGCGCCCGGAGCGTCGGCGGTCTCGGCGGCGATGTTGCCGGCAACGGCATCGAGGAACACGACGGCCTGGTCGCGCAGCGCGGATTCGCTGTTGGCCTGCAGGAGCCGGATGCCGAGTTGCGTGGTGCCGACCGCGACGACGAACATCGCGATCGCCACGAAGAGCGGCAGGGCCACTGTCAGCGGCAGGGTTCGGCGCAGGCGCGATGGCATCGACTGAGCCAATAGCGCATTTCCGCGCCGTTGCACCAGAATTACGCCTTCGTCCCGCGCTGCGGTGGTTCCATGACGAGCACGTCGCCGGTCATGCCCGGCGCAATGCGTGAGCGCCAGTGCGCGCCGAACCAGTTCGTGCGCAGCGGCCGTGGCGTCCGGCCGAGGACGACGGCGGCGTCGACGAGATCGTGCGGGATCGCGCAACCCTCGTCCGGTGCGGGTCGGTTCTCATAGGTGCAGCCGAACCGGCGTGCGATTTCCTCGATCGGACGCGAGTCGAGGCCGACATCGGCGACATGGACGAGGCGTATGACGGACCAGATTCCCGCCATCAGCGCCCACTCGACCAGCGCCGCCAGATGATCCTCGCCGCAATCGCGCACGACCAGCGTTCCTGTGTCGAGCCGCGCCCCGGCGAACAGAACCGGCCCGCGATGAACGCCGGGCAGGCGCAGCAGACCGTCAGGCTCCCACGTCGTCAGTGTGCGTCGCCCGTCCACCTGATGATGGAACCAGCCGTCGCAGGGCAGGACGAGCAACACTTCGCCCATCCGGTCGCAGGCGAGCAGGTGTTCCGGATCGCCCTCGTCATAGTTGAGCGCGCTGTCGGCGCCTTCGAGGCTGCGAAGCGTATGGATCGCCTTGCCCGCCCGTTCGCGGATCAGACGCCGCATCTGCGCCGGGTCTTCGGCGGTCTCGATCGCATGCGTGTCGATGACGACATGTGCGGACAGCTCCGCGCGGTTCCGTGACGCGATCGCCAGCGCGCGCGCCGCGACCGGCATGACATGGCCGTCGATCACCGCGAAACGCACCGCTTCGAGGCTCGGCAGCGACACGATCTGCGGGCGTCGCTGGCGCGCGACGATGTTGGGCGCTCCTTCTTGCGTTGCAGGCGCTTCGACCGGCAGCCAGCCCATCCGCTCGTCGAGCGGCCGGGTCGAACGTTCGAGAATGCCGTCCAGCGCATTGCCGCCGCGCAGCGAAAGCTTCGCGCCCGAGACATAGGCGGCGCGGCCGAGGAGATGCCCCGCAACGGGCACCGTCAGGAGCAGGAAGACGATGGTCAGCGTCCCGATGATCGTCGCGTCCGTCGCCCCTTGCGCCACGATCGTGCCGAGAATGACGAGGCCCGCACCGAGCGTTCCGGCTTTCGTCGCCGCGTGCATCCGCTGGAATGGGTCGGAAAGGCGCACGACGCCGAGCCCGGCGATGCACAGGAAGCCGACGCCCGCGAGTTTGAGGAGGAGGGAAAGAATGACCAGCATCAGTCGTCTCCCTTCTTCTTTTCCAGAAGCGCCGAAAGCGAGCAGGTGGCGAGGAAACCGATCAGCGCGATGCCGAAGGCGATGTCGAGGAATTCCCGCCGGCCCGTCACGATCATCGTCAGGCCGGCGACGGCGACGGCGATGCCGGTCAACATGTCGAGCGCGACGAAACGGTCGGCATAGCCGGGTCCGGTCGCCATCCTGAGCGCCGAAAGGCCGAGCGGCACCATCAGGACGGTGATCAGAATCGCCGCGATGGTCGACAGCGAACTGTCCAGAAATTCGATCATCCTTCGATCTCCCTGATGCGTGCCTCGAACGTACTCTTGATGCCGGCGATGACCTCGTCGCCGGAGGGCGCGTCGAGGACGTGGATGTAGAGCGTCGACATGTCTTCGCTGACGTGGAGCGAGGTCGTGCCGGGCGTCAGCGTCACGCAATTGGCGAGCGTCGTGACGCCGGCGCGGGTCTTGAGGTCGACCGGCACGGCGAGGATCGCCGGCGCGAGCGCGTCCTTCTTGCCCAGCACCGACCGCGCGACGGCGATGGACGAGACGACGAGTTCCTTGAGAAAAATTCCCGCCAGCGAAAGCGCGGTGACGGCACGATAGGCGAGGGCGGTCATGGTTGAACTCCTGCGATCCGGCGCTCGTCGAAGACGGCGGCGATGAACTGCGCCCGGTCCGCCATCGTGTCGGCGGCCAGATGCGAGAAGGTGACCAGTGTCTCGGGGTTGAACCCGATGAGAAGCGTGATTGCGCACAGCGCCGCCATGGGCGCGAGCATCCCGGCGGGCACGGCGCGCACGCGTGCGGTCTTGCGCGGGCTGTCCTTCCAGAAGGCCTCGATCCAGATCTTGCTCATCGAGAACACGGTGAGCAGGCCGACGAACAGCGCGACCGCGCCCAGCCACGCGGCATCGCCCCGGAACGAGGCGTCGATGACCATGAACTTCGCCCAGAAGCCGGACAGCGGCGGAATGCCGGCCAGCGAGAGCGCGGGAATGAGGAACAGGACGGCGAGCAGCGGCGAGGATTTCATCAACCCGCCCGCCTTGCGCAGATCGTAGGTGCCGGTCGCGCGATGGATGGCGCCGGCGACGAAGAAGAGGTTCGCCTTCACCACGATGTGGTGGATGATGTAGAAGGCCGCGCCAGCGAGCGCGAGCGGCGTCGCGATGGCGAGGCCGAGCATGATGTAGCCGATCTGGCTGATGATGTGGAACGACAGGATGCGCCGCACGTCCCATTGGATCGCCGCGCCGAACACGCCAAACATCATCGTGCCCGCCGCGAAGAAGGCGACGAGCGGGCGTATGCCGCCGTCCTCCACCTCGAAAAGCAGCGTGAAGACGCGGAAGCAGGCATAGACGCCGACCTTGGTGAGCAACCCCGCAAACACCGCCGACACGATGATCGACGCCGTGTGGTAGGACGCCGGCAGCCAGAAGAACATTGGGAAGAAGCCCGCCTTGATGCCGAAGGCGAGCAGGAACATCATCGCCGCAACGGTGAGCGCGACGGAGCCTTGCGCCTGCGGCAGGACGATGGCCAGATCGGCCATGTTGAGCGTGCCGGTGACGCCGTAGAGAAGCCCGATCGCCATCAGGAAGAGGATGGTCGAGAAGAGGTTCAGCACGGCATATTTGATTGCCCCGTCGAGCTGGGCGCGCGTGCGGTCGAGCGTGATCAGGCCGAGCGTGGTGATCAGCATCACCTCGAACCAGACATAGAGGTTGAAGATGTCGCCGGTCAGGAACGCGCCGTTGACACCGACCATCAGCCCGTTGAAGAGCGGATAGAAGCCCGAGCGCTCCTGCCGCCGGCGGATGTCGGCGGTGGCGAACACGCCGGCGGCAAGCGCCAGGATGCTCGAGATGACCACCATCGCCGCGCTGAACTGGTCGGCGACGAAGCTGATGCCGAAAGGCGGCGCCCAGCCGCCGAACTGCTTGACCTGGATGCCGTCGGCCATCACTGCATTCAGAAGCACGAGCGAGGCGACCAGCGTCAGGCAGAGACCGACGAGATTGGCGCCGCGCTGCCAGCGGGGGAGAGACCACAACGCCGCACAAAGCGCCGCCGTCGCGAGCGGTATGGCGAGCGGCCAGAAGAGGGCCGTCTCATTCAGAAAGTCAGGCATTGCGCGCCACCTCTGCGTCGAACGGCGTGCCCAGAGCTTCCGCGTCGGTCTGCTCGTCGGTGAAGACGGAGCCCAGGGCGCGATAGGCCTTGAGCACCAGCGCGGCGGCGAAGGAGACGAGCGCGAAGCCGATGACGATGGCGGTGAGGATCAGCGCCTGCGGTAGCGGATTTGCCGCCTCGCCACCCAGCATCTGCGTTCCCTGGACGATCACCGGCGGCGCGGTGAAGACGAGCCCGCCGGCGACGAAGATCAGGAGGTTGGTCGCGGCCGAAAGCAGCACGACCCCGAGCAGGATGCGTACGACATGGCGTGACAGGAGAAGGTAGACGCCGCAACCCATCTGCGCGGCGATGGCGAAGGCATAGACGAGGCTCATTGGTCGACCTCTTCGTAGAGACGGAAGATGAGGCACAGCACGCCGCCGATGACGACGAAGTAGACGCCGATGTCGAACGCGGTCGCGGTGCCGAGATGGAGCGAGCCGATTTGGGCCCACCAATGGGTGAGGAACGAACGGTCCGAAAGAAGGCCCGGCAAGCCGCTCAGAAAGGCGAGGAGCAGCCCTCCGCCCATCAGCGCGACGGGGTGGACCATCAGCGCGCGCCGAGCGGTCGCGACGTCGTGTGCAAGCGCCAAAAGCGCAAAGCCAAGTGCGGCGATCAGCCCGCCGACGAAGCCGCCGCCCGGCTCGTTGTGGCCGCGAAAGAGCATGTAGAGCGAGACGACGAGCATCAGCACGAAGAACAGGCGCGACATGGTCGAGAAGATGATGGACATGGCCGGCTACTCCTTGATGCGCGGCTTGGCGGCGGGGCCGCGCAGCAGCGCCCAGGCCGCGATGGTCGCGAAGGCGACGACGGCGATTTCGCCCAGCGTGTCGATGGCCCGGTAGTCGACCAGGATGACGTTCACGACATTGCGGCCATAGGCTTCGAGATAGCTCGTCTCGCCGAAATAGTCGGAGAGGCGAAGGTCGATCGGGATCGTGCTCATGCTGGCGACGGCGATGAAGATCACCCCGCCGAAGCCTGTCGCCAGCAGCGCGTCGCGTCGCCGCTCGGCCGACGTGCGCGAATGCTTCTGCCGTGCCGGCAGGCGCAACAGCACGGCGGTCAGCAGGATCACCAGAAGCGTCTCGACCGCGATCTGCGTGAGCGCGAGATCGGGCGCGCCGTTCAGCATGAAGATGACCGCCAGCGCGAAACCGACGATGCCGACGCAGACGAGCCCGGCGATGAGCGAGCGCGCCTTGACCGTTGCGACCGCGCCGGCCGCGGTCAGCAGCAGAACGAGCACGAGCGGCAGGCGCAGCGCCCCTTCCGGAAAAGCGATCGAGATCGGCGCCGGCCCGGCGACGAGCCCGATCGCCAGCCCGATGACGACCGTCGCGATAACGACGGACGTGTAGCGCCGTTGGTCGCCATTTTGCAGAATGCGCGTCGAACCGCGCGCCGCGCCGAGCACGGCCTCCAGCACGCGGTGATAGCCGCGGTCGCCGAGCAGGCGGTAGAGGCCGTGCTGGTCGCGCAGGTAAGTGTGGATGGCGTCCCAGTAGACGACGATCGCGGCGCCGATCGCGACGACGAGGAAGCTGAGGAACAGCATCGGTGTCAGTCCGTGCCAGAGCTGGAACGAGACGTCGATCGGGCTGCCGTAAAGCGCGGAGGCCGCCGGTCCGATCAGCGCCTGGCCGATTGCGTTCGGGAAAAGCCCGATCAGGATGCCGCCACAAGCCAGGAGCAGCGGTCCCGCGAGAAGGCCGGGCGTCTCGCCATGGTTCACGGCGGTGACGCGATGCGCCTTGAAATAGAACGGCCGGATCGAGACGACGCCGGCGACGCCCACCATCACCGCGTTGACGATGACCGCGACGGCGATCGGAATGACGTTCCAGTCGTTGGTAAGCTGCGCCTCGAAGAGGTACTCCTTCGAGATGAAGCCGACGAAGGGCGGCAGCCCGGCCATGCTGAGGCTGGCGAGGACGGCCGCGACAGCCGTCACCGGCAGGAACCGCGCGAGCCCGCCGAGCCTGCGCAGGCTCGCCTCGCCGGTGGCATGGATTGCCGTGCCGGCGCAGAAGAACAGCGCCGCCTTGTAGAAGGCGTGGCTGAGGATGAAGCCGACGGTTGCCACCGCCGCGACCTCGCCTGCAAGCCCGATCAGCATGACGAGGATGCCGAGCGAGGCAACGGTGGATTGGGCGAGAACGGCCTTGAAGCCTTCGGCCCGCAATGCCTGCAGCGCCGCGATCATCATCGTGATCGAGCCGACGACGACGAGCGTCGTCCCGAAGGCCGGCACCTCCGCGAACACCGCGTCGAACCGGGCAAGCAGGAAGACGCCGAGCTTCACCATCGTGGCGGAGTGGAGATAGGCCGAGGCCGGCGTCGGCGCGGCCATCGCGTTCGGCAGCCAGAAATGGAACGGGAACTGCGCGGATTTGGTGAACGCGCCAACCATCACCAGCACGACGATGGTCCCGATCCAGGGGCTTACGACGAGGTCGCCGGAGCGCGCGAGGACTTGCGTGAACGAGAACGTGCCGAGCTCCATGCCGATGAGGAGGATGCCTGCGAAGAGCACCAGCCCGCCGCCGCCGGTGACGAGCAGCGACTGGATCGCCGCCTTGCGCGCCTCGGCTTTGTGCGCGTCGAAGCCGATCAGCATGAAGGAGGTCAGGCTCGTCAGTTCCCAGAAGACGAACATGACGATGAGGTTGTCGGCAAGGACGGTGCCCAGCATCGCCGCCATGAAGAGCAGGATGAGGCCGAGAAACCGTCCGATTTCCCGATGCGGTTTGTCGGCGAAATAGGCGCCGGCATAGAGCGTCACCAGCGTGCCGATGCCGGTGATGAGCAGCGCGAAGAGCAGCGAGAATCCGTCCAGCCGGAAAGCGAGGTCGATGCCGAGTGAGGGCACCCAGGACGACTGGACGATCAGCGTCTCGCCGCCGGCGATGGTTCCGACATGCCGAAAGAGGGTGAGGAAGATGACGAACGGCACGAGCGCCATCACCCAGCCGGTCCGGTTGCCGAGATTGGTGGCGGCGGGCCGCGCGATCGCCGCGCCGGCCAGTGCCATCGGAATGCTCCACTCGAAACTCACGGGATCGCGCTCCTTTCGCTGTTCCCCTGAAGGACAGCAAAGGGCGTGCCAGAATCGAAATCCCATTCGAAACAGCGATTTACGGGATGAAGCGGAATCAGATGTTCGGCTTTCCGAACGCCTGATCCTCAACGCCGTCCGGAAATCCGAACGTCGCGCCAAGGCCGTGGACGGCCGCTTGCGCCCGATTGTGGAGCCCCGTTTCTTGGACTAGGTTCAACCCAAACAAGAAATCGACGGGACCACCGAACTCAGGCCCAGAGGGAAACAATCATGTCCAGCTTCAAGCTACCGCAACGTCACTTTGCCCTGTCCCGCCGCCACCTCCTGAAGACCGCCGGTGCAGGCGCCGTCATCGCCGCCACGGCCGGCCTGCCCTCGCGCCTCTTCGCGCAGGAGCCGCTTAAGGTCGCGGCCGTCTATACGGTGCCGACCGAGCAGCAATGGGTCAGCCGCATCCACCTCGCGGCGCAGGCCGCGCAGGAGCGCGGCGACATCGAATACACCTTCTCCGAAAACGTCTCGAACTCCGACTATGAGCGCGTCATGCGCGAATATGCCGAGGCCGGAAACCAGCTCATCCTCGGCGAGGTCTTCGGCGTCGAGCAGGCAGCGCGGCAGGTCGCGATGGACTATCCCGACGTCGCCTTCCTGATGGGGTCGAGCTTCAAGGAAGACGCGGCGGTGCCCAACTTCGCGCCCTTCGACAATTACATTCAGGACGCCTCCTATCTCACGGGCCTCATTGCCGGCGCGATGTCGGAAAGCGGCAATATCGGCATGGTCGGCGGCTATCCGATCCCCGAAGTCAACCGCCTGATGCACGCCTTCATGGCCGGTGCACGCGAGACCAAGCCCGACGTCAAGTTCCAGGTCGCCTTCATCGGCTCCTGGTTCGATCCGCCCAAGGCCAAGGAAACCGCCTTCGCCCAGATCGACGCCGGCGCCGACGTCCTCTACGCCGAGCGCTTCGGCGTGTCCGACGCGGCGCAGGAGCGCGGCATCCTCGCCATCGGTAACGTCATCGACACCCAGGCCGACTATCCGGAGACGGTCGTCGCCTCCGCGCTCTGGCATTTCGAGCCGACGCTCGACAAGGCGATCGCCGAAGTGCGCGGCGGCACCTTCACGGCCGCCGATTACGGCGTCTATTCCTTCATGAAGGAGGCCGGCTGCTCGCTCGCCCCGCTCGGCACCTTCGAGGGCAAGATTCCCGAGGAGATCAAGGCGCTCGTCACCGAGAAGGAAGCGGCGATCAAGGACGGCTCCTTCACCGTCGAGATCAACGACGAAGAGCCGACCTCGAGCTGATGGCCGACGACATGGCCCGGCAGGCGCAGACCGTTCTGCGCCTTTCCGGCATCACCAAGCGATTTGGCGCGCTCACCGCCAATGACGCGATCGATCTCGACCTGAAGCGGGGCGAGATTGTCGCGCTTCTGGGCGAGAACGGCGCCGGCAAGACGACCCTGATGAACATCCTGTTCGGCCACTACGTGGCCGACGAGGGGACGATCGAGGCGTTCGGCAAGCCATTGCCGCCGGGCGATCCGCGCGCGGCACTTGCTGCCGGCATCGGCATGGTCCATCAGCACTTCACGCTGGCCGACAATCTGACGGTTCTCGAAAACATAGCGCTCGGCACGCAGAGCATCTGGTCGCCGCGCCTCGACCGCGCTTCGGCGCGAGGGCGTATCGCAACGCTTTCCGCCGAGTTCGGCCTCGCCATCGACCCGTCGCGGCCCGTCTCCGAACTCGCCGTCGGCGAGCGCCAGCGCGTGGAAATCCTGAAGGCGCTCTACCGCGACGCACGTATCCTCATTCTCGACGAGCCGACGGCCGTCTTGACGCCGGGCGAGACCGAGGCGCTTTTCGCCACGCTCAAGCTTCTGGTCGCGCAAGGTCTCTCCATCATCTTCATCTCGCACAAGCTGAAGGAAGTGATGGCCGTCGCCGACCGCGTCGTCGTCCTGCGCGGCGGGCGTCTTGCCGGCGAGCGCCGGACGGCGGAGACGACGCGCCAGGAACTCGCCGCCCTGATGGTCGGGCAGGAGGTCGCGTTGCCGAAGGCCGCGCCGCGCGAAGCCGGTCCGGTCCTCCTCGAACTGCGTTCCGTCTCGACCGCCGCCGCGTCCGGAACGCCGCTGCGCGACGTCTCGCTGCGCCTCCATGGCGGCGTCATCACTGGCATTGCCGGTGTCTCGGGCAACGGACAGGCCGCTCTCGCCGGCCTCCTCTCGGGCACCTTGTCGCCGCGATCCGGCCAGTTGCTTGTCGGCGACGCTGCGCCCGCTGGATGGTCGCCCCGCACCGCGCTCGATCGCGGCATCGCGCGCATTCCCGAAGACCGCCACGCCGTCGGCTCCATAGCCGACATGAGCGTGACCGAGAACGTCATCTCCGAGCGCTACCGCACCGGCGATTTCGCGCGCTACGGCATGATCGACTGGGCAACCGCACGCAAATTCGCCGAGCGGCTGATCGCCGACTACGACGTCAAGTGCCCGTCGCCCGAAACCCGCATCCGGCTCCTGTCGGGCGGCAACATGCAAAAGCTCATCCTCGGCCGCGCGCTTGATCCCGAACCGGTCGTGATCCTCGCCAACCAGCCGACTCGCGGCCTCGACATCGGCGCCGTCGCCTACGTCCACGCTCGGCTGATCGAGGCGCGGGACCGGGGCGCGGCCGTGCTTCTCATTTCAGAAGACCTCGACGAGGTCCTGTCGCTCTCGGACCGGGTCCACGTCATCGCGGACGGCGAAATCTCGCGCCCCTTCGCACGCAGCGAAAAGAGCGTCGGCGAGCTCGGCGAGATGATGGCCGGCCACGGCCTGGAGGCAGCCTAGATGCCAGTGCGCGCAGACACCCCCCTCTGGGCTGCCGCCCATCTCCCCCTCAAGGGGGGAGATCATGCGCGGCATGTTCGGCCAAAATCCTGCAACGGTGTCAAATGGGGTACGGCGTCTCGGCGCGTGATCTCCCCCCTTGAGGGGGAGATGTCCGGCAGGACAGAGGGGGGTAACCGCACGCTCCACGCCGAAAAGCTTCGCGCGGAGAAGCTGCATGCGGCTTGAGCCGAAACCCCGCCCGTCCATGGCCGTCATGATCCTCTACCCGCTCGGCGCGGTAGCAGTGACGCTCGTCATCGCCTCGCTACTCGTCATGGCGGCGGGCGCGTCGCCGCTGTCCGTCTTCGGCCTGGTGCTCAAGGGCGCCGCCGGGTCGCAATTTGCGCTTCTCGAAACGCTGACGCGCGCGACGCCGCTGATCTTCACCGGCCTTGCCGTCGCCGTCGCCTTCCGCGCCCGGCTCTGGAACATCGGCGCGGAAGCGCAGCTTTACGTCGGCGGCATCGTCACGGTCGTGCTGGGCACAGGCCTCCTGCCGCTGCCCGCGCCGATCCTGATACCCGTCATCATGCTGGCGACGATCCTCGCCGGCGGGCTCGTCCTGCTCGGCCCGGCGATCCTGAAGACCCGCTTCGGCGTCGACGAGGTGGTGACGACACTGCTTCTCAATTTCGTCGTCCTGCTCTTCGTCTCCATGCTGCTCGAGGGCGTTTTGAAGGACCCGATGGGCCTCGGCTGGCCGCAGTCGCAGATGGTGTCGGCCGATGCGCGCCTGCCGCGCATCGTCGAGGGCAGGCGGCTTCATATTGGCTTCGTCATCGCGCTCGTCGCCGCATTCGCGGTCTGGTTCGTGATGAAGAAGACCGCCCTCGGCTACGAGATGCGTGCGGTCGGCGCCAACGCCGAAGCCGCGCGCTTCGCCGGCATCCCGGTCAATGCGGTGCTGATGAAGACGGCGCTGATCTCCGGCGGTCTTGCGGCGCTCGGCGGCTTTTCGGAGGTCGCCGGGCTCAAGGGCAACCTGACGCTCGATCTGTCGTCGGGCTTCGGCTACACCGGCATCGTCGTCGCGATGCTCGCCATGCTCAATCCGCTCGGCGTCGTCGCGGCCGCGATCTTCGTCGCCGGCATCTTCGTCGGCGCCGACGCGATGAGCCGCGCCGCCGGTGTTCCGAGCTACATCGCCGAGGTCATGGTCGCGACCGCGCTTCTGACCATGGTCACCGCGATCATGCTGTCGCGCTATTCGGTGAGGTGGCGCTGATGGACGTTTTCGAAATCCTCTTCACCGCCTCGTTCTGGGTTGCGGCGATCCGCATCGCCTCGCCGCTGATCTTCGCCACGATGGGCGAGCTGATCTGCGAGCGCGCGGGCGTTCTCAATCTGGGCATCGAGGGCATCATGGTCGCCGGCGCGTTCGCCGGCTGGGTCACCGTCTATGCCGGCGGCGACCTTTGGACTGGCGTTGCGGTGGCCGCGCTGGTCGGCGCCGCCTTCGGCCTCGTCCATGCGACTCTGACCGTGCCCTTCGGCCTGTCGCAGCATGTCGTCGGCATCGGCATCACGCTCCTTGCGACGAGCCTCACCTATTTCACCTATCGGATCGTGCTGCCTGAAGTCTCCTCGCCGCCGCGCATCGAGCCCTTTCGCAACTGGGCGGTGCCTTATCTCTCGGACATCCCGGTGATCGACCCGGCGCTCTTCAACCAGACGCCGCTGACCTATCTCGCCTTCGTCACCGTGGCCGTCGTCGCCTGGGTGCTCTACCGCACGCCGCTCGGCCTCGCCGTCCGTGCCGCCGGCGAGAACCCTTCGGCGGTCGAGGCGCAGGGCCTCTCGGTCACCGGCATTCGCATGGGTGCGGTCATGGTCGGCTCGGCGCTTATGGCGGTCGGCGGCGCGTTCCTCACCATGTCCGCCTTCAACTCGTTCTTTTTCGAGATGGTCAACGGCCGCGGCTGGATCTGCATCGCGCTCGTCGTCTTCGGCTCGTGGCGGCCGGGCAAGGCGCTCGTCGGTGCGCTTCTCTTCGCCGCCTTCGACGCCTACCAGATACGCCTGCAGCAGGTCGCCGGCGGCATCGTGCCCTATCAGGTCTTCCTGATGATGCCGTATCTGTTGTCCATCGCCGCGCTCGTGCTGGTCGCGCGTCGCGCCAGCTACCCCAAAGCGCTGATGATCCCGTACCAGAAGGGCGAGCGTTAAGCTTCCACGGTCTTCGCCGTGCGCCGCCTTGTATACGCGGCGAGCAGCGCCAGCAGCAGCGTTCCGACGATCAGCAGCAGCGCCGCAGCCGCGACGGCAGGCGAGATGTTCTCGCGGATCGACGAGAACATCTGCCGCGCCAGCGTGCGCTGGTTCGGCCCGGCGACGAACAGCGTCAGCACCACCTCGTCGAGCGACGTCGCGAAGGCGAACACCGCGCCCGTCACGATGCCCGGCATGGCGAGCGGCATCGTCACGCGGCGAAATACCCGCGTCGGCGAAGCGCCGAGGCTCGCGGCAGCCCGCTCCACCGATGGGTTGATGCCCTGCAGCGCCGTCGACACCGAGACGATGACGAACGGCACGCACAGGACGGCGTGGGAGAAGATGACGCCCAGATAGCTGCTCGCCAGCCCGATCTGCGCGAGCGAGATTTGCAGCCCGACGCCGAGCACGACGGCGGGCACCACCATCGGCAGAAGGAAGATTGTGCGCAAGAGGTTGGGGAAGGGGATGCCGCGCCCCCTCAGGCCAAGCGCCGCGAGCGTGCCGAGCACGACCGACAGGAGCGTTGCGCCCGAGCCGATGATCAGCGAATTGACGATCGAATTGCGCCAATGCGCGATCTCGCCCAGTTCCTGGAACCAGCGCAGCGAATAGCCGGGGATCGGATAGTTCAGGAAGATGCTCGACGTGAAGGCGAGCGGCAGGATCGCGACGATCGGCAGCAGCAGAAAGAGGGCGGCGGCAATGCCGAATATGGCCTGGGCGACACGCAGCATCTCTAGGCTCCCGTCGGCGCGCCGCCGCGCGACAGGCGTCCATAGACCATGTAGAGCACGGTCGTGACCGCCAGCAGCAGGATGCCGAGCGCCCCGGCCATGCCCCAGTTCGCCGTCTGCAGCGCGTAGAAGGCGATGACGGACGAAATCATCTGGTCGTTCGGCCCGCCGACCAGCGCCGGCGTGATGTAGTAGCCGATCGCCACCATGAAGACGAGCAGCGAGCCGGCCAGCAGTCCGGGCATCGAAAGCGGCAGCAACACCCGCCAGAAGGCGCGCAGCGGCCGCGCGCCGAGCGAGGCGGCGGCCGGCATCAGATTCTTCGGGATCGCCGAGACGACGGAGAAGATAGGCAGCACCATGAAAGGCAGAAGCACATGCGTCATGGCTATGACGACGCCGAGCCGGTTGAAGATCAGCGGCAGCGGCCCATCGATCCAGCCGAGCCCGATCAGCGTCTTATTGATGATCCCCTCGTTCTGGAGAAGGATGAACCAGGCAGCGGTGCGCACCAGCAGCGACGTCCAGAGCGGCAGCAGCACGGCGAGCAGCAGCGCGTTGCGCTTCCACCCCGTCACCGAGGCCGCCAGCATCGCATAGGGCAGGCCGATCAGCGCGCAGAGCAGCGTCACAGACCCCGCGATGGCGAAGGTGCGCCAGATAATCAGCCTGTTTGCCGAAGCGGACGCCGCCATCTGCTCGATCTCGCCCGTATCCGAACGTTCGAGGTCGAGCGCGGCGAGAAGATTGCGATCCGTATAGGGCGCGACCGAGGTCTGGATCGCCTGCCAGAAGCGAGGTTCGGCCCAGCGGTCGTCGACTTCGACGAGATCGAGCGTTTGGCCTTGCTCGAGGTCGCGCGCTGCATTCGCGGTGCGTCCCATAAGCGTGCGAAAGCCGGAAACCTGACTGTTCAGCGTGCGAACGGCGGCGCCGAGCGTCGATTGCGGCGTCTCGCGCAGATCCTCGACCAGCGCGGCCTGGATTTCGGCGTCCGGCATGGCTTCGCCGTCCCAGCTTCCGATCAGTTCTGCGGTGCGCGGAAAAGCGCCGCCAATGGCATCATTGCGGATCGACACGTCGACCATCAGCCAGAGCGGCCATAGGAAGAAGACGCCGAGAAAGATCACCAGCGGCGCGATCAGCAGCGCCGCCCGGCCGCGCTGGCGTGCCGAGACCGCGCTCATGCGGCAAATACCGAGCAGTCGGCGGCGGCGAAGGAGACGGTTGCCCTCTCGCCCGTGCGCCGCTCGGCAGCGCCGCGCTCCAGCCGCGCGACCAGCGACAGCGCGCCGGCATCGAGATGAAGCCGCAAATGGTCGCCCTGGTAGACGACGTCGGAAATCGTCGCCTCAAGCCGGTTCTCGCCGTTGCCGTCGAGCCGCAGCCGCTCCGGCCTGATCGAGACGGAGACGCGGTTGCCGACCGCATGGCCATGGTGGGGGACGGCGACGGTCGCCCCGTTCGCCAGCTCGACGGCGGTCGGCCCCTTGACCACGCCGTCGAGAAGATTGGTTTCACCGATGAACTCGGCGACGAAGCGGTTGTGCGGATGGTCGTAGACTTCGCCCGCCGTGCCGATCTGCGCGATCTTGCCCGCGTCGAAGATGGCGATCCGGTCGGACATGGTCAGCGCTTCGAACTGGTCGTGCGTGACGAAGATGATCGTCAGCCCCAGCCGGCGATGCAACTCGCGGATTTCGAGCTGCATCTCCTCGCGCAGCTTCTTGTCGAGCGCGCCGAGCGGTTCGTCCATCAGGATGACTTTGGGTTCGTAGACCAGCGCGCGGGTGAGCGCGACGCGCTGCTGCTGGCCGCCGGAAAGCTGGTCCGGGCGGCGATCCGCCAGATGGCCGAGCTGGACGCGGTCGAGTGCGGCCTTCACGCGCGGCCGGACTTCCGACTTCGGCGCGCCTCGCATTTCGAGCGGGAAGGCGACGTTCTCGGCAACGCTCATATGCGGAAAGAGCGCGTAGTTCTGGAAGACGACGCCCATGCCGCGCCTATAGGGCGGCAGATGGTCGATCTTCTCGCCGTCGAGCAGGATGTCGCCCGATGTCGCGCCCTCGAAGCCGGCGAGCATCATCAGTATCGTCGTCTTGCCCGAGCCCGAGGGGCCGAGCAGGCTCAGGAACTCGCCCTTGCGGACTTCGAGATTGAGCCCTTCGACGACCGTGACCTGACCGAAAGTCTTGGACACGTCGCGAAGCTCGATGAAAGCGGTCATGCAGCCCCGTCGATTGCTGGACTGGAAGAAAAAGGCGCACCCTTGGCGGGTGCGCCGCTCGGGCCCGGATTACTGGGCGAGCCAGGCGTTGAAGCGCTCGTTCAGCTCTTCGATGTTGTCGACCCAGAAATCGCCGTCGAGCGCGATCGCGCCTTCGAGGTTCTCGGGCGAGGTCGGCAGTTCCGCCGCCACTTCCGGCGCCAGCGAGGCGCCTGCTTCGACATTGGTCAGGCCGTAGGCGATGAATTCCGGCAGCTTGGCCTGGTTTGCCGGCTGGCTGGCGAAGTTGATGAACTCGAACGCCGCGTCCTTGTTGGGTGAATCCTTCAGGACGACCCACGAGTCGATCGCGTAGATCGAGCCCGGCCAGACGATCTGGAAGTTCGTGCCTTCGGTCTTGTTGATGCCGGCGAGGCGGCCATTATAGGCCGTCGTCATGACGACTTCGCCGGAGGCCAGAAGCTGGATCGGCTGCGCGCCGGCTTCCCACCACACGATGTCGCCCTTGATCTCGTCGAGCTTGGCGAAGGCGCGGTCGACGCCCTCGTCGGTGCCGAGCACCTCGTAGACCTCGTCGACCGGCACGCCGTCCGCCATCAGGGCGAATTCGAGTGAGTATTTCGGGCCGCGGCGCAGGCCGCGCTTGCCGGGATATTCTTCCGTGTTCCAGAAGTCCTCCCAGCCGGTCGGCGCCTCGGTCAGCTTCTCCGCGTCGTAGGAGAGCCCGGTCGTCCACACGATCGCGCCGACGCCGCATTCGTTGACGGCCGCCGGCAGGAACTTGTCCTCACCGCCGAGCGCTTCCCAGTCGACCGTCTCGTACATGCCGTCGGCGCAGCCGAGCGCGAGCTCTTCGGTCTCGACCTGCACGACGTCCCAGTCCGCCGGGCGCGTTTCCATCTTGGCCGCGATCACGCCATAGCCGCCGTCCCAGGATTCCTCGGTGACGGCCGTGCCGGTCTCGGCGGTGAAGGGTTCGAAATAGATTTCGCGCTGCGCGTCCTGGTAGTTTCCGCCCCACGAGACCACGGTCAGGTTCCGGTCCTGGGCGGACGAGGAGGCAATGGCGAGAACGGCGAAGGAGGAGGCGAGCGCAAGACGCTTGACTGTCGATTTCATTTTCTTCCCCTGCGTTATTGATTTTACCTATCCAATCATAGATTTGATCGGTTGAAACCGGCAATCCTCGATTGGAAAGAATTATCACCAAATCGGATCAGTAGGTCGGCGGCGTGATGGCAGACAGGATCGTGCTTTCGGTGTCCGCGAGGTTGCGAAACCGGTGCGGCAGGCGGCTGTCGAAATAATAGCCCTCGCCGGGCGTCAGTACCCGGCGCTCCTGGCCCACCGTCACCTCGATCGCGCCCGTCAGCACCATGCCCGCCTCCTGCGCCGAATGCGAGAAGGCCTCGCCCGTATCGCCGCCCGGCGCATAGGATTCGTGCAGCATCAGAAGCTGCCGATTGGGGTGATTGGCGCCAATCATGCGGTAGGAAATCGTATCCGCACGGCCGATTTCCACCAGATCCGCCGCGCCGTAGAAGGGCGATGCAGGCAGATTGGACTGAAGATCGAGGAAGAAGCCGGTCAGCGTCGTGCCGAGCGCATCGAGGATGGCCGTCAGCGTATCGACGGACGGGCTCATCCGGTCGCGCTCGATCAGCGAAATCGCCGAATGCGACACGCCGGAGCGCTTCGCCACCTCGCGGACGCTGAGCGAGCGCCGTCGGCGCAGTTCGTGCAGCTTGGTCCCGATCCTCGGCATCGCGATCTCCTTCGCCGCCACACTAGTGGTGGTGAATTTAATCGACAAGGCCCGCCCCCTCGCTTGTGGCGGATCGAGGCTTGCGCACAATGAACGCGATCTCCTCTGGCGAAAGTTACACGATGCGCAAGCTCCCCGATGCCCTCCGGGCCAAAATCGACCATGTAAAGGCACCGACGCGCGACGCCGTCGCCGATACGTCCGACGTCGAGACGACCGTCCGCGAAGTTCTCGCCGCGGTCCGCGACAGGGGCGACGCCGCCGTGCGCGACTATTCCCGCCGCTTCGACAAGGTCGACATCGAAACGCTCGAAATCTCGACCACTGAGCGCAAGGCCGCGGTGGACGGGCTCGACCGGCAGACCCGCGCCGACACCGAATTCGCCATCGAGCGCGTCCACGACTTCGCCGACGCGCAGATGCAGACGATCAAGCCGCTCGATTACGAGGCGCTGCCGGGCCTGCATCTCGGCCACCGCGTCATCCCGATCGAAAGGGTCGGCGCCTATGTGCCCGGCGGGCGCTACCCGATCCTGTCCGCCCCGGTCATGACGCTCGTTCCCGCCAAGGTCGCGGGCTGTTCGGAAGTCGTCGCTTGCCTGCCGCCGGGCGCGCATCCGGCGATGATCGCCGGCTGTCATCTCTCCGGCGCGGATCGCATCTTCCGCATCGGCGGCGCGCAGGCGATCGCGGCGATGGCCTACGGCACCGAGAGCGTGCCGGGCGTCGACAAGATCGTCGGGCCGGGCAACGCCTATGTGAACGAGGCCAAGCGCCAGGTCTTCGGCCCGGTCGGCATCGACCAGCTCGCCGGCCCGAGCGAGATCTACGTCGTCGCCGACGCCTCCGGCGACCCGGCCATGATCGCGACCGACATGTTGGCGCAGGCCGAGCACGACGTGCGCACCCGCGTCGGGCTGATCACGACGGATCGCAAACTCGCCGAGGCGACGCTCGCCGAAGTCGAGCGGCAGCTCCGGGACCTGCCGACCGCCGACGTCGCCGGTCTCGCCTTCCGCGACTATGGCGAGATCGTCGTCTGCGCCGACGAGGACGCAATGATCGCCTATTCCGATTTCATCGCGACCGAGCACCTTCAGGTTCACACGGTCGACCCGCAGGCAACCGCGAAAAAGCTCCGCAACTACGGCTCGCTCTTCATCGGCCGCGAGGCGAGCGTGGTCTATTCCGACAAGTGCTGCGGCACGAACCACACGCTGCCCACCATGGCGGCGGCCCGATATACGGGGGGACTGTGGGTCGGCTCCTACGTCAAGATCTGCACCCATCAGTGGCTCGACGCGCGCGGCGTCGCAGCCGTCGCGCCGCCTGCCATCCGCCAAAGCGCGACCGAGGGCATGGAAGGCCACCGCCGCGCCGCGGCCCTCCGCCTGGGCTAGAGTTGATCGCTCGCTGGCTTGGCAGATACCCCCTTGCCAAGCCGGCAAATGCGATGTTACCCCTGCCGCAATTCCACAGGGGTGCTCCGTAATGCCGGGGCTGAGACGCGAAGCGACATGCTTCCGGACCCTCAAGCTGATCTGGGTAATACCAGCGGAGCGAGGCGGTTCATGTTTTCAGGTGCACAGCTTTCCCTTTATCCGATGTGCGACGATTTCGTCGCCGTCATCCTCGAGGCCGTCGACGCGCTCGAGCCCTACAGGCCGCGTTTCCGGATCGAGACCGACGACGTCTCGACGCTGATCGTCGGCCCGCCGGAGGAGATCTTCCCGGCCATGCGCGACCTCTTCGCGTCGGCCGCCGGCACTGGCGTCCATTGCGTCCTCTCCGCCGCCGTCTCGCGCGGTTGCCCCGGCGAGCCCGACGACGAAATCTGCACGCCCTCGGCCGATTTCGGCACCGCCGCGCCGCTCGAAGAGCGCATTGCGGCCGCGCGTGAAGCGGTCGCGAAGGCAGGCATGACCGGCGTCGAGGTCGCCGCCCAGTTCTCGCTCTATCCGCTCGGCGGAAGCCACCACATGGACGAGATTTATGGCTGCATCGACTTCCTGAAATCGTCGGGCGTATTCGAGAAATCGAAGAATTTCTGCACGAAGTTGCGCGGCGATGCAGGCCCGGTCTTCGCCACTTTGAGCGAAGCCTTCCTGCGCTTCGGCGCGCCGAACGGCCATGTCGCGCTCGACCTGACCGTCTCCGCGAACAGCCCGACCAAGCGCGGCTGATCCCGTCTCTCCGGCGTGCCGGAAGGCGCGTCTTTCTTGCTCCAAGGAAACATCGTCATGCTGACCACTCGCGGCTGGACCCTGCGCGAAATCCTCATCGTCGCCGTTCTCGGCGCCGTCTTCGGCGTTCTCTATCTGGCCTGGGTGCAGGTCTGGCTGATCGCGCAGGCGATCTTCGGCGCCGTCACCATGGATGTGGTGATGGGCTTCTGGTTCATCGTCTCCATCATCGCCGCCGCGATCATCCGCAAGCCGGGCGCCGCGCTTCTGTCGGAGGTGCTGGCGGCGCTCGTGCAGGTGCTCCTCGGCAGCCCGGCCGGGCTCCTGCTTCTCGTCACTGGCCTCGTCCAGGGCGCGGGCGCGGAAGCCGTCTTCGCCGCGACGCGCTGGAAGAATTATCGCCTGCCGGTGTTGATGCTGGCCGGCGTCGGCGCAGCGATCACCTCCTTCGCCTACACCTGGGTCCGCTTCGACTATGGCGCGCTGGCGCCCGGCCTGCTTATCACCATGTTCGCACTGCGCTGCCTGAGCGGTGCGATCCTCGGCGGGCTTGCCGGCCATCTGGTGGTCGAGGCGGTCTACAAGACCGGCGTCCTGTCGGGCCTGAAGATCGACCATGAACGTCGCCTTCAGCGCGCCTAAAGCGGCGCCGGCGGTCGCATGGCAAGGGGTCGCCGTTCGCTATCCCTACGCCACCGCGCCGGCCGTCGGCCCGGTTTCGCTCGATCTGCGCAAGGGCGAACGGCTCTTGATCCTCGGCCCCTCCGGCTGCGGCAAGTCCACCTTGCTCAACACCGTGACGGGGCTGGTGCCGGCGACGATCCCCGCCGAAGTGTCGGGCGCGGTCGCAACACTCGGCGTCCCGGCTGCAAGCCGGTCGCCGGCGGGTTGGTCCGCCTCCGTCGCCCAGCTCTTTCAGGACGCCGACCAGACGCTTTGCGGCATGACGGTCGGCGACGAGGTCGCATTCGCGCTCGAAAACCGCGCGCTGCCGGAAGAGGAGATCGCCGTCCGCGTCGATCGCGCGCTGGGTAGGGCAGGCGTGCCGCCAAGCTGGCGCACGCGCCGCACCGCATCGCTCTCCGGCGGCGAGAAGCAACTCGTCGCACTCGCCTCCGCGCTGGCGCAGGAGGCCGAACTCTTCATCGCCGACGAACCGACCGCGCATCTGTCGCCGCAAGCCGCCGCGCGGCTCCACGCCGTCATCGGCGGGGAGGGGCAGACCTCGCTCATTGTCGATCACCGCCTCGACGGCCTGATCGACACGACCGATCGCGTCGCCATCATCGGCCGCGACGGAACGCTCATTGCCGACGGTCCGCCGCGCGACACCTTCCGCGCCCATGGCGAACGTCTTGCACAGGATGGTATCTGGCGTCCGCTTGCATCCGACCTCGACCGGCTCTTGCTCGGGATCGGCATCACGCTCGAAAGACCGCCGCTCACGCTGTCCGAGATCGTCGCCGACCTCGCCCGCCGCCCGCCCGGTGACCAATCCGCCGCCGGAACTGTGATCCGCCATTTTCTATCACAGCGCATCGCCGGACCGGCGGAAACGACCGGTAAACCGCTGGTCACGCTCGACCGCGCGGCCTGCGCGCCGCTGTTCGCAAGGCCCGTCCTCCACGACATCTCGTTTGCAATCCGCCCCGGCGAAACCATCGCGCTTCTCGGCCGCAACGGCGCGGGCAAGTCCACTCTCGGCGCGACACTCGCCGGCCTGCTGCGCATCAAGGGCGGAACCCGAACCGGCCCGGCCGGGGGCTTCGCCTTCCAGCGCCCCGAAACGCAGTTCACCGAAGCCAGCGTCCGCGCCGAACTCGAATCGATCCTCGGCAAGGGCTCGGCGCATGTCGACGCGCTCCTTTCCGCCTGGCGGCTCGAAAGCGTCGCTGACCAGCACCCGTTCGAGCTCTCGCAAGGCCAGAAGCGCCGCCTCGCGCTCGCAACTTTGACGGCCGACACACGCTGGCCGTTCCTCGTCCTCGTCCTCGACGAGCCGACCGCCGGCCTGGACGCCGCCGCCAGCGACGAGATCGCATCGCGCATTGCAGAGATCTCGGCGGAGGGCAGGGCGGTCATCGTCATCACGCACGACATGGATTTCGCGCTCAAGACCTGTTCACGCGGCATCGTCCTCGACGGCGGATCGGTCGTCGCCGACGCGCCGCTCCTCGACATCCTCCGCGACGACCGGCTTCTCGCAAGCGCCGGTCTGGCCGCGCCCGAACTCCTCCGGCTGGCCGACTGGATGGAGACCGCGCCATGCTGAGCACGCTTCATCCTCTCCCCAAGCTCATCGTCTGCCTCGTCTGGCTCGCCGCCTCGATCGCCGTCTTCGATCCGCACTTCCAGGCCGGCATCATCGTCCTCACCGCGCTCACCCTGATCCTCGTCGAACGCCGCTCGCCGCTTCTCGTTCTGGCGCTGATGATCCCCTTCGCGCTGTTCGGCTTCGGGTTCCTGACGACGGCGACGCTCTTTCGCGAAGAAAGCGATTTCGCCACGCGCATGGCCGCCGAAACGCCGTTCGGCTCTCCGGCCTTCTCCGCGGGCATCGTCCTTTTCCTGCGCGCCATCGCCTGCGGCATGGTCTCGGCCGTCTTCGTGCTGACGACCGAGCCCGGCCGCTTCATCAAGGCGCTGATGGCGAACTGGCACCTGTCGCCGCGCATCGGCTACGCGCTCTTTTCGGCGCTTCACCTCGTGCCGGACCTCGCCTCCGAAGCCCAGCAGATTCGCCTCGCCCGCGCGATGAAGACGGGGCGCACTCCGCGCCGCATTCCCGGTCCCGTCGAGACCGCGTCGCTCGTCGTCCCGCTTCTCGCCTTCGCCATCCGCCGCGCCAACCGCGCCGCGATCGCCATGGAAGCGCGCGGCCTCGGGGCGGCCAGCGCCCGAACCATCGTCGGCGCGCCGCAATCGCGCCCGGCCGATGCCATCTTCGTCATCGCGGCGCTCGCGATCCTCGCGATCCTTTTCATTCTGACATCCGGCGTCTGGCGGGCTTGGTGAACGCCCCAAGGGCTGTTACACTTTGGTCAACGTGAAAGACAGGAGTGCCTGCTGCCGGCTTTGTCTGCTGGCGCGGCGCCGAAGGGAATAGAGTGACGGACCCCGAATACGGCAATGACGTGCCGTCGGACGGGGCGCGCCAGCCGCGCGGCGACGCCGGCAAAAGGCATTCGCGGCCGCCTCCCGGTGGTCGCAATGCGCGTGCGCAGCCTCAGGCCAACGGCAGACCCGACGACAAGACGGGCGACAAGCCCGGCAAGTCGCGCAAAAGGCGCAAGCGCAAGCGTGGCCGCAAGGTTTTTGCGCGCGACGATGCGCCCCAGACCAAGCCAACCCAGCCCGAAGCCATCCAGCCGCAGCCAAAGCCGCCGGCTCCGCCTCCCGCACCTGCCACGAGCCGCTTCAACGGCCGCGACGTGGTGGGCGGCGATGCGCCGGTCTATGCCGCGCTCGATCTCGGCACCAACAATTGCCGCCTTCTCGTCGCCATTCCCGGCAAAGGCGGGCAGTTCCGCGTCGTCGACGCCTTCTCGCGCATCGTCCGGCTCGGCGAGGGGCTGACCGCGTCCGGCCGCCTGTCCGACGCCGCGATGGACCGCGCGGTCGAAGCGCTCAAGATCTGCGCCGAAAAGCTGCGCAACCGCCGCCTGAAGCGCGTCCGCCTCATCGCGACGGAAGCCTGCCGCTCGGCCGCGAACGGCGCCGAGTTCATTTCCCGCGTCCGGCGCGAGACGGGCCTTTCGCTGGAAATCATCGACCGCAAGACCGAAGCGCGGCTCGCCGTCTCCGGCTGCGGCTCGCTGGTCGAGCGCGGCACCAAGGGCGTCGTCCTCTTCGACATCGGCGGTGGCTCGTCCGAGATCGCCCTCGTCGACGTCTCGCGCCACCGCACGCCGCGCCTTGCCAACCACATCGTCTCGTGGACGTCGCTCCCCGTGGGCGTGGTCTCCCTCGCGGAACGCTTCGGCGGCCGGCACGTCACGCGCGACGTCTTCGATGCGATGGTCGACGACGTCGCCGACATGCTCGACCGTTTCGAAGGCCGCGACCGGCTCTCGCATGTGCTCGCCGATGACGGCTTCCACCTCCTCGGCACCTCCGGCACAGTGACGACGCTCGCCGGCATCCATCTCGGTCTCGAGCGCTACGACCGCCGCCGCGTCGATGGGCTGTGGCTGCAGAATGCCGAGGTCGACGCGATGATCGCGACCCTGCTCGATTGGGAATTCGAAAAGCGCGTCGCCAATCCCTGCATCGGAGTCGACCGCGCCGACCTCGTCCTCGGCGGCTGCGCCATCCTCGAAGCGATCCGCCGCGTCTGGCCGTCCAAGCGCCTGCGCGTCGCCGACAGGGGCCTGCGCGAAGGCATGCTGTCCGAACTCATGGCCGATGACGGCGTCTGGCGCCGGGCCCGCAAGCGGAGACCGCTCAACGCATGACGAAACCCGTCAAACCCGGCTCCGGCCCGACAGGCGCACGCGCGCTCAAGACCCGCGTCAAGAAGAAGCGCGGCCTCAAGAACTCGTCCCGCCGCTGGCTGGAACGCCATCTGAACGACCCCTACGTCCACCGCTCGAAGGCCGACGGCTACCGCTCGCGCGCGGCCTACAAGCTCATCGAGATCGACGACAAGTACAACCTCCTGAAGCCCGGCCAGAAAATCCTCGATCTGGGGGCGGCGCCCGGCGGCTGGTGCCAGGTGGCAGCCGCCCGCGTGCAGTCGCCCCTCGATGCGCCCACGGTCGTCGGTATCGACTATCTGCATGTCGACCCCGTCCCCGGCGCTGCGCTTCTGGAGATGGACTTCCTCGACGACGAAGCCCCGAAGCGGCTGATGGAAACACTCGGCGGCGCGCCCGATCTGGTGATCTCGGACATGGCGGCCCCGACCACCGGTCATCGTCGCACGGACCACATCCGCACGATGCACCTGTGCGAAGTCGCGGCCGATTTCGCCATTTCGGTGCTGAAGCCGGGCGGCCACTTCCTCTCCAAGACCTTCCAGGGCGGCACGGAGAACGATCTGCTCGACCTCCTCAAGCGGAATTTCCGCTCCGTCCATCACGTCAAGCCGCCGGCCTCGCGCGATGCCTCGGTCGAGCTCTTCATCCTGGCCAAGGACTTCAAGGGCAGGCAGGAGCCGGCGGATGGCGACGATCACTCGCCCGACAGCGGCGCCTGATCGTTCTTGATCTTCACAAGGCCGTGGCCGGAAACCGTCCGGCCCGCGGTCTTGGACAGTCCGAAAATCGGCAGGATGGCGAGCGCCGCTAGCCCGCCCACCGCGAAGAACGCGAACGAGAAGGCTTCGAGCCCGATCGGCTCGCCGGTCCAAAGGTGATGCGCCTCGAGCAGCATGCCCGCCGCCGCCACGCCGAGCGCGATCGAGATCTGCTGCGACACGGCCGCGATCGCCGTCGCTTGGCTCGCCTGGCTGTCGTCGATCTCGGCGAAGACGAGCGCATTGTTCGAGGTGAAGAACAGCGAGCGCAGGAAGCCCGCGACGATCAGCGTCCCGATGATCACGGCATAGGGCGTCGACGGCGTGAAGAAGCCATTGATTGCGATCAGGCTCGCCCCGCCGACGACCGCCGTCAGCAGCACCGTGCGGAAGCCGAACGTGCGCAGCGCGGTCGTCGCCACGAACTTCAGCGAGATTGCGCCGATGGCACTGGCAAACGTCAAAAGCCCCGACTGGAACGCGTCGAGCCCGAACGCGATCTGGAACATCAGCGGCAGCAGGAACGGCGTCGCGCCGACGCCGATCCGGAAGATCGAGCCGGAGACGACCGCGATCCGCGGCACCGGATTGTTGAAGAGCCTGAGGTCGAGGATCGGCGACAGGGTCGCGCGCGAATGCCGGACATAAAGCATCGACGCGAGGATGCCGACGACCAGCGTCGCGACTCCGACGATCGGGGGCAGGGCCGGAAGCGACACGACGGACAGGCCGAAGACGATGCCGGCCGCCGCGATCGCCGCCAGCACGAAGCCGCGCCAGTCGATCGGCGCGGCGATGCCGCCCGGCATTTCCGGCAGCACGCGCCCGGCGACGATGATGCCGACGACGCCGATCGGCACGTTGATCAGGAATATCCAGTGCCAGGTGAAATAGGTGGTGATGAAGCCGCCGACCGGCGGCCCGATCAGCGGCCCGATCAGCGCCGGCACGGTCAGCCATGCCATCGCCGAGACGAGCTTGTCGCGCCGCGTCGCGCGCACCAGAACGAGGCGGCCCACCGGCGTCATCATCGCGCCGCCCATGCCCTGCAGGAAGCGCGAACCGACGAAGGCTTCGAGCGAATTGGCGAAGGCGCAAAAGATCGACCCGACGACGAAGACGCCGATGGCGATTCGGAACACGCGCTTGGCGCCGAACCGATCCGCCATCCAGCCGGAAACCGGAATGAAGATCGCCAGCGCCACGAAATAAGAGGTCAGCGCCAGCTTCAGCGTGATCGGGCTCGTGCCGATATCGGCCGCGATCGCCGGCAGCGAAGTGGCGATGACGGTCGAATCCATCTGCTCCATGAACAGCGCGACCGCAAGGATGAGCGGAATGGTGCGGTTCAAGGTTGGCGTCCGGTGGAAGATCGCAGGTGCGAAGGCATGGCCGCGCACCTAGCATGCCTCGCCCCGCGCGCACAATTGCACATGTGAACGGTTCACTTCTGTGTGAGAGCATTTGCCGCGCTCGCGCTCTGGTCCATCTGCTGCGGCATCGCTAAACAATGCAGGGAGAGAGCCGATGACAGGCAAGACCGATCGTCGAACGATGTTCAAGCTGGCTGGAGGCGCCGCGATGGCCCTGACCGCACCGCAAATCATGGTCCGCGCCGCAAGCGCGCAGATCGCGACCGCCTCCGAGGTCGGCAATCCCGGCTTCTGCACGTTCAAGCTGGGCGACTTCCAGGTAACGACCATCCTCGACGGCGGCCGCCCCTCGGAAGGCCCGCACCCGACCTTCGGCGAAGATCAGGAAGCCGGCGCCGTCGCCGACCTGATGGAAGCGAACTTCCTGCCCTCCGACCAGTTCGTCAACGGCTTCGCGCCGGTCGTCATCGACACCGGATCGGAGAAGATACTGTTCGATACCGGCCTCGGCGAGGGCGGCCGCGCCAACGGGCTCGGCCAGTTGCGCGAGCGCATGCAGGCGGCCGGCCACCAGCCAGACGAGATCGACATCGTCGTCCTCACCCATTTCCACGGCGATCATATCGGCGGCCTGGTGGAGGCCGGCGCGCCCGCCTTCGCCAATGCCCGCTACGTCGCCGGCCAGGCCGAATACGATTTCTGGACCGCGCCGGAGCGCGCCGAGGGCCAGACGGCGAACGCCGCCAAGGCGGTCGAGGCCAATGTCGTGCCGCTCGCCGAAAACATGACCTTCCTCGCCGATGGCGACGAGGTCGTCTCCGGCATCAATGCCGTCGCCGCCTTCGGCCACACGCCCGGCCATCTCGCCTTTTCGATCGAGAGCGGCGGCCGCCGGCTCATGCTGACGGCGGACACGTCCAACCACTACGTCGCCTCGCTCATGCGGCCCGATTGGCACGTCCGCTTCGACATGGACAAGGAGATGGCCGTCGAAACGCGCAAGCGCATCTTCGACCAGATCGCCACCGAGCGCATCCCGTTCATCGGCTACCACATGCCGTTCCCGGCCGTCGGCTTCGTCGAAAAGATCGACCTCGGCTATCGCTACGTGCCGGCGACCTATCAGTTCGATCTTTGAGCCTCGGCCCAAGCTTTGCCTCAATCGCCCGGAAAAGGACGATGCGACCAAGAAAATCCTGACGGGCTTCCATGACCGAAACGACGATAGACCGCCGCCGGCTTCTCGTTCTGGGCGGCGCCGCATTCGCGCTCGCGCCGCTCGCCGGCTGCCTGTCGCGTGGCCCCTCCGGCGAAAGCGTGCGCATGACCCGCGACGGTGCGCCGCTCTTCGCCGACATCCGCACTTCCAATTCGCTGGGCGCAATCCGCGCCGATCGCGAACTGGAGACCGCCGCGATCGTCCAGGCCGGCTACATGGCCGAAGCCGGTCGCATGGCGCACGACACCGGCATCGGCCGATCGTTCCAGACGCGTATGGGCAAGGTCAGGACCAACGGCGCAGCGGCCGAGAACCTCGCCCGCGGCCGCATGGATCTCGTCCGCGTCATGGACATCTGGATGAACTCGCCCGGCCACCGCCGCAACATGCTCGACCCCAAATTCGCCCGCTTCGGCCTCGGCTACGTCACCGATCCGCGCGACGGCGCACAGCGCTATTGGGCGATGGTCCTGGCTGCCTGAACTGGTCGCCGGCGATCGCACAGCTACGTTGCACCGCAGCGCTTCCCATATGGCAGGGGACGTGTTACGAGCCGCCGCCAATCCCAGTTTCCCGGGCGAGGCAAGGCAATGGCGAAAATCATCGAATCCGCAACCGGCGCAATCGCGCTCACCTTCGACGACGTGCTCCTGCAGCCCGGTCACTCGAATGTGATGCCAGGTCAGACGGATGTCTCGACGCGCATCGCCCGCGACATCGACCTGAACATTCCGATCCTGTCGGCCGCCATGGACACGGTGACCGATTCGCGCCTCGCCATCGCCATGGCGCAGGCCGGCGGCATCGGCGTCGTCCACCGCAATTTCTCGCCGGCCGAGCAGGCCGAGGAAGTGCGCCAGGTCAAGAAGTTCGAAAGCGGCATGGTCGTCAATCCGGTCACGATCGGCCCTGACGCGACGCTCGGCGACGCGCAGGCCCTGATGCGCGCCCATGGCATTTCCGGCATCCCGGTCGTCGAGAATGGCGGCACCGGCGGCCACCGCACCGGCCGTCTCGTCGGCATCCTCACCAACCGCGACGTGCGCTTCGCCTCTGATCCGGCGCAGACCGTGCGCGAACTGATGACCCATCGCGACCTGATCACGGTCAAGGAGACGGTCAATCAGGACGAGGCCAAGCGCCTTCTCCACCAGCACCGCATCGAAAAGCTGCTCGTCGTCGACGGCGACGGTCGCTGCGTCGGCCTCATCACCGTCAAGGACATCGAGAAGTCGCAGCTCAACCCCAACGCCTCGAAGGACGCGCAGGGCCGCCTGCGCGTAGCCGCTGCCACCAGCGTCGGCGATGACGGCTTCGAGCGCGCCGAGCGCCTAATCGACGCCGGCGTCGACTTGATCGTCATCGACACCGCCCACGGCCACTCGCAGCGCGTTCTCGACGCCGTCCTGCGCGCCAAGAAGATGTCGAACTCCGTGCGCATCATCGCCGGCAATGTCGCGACAGCCGAGGCGACCAAGGCGCTGATCGATTCGGGCGCCGACGCCGTCAAGATCGGCATCGGCCCGGGCTCCATCTGCACCACCCGCATCGTCGCCGGCGTCGGCGTGCCCCAGCTTTCCGCCATCATGGGCGCCGCCGAGGAGGCCGACAAGGCCGGCGTCGGCGTCATCGCCGATGGTGGCATCAAGTTTTCCGGCGATCTCGCCAAGGCACTTGCCGCCGGCGCGTCCGCTGCCATGGTCGGTTCGCTTCTCGCCGGCACCGACGAAAGCCCCGGCGAGGTCTATCTGCACCAGGGCCGCTCCTACAAATCCTATCGCGGCATGGGCTCGGTAGGCGCGATGGCGCGCGGCTCGGCCGACCGCTATTTCCAGGCCGAAGTGCGCGATACGCTCAAGCTCGTGCCGGAAGGCATCGAGGGCCAGGTGCCCTACAAGGGCCCGGTCGCGGGCGTCCTCCACCAGCTCGTCGGCGGCCTGAAGGCTGCGATGGGCTATGTCGGCGCCCCGAACCTCGTCGAACTGCGCGACCGCGCCACCTTCGTGCGCATCTCCAACGCCGGCTGGCGGGAGAGCCACACGCACGACGTCACCATCACCCGCGAAAGCCCGAACTATCCTGGAATGAGCTGATCCTAGCTCGCGAGCCGATCGTGTGGCTTGGCTGTCAGTTCGACCCCCAAGGCCTTGAGCACGCCCAGGAGCGTGCTCAACTTGGGATCGCCGTCTTCGCGCAAAGCCTTGTAGAGAGCCTCGCGGGTGACTCCGGCATCCTTGGCAATGCCTGTCATCCCGCGTGCCCGTGCGACGACACCAAGAGCGTGCGTGATGTAGCGGGCATCGCCCGTTTCGAGAGCGTCCACGAGCAATTCATGCTGCGCATCGGCAGTGGCGAGGTGCTCGGCCGTATCGTAGGGAAATGTCTCAAGACCCATCGTCAATCTCCTTCGCCATTGTGATCGCCTGCTTGATGTCCCGTGATTGGGACGACTTGTCGCCGCCGCAATGCAGGATCACCAACACATTGCCGCGTCGGGCAAAATAGACGCGGTAGCCGGGTCCATGGTTGATGCGCAGTTCGCCGATTCCGTCGAAGTACTTCGCATCCCCGAGCAGCCCGGATTCAAGGCGGATGATCCGTCGATTGATGTGGTTTCGAGCCTGATCATCTCGAAGTTTCGAGAGCCAGTCACGAAACGCGCGTGTCTGGCGTACCTCGATCATCCGTGAACTGTAGTTCACATGTTGAATTCGGTCAAGGCGATGGCACTGACAGCGCTATCGCTAGCGACTTGAAATTGCGACACTTGTTCCGCGACTCACTGCAACCTTCGAGGCAAGGATGAACCAGACCGCGATCTTCTGGCCGATGCTGGCGCATGTCGCGCTGGTCTACGGCATCTACGTGCTGATGTTCCTGCGCCGCAAGGCGGCAGTTCAGGCGGGTTCGACCAAGATTTCGCAGTTCCGCGAGAACACGAACGAACCGCCCGAAAGCCTCTTCGTGCGCAACAATCTGGCGAACCAGTACGAGTTGCCGGTACTGTTCCACGCCTGCTGCCTGGCGCTTTATTCGGTAACGGCCGCTGGCCTCTTCGCCGTCGTCCTCGCCTGGATCTTCGTCCTCTCGCGCTACGTCCACGCCTATATCCACGTGACGTCGAACCGCATCCGTTACCGCCAGCCGACCTTCACGCTCGGCTTCCTGGTTCTCGCAATCATGTGGATCTGGCTGGCGCTCTCCATCATCTAGCGAGGGTGCCGATCGTCTCGGCGAGCGCGCGGAAATCCGCTTCGCGCGCAGCCCGCTTTCGCCACGCCATGCCGATCGTGCGCGAGGGGACCGGCGCGGAGAACGGCACCAGCTTGACGCCCGGCAGCGCCCGTGAAGCGGCCAGCGCCATTTCCGGCACCAGCGTCAGTCCCTGACCGTGCGCCACCATCTGCAGCAGCGTCGTCAGGCTCGTCGCGCCGAAATTCGACATGGCGAGCGGCTTGACCGAGCCGCAGATCGCAAGCGCCTGGTCGCGCAGGCAATGCCCTTCCTCGAGCAGGATCAGCCGCTCCAGTTCCGGGCTTTCCGGCGCCACCGGCGGCTCGATGAAGTTCGGGTCGTTCTGCGGCACGGCGAGCAGGAAGCTGTCATTGAGCATCGGCGCGGCAGCGAGCCGCGCGTCCTCGAGCGGCAAGGCGGCGATGAACGCGTCGAGCCGGCCCGCAAGCGTTTCCTCGACGAGCGTCGAGGTGACGGACTCTTTCAGTTCCAGCGACAGGTCCGGAAAGCGCGCGCCGATCGCCGGCAGGATGGCGGGCAGGAGATAGGGCGCGACGGTGGGGATCACTCCGAGCCTGAGCCGCCCCGACATCGCCGCCCGCTCGCGCCGCGCCAGCGCCTCGATCTCGCGCATTTCGGCGAGCACGCGCTCGATCCGCGGCAAAAGCGCCTGCGCATCCTCCGACAGCGTCACGCCGCGCCGCGCGCGCTCGAAGAGCCGCGTGCCGAGCTTGTCCTCCATCTCCGCGATCTGCGCCGAAAGCGCCGGCTGCGTGACGCCGGCAAGCTGCGCGGCACGGCCGAAATGCAGCGTTTCGGCGAGCGCGACGAAATATTCCATCTGCCTGATGGTGACCTTGATCATAAGCGAAAACTATCGTCATTCTTAGAAATCGCAATTTGAAATTATCGGTCTGGTCGAATATCTCCATTCTTAAAGCTGCCTTGAACTCCGGTTCCGGGCTACCGAGCAATTTCGCCAGGGAGATATGATCATGGACGCCAAGGTTGACGACAAGGGCGCAGGCAAGTGCCCCGTTCCGCATTCGAAAGGCCGGCAGAACCGCGACTGGTGGCCTAACCAGCTCAATGTTAGCGTGCTGCATCAGAACACGCCCGACGCCGATCCGATGGGCGAGGCCTTCGATTATGTCGAAGCCTTCGAGAGCCTCGATCTCGATGCGGTCATTGCCGACCTGCACGCGCTGATGCGCGATTCGCAGGATTGGTGGCCGGCCGACTACGGCCACTATGGCCCGTTCTTCATCCGCATGGCCTGGCACAGCGCCGGCACCTACCGCGTCGGTGACGGACGTGGCGGCGGCGGCCGCGGCCAGCAGCGCTTCGCCCCGCTCAATAGCTGGCCGGACAACGGCAATCTCGACAAGGCCCGGCGCCTGCTCTGGCCGATCAAGCAGAAATACGGCAGCAAGCTGTCCTGGGCGGATCTGATGATCCTGACCGGCAACGTCGCGCTCGAATCCATGGGCTTCAAGACCTATGGGTTTGGCGGCGGCCGCGCCGACACCTGGGAGCCCGAGAACCACGTCAATTGGGGCGCCGAGGACAAGTGGCTGGCCGACAGTTCGCATGCCGACAGCCGCTATTCGGGGGACCGTGAGCTGCACGGCAATCTCGGCGCCGTCCAGATGGGCCTGATCTACGTCAATCCGGAAGGGCCCGACGGCAATCCCGACCCGATGAAATCCGCCCGCGACATCCGCGAGACCTTCGGCCGCATGGCGATGAACGACGAGGAGACCGTCGCGCTGGTCGCCGGCGGCCACACCTTCGGCAAGGCCCACGGCGCCGGCCCCGCGAACCATGTCGGCTTCGAGCCGGAAGGCGCGGAGATCGAGAACCAGGGCCTCGGCTGGGCGTCGACCTTCGAGAGCGGCATGGCCGGCCACACGATCACCAGCGGCATCGAAGGCGCGTGGACGCCGACGCCGATCACCTGGGACATGACCTTCTTCGACACGCTTTACGGCCACGAGTGGGAACTGACCAAGAGCCCCGCCGGCGCACACCAGTGGAAGCCGGTCGGCACGACCGGCGACGGCAAGGTGCCGGACGCCCATGACGGCCAGAAGAAGCATGCGCCGATGATGACCACGGCCGACATGGCGCTGCGCACCGATCCCGAATACGACCGGATTTCGCGCCGCTTCCACGCCAACCCGCAGGAATTCGCGCTGGCCTTCGCCAAGGCATGGTTCAAGCTGACCCACCGCGACATGGGTCCGCTCAAGCTCTATCGCGGCAAGCTGGCGCCGAAGGAGCCGCTGATCTGGCAGGACCCGATCCCCGAGGTCGACCACCCGCTCGTCGACGCGTCGGACATCGCGGCTCTGAAAGCGAAGATCGCCGCCACCGGCCTCACGGTCTCGGAACTGGCATCGACTGCCTGGGCGTCGGCCTCGACCTTCCGCGAATCCGACAAGCGCGGCGGCGCGAACGGCGCCCGCATCCACCTCGCTCCGCAGAAGGACTGGGACGTGAACCGTCCGGCCGAACTCGCCAGGGTGCTCGGCGCGCTGGAAGCGATCCAGGGTGAGTTCAACGCGGGCGGCAAGAAGGTGTCGCTGGCGGACCTGATCGTGCTCGCCGGTTCCGTCGCGGTCGAGAAGGCGGCGAAGGATGCCGGCCACGATTTGACGGTTCCGTTCACGCCCGGCCGTATGGACGCCTCGCAGGAGCAGACCGAGGTCGAATCCTTCGACTATCTGGAGCCGAAGGCCGATGGCTTCCGCAACTATGTCCGCAACCCGATCATGTCGGTGGAAGAGCATCTGGTCGACCGCGCCCAGTTGCTCCAGCTCTCCGCGCCGGAGATGACCGTGCTCGTCGGAGGCCTGCGCGTCCTGCAGGTCGGCAGCCCCGAGCATGGCGTCCTCACCGACCGGCCGGGCAAGCTGACCAACGACTTCTTCGTGAACCTCCTCGACATGGGCACGAAGTGGAGGGGCATCGAAGGCTCGAACGGCGTCTTCGAGGGCGAGGATCGCAAGTCCGGCGCGCGCCGCTGGACCGCGACCCGCGCGGACCTGATCTTCGGCTCGCACTCGCAACTCCGCGCCTTCGCCGAAGTCTATGGCAGCGCAGACGCGAAGGAGAAGTTCGTAAAGGACTTCGCCGCCGCCTGGGTCAAGGTCATGGAACTCGACCGCTTCGACCTGAAGGAGGCGCGCCGCAAGGCCGCCTGATCTAGAGCCTCCAACGCTTACCGAAGGCCGGGCATCTGCCCGGCCTTCGTCGTTCCGGCCGCCGATTTTGGTTGCCGCGGGCGCGCGCTGCCTTTAGCAAGCGCCCATCCGGGCAACCGATCACAGGATGACGACATGCGTTTGGGCGGCAGGCTGGCAGCAGCCATCGAGGTTTTGACCGACATGGAGGCCCGCCACAGGCCGGCGGCCGAGGCGTTGAAGGACTGGGGCCTGTCGCATCGCTTCGCCGGCGCTGGTGACCGCGCGGCAATCGGCAACATCGTCTACGATGCGCTGCGCCGCAAACGATCGGCCGGCTGGCTCGCCGGCTCCGACACGCCGCGCGGCATGGCGCTGGGTGCACTGGCACTCGAAAACGGCATGTCCGCCGCCGACATCGCCGCCGCCGTCGAAGGTGACCGCTTCGCGCCCGAACCGCCCACCGCCGCCGAAGCCGAGGCTCTGTCTCGGCACAAACTCACCGACGCGCCCGCGCTCGTCCAGGCCGATTGCCCCGACTGGTGCGAGCCGCTCCTGCGCGAGACCTTCGGCGAGGACTGGATCGCCGAAACCTCCGCGCTCGCCGCCCGTCCGCCGCTCGACATGCGCGTCAACACGCTGAAATCCGATGGCGACCGCGTGCTCTCCGAGTTGAAGCCGACCGGCGCGCACCAGGCGGCCATCGCACCGCTTGGCCTCCGCATCGCGCCGATCGAGGGGGCAGGGCGTCACCCGAACGTTCAGGTCGAACCCGCCTTCCAGAAGGGCTGGTTTGAGGTGCAGGATGAAGGCTCGCAAATGGCCGCCGCGCTCGCCGGCGCCGCGCCCGGCATGCAGGTGCTGGACTATTGTGCCGGCGCCGGCGGCAAGACGCTCGCGCTCGCAGCCGCGATGGCGAACAGGGGCCAGATATTCGCCCACGATTCCGACAAATCCCGCCTCGCGCCGATCTTCGATCGGCTGAAGCGGGCAGGGGTGCGCAATGCACAGGTCGTCGCCGGCGCTGCCGGGCTTGCCGGACATGAAGGCCAGATGGACCTCGTCCTCATCGACGCACCCTGCACCGGCTCCGGCACCTGGCGCCGCCGCCCCGACGCCAAGTGGCGCCTCACCGACCGCCAGCTCGAAATCCGCACCGGCGAACAGGCCGAAATCCTGCAGAGGGCCTCCCGCTTCGTGAAACCGGGCGGCCGCCTCGTCTATGTCACCTGCTCGGTCTTCGATGCCGAGAACGGCGCGCAGATCGACCGCTTCGTCGCCGCGAACCCCGATTTCACCCCGGTCGATCACGCCACCCACTTCGCAGCGGTCTTCCCAGGCCGATCGGATAAGGCCCGCATCGATCCCGCGCGCGGCATCGTCCTCTCCCCGCACCGCACCCGCACGGACGGCTTCTTCGTCGCGGTGCTGGAACGCAGCGCTTAAAGCGTCTCACCTCACGGAATGCCTCCCGGCTCTGCACTCGCTTCGCTCGTTTGACCGGGATGACGCGAACGGGCTCGGGGATCATCAACTCTTAGACAAGGCGTAGGGAGAGGGCGAAGGACTAAGTGGCGAGTTAACTCAGGACGCACCGCCAGCCGTGACGGGCGTCATCCCGGCCGAAGTCCGAGCGAAGCGAGGCGAGAGCCGGGACCCATTCCGTGACCTTGATATTCACGGAATGGGTCCCGGATAGCCGATCTCCGCTCCGCTTCGATCAGCTTCCGGGATGACCCCGCACCAACCAAGTTCTCCACATCCATCTGTGATCTGCTATTCGCCTGGAACAGCGCAAAGCTGGATTGGCTTAAGCCGCCTTTTCCGCGTCATCCCGGAAGCTTCGAACGAGCGCAGCGAGGCGAAGCTATCCGGAATCCATCCCGTGACCTCACCCCCTTCCGATCCAGCCCCTCACCAATTGACCTTTCCGTCAAAAGCGCCAGATGCTCGGCGATCACCGCCGGAGCCCATCATGACCCGATTCCTCACCCTTGCCCTCTTCGTCCTCCTCGTGGTCGGCGGTGGGTCGTTGATCAGCATCAACAACATACCGGGAGAATGGTATCAGGCGCTCGCCAAGCCGCCCTTCAACCCGCCGAACTGGATCTTCGGCCCGGTCTGGACGATCCTCTACGTCCTGATCGCCGTCGCGGGCTGGCGGGTCTGGAACAGCCGGCGCACCGGCGGCGCGATGTCGGTCTGGTGGCTGCAACTCGGGCTGAACTTCCTCTGGTCGCCGGTCTTCTTCACCCTCCACCAGATCGGCCTTGCCTTCCTGATCATCGTGGCGATGTTCGCCGCCATCCTCGCCTTCATCCGCATCAATTGGCACCGCGACCGCACGTCCGCCGTCCTGTTCCTGCCCTATGCGGCATGGGTCGCCTTCGCAGCGCTTCTCAACGGCTCCATCTGGTTCCTGAATTGACGTCGCATTGCCGGTGCATCATCTCTTGGTGCCGCAAGCATCAAGGAAGTTCGCGATGCCCATGATTCTGCGCCGTTCCGACCAGAACCCGTCACCCGGCGGCACGGTCCTCTTCGAAGGCGGGGAGCATGGCGCCCCGGTCTCGCTCTTCCTCATAGACACCGCAAAAGGCGAGGGCCCCGGCCTTCACCGCCATCCCTATCCGGAAATGTGGGTCATTCACGAGGGCGCCGCGCGTTTCATGGTCGGCGACGACGAGCACATCGCCGAACCCGGTGACATCGTTCTGGTCGAAGCGGGTATCTGGCACGGCTTCAAGAGCGTCAGCGACGTCCGCCTCAAGGCGACCTGCATCCACGCCAATGGCTGCGTCGTGCAGGAGTTCAAGGCGGACTTGCAGGATTAGTCTTCCGTCCGGCCTTCGCCTTCCCGATTGTGCTCGTATCGATGCTTGAGCGGAAAGGGCGGCAGCCAGGATTCGCGCCGCACGGTCCACAATTCGTAGGTCGGCGTGAACTGGTCGGGCGCATCGAGCGCTCCGAGATTGACCTCGATCTCGTCCCCGCTGCGACCGAACACGGGCGAGCCGCATTCGGGGCAGAAGAAGCGGCCATTATGACCGCGCGCCTCGCCCTCGACCGTCACGGCATCCGCTGGAAAGATCGCCGATGCGTGGAACAGCGCGCCATGATGCTTGCGGCAGGTCAGGCAATGGCAAAGGCCGACGCGGTACGGACGCCCCGACGCCGCGATCCTGAGCCCGCCGCAAACGCAACCTCCGGTAACCCGGTCCATACCCATGCCTCCCGTTCGGATCGGCCGCATGATACAGGCGTCGCCGCGTGACGGAAGCCCGATTGCCAGCCACATGCTGCTCTGCAATAAGCGCATCACAGCATCAAGGTGGACCATGACCGATCTCCTGAAGCCGGACGGCGATTTCGAGGAACGCGTGCGCGAAAGCTTCGCGCGGCAGGAGGTGATGCGCACCATTGGCGCGGAACTGACGAGCGTCACCCCTGGCATCGTCGAGATCGAGATGGGCTACGATACCGCGCTGACCCAGCAGCACGGCTATCTCCACGCCGGCATGATTTCCACCGCGCTCGATTCGGCCTGCGGCTATGCAGCCTATTCGCTGATGCCGGCCGATGCGGCGGTGCTGACGATCGAGTTCAAGGTCAATCTCCTGTCGCCCGGCAAGGGCGACCGCTTCCTCTTTCGCGGCTCGGTCACCAAACCCGGCCGCACCATCATCGTTGCCGACGGCCAGGCCTATGCGATCGATGGCGACCGCAACCCCAAGCTCGTCGCCACCATGACCGCGACGATCATGGTCGTGTCGGGCCGCGCCGGCATCCGCGGGTGACGGGCGGGCCGCGCCCCATTGCGCTCACGGTCGCTTTTCTCTAAAGGCCCGTCATGACGAACGAAGCCCATCCCGACACCGTCCTCATCATCGATTTCGGCTCCCAGGTCACGCAGCTCATCGCGCGCCGCGTGCGCGAAGCCGGCGTCTATTCCGAGATCGTTCCCTTCCAGCTCGCCGAGGAAGCCTTCCACCGGATCGGCCCCAAGGCCGTCATCCTGTCGGGCAGCCCGGCCTCGACGATCGACATCGGCTCGCCGCGCGCCCCGCAGATCGTCTTCGAGGCCGGCATCCCGGTCCTCGGCATCTGCTATGGCGAGCAGACCATGTGCGCCCAGCTCGGCGGCAAGGTCGAGGGCGGCCATCACCGCGAATTCGGCCGCGCCTTCCTCGACATCGAGGACGAATGCGCGCTCTTTTCCGGCGTCTGGGCCAGGGGCACGCGCCATCAGGTCTGGATGAGCCACGGCGACCGCGTCACCGCCATCCCCGAGGGCTTCCGCGTCGTCGGCACCTCGACCGGCGCGCCCTTCGCGGCCATCGCCGACGAGAAGCGCAAATTCTACGCGGTCCAGTTTCACCCGGAAGTGGTCCACACGCCGGACGGCGCCAGGCTCCTGTCGAACTTCGTCCACAAGATCGCGGGTCTCGCCGGCGACTGGACGATGGCCGCCTATCGCGAGCAGGCCGTGCAGGCGATCCGCGATCAGGTCGGCGACGGCAAGGTCATTTGCGCGCTCTCCGGCGGCGTCGATTCCTCCGTCGCCGCGCTCCTGATCCACGAGGCGGTCGGCGACCAACTGACCTGCATCCTCGTCGACCACGGCCTGATGCGAAAGAATGAGGCGGCAGACGTCGTCGCCATGTTCCGCGAGCACTACAACCTGCCGCTTATCCTCGTGAACGCGCAGGACCGCTTCATCGGCGCGCTCGAAGGCGAGAGCGATCCTGAAAAGAAGCGCAAGACGATCGGCCGTCTCTTCATCGAGGTCTTCGAGGAAGAGGCCGGGAAGCTGGGCGGCGCGGACTTTTTGGCGCAGGGCACGCTCTATCCAGACGTCATCGAAAGCGTCTCCTTCACCGGCGGCCCCTCGGTCACGATCAAGTCGCACCACAATGTCGGCGGCCTGCCCGAGCGCATGAACATGAAGCTCGTCGAGCCGCTGCGCGAGCTCTTCAAGGACGAAGTGCGCGTTCTCGGCAAGGAACTCGGCCTGCCCGAACACTTCATCGGACGGCATCCTTTCCCCGGACCGGGCCTCGCGATCCGATGCCCCGGCGGCATCACCCGCGACAAGCTGGAAATCCTGCGCGAGGCCGACGCGATCTATCTCGACGAAATCCGCAAGGCCGGCCTCTACGACGCCATCTGGCAGGCCTTCGCCGTGCTGCTCCCGGTCCAGACGGTCGGCGTCATGGGCGACGGGCGCACCTACGAATTCGTCTGCGCGCTCCGCGCCGTCACCTCTGTCGACGGCATGACGGCGGATTTCTACCACTACGACATGGAATTCCTCGGCCGCGCCGCGACCCGCATCATCAACGAGGTCAAAGGCGTCAACCGCGTCGTCTACGACGTGACGTCGAAGCCTCCCGGCACGATCGAGTGGGAGTGATCAGCGAAACAGTTCGAGTTTCGCTGCAAGTTCGCTCGAAGAGACGGGCTTCGTGATGGTCCCGAGCGAGACGTCGCCGTGCTCGGCGGCGACCTGTCTTTGACCGGTCACGAAGATCGCCGGAACGCCGCGTTCCTGGAGCCATGCGGCCGCCTGCGGCCCGGTCGCTCCGTCGGCGAGGTCGATGTCGACCAGCGCGCCGTCCATTTCCAGCGACGCGAACTGCTTCTGCAACTCGGCGAAACTGTCCAGCGAGCCGGCGAAGACGTGGCCCAGATCCTCGATCATCTGCTCGACATGAAAAGCGATGAGCGGATTGTCCTCGATATAGAGAATGCGCATCGGGGAAGGGGAATTCGTCTCGCTCATTTGGCAGTAACTCGGCCGGGGTTCACAGGTTGCCTGCGACGCGAGAAAAGACGCCGCGCGCCTCGCATCGCAGGCCGTCGGGCTCGAAGGCGATGATAGGCTTCTGCCCGAACATGCCGGCCAGCGCCGAGTGCACATAGCGCGTGCCGTAGCCGGCGCGGCTCGGTTCCTCGACGCTGGGACCGTCGCTTTCCTTCCAACTGATGGCAAGCTCGGGCGTTACGTCCCGCGACAGATCCCACGCGAACTGCACCCGGCCTTCCGGATGCGACAGGGCCCCGTACTTGATCGCGTTGGTCGTCAGTTCGTGCAGGCAAAGCGCCAGCGTGGTGCCAGCCTCGCGGCTGAGCGTGACTGGCGGCCCGTTCGCGACGATCCGGTCCATTCCCGACAGGCGGTAGGGATCGAAGGTCAGTTCGGCAATCTCGGCGATGGAAACCGTGTCTCCCTCGGAATGGAAGACGGCGGAGTGCACCTTGTCCAGAGCACCGAGACGGCCGCGGAAATCTTCGGCGAACGCGTCGATGGACGTCGCGCCCCGCCGCGTCATCTCGAAGATCGAGGTGACGCTGGCAAGGATGTTCTTGACGCGGTGGTTGAGCTCACGACGCAGCTCGACCTCCTGCGCGATGTGGTCGCGCACGTCGCGCTGGCGCAGCCGCACCAGCAGGGCCGACTGAACGCCGCTCACCAGTTCCACGGCCGTGACCGGACGCTGGTAGAACAAAAGCCGCGCCCGCGGCCAGACACGGCCGAGTTCCGCACGCACCTGGTCCGGCCGCGACGCCCGGTCGAGCAGCACCACGATCGGCATCTCGGCCCAGGATGGCTGGGTTTCGAGATGCGTTGCAACGGTGGCCAGCGCATCCGGCGTCAGCGCTTCATGCGTCGCCACGAGGACGCCCGGCGACGGATGGAGCAGCCGGGCGAGATCGTCGATCCGCGCTCCTGCCCTCACATTGATCTCGTGCTCGGCAAGCAGCCGGCCCAGATAGTCGGCGTCCTTGCGGTATGGCGCCAGGATCAGCACCTGATCCAGCGCGGGAAGGCTTTTGTCCTCGATCGTGCTCACGCTTCCGGAAGTGGGTTGTAGGGCACGACGGAAATGCCCGAGCTTTCGATGAAGAGCTCGTGGACATCGAGATCGTGCGGCCCGTGCCGCTTCTTGACGACCGTGATGTTACGCCGAAGGCGGCCGTCATGCTCGGTCAGCCTCAAGAGCAGCACCGTGTCGCCGAGGAAGCTGACATCGACGTCGATGCCGACATTCTGCCCCAGAAGGCCGTGCTGTGCGACGATCAGCATCGTCAGCACGCCGGCGCGGGCGAGATATTTCAGCAGCGACTGGATGTCGCGAACCGCCTTGTCGCGATGCGGCAGCGAGTTGAGATAGCCGGTGAAGCTGTCGATCACCACGACGCGCGTCGCATCCTCGGTGACGATGGTCTGGACGATCTGGGCGAACTCGCCGGGCGAGATTTCGTTGGGATTGAAATCCCGGATGATCAACTGGCCGGATTCGTAGAACGGCCGCAAATTCATCCCGAGCCCCTCGGAGCGCCGGAAGAAGGTCTCCAGCCGCTCCTCGAAAAGGAACAGCGCGACGCTTTCCCCGCGCTCCAGCGCCGCGGTCGAATAGAGCGAGGCCATCGTCGATTTGCCGGTGCCGGACTGGCCGATCACGAGCGTGATCGTTCCCGATTCCTGCCCGCCGCCGAACATCTCGTCGAGCGTGGCGACGCCCGACTTGATCAGTTCGGGCTTGGTCTCCTCCGCCGCCGATCCCGCGACGATACGCGGGAAGACGACGACGCCTTCCCCTTCGCGGATCGCCATGTCGTGATAGCCGTCGGCGATCGGCACGCCGCGCATCTTCGACACCTCGATGCGCCGCCGCACGGCGCCGTAATCCTGCAGCGACTTGTCGAACCGGATGACGCCATGGGCGATGCCTTCGACCTCCTCGCCATTGTTGCCTTCCCGGTCCTGGGTGTCGAGCAAGAGGGCGACGACGTTGCGCTTGGCCAGGAACGCCTTGAATCCGATCAACTCGCGGCGGAAACGGGGCGTGTCGCCGGTGATGAGCCGGATTTCCAGGAGCGAATCGTAGACGAGCCGGCTCGGCTTGTGTTCCTCGATCGCGCGCTCGATGGCCTGGCGCGTCTCGTCGAGACGCAGCTCCGCCGTCTGGAAGATCGTCTGGTCGGCGCCGCCATTGACGGCGTCGGAGGCCGACAGTTCCTCGACGCGGATGCCGTCCATCGTCCAGCCATGCGAAACCGCGATCGACTGCAGTTCGGCGGCGGTCTGCGAAAGGCTCACATAAATGCACCGCTCACCGGCCTCGACGCCGGCGCGCAGGAACTGCAGCGCCGCGGTGGTCTTTCCGGCTCCCGGCGCGCCCTGGAGCATGTAGAGGTTGGATGGCGGAAGACCGCCGCGCAGGATTTCGTCGAGCCCGGTAATGCCGGTCGAGATCGGCTTCGAAGTCTTGCGCTTGGCCATTTCGGCTCCTGTTCCATGTCCCTTCATCGTCGCTATCATCATTTGGCAAGACGGATCGACCAAAAAAGACAATCATCGGGATTTGATGCGTCTTCGGGAAACGCCGATCTCGCGAACGCCCTCGACAATTCGCGCCCGTCGGGCCAGAACGCCTCGACCAGCCCGTTATATGGAAAGACGCTCTTGCCCGTCACGATCTATGGCATCCGCAACTGCGACACGATGAAGAAGGCGTTCGCCTGGCTCGATGCCAACGGCGTCGCCTACGCCTTCCACGACTATCGCGTCGACGGCATCGGCAGGGACGAAATCGCGCGCTGGTGCGCGGCCGCCGGCTGGGAAAAGGTGCTGAACAAGGGCAGCCGCACCTTCCGTGCTCTTCCCGACGAGGCGCGCGGCGATCTCGACGAAGCCAAGGCCGTCGCCCTCATGGCCGGCGAGCCGACCATGATCAAGCGCCCGGTGCTCGACACCGGCAAGGCGACGGAGATCGGCTTCCGGCCAGACCGCTATGCCGTGCTTTTCGCCGGCTGAATCGCCAAAGCCGTTTTGCGCGATGATTTGTCATTGCGCCCTTGCAGCCCGCCACTAATCTCAGTTGAGAATGCACGCACCCGCACTTTTCGTCTCCCCCATCAGATTGGCCTTCGCCGGCATGCTGTCCATGGCCGTTGCGATGGGCATCGGCCGCTTCGTCTATACGCCGATCCTGCCCGGCATGATGGCCGCGCTCGGCCAGACGACGTCGGAGGCGGGCTTCATCGCGGCCTCCAACTATGCCGGCTATCTCGTCGGCGCGCTGATCGCCGGCGGCGGCTGGGCGCATGGCTGGGAGCGTGCCTTGTCTCTGGCAAGCCTCGCCCTGAGCACGGCGCTCTGCCTTGCCATGGCGCTGACGGACGATTTCGCCGCCTTCCTGGCGATCCGCTTCGCAGCCGGCGTCGCCAGCGCCTTCGTCATGGTCTTCCTGTCCAGCATCGTCTTCGCCGGCCTCGCACGGCTCGAGCGCAGCGACCTGCAATGGATGCATTTCGGCGGTGTCGGCGTCGGCATCGCGGCATCGGCGTCGATGGTGGCGCTTCTGGCGCTCGGCACATTCGGCTGGCGCGCGAACTGGGTCGGCGCGGCCGCCCTGTCGCTGGCCGCGCTTGCCGCCGTCTCGCTGCTCCTGCCGCGCGGCGGCGGGCAGGGCGGTTCGGCGGTCAAGGAGCCGGCGCTCGACTTCACCCCGGCGCTGAAGCGCATCGTCTGGGCCTACGGCATCTTCGGCTTCGGCTATGTCGTCACCGCCACCTTCCTCATCGCCATCGTCCGCGAAAACCAGAGCGGCTCGGTGCTGGAAGCCGTGGTCTGGCTGGTCACCGGCCTTGCCGTCATCCCGTCCGCATGGCTGTGGGGGCTCGCCGCCCGCCGCTGGGGCCTGCGGCCGGCCTTCGCGATCGGCTGCGCCGTGGAAGGGGCGGGCGTCATGGCAAGCGTCGCGCTCGGTGGCATGACCGGCCCGCTTCTCGGCGGCATGCTGCTCGGCAACACCTTCGTCGCCATCACCGCGCTCGGCATCCAGATCGGCCGCAACCTCGCCGGGTCGTCGCCGCGCAAGGTCCTGTCGGTCATGACGGCCGCCTTCGGCCTCGGCCAGATCGTCGGCCCGGTCGTGGCCGGCGTCGTCGCGGACTGGACCGGCGGCTTCTTCTGGCCGTCCGTCCTCGCCGCGCTGGCGCTCGCGGTCTCGGCCTGGCTCGCCGTGTCGTCCAAGGCCGCCGCGCAGGCCTGACCTGTCGTCCGCCCTGCGGAAACGATAGATTGAGCCGGCAGGAGGCACGCGATGCTGATTCTCATTATTGGACTGATCCTCTTTCTCGGCATCCATTCGGTGCGCATCTTTGCGCCCGGCCTTCGCGACGCGCAGGTCGCCGCGCGCGGGCTCGGCCCATGGAAAGGCCTCTACTCGCTGGTCGCCTTCGCCGGCCTCGTCCTCATCGTCTGGGGTTACGGCATCGCGCGGCAGACGGCGCCGATCCTCTATGAGCCGCCCGTCTGGACGCGCCATCTCAACCTGCTGCTGATGGTCTTCGCCTTCATCGCACTGGCCGCCTCGCAGCTGCCGGCCGGCCGCATCAAGGCTGCGCTCAAGCACCCGATGCTGGTCGCCGTGAAAATCTGGGCGCTCGGCCATCTCCTCGCCAATGGCGATCTCGCGGCCCTGTTGCTCTTCGGCACGTTCCTCGTCTGGGCGGTGCTGGACCGCATCTCGGTCAAGCGTCGCGGCGATGCCGGCCCGTTGCCGGGACCGGTCAAATGGGACGTCGCCGCGGTCGTGATCGGCCTCGTCGCCTACGCGCTCTTCGCCTTCGGTCTCCACGAATGGCTGATCGGCGTTCCCGTCATCGCGTGATTTTGCCGCCCTTTCCCCAGTGGCAGGGATTTCCCCTTCCATGAATGCGATTTTCGGCTAAAACGCTCGCCAATGTGGGCGCCGCCGTCGCGCCCTGTCTCTGGAAATGGTTGTGCTTGATGTCCGACGACAGTTTCATCCGCGAGGTCAACGAGGAGCTTCGCCAGGACCGCGCGCGCCAGATCTGGGACCGCTACGGGCTCGGCGCCCTCGGCGTCGCCGCCGTCATCGTCTTCGCGACCGTTCTCTTCGTCGCCTGGGAGTGGTGGACGACGCGCCAGGCCAACGCTTCCGGCGATCGCTTCTCGCAGGCGCTGACGCTTGCCAATGAAGGTCAGAGCGAAGAGGCGCTGGCCGAACTTTCCGCCCTTCAGGATGACGGCTATGGCGCCTATCCGGTTCTGGCCCGCTTCCGCACCGCGACGGTTCAGGCGGATGCCGGCGACCACGCGGCCGCCGTCGCCTCGTTCGACGCCGTCGCCAGCGACACGGCGATCCCGCAGGCGATCCGCGACACGGCGCGGCTGCGCGCCGGCTATCTCCTCGTCGACCACGGTTCCTATGACGACGTCGCCGCGCGCGTCGAGGCGATGACGGCCGACGACAACGCGATGCGCCATTCGGCCCGCGAGGCGCTTGCGCTGGCGGCGTGGAAGGACGGCCAGTCGGACGAGGCGCTGCGCCTCTTCGACCTCATCGTCGGCGACGAGCGCGTCTCCGCCAACATGCGCCAGCGCGCGCAGATGATGGCCGAGTTGATCCGCGGCACGCAGGAACCTTCGTGAGCTTCAAACTCGCCATCATCGGCCGGCCCAATGTCGGCAAGTCGACGCTGTTCAACCGGCTGGCCGGGCGCAAGCTTGCGCTCGTCGACGACACGCCGGGCGTGACGCGCGACCGGCGCTCGCACACCGCCAAGCTCTACGATCTCGAATTCGATGTCATCGACACGGCCGGCCTCGAAACCGCCGAAGCCGCCAGCCTCGCCGGCCGCATGCGCCAGCAGACCGAAACGGCCATCGAGGAGGCCGACGTCGTCTGCTTCGTGGTCGACGCCAAGACCGGCCTGATGCCGGACGACCGCGCCTTCGCCGACATCGTCCGCCGCTTCGGCAAGCCGGTGGTTCTCGCTGCCAACAAAGCCGAGGCGCGCGGCGCGCAGGGCGGCTTCCTCGAAGCCTGGGAACTCGGCCTCGGCGAACCCATCGGCATTTCCGCCGAACACGGCGAGGGCATGGTCGATCTGCGCGACGCCATCGTTGCGGCGATCGGCGAGGAAAAGGCCTTCGGCGAGGAAGAGGACGAGGACGACGCCTTTGCCGGCCAGCCGCTGATCGGCGAGGACGTCTCCGACGAGGACGAGGAAGCGATCCCCGCCTATGACGCGACGAAGCCGCTGCGCATCGCCGTCGTCGGCCGCCCGAATGCCGGCAAGTCGACGCTGATCAACGCCCTCGTCGGGGAGGACCGTCTCATGACCGGGCCGGAAGCCGGCATTACCCGCGATTCGATCTCGGTCGACTGGCACTGGAAGGGCCGCAAGATCAAGCTCTTCGACACGGCCGGCATGCGCCGCAAGTCGCGCGTCCAGGAAAAGCTCGAGAAGCTCTCCGTCGCCGACGGCCTGCGCGCGATCCGCTTCGCCGAGGTCGTCGTCATCGTCTTCGACGCGACGATCCCGTTCGAAAAGCAGGATCTGACGATCGCGGACCTGATCATCCGCGAGGGCAGGGCGCCCGTCCTCGCCTTCAACAAATGGGACCTGATCGAAAACCGTCAGGAACTCCTGGCCGAACTGCGCGAGAAGACGACGCGGCTATTGCCGCAGGTCCGCGGCCTCCAGGCAGTCACCATCTCGGCCGAAACCGAGCGCGGCCTCGACAAGCTGATGGATGCGATCGAGACGACCCACCGCGTCTGGAACACGCGCATTTCCACCGGCCGCCTCAACCGCTGGCTTGAAGGCGTCACGGCGCATCACCCGCCGCCGGCCGTCGCCGGCCGCCGGCTAAAGATCAAGTACATCACGCAGATCAAGACGCGCCCGCCCGGCTTCGTCCTCTCCTGCACGCGCCCCGAAGCTGTGCCGCAAAGCTATATCCGCTACCTCACCAACGAATTGCGCCAGGCCTTCGACATGCCGGGCGTACCGATTCGCATGGTGCTGCGCGCCTCTGAAAATCCCTTCGCCGGACGGGCCAAAAAGAGAACATGACGGGTCGCTCGACCTTTCGTCGTCTCATCTGCCTCTAGGTCACATTCACGCCGCACTCCTCCGCGAAACGCGGTCCATCGAGTGATTTGAGGGGACGGGCGACCGTCGATCGTTACCGGGGACATGATCACGGCACTGGGCCTGACCCAGCGGCATTAACCGCCCATAAAGGTTAATCGATCATTTTTGGCCGGTGTTGGCTTTTAGATGCGTATGGAGCGGGTCCATTGCGGGTAAGGCGTTTGTCGCGTCGCTTGAAAGGCGTTCTCGAGGGCAGGTCGGTTGCGACCCCTGCGCTTTTCGGTATCGGCATCTGGCTCGCCTTTCCCACCGCCTCTGCCTATCAGGACATGACGAGCTTCGTTTCCGGGCTTGAAACCGGCTCCGGGCGCTGGGGCGCGGTGGTAGAGCAGGCGCAGGCCGGCGCGGTCCAGCAGGCCGATCTTCCCTTCGTCGACGCGACGGTCACCGGCGCGATCGCCGGCGCGGGCCTCAAGGTTCCCGGCCTCGGTACGGTCGCCCTTCGCTCGCAGGATGGCGAAAAGAACAAGCGCCCTGACGAGGACCGCATCAACCGCTCCGGCAAGCAGGGCCGCATCCTGAATATCGCGCCCGTCTCGCCGCCGAAATTCTTCAACGCCGGCTCCATTCTGGAGCGCACCTCGTCGCTGCACGATCCCGAGCCCGAATATGCGATGGCTTTCGTCAAGCCGGAGATCGAGGGCAAGGAACTCGACATCGCGCTCGCCTTCCATCCGACGCATCGGGCGATCGAAAACGACATGCCGGTGATGCTCGCCTCGCTCGTCACCAGCGAGAAGGCCGACATCCTTGCCACCGCCTATGCGCCGGCCGAGCCCAACTACGCGACGGCCTCGCCCTTCGCGAGCCTTTTGAAGGGCGAGGACCCGACCGGCGGCCGCTTCATCCCGCCGATGGCGCCGGGCGATCATGCCTGGATGAAGATGCCGCTCCCCGCCCACGTCTTTTCCGACAAGGAACAGAAGTGCCTCGCCGAGGGCATCTATTTCGAGGCCCGCGGCGAAGAGGTGAAAGGCCAGGCGGCCGTCGCCCAGGTGATTCTCAACCGCGTCCGCGCGCCCGCCTATCCGAACACGATCTGCGGCGTCGTCTACCAGAACCGCTCCTGGCGCAACCGCTGCCAGTTCTCCTTCGCCTGCGACGGCACCAAGCCGCGCGTCACCAGCCAGCGTCACTACAAGCTCGCCCAGGAAGTCGCCATGGCGGTCACCGCCGGCAAGATATTCCTGCCCGAAGTTGGCTCCTCCACCCATTATCACGCCACCTATGTCAGCCCGCGCTGGGCGCGCACCATGGACAAGGTGAAGAAGATCGGCCTCCACATCTTCTACCGCACCAAGGGCGGCGGCTGGAGCTGATTTCAGGCCCGCCGGCGCGGTCGGGCGAGGCGATTCTCGGCCGGGTCGCCTGCGCGCATTGTCGCAGCCCGCTAATTGACTGATTTTCCTCGCGAAATCCCGCCCGATTCAATCCCCGGCCGTGGCTTGACTGGCGCGGGTGCCCTGAATATGTTGCGCGCGACTTTGAAGCGGTAAGCCAAGATGGATGCCAGGCGGGTCAGGAGGTTGCGATGGCCGACATGAACGGGCCAGGCGGAACCGGCCGGACAGGCCCGGAGCCGGATGGCAGCGGAGACGATCTCGAACGTCGCCGCCGCGAGCTCGACGCCAAGCTGGCGGTGAAGCGACCGGCGAAGGATGTCGAGGCGAGCGGTCCGAGAACCGGCGGAATGGCCGGCATGGGCAAGGCCCTGCGACTGTCGAGCGAGTTCATCGCCGGCGTCGTCGTGGGAGCGGCCATCGGATGGTTCGTCGACACGGTGGCGGGCACGACCCCCTGGGGTCTGATCGTCTTTCTCTTGCTCGGATTTGCCGCCGGGGTCCTGAACGTCCTTCGCTCCGCCGGTGTCGTCGCGGAACGCGGGGTCGAGCCGCCCGACGGCGGCCGGGACTGACACGAAACGTAGCTTTATCCGGCGCTTCGGCGCCGACATCTTTATCGAGGGGCGCCTGATGGCCGAAGATCCGATCCACCAGTTTCAGATCTCCAGATTGATTCCGATCGAGATCGGTGGGCTCGACTTCTCCTTCACCAATTCCTCGCTCTTCATGGTCGCCACCGTCGTGACCACGGGCGCCTTTCTCTATCTGACGACGTCGAGCCGCGGTCTGGTGCCGAGCCGCACGCAGTCGGTTTCGGAAATGTCCTACGAGTTCGTCGCCAACATGCTGCGCGACGCGACCGGGCCGCAGGGCATGCGCTTCTTCCCGCTCGTCTTCTCTCTCTTCATGTTCATCCTCGTGGCGAACATGTTCGGCATGGTGCCGTACTTCTTCACGGTGACGAGCCACCTCATCGTCACCTTCGCCCTCGCCATGATCGTCATGCTGACGCTGGTCGGCTACGGCCTCAAGACGCATGGCGCGCGCTTCTTCAAGCTGTTCGTGCCGCACGGCGTGCCCGGCGTTCTGGTGCCGCTCGTCGCTTCGATCGAGGTCATCTCGTTCCTGTCGCGCCCGATCAGCCTCTCGGTTCGTCTCTTCGCCAACATGCTGGCCGGCCACATCACGCTGAAGGTCTTCGCGGGCTTCGTCACCACCTTGAGTGGCCTTGGCGCGTTCGGCGTCATCGGCGCGGTTCTGCCGCTGCTTTTGACCATCGCGATCACCGGTCTCGAATTCCTCGTCTCGTTCCTGCAGGCCTATGTCTTCGCGGTCCTGACCTGCATGTACCTGAACGACGCCGTCCATCCCGATCATTGATCGGACGGGGTTAGCCATCACCGGCCCCTGGGCCGACCATCTTCCAACCGGCATGAATGATGCCAAAGCGAATCCAAAAAGGAGTTTCAAAATGGAAGTAGAAGCAGCACGCGCTCTCGGCGCAGGCATCGCCTGCCTCGGCATGGCCGGCACCGCCCTCGGTCTCGGCAACATCTTCGGCAGCTACCTCTCGGGCGCGCTCCGCAACCCGTCGGCAGCCGACGGCCAGTTCGGCCGCCTGATCTTCGGCTTCGCCGTGACGGAAGCTCTGGGCATCTTCTCGCTCCTCATCGCTCTCCTCCTCCTCTTCACGTAAGATGAGGTCCGGCCGGCGGGCGCAGCCGCGCCCGCTCGCGCCGCCATTTGCGAGTGCTGAGACCCGCCGGTCAATTCCGTTGGCCGGCAACATGAGCAGGGGATGCACATGTTCGTAACGCCTGGATACGCGCAGGAGACCGCTCCCGCCGAAGGCGAATTGCAGACCGAGATTCACGAGGAAGGCCACGGCGAGGCGGGTTTCCCCCCCTTCGACACGTCGACCTACCCGTCCCAGCTCCTGTGGCTGGCGATCACCTTCGGCCTGTTCTACCTCTTCCTGCAGAAGGTCGTGCTCCCGAGGATCGGAAACATCCTCGAGGTTCGCCGCGACCGCATTGCTCATGATCTCGATCAGGCAGCGCGCAACAAGGAAGAAGCCGACGCCGCGGTTGCTGCCTACGAGCAGGAACTGGCCGATGCCCGCACCAAGGCGCACGGCATCGCTCAGTCGGCGCAGGACGCCGCCAAGGCCGACGCCGAAGCCGAGCGCAAGTCGGTCGAGGCCGATCTCGAGCAGAAGCTGGTCGAGGCCGAGCGTCGCATCGCCATCGTCCGCGAAGCGGCGATGAAGGATGTCGGCACGATCGCCGAAGACACCGCCGGCGCCATCGTCGAGGCGCTCATCGATCGCAAGCCCGACGACGCGGCAATTGCCGCGGCCGTCAGCCAGGTTCGATAGGAGCCCGCCATGGACGCAACATTCTGGGCCACAGTCGGCCTCGTCATCTTCATCGGCATCGTCCTTTACCTGAAGGTGCCGGGCAAGATCGGCTCGACCCTCGACCAGCGCGCCGAGCGCATCCGCAACGAACTCGAAGAGGCCCGCCGCCTGCGTGAAGAAGCGCAGCAGCTCCTCGCCGAGTATCAGCGCAAGCGCAAGGAAGCCGAGCAGGAAGCGGGCGACATCGTCGCTGCCGCCAAGCGCGAAGCCAAACACCTCGTCGAGGAAGCCAAGGCGCGGACGCAGGAATACGTCGCCCGTCGCACCACGCTCGCCGAGCAGAAGATCGCCCAGGCCGAACGCGACGCCGTCAACGCCGTCCGCTCCAACGCCGTCGACATCGCGGTCGCCGCAGCAGCCAAGCTGCTCGACGAACGCGCCGATGCCGACGTCAAGGCCCAGCTCTTCAAGTCGTCCCTCGACGACGTGAAGGCCCGCATGAACTGACCCCGGTCAGACATGAAATTCGAAGAACCCCGCTCCGGCGGGGTTTTTTGTTGCGGGGTCCTGCGTCCTTCGAGGCTCGCCCGTTGAAGATGTGCCGAGCGCGGCGAAGCCGTGCGGGCTCGCACCTCAGGATGAGGACCGTTGTTGGTCGCCCGCAATCGCCATGCACTCGAGTCGCAATCGTCCTCATCCTGAGGTGTGAGCCCGCACGACACCTCGGTTGAACCGCGCACCTTCGACGGGCGAGCCTCGAAGGACGCACGACTTCGATCAAGTCTCGGATACAAGTGGCTGACAGAGGCGTTTCCTCGCCCCCATGAAATGGGGGAGAGGTGGCTCGGGCGAAGCCCGAGACGGAGAGGGGGTCTTTAGCTAAACGCGCCCCGGCAAAGCCCGAGACGGAGAGGGAGACCGCGACCTCCGCCGAAAAGCGCCGCTATTCCGCCGCGTCCAATCTGAACGGCGCAAACGACAGCCGGTGCAGCCGCGCCGCCGGCCCATGCACCTCGATCGCCGTGCGATGGCGCACGGTCGCATAGCCCATATGCACCTCGAACCCGTACGACACGTGGATCGTCGCCGTGCGCGACATCATCCGGTCGCGCGTCACCTTGGCGATGATTGACGCGGCGGCGATCGACTGCGAGCGCTGGTCGCCCTTGACCACCGCCTTGCCGTCGCATTTGAGCCCCGGCGGAATGTCGCGCCCGTCTGCGAGCACCAGCTTCGGCTCGACGGCCAGCAGCGTCACGGCCCGGCACATGGCTTCGAGGCTCGCCTTGCGGATGTCGGAACAATCGATCGAAGCGGCCGAAACCGACGCCACCGATACAGCTAGCGCCTTCTTCAGGATCTCGTCGAACAGCGTCTCGCGCTCGCCATGCGTCATCCGCTTGGAATCGTCGAGCCCCTTCGGGATGCGTTTCGGATCGAGGATCACGGCCGCCGCGACCACCGGGCCGGCGAGCGGCCCGCGGCCGGCCTCGTCGGTTCCGCAGACGGGCCACAGCCCCTCGCGCTCGGCAGCACGCTCCATCCGGAAGTCCGGACGGACGGGCAGGTCGAAAAGCAGCGGAGAATCGGAGCGCGGGCGAGCCATGTTGCGGCAATGCTCGCATTGCGTCCGATTCTCCGCAAGTCCTTCCCGGCCGTGGGGCGGGGCGGGAAGGACACCGTCGGCAATGATTGGGGACAAGCCGGACGGAAACGGGAAACGACGAGAGAACGACGCTAGAGCAGCGTCAGTTGTTCTCCCTGTTTGAGAGGCGGCACGAAGAGGTCGGTGCGCAGCTTCAGCCTTTGGGTGTTGAGTCCGAGCCGCCTGGCCGCAAGCTCGAAGCGCCGCCCGATCTGCCAGGCATAGGGACCCGCGCCCTTCATACGCTTGCCGAACTCGGCGTCATAATCCTTGCCGCCCCGCATCGACCGGACCAGCGACATCACATGGCGGTAGCGATCCGGATAATGCTGCAGCAGCCAGTCCTTGAAGATCGAGCTGACTTCCAGCGGCAGGCGCAGGATGACGTAGCCCGCTTCCTTGGCGCCGGCCGCCGCCGCCGAATCGAGAATGCGCTCGATCTCGGCATCGTTGAGGCCGGGAATGACCGGGCCGATCATGACCGAGGTCGGGATGCCCGCCTCGGACAGCGCCCGTACCGCCTCCAGCCTGCGTGGCGGCGTCGCCGCCCTCGGCTCCATCGCCCGCGCGAGCTTGCGGTCGAGTGTCGTCACTGACAGCGCCACCTTGGCGAGGCCCTTCTCGGACATGCGCGACAGGATGTCGATGTCGCGCATGACGAGCGCCGACTTGGTCACGATGCCGACCGGGTGGTTGTGCCGTTCGAGCACTTCCAGCACCTCGCGCATGATGCGCCATTCCTTTTCGATCGGCTGGTACGGATCGGTGTTGGTGCCGATCGCGATGGTCTTCGGCTGATAGCCGTCCTTCGCCAGTTCCTTTTCGAGCAGGCGCGGCGCGTCCGGCTTGGCGAAGAGCTTCGATTCGAAGTCGAGCCCGGCCGAAAGCCCCATATAGCTGTGCGTCGGCCGCGCAAAGCAGTAGACGCAGCCATGCTCGCAGCCCCGGTACGGGTTGATCGAGCGGTCGAAGGAAATGTCGGGCGAATCGTTACGGGTGATGATCGTGCGCGGCTTTTCGATCTGCACGTCCGTCTTGAACGGCGGCAGTTCCTCGAACGATCTCCAGCCGTCGTCGAAAACATGCCGCTCGAACTTTTCGAACCGCCCGCTCGGATTGACGCCCGCGCCGCGCCCGCGCCGCCTGTCCGGCACCACGCGCAGGCCGCTTTCCTCGATCATCGCATTGGCCATGTGCGCATCTCCGCTTGTGAAAGCGGCAACGTCGGCTCGTCTGATCTGTTCCATGTCGCTCTCCTGGCGCCGCGTCGTCGGCGCGTCGGGAATCGGCGTTTCGATGAAACAATTCCTATCGGCCGAAAAAGAACAAAGCAAGAACTTTCTTCGTCCCGCGCGCGTCTGGCCACCTCATTCGGGTTGCGCTAATGAAGGGCATGATTTCGGTCCTCATCGAGACGAAGAACGACGAAGACGGGCTGGCGAAGACGCTGGCCTCGCTCGTGTCGGGCGCCGTCGAAGGGCTGGTGCGCGAGGTCATCGTCTGCGATCTCGGCTCTTCCGACGGCACGGAAGCGGTGGCCGAACACGCGGGCTGCGTCTTCCTTCCAGGCGTTCGCAGCGAGGATGCGGTGGCCAGGGCGCGCAGCGACTGGGTCCTGATGCTGGAACCCGGCGCGCGCCTCGTTCCCGGCTGGGTCGAAGCGGCGCGCGAGCATGTGGCGGTCGCCAAGGGCGCAGCGACTTTCTCGCGCTCGCGCCAGACCGAACTGCCGTTCTGGTCGAAATGGCTGAAGCGCCGCGAGCGCCACGCCGAAGGCCTTCTCATGCGCAAGAATGTGCCACCGAAGGGCAGGCCGCTGCGGCTGCGCGCCGAAATCCACGCCGTCTGATCAGACGACCTGGCCCGCTCCGCGCTTAAGATGTTCGTCCAGCCGTGGCATGATTTCCACGAAGTTGCACGGCATGTGGCGATAGTCGAACTGGTCCTTCAGGATGCCGTCCCAGGCGTCCCGGCACGCGCCGGGCGAGCCCGGCAGCACGAACACGAAGGTCTGGTTCAACAGCCCCGCCGTCGCTCGGCTCTGGATCGTCGAGGTGCCGATCTTGTCGGCCGAGATCTTGTGGAACAGCGCCGAGAACCCGTCCATGCGCTTCTCGAACAGCGGTTCGAGCGCCTCGGGCGTCACGTCGCGGCCGGTGAAGCCGGTTCCGCCCGTGGTGATGATCGCGTCGATCGCCTCGTCCCTGGCCCACGAATTCACCTTGGCGCGGATCGCGGCGATGTCGTCCTTGACGATGTCGCGCTGCGCCACCTCGTGCCCCGCGGCCTTGATCCGCTCGACCAGCGTCGCGCCGGACTTGTCCTCGTCGAGGCTGCGCGTGTCCGAAACGGTCAGCACGGCGAAAGTGACGGCGATGAAGGGGCGTTCGCTCATGGTTCGATCCGTCTCCTGAAGCTTCCCGAGGCATGACTTTGCGTGGCCACCACAAACCACGAACCCTTCGCGGCCCGCATTCGTTCCGCCGCCCGCTCGGCCGCGCCATCATCCGCAAACACCCCGAAACACGTCGCGCCCGACCCCGACATCCGCGCAAAGGCCGCGCCGGAACGCTCCAGCATGTCGAGGCATTCGCCGATCTCCGGCGCATAGGCAATGGCCGGCGCCTGCAGATCGTTGCGCGTTGCCCGCAGCCATCCGATCACGTCGCCTTCCGGAAAACCCGGCAAAGGCGCATTGTCGGGCGAGGGCAGGCGGCGGAAGATTTCGGAGGTCGGCACCTCGATGCCGGGATTGGCAAGCACCAGCGAAAGCGCGGGAAAGTCCGGCAGAAGCTCGATCCGCTCCCCGATCCCCCGCGCGCGCAAAGGTTCCGCTGCAAGGCACATCGGCACGTCCGCGCCGAGCTTCAGCCCGATCTCCGCCAACCCATCGTCGCCGGACATCCCGGCAAGACAAGCTGCCGCATCGCTCGACCCGCCACCGATGCCGGAAGCGGGCGGCAAGTTCTTCGTCAGTCGCAACGCCAGCGGCTCGCCCGCTCCATGCGTCGCTCGAACCGCATCCCGCGCCTTGATGACGAGATTGCCCGCATCGGTCGGAACGCCTCTCGCAAACGGCCCCTCGACCTCGAAACTGTCCGCCGCCGCCGTCGCGATCTCCAGTTCGTCGCCGAACCGCGTGAACACGACCAGCGAATCGAGCAGGTGATATCCATCCGCCCGCCGGCCGGTCACATGCAGCGCAAGGTTGATCTTCGCCGGCGCGCGCAGGCGCAGGCGTTCCATCAATTCGGCCGTGGCCGGATCAGTCCTTTGCAACCCGGTACTCGCCGGTCGCCGGGTCCTTGACGAGCGTGCCGATCGCGCCGGTGCGCGCCTCGCTCTCGTTGCGCCGTGCACGCGCCGTGATCTTCTCGGCCTCGCGGACGAAGCGCCGGTAGCCGAGCACCGCTGCGGCTCCGACGGCCGCGAAGAAGAGTAGCTGGGGCATCGCGTTCATCCGCTCCCGATCATCACGCAGTGGGCATGACAGAACACATCCTAGGCATTTTCGTGATCGCGATCAAAGCCCGTAGCGGCTCCAAAGCGCCCGCTCGCTCGCCGTATCGGCGATGCCCTGCGCCGCCGAATGCGCGATCTCCTGGCTCAGCCCGCCAAGGCCGAGCTTGCGGCCGAAAAGCCCGCGCGGCATTGTGATGCGCTGCATCCGCGTCTTTTCGCCATAGCGGTCCTTCAGCACCTGCCGCATGTCGCCGAGATGGTCGACGAGGCCGAGTTCGAGCCCCTTTCGCCCGCTCCAGAAAAGCCCGGTGAAGAGGTCCGGATGATCGGCGAGCTTCGACCCGCGGCGCTCGCGCACGAGTTCGATGAAGGTCTCGTGAACCTCGAGCTGCAGCGCCTTCAGCTTCTCGATGTCCTCCGGCCGCTCCGGCTTGAACGGATCGAGCACCGACTTGTTCTGCCCGGCCGTGTGCACGCGCCGCTCGACGCCGATCTTCTTGATCAGATCCTGGAAGCCGAACGAAGCCGAGACGACGCCGATCGAGCCGACGATGGAGGAGGGGTCGGCGAAGATCTCGTCGCCCGCGCAGGCGATCATGTAGCCGCCGGACGCCGCAACGTCCTCGACGAAGACGAGCACGGTCTTCTTCTTTTCGGCGGCAAGGTCGCGGATGCGCTTGTAGATCAGCCGCGACTGGACCGGCGAGCCGCCCGGCGAATTGATCGAGATCGCGACGGCCGGTGCCTCCTGAACGGCGAATGCCTTTTCGATCAGCCCTGCCGTCGTCGCCAGCGACAGGTTCTGCCTGAGGGGGCTCGAACCCGACATGATCGCGCCATGCAGCCGGATCACCGGAATGGTGACGGCTGTGGAGCGCAGCGATTTCGGAAGGATCTTGTTGACGAGGCGTCGCACGTTCGGTCGGTCTCCTGTTGCCCTCTCCATGTAGGGCTGATGGGCGGTTGCGCAATGCAACGCATGGGGAGCCGTCGGGATGCGCCCGTCAGGAGAAAAGCGCGCGCTCGCCGTTGATCGCCCCATCCGCCTCGGCCGAAAAGCCGTTGCCCGTCGCGCCATGCAGCGTCAACGCCTGCCCAATGGAGAGCGCGCCGCGCTGTCCCCGCCAAGCGCGAAAGACGATGCGGATCGCCGCCTTGCCCGGCCGCGGGTGAATGGCCATCAATTCCGCGCTGCCGAACCGGCCCTCGATCGCCGCCACAATCGCACCGAGCGACGCCGGGCGGGCGATGATCGCCAGCCCCCCGCGCGGCCGCACGATCGCGGCGGCCGTGCGAACCCATTCCTCGAAAAGCCCGTCCGTCATCACATGCGCCGCCTTGCGCATATCGTCGGGGGACGACCGGTCGGCGGCGTCGTTATAGGGCGGGTTCATGATGGCGAAGTCGCAGCAATTGTCGCCCAGCCCGGCCGCGATCCGCGCCTTGCCGCGCAACGTCACGTCGGCCTCCAGAACGTCAGCGCGAGCCGCAAGCGCCGAATTCTCCGCCACCTCCAGAGTCGCGCGCGCGAAACCCGCCATGTCCGCTTCGCGCTCGACGAGCAGCGCTCTTGCATCGGGACATCGCGCCAGCACCGCCAGCCCCGCCGCGCCGGCGCCAGCGCCGAGATCGGCGACGCGCCCTGCAAAGCCGTCCGGCACCGCCGCGGCGAGTAGCATGGCGTCGAGCCCGGCCCGATGCCCGCGCCCGGCCGGCTGGACGAGATGGAACCGCCCGCGGTGAAACGCGTCGACCGTCTGCGACGTCACGGCTTCAATTCGTCGACGATGCCGGCGTCGGAGAGCACGCGGCGGGCCTGCGCGAGATCGTCGTCGACCACCATCACCCGGCGCGGCAGGATGCCGAGCGAGCCTTCGAGAATGCTCATATTCTCGTCGGCGACGAAGAAATCGATATCGGCGTCGCGCAGCAGCGTCTCCACGAAGGAGATGAGGACGATATCGTTTGTGCGCATCAGTTCCTTCATGGCTTCCTTTCGTGCGGCTCATACTTATGTAACGACCTGAAAGCGCACCCGAAAGCCCGGCATTGCGCCAATTCGCCTCTTGCCCGCACCAAGGCGCCGCCATATGGTCCGCGCCGACCCGGCAGGCCGGACGGCAGATCCCTTGGGAGACGGTTTTGAGCGTAGTAGTGAACATCGGCAGCACGCGCCAGGACACGGCATCGATCGATGCTCTCCTGGAGATCACGCGCGCCGATATGGCCAAGGTGAACGAGCTGATCCTCGCCAAGGCCGGCTCCAATGTCGAGATGATCCCGCAAATCGCCAACCATTTGATCTCGTCGGGCGGCAAGCGCCTGCGGCCGATGATGACGCTCGCCGCCGCGCAGATGTTCGATTATGCCGGCGACGGCCACGTCAAGCTCGCCATGGCGGTCGAGTTCATGCACACGGCGACGCTTCTCCATGACGACGTCGTGGACGAAAGCGCGCTGCGCCGCGGCAGGAGCACCGCGCGCATGATCTGGGGCAACCAGGCGAGCGTCCTCGTCGGCGACTATCTCCTCGGCCAGGCCTTCCGCGTCATGGTCGATGTCGGTTCGCTCGATGCGCTCGACGTCCTTTCCTCCGCCGCCTCGGTCATCGCCGAGGGCGAGGTGATGCAGCTCGGCGTCGCCAAGAATCTCGAGACCACCGAGGACGACTATCTGGCGGTCATCAAGGCGAAGACGGCCGCATTGTTTTCCGCCGCCGCCGAAGTCGGCCCCATCATCGCCGGCGCGTCGAAGGCGGACCGCGCGGCGCTGCGCTCCTACGGCGTCAATCTTGGTCTCGCCTTCCAGCTCGTCGATGACGCGCTCGACTACGGCGGCAACGCCAAGGACCTCGGCAAGAACGTCGGCGACGATTTCCGCGAGGGCAAGGTCACGCTGCCCGTCATCCTGAGCTTCCGCCGCGGCACGGCCGAAGAGCGCGCCTTCTGGAAGAGCGCCATCGAGAATGCCGAGAGCGACGACGCCGCGCTCGAAAAGGCCCGCGGCCTGATGGTGAAGTATGGCGCCATCAACGACACGATCGCCCGCGCCCGTCACTTTGGCGCCATCGCCCGCGACGCGCTCGCGCCGCTTCCCGACAGCGCGCAAAAGCGCGCGCTGGTCGACGTGATCGACTTCTGCATCAGCCGGGTTTCCTGATCGCTCGCCGGCTTTCGACCGGCAGGGTGACTGGAACGTGAAATCCGGACGATTGAAGCGCGACCCCAAAAAGGCCATGCTTTGCAGGAACGCCTAGCCCTCCGTCTGGGCCAATCGATCAGGAAGGGAAGCGATGCCGCGCTCCACCGATAAAGTCCTTGCAGCTCTTGCACTTGCATTGGGGCTGTCAGCCGCCGTCCCCGCACTCGCGCAGGACGACGCCGCGGCCCAGGACCGAATCAGCGTCAACTCCTTCTCCGGCGCCTATCTCGCCGCCCGCGCGGCCGAGGTCGACAACGATGTCGACCGCGCCATCGCCTACTACCAGCGCGCCCTGTCCTTCAGCCCCACCGACGAGGCCATCCAGCAGAGCCTGATGATGCTCCTGATATCGCGCGGCGATTTCGAGGAAGCGCTGCCGCTCGCCGAGGATCTGCGCGAAGTGCCCGACATCGAGCGCTTCTCCAAGCTGGCGCTGGCGGTCGATGCGATCCGCTCGGACGAGGGCGAGGAAGCGCTCGGACTTCTCGAATTCGAGCAGGAATCCGATCTCGACCGGCTCATCACCTCCATCATGCGCGCATGGATCGAAGTCGGCATGGGCGATGCGGACGCCGCTCTCGCACGCCTCGACGGCGTCGAGGGACCGCCCTGGTACGCGCTTTTCGTCGACTATCACCGCGCGTTGATCGCGGCCGAGGCCGGCCGCGCCGACGTCGCCGAACAGGCGTTTTCGGCGGCGACTGTCAGCCTCGAAGCCGGCGGCGCCGCGCCCGAAGTGTTCCTGCGCGCCCACGAGGCCTATGCCCGTTTCCGCGCCGCGAACGGCGACAAGGACACCGCCTTGAACATTCTCGCCAAGGCCGACGAACTCGCGCCCGACCGGGTGACGGTCGTCGCTCTTCGCACCGAGATCGAGGCGGGCGAGGAAATCGCCCCGCTCGTCGCCGGCACCGAGGCCGGCGCGTCGGAAATCCTGCTCAACCTTTCGACCGCGCTCAATCGCGGCGGCGGCGAAGCCTTCGTGCGGCTCTATCTGCACTATGCGCTGGCGCTGCAGCCGGCCAGCGACGCCGTGCTCCTCCAGCTTGGCGGCATCGCCGAGATGCAGCGCAACTCGGAAGAAGCGATCGAGATCTACGGCCGCATTCCCGAAGATTCGCCGATCCGGCAGGTCTCTGAACTGCAGGTCGGCTTGAACCTCGCCGATCTCGACCGCCACGACGAGGCGGTGGAGCATCTGGAACCCTTGCTCGACGCCGCACCCGACGACCGCCGCGCCTATCTCGCGCTTGGCGGCGTCTATGCCTCGCAAGAGAAATTCGCGGAGGCTGCGGAAGTCTATGACCGCGCCGTCGCCCGCATCGACACGCCCGAGGAGGTCGACTGGAACCTCTACTACCAGCGCGGCATCGCCTATGAGCGCATCAAGCAGTGGGACAAGGCCGAGCCGAACTTCAACCAGGCGCTCGAACTCTACCCAGACCATCCGCAGGTCCTGAACTATCTCGGCTATTCCTGGGTCGACATGAACATGAACCTGGAGGAGGGGCTTGCCCTCATCCAGAAGGCTGTCGATCTGCGCCCGAGCGACGGCCACATCGTCGATTCGCTCGGCTGGGCCTACTACCGCCTCGGCCGCTACGAGGAGGCGGTGACCGAACTCGAACGCGCGGTCAGCCTGATGCCGAGCGACGCGATCCTGAACGATCATCTGGGCGACGCGTACTGGAAGGTCGGACGCCGCCTGGAGGCGACGTTCCAGTGGAGCCACGCGCGCGATCTCGAGCCGGAAGAAGACCTGCTCGAGGACATCAATCGCAAGCTGCGCGAAGGCCTCGTCGAGGCTGCTGCCGAGCCGGACGCCGAACAGGATTTCGCCAGCCTCGCGCCCGAGCCCCAAGCCTCCGCCGAGCCCGAAGCACCCGCCGCCCAGGTCGCCACCACCGCACCCGTCGCCCCTGCGCCCGTCGATGCGACCTACGCGGTCGGCCCCGGCCAGTCCCTCTGGGACATCGCCCGCGAACGCCTCGGCGACGGCAACCGCTATCGCGAAATCCTCGACTTGAACCCGGATTTGCGCGGCAACCCGAACCTGCTGCGGCCGGGCCAGACGCTGGTGCTTCCGCAGAATTGAGGGGGCGCTCGGGTCGGAAACGCAGTGGGGTTGATGATTCGAGGCATGGATTCCTGTGACGAGCGCAGGAATGACGTGCTTGAATTTGCACAGCCAATTTCAGACTTGACCTTGCAGCCAACCGTCAACGTCCGAGATTGCAGAATCCCTTGATGCCGTCATTCCTGTGCTTGTCACAGGAATCCATGCGATACGTTCTCCGCTCGCTCGCCGGCTCCAACCTCACGCCCGTAACGCTGCCCCGAGCCTACCCCCCATACCGCGGCGGCACCGGGCACTGCACCCACTGTCCATTCTCCCGGATCGAGCACTGCAGCCGCGTCTCCGACAATTCGCGCGCTGCCGGGTTGGTCTTCGAGCACACGCAGTTCGTCTCCGGCAGGCGCACCACGTCGCAGGCCGGCGTGACGCACAGATATCCGGTCACCGGATCGTTCTGGTAGCCGTCAGTGCCGCCCGTCGGAAAGTTCTGCGCCAGCACCGCGCCGCCGATCATGATGCCGGCGGCAAGGGTCGCGAAAAATGTCGTTCTCATGCGATGTCTCCTGTCTGTCGAGCTAGAATCGGCCCGCCCGCTGCAACTTGCAAGCGCCGTCGCGATCAACTGGACGTGCGCCGCCCCGATGCTGTAGACCTCACCGCAATCACGCTGGCGAATACGAAGAGTTTCATGACCGCGCCCCACATGCACCCCTCGCGCTCCTTCCAGGGGCTCATTCTGGCCCTGCACAACTATTGGGCCGACTATGGCTGCGTCGTGCTGCAGCCCTACGACATGGAAGTCGGCGCGGGCACCTTCCATCCGGCGACGACCCTGCGCTCGCTGGGTCCGAAGCCGTGGAACGCGGCCTATGTCCAGCCTTCGCGCCGGCCGAAGGACGGTCGCTACGGCGAAAACCCGAACCGCCTGCAGCACTACTACCAGTATCAGGTGATCCTGAAGCCGAACCCGTCGAACCTGCAGGAGCTTTATCTGGGTTCGCTGAAGGCCATCGGCCTCGACCCGCTCGTCCACGACATCCGCTTCGTCGAGGACGATTGGGAAAGCCCGACGCTCGGCGCCTGGGGCCTCGGCTGGGAATGCTGGTGCGACGGCATGGAAGTCTCGCAGTTCACCTATTTCCAGCAGGTCTGCGGCATCGAATGCGCGCCCGTCTCCGGCGAACTGACCTACGGCCTCGAACGTCTCGCGATGTATGTTCAGGGTGTCGACAACGTCTACGATTTGAACTTCAACGGCCGCGAGGGCGCGGAGAAGGTCACCTATGGCGACGTCTTCCTGCAGGCCGAGCAGGAATATTCGCGCCACAATTTCGAGCACGCCAACACGGCGATGCTGTTCAAGCATTTCGAGGATGCGGAGGCCGAATGCCGGGCTCTGCTCGATGCCGGCGCGCCGAAGGCGGGCGACAATGCGACCCTCCACAAGATGGTCCTGCCGGCCTACGACCAGGCCATCAAGGCCTCCCACGTCTTCAATCTTCTCGACGCGCGCGGCGTGATCTCCGTCACCGAGCGCCAGAGCTACATCCTGCGCGTGCGCAATCTGGCCAAGGCCTGCGGCGAAGCGTTTCTCCTGACCGACGCCGGTGGCGCCAATCTCAAATTGGAAGTTGCATAAGATGGCAAAGACCCTGCTCGAACTCGCCGGCGCCAATTTGACGCCGCCCGCTTTGTCCGAAACCGCGCTCGTCGTCATCGACGCGCAGCGCGAATATGTCGACGGCAAGCTGCCGCTGCCAGGCGCAGCGCCCGCACTGTCGAACATCGCCCGCCTTCTGGACAAGGCCCGCGCCGCCGGCGCGCCGGTCGTCCATGTTCAGCACAAGGGCAAGGCCGGCGGCCTCTTCGATCCCGCGACCACCTCCTTCGCACTCGCCGATCAGGCGGCGGCGACGGACGGCGAAACGGTCGTCGAAAAGGGCCTGCCCAACGCCTTCGCCGGCACCAACTTGAAGGACGTGCTCGACGCGACCGGCCGCAAGCGCCTCGTGCTCGCCGGCTTCATGACGCACATGTGCGTCTCGTCGACGGCCCGCGCCGCGCTCGACCTCGGCTTCCAGACGGTCGTGGTCTCCGACGCCTCCGCCACCCGCGACCTGCCTGTTCCCGGCGTCGAAGGCGAGGTGCTGACGGCCGACGATCTCCATCGCGCCGAGCTCGCCATGCTCGCCGACCGCTTCGCCATCGTCTGCACCACGGACGATCTGGCCGGCTGAAAGCCCCGCTTTTCAAGCCCTTGCCGATGATCTAGCCTGCGCCCCTCGCCAACGGGGACACGCAGCATGGATTTCGGCATCGGCACGATACTTCTCATTCTTCTGGTGCTGGTCGCCGGCTACGCGATCGTCACCTATAACGGCCTCGTGCGCGCCCGCCAGCTCGTGCGCGAGGCTTGGAGCGGCATCGACGTACAGTTGAAGCGCCGCGCGGACCTGATCCCGAACCTGATCGAGACCGTGAAGGGCTACGCCACCCATGAGCGCGGCACCTTCGAGGAGGTGACGGAGCTGCGCGCCCGCGCCCAGAGCCTGCCATCGGACGATGTCGCCGGCCGCGCGCAGGTCGAAGGCATGCTCTCCCAGGCGCTCGGCCGCCTGCTCGCCGTCGCCGAGGCCTATCCGGATTTGAAGGCCAACCAGAACTTCATGCAGCTCCAGACGACGCTCGAAACGCTCGAAGGCGAAATCCAGATGTCCCGCCGCTACTACAACGGCGCCGCGCGCGACCTGAACATCAAGGTCGAGAGCTTCCCGTCCAACCTCGTCGCCGGCGCCTTCGGCTTCGAAAAGGCCGAGTATTTCGAGATCGAGAACCCGGAAGACCGCGCCGTCCCGAAGGTCTCCTTCTCCTGAGCCCTGGCATGACGCGCATCCTCGCCTCGCTCCTCGTCCTTCTGACGCTCGCCTCCGGCGCGCTGGCGCAGGAAGAGATCACCGCCTTCCGCGCCGACATCGACCTTGCCGCCGACGGCACGATTGAGGTCACCGAAACGATCACCGTCAACGCCGAGGGCAACCAGATCCGCCGCGGCATCTTCCGCGACTTTCCGCTGCGCTTCGAAGATGCGGACGGCCGCCTGCGCGAGGTCGATTTCGACATCCTCTCCATCACCCGCGACGGCGACGCCGAGCCCTACGCCACCGAGCGCGGCTCGGGCATCGTGCGCGTCCGCATCGGCGACGCCGACACGCTCCTCGCCCCCGGCCTCCACACCTACGAGATCACCTACGCGACCGGCAGGCAGATCCGCTTCTTCGACACCCATGACGAACTTTACTGGAACGTCACCGGCAATGGCTGGGATTTCCCGATCCGCGACGCCGTCGCCGACATCCGCCTGCCGGACGGCGTCTCGGCCGACGATGTCACCTTCTACACCGGCGAATTCGGCTCGACCGCACAGGACGCCTCCGCGCAGACCCTCGACGGAGGCAACCGCATCGTCGTCGAGGCCGATGCGACCCTGGCACCGCGCGAAGGCCTGACCGTCGCCATCGCCATGCCCAGGGGCTCCATCGCGCCGCCCACCGCCGCGCAGGAGCGCGAATGGTGGCTGCGCGACAACCGCGCGCTGCTCATCGGCGCGCTCGGCCTCGCCGTCGTCCTCGCCTACTATCTGTGGGCATGGACCCGCGTCGGCCGCGATCCGCCGGCCGGTATCCTCGTGCCGCGCTGGGAGTCGCCGCAGGGCATCTCGCCGGCGCTGACCAACTACATCGAGAAGCGCGGCTTTCGTGGGCAGGGCTGGGACGCGCTCTCCGCCGCGACGATCAACCTCGCGGTCAAGGGCCATGTCGAGCTCGACGACCTCGATGGCGACCTGACCATCCGCCGCACCGCAAAGCCCGCCGCGAACCTTCCGGTCGGCGAGGCGGCGATCCTCGGCCACCTGCCGCAGGAGGGCGACACGCTCACCGTCGACAAGGCGAACGGCACGCGCGTCGTCGCGGTCGGCGCCTCGTTTCGCGCGGCGATGGAAAAAGAGCACCGCAACCGCTTCTACCGTCACAACCGCTTCTATGTCTTTGCCGGCATTGCGCTTTCGGTCCTGACGCTGGTCGCCTTCATCGCCTTCGGCGGCCTCAGCGAAGGCCTTCTCGGCCTGATGTTCGCCGCCGCCATTCCGGCCATCGTCCTCTCCGTCTTCGCCGTCAATTTCGGCCGCCGCCTGCGCAGCGCCACCTCGCTCGGCGGGCGCCTGATGGCGGTCGTAATGATGGGCTTTGCCGGCTTCGTCGTCTTCTCCGGCCTCAGCACCACGATCCTTTCGGTCATCCTCGACCCTGCCGACGTCATGCCGATCGCTGCGATCCTCGGCATCGTCATGGTCAACGTCATCTTCCTCTTCCTGATGGGCGCGCCGACCCCGCTCGGCCGAAAATCGATGGATGAGATCGCCGGTCTCAGGCAATATCTGACGGTCGCCGAGGAAGAGCGCATGAACATGCAGGGCGCGCCTCAGATGTCGCCCCGCCATTTCGAAACCCTGCTTCCCTATGCCGTCGCGCTCGGCGTCGAAAAGCCGTGGTCGCGCGCCTTCGACGCCTGGCTGACGACGGCGGCCGCAACCGGCGCCGCCGTCGGCTACGTCGCGCCGTCCTGGTATCACGGCCACGGCTTCGACGGCGGCTCAATCGGCTCGACCATGGGCGGCCTCGCCGGCTTGCTCTCCGACAGCTTCACCGCCTCGCTGCCCGCGCCGACGAGTTCGTCCTCCGGCTTCGGCGGCGGGGGAGGTGGCGGCGGCTTTTCCGGCGGCGGTGGCGGCGGGGGAGGCGGTGGCGGCTGGTAATTTCCGCCGCAGCCCATGACAACCGGCTGTCCTCTTGCTAGAGGCTGCTCTCCAATTGCATCACCAGCATCGCGACCCGTCCCATGCCCGACCTTCTTCTTGAACTCCGTAGTGAAGAGATTCCCGCCCGCATGCAGCGCAAGGCGGCGGGCGATCTGAAGAAGATGGTCACGGATGGTCTGGTCGAGGCGGGCCTGACCTACGAGGCCGCGACCGAATACTGGACGCCGCGCCGCCTGACGCTCGACATCCGCGGCCTCACCGCCCGGTCTAAGGACGTGCGCGAGGAGATCAAGGGCCCGTCCGTTTCCGCGCCCGAGCAGGCGATCCAGGGCTTCCTGCGCAAGGCCGGCCTCGCCGACGTCTCACAAGCCCACACCCACACCGATCCGAAGAAGGGCGCGTTCTACGTCGCCCATCTGGTCAAGCCCGGCCGCCCAGCCGAGGAGATCATCGCCGAGATCGTGCCTGCCGTCGTGCGTGCCTTCCCCTGGCCGAAATCGATGCGCTGGGGCGCGGCGTCGTCAAAGCCGGGCTCGATGCGCTGGGTCCGCCCGCTGCAGTCCATTGTCTGCACTTTCGGCCCGGAAACCGAAGAGCCGGTCGTCGTCGATTTCGAGATCGACGGCATCCGCTCGGGCAACGTCACCTACGGCCACCGCTTCCACGCGCCGAACGCGATCACCGTCCGCCGCTTCGACGACTATGTCTCGAAACTGGAGGCCGCGAAGGTCGTGCTCGACGCCGAGCGCCGCAAGCGCATCATCCTCGAAGACGCCAAGAACCTCGCCTTCGCCTCCGGGCTGGAGCTCGTCGAGGACGAGGGGCTTCTGGAGGAAGTCTCCGGCCTCGTCGAATGGCCGGTCGTGCTGATGGGCGAATTCGAGCAGGACTATCTCGCGATCCCGCCGGAAGTCATCCGCCTCACCATCCGCGCCAACCAGAAGTGCTTCGTCGCGCGTCCGCAGGGCGCTGCCGACGGCCTCGCCAACCGCTTCCTCCTCACCGCCAACATCGAAGCAACCGACGGCGGCAGGGAGATCGTCCACGGCAACGGCAAGGTCGTGCGTGCGCGCCTCTCCGATGCCGTCCATTTCTGGAAGACCGACCAGTCCGACCTGCCGGACCTGAAGCAACTCGGCGCATCGGCCGAAAAATTCGGCCTCGACCTGTCGAAGCCGCTCGACCAGCGCATGGCCCGGCTCGACCATCTCGGCGTCACCTTCCACGCCAAGCTCGGCACGCAAGGCGAGCGCGTCGCGCGCATCGCAACGCTCGCGCGCGAACTCGCCCCGATCGTCGGCGCCGATCCCGACCTCGCCGCCCGCGCCGCCGTTCTCGCCAAGGCGGACCTGACGACCGAGATCGTCGGCGAATTCCCCGAACTCCAGGGCGCCATGGGCCGCAAATATGCGCTCCTCCAAGGCGAAGACGCGTCGGTCGCCGCCGCCCTCGAAGACCACTACAAGCCCCAAGGCCCCTCCGACACCGTCCCCACCGACCCCGTCGCCATCGCCGTCGCCTTGGCCGACAAGCTCGACACGCTGGTCGGCTTCTGGGCCATCGACGAAAAGCCGACAGGTTCCAAGGACCCCTATGCGCTGCGCCGGGCGGCGCTGGGTGTGATCCGGATCGTGGTGGAGAATGGGGTGAGGCTAAGCCTGAGATCAGATGTCAGCGATGGCATCGAATTTCTTGCAAATCAGATTGCCGACTCCGGTAGGGCTGCAATTTCAGAACGTCAGAATGACGGAACGATCGTCCTTAGACGTGCCAAAGACCGGGTGCTCGAAGACACCAATCCTGTCTTCCGCTTTGACCGGCAATTGGTTCGAACTGGTCTTGAGAGGGGCGAGTTCGCAATTCTCAACGACCCCATGGGTCGCGATCGACTTGAGTGGAAGCCTCGCCATCTCATCGTGGCGGACCTCCTCTCCTTCTTCCACGACCGCCTGAAGGTCTACATGCGCGACAAGGGCGCGCGGCACGATCTCATCGACGCGGTGCTGTCGAGCGGCCAACACCCCTCATCCGACCACGCTTCGCGTGGCCACCTTCTCCCACAAGGGGAGAAGGAAGGGCGCGGCGGCGCGGCAGCCTTCCCCTCGCCCCTTGTGGGAGAGGGTGGATCGGCGCGCAGCGCCGAGACGGGTGAGGGGTATTCGTCGAGCGATGACCTTCTCCTCATCGTCTCCCGCGTCGCAGCCCTCGGCATCTTCCTCGATTCCGAAGACGGCAGGAACCTCCTCGCCGGCACCAAACGCGCCGCGAACATCCTCGCCGCCGAGGAAAAGAAGGGCACCGCGATCGCCGCCGCGGTCGATCCGTCGCTCTTCCGCCAGCCGGAGGAAAGTGCGCTCTTCGACGCGGTGAACCACGCCGAGAGAAACGCGACGCAAGCGATTCAAACGCAGGACTTTTCCGCCGCCATGCTGGCGCTTTCCGTGCTGCGCGCGCCGGTCGATGCGTTCTTCGAGGCGGTGCTGGTCAATGACGAGGACCAGGCGGTGCGCGCCAATCGCCTCGCGCTGCTCGCCCGCATCCGCGCTGCAACGGGTGCCGTCGCGGATTTTTCGAAGATCGCGGGCTGACCCTTATTCGAGCGCGCCGCCATTGGTCTCGGCTTCGACCTCGACGTCCGGCGCTTCCGCAGCCCGCGGCGCGATCACCGGCGCCGCTCCGCCCGAAATCCCGCCCCGCATGACCATCGGCGTGACGACGCGCTTGGACTCGGCCTCGGTCGGAACCACCGCCTCGACCTCAGGCTCCGCCGCCGTTCCGCGCTCGATGATCGACGGCGCGGACCCCTTCAGTTCCTGAAGAACGCTGATCGAACCGGCTTCGGCGGCGAGCGGCAGGGCGGCGAGAAGGGACGTGGCAAGAAGAACGCGTGACATGGGCTTCCCGGCAATCGGACTGGCTGAGGACCGCATCACGGCATCAAATCCTTAACAATTCGGATGAGCTTTGCCTTGCGGCATCAATTTCACGGCGTTAATCCGGGCCCGAAAAGGAATCCCGGATCAACGACTTCGCCGGGAGAGATGAATCGGAAGATTGATTTGGCGGACATCGTGAACGGCGAGGCGGGGCTGTCCCGCGCGGTGGAGCTTCTGGCGGCGGGCGAGACGGTCGCGTTGCCGACCGAGACCGTCTACGGCCTTGCCGCCGACGCCACCAGTGGCGAGGCGGTCGCGAAGATCTTCGAGGCCAAGGGCCGCCCGCGCTTCAATCCGTTGATCGTCCACGTCGCCGACATGAAGATGGCGGCCGACATCGCGATCTTCGACAGCCTGTCGCGCAAGCTCGCCGCCGCCTTCTGGCCGGGCCCGCTCACCATCGTCCTGCCGCTCCGCATCGGCCACAAGATCCATCCGCTGGTCTCGGCCGGGCTCGATACGGTCGGCCTGCGCATGCCCGATGGGCTCGCGCATGAGGTGATCGCCCGGCTCGACCGCCCGCTCGCCGCCCCCAGCGCCAATTCCTCCGGCCGCATCAGCGCGACGAACGCCGCCGCCGTTGCGGCCGATCTTGGGCCGAAGATCCCGCTCATCCTCGATGGCGGCCCGACGCCCGTCGGCGTCGAATCCACCATCGTGAAGATCGAGGACGGCATGGTGCGCCTCCTGCGCCCCGGCGGCGTCTCGGCCGAAGACATCGAGGCCGTCGTCAACACGCCGCTCCTGCGAGGTCCGTCCGAGAAGATCGAGGCGCCCGGCATGCTCGCCTCGCACTATGCGCCCGCAGCCGCCGTTCGGCTCGGCGCGACGGCGCTGATGCCGGGCGAAGCGCTGCTCGCCTTCGGCTCCTTCGCCATCTCCGGCAGCCCGCTCGCCACGCGCAACCTCTCGCCCTCCGGTGATCTGCGCGAGGCTGCCGCGAACCTCTTCTCCCATCTCGCCGAACTCGACGCCTCCGGCGCCTCCACCATCGCGGTCACGCCGATCCCGAAGCACGGCCTCGGCGAGGCTATCAACGACCGGCTCGCCCGCGCCGCCGCGCCGCGTGACAATCCGGCCGCCGCCAAATAGGTTTCGGCCATGCTGACCACGCCGCCGCTCGATTCCGCCCTCCTGTCCAGATTTGTCGCCATCGTCGGCGAGAAATACGCGATCACCGACCCCGTTGCCCTCGTGGCCTATCTCGTCGAGCCGCGCGGACGCTATGCCGGCACGTCGCCGCTCGTCCTGCGCCCGGGCACGGTCGAGGAAGTATCGGCTATTCTCAGGCTCGCCACCGAAACGCGCACGCCCATCGTGCCGCAGGGCGGCAACACCGGCCTCGTCGGCGGCCAGATGCCGGATGGCACGGGCCGCGAGATCGTCCTCTCGCTCGGCCGCCTCAACCGCATCCGCGAGATCGACCTTCAGTCGAACACGATGACCGTCGAGGCCGGCGTCATCCTGCAGACCATCCAGGAAGCGGCCGACGAGAACGGCCGTCTCTTTCCCCTCTCGCTCGGCTCGCAAGGCACCTGCCAGATCGGCGGAAACCTCTCGTCCAATGCCGGCGGCACCGGCGTCCTTTCCTACGGAAACGCCCGCGAACTCTGCCTCGGCGTGGAAGTCGTCCTGCCCACCGGCGAGGTGCTGGACGATCTGCGCAAGCTGAAGAAGGACAACACCGGCTACGATCTGAAGAACCTCTTCGTTGGCGCCGAAGGCACGCTCGGCATCATCACTGCCGCCGTGATCAAGCTCGTCCCGAAGCCGAAGGGCCGCGAAGTCTCATGGATCGGGCTCGAAAGCCCGCAGGCCGCGCTCGACCTCTTCGCCATCGCGTCCGACCGCGCCGGCGCGGGCCTCACCGCGTTCGAACTGATCCAGAAGCGCGCCCTCGATTTCACCCTGAAGCACATCCCCGACACGCTCGACCCGCTCTCCGGCCCGCAGTCGTGGCACGTGCTGATGGAAATCTCCTCCGGCCGCTCGGCCGAGGACGCCCGCACGCTGATCGAGGAAATCGTCGGCGAAGGGCTCGAAGCCGGCCTCGTCGCCGATGCCACTCTCGCCATGAACCTCGCCCAGGGCGAGGCCTTCTGGAAGCTGCGCGAATCCATGTCATGGGCGCAGGCGCCCGAAGGTGGCTCCATCAAGCACGACATCTCCGTCCCCGTCGCCGCGATCCCTGCCTTCATCGAGGAGGGCGCCGCCGCCGTCCGCTCCGTCGTGCCCGACGCCCGCCTCGTCTGCTTCGGCCACATGGGCGATGGCAATCTCCACTTCAACGTCACCCAGCCCGAAGGCGGCGACAGGGACGCGTTCCTCGCCCGCTACCGCGAGATGAACGACGCCGTCCACGCCGTCGTCCGCGCCATGCACGGCTCGATCTCGGCCGAGCACGGTATCGGCCGCATGAAGCGCGACGAACTCATCGCCACCGCCCCGCCGATCGCGATCGACCTGATGCGCCGCATCAAGGCCGCCTTCGATCCCGCCGGCATCATGAATCCGGGCAAGATCATCTGATCCTAACGGCTTGGAAACACAGCTTTCCCAATCCTTTCATGGAGTTGGAAAGCGATAACCATCCGGCGCATCCAGACAAATTTAACCGAAAATCTAAGGCCGACGGTAACAGCCCGCGCCTAGTCTCCAATCCAACGAGGCGGAAAACCGCCCGCGAGAAACCGCCAAAGGCGGCTCTCAGGAGAGACAGGAAGGCGAAACATGAATACGGGGCTGAAACCAGCCTGGGCGGGCCGCGACATGCGGCTCGATCCCTTCAGGCTGCCGCAATCGACGACATATGCCACGCAGGACGCCTTCGGCGACGTCTCCTTCGAGATCGACCGCCGCCGCGTGACCATCCACCGGATTCTGGAAAAGAGCCAGCTTCCCGTCACCGTCGTCCTGCCGGCCAATGCATTCAAGGGCGTCGCCGCCCGCGCCATCGAGGACGGCGAGGGCCAGGTCACGGTCACGCTGGAACTGATGCACAACGACCCGATGCTCTCGGTCCCCCTTCTCGTCGCCCACGACCTCGACGACGTCGCCGCCGACTGGCGCGCCTGGGCCGAGGCCTACCAGCTTCCCATGCTCCTCTTCGAAGCCGACGGCATCGCCCGTTCGCTGGAAGAATCGCTCGGCGCGGTCAAGACCGCCCCCGTCAAGGACCGCCGCAAGCGCCGCGGCTCCACCCACAAGCGCCCGCGCTTCCTCGCCCGCCGCAAATTCGGCAATCTCGGCATGCGCCTCGTCGTCGACGGCGACGAAATCATCGCGCGTCGATAGAGCGCTGATCCTCCCCCGTTTACGGGGGAGGTGGCCCGCTAGGGCCGGAGGGGGCCCAGCCTAGATGGCCGCCACGACGCTCCCCAACACCAACCCGCCGAAGATCAGCCAGCCCACCGTCGAATTCGACTTGAACAACCTGAGACACTGGTCGCCGTCATCGATGTCGGCGACCACGATCTGCCGCGCCATATGCGCGGCCGCCGCCGCTAGCCCGAGATAGGCCGGCCACGCGACCTCCGCCACGGCGAACGCTGCGGCGAAAAGCGCCAGCGCTCCCGAATAGAGCGCCACCAGCCACGGTTTCGTATTCTCGCCGAACAGCCGCGCGGTCGAGCGCACCCCGACCAGCGCATCGTCCTCCCGGTCCTGATGCGCATAGAGCGTGTCGTAGCCGATCACCCACAGGATCGACCCGAGATAGAGCAGCGCCGGCGCCAGTGAAATGGAGCCGAAATGCGCCGCCCAGCCCATCCATGCGCCCCATGAAAATGCAAAGCCGAGAAAGAGTTGCGGCCAGTCCGTATGGCGCTTCATGAATGGGTAGATCGCAACCGTACCCAGCGAGGCGATGCCCATCCCGACCGCGAACCAGTTGAACTGCAACAGCACGACGAGCCCGACGAGGCATTGCCCGAACAGGAACGCCCAGGCCTGCCTGCGCGACACCTGACCGGACGGCAGCGGCCGCGAGCGCGTGCGCGCCACCATCGCGTCGATGTCCTCGTCGACGATGTCGTTATAGGTGCAACCCGCGCCCCGCATCGCGATGGCGCCGATCATGAACAGCGCGAGATGCCAGACCGAAGGCAACTGCGCCGCTACCCCGTCGCCCGCGTCGAAAAACGCCGCTCCCGCCAGCGCCGCCGACCACCAGCAGGGCCACAAGAGAAGCCACCAGCCGATCGGCCGGTCCCACCGCGCAAGCTGCGCATAGGGCCAGAGCCCCTGCGGCAGCGCGCGATAGACCCAGTGTCCCGACGGCGCATCGGCCACGCGCCCGCGCGCGCCTTTGGATTGGATCGTTTCCATCGCCTTCGATTGGCAGGGCAGGCCGGCAGCGTCAAGCAATCCGTTTGCGCAATTCTTGATGTACGCCTATATGTACATTTCCATCGGAGGCTACCGCCATGATCGTCGCCAATCTCACCGAGTTCCGCGCCAACATCGCCCGCTACATCGAGAAGGTGCTGGACGATCGCGACAAGCTCATCGTCACCCGCCGCAACCGCGAGCCCGTCGTCGTCATGCCCTTGTCGGAATGGGAGGGAATGCAGGAAACGCTGCATCTCCTGTCGTCGCCCGCCAATGCCGAGCGCCTGCGCGCCTCCATGGCGGAAGCTGACGCCGGCCGCTTGATTGAACGTGAGTTGATCGAGCCGTGAAGCTTCAATGGACCGAGCAAGGTTGGGACGACTATCTCTATTGGCAATCCAACGACGTCGACATGGTCGCCAAGATCAATGTTATGATCAAGAATGCACGCCGCAGCCCGTTCCGCGGCCTCGGCAAGCCCGAGCCCCTGCGCAACGACATGGCCGGCTGGTGGTCGCGCCGCATCGACAACGAACATCGCCTTGTCTACCGCGTCACCGGCAAGGGCGATGCGCAGGCGTTGGAAATCGCAGCCTGCCGCTTCCACTACGGCCGCTGACTTGACCTCGCTTCCGCCACCCCCTATCGCCGCCTCTTGAAGCTGAAACGAGGGCGGTCATGAACATTCTTCTCATCGGTTCGGGCGGACGCGAGCACGCGCTGGCCTGGAAGATCGCCGCGTCGCCGATGCTGACCAAGCTCTATGCCGCGCCCGGCAATCCCGGTATCGCCGAGCATGCCGAATGCGTGACGCTCGACCTCGATGACCACGAAAGCATCGCCACCTTCTGCAAGTTGATGGCGATCGACCTCGTCGTCGTCGGCCCGGAAGCGCCGCTTGTCACGGGCCTCGCCGACGTGCTCGCCAGTCACGGCATCCGCGTCTTCGGCCCCTCGGCCGCCGCGGCTCGTCTGGAAGGCTCGAAGGGCTTCACCAAGGATCTGTGCGCCCGATACGACATCCCCACCGCCGCCTACCAGCGCTTCAACAACGCCCCGAAGGCGAAAGCCTACATCCGCCGGCTCGGGGCGCCCATCGTCATCAAGGCCGACGGTCTGGCCGCCGGCAAGGGCGTCACCGTCGCAATGACGCTGGACGAGGCGCTGGCCGCCATCGACGATTGCTTCGAAGGCGGGTTCGGGGAGGCGGGCGCTGAAGTTGTCGTGGAAGAGTTCCTCGAAGGCGAGGAGGCCTCGTTCTTCTGCCTTTGCGACGGCAGGACCGCGCTGCCCTTCGGCACCGCGCAGGATCACAAGCGGGTCGGCGATGGCGATACCGGGCCGAACACCGGCGGCATGGGTGCCTATTCGCCCGCCCCGATCCTGACGCAGGCACTCATCGATGAGGTCATGCGCACGATCATCGAGCCGACGATGAAGGGCATGGCCGAGATGGGCGCGCCGTTCTCGGGCGTGCTCTACGCGGGGCTGATGCTGACGAAGGACGGTCCCAAGCTCATCGAATACAACACCCGCTTCGGCGATCCCGAATGCCAGGTGCTGATGATGCGGCTGAAGGAGGATCTCCTGATCCTGCTCAACGCCGCCGCCGACGGCCAGTTGGCGCACATGTCGGCGCGCTGGCGCGACGAGGTCGCGCTGACCGTCGTGCTGGCGGCCGAAGGCTATCCGTCGACGCCGAAGAAGGGCAGCGTCATCCGCGGCCTCGACAGGGTCGGCAACGAAGTCGAAATCTTCCACGCCGGCACGGCGAAAAAGGGCGACGACCTCGTCGCCAATGGCGGCCGTGTCCTCAACGTCACCGCCATGGCCGGCACCGTCCGCGAAGCGCGCGACAAGGCCTATGCCGCCATCGACCGGATCGACTGGCCGGAGGGCTTCTGCCGCCGCGACATCGGCTGGCGCGAGGTCGAGCGGGAGACACGCTGACGTCGATTTTCCATCGCGTCGCCCCATGCTCATCCCATGTCGCATTCCAGCTTCCAAAGCCTCCGCGCGAATGCTTCAATGCGGCCAGTTCAGGTGCCGCCTCCGGATGATGGGGGCGGAGAATTGGGAAGCCGGTGAAAAGCCGGCGCTGCCCCCGCAACGGTAAGTGGAGTGACGTCGCAACGGGAGCCACTGGGCATTTTTGCCTGGGAAGGTGTTGCGACAGGTCGACGGAGCGATCCGAAGACCGGCTTCTGAGCCCGGAAACCAGCCTGAATTCGTGAAAACCGACTGATCGCGGTGGGCGGTCAAGGGGCGGATGCGCGCGCGGTCGAAACCGTCGCGCCTTTCTCCTTCGAAATCTCCACCAGTTCAGTCCTTGCATGAAGGCAGGACAGGACATGGATGCGCGCAACGAAATGCTGGACCGGCTCCAGCGCCGCAAACCCGGCTACAGCCTCGAGCAGGCGTTCTACACCGACCCGGACCTCTACCGGCTCGATCTCGATCTGATCTGGTACCGCGACTGGCTCTTCATCGGCCATGACTGCGAATTGCCGAAGCCCGGCAGCTATTTCACCGTTCAGATCGGCGATTATCCCGTCGTCGTGGTGCGCGACGCCAAGGGCGCGATCCGCGCGTTCCACAACACCTGCCGCCATCGCGGTTCACGCGTCTGCACGGCGGCGAATGGCACGGCGGCAAAGCTCGTCTGCCCCTACCATCAATGGACCTACGATCTCGACGGCCGTCTCGTCTTCGCCCGCCAGATGGGCGCCGAATTCGACGCCTCGCAATTCGGCCTGAAGCCGGTCGCCTGCGAAAGCGTTGCCGGATATCTCTTCATCTGCCTCGCCGATGAGCCTGCCGACTTCGCGCCCGTCCGCGCGCAGGTCGAGCCCTATCTCGCGCCGCACCGGCTGACGGAAACGAAGGTCGCCTTCGAATCGACGATCGTCGAAAAGGGCAACTGGAAGCTCGTCTGGGAAAACAACCGCGAGTGCTATCACTGTGCGGGCAATCACCCCGAGCTCTGCAAGACCTTCCCTGAAGCGCCGACCGTCACCGGCGTCCAGGCTGCCGAGAGCGACCCCGAGATCGTTGAGCATTGGCAAAAATGCGAGGCGGCGGGCCTGCCGTCCAGATTCGAGATCGCGGCGACCGGCCAGCATCGTGTCACCCGCGTGCCGCTCCTGCGCGACGCCGTCAGCTACACGATGACCGGAAAGCGCGCGGTGAAGAAGAACCTCTCCGACACCGTTGCCACCGACCGCATCGGCTCGCTCCTTATCTTCCACTACCCGACGACCTGGAACCATATCCTCGGCGACCACGCCGTCACCTTCCGCGTCCTGCCGATCAGCGCGACGGAAACGGCGGTCACGACCAAATGGCTCGTCCACAAGGACGCCGTCGAAGGCGTCGACTACGACCTCGCCGAACTCACCCATGTCTGGACCGAAACCAACGACCAGGACCGCCGCATCGTCGAAGAAAACGCCTTCGGCATCGCCTCGCCGGCCTACCAGCCGGGGCCGTATTCCGAAGAACATGAGGGCGGCGTGATGCAGTTCGTGGATTGGTACTGCCGCTTTGCCGAGGAACGGCTGACGGGCGACCGGCTTGCCAGGGACGCCAAGCCGGCGCTGCGGTCGGTGGCTTGAGCGACATGTTCAATGTATCCGCCAACACCCCCCTCTGTCCTGCCGGACATCTCCCCCTCAAGGGGGGAGATCACGCGATGGCAATGGAAGCGCCGTTCTTACAACGTTGCAGAACGCGTTCGATCACAACGAGATTGATCTCCCCCCTTGAGGGGGAGATGTCCGGCAGGACAGAGGGGGGTGCGACGGGGTTCCACCTTCGTGGTGAACAGAAATGACCGCCCACCTCTACAAACACCTCGACGAAATGACCCCCTGGGACGACCGTCTCCAGGTCCTCGAATGCCTGCGCGTCGTCGACGAAGCCCCCGACGTCAAGACCTTTACCTTCCGCTCCGACAGCCAGACCTGGTTCCGCTACCAGCCCGGCCAGTTCATCACGCTGGAACTGCCCGCCGCGCCCGATCCGCTGATGCGTACCTACACGCTGTCCTCCAGCCCTTCGCGGCCCTTCTCCATCGCCGTCACGGTCAAGGCGCAGAAGGACTCGCTCGGCACGCGCTGGATGTTCGATCACCTGCGGCCCGGCGACCACATTCGCGCCTTCGGCCCATCCGGCACCTTCTCACTGCACAATCATCCGGCGGCGAAGTACCTCTTCATCTCCGCCGGTTCAGGCATCACGCCGATGATGTCCATGCTGCGCTGGCTGAACGATTTCACCCCGCAGACCGACGTCGCCTTCGTCAACTGCGCGCGGCGGCCGGAGGAGATCATCTTCCGCAAGGAACTCGAGCTTCTGGGCGCGCACATGCCCGGCCTGTCGCTGGGTTTCCTGATCGAGGAGCGGTCGAGCCGCGAAAGCTGGTTTGGTCATATGGGCCGCATCGACGCGGTGCGGCTTCCGCTGCTGGCGCCCGATTTCCGCGAGCGCGAAATCTTCTGCTGCGGCCCCGATCCATTCATGCGCGCGGTGCGCGAAATGCTGGAATCGGCCGGTTTCGACATGGCGCATTACCATCAGGAAAGCTTCGGCGCGCCGGCGATCGAGCGTATCCAGGCGCCGTTCGAGGAAGAAATCGCGGCCGAGCCGCCTGCCGACGCCCAGCCGGTGCGCTTCGCGCTTTCAGATATCGAGACATCCTGCCTTCCGGGCCAGACCGTGCTCCAGACGGCCCGTGCCGCCGGCATTCGCATCCCCGCAGCCTGCGAATTCGGCCTGTGCGGAACCTGCAAGACCATGAAGACTTCGGGCGAAGTCGAGATGAGCCACAATGGCGGCATTCTCGATCACGAGATCGAGGAAGGCTACATCCTCGCCTGCTGCTCGCGCCCGCTCGGCCCCGTCACGGTGGAGGCGTAGGATGGGTCAGGCACGCCAGTTCGGCCTGACGCCGGCACCCTCGCGTCCCGCACTCGTCCCGCGCCGGCAACCGGAACCCGAGGAGGTCTTCCTCGCATGGCTGATGTGGCTCCCGGCCGACGCCGACCGGCGGCAGGCCGCCGCGCGGGAGGTCAGCCGCATCGATGCGAGCGACGCGAGAGGCGAGGGGCCGGCGAGGCTCCGCGCCCTCTTCGCCGACCTCGCCGCCGGCTGATCAGCCGCGCGCCTCGGCGAGCGCGGCGGGCAGCTCGCGCTCGAAAATGTCGATCTCGGCGTCTGGTCCAACGGAAACGCGGATGCAGCGGTCGAGCCGTGGGGCCATCGGCTTGCGCACGAATACGTCGCGCGCGATCAGCGCCTGCATCACCTTCAGCGCAAATGCGCCGTCGCTGCCGCAGTCGATCGCGACGAAATTCGTGGCGGAGGGGATCGATTGGAGCCCGTTGTCGGTCGCGATCTTCGTCAGACGATCCCGGCACGCGGCAACCTGCGAAATGACGCTTTGCAGATAGTCGTCATCGCCCAGCGCTGCCGCAGCAGCCACCTGCGCCATACGCGTCATGCCGAAATGATTGCGCACTTTCTCGAAGGCGTTGATGGTCGTTGCCTCGCCGATCGCATAGCCGCAGCGCAGGCCGGCGAGCCCGTAAGCCTTTGAAAATGTGCGCATCCGCAACACGTTCGGCCGCGTCACGTCGAGCGGCGGCAGGGTACCCGCCGGCGCCGTCTCTCCATAGGCCTCGTCCAGCACCAGCATTGTCGTGTCCGGCAGCGCGTCGATGAAGCGCTGGATGTCCGCCGCCGGCCACCACGTTCCCATCGGATTGTCGGGATTGGCGAGATAGACCAGCGGCGCATTCTCGCGTTTGACGGCTTCGAGGAGGGCGGACAGGCTCTCGCGATCGTCCTCGTAGGGCACCGCGACGAGGCGCGCGCCGAACCCGGCGACATGGTAGTTGAAGGTCGGATAGGCGCCAAGCGAGGTGACGACGGGGGCGTTTTTATCGGCCCAAAGTCGCACGATCAGCCCCAAAAGCGCGTCAATTCCTTCGCCAATGACGATGTTTTGGGCTGAAACCTGGTGCTTTTCAGCCAGCTTTGCCCGCAATTCGGCACTTTCCGGGTCGCCATACATCCACATTTCGCCCGCTGCGGCTGCGATGGCGGCCTGCACTTTCGGCGACGGCCCGAACCCGCTCTCATTGGCTCCGATCCTCGCCTTGAAGGCCTTGCCGCGCGCGCGTTCCTGCGCTTCCGGCCCGACGAAGGGCACGGTGGCGGGCAAGGTTTCGGCAAGCGGGGTGAGGCGAGGGCGTATCATGCGGCGGGCTCCTGAATCTGTGCCGTCGCACTACTCTCCAACATGTTGAATGACAACAAAAAAGGCCCGCCGAGATGTCTCGACGGGCCAGGTCTGGGAGGTGCAGGCTAGAAAATCAGCGGCCGCCGCCGAACTGCCCACCGGCGAACATCTCGCGGATCGAGTTGAACGAGGTGTCGAGGGAGACCGACGCAACGAAATATTCGCGGTTGAAGTTCGAGTCGTGGTAGCGCACGTCGAAGGTGATCAGGTCGGCATAGGTGTAGGACAGGCCCACATTCCAGTCGACCGTGTCGTCGAGGTCGAACCGGTTGCCGATGCCGCCCGAAAGGGTGAAGTCGTAGGGCAGGACGAGCGCGGCCGTCGCGACGCCGTAGGTCGTGTCGAGTTCGAAGTCGTGATAGAGCTCGAGGCCTGCCGAAAACTCTTCCGTGAACTGGTAGCTCGGCTTGATGTAGGCCTCGCCGCAGCACTCGCCGGTCTCGTCGTAGAAGTAGTGGACGTAGCCGATGTCGACTGTCAGGTTTCCGAAGGTCGGGCGGATACCGGCATAGACGTCGATCTCGATGTCGTCCGGAGCGATGTCGACGCCCGACGCCCACACGCCGACATAGGCCCAGTCATAAGACGCTTCGACATAGCCCTGCAGCGTCGGGCCGTCGGAGTTGGCGACGCCGCGCGAGACGTAGCGCGAGGTGAAGGTGGCGCCGAAGGCGATGTCGATCGCGGAGGCGACGTCTTCTTCCAGGACGACCGGCGCTTCATAGACGACGGCGTCGGCGGCGATGGCGGGAAGCGTGGACACGGCAGCGATTGCGAAGGCGGCTGCCGAGGTGCGGAACAGGTTCATTGGACCCCCAGGAGATGTCTCGAAGACATCGCGCTCGCCAACCCCTCCGGTCTTCTGCGCCATGTCGCTGAGCAAACTGTGCGGGAAAAATTCGCCGGCGCAATTGGGAAGACTGCCAAAATGTTGCGTTGCAATAGCCTGTTGCACCGTTGCAACGGTAACTGCGCATCGCGTATGCATCGACCCTGTTCGGCAGGACTTCGTTAATCGATCTGCCGCGTTCTTAGGCAGTTTCGAGCGCCCGCGCGAGCTGACTGAGCGCCGAGATTTCTCGTGCGGTGCAGGAATCGTCGCTGGCATCTGGGCGCGACGAGGTCTTCGCGATGGTGATTCGGCTGACCGGATCGACCCAGACCCACTGTCCGTGGATGCCGACGCCGCAGAACGAGCCGCGCTCGTCGCCGACCTGATACCAGCAGGAGCGATAGCGGCCATTGGCGAACATGTCGGCGAAATTGCCGTCGACCCAGGCTTGGCGGTTGCCGTTCGCGAGCATGTCGTCGATCCATTCGGCCGGAATGATCTGCTGGTCTGCCGCATTGCGCCCGCCAAGGCGCACGAGATCGCCCAGCCGCGCGAGGTCCTCGACCGTGATGCAAACGCCGCCGGCGGCCCGCGCCGTGCCGACGCGGTCGACCGTGACGTAGGACGCGCCCGTCATGCCCATCGGCTTCAACAGGCGTTCGGCGAGATAGTCGTGGTAGCGCCGCCCGACCGCCCGCTCGATGACGAGGCCGAGAAGGTCGGTGTTGGGCGAGGCGTAGTAGAAGCGCTTGCCATGATCGCCGCTATTGCGCGCGGGCAGGGTGGCGAGGAACTCCTCCATCGTCTGCGCGACGGTGTCGGCCCGTTCGGGGTTCCAGAGCATCGCGCGGCGATAGCGGTCGAAGGCGCTGTCCTTGTCGGTGTATTCCTCGTCGAAATCGAGATCGACCGTCATGTCGAGAAGGTCGCGAACCCGCGCGCTGCCATAGGCGCTGGCGGCGGGCATCGGAACGTAGTCGGTAATCGGCGCGTCGGCGTCGAGCAGCCCGTCGTCGACGGCGATGCCGGCAAGCATTCCGGTGACGGATTTCGAGATCGAGAAGATGACGTGCGGGCGATCGAGATCGGCATGGGGCGCATGCCAGTCTGCGATCACCTTGCCGTCGCGCAGCACGACGAGCGCGTCGGTCCAAGAGGCGCGCAGATAGTCGGGAAGCGTCGTGGCGTTGCCGTCGATCCGGAGCGCGATGCCGTCGATGGCACCGCTGCCGACCGCGCCCCCCGCGCGCTCGCGGGCGGAAGTCATCGTCGCGACGGGGACGAATTCGCTGACGGCCTGGAAGCTCAGCGTGCTGAACGGATGTTCGCGCCAATTGGCGAGCGTGACTTCGTTGCGCGAAACCTGGTCGATCGTCATGATGCCTCCATCCTCTTGCCCACGGTCAAACGCGGTTTCGCCCATCAGTCAAGGTGACTGGCATTGGTCCAACGGATACCGCAAGTTTGCCGCGCCGCGATAAGGCGACCTTTACCTCCGGATGATAGTCACGGCGCACGCAATTCCCCCGCGCATTGGTGCAGCCGGGGACATGACTGTGTTCTGACGGGGGTAAGGCGATGAGAATTTCGGTGTTCGGGCTCGGCTATGTCGGCACGGTCTGCGCGGCGTGCCTGGCGGAGCGCGGCCATGAAGTCATCGGCTGCGACGTCAGCGAGACCAAGGTCGATCTCGTCAACGCAGGCCAGAGCCCGATCATCGAGAAGGATGTCGGCGAACTGGTCGCCTCCAACGTCGCCTCGGGGCGCCTGCGCGCAACGATGTCGACCGCCGAAGCGATCGCCAATTCCGACATCTCCCTGCTCTGCGTCGGGACGCCCTCGAAGCAGAACGGCTCGCTCGACCTCGGCCATGTCGAGGCGGTCTGCGAGCAGATCGGCGCTGCGCTGAAGGAAAAGGACGGCTTTCACTCCGTCGTCATGCGCTCCACCGTTCTGCCCGGAACGCTGGAGACGCTCGCCGTGCCGGCGCTCGAGCGAAGCTCGGGCAAGAAGAACGGCGAGGGCTTCGGCGTCGCGTCCAATCCCGAATTCATGCGCGAAGGCTCGGCCGTCGCCGACTTCGACAATCCGGCCAAGACCGTCATCGGCGCGAGCGACGACGAGACGCGCGACCGGCTGAAGGCGCTCTACGAGGGCCTGCCGGGCAAGCTGATCCTGACCGATCCGCGCGTCGCCGAACTCGTGAAGTACACCGACAACACGTGGCATGCACTGAAGGTCGCCTTCGGCAACGAGATCGGCAATGTCTGCAAGGCTGCCGGCGTCGACAGCCACGAGCTGATGCAGATCTTCTTCGCCGACGACAAGCTCAACATCTCCAACGCCTATCTCCTGCCCGGCTTCGCCTTCGGCGGCTCGTGCCTGCCAAAGGACGTGCGCGCCATCAATGCGTTCGCAGTCGAAAAGGACGTCGAGGCGCCGCTCCTGCGCTCGCTGATCCCGTCCAACAAGCAGCAGGTGGAGCGCGCGCTCGATTGGGTGCTGCGCCAGGGCAAGAAGAAGGTCGGCTTCCTCGGTTTCTCGTTCAAGGCCGGCACTGACGATTTGCGCGAAAGCCCCTATCTGGAACTGATCGAGCGCCTGATCGGCAAGGGCTGCGACGTGCGCGTCTTCGACAAGAACGTGTCGGTGGCCCGCCTCGTCGGCGCCAACAAGGCGTATCTGATGAACGCCATCCCGCACGTTACGCAACTGATGGTGTCGTCGCTGGACGAGATCGTCGACCATTCGGAGATCATCGTCGCGACCAACCGCGCACCGGAATACGAGCCGATCGTCACGGCAATGCGCCCCGACCAGGTGCTGCTCGACATGGCGCGCCTGCCGAACGTCGCCGCGGCGACGGGCCGGGTGGACGGGATCAACTGGTAGCGTAACGACGCTTAGGTCGCGCCCCCTCTCCGTCTCGGGCTGCGCCCGAGCCACCTCTCCCCCGCAATGCGGGGGCGAGGAACCCAAGCTGGAATAGCGCCGCGGCTGTAGCTGCGTCTCCTCGCCCCCTCCGGGGGAGAGGTGGCTCGGGCGAAGCCCGAGACGGAGAGGGGGCCCTTAGTACCGCGCCAGATCCAGCCGCTGGTCGATGAAGGCGCGCTTGCCCTGGCTGCCGCAGGCGAGACAGTCGACACGGTCCAGCGTGAAGGTCAGGTGGCCTTCGGCCTTGGCTTCGAGCGCGGCGCGGATGCGTTCGGCGTCGCCTTCGGCGCCGCCCGTCGCAGCTACGTAGCGGATCACCGCCTTGCCCGGCTCCGACTGGACGAACTGGAATTCGCTCATGCCGCGAAAGAAGGTCGGGTCCTGCGGCGGAAAGTTCGTCGCGACGATGCGATTGCCCGTCTTGCCGATGAAGAACCCGGGTTTGCGGCGCGGCGAAATGGCCTCGACCTTCATGCGCCAGCCATTGGCGCGCGTGCCCCGCTCGACGAGGCGCGCGCGGTCTTCGGTGTCGTAGCGGATGAAGGGCATGCCGTGGGTGATGAAGCCGGTGCCGACGAGGCGGCCTTCTGCGCCGGGCTCCGTGACCGGCGCGCCATCGTCGTCGACGAGTTCGGCGAGGCCGTAGAGCGGTTCGAACTCGTAGATATCGTCCGTGACTTCGCGAGCGAAGAGCGCCTTTTCGCTGAGGCCGTAGAACGGGGCGAAGGCGACGTCGCCGAGTGCCTGGCGGATCGTGGCGCGCTGGTGCTCGTAGAGCGGTTCGGAGATCGGCAGGATGCCTCTGATCGGGGTGCGGAAGCTTCGGCCGAGCGCCAGCATGTGGCGGCAGAAGAGTTCGATCGCCGATGGATAACCGTGCAGGAAGCGAATCTGGCGCGCATCGATCAGGTCGATGTAAAGCGCGACGTCGGCTTCGGTCATCGGGAAGACGCAAAGGCGCAGTTCGTTCAGCGCCGGCTCCCATTCGAACAGGCGATCCTCCGCTCCCTTCATGCGAAAGCCCTTGAGGACGCAGCGCGTCTGATCGCGCGTGTAGCCGGCGCGGGCCCAGGCATCGTTGACGAAGGCGAATTCGCGAACCGAGCGGTCGCGGTCGACGAAGAACGCGAACGGCTCTTCGCCGTTGGAGCCGCTGGTGCAGTTGCGCACGAGGTTTTTCGCGGGGCGGGTGAGGGCCGCCTCGCCGGCGGCGCGCAGATCGGCCTTGGTCAGGATCGGCAGGCGGCCGAGGTCTTCGACTTCCATCTGCCGCGCATCGAAATTTGCACCGAAGGTGGAAGCGAAACGCGCGCGGTGAAACGAGCTCGCATGGACCGCGGTGCCTGCCAGCGTGCGCAGGGCGCTGGTCGTCGCCGTGATCGAGAAAGCGGGATCGGTCCGTGCGCGCATGATATCGCGGCGCCAGCGCTCATAGACCGCGCCGTAGCGCAGGGCGAGCGGAACCATGGATATGAGGGGCGCGACCGACCGGCGCAGGCGGGGCGGGCTCTTCACATAGGCGCTGCGCGCGATATCCAGCAGGCGCAAGGCCGGTCCCCCTGAAGAATGCGATCACCAATCTGTCATCGCGCGCTTAAGATTCGGCTAAGCTAGAGGAAGGCGATGCACTCGCCGATGAGCGTGTATTCGCGCGGGCGCAGGCCCCGCTTGAAGGTGGAATAGCCGGTGTTCGGATCGAGCCCGCCGAGGTCGAGCGTCGCGACGCCCTCGGATTTCATGTGCCGGATGGCCTGCCAGAGGAGGTAGTTGCCGGCATTGATGGCGCGCCCGTCGGGCCCGAACCAGGCGACGAAATACTCCGCGCCGAGCCCGTAGCGGATGACGGAGATGCCGGCGACGGGCCGGCCTTCGTGGATCGCCTGAAGGATCGTGAAATCGGCGCCGGACGCGTCGCGCAGCACGCGCAGGAACCGGTCGTCGACGGCGGAAAATTCCTTGTCGCGCTTGTTCTCCTCGTGCCGCGCGATCATCCACTCGACGAGTTCGGGTTCGTTGCCGACGCGAAGCGAAATGTCGAGCTTGTCGCATTTGCGCAGCTTGTTGCGGAAGTTCGGCTGGAAGGAGCCGATGATCTCGTCCTCGGTGCGCGTCAGGTCGACCTGCGCAGATACCCAGCCGGTTTCGCCATGGACGCGAAAGCCGGCAGCGCGCATCAAAGCGAGGTTTTCGGGCGTGCTTTCAAGCGACGGCGCGACGACGAGCGCGCCCTTGCCGAACCGCCCCCAGCCGCGCTTCAGCGCGCGATAGACGGCGAGGATGGTCTCAGGCGGCGGCGCGGCGTCGAGGAAGAGCGGCCCGCGGCTGACGCGCGAGAGAAGCCGGATGCCGGCGATGCGCTTTTCGAGGATCTGGCAGATCGCGACGGTCCGCCCGCCGGCCTCAAACGCAACACGCGTAGGCGTCCAGCCATTGGTGCGGCGCGCCTCGCCATAGGCGTGGGCCTGCGTCAGGTGCGGCGCTGGAACGCGCGCCATCAGGCGCTGCCAGTCGTCGAGCGAGGCGATCGGACGGATGGCGATCGATGCGGATGTGTCGGCGGCGATGCGGCCGGGCGAGGCGGCGATGTCGGTCATGCGCGGCTCCCTGGCCGTTGGATGAGGCGGACGTCGGTGACGAGCGGCTGGTCCGAGCTGCCCCGCCAGGACAGGCGCGGGGCAGGGACCTTGAGGCCGAAGGACGGCGAGAACCAGCCGCCGTCGAAGTCGTCCTTGCCGGTGCTGATCTCGAAACTGGCGTCGGGCAAGGTGAAGACCGCGATGGCGGCCTCGTCCCTCGCCACCGTTGCCGTTGCCCCTTCGACGCGGATGTCGAGACCGGGCGCGAACTGGAAGACGAGTTCGATCGGCTGCGATTTGCCCGAAACCTCATCCTCGATGCGCAAGCCGTCTTCCGTGACGCGGACCTGCCGGCGGTGGGTGGCACCAAGGCGCTTCGCGTAGCCGTCATGCTCGGCAAGTATCGCCGTGTCGGATGCCTCGATCAGGCGCGCGTTGGCCTTGTGCGACCAGTTGAATGCGCCGGACATGACGCTCTGGTCGGCGCCGCCGATGGCCACCGTGTTGTGCGCGCGGGTCGAGCGGAACCAGTCCCGCCACGCGCCGCCCGAATGATAGCGATAGGTGCCCGGATCGACGAGGACCGGCTCGCCGTCGATCGAGAGCAGGATGGAGAGCGCGTCGGCATGGCCGTGGGCGGCGATGGAGAGGTAGCCGAGCGGGCCGTGGTCGATGACGAGCTTGAAGCGGGGCCCGTCGAGCACGCTGTAGCCGCCGTCGCGGAAAGTCGTCAGGCCGCTTGCGGTTTTCGGTTCGGCTTGCGCCGCCTCGCCGAAGATCGCATCGCGCAGATGCGGTTCGCTCGCCGCGACGGGCGAGGGCGTGCCGAGAAACGCCATCGCGGCATTGGCGACGGAGGCCGGATAGCGCGGTTCGGGCTCGCTCATCGCGACGACGCGGCCCTCGTCGTCGTCGCAGATCGCGGGTGCGGTTCCGTCGGACGAGATGGCGCCGAGCCAGTCGGCGAAGGCGAGGAGGCGCGCTTCGAAGACCGGGCCGAAAGGATCGTCGAGCTGCCGTGCGGCGAGGGCGGCGAGAAGTGCGAACTCGATCGAGAACGCGCCATAGGTCGGCGATTGCTCGGCCGGGACGCCGTCGGGGAGGATCTGCTTTTCGATCTCCGCTTCGAGAATCTTCCGCGCCTTCGCAGCCATCGCTTCGGAACCGGCGAGGTCGGGCATGGCGATGCCGATCAGGTACTCGCCGGCGGCCTCGGCGATGAGGTGGTTGTTGGCGGACGAGAAGCGCGAGGGAAAGCGCGTGAGCCAGAAGACGTGCGCGGCGAGGATTTCGCGGATGCGGTGGATCGTGTCGGGCGACAGATGCGAGCCGCAGATGCTGGAGACGACCAGGAGCGAAATCGCGCGCAGCGCAAGTTCGATGCCCGAGTTCCACACGAGCCCGCGGAACGGCGGATGGGCGCGGTGCCAGCTTTCGATCGCCGCCTCGATGGCGCGGCGCGCATCGGCATCGTCGTCGAGCGCCAGCTTGGCGGCGAGCGGCTGGAGGAACTGGAGGCGGTTGAACTCCCAGACATATTTGACGTCGCCGAGCCGCGTCTCGTGGCGGTAGGCGATGTCGAAGCAATAGGCGTCGCCGCCCGGCCAGGATTGGCTGGAAACGGGGTCCAGCCGCCAGACCTCGACCGGAAACAACGAATCCGGCGCGCGTTGCGGCCAGTCGATGCCGAGCGCCGAGAAGCGACCGTCGAGCAGCGCCGCGCAGGTCCGGTCGAGCGCTTCGCGTACGGCGGGCGACGCCTGCAGGACGGCCTCGTTCAGCCCAGGGATGCGCGGGATGTCATCGCTTTGCTGCGCAAATCGCGCCCAGCCCTCGTGCCGGTCCTTCGAGGAAAGCTTGCGGCTTTTCTCGACGACCCGGTGCGCGACCTCACCGGGGCTCATGTTGCGCAGGCGATTGACGTACCAGCTAAGCGACATCGATGCCTCAGAGCCCGAAGATCTTGCGATAGGCCGCGATCAGCGCGGGCACCTGATGGTCCCAGCTGAACTGGTTCTCGACGCGTGCGCGGCCGACGCGGCCCATCTCGGCGCGGCGCTCCGGATCGGCAAGCAGAAGCTCGATCTGCTCGGCCATGTGAACGGGATCGTTCGGCCGCGCATAGGTCGACGCGCTCTGCGCCGAGTAGCGACCCTCGACGACCTCGTACTGAACGATCGGCTTTTCGAACGCCATGTATTCGAGGATCTTGTTCATGGTCGACTTGTCGTTCATCGGGTTCACCCGGTCGGGATTCACGCAGACATCCGACGTCGACAGGACCTCGAAAAGCGTCTCGTCGCTGGCGCGGCCGGTGAAGGTGACGAAGTCGTCGAGGCCCATGGCGCTGGACTGCGCCTTCAGTTCCTCCAGCGCCGGCCCGCCGCCGACAAGGCAGAACTGGATGTCGGTGCGACCCTTCATGTGGACCAGATGCGAGACGGATTCGAGCAGCAGGTCGATACCCTCCTGCTGACCCATGACGCCGACATAGCCGACGAGATGCGCGCGTCCCTTCTTCCAGGCCGGGTTGGCCGGCACGCGCTTTAGCTTGTCGAGATTGGGGCCGGAACGCACGACATAGACGTCGTCCGGCTTCATTCCGCCGCGCTCGATCGCGATGTCGCGGTAGGAATTGTTGGTCGCGATGGAGACGTCGGCGAGGCCGAAGGTCATCCGCTCGGCGAGCACCATCAGCCGCCAGAAGAATCCGCGCTTGCCGAACTTGGCCTCGTAGAGCTCCGGATTGATGTCGTGATGGTCGAACATGAACTTCTTGCCGAACGGCTTGAAGAGCGCGGCGACGAGAAAAATCAGATCCGGCGGATTGCAGGCATGGATGGCGTCGAAGCCGTGCCGGCGAAGCACGCGGAAGGCGAGCACGGTTTCCCAGAAGAGCGCGGCGGAATATTCGGCGAGATAGCCGAGCGCGCCGTTCGCATCGAGCGGCAGCTTGTGGCGATAGACGTGGATGCCGTCGATCTCCTCGTAAGGCGCATCGAAGCCCTTGCCGGTCGGGCAGATGACGCAGACCGTCGCGCCCGCCTTCTGCAGCGTCGTCGCCTCCTGCCAGACGCGCCGATCGAACGGCACGGGCAGGTTCTCGACGATGATGAGAATACCTTTTCCCGACAAGGGCTTGGCGGCGAGGATTGAATCGGCGCGTTCGCGCGCCTCCGTGGCGCTGCGCGCGGACGGTGTCGGCGCGGCGGCGACCGGCGTCGGATCGTCGTGTCGGGGAAGAGCGGTCATGCGACCTCCTTGCGGGCGGTTTCGGCAAGGCCCCGCGGGACGATGCGTCGGAAGAGTTCGAGATAGCGCGCCGCGCAGGCGGCTTCGGAGAAGACGGCACCACGCGCGCGCAGCGCCTCGCGGTCCCAGTCGCGGGCGAGCGCATCGTGGATGGCGGATGCCATCGCTGCGGCATCGCCCACCGGAACCAGCGTGCCGAACCTGCCGCCATCGAGGATTTCCGCCGGGCCGTGCTTGCAGTCGGTCGCAACGACGGGCGTGCCGCAGGCGAGCGCCTCGGCGACGACGTTGCCGAAGCCTTCGTGGCGTGAGGAGAGGACGAAGAGCGAGGCGCGGGCGAGATGCGCGAAGGGCGTGTCGACGAAGCCGGGCATGGCGACGTCGCCGGCAATGCCAAGGGCCTGCGCTTGCGCTTTGAGCGCGGGTCGCAATGGTCCGTCACCGAGAATGACGAGCCGCACGGGTCGCAACTGCCGCACCTGCGCGAAAGCCGTCAGCAGCGTCGCGAAATCCTTCTGGTCGACCATGCGGCCCATTGCGACGACGGTTGCGAAGCCTTCGGGATAGAGCGATGCGTGGACGGGCGCGGCCATGCGAATTTCCAGATCGTCGGGAACGATGCCGTTGTGGATCACGTCGATGCGCTCGCGCGGCAAATGGCAGGTCTCGGCGAGATCGTCCGCGACGCCGGACGAGACGGCGACGATGGCGTCGGCCTGGCCGAAAAGGGCGCGGTAGAGAAGCGGCACCGGGCCGAACTTGGCACCGCGCGTGTCGTTGGCCGACAGCGTGTTGTGCTGGCTGGCGACGATGCGCGTCCCGCCCGTGCGCGCGAAGCCGGCGGCGCACAGCATGATGTTGTTATGGTCGTGCCCGGCCATGACCACGTTCGGCCGCGAGGTGCGCAGATAGCGGATGAGGGCCGGAACCGAGGCCGCCTGCCTGCGCACGCCGAGATCGAGGATGCGCACGCCGGCCGGCACGTCGCCGAGAAGTTCGCCGCGCCGCTCGTTGAGCGCGAGCTCGACCAGATGGCCGCGCGCGATCCACTGCCGGGCAAGGCCGAGATAGAGCCGCTCGATGCCGCCGCCTTCGAGGCTGGGAAGATAGAGCCCGATCCGCATGCCTATACCCGCCTCATCCGGAGATTGGTCATCAGCATCCGCGCTTCCTGCCGATGGAGGAGCGCGACGAGCGCCAGGAAGGCGAGGCCGCCAGCGGCCCCTGCAAGGACGAGCCGGACGAGCACCCATTCGTCGGCAGTCCATTGCCGGACGAGGGCGGTGGCGACGAAGACGCCGAGCGCGACGGCGAATGCGCGGGCGAGATCGCCGAGGGCAACAGGCAGGCGGAGCAGGCGCGAGGACATGGCGATGCTGGTCAAAAGCCCGATGCCGCAGGCCGCGAGGTAACCCCATGCCGCGCCGAGCGCCGCATATGTCGGGATCAGATAGAGGCTGAGCGCGATGCCGATGACGGCGCCCGGCAGGATCGAGGCCGACTGCAGCCAGTTGCGCTTGTGCGCATGGAAGACGTTGTCGAAGACGAAGACCTTGAAATTGAAGAGCACGACCGACGCGACCACGACCGGGAACACGGCGCCGGCGTCGGCATGGTAGCTTGCCGGCAGGACGAGGCCGACGATGTCCGGGCCGAGCACGATGAGGAAGGCCGCCGCCGGCAGGATCAGCATGGCGATCAGGTTGAGCTGCTGGACGATGAAGGCGCCGGCCGCCGCGGGTCCGCGCGTGTCGAAGATCGACACCATTTCGGGAAAGGCGCCTTGGTTGATGGCGTTGCCGAGAATGTCGATGGGCTGGCGCGCCAGCGCATAGGCTGCCGCATAGACCGCGACGACGCCGGCATCGTGGAAAAGCTTCAGGAGCGGGCGCTCGATGGCGTCGAGCCCGAAGCTGATGAGGGCCAGCACGACGAGCGGAACGCCGAGCGAGAAGAGCTCGCCATAGGAAAAGCGGGCCGGGCCGCGCTCGACCTTCGAATAGGCGATGTGCAGGCCGACGATGCCGCAAATGAGCGTGCCGAGGCTGGTTGCCAGCGAGGCCGCGAGAAAGGTCGGCTCGATGAGGAGGATCGCGGCGATCGGCAGCACGATGACGCAGATCGAGCGCGCGAATTCCATCATCGTGTAGGTGACGCGCCGCTGCTGCATCTGGAGGATGCAAAGCGCATGGCGCGAGACGCTGCCGGCGACGATGTAGGCCGATACGGCAAGCGCGAATTCGCTCGCGCGCTCCGGCACGATGAGAAACGCGGCGAGGATCGCGACGAGGATGGCGGTCAGCGACGTGCCGATAAGCACGGTCGTCGCGCGTTTCAGGCTGCCGGAGGCGATGGTGCCGGTGCCGCCGAGGCGCAGGAGCGCAATGCGCAGCCAGTTGGAAACGGCTGCATCCGTCATCTCGCCGATGGCGACGACGAGCGCGAGGAGGCCGTATTCGGTCTGGCTGACGAGCCGCGTCGTGACGATCAGAAGCAGGATCGCCGAAATGCGCGGCAACAGGATTGCCGGCAGATAGATGATCGTGGATCGGATCAGCATGAGGGAGCGCGCGCCTGTTCGACTTCGGCTGCAACCTAGGGGAGACGCGGCCAAGCAATGGTGAACGCGGGCGGGCTTTCGGACAATTGGGTTACCAAGCGGTTGATCGCGACCTGCGGGGCGTTGCAGGCGCGTTAGCGGTCTCGACATGGTTTGGCGCTATGGTCGCGCCGATCTTGCAGGAGCCCGCCATGCCCATCTTGCCACGCATCGCCTATTGCGGCCCGATCGCACGACCGGGCGAGCCGGCACGTGGCGGCTACGAATCGGCCAACCGCCGCCTGATCGACGATCTGCGCGCGCAGGGGCTGGGCGTTGTCGAATATCCCTATGCGCCCGAGCGGGCGACGCCGGCCGGCAAGGCGGTGGCCTACGCCTCGAACTTCGCCGGGACGGCGGCGCGGGTGCTGGCCGAGGCGGGACGGTTCGACATCCTCCACATCACGCCGCTCCGCCGCCATTTCATCCTGCCCGAGGCGGTGATCTGCATGAACGCCAAGGCGCGCGGGCGCGGGCTGGTCATCGACATCCGCGCGGGCTGCTTCATGGACGAGATGAACGAGGGCGCGATGGGCGCGCGCGTGCAGGCAAAGCTCCTGCGGCATGCCGACCTCGTCACGGTCGAAGGGCTCGAATATGTCGAGTTCGCCCGGCGCTTCACCGATGCGCCGGTTCATTATCTGCCGAACTACGTTTCGAAGGGGCCGGAAGGGCTCGCGGAGCACGCGATGACCGATCCGGTCCGGCTCGTCTTCCTGGCCCGCATCGTGCCGGAAAAGGGCATCGAGACGGCGATCGAGGCAGTTCGCGACCTGACTGTGGGCGGGCTCGATGTCCGGCTCGAAGTGCTCGGCCGCGCATCGCCGGACTACGCCCGACGGCTCGAAGGACGGGCGGCCGGCCTGCCAGTGGAGTTCAGGGGCGCGGTGAATGCCGAGGCAGTGCGCGAGACGATCCGCGGCGCGCATTTCTTCATCTTCCCGACGCGCCATGACGGGGAGGGGCACTCCAACGCCCTGACCGAGGCGATGGCGGAAGGACTGGTGCCGCTTTGCGCCGACAACGGCTTCAACCGTTCGGTCGTCGCCGATTGCGGCCGCATCTTCGAGCGCAATGCGGATGGCGCGGCCTATGCGCAGGCCGTGCGCGCGATCGTGGCGGGCGGGGAGTGGACTGAGCTTTCGCGCCGCACCGCCGAGCGGATCGCGCGGAACTACACCGCCGAGACGGTCGTGCCGGGTCTGATCGAGCGGTATCGCGAGATCATGGAAGGCGTGCGCAAGGCCGCCTAGACGGAGAGCCGCTGGTCGATGAACGGGCGCTTGCCGTTGCTGCTCGCGACGAGCGTATCGACCTTTTCCAGACGGAACCGGATCGCCTCGCCGGCCTTGCGCTGGAGCGCGGCGACGATGCGCTCGGCCTGTTCGGCCGTGCCGGTTTCGCACGGCACGTATTTCATCACGCACACGCCCGGCGTGTCCTGGTAGAACTGGAATTCCTTGATGCCGTCGAAGAAGGCGGGGTCGGAGGGCGTGAAGTCGGTCGACACGATGCGCCGTCCGTCGCGGTCGACGAGCCAGGCCGGTTTGCGGCGCGGCGTGATCGCGCGAATGCGCATCCGCCAGCCGTTCTCGCGCGTAGCAGTGCGCACGAGCGTCGCGCGGTCTTCCGTGTCGTAGCGGATGAACGGCATGCCGCGCGTGATGAAGGAGGTGCCGACGAGGCGCCCTTCGCGGCCGGGCTCGGTGATCGGCACGCCTGCGTCATCGACGAGTTCGGCGATGCCGTAGAGCGGTTCGCACTCGTAGGTGTCCGGTTCGCCCTCGACCTCGCCGGCGAAGATCGCCTTTTCGCTCATGCCGTAGAAGGGCAGGATCGCTGCATCACCGAAGGCGGCGCGGATCGTGTCGCGCTGGTGCGCGAAGATCGGCTCGGAGATCGGGAAGACGCCATCGAGCGGCAGGCGGAGCCTGCGGCCGGTCGCGAGCATGTGGCGCGCGAGCATTTCCATCGCCGAGGGAAAGCCGTGCAGGTAGCGGATGCCGCGCTGGTCGATGAGGTCGAGATAGAGGTCCATGTCCTGCGGCGTCATCGGGAAGACGGAGAGGCGCAATTCGCCGAGCGCCGCCTCCCATTCGTGGATGAAGCCCTTGCGATCGTAGAGATAGGCATCGCGCAGCATGGCGCGCGGCTCGCCGGCCTGGAAGCCGCAGCGGCCCCACACATGGTGAATGAAGGCGATTTCGCGGACCGAGCGGTCGCGGTCGAGATAGAAGCCGAACGGTGCTTCGCCGTTCGATCCACTGGTGTTGCCCGCGTCGAGGCTCTCGCGCGGCATGGCGAGCGCGGCGGTGCCGGCGGCCGTCAGGTCTTCCTTGGTGAGGACGGGGAGGCGCGCGATGTCCTGCGGCTCCAGCCGTGGATGGCCGCCGATGATTTCGCGGTAGAACGGGCTTTTCGAAGCGATGGCGAGGAGCTCGGAAAAGGCGCGGCGGCGTCTTGCGTCGGCGAAGCAGGGATCGTGGACGCTGCGGGCGATGTCGGCGCGCCACTGGCGATATGCGCCGCCATATTTGAGCGAAGTCGGGACCATCGCCATCAAAGGCGCGATCGACCGACGCAAACCGACCGGACTGCCGACATAGGCGCTGCGCGCAATGTCCAGAAGGCGCACGATCTTCTCCGCTGCGATGATTCCTCGCCTCCCCCATACAGGGTTCGGCTTAAGGAAGGTTGAAGTCAGCGGCGCGCGGCGGGCCGTTGCATGAAGGCGACGAGCATGACGACGACCATGGTGACGGTCGCCATCTTGGTCGAAAGGTGGTTATTGGAAAGCGCGACGACGAAGAAGATCGCGGTTCCGATCGCTGCCGCACGTCCGTTGAGCCGCAGAAGATGAGCGAAGAGGTAGACCACGAGCCCTGTGAAGAACAGCGCGCCCGGAAGGCCAAGCTGGAAGGTCAGGATGACCGGCGTGCTTTCGATGTAGAGGAGGTCGAGCCGGGTCTCGACGATGTTCTGGATGATCGCAATGTCGGTGCCGGCGATGATGTCGCGCCACGAGACGTATTCGAACACGCGGTAGACATCGAGCCGCGCCATAGCGCTCTCGTCGATCAGTCCGCCTTCGAACCGGTCGAGGAAGCCGGCGCCGATCAGGAGCCCGATGGCGGGCAGCGTGGCGATGGCGGCGAAGGCGAGGACCATCAGCTTCATAGAGGATTGCCGTGCCGCGTCGACGCTCTGCCAGCGCGTCAGCATCAGGCAGGCGAAGATCGCGATCGCGGCCATGATCGTCGCGGTGCGCGCGCCGGCGGCGGCAACGCCGATGAGGAGGAGCGTGGCGCCCAGAAGCTTGATCGACAGGCGCAATCGGCTTGCGACGAGAAAGCCGATGCCGGCGGCGAGCATCAGGCCCTGGTTGAGCGGATGGCCCATCAGGCCGGTCGGGCGGAAATCGAGTTCGCCGACGTCGTAGGGAAGGAACCGCGTGCCTGTCGCGACTTCGCCGATGCCGATCAGCGCGCTCGCCATCAGGATGACGAGCACGATGTGGCCGGCCGTGCGCCGCATCTCGAGCGGCAGCATGAAGAGCGTGAGACCGGCAGTGGCGGCCGCGACGTAGGAATCGATCAGGTAGCCTGCCGACCCACCGCGACCGATCGCGGCGAGGCCGAGGGCGATGGCGAGCACCCAGAAGCCGAAGAAGAGGAGGGCGCGGAACGGCGCGACCTCCCAGATTTCGAGCCGGATCGGCCGGAACGGGGGAACGATCGCGGCGACGGCGAGAAGCGCATAGGTGCCGAAATGGATCTTCTCGTAGATCGCGCCCTTTTCGGTCGTGTACTCGACGAACTCGTTCATCAAGGGGTTGGTGACGAGGATGCGCAGGCAGATCGCACCGATCGCCATTGCGAAGAGGAACAGCCAGAGCGACCTGTCGCGCGCGCGCCCGAAGGACGCCGAAAGGGCGGCGTCGCTCATCGCGCTCAGCCCCGGACGACCCTGGCGATAACCGGCGCGGACACGGCGGCGGTCTCGCCGACGGCGATCATGCCGTCGTGGCGAATGCGCTCAACTGACGGCGAATCGACGACGATCAGGTCGAAATCCTGGCCCGACGCCGCGACCCAACGCGCGAGGTCGATGTCCTCGGCCGGCGCGCCGGTTCCGATCGCGGTCAGGCCGCGCGGCAGGAAGGCGAAGCCGGCGGCGTCGACGGTGAGCGCGAATTCGGGCTCGAAGCGGCGCAGCGACTGGACGTCGTTGAGGCCCGGATGGCGCTCGAGGCCGAAGGCGGCGGTGAGCGCATTGCCGGTCTGGCCCGCGTCGACCAAGAGCACCTTGCGCCCGCTCTTCGCCGCGGCGATCGTGGTGTTGAGCGCGACGAAGGCGCGGTCGTCGGCGTCGCCGCCGGTGACAGCCACCGACGCGACGGGTCCGGCAGCCGGCATCCGGCCGATGAGGCCGGCAAGGTCGAAGAAGACAGGCGCCTCGCGCCGGCTCGCCAACATCGCCATCTCGTCGCCGGCTGTCGCCGGGCGTGAGAGGCAAAAGACGGGCGGCGCGCCGGCGGGAGCCGCGCGGCGAGCGGTGGCAGGCATTCCCGTCTGGTCGAACTGCTCGCGCAGCATGGCGAGGCCGACGCCGAAGAGGAAGCCGAAGGCGAGTGCGCCGCCGGTCATCATGGTGCGCGGCGGGCCGGCCTTTTCGAGCGGGGCGAGGGCGGCGGCGATGATCTGCGGGTTTTCCGGATTGACCGCCTGCTCCTGCTCGGAAAGCTGGCGCGTGCGAAGCAGGAAGGCCTCGTAGACCAGCCGGTCGCTGGCGGCTGTGCGTTCGAGCTGGCGCAGTTCCACGCTCGACTGGTTCTCGGCGGTCACGGTCGCGCCGGCCGTTTGAAGCTGCGCCTCGAGGCTGGCGAGATTGGCGCGCGAGCGGGCGAGCCGCTGGTCGACGGATGTCGCGAACCGGTCGAGTTCGGCGTCGAGCTGGCGGCTGACGGACTCCGAGCGCGTGCGGGCAAGCTGGTAGGATGGATGCCGCGCACCTAGCGAGGAGGCGAGCGTTTCCTCCTCCTCCCGTGCTTCGGCGAGGCGGGCGCGCAGCGTGACGATGGCGGGCGTCAGATTGGTCTCGGCGACCGAACCGAACGAGCCGGAATCGGCGCGCAGCCGCGCGACCTCGGCCGCGAGCGCCTCGTCCTCCGCGATGCGCGCGCCGACGCGGGTGATCTCGGTGGTGATGTCGGCCAGGCGCTGCTCGCCGATGCGCCGCCCGTCGGCATCGATGATGTTGTTGGCGACCTTGTAGGCCTGCACGGCCCGCTCGCCGTCCTCGACGCGCTCGCGCAGCCGGTCGAGCTGCGACGAGAGGCCGTCCGCCGCCCGGCCGACGGCGTCGGCGCGCGTTTCCGCGCGTTGCTCGACATAGATCGCCGCAATCGCGTTGGCGAGCCGCGCAGCCTTCTGCGGGTCTTCCGACTTGACGGAGGCCTCGACGACGAAGCTCGCCTCGTTGAGCGAGACGTTGAAATTGCGCTGAAGCGCGCGCAGGGCGAGGCGATCGGCGGGAACCGCGCTCGGCGAAGTGGGGAAGAAGGAGGCGATGAAGCCGGGCGGCGGAACGCCGAATTCAGGATCGGTGGCCAGCCCTTCGCGCTCGACAAGCTGCATCAGGACCCGGTTCGAGCCCATGATGTAGGCCTGGTTCTGTGCATAGATGAGGGCGGTCTGTTCCGAGCGGCCGTTTGCCGAGAGCTCGCCTTCGAGAACCTGCATCCCTTCGGGATCGACCAGAACCTGCGCTGTCGCCCAGTAATAGTTCGACATGGCGAGCGACGCGGCGGCGACGATCACCGGAAAGGCGATGGTGGGCACGAGAATCCACAGGAGCCGGCGGCGCAGCGTGCGCAGCAGCGCGGCGAAATCGAAGATCGTGACCTTGCCGTCATCCTGCGTGCCGTGCGGCCGGCCGGCGCCACCGAGTGCCACGTCGCTCATCCTGCCTCGCTCGTCGATAAGGCGCGATGCGCCGTCCATTCCGTGCGCGCAAGGTTAAGTGACAGTCCTTAAGAAGATGTTCACCATGAAGGGCCGGCCAAGACAGGGCGTTAACCCTTCCTTACCCATGACGCTTTAGGTTTCATTAGGCGCAGACTGCGGGTCTGCCGCATGGAGACGGGCAGGACATGGCAATGGCGCGATTTGCGGACCGGTTTCGACGCGGGGAGCCGACACCCGAAAGGGCGGCCGCGCGCGCGCCGGCCTCGCTGCTCTCGGTCGAGCCGGACCGCGAACCCGAGCCGATGCCCGAAAAGATCGAAATGGCCGCGGAAGCGCCAAAGGCCGAGCCGGCCGCCGACACGCGCCCCGCGCTCCTGCGCAGGCTTGCCGGCGAGGACGTTCCGCCGAAGCGGCGGTTCGGACGGCTTTCCGCGCGCAAGGGCGACGACACGATCCTGACCGCTTCGCCGCATCGCAGCCGCATCGCCAGGCCGCGCATCGGCGACTGGACGACGCGGTTGACAGGCGAGGGCGCACCGCAGGAAGCCATGCCGCGCGACGACACGATCCTGACCGCTTCGCCGCATCGCAGCCGCATCGCCAGGCCGCGCATCGGCGACTGGACGACGCGGTTGACAGGCGAGGGCGCACCGCAGGAAGCCATGCCGCGCGACGACTTCGACGCGGACGCCTTCGAGGATATCCGACGCCAGATCGACAGCGCCGATTCGCGGCCCGACGCTGACCTTCACGACGCCGAAAAGCGCCTGACGCTGGCCCTGTCGAAGGCCGGCTGGCTTGCCGAGGAAATCGCCAAGTGCAACGCGGCGCTGGAAGACGCGCGCCGCCTGATCCGCGACGAGGAACTGAAGCTCGCGCGCCTGCGCGGCCTTCACGAGGGCATCGGCGGCCAGGCGGAAGGCGGGCAGGCCGACCTCGACACAATCCAGGAAACGCTCGAATCGCTGCGCCGCATGGTCGACCGTCTCGACGAGCCTAGATGATCGTCGGCACCGCGACGCCGTCCATGGTGATCGACACGCCCGAAATGTAGCTCGCCCGTCCCGAGGCGAGGAAGACGACCGCGTCGGCGATTTCCTCCGGCCGCGCATAGCGGCCGAGCGCGATCTTCGACACGCCGCGCTTGCGCGCTTCCTGGACGCTGATTCCTTGCGCCTTGGCGTCGGCCTCCAGCCCCTCGGCGACGCGTTCGGTCTCGGTGAGCCCCGGATTGACCGCGAGAACCCGGATGCCGTGCGCTGCATAGGCGTTGGCAAGCCCTGCCGTCGCCAGCATCAGCGCGGCATTGGCGGCGCCCCCGGCGATGTGGATCGGCGAGGCGACCTTGCCGCCATTGCCGATGACGTTGACGATGGCGCCGCTGCCGCGCGCGGCCATGCGCTTGATCACCGGGTCGATGACGTTGACGTAGCTGAAGAACTTGGCGTCCATCGCGGCGCGATAATGGTCGGGCGACAGGTCCTCGGCCGGCGTGCGGCGCGCCGAGCCGGCCGAATTGACGAGGATGTCGACCGGCCCACCGGCATGCTCGGCCTCCGCCACCGCCCGCGCGGCGTCTTCGGCATTCGCCAGATCGCCGGCGACGCGCCCGACCTCGCCGAGGATCGCCGCCGCCTTGTCGAGATTTTCGCGGCTGCGCGAGACGATCGTCACCCGCGCGCCTTCGTCCAGGAACGACCTCGCGCAGGCAAGGCCGATGCCCTTCGACCCTCCGCTGATAAGCACGTGACGTCCGCTGATGCCGAGATCCATTCCATCCTCCCTGATTGTCGTCGTGACTGTTAGGGCAGGGCGGCGCGTCCGGCAATGCGCCAGGGCCTACCTGTTGGCGCGGCGTCGCAGGAGGTCGAGCACTTCCGAATCCTCCAATTGGTGAAACTCGCGATAATGGAGGCTGAGCGCGCGAAAGCGCGGCGGCTGGTCGAGGCAGACGATCCGGTCGACCTCGGGCATCAGAGCCGCAACAGCCTCGGGCGGTGCGACCGGGAGGGCCGCGACGACCTGCGCCGGACCGCGCCTGCGCACGGCGCGCGCGACGACCTTCATGGTCGCGCCGGTGGCCGCGCCGTCATCGACGAGGATCACCGACTTTCCCTCCAGCGCCTGCGGCGGGCAGAGCCTGCGATAGGCGGCGCTGCGGCGTTCGAGTTCGGGCAATTCCCGCGCGATGCGGGCCTCCAGGCGCTCGCCGGAAAGATCGAAGAAATTGGCGATCTCCTGATTGAGCACCACCTCCGGCGGATCGCCGTCGACGATCGCGCCGAGCGCCAGTTCGGGATTGCCGGGCGCGCCGACCTTGCGGACGATCGCCAGGTCGAGCGGCGCGCCGATGGCGGCTGCGATTTCGCAGGCCACCGGAACGCCGCCGCGCGGTAGGGCCATCACGACCGGGCGGTCGAGATGGAGCGCGGCGATCTCGACGGCAAGCAGGCGGCCGGCCTCGCTGCGGTTCTGGAACATGGTCTTCCGATTTCGCCGCTCATCGGGCCTGACCGTCAAGCGCCCCGATCAGCCGTCGATCTCTGGCTCGACGAGCCTGGCGAGCTTGCGCAGCGATTCCTGCCAGCCGAGATAGCAGGCCTCGCGCGGAATGAGGTCGGGGATGTTCCGCTGCTCGATGTCGATCTCGGTGCCCACCGATACGGATTTCAGCGTCACGGTGACTGTCATCTCGCCTGGCAGGTTCGGGTCATCGAAACTGTCGGTGTAGACGAGACGCTCGCCGGGAACGATCTCAACATAGGCGCCGCCGAACGCATGGCTGGCGCCGGTCGTGAAGTTGCGGAACGACATGCGGTGCCGTCCGCCGACCTTGGCATCCAGTTCGTGGACCGTGCAGACGAAGCCGAAGGGAGGCAGCCAGCTCGCGATGGCGTCCGGCTCGACGAAAGCCCTGAAAACCTTCTCCGGCCGGGCGACCAGAACCCTGTGAAGGCGAACGGTGCTTGGCATTTTCGTGTCCTTTCTTGAGCAAGTCGCTGTGATCGGATTCACCTACGAGGACGAGCGGCCACCGTGTTCCCCGACAATCGGGATCCCAGTTTCGATGAAACGACGCCGGCGGCCATGAGCGCTACCGGCTTTGGACGGTCTTCGACAGGAAGCGGCTGAACTTTTGCGTCGCCGGCGTCGCTGCGCGGCTTGGCGAGGTGACGAGGCGGATGTCGATCGACAGCGGCGGCGCATCGAGGTCGATGACGGCGAGCTTGCCGGCCGCCACGTCGACGCTGACGCTCGTCGCCGGCGAGCAGGAAATGCCGAGCCCGGCCGCGACGAGCTCGCGCAGGAACGAGTACTCGGTCGCCTGCGCCACCGTTCGCATTTCGGTGATGCCCACATCCGCGAGCAGCTTGGCGATCGCCCTGCCGAAGAGCGAGGAGGGGGGTGGCGCGACGAAGCCGTGCTTCTGCACCTCCTTCGGGCTGACCTTGCGCCGGCCGGCGAGCGGATTGTCGGCGGAGACGACGAGGACGAGCGGCTGGCGGCCGATGACTTCGGAACGCAGGCCGCGAATTTCCGTGTTCGACAGGAAGCATCCAAGATCGGCCCGCCCGTCGCGCACCTCCTCGATCACGTCCTCCTGCTTGCCGACCGAGACGACGAGGTGGATGTCGGGATGGCCGACGGCGAATTCCGTGATCGGCTTGCGCAGGACGAAATTGGCGAGCGAACGCTGGCAGGAGAAGATAACCCGCTCGCCGGCATTGGCGCGCACGATCGACAGGTCCGCCTGCATGTCGCTGACATCGGCGAGAAGTTCGCGCGCGTGGGAAACCATCGTCCGCCCGAGTTCCGTCAGCACCGGCTTGCGGCCCTTGCGCCGGTCGAAGACCGCGCCGCCGAGCTGCTTTTCCAGGGCCGCGACATGCGCCGAGACCGACGGCTGCGCGATGCCCAGAAGATCGGCCGCGGCGGCGAAGCTTCCGGTCTCGACGATGGAAAGGAATGCCTCGAACCGGCGCAAGGTGATGTTCAGCATGCCCAAACATATAGCCCATAGGCTATCGCTTTGATAGCCTTTCCACCCGTTGCTTTCGTTGGGTCAGGCTGGCGATAGTCGGTGCGAGGATCGAAGTCCGGCCTATGCCGGGTTTTGGAAGAAAAGGTGTCGGACCCATCCGGATGGACGGCCGACGGGAGAGAGCCGGACCCGCGCGAAGCTTCGCGCCACCCGCCTTTATGCCCGTCCGTCCTCGGATGTCCGGCAAGGGCCGGAGCAGCGCATGAACATCGTCGGCATCGACATTGGCGGAACCTTCACCGATCTGGTCGGCTATGTCGACGGCGCGATCGTGACGTCGAAGACCTCGACGGTGCCGTCCGACCCGACCAAGGGCATTGCGAACAGCCTCGACCTTGCCGGCTGCGACACGCGCAACCTCGACGAGATTCTCCACGGCTCGACGATCGCCATCAACACGGTGCTGGAACACAAGGGCGCGCGCACCGCGCTTTTGACAACGAAGGGCTTTCGCGACGTCTATGCGATCGGGCGCTCGAACCGGATCGAGGCGTTCAACCTGATGTTCAAGCGTCCCGAACCGCTCGTCCCGCGCCGGCTGACCTTCGAAATCCGCGAACGGATGCTGGCCTCGGGCGAGATCGAGACGCCGCTCGAAGAAGACGACGTGCGCGCCGCGCTCGGCGAACTCGGCGACGTGCAGGCAGTCGCGGTCTGCCTCCTCCATTCCTACGCCAACCCGGCGCATGAAAAGCGCGTCGGCGAGATCATCCGCGCGGCGCGGCCGGACCTTTTCGTCTCGCTGTCGCATGAGATCCTGCGCGAATATCGCGAATATGAGCGGACCTCGACCACCGCGCTCAACGCCTTCGTCGGCCCGCGCGTCGGTGGCTATCTCCAGCGCTTCGAGAGTTTCCTGCGCGACGGCGATTTCGACGGCAAGATTCACATCATGCGCTCCAACGGCGGTGTGATGTCGATCGCACATGCCCAGGAACAGCCGGTGACGATGATGGAATCCGGCCCGGTCGCCGGCATGATCGGCGCGGGGCGGCTGGCCAAAGTGCTCGGCCTCGAGCGCTGCGTCGGCTTCGACATGGGCGGCACGACCGCGAAGGCGAGCCTGATCACCGACGGCGCCCCCGCGATCGAGAGCGGTTATGTGATCGGCCACCATGCGAGCGGCCAGCCGATGCAGTTGCCGGTCGTCGACATCGTCGAAGTAGGCGCGGGCGGCGGCTCGATCGCCTGGGTCGATCCGACGGGCGGCCTCCATGTCGGCCCGAAAAGCGTCGGCGCCGATCCGGGGCCTGCCTGCTACGGGCTGGGCTCGGGCGAACCGGTGGTCACCGACGCCGACCTGATCCTCGGGCGCATCAACGCCAGGCGGTTCCTCAACGGCGGCATGCCGCTCGACCGGGCGGCGTCGGAAGCGGCGGTGAAGGACAAGCTCGGCACGCTCGGGCTTGGCGTCACGGAGGCTGCGCTCGGCATCGCGCGCATCGCCGACGTGTCGATGTCGCTCGCCGTGCGCGCCGTCTCGGTCAACAAGGGCGTCGATCCGCGCGACACGGCGATGATCGCCTTCGGCGGCGCGGGGCCGCTTCATGCGGTGTCGATTGCGCGCGAAATCTTCATTCCTAAGGTGGTGATCCCGAAGCTGCCCGGCACGTTCTCCGCCCTCGGCATGCTGATGTGCTCCTGGCGGCAGGATTTCCTGCAGACGCTGATCGGCCGCATCGGTTCGCTGGCGCCCGAACAGGTCGAGGAGGTGTTCCGCAATCTGGCGGAGGAAGGGCGCTCGCATCTGGTGCGCGACGGGCTCGACGCCGCCACGGCCGATTTCCGCTTCTATGCCGACTTGCGCTATGTCGGCCAGGAACATGCGCTCTCGATCCCGGTCGAGAGCGTCGAGCGGCTGACGGGCGATTCCGGCGTGGTGCGCCAACGCTTCGACGCCGAACACGATCGCCGCTACGGACAGTCGGCGCCCAGCGAGGCGCTGGAGATCGTCAGCCTGCGGCTGGTCGTGACGTCCGAGCGCGGCGATACGGTCGCCGAGGAATGGCTGGCGCAGCCCTTCGAGGCGGAAGGCGAGGCGGAGATCGGCAAGCGGACGGTCGTCTACGACGATCCGGACAAGCCGGTCGAGGCCGACATCTACTGGCGCCCGGCGCTGCCCGCCGGCACGCGGCTGACCGGCCCGGCGGTGATCGAGGAGCCGAACTCGACCATCCTGATCCACCCCGGCGACGACGTCGAAGTAACGCCGCACGGCCACCTCGTCATCACGCTTGCGACCCGGAACTGACGCGAAGGAACCGACATATGAGCAATCCCAAGGCAGATCCGGTTACCGTCGAAGTCGTGCGCAGCGCTGTCGTCGCCTATGCTGACGAAATGGCGGACGTGTTGTGCAAGTCCGCCTACAACATGATGATCTACGAGGTGCGCGACTATTGCTGCGGCCTGCTCGACACCTCCGCGCAGATGATCTCCCAGAACCGCGGCGGCCTGCCGATCTTCCTCGCCGACCTCGGCGTCGCGGTCGAGGACGGCATCCAGCGCTACGGCCTCGATGGATTTGCCGAGGGCGACGTCCTGGTGATGAACCACGGCCAGGTCTGCGGCCAGCATTTGAACAACGTCGTCGTCTACGCGCCGTGCTTTCATGACGGCAAGCTCGTCGGCTTCGCCGCGAACCGCGCGCACTGGGTCGACATCGGCGGCGGGCGCCAGGGCTTCGGCTCGAGCGCGACGACGGAAATTTTCAGCGAAGGCCTCCAGATGCGCTCGCTGAAGATCTACGAGGGGGGCAAACTCAACGAGACGCTCTACCAGATCATCCGCGACAACATCCGTTATCCCGATGCGAGCCTCGGCGATCTGCGCGCGCAGATCGCGTCCTGCCAGCTCGGCGCGCGCCGCCATGGCGAACTGATCGCACGCTATGGGCAGGAGACCGTCGCGCAGGCCGTCGACACGATCTGGGACCAGGCCGAGAAGGCCGCTCGGCTCGTCGTCGAGAACATTCCGGACGGCGTCTACGAGGCCGAAAGCTTCCTCGACAATGACGGCCGCGCGCTCGACGTGCCGATCCGCATCAAGGTCAAGGTGACCATCGCCGGTTCGCAGATGACGGTCGACTATTCGCAGATGCATCCGCAGGTAAACAGCCCGATGAATTGCGGCCGGTCGGGTGGCATTGCCGCCGCTCGCGTCGCCTTCAAGGCGCTGACCTCGCCCGAGCTCGACGTCAATGAGGGCTGCTTCCGCCCGCTGACGGTGGACCTGCCGGAAGGCACCATCCTCAGCGCCCGCTCGCCGGCCGCGCTCGGCCAATGGAGCATCGCGCTGCCGACGGTCATCGACACGATCCTGAAGGCGCTCTCGTCCGCGATTCCGGACGTGGTGCCGGCCGCGCACAAGGGCGACATGGGCGGCTGCTCCTTCTTCGGCTTCTACGAGGACGGCTCGCGCTTCCTCCTGATGAACATCTTCGGCGGCGGCTGGGGCGGACGGCCCGAGGCGGACGGCGCGTCGGCCTCGGTCTCTGTCTGCCAGGGCGACGTGCGCAACACGCCGGTCGAACTGCAGGAGATCAAGTACCCCTTCATCATCGAGCAGCACGCGCTGCGCCCGGATTCGGGCGGTGCGGGCAGATATCGCGGCGGGCTCGGCGTCGCGCTGACCTATCGTTGCCTCCAGGCCTGCAAGGGCAACATCAATTTCGACCGCACCGTCACCCCGCCATGGGGCCTGCATGGCGGCGGCGAAGGCGCCGTCAACACGGCCATCATCGAGCGCGCCGACGGCACCCGACAGACGGTCCAGAAAGGCACCGAGATCCAGTTCCAGGCGGGCGACCGCGTGACGTTCCTGACGGCGGGCGGCGGCGGCTACGGCAAGCCCGAGGAGCGCGACCCCGACGCGCTCGACGCCGACCTCGCCGACGGCATCGTGTCCACCGAGCGCGCGGGACGCGACTACGGCCGCGATGCCCAGCCCGTTCGGCTGGCCTCGTGAGGATGACGCGATGAACCTTCTCGAAACCCGCCGCAAGCGCCTGATGGAAGCCATGGAGGCCGAGAACATCGACCTCCTGCTCCTCCACGGCAGCGCCTGGCGCAACGACTACCTGCGCTACGCCACCGATTTCGGCATCCTCGAAGGCGAAGGGCTGGCGCTTGTCGGGCGCGACGGCGAGGTGACGCTCTATCTCGACGATGCGCTCGAAGCCGAGCGCGCGGGCGTCGAGCTCGGCGGCGTGCGCACCGAGTATGTCGGCGATCTCGTCGGCGATGTCGGCCGCATCGTCGAACGCCATGGCAACCGCCGCGTCGGCGCGGGGCCGGCCGCGCATCTGCCTTATGGCCTGTCGCGCCGTTCCGAAGAACTGCGCCTGACCGACGCGACTGCGCTTCTCGACCGGCTGCTGATCGTCAAGGCGGAGGACGAGCTGAACGCGATCCGCAGCGCCGCGCACCTTGCCGACGAGGGCTACGACGTGTTTCGCCGTGCCGCCATCGCGGGCCGCGAGGATTTCTCGATGATCGCCGAGATCGAGGCCTTCTTCCGCGCGAACGGGGCCGACGACAATTTCATGATCATCGGCGTCGGCGGCCCCGAAGTGCGCGGCATGGCGCCGCCGATGGGCAAGCAGCTGAAGGAGGGCGACCTCGTCACCACCGAACTGACGCCCTGCGTCGACGGCTACTTCGTCCAGATCTGCCGCACACTCGTCGTCGGCGAGCCGTCCGAGGCGCAACTGCGCGCCTTCGGCGTCTATCACGAGGCGATGGTGGCCGGCATCGACGCCGTCCGGCCCGGCGTGACGGCGGCGGATATTGCGCGCGCGGAAAACGACGTCTTCCGCCGCTACGGGCTCGGCGACTACGTGACGAGCGAATATACCCGCGTCCGCGGACACGGAATCGGGCTCTTCCTCGATACGCGGCCGCAGATTCTCGAAGATGTCGACATGGTGATCGAGGAGGGCATGTCGCTGATCGTTCACCCGAACACCTACCATCCCGAGGTCGGTTACATGGTGCTCGGCGATTCGCTGATCGTCGGCGCGGACGGGGCCGAGGTGCTGACGAAAACCGAACGCCGGCTTTTCGCCGTAGCGCAGCACTAGGAGGGGGCGATGCGACGCGGACTGATCAAATGGCGTGAGGACGAATTGTCGGCGGGCGATGTCGCCGAGCGGATCGCGCGGCTCCGTTTCGCCATGAAGGCTGCAGGCCTCGACGCCTTCATCGCCTATACGACGCTCGTGCGTCCGGCGGCGGTGAACTATTTCACCGGCTTCACGCCCTACTGGTCGGACGGGGTGCTGCTTGTTCTGGCCGAGGGCCGACCGCTCTTCGTCACCGCGCTTTCGAAACGCGTCGGCAACTGGCTCGGCTCGGTGAACCCCACCTGCGACATCCTGCATTCGCCGAAGCCCGGCAGGCTGATCGGCGAGACGCTTCGCGCGGCTGGCGCTTCGAAGGTCGGCGCGGTCGAGGCCGACATGATGCCTGGCGCGCTGATCGGCGACATGCTGGTGGCCTCAAACGTCGCGCTTTCGGACGCGACCGACCTCTTCGCCGCCGTGCGCGCCGTCCCGACCTGCGCCGAGACCGCGCTGGCGCAAAAGGCCGACGCGATCGCATCCACCGCCTTTGCCGGCCTCGATCTTTCGGCAGCGCGCGTCGGCGACATCACCGGCCCGCTCGAGCGCGCCGTCCGGCTGGCGGGCGCGGAAGAATGCTACGTCGCCATCGCGCCGGATTTGCGCCGCGAATCCCGCCTTGCCCGCATCGACGGACGCGAGGCGCTGGGCGATCTCTTCGCCGCGCGGGTGTCGGTCGCCTATAACGGCGTCTGGACACGCCGCACCGAGACGCTGGTGCGGACGGGCGGCCGGGACGGCGCGGCCGCGGCGCGGTTCGCAGAATTTGCCGACCGGCTGGCTGGATTGGCCCCTGGCATCGACCTCGGCGCGCGGATTGCCGCGGAGGCCGGACGCAGCGACATGGCGGTCGAGGATTGGTCGATCGAAGCCCCGTTTGCGACGCGTCCCTTGAAACAGGCGGCATCCTCCCAGGCCCCGCTCGTCGAGGGAATTCCCTATGGCGTTCTGACGCTGCGGGCACGGATGGGCGACGCGCCGATGGTGGCAAGCCGCGTCCTGACGCACAGCGAAACGGGCATGGAGGCGGCAGCGTGACGATCGAAGCGCTGATCGAGGCCGTCGCACGCCGCACGCCTTCCGGCGACGCGGATCGCCGCGCGCTGGCTGTCCATGTCGCCGACACGCTGGTCTGCCTCGCCAAGACGATGCGGCTCGGCGAGGCGCAGGCAATCCGGCGCTTCTACGGCGACGCATGGGTGCCGGCCGCAGCTTCGATCATTCGCATGTCGGAATATGACGCGATCCATGTCCCGACCTGCCTGTCGCCGGACGCCGTGACGGTGCCGGCGGCGCTGTCGTTTGCCCGCGACTCCGAGGGCCTGCTGGAGGCCTGCGAGGCAGGGACGGCGGTCGGGCTGTGGCTCGCGGATGCGGTTGGCGGCGTGACGGCCTTGGAGCGCGGCGTCTGGCCGACGCTCTTTGCGGCGCCCGCCATGGCGGCAGTGAGCGCCGGCGTCGCGATGCGGCTCGGTCCCGACGACCTCGCCCATGCGCTGGCGATCGCGCTGGCCGGAACCTCGGGGCGGCTCGGCCGTCCGTCCGGCGCGCCCTCGGCGCGCTGGCTGTCGATCGGCGAGGCGACCTCGAAGGGCATGCGCGCGGCCGAGGCCGCCGCGCTCGGCTTCCGTGGGGATCTCGGGCTGGTCTCGGCTGCATGGCTGCGCGGGCAGGGTGCAGTCGGCGATGCTATCCCCGCCTTGCCGTCCGGCGCGTCGCCACTGATGCGTGTCGGGCTGAAGCCCTATGTGGCCGCGCGACAGGGCGTCAATGCCATCACAGCCTTTCTCGAAGCTGCCGACGGCCTCGATGCCCGGCCGATCGATGCGGTGCGGATCGACCTGCCTTCCGCCTGCCTGCCGGTCGTCACGCGGCCGCTCGACCGCACCGACCGCCTGTCGCGGATCGCCAATCTCAGGCTGCGAATCGCCCTTGCCGCATACGAGCCCGGCCGGCTTCACGACGTAGAGGCCGCCGTTGCGGTGGACGAGCCGGCGCTCGTGCTTGCCGACCACGTCGAAATCCATGCCGACGATACCTTGCCCGCGGGCGGCGATACGGCCTGGCCGGCGCGCGTGCGGACGCTCGTGCGCGGCGCATGGCGCGAGGCGACCTGCCTGCGCGGGCCAGGCGACGACGGCAACATGGCGGTCGCCGAATGCGTGCTAGGCATCAAGCTGGGGCGGCTCGAGGACACGCAGACGGCGCGGCTTCTGGCCGGAGTTCAGGCCGGGCTCCATGAAGGGCGCGCCGATGCGCTCGGCGAGGCGCGCACCGCCTTCGAACGGATTTTGGGCGAGACACAGCAGGCAAGGGCCGTTGAGGAGCGGCCGCGGCGTCTCGCATAAAGCAGGATTTCAACGAACAACCGGGAGGAAGAGATGAAAGCATTTTCGACATTCGCCGCCGCAGGCTTGGCGCTCGCCATGCAGGTCGGCATGGCCTTCGCGCAGGAAGCGCCGGAACAGGCCGAGATCACGATCGGCCTGCCGGTCACCACATCGACCTTCCTGCCGCTCTATCTCGCAGAGGAGGAAGGTTACTTCACCGAAGAGGGGCTGACCGTCGAACTCGTCGCCTTCCGTGGCGGCACCGACCTCGTGCGCGGCATGGTAGCGGGTGCGGTCGACATCGGCGTCGGTGCCCTGGCCGAGGTGCTGGTCGGCATCGAGTCCGGCCAGGAACTGCGCGCCTTCTATGGCGGCTTCAACATGGGCATCTTCGAGTGGTACGCCGTCGAGGGCATGAACTCGATCGCCGAGAGCAAGGGCAAGCGCTACGGCGTGACGACGTTCGGCTCGTCTACCGACTTCCTGACGCGCTATGCGCTGAATTCGAACGGTCTCGACCCGCAGCGTGACGTCCAGATCATCCAGGGCGGCGGCTCGGGCGCACGCCTCGCCGCGATGGATGCCGGCCAGCTCGACGTCAACATCTTCGCCGCGCCCGAAAAGTTCATCGCCGGCGACCAGGGCTACAAGCTGATCTACAGCCAGAAGGACATCGCGGCCGACTATCCGAACCACGTGTTCTACGCGCCGCAGGCGACGATCACCGACAATCCCAACACGATGAAGGCCGTTCTGCGCGCCTTCGTGAAGGGGGTGCGGCTCGCCAAGGAAGACAAGGCCCGTTCGGTGAAACTCATCGCCGAGCGCATCGGCGTGGAGGAGAACTACGCCGCACAGACCTATGACGACTTCATCGACGAACTGTACGAGGATGGCCGCCTTCCGAGCGAGGAAGGCATGACGGCCTTCTGGAACATCGGAATCGAGAACGGGGCCTACACGGAGGTCTGGGAGAACGAGCGCTGGCTCGACACGACCTACATGGACGGCTTCGACGAATGGAAGCCGGAATAGGCATCGGCCGCCCGGCCGTCGCAGGAGCGGCGGCCGGCAGGCTTGAACGAATGCGGAGGATGAAGACGTGGCACAGATCGAAGTCCGCAACCTGTCGATCGAGTACAGGCTTCCGAAGGGCGAGGGCACGTTCACGGCCGTCGACAGCGTGTCGCTCGACATCGAGGCCGGCGAATTGGTGACGATCGTCGGCTCGAGCGGCTGCGGCAAGTCGACCTTGCTTCTGGCCATCGCCGGCTTGGTGCCGATCGCCGACGGCACGCTGACGATCGACGGCGATGCGGTGGAAGGCCCCGGCCCGAACCGCTCCGTCGTCTTTCAGGAAGCCTCGCTCCTGCCCTGGAAGACGGTGCTCGGCAATGTCCGCTTCGGGCTGGAAATGCGCCGCTGGCGCCAGGGCGACCTGTCGAAGCGGGCGATGCAGTACATCAACCTCGTCGGCCTCGGCTCGTTCGCGGACTACCATCCGCACCAGCTTTCCGGCGGCATGCGCCAGCGCGTCAATATCGCCCGCGCGCTTGCCGTCGATCCGGCTGTGCTCCTGATGGACGAACCCTTCGGCGCGCTCGACGCGCAGACGCGCGAAGTGATGGGCGACGAACTCCTGCGCATCTGGGAGCGCGACCGCAAGACGGCATTGTTCGTGACGCACGACATCGACGAGGCGATCTTCCTCGCCGACAAGGTGGTGGTGATGGGGCGCAATCCCGGTCACATCAAGGACGTGATCAAGGTGGACCTGCCGCGGCCGCGCCGCGGCGAGATGCTGGACAGCGACGCCTTCGCCGAATACCGGCGCCGCCTGCGCGCGCACCTGGCCGCGGACATGGCGACCATGCATCTCGTGCGGGAAGCGGTCTGATGGTGGCGGTCGTGGCGACGGCGCCGCAAAAGCGCGCCCCTGCGGCGGCAAGGCTCGGCGCGGGCGCACGCTCGTCCGTCATCGGCTTCTGTTCGGTCGCCGCCTTCCTCATCCTGTGGCAGGTCGCGCCGGAACTGGGCTGGGTCAACGGCCGCTTCACCAGCCAGCCTTCCGAGGTCGCCAGGGCAGCCGTCGAGGTCTTCCGCACCGACAATTTTCTTCATCACGCCCGCATCAGCCTGACCGAGTTCTTCCTCGGTTTCGCTCTGGCGCTCATCGTCAGCGTGCCGCTCGGCGTACTCCTCGGCAATTCGCGCCTTGCGCGCGACATGATAAACCCGCCGCTGATGGCGCTCTATATCGCGCCGACGCTGATCCTGCTGCCGATCATGACGATCTGGCTCGGCATCGGCATGGCGTCGAAGGTCGCCGTCGTCTTTCTGGGCGCGATCTTCCCGATCATCGTCAACACGATGGCCGGCATGCGCGAGGCCGACGCCAAGCTGGTGAGGGCCGCGCAGTCCTTCGGCGCGACGCGCATGGACATCTTCCGCCACATCCTGCTGCCCGGCTCGCTGCCGTCGCTGCTCGCGGGCATCCGCCTGGCCGTCGGCCGCGCGGTGCTCGGCGTCGTTGTCGGCGAGCTCTACGTTTCGCAGGCCGGCATCGGCCACCAGCTCGTCGTCTACGGCTCGTCGATGCGCGTCGACCGCCTCCTGGTCTACGCGCTCGTCGTCAGCGTCTTCGGCTATGCGATGACGACCCTGGTGCGCGTGCTCGAAGGCCGCGTGCGCAACTGGAGGCCCGAAACATGACCCGCTTCCTCAGGAGCCGCCAGACGCTCATCCTCGGCACGTTGTCGATGCTGGGCATCCTAGCCATGTGGCAATTGTCCGTTTCGCTCGGCCTCATAAACCCGTTCTTCGTCTCGACGCCGTCGCTGGTGGCGCAGGAATTCTGGGTGCAGTTCCAGAGCGGCGACACGATGCGGGACGTCTCCGCGACGCTCTACTCGTTCGTCCTGGCGCTGGGGCTGGCGACGGGGGTGGGCATCGGCCTCGGCGTCCTCGCCGGCTGGTATCGCGACGTCGAATCGGCGCTCGAACCGTTCATCTGGTTCAAATATTCGGCGCCGACGGTCGCGTTCTATCCGCTCTTCATCGCCTGGCTCGGCTATGGCACGCCGACGATCGTCGCCATCGCCTTCCTTTTCGCGCTGACGCCGATCTATGCCAACACGCTCGCGGGCATCAAGAATGTCGATCGCGACCTGGTCCGCGCCGCGACCTCGTTCGGCGCAAGGCCCTGGGACATCTTCCTGCGCGTCGCGTTGCCCGGTTCCGTGCCGATCGTCGTCGCGGGCCTCCAGCTCGGTGTCGGCCGGGCGCTGACGGGCGTGGTGGTGGCCGAGCTCTTCGGCGGCAATGCCGGGCTCGGCTATTCCATCAACTACTATGCGCAGCACCTGCAGACGACGAAGATGATGGTGTCGATCGTCATCATCATCCTGCTCGGCGTGGCGCTGACGCAGGCGCTGGCCTTCCTCGAATCGAAGACCGACGCATGGCGCGTCACGCCGAAGAAGTGAGAACGGTCGAAAGGACCTGTCCATGAAGATCATCGATTCGCATTTCCACTGGTGGCCGCGCCCGATCTTCGAGAGACTGGAGGCGCGCAAGGGCTTTCCGCGCGCCGACCGCAACGAGCGCGGCGGCTGGACCTATCGCGGCGCCGGCGACCGAGCGGGCCGCATCGCGAGTTGGGCCGAATGGTTCGATCTCGACAGGCAACTCGAGGCCATGGACGCGCTCGGCCACGACATCGGCGCCGTGCTCTCCATCGGGCCCTTCTCGATCTACTTCTCCGAACTCGAACCGGAGGAAGGCCGCGACGCGGCGATCGAGTGGAACGAGCAGATGGCCTGGGCGGTCGCGCGCTATCCCGGCCGGCTCTGGGCGAGCGCTGCGATCCCGCTTGCCGATACCGCCACGGCGCTCGACGTGCTGGAGGATGCGGTCGGCCGTCTCGGCCTGATGGGCGTGAACCTGCCCGGCAGCGTCGGCGCCGATCCGCGCATCGACGCCGAACGGCTGGAGCCGTTCTACGCCCGCGTCGCCGAACTCGGCCTGCCCATGTTCCTGCATCCGACCGATGCGATCTTCGCCGAGATGCTGTCGGGCTACGGCAACGCGCTTCATCTCAGCCTCGGCCGTGTCGTCGAGGTCAGCGTCGCGGCCTCGCGGCTGATGTTCTCCGGCCTGATGGACCGCCATCCGGGCCTCAAGATCGTGATGTCGCATACGGGCGGCGCGCTGCCCTATCAGTCTGGCCGGATGGACAAGAACGGCAAGCAGGCGAAGCTGCCGCACCCGCCGAGCCACTATCTCAAGCGCATGTATACCGACACGGTCTCCCCGCACGTGGCCGGACAGCGATTCGCAATCGAGTATTACGGCATCGACAACGTCATGTACGGCACCGACTACCCCTGCTGGGACCCGCAGACCTGCCTCGACCAGCTTGCCGAGATCCAACTCACCGATTCGGATCGGCAAAAGCTCTTCCATGACAATGCGGTGCGCATCCTCGGCCTGAACATGCCGGGCGAAAGCGCTGCGCGCCGCGCTGCGGGCTGAACTCTGCTGGGAAATAGGCAGGCTGGTGGCGGAGAGGATGGGATTCGAACCCACGAGAGCCTTTTGAGCCCTACTCCCTTAGCAGGGGGACTTTTCGGCGCTCAACCTGTTGCGGCGCTTGGGCTGGCCTCTTCTTTCCCCCATTTTTCCCCCACAGACTGGAAATTCCAGTTCGCGCGCCGGGCGCTTTCCCCCAGATCAGGGGTCCCGAGCTTGGTGTATCTCTGCCACTCGTTCGACTTCCATCCGCCTTCACCTTGAAGGCGCAGGACATCGTTCGTCTGAGCATAGAACCATGTCGCCCAGCTATGGCGGCAGACGTGCGGCGTGTATTTCGTCCCGTCCAGCCCCGCAGCCTTCACGGCGCGCTCGAAAGGTGCCTTGATCTGCCCGCCGCTGTCCTTGCCTGACCTGAACGGCCAGCCGTCGAGGCGGCGGAAAACCGGGCCGGGCTCCCCGATCGTGGGCAGGATGGACAGCGCGGCGATGACGCGCGGGATCAGCGTCACCCGCCGTTCTTCACCGTTCTTCGTGTTGCGCAGGATGGCGATGCGGTTTTCCAGCGAGACGTCAGTGCCGTCCATCGTCAGCGCTTCGCCCATGCGGCAACCCTGGCCGAGAAGGAAGGTGACCAGAGGGGCGAGATAGACGTTCTGCTCCTTCAGCATCGAGCGGATCACTGCGTCGGCCTGCTCTGGCATGAAGAAGACCGTGCGCTTGTTGCCGCCCGATGGCGACTTCAGCCGCGGGGCAGGGCACAGATCCTCTTCGGCGGCGTGGTTCAGGATCGCCTTCATGGGCGTGTAGAGTTGGCGCCGAACGGTCGCCGGCGCGGCGCCGGGATAGAGCGCATTGGCGGCCCGTCGCATCTCAGCGTTGGTGATTTCGCTGACGAGGCTGTCGGCAAAGAAGCGATCGAGATTCGCGAGAAAGCGCGCGTCGGGTTTGGTCTCGAGGTAGAGCTTCTTCGCCTGGCTGAACGTCAGCCCTCCCTCACCAATTTCATCGGACGTATGCTCGGCGATGATGCCGGGGATTGCGCGGCGCGCGTCGGCTGCCGTTGTCCATTTGCGGCTGATTTCGACGCGCTTGCCGTCGATCGTTCCTCTGAGAACCCAGTACGGGCTTTTCGGCCGCCGCTTCGGGGTGAGCATGCTTTCGGCTCCATGATCTTTTCGAGGTCTTCGGGCAGGAAGAACATGGCCTGCCCGAGCTCACGATAAGCACCGATCTTGCGGGCCTTCTCGCGCAAGGTGCGCTCGGAGATTTTCACACCGCGTTTCAACAGGCTTTCCACAGCCTCGGCGGGGGAAATGGCGCGGTCGAGAATGCCGGTCACGTCTTCCCCTCCCTTGTAGAGCGGGAGAGGGAGCGGATGGATGCCGCTATCCGATGCTTGTTGGGCTCTCCGAAGCTAATCTCGTCACCGGACTGGCCACCCTTCACGATGAAAGGTTCTGGCTCCATTCCCTCGGCCAGTCGTGCGCACACCTCAATCGTCACCGGGTCGCGTCCTGTCTCCACGATGCTGAACCCCTCGGCAGCGAGAGCGGCGAGGATGGCGTCGGCAGCAGCTTCGACCTCGGCTAGCTTGCTGCCGGGATACAGGCTAGCGATTATCTCCCTTGCCGTCTTCATGGCTGGCGCTCCTTCGCGAGACGGCGGCGGCGTGCGCGCTTGCTCTCCTTCGTACTATCCGTGACGGGGCCGGCGGCGTTCGGCGCACGCTTGCAGGGCGACGGCCAGCGCTTCGATCGTTCCTCCATTGAAAGTGTCGATACTTGCGCGACGGCACCAGATGCGATCATTGCCGCCATGAGGCCGTAGCTCCATCCTGCCCGCGCTCTCATTTCCCTTCCTCCCCTGCCGCCGATTGGGGATGGAGGGCGGCTTCGAGCGAGTGCATCGCGCTTTGCAGTTCTTCCGTTTCGCGGCGGGAAAGGCTGTGCAGAATACCCCGCTTATGCATCTTGAGAACGTCGAGAAGGGCCATTGCCTCCGTCACCGCTGGCCCGCCCTCGGCTTGTGCGAGACGGGCTTCGGCGGCAGCTAGAACGGCCTCAATTACGCGCGGCGTCGGATATAGGCCGAGCCTCCCGACCCATGCTTGAATGAACACAAGCCGGTCTTCATCGAACACCCGCCCCCGCAGCCGTGCTTCGGCGGGTATCTCGATGCAAAGCAACTGGTCGATTGAGAAGTCGGGCTTCTCTTTCTCGACAGACCGGATGAATGAGCCGCGCGCCTCGTCTTCCGTGTTGCAACGACGATAACCGACCATCGAACTATTCACGCTGCCACCCGGCACGGACTTTGACACCGTGGCGCTCAAAGCAAAGGTGCGCATTCCTTCCGCCACCCGCTCCCGCAGCCTTGCTTCGGCTTCTGGAGAGGCGAGAGCGGAAAGGATGCGGCGTTCGTAGTCGGCTTGGGCGGCGGCTTTGGCCGTTACGGACGTTGGAAAATGCCCGATAATATCATCGGGTGCAGCACAAACCCACGAAAACTCTCCCATTTCCCGGTCTTCATCACGCTCAACTGCGTAATCCCCAAAGGGCGTAGGGGCGCGTGTGTCGTGCCACTCCAACGGCTTCACGAGCGGTTCCGCCCCCACCCCATCTACGGGAGTGGAGGGGGAGATGGACGCGAGATATGCGCGAATGGCGGCTTCGATTTCTCCGCCAAAGTGTGCATAGCCCCGCTCCTCGACTGCTATTATCGCAGCGTCGAGTGCCTTGCGATCCAGTGTCAGCGCTTCCCACGCCTGTTCGACGGGGTCCATGTCAGGCTCCTTCCTTGAGTGCTGCGTTGACGATGCCGTAAACCCAAGCGGGCAGCGCCCTGACACCGGGCGCGGGGTTTACCAATCGGCGGAGGGCGTCTCGCCAGCCTGCAATTTCGGGGTAAATGTGCACGATCTGCTCTACAGACGGTTTCGCGATAGTGCCGCGCAGCATGTTCAGGTGAACGTTGTCGCCGTCCTCCAGCGCCGCTCTCAACGCCTCTATCTCTTTGGATTGAGCTTCAAGCGCGGCCAAGTCGTCACTGAGGCGCACGCACGTCTGCATGACGTACAGCCGTTTGTCGGCCCAATTAGCCTCGGTCGTATCGTTGGTGAGCGAGTGAATGAGAGCGAGTTGGTTCCTCGCGCTCTGCACCAAGTCGTCATTCAGGGCGGGCGTGGTGGTCATCGATCGATCTCCCCAGTTCGAGCGTCAGCGCGCGGCGTGAAAGCCGATCCGCGCACGATGTTGTTGATGATGAGAAGCGCCCGCTCCCGGCTGGGGTAGGCGGCGTGAAGGAAGGCCGCGACAGGCACGGGATCGATTCCGACCGCAGCCCAATAGGCGCGCTCGTCCATGCCGTGCTGCCGGCGATGCTCTTCCGGGCAGAGAGGCACCGCCCAGCAATCGCTTTCCTTGGCGCCCTTGCCGCGACCCATCTTGCCCGCCCTCGGCTCAGCATAAGACACATGCGCGGCCTCGACGCCCTCCTTGCGGGTGACGATGCACGGCAGGGATCGAATGAAGTCGAGATAGGCCGGCTTCTCGACGCGCTTGCTGCCCTTGCCGGTCGGCTGGCGCGAGAAGGCTTCTTCGTGGCGAGGCATGCGGAAGCCCATCACGCACCGCCTTTCAGAGCAGCCGTGACGGCTTCCCGCTTCGCCAGCCGCGCGCGCCTGATGTCGCGCGTGCAGCCTCGCCGCCGAGCATCGCGCTCGAGCTGATCGGCGCGGCTCCATGTCCGGTCGTGAGCCAATCGAGGATGACGGCAATTCCACCACCATACGATGTCGGAGATGATGCGGGAGAGGGTCATGCTGCCCTCCCGATCTGGTCGATGTTGCCGTGCTGGACGGTGAAGCTGTAGGCGACGATCCAAGGGTTCGCTTCCCAGCCGTAGCCGCGACCGGCGTTGAGGCTGTCCCAAAGCAGGCGGTACGCATCGACCGCACCCACGAAGGACAGGGCGTCGTCAACGCGCCAAGACACAAGGCCCGGCTCGCTCCAGCATTCGACGCCCTCCGCAATTGCATCGACCTCGCTGATGTCCTGCAACCGCTGCACACGCACGTCCGTGACGTTCAGCGTCAACCGCGATGCCCATCGTGGCATGTGCATGCCTTGTCGCAATCGGCCGGCCTCTGACGAGGTCTTTGACCACCGCTCGGTGCCGCCGTCAGCTACGAACAGAACCTGCTCTTCGCCCCCCATCGCAGCGGGCGAGATATCCTCATAGGCGAGGCCGGTCCGCCACGCCTCGCGAACATAGAGGCGGTCGCCGGCGGCGAAGCGAACGTACTTGTTCATGAAATGATGCCAGTATGGACGCCCATCCAAGCCTTGACCCCAGCAGGTCGTTCGACCGCTCTTGCTTGGAGAGCAAAGGTTGCCCATTCGGTCGATGAACGGCTGCGGCGTCACCACGCGCCGCGTCTGCGTCTTTCGGCCGTCGAGGAGCGCGCGGACCATCGGGCCACTGAACAGAATGGGGCGATCAGCCATTGACCAGCCCTCCCGCCTCGACGCCGGCAATCCCGGCGATGATATCGACCGCGTCGTCCCGCTCGATCTCCTTCCGCGCGACCTGCCGGCAGTAATCGACGATCTTGCGGGCGCGGGCGCGCTGGTCATCCGTCAGGCCCTCCTTGAACAGACCCTTCGACACGTGGACGATATCGCCCTCGTCGGGGCCGATCGATGCGACCATGACCTTGGCGAAGACGGGAAGCCATGTCGGATCAGGTTCGGCGGCCGGCGCATTGTCGTCACCGGCCTCCTCGCTCTGGCCGCTCTCCTGGTCGGAGGATTCGCCGGCAGCGGCGTCGGGGGCGGGATCGCCGCTGCCGTTCTCATCGGACGAGGGGGCGTCCGACGATGTTTCGCGATCATCGGCGCCGACGTCGGCTGCTTCCTTGCGCAGCGTGTCGGGATCGATTCCGGTCATCCGCTCGATGAGTGCCATCATCTGGTCGACGGCCTCCTGCAGCTCAGGATCATCGAGCTCGGTCAGGCTCTTCGGATACTGCATGAACTTGCCGCCGACGGTCTTCGTCAGATTGACGATGCCGAGCGCGAGCTTGATTGCCTCGCTGGCCTGTTCCTTGTTCGTCCACGGCACGTCGCACTGCTTCACGACGAGACCAAGCACCGCCCACCATTTGCGGACGAGCACGCGGTCCTTCTCTTCGGTGAAGCGGACATTGACGCGAGTGCCGCGGCGATAGCTGTCCAGGCGCTCGGCATCGAACGCGGTAGCCGGAACGAGCCGGCCGCCCTCGATCATCATCTTGAACAGTGGAGCGTCATGCTTGCCCATGATCGCCTCCGATAGTCTTGAGGCGGCGCTTCTTGATGGCGAGCGCGATCGACTGGTTCGTCTCGTCGCCGTCGAACGTTGCCAGCGGGTCGAACTCGTCCCAGCGCTCTTCCACGCCCTCGGCCGTCGTCTCGGCGCCGAGCGAGGCTTCCAGCTCTTCGAAAAACGCCGTCGCGTCGAAGTCATCCTCGCGCGCGGTCAGCGTCGACGTGGCTTCGCCCGTCTCGCGCACGATCTCGGCGTCGTCGATGATCTCGCCGGTCTGCGCGTCGTGGTCGATCTGCGCGGCGGGCGGCGCCGGTGGCTTTGGAGGTGAGGGCGGGCTTGCCGGGGTCACATCGCGCATCTCGGCGATCTTCGCGCCCTCATCGTCGTCATAGACGCCGGAGAAGCCGAAGGCGAGACGCGCGGCCTGGATCATCGCCTTGTGGCGAAGCATACGGTGTTCCATTTTCCACGGATCGGTGCTGCGCTTGCACTCGGCAAGATATTCCGTGACCGCGACGGGCCGGCTCCGATCCTTGCGGAACATCCGGCAGGTGCAGGAGACGAGCTTCTTGTCTTCGTCGTGTTCGAACTCGAATTCGAACCCGTCGCTTTGCGGGTGCGAGTTGACGAGGTTGATCCAGCCGTCGATCGAGACGATCGGCACGATGCCGCCGCCCTTGGCCGGGAAGGCGTAGATTTCCTTCACGATCGGATTGAGGTCGTATTCCTGCGCGACGAGCATCAGGGCAGCGAATTGTTCGTTCGTATGGTTCGCCGGCATGACGGTGGCGCGGACGGTCCTCGCGAACTGCTCCGGGTCCATGTTGTGCTTGGACGCCATCATGGCGATCAGCGACGGCCGTGCCGCCTCGGTTTTTGTGACGGCGTTCATCAGGCGGCCCTCTTCTCTTCGACGATCTTCATGCCGGCGAGCGAGACGCCGGACTTCGCAGCTCGGTTCGCGAGCGACTGAACAAGCTCGCGAACTTCCGACCGGTCTTTCAGCGCCATCACCAGCGCGTCGTAATCGGTGATCTCCGCCGAGACGAAGGTGCGCAGCGCGACCTTGGCGCCGGTACGGCCCGCCTGCGCATTACGCGCCTGGGCATCCCGCTCAGCCTGCTCAGCTTCGCGCCGGAGGCGTTCGGCCTCGGCCTTCGCCGCCTCGTCATCGGCCGACGCGGCGCGCGCGGCTTCCTCGGCTTCGCGGCGGGCGCGGTCGGCTTCCTCGCGAGCCTTGCGTTGGCGTTCAGCCTCGATGCGGGCCTGCTCGTTCAGGAAATCGTCGCAGGCGCGCTTGAGCTTCGTCGACAGCGCCTTGGGCTCTTCCTTCAAGTCGCGCCAGCGATCGTCGATGCGCCGGCTCTCGTCGAGGCTCGGCTGCTTCTCGACCTTGTGCAGATCGGTCGCCTTCTTCGCGATCGTCGCCAGCTTCTTCGACCAAACGGCTGCGCGGTCAGCCTGATCCTGCGTCTTCACCGGTTCTTTGAGGAACTGCTCAGCAAGTTCGCGCTCGCCGGCGAACTCGATCGACAGCGCCTCATGCGGATCGTCGCTCGAGTTGTGGCCGATGACGGCTTCCGCGACCGGCGGCTCGTCCGACCAGGTGCCGCCTTCGTCGATGGCGCGATAGGTTGCTTCTTCGATCGGCCACGAGCAGCACCACGTCCAGATCTCGTCGGGATCGACGGAACGACCGCCGGCCACGGCCAGCATGCCGCGCTCGTCCTTCCAGATCGCGACCGGGATATCCGGCCCGTTCTTGTTCCGCTTGCGATAGAAGCCCGCCTGCGGCTCGGACGTAATGCCGAGCTCCTTCGACTGCTCGCGGCTCAACTGCCGGCCCTTGCCCATGGCGAGCCCCGCGCGCCAGAAAGCGTACGGATCATTGCGGGCAGCGGCGGCGTTCGCCACCACGCGGTTTGCGGCTTGACCGACGCTCTCGAAGTGCGGGTCGGTCTGGATCTGATGCACGGTGCTCAATTGCGCCTCCTGGCGGTTTCGTCTTCCATGATTTCGATGATCCGCAGGCGAGCGCCTTCGCGGCCGTAGATGCCGGCGAGCGTGCGGAAGGTCTGGCGGATGCGGTATTCGATCTGGCCGGCCGAGCTGGGCTCGCTCGGAGCCTCCAGAGCAGACACGGCGCTTTCGATGTATGCGCGCTCGCTCATGCCCACGGCCCCTTGTCGACGATGGAGACGAACAGGATCGCAGCGGCGATCAGTCGGAAGGGATGGGCGATGGCGAACAGGGTGAGGGCGTCGATCATGGCCGGCCCTCCGCCTTGGCCATGGCGGCATACAGCGCAGGGAAATTGACCTCGGCCACGCGCGGGCCAAATTCACCCTCAAGCCCGCGAGCCGTGACTTTCAACGCATCCAGCATGTCGGGAGCGGCGGCGATCAGGCAGGCATTGGCCTCTCCCTCATCTTCATTCGGACCTGTCGCCCAACTGCTCTGCGAGATCGGGGTAATCCGACATTCCGCAATCGGGTATCCCATGCCCCAACTGGTTTGATCGTTCGGGTTGCATTTGCCCCAGATCAGGGTCGTGTTTTCCTCAACCCGCCACGGTCCAGGCGTATGTTTTGCGGTGCTCATCACAGAATGGCTCCAGTGTAGGCGGCAACCAGAAGGCAGCCGGCGAGGAAGGATGCGGACAGGGCGAAAAGGGTGAGGGTGGCGAAGCGGCGGGGGCTCATCCGACTGTCACCACGCGGTCAGCTTCGTGCATGAACTTGCGGACGGCAGCCCGAGCCGAATCCACGCTGCGCGCCGCGTCGATCAGCTCGCGGTTCATCTTCGGCTTGCCGCGCGAGACGAGTTCGCAGAGCCGATCGATCCGGGCGGCGAGGTGGTAGATGTCCCGGTCGATGCGGTTGGCGTCGATCTCGACAAGCGAGCGGGTTTGATTGCGGGCCATCTATGCCGCCTCCGCCATGCGCCGCTCTGCGGCTTCATATTCCATGACCGCAGCGTCATAGGCGCGCTGGGCCGTCGCGAAATCGTCGGGCCGGCGCACGGTGCGCGCTTCCTCGATCGCGAGCTGCGTCTTGGCCGTGTCGCGGATCAAGCGCAGATCGCGGAGGGGCTGGGGCAGGGCGGCAAGCTCGGCAGCGCGCGTCGCGTCGATCTCGGCGAACTTGCGCTGGCGCAGGACGGCGCTCTCGATCCGGGCAAGGCAGTCAGCCTCATCTCGGCCGTAGCCTTCCTCGTTCCCGGCGCGCCATTCCCACATCGTCCCGGTCTGGCGAATCCAGCCGACGCGCTTTGCCCAGCCGATGGTCTCGTCGAACTCCTCGGCCCAGCGGACAGCCGGCGTATTGCCGAACGTCGCCGATACCAGCGCCGTAGTCAGGTCTTCTGCGGTGGTGCGAAGTGCGGACATCGCTGCTCTCCATCTGGTCCAGCCTTGCCGGGGTGGCGGGTGGGTGATGGAGAGAACATGTCACCAAAACGGTGACAATGCAATAGTTCGTCACCATAACGGTGACATTTTTCTTGCTTGGGGGTGGTGACCGTGACAAAAGAAAAGCCCCGGCGGGATGATCCGACCGGGGCGCGAAGCTGCTCAAAGTTGGCAAGGATATAGCTGAAAATGGCGATCCGAGCAATGGAATTCACCGCTTCGCGGCGTGAAAATAGCGATATCTTGCGTCTGCTCGGCGGTTCCCGGCAGGATGTTGCGGTTCAAGCGCGAATGCGGCGGTTTTCCTCGGGCGTTGTCCCGCCGTGCCGATCACCCGGCCGATCAATCTCCGAACGGTTTGCCAGTATCCTGAAACTGGATTGTCTCGACGGGTAGACGCCGTCCGAATGGCCTGAACATGGCTTGAGGAGTAAACGCAGGGATCGAAGCACCACTCGCGTTCAGTTGCGACCACAGAGTTCCCGGCCTGACCAGCCAAGTATGGGATGTGGGGTGGAGACCGGATGGCCCCGGTTCAACAAAGGCACCTGCGGATATCGAGACTTGATGATGTTCACCGGCCCGTCATATGGACGCCGGTTCTAGATGGAGAGCCGCCTGTGTGGTGGTGAAGGACCGTCTTGATAGGGGAGAGGTGTACCCTGCAGGCGCCGCGCCAGTCGGACGCAAGCTTCACAGAATAGTCACCGTTGAAGAGGAGAATCATCCTATGGCCGACACATCGATCGAATGGACTGACGCGACTTGGAACCCGGTGGCAGGCTGCACGATCCTGACCGCGGGCTGCACGAACTGCTATGCGATGCGGATGGCCGCGCGCCTCGATGCCATGGGTGTCGAGAAGTATGCCGGGCTGACGCGCAAGACCGGCGGCCGCGCGAAGTGGACGGGCAAAATCTCGCTTGATCGGAAATCGTTGGCGATCCCTGCGACCTGGTCGAAACCGCGCCGCGTGTTCGTCAACTCGATGTCGGATCTCTTTCACCAGGACGTGCCGGCCGACTTCATTGCGGACGTCTGGCGGGTCATGGCCGACACGCCGCGGCACACGTACCAGATCCTGACTAAGCGCCCGGACCGGATGATGGAGATTGTCCCCGATCTGCAGAAGCTGCCGAATGTGTGGCTTGGTACCAGCGTCGAGGATGACCGCGTTCTTCATCGGATCGATGAGTTGCGTCAGGTCCCAGCTGTGATCCGGTTCATCTCTTTCGAGCCACTGATCGGCAGCGTCGCAGGCGCCGACCTGTCGGACATCCATTGGGCGATCGTCGGCGGCGAATCGGGGCCGAAAGCCCGGCCGATGGACCCGACCTGGGTCGACGAGATCGAGAGGATGTGCCGGCGCGCTGGAACCGCATTCTTCTTCAAGCAATGGGGCGGCCGCAACAAGAAGGCCACCGGTCGGACTCTCAACGGCCGTACGTACGACGAGATGCCTCAGGCAGCGCTTTGAGGATATGATTGCCGATCCGCGTCGCGAGCCCGATAGCTTTCGGCTCTGGATTCGATATCGCCAAGAAAAGCGAGAACGTCGGCACGCCGCGAGCGTTGCGGAGTAGACGAGGCGGCAGAACCTTCGGGAATAGGGACGTGAGTCTCATATTCACAAACGCCTCCATCGCTCTGACGTCCGCAATTCGCTGAGCGGTCTCATCGACCTCGCCGAGGAGATCGGTGATAATCTCGCGCCGGTACCAGGCGCCCTCCCATTCATCTGTCCCGAGCATTCGCGTTATAGCGGCCCGCTTCTTCGACGTGAGATTCTTGGGGTCGTGAGCTGCCTGGCGGAATAGGCCTGCGAGCGAAACGAGGTACCAGACGTCGATTGCCTCGGTTCGACGTATCAGTTCGAGAGTGCTCCAGTCGACGTGCATCCCGTATGGATCGAGAAACATGACCGCGCGCTTGCCCGCCCATCTTTCGGACGCGATTTCCTCTCGTATGGCCTGATTTGCATCGCCGCGGACGATCTCAATTCGACGACCGGGAAAGCCTGCTGCCAAGCTCTGAAGCGCTTCGCAATGGGACCGCTTCTTATCCATGAACACAAGGCGATCGAATGCGGGGGTGGTGTCGAGCGCGATGCGGGCTGATCCGCGCTTCTGCTCAACGCGTTCCGCAATCTCTGGAAGAAATCCGCGGGCCTCAACCGCCTTGTGTTTGATCGTTCGAACGCCGGTGCCCGCAAAGGCATCAATGTACCAGAGCTCAGGGAACTTCGGACGAAGCGCCGTTGCGAACGCCTTGAGATAGCCTTCCACAAGCGAAAGTTTCAGGTCGGTGGAGACGCTTCCGAACTCGTGATCAGTGGTCATCCAGAGCCCTGCGACGAATCGGCCGGCTGATTCGTTTGTTCTTGATGCGTTCTCATTCCTGAGTCAGAATGTCGCACATAACCAGAAGAGAGCAGGGCAGGGATTATGTCGCTACCGGGCAGGGAAGCCGTCGTTTCGCAAGTGTTGTCGTTGACCATCGAGTGCGCCGATTGCGGCCGCACGCGCATCCGCAAACCCGGTGATCTGCGTCGGTTCGGGATCAGCGACGCGACGCGCCTTTCTGAAGTTTCCTCGCGCCTGTTCTGCGCTGCCTGCCGCGACGAAGGCATGCCTGGGCGCAATGTCACCGTCCAAGCCGCATTTGCGACTGATATGGATCGGGTGAGGGCGGAGGCGTATCTCATCAATACCCGTGAAGCTCTCTATTCGGCACGACGCGCCAAAGGTGCTTAATGGCGTAGGGATCGAAAGTCAGATCCTTTGGCGGGTTGAACTGCTCGACGACCAGCGCTGATTTTGACCGGCGTTTCAGACGCTTGATAAACGACTTCCCGACCTTGGCGCCCTCATCGGGAAACGTCTCGATCACGATGTCATCGCCGACCTCGGGCGCGGTCTTGTCGCAAAACACGATGTCGCCCTTCCGATAGGCCGGGTACATGCTGTCGCTGATGAGTTCGAGCGCGAAGACGCCCGGCCTTCCTGCTAGTCCTCTCGGACGCTGAACATACTCGGCGACGGCACCGTTGAACTCGAAATCGCCTTCCTCGCCAGCCGCCACGACGCCCAGCTTCTCGACGTCCCGTGGGCCGGTGTGCAGAGGCATCGAATCGGAGATGAAAGTGGCGTTGCCCAGCGGCTCGTCGCCGATCGGTTCGATCTCGCCACGTCCGAGCGCAAGGCCGTCGATCTGCAGCGTCTCCGCGACGGAAATGAGGTGGTCGGCTCCCGGCATCGTCCGCCCGGCTTCCCATGCCTCGACGGTCGACGCCTCCACGCCTGCAGCGTCGGCAATCTGTCGAATGACGACGCCGCGCTGACGACGCGCCTGGCGGATAGCTGAGCCGATAATTTGAGCTAGGTCAGCCAGGGCCGGCGATCGTTCCAAGAGCAATAGGCGATTGGCCGAGACGCCAACATGCGGCGCGATTTTCGCGGCCATCTCGGGGGTAAGCCGCCGCTCGCCGTTCCGCCAGCGATCCACATTCTGTTTCGGCTCTTCGATCAACCGACCGAGTTCCGTCGGGCCAATGTCCTTGGCCTCCATTGCCTCGCGGAGGCCGTTGGGAAACTTGCCTTTCGTCATGTGCAACTCGTGTCACCGAAGCGGCGACAACGCGAGTAGCCAAAATGGTGACAAGACACTTGCATCGTCACCATATTGGTGACATAAAGAGGAATGACCCTAGCATCGTGGCTTTCCCGAGAAGAAATTTCGGACGCGGACTTCGCAGAGCGCATCGGCGTCAGTCGACAAGCGCTTTGGCGGTACAAATCCTGCGAGCGAGTTCCGCGGCCTGAGATCATGGCGAGAATCCACGTGGAGACCGGCGGCGCCGTCACCGCGAACGATTTCTTCGCTCCTGCGACGGAATCAGCGGCATGAGCGGCTTCGTGTATTTCATCAAGCCCGTAGGACAGGACGGACCGATCAAGATCGGGCACTCGACGTTTCCGCCGGCTCGTCTCGCCTCTCTGCAAACTTGGAGCCCTGTCGAGCTTGAGCTTGTTGCTCACTTCCCGGCGCCGAGGCAGGTCGAAACCGATCTTCATGATCGATTTGCCCGCTGGCAATTGAGGGGGGAATGGTTTGAGGCGTCTCGCGAGTTGACTGATCTGATCGCGGGTATCCGCGATGGCGGTCGTCTTCGTGACCTGGTCGATCTGAGTGCCACGACGGGCAAGCTGCAGCGACGCCCGAATACAAAAAGCCCGCTGGCGATGGTGGTGGGCTCGTACAAGCTACGGGTTGAACGCGCTCGACAAAAGGGCGGAGCACTGAGGGGGCGGCAACTGGTGCTTCCGACGTCAGTGCGCACCATTCTGTCGTCGGCCGGCGGGTATCGGCAAGCGTACCGAGCACTGACGGCGGCGGAGATCGACACGCTGGAGGCGTATATCGCCGACTGCCGTCGCGCCCCCGCTGCGGAGAGCGCAGCATGAGCGCGCCCAAGCACGACATCGTCATCAGCGACGTGCGCACCATGGGCCGGTTCTACCGCACTCTGACCGCGCTGACGTCGATCGTCGTCCTGCCGGTCGGCATTGGCATTGTTGCTGCAAGCGACGCGATGCAGTGGGCCGGCTTCGTGGGCGGGATGGTGATCTTGCTCGCGTTCGCCCACTCGGACAACTCGCGGCACACGTTCAAGACGACCGACGAGGCCCGCGCCTTCCTCGACAAGATCGATCGCGGGGAGGCGTGAATGACCGTCTCTCTCACCCACGCCATAGCTGTTGCCGTCGAGAAGTTCGCGGAGTGCGGACCGGGCAAGTGGTGGTTCGTCCATCACCCTGACGGCTTCCTTATCGAGTGCGCCCTTCAACAACGCGCCGAACAGATCGCGGCCGAGATCAACGCCGGCCGCTCCAATTCGCCTGACCTGTCTCTCGTACAGGCGAGCGCCGCCGAGGATCGCCGCACGGCCTCGGCGGCACCAATCACCCCATCGGCAGCGAGCGTCCCCCCACGCGCGCCGAAAGCTGGCGAGGTTTTCCCCTCTGGCCTCGCCAGCACCAATCTCGCGGGGCGTGATTCCGGCAACCCGGATAGCGCGATCTTGACGGCCCCTGTCGACGAAACTCCCGCGATAGCTGCGCGGCAGGCAGGCCCGGCTCAACCGGAAAACCAGAAAGACGAAGAAGACCGCGCAGCGACCATTTCCCAGCGCGAACGCAAGCCGCTCAAGCCTCATTGCCTGCGTCCTGAAATGTGCGGCGGTTACGGCCGGAAGCATTGCGGACCCTGCGAACGAGCGGCGGGAGCGCAAGCGGCATGAGAGGCTGTGCAAACTGCTGCCCGGTCTGCGGAGCGCCAATGGTCGACGACGCGGCTGTCCTGCGCGCGCTCGATCTGCCGCGCCGGCAAAGACGCTTGCTCGACCACCTGTTCGACAAGCACGGCGTTTTCGTCAGCAAGAGTGCTTTGGTGACCGAAATCTGGGCCGACGACATCGACGGCGGGCCGCTCGGTGCTGAAAACGTCTGTGAGCATCTGGTTCACCGCGTGCGCCGCGCCATCGCCGGCACCGGTTGGCAGATCACGACGCGCCGCAACCTGGGATATCGACTGGAGCGCGCGCCGGCATGAGCGACATTGCCATCCTCGAGGAGGCGAAACGCGACGACATGCGCCAGAGCCTGACCCGGCTCTACCGCTTCCTTCGTGACAAGCCCGGCTCGCACAAGACCATCGTCATGCACTGGACCGGCTTCGACCGGATCGATGGACTGACGGAGCATGTGTCGTTCGAGAACGCCATCCTGCGGCTCGACCGGCTCCTGCGCGGCCACGGCCTGTGCGTCGTCCGCGACGATCATCGATTGAGCATCGGGCGGCCAGCATGACCTGGTGGCTCTCATTCGTAATTGTTCTGGTTGTCGGCGCCATAGCCGCAGCGGTCCATGTGATCCGCCAGCGAAAGACCGTTGCTCACGACGACTACCGGTTTCACTCGGCGCGCACGATCGACGCCGAGCCCTCCGAATTCTCTCACGGCTGGGGAGAACGCTGATGCGCCTCCATAGCCGAAGAGATCAAGTTCCAACTGCACTGGGCGTCTCGTCGCCAAACCATTCGTCCGGTGCATTCGTCATTCCCTTTCTGCCTTTCGACATCGAGCCGTTCAGGCCCGGTGCCGACGCTTCTCACGGTTCCAACAGTAGCCGTGGGGAAATTCCATGTCCGACATCAGACGTGTCGAAATCGACACCAAGCATGACAGGTCCAGCGTAATGCGTGCCCTTTCCGACACCGAAGGCATGTCCACGCCCCAGAAGGCCGAGTTCTGGCTTCACGGGCTGGCATGGACGAAGCACCGCGGCCGACACGACACATGGTCGGCTGCACGCGATCGAGCCGCAAAGGATGCGGGGATCGAGCGCACCATCGCAAAGCGCATCTGGCAGCGGTGGGAAGACATGAAGGACGTGGGCGGCTCAGCGCTGCTCGGTCTGATGCTGGCCTACGAGGATGCGTGCCAGCGAAACGACGATGCCATCGAGGCCTACAGGGCCGAACGCCTCAAGCTGAAAGCTGAACGACATGCGGTTGATCACAAGCGCGCTCGAGAGAGCGTGGGAGAGAACGATGCTCGAAACTGAACGGATGCGATCAGGGAAGGGCCGTCCGCTGCTCTATGCCGGCGTCATGGCTGCCGCTGCCATCGTCATTGCTCTGATCGTTTTCGATGCGAGCGCTCTTGGCATGTCGGAGCCTTCGGGCGTTCAGCGCGCGTCAGGGTGGGCTTGGTGATGCGGGCAGAGTTTGAACACGCTGGCGCCGGCGGAGTGCGCCCCATGATCATCGACAGCTTCGCCGGCGGCGGCGGTGCGTCGACCGGTATCGAGATGGCGCTCGGGCGCTCGCCGGACGTGGCGATCAACCACTCGGCCGACGCGCTCGCGATGCACGAGGTCAACCATCCCGACACCCTGCATCTCGACAGCAACATCTGGGACGTCTCGCCGATCGAGGTGACGAAGGGCAGGCCGGTTGGCTTGTTCTGGGCCTCGCCCGACTGCAAGCACTTCTCCAAGGCCAAGGGCGGCAAGCCCATGGACCGCAACATCCGCGACCTCGCATGGGTCGTGGTGCGCTGGGCCGAAGAGGCGAAGCCCGACGTCATCATCCTCGAGAACGTCGAGGAGTTCCGCACCTGGGGTCCGCTCTGCAACGAAGGCAAGCCGATCCCGGAGATGCGCGGGCTGATCTTCGAGCAGTGGATGAAGCGGCTGAAGAAGGCGGGCTACCGTTGCCAGTGGCGCGAGCTGCGCGCCTGCGACTATGGTGCGCCGACGATCCGCAAGCGGTTCTTCATGATCGCGCGGCGCGACGGGCAGCCGATCGTCTGGCCGAAGCGCACGCATGGCGATCCGAAAAAGCCGGCCGACGCCAAGCTGATCGCGGCGGGCAAGCTCTTGCCGTGGCGCACGGCGGCGGAGATCATCGACTGGTCGCTGCCGTGCCCATCGATCTTCGACAGTTCGGCGGAGATCATGGCGAAGCATCGCGTGCGCGCCATCCGCCCGCTCGCCGACGCGACCATGCGCCGGATCGCGCGCGGGGTGATGCGCTACGTGCTGGAGGCGAAGAAGCCGTTCATCGTGGTCGCCAACCACGGCGGTGCGCATTTCCGCGGGCAGGGGCTCGACGAGCCTGCGCACACCGTCGCTGCGGCGCGCGATGCGTGGGGTCTCGTGATGCCGGTCGTCACGGCTGCCCAGCACGGCGGATCGAGCCGCGCTGTCGACGAGCCGCTGCACACGATCACGGCCAGCCCGAAAGACCAGAACGCGGTCATCGCGGCTCACCTGACCAAGTTCCAGTCGGGGTCGACTGGCTCCGCTCTCGCTGAGCCGGTGCCGACGATCACAGCCAACAGCTATATCCAGCGGCCCGGCGGCGCTGCTCCGATCGGCCTCGTTGCTGCAACCATGGTGCAAACCGGCTATGGCGAGCGGGAAGGGCAGGCGCCGCGGGCGCTCGACATCGAGCGGCCCATCGGCACGCAGGTAGGCGGCGCTGCAAAGCACGCCGTCGCGGCGGTCCACCTGTCGCGCTTCACCCAGAATGGTGTAGGCAGTGCAGCCGACGAGCCTGTCGACACGGTCATGGCCGGTGCACCGAAGTTCGGCGTCATCTCGGCGTTTCTTGCTCAGCACAACAACGACAGCCGGCGCATCGGCGGGGTCAATCCCGGCCAGCCTGCGGATCGTCCGGTCGCAACGATCACGGCGACTGGCTCGCAGCAATCCGTCATCGCGGCGCACCTGCAGAACATGCGCGGCAGTGATCGACGCGATGCGCCCGCCGACGGGCCGGTGCCGACGCTCTCGGCGCAAGGTACGCACGCGGCGCTGATCTCCGGCTTCCTGACGAAGTATTACGGGACGGGCGACGGCGCGCCGGTCGACGATCCGATGCACACCGACACGGTGAAGGATCGCTTCGGCCTCGTGACGCTCGACATCGACGGGCAGACCTATGCCATCGCCGATATCGGCATGCGCATGCTGACGCCGCGCGAGCGATTCCGCGCGCAGGGCTTTCCTGACAGCTACATCATCGACCGCCGGCCGAACGGCTCGCCGATCTCAGCGACGGTGCAAGGCTCGTGCTGCGGCAACAGCGTCTGCCCGCCGCTCGCCCAGGCTCTGGTCGCTGCGAACTGCGCCCACCTCGTCGAAATGAAGGAAGCAGCCGAGTGACCGCGACCTCCCTCCGCCTTTTCCTCATTCTCTCTCTCCTGTCCTCCGCTGGCATAGCTGGGCTCGCATGGAGTGGGATGCGATGAGCGCCTCCGCACGAGGACTGTTTCGCGCGACGGGCAAGGCTTCGAAGCCAGTTGCCACTCGTCTGCTCGATGGGTCTTACACGAAGACGGATGCGCTCGAGCGCGAGAAGGACGACTTCTATCCGACCCCGCCAGAGCCGACGCGCGCGCTCCTCCACGCGGAGATAGATCGCCTGCGGGACTTTCCCTGCATCTGGGAACCGGCGGCCGGCGATGGCGCCATGGTCCGCGAGATGGAAGCGCTCGGGCTGAAGGTCCAGAAGTCCGACCTCATCGATCGCGGCTGCGACGCTATGATTGCCGACTTTTACAGCTTCACGCGCGGCCCGCGCGCCATCGTCACGAACCCACCCTTTCAAGAGTGCGGTTGGGGCAACGGCAAAGCGCGTTGGCTCTATCACGCGCTCGACACCCTCGACGTCGAGTATATGGCGCTGCTGATGAACTGGTCGTTCCCCGGCGCCGGCGGTCTCGCACCGTTCTGGGTGAAGTATCCGCCCGCTCGCGTCTACCTCATGCGGTGGAAGATCGACTTCACCGGGCAGGGCGCCCCACCGATGCTCAATGGATGGTTCGTCTGGGATCGACAGCATCAGGGCGAGACGGTGCTGCGGATGCTCGACCGGAAAGATGCGCGGCAGGCTGAACTCTTCGGAGGTGAAGCCGTATGACCTCACATATCGCGCTTCAGCTTCCGCTTTCGCCCGCGGCCCCAGAGCGTCGGACCTTCGCTCGCCGGGATCGACGGCGGCGCAACTGTCGTTATGGTCACGATGCCGGCTTCCTCCGCTGCGGCGTAGAATGCCTCCCGCGCTTTCAGTGCGGAGACCTTCACGTTGTGGACCGCCTGGCGCGCGGCCTCCAGGCGCGGCCCGCGCTCGATAGGCCATTCCTCTTCCAGAACACGCCGGGCTTGAGCCGTATTGTTGACGTGCAGTCGGGTGCCTTCCTTGCCGGGAATGATCGTCACCGGTGCGTCCCACCAAATGCGTTCAAGCGTCATTGGCTATTCGTCCTCGGCGACCGGATAAAGCTCGAGTTCGGCCGGCGTGGCGCCAGCGCGCAGCATACGAAGGTCGCGGTCGTCCACGTCGTAGAACTCGTCGTCGACCAGAACCCGCGCCGTGTGCGTCGCGCCGAAAGTCTCGCGCGTGATGACGACCCGCTGCCGCCCGCGCCACTCAGCCATGGCCCGGCGCTGAGCCACGTGCCGCGACTTGTCGATCGGGATCTTGTTCGGGCCGTCACCCACCACGCACCTCACGCGAATCAGAACGCGACTCAATGCGCCCGGCGCGATGAGGTTGCAGCCCTCAATCAATCGATCGATCCAATGGAAGGAGCACTGGCATGACCGGCATCGGACACAACGGCGGCGATCTCAGCGAGGCGGATCGGAAGGTCCTGTTCTTTATCAATCGCCGCGCGTACCTCGCCGCGAAGGAAGCGCAGCAGCTCGCGAACGCCGAGATGAAGCGCGTCGGCAAGGTCATCAAGGCCGACCTCGGCGCCAACGGCCTCGACCAGATCAAGGCCTACGAGAAGGCGCAGACGACCGAAGGCCTCGCCGAGATCAAGGCCAAGCAGGAAGCCGAGCGCCAGGCCATGCGGTTCGCCGGCATCGCCATCAACACGCAGCTCGACATCTTCGACGATCGCGCGCCGCTGGAAGACCGGGCGTTCCGTGATGGTGAGGAAGCCGGACTTCGCGGCGACACGCTGGCGAATCCCTACAACGAGGCATCAGCCGAAGGTCAGGCATACGCCAAGGGCTGGCACGAAGGGCAGGGCGCTCTGTTCGCCGGCATCAAGAAGAAGGAAGCCGAGGCGGCGAAGGACGAGCTGATCAAGGGGCAGGAAGAAGCCGACGGCGATCCCTTCGAAGAAGACGAGGCTGCCTGATGCTCATCCTCGGCCTTGATCCCTCCCAGTCAACGGGATGGGCGATCTACGACACGAAGGCGGAGCTTTCGGCCATCCGTTGCGGAGTGCTGAAGGCCAAGGCAGGCAAGGGCCTGTTCGAACAGAATGCGGGGCGACTTGGCTTCGCGCTCGTGCGCTTGATCAAGGAAACGGGAAAGCCGGATTTCGCAGTGATTGAGAAGGCGCCGCGCCAGCCGGCCGGCGCTTTCGGTGGTGGCCGGAAGACGCAAAAGGTCAAGTTCATGGGCGCCGATATTCCCGCCCAGCTTGGCGACGAGGCGGAGGGTGGGGGCGGTGGTCTGCAATCGACCTTGTCCACCAACCAAATGGCGGCGGCGGTCTGTGCCATCCTGGGAGCGTACCAGATTCCATTTCAGGAGATGACCTCGTCAGAGTGGCGCAAGCCTGCCTACGGCTTCGGCACCCGAAAGGGTTGGGATCGCAACGACTGGAAGCGTCACGCGCGACAGACGTGCGCCCAGATGCGCATTGCCGCCACCAACGACGATATGGCGGAGGCATGCTGGATTGCGTTTGCGGGCAAGTCCTGTGACGCGGTGCGCAAGATGGAGCACGACTTGGAAGTCGCGTCACAGCGACAGGCGAGGGCGGCATGAACGCATTTGCTCGCGATCTCAAACCAGCCCTTCCAGATGCTGTTGATGCGGAGTGCGCGCTGCTCGGCGCCATCATGCTGAACGCTGACGCCTACTGGCGCGTTGCGGGTTTCCTCAAGGGTCAGCACTTCAAAGAGGATGTGCACCGGCTGATCTACGAGACGATGGGCACGTTGATCTCAAGCGGGCGCTCGGCGAACCCGGTCACGCTCAACCCCTACATGCCCGCTGGCCTGATGATTGGCGACATTACGATCACGGCCTACCTCGCCCGGCTGGCCGCAGGCGCGATCAACGTCATCAACGCCTATGACTATGCCCGCGCCATTATCGAAATGTGGTCGCGGCACCAGATCATCGCCCGCATGGAAGACGTCATCGAAATGGCGCGCTCCATGCCGGCCGACATGACGCCGGAGAGGATCATTGGCCATGCCGCCGGCGAGCTCGCCCGGATCGCCCAGGAGGGCAACGAGCGCGCCGGGTCGACGAAGTATGGCGTGGTACTCCCGGCCGCTGTCGACAAGGCGGCGAAGGACAGCGACAACAGCGCGTCGCGCATTCCATGGTTCCTTCCCGAGATCGGCCTGGCGCTCGGCGACATTCGCCGCGGCAACCTGATCGGCCTGATGTCGGATTCGGGCGGCGGCAAAACATCATTCAGCCTGCAGCAATGCCGTTTCGTGGCAGGACGAGGCTTCAAGTCGGCGTTCTTCTCTATCGAGGTCACCGAAGAGGAGGCCGCGCTCCAGGCCGCGGCGCAGCACAGCAAGATCAGCCTCGGACGGATCGACAACTTCACGCTCAATTCGAAGGAGAAGGCCGACCTCGAGGCGGAGATGATGGCCTCGACCGATCTGCCATTCTACATCGTCGGCTTTGGCGAGTGCACGCTCTCGGACATCCGGATCAAGGCGGAGGCGATGGTCAAGAGCCATGGGCTCGACCTCATCGTCATCGACCACGCGAAGATGATCACGCTGCCGAATCCCAAGGACATGTTCGCCGAGCGGATCAATGCGCTCTATCGCGGCCTCAAGGCGCTGGCGAAGACGCTGAACGTCGCCATCGTGATCCTGATCCAGCGGAACGACGACTGGAAGAATCGTTGGCGCTCTGGCAGCTCGATCCGCCCCGTCATGGGCGATGCGTATGGCGGCGGCTCGATCAAGCAGAGCCTCGACGTCTGGTTCTCGCTTTACCGCCCCGAGCCGCTCTATCGCGAACTGATCCCCACCATGCCGCCGGAACGCGCCCGCGACGGAGAGAAGACCAAGCGCGAGGTCATGATCGAAAAGCTCGAGATGAGCCGCGGCAAGGCGTGGGTCATCAATCACAAGCGCCGGCGCGGCGAGCCCGGCCAATCACCTGAAATCCGGTTCGACGGCGAGTTCACCATGTTCTCCTCGTCGTCCGACGAGATGCCGCCAGCATTCGAGGGCTTCTGACATGACCAAGGACTTTCTGCCCGAGTACAGCCAGATGCCCTACGGCTCGCGCTATCGCCCGCTGTTCAAGCTCTTCGCCGGTGAGAACTGGCGCTTCGTGCGCAAGGATGGCCAGCCCGTCGAGTGCGACACCGCCACCCAGGCGATCGACGCGGCGCGAGAGTGTGTGAAGACGATCCTGAACCCGGTCATCCGCGCTGAGACGATCGAGCCCGATGCAATGCTTGACGAGGTCGCCGAGTGGCGCCAGCGCAAGGAGGCGGAAGCCGCAGAGGAGCGCGCCCGCGCCTTCCTCGGTCCCGAGACGCTGTTCGCCAAAGGCCGTCAGATCGTCGTCGAGCGGAGGAGGGCGCGATGAGGAAGGGCAGCCCGAGCGACATCGCCCGAAAGCAGCGTCTCGCCGTGGAGATGCGCGAGATGATCCGCGAAGCCGCGGCCGGCATGGAAGCGGCAGGCATGGCCCATGTCGTTCACATCCCGCACGAACATGTCGAGCGCCGGCGGATTTGGGCGGGTGTGCCCGACCGCCGCTCGCTGACCGGGCGCCTGCTCGGCGATCCGATCCCGGAGCGATCGGCGCTGCGATACATGGAGGCCGCGGAATGACAAAGTGGTTCAGGTGGGAGAGGACGAACGGGCGCTGGTGCCCCGCCGTCTATCACGTCGAGAGGCCTCGCGCGCCGAAGGGCGAGGAAGATCGGTATTCAACGGCGGTGCCGGTTCCGGCCGACTGCCTCGATACGAGCGGCGATCCGATGTTCGGCCGGCTGCAGGCGCAATTCCCGCCGCCGGTGCCCAGGGAGGCCGTATGATCGTACCTGCGCACATCCAGAGCATTTGCGACGAGTTCGGCATCCGGATCGTGGACAAGCACCGCTATCCCGAGCCCGGCGAGACACGCGCCATCGCCACGATCGATCGCATCTGGCGCCGGTACGGCGAAGGGCACATCCGTCTCGTGCTCTCGACGCTGGTCGAGACGGCGAACAACAAGATCCTGCTCGACGAGGTCGGTTTGTGGATGGCGAGCGACATGGTGCGCAAATGCCGGCAGATGATCGAGCAGCGCGCCGGCGATTGGCTGGAGGTCTGGGACACGATCCCTGGCGGCGAGTTGCAGTTCGTCTGCCAGGACCTCTCCGGCATCATACCCCAGAGATACGCGCTCGGCGGCATGATCTACGAGCGCCTATATAGACGGTTCAAGCCTGATGCGGATCAGCTCGACATTCTCGATGACAGGAGGCGGACATGAACATCGGTGAAATCGCGGAGAAGTTCATCAGGGCGGCGGAGGTCGAGCGCGCCAGTCGCGAGCACGTCGGGCCGAAGCCGCTACGCGCCCAGGCGCTGCCCTACGTCCACTCCTATGCCGACAAGGCCGGCTGGCGCAAAGAGCCGGGCGACAAGCTCGAGCGCGGCGCCGATCCGCTGGCAGAAGAGCGCAAGGCGTTCTGGGAGCGTATGGGCCTCACGCCGACGGCGCAGGAGATCGCGGAGCTCGACGGGCTATACGACCTGCTCATGCTGGTCGAGGATGATGGCCAGCGCCGCGCGCTGCTCGCATGGGCCCGGTCGAAGGTCGGCGGCAAGTCATTCCGTCGCTGGTGCTTCCAGATTGAGGGCATCCATCCAGAGACCGGCCGGAGGCGAAAAGATCGCGCCCTGACTCGAATTTACGCACACCTATCCCGCAGCGTTGTGCAGAATAGCAATATCCATCGTTCACCCCTGTTGCACAGTGGGCCGGAAATCAGCGATGTTCTGGATACAGTCGAGGAAGATGTGGGCCGCAGGGAAGGGCTCAACAATTGGGCCGCAGACGACGCGTTCACCCCGTTCCTCGTAGATGTGAAGCACGATTTCAGCTGGGCCGCGAAGCGCAATGAGCGCCGGCGCCAGCGCGAGGCCGCCAGGCGGAAGAACGAGGCTGCGTAGCGGCCGCGCCAAATCATTCCGGGTTCTGTGTCCAGTACTCATGCACCTCTTGGATTAGTGGGAAGTCGACCATACCGGCTCCTTCTACCCAGGCGCGAACCATGGCGTGTTCCCCGGAGTCACGAGCGGCTACGGCTGCGGCAAACGCTTCTTCGGCCGTCTCGAAATCCGTTGTGGGTAAGCCAGTCAGGCCTTCGCTTTTCGCCGAGGCGGTAAAGACTTTCGCTTGGGCTCCTCGCTGGATGTCCTTGTAGTATGCGTTGGCCATTAGGGGCTCCTTCAATCGGGCGTGCATCCAAGCATCATGCATGCGGTTTGAAAAGCGCCGCGGAAATCAATTGGAAATCAAATATGGCAGGCAAAGCGCGAGGAGGCGCCCGCCCCGGCGCAGGAAGACCCGCAGGAGCGCGTTCAAGGGCCACAGCGGCGCACAAGGCCACGTTGTCCGACCTCGCGCGCGCGCACACTTCTACGGCGCTTGGCGTCCTCGTCGACATCGCCAAGAAGGGCGAAAGCGAGAGCGCTCGGGTGGCGGCGGCGAATTCCATTCTTGATCGCGCATATGGCAAGGCCAGACAGTCGCACGAGCATTCGGGGCCGAACGGCGGGCCGATCCCGACCGTCGACCTGACCAAGTTGAGTGGTGATGAACTCGCACAGCTCGAAAGCATCTTCGGTCCACTTGCCGGATCCGGCGACGATGATGCGGCTGATCCGGCAGGAGAGGGCGCGCAGGCAGGCTGAGGCTGAACGCGAGAGGGTCAGTCGGGACGCGGAGCGCATCAGGGAGAAGTCCCGGTCGCTGTCGGGTTTCATCCGTGAGGCATGGCACGTCGTCGAGCCCTCGATCACCTATGTGCACGGCTGGCACATCGACGCCATCTGCGAACACCTCGAGGCGATCACCGACGGGCAGATCATCCGTCTGCTGATCAACGTGCCGCCCGGCACCATGAAGTCGCTGATCACCGGCGTGTTCTGGCCGGCATGGGAGTGGGGGCCGAAGGGGCGGCCGGCGCTGCGCATCCTCGGCTCTTCCTATTCCGAGGACTATGCCAAGCGCGACAACCGGCGCATGCGCGACCTGGTGACGTCCGACTGGTATCAGGCCTTGTGGGGCGACACGGTCAAGCTCACCCGTTCGGGTGAGATGGCCTTTGCCAACACCAAGACAGGCTTTCGGCAGGGCGTTCCGTTCTCGCGTCTGACCGGCGGCCGCGGCGATCGGGTCATCATCGACGATCCGCACTCGGTCGACGGGGCGGAGAGCGAGGCTGAGCGCCTGTCCACGGTACGCACGTTTCGGGAATCGGTCCCGACGCGCCTGAATGATCCGGAGCGCTCGGCGATCGTCGTCATCATGCAGCGTCTGCACGAGGCGGACGTATCGGGTACCATCCTATCGCTCGGGCTTGGCTACGAGCATCTGATGCTGCCGATGGAGTTCGAGCCGGAACGCCGGTGCAAGACGTCGATCGGCTTTGAAGACCCACGCACCGAAGACGGCGAACTGCTCTTCCCAGCGCGATTCCCGCGGCATGTAGTCGAGCGCGACAAGATCCCGCTTGGTTCCTATGCCGTTGCGGGTCAGTTCCAGCAGCGTCCGGCGCCTCGCTCCGGCGGCATGTTCCAGCGCGGCGATTTCGAGATCGTCGAGGCGGTACCGGCCGGCGCCAAGCGGGTCAGGGCATGGGATTTCGCGGCATCGAAGCCGAAGCCGGGCAAACAGCCGGATTGGACGGTCGGTCTGAAGATGGCCCATGTCGACGGCGTGTTCTATGTCGAGGACGTCGTGCGCGACAGGTGGTCTCCCGGCGAGGTCGAGCGCAACCTGAAAAACACCGCTTCGCAAGACGGCGTCGAGGTTGGCATTCGGATGCCGCAAGACCCGGGCGCGGCAGGCAAAGCCGATGCGGCGACGAAGATCAAACTGCTGGCCGGCTACAGCGCGTTCGCCCATCCGGTGACCGGCGATAAGGCTACGCGGGCAACCCCTGCCTCGGCGCAGGCAGAAGCCGGCAACGTCAAGCTGGTGCGCGCGCCGTGGAACGACAATTTCCTGTCGGAGGTATGCACGTTTCCATCGGGTCAGTTCGATGACCAGGTGGACGCATTCGCCGATGCACTCAACGAGCTCGCGCTTCAGGCCAGCCCGCGCGTCGCCATGTTCCTGAGCAAGAGGCACCGAGCATGAACGCAGTCGTCCGCATCAGGAATGCTGCCACGCGCCGCCTCGAGGTGATGTTCCCGGGCTTCTTCCCGGCCGCCAAACACAACCATTACGTCGACTTCGGCTATCCTGAGCATCTGGCGTTCGACAACTTCTACGGCATGTTCAGCCGCAACGGCCTTGCGCGCGCCGGGGTCGAGAAGACCATCCTCAAGACCTGGCAGGACGCACCGTTCCTCCTCGAAAAGGAGCGCGACGGCAGCCAGAAGGGCAAGGCGGACGAGACCACGGTCGAGGCCGACATCCGTCGCCGCTTCGCCGACCTGCGCATCTGGCAGCACATGGCGGAGGCGGATCGGCGCGGCATGGTCGGCGGGTATGGCGCTTTGATCCTGCGCGTGGGCGATAACCAGAACTTCGATCGCCCTGTCGACCGGGTCGGCGGCGGGCTCGACGGTCTGATCGAGGTCATCCCGGCGTGGGAGGGCCAGCTTACCGTTGCGGAGTGGGAGAGCGACCAGCGCGCCGAGAACTATGGCCACCCGGCCATGTACCAGTTCAACGAGGCGAACGTTGACCCGAACCAGCGGAACAACCGCAACTTCCGAATCCATCCCGATCGCGTCGTCATCTGGTCGAAGGACGGAACGGTCCACTGCCGATCGGCTCTGGAGCCCGGCTACAATGACCTGATCACGCTGGAGAAGATCAGCGGCGCCGGCGGCGAGGGGTTCTGGAAGAACGCCAAGTCCGCCCCGGTATTCGAGGTCGACAAGGAAGCGCAGATCGACCAGATGGCCCGCGCCATGGGAATCGCGGTCGAAGACCTCGTCGACAAGATGAACGAGCAAGTCGAGGACTGGCAGAAGGGCTTCGACAAGCTGCTCATGCTGCAGGGCATGCAGGCCAAGACGCTGGGCGTCGTCCTGCCGTCGCCGGAGCACTTCTTCGCCATCGCTCTGCAGGGCTTCGCGGCCTCGCTGAGCATCCCGCTCAAGATCCTCGTCGGGTCGCAGACGGGCGAGCGCGCCAGCACGGAAGACGCCAACGAATGGTCGCAGACGATCATGTCGCGTCGGACCAGCGTTGTCGTGCCGAACGTCATGGCCTTGGTCAACCGGCTGGAGCGCTTCGGCATCCTGCCCGAGCGTGACTGGCATCTCGACTGGACAGACCTCACCGAGGCGTCGATGGCCGAGAAGATCGATCGCGCCAACAAGATGGCCGACACGAACCAGAAGATGAAGGACAGCGGCGAGTTCGTCTTCACGCCGGAGGAAATCCGCGAGGTCGTCGACATGGAGCCGCTCAGCGACGCTGAGAAGTTCCGCGACGAGGACGATGACGAGGCCGAAGCGTTCGTGACGCCGGCCGACCCCGAATAGATCGGAGACAATTCAGTGTCCAAGACCGTCCGAGTGAACATCCGCTCGGTCGCGAACACGGCTGCGGTGCGCAAGGAGAAGCGCAACGGCCGTGACGTCGTGATCGTGCCGAGCGCCACACTGCCCGACGATATCGTGATGAACGACATCATGTATCCGGCCGCCGAGATCGAAAAGTCGTTCAAGGGGCTGGACCGGACGCCGGCGCCGCTCGGTCATCCGACCATCAATGGCAAGTTCGTCTCGGCGCGCGACCCCGAAGGGATCAACATCGGCTGGATCGGCGCCTGGAACGAGAACCTGCGGCGCGAGAACGGCCGCGTGCTCCTCGACAAGGTGATCGACGTCGAGATGGCCAACCGTTCCGAGGGCGGCAAGGCGGTCCTGAACGCGATCGAGAAGGGCGAGCCGGTCCACACCTCGACCGGCCTTCTCTGCCTGCTCGACGCGGCTAATGGCGATGTCGAATACAAGCACGTCGCCCGCGAGATCGAGTTCGATCACGACGCCATCCTCCTCGACCAGGAGGGCGCTGCAACGCCGGCGCAGGGCGTGGGCATGCTCGTCAATGCCAAGGGCGAGACGGAAGATATCGAAGTCATCAATTCCTCGATCGAGGCGGACTTCGAACAGGAAATCGATTGGGCGGTCGAGAGCATCTACCGCGCAGTCGAGCGGCGTGAAGAGCGGAAGGATGACCGTCCTTTCATCGATCGCCTGAAATCCGCGATCATGGAGGCCCTGGGCCTCTCCGAGCGGGCAACCCCCACCAACATCACGAAGGACGACGATATGGACAAGGTCCAGTTCGACGCGCTTTCCCAGAAGGTTGACGCCCTCTCGGAAGCGATGAAGCCCGATGCGCTGGCGACGGCGATCGGCAATGCCGTCAGCGCCGCGGTGAAGCCGCTCGTCGACGCACAGACGGAAATGGCCGCCAACCAGAAGGCCAAGGACGAGGCCGAACTCACCGAGCTGCGCGCCAAGATCGTCAAGGCCAACCTTCTCGAGGAAGACGAGGCGAAGGAGCTGACGCTCAACGCCGCGCGCGCCCTCGCCAAGAAGGCCGAACCGGGTAAGGCGACGCCGCTCAACGGCGCTTTCCTCCCCAAGGGTGAAACGGGTGGCTTCAAGCTGCCGAAGGCGGAGGGTTAAGCCCATGGCTCGCTACAACAAGATCTATGCTGGCCCGGTGACGCAGCCTACGCCGCAGGTGCAGGAAGCGCCGGCGGCCGCGGCGACGCTGCCCGGCTGCCTCGTCGTCCTGACCAGCGGAGAGTTCGCTCTCGCCGGCGCGACGACCGTCGGCAAGGTGTTCATCGCGCAGGACAACTACCTCGCGATGAAGGGCGTCGACGACGCATGGGCCGCAGACGATACAATGATCGGCATGGAGCTGCTCGACGAGCAGTTCTTCAACGCCCGCGTCGCCACCGGCAACAATATCACGCGCGGCGCGGCTCTCACGCCTGCCGCCAACGGTCTGCTCGCGCTTGCCTCGACCTCCGACATGGTCGTGGCCTTCGCCGAAGAGGCCTACAACAACACGTCCGGTACGTCCCAGCTTGTCCGCGTTCGCGCGGCCAAGGGCTACCTGACCGCTGCCGCATAAGGAGAAAGCGACATGCGCTATTTCGACGAACAGCTCGTCGCCAACTCCCGGCCGCATGCGGCATGGTGGGGCGAGGTGTCCATGGTTCGCGAGGGCTTCCACCGTCAGGAGGACGTTCTCGCCAACCTGGCCGCCGAATTCATGGGCAATGCTGCCGCGATCCTGCCGCGCGATGCGTGGATGGACCTCGACGGCATCACCCGCCGCGTCATGCGCGCCGACGAGGGTCAGGCCTGGATGGCCGACCTGATGCCGCTCGCCAAGACCGTCAACATCGGCAAGCTGGTCCACCTGACCCGCGTCTCCGGTGATGCCGGCACGGTCGTCCGATCCATGTCCGGTCAGGTGCCGGTTCCCATGGACAAGGTCGGCTATGACTACCGCGGGACGCCCGTGCCGATCTTCTCGACCGCATATGGCCGGGAATGGCGCGAGTGGAACACGCTGCAGTCGGAGAACTTCGACGCTCTGTCGGACGACCAGGAGGCGCACACCGCCAAGATCCGTCGCGACATGGCGCTCTATGCTCTCGACGGCGATGCCTCGATCAAGTTCGAGGGCTATCAGGCCTACGGCATCCGCACCTCGCCGCTGGCCAAGTCGATCAACCTCGGCTCGGGCGCCGGCGGCGCGAACATCGACCTGACCACGGCCACGTCGGACGCGATCGAAGCGTTCATCAACGGCGCCTTCGGGACGATGCTGGACGACAACCTGATCCGCGGCGGCGTGAACATCTATGTCTCGCCGGAGATCGCCCGCAACCTCGACAAGCCCTATTCGGGCTCGGCCGGGTTCAAGATCGGCTCGCTGCGCGACGCGCTGCTGGCCAACCGCCGGATCAACAAGATCGAGACCTCGTTCGAGCTTTCGGGCAACGAGTTCTTCTGGTTCGTCCCGTCGGCCGACTACATCCGCCCGCTCATCGGCATGGCGGTCAACACGACGGCCATCACGCGCCAGAACCCGACGGACAACTACCAGTTCCTCGTCATGGGCGCGATGGGCATCGAAATCCGTGCCGATTTCAACGGCAAGGCCGGCGTCGGCTACTCCGTCGTCGTGAACTGATCGTCCTCCCAAGATGATCTTTGAGACGGGCCGGCCAAGCGCTGGCCCGTTCGGTGAGATCATGGCCGGAAGAAGGAAGACCTGACATGAAAATCCGCATCACGAAGCCGGGCCTGTATGGGTCCGCAGGCGCCATCGCTGTGGGCACCGAGTTCGACGTCAAGGAAGAGCCGAAGGGCTGGGCGGGGCGTTATGACGTCGTCTCCAGCGGCGGCAAGGGCAAGACGGCCGTCACGAACCCGAAGCCGACCGAGGATGCGCCGAAGGGCCCGTTCGAAGCGCGCGAGAAGGGCGGCGGCTGGTGGGCGATCTACAGTGCCGACGGCAAGGAAGTCGGCAAGTCCATGCGCGAAGACGACGCCAAGGCGTTCAACGACCTGTCCGATGAGGACAAGGCCGCCTTCATCGCCGAGGACTGATCCATGTACGGTACCGAGGCAGGGTTCACGGCCTATGCGCAGGAGCGGGGCTATATCGTCCCGGCCGGCGACGTAGGCGCGGCCCTGCACCGGGCCACGACGTACATCGACGGCACCTATGGCGCGCGCTTCCTTGGCATCCCGACCGACGGGCTCGTGCAGGTGGACGCATGGCCCAGGACGGGCGTGCCGGGCGTGGCGAGCGATGCGATCCCGGCAAAGGTCGAGTATGCGGCATATGAGGCCGCGCTCGCCGAACTGAAGCAGACGGGCAGCCTCTCCCGAACCGTGGACCCCTCGCGCCTCGTAAAGCGGCAGAAGGTCGACACGATCGAGCGTGAGTTCTTCGAACCCGGTAAGGACGTCGCAGCGGTCGCCACGCCGATCCTGACGATCATCGAGGGGCTGCTGTCGCCGTTCCTCATGGTGGAGACCAGCAACTTGTTCCTGAGGTCGATTGGCCGATGAGCGAGTTCTACGACGACATGCGGGACATGGCCGGCGATGTGCTGGCCGACTTCGCGCAAGGCACCGTCATCCTCCGCCGCGTTGTGCCGGGCATGTCAGACCCCGCGACGCCATGGGTGCCGCCAACCGAGGACACGACGACGGAATTCACCTTGGCAGCCACGGCAAAGCGCCTCCATCAACGATATGAGAATGGCGTCTTGATTATTGAGACCGGCGACATGCTGACGATCTCGCCAAGGGCCTGGCTAGTTCAGTTTGAGGGAGAGCCAGTCGATCCGCCTCATCAGGTCGACCTTGAACCGCTGATCACCGACACGCTCGTCATCGACGGAGTGGAGCGCGTCATCACCAATCTGACGCCAGTGCCGGCCGCAGGCGATCCGGTGGCGTGGAAGGCGTGGTGTGCGGCATGACCGTTTCCACCCGCGCGCTCATCGAGAACCTGCTCGCCCGCTACGACGAGGTGATCCGCGACGCCTTCATGGCCGCGATCCAGGATATCCGCAACTCGATCACGTTGCGCGTCATCGTCGAACGCCTGGAGAAGGGCGACGTCGAGGGCGCCATGAGCGCGATGCAGCTAGATCGAGACGCGTTCGCCCGGCTCGATCTTGCAATCGCAGAGGTCTACAACAGCGGCGGTCAGGCGACCGTGGGCAACCTGCCGAAGCTGACCGATCCATCCGGCAATCGCGTCGTGTTCCGGTTCGGCGTCCGCAACCCGGAGGCGGAGGCGTGGCTCGGCGGGCATTCGTCGACGCTGGTCACGCGCATCGTGGACGATCAGCGTGCCGCGATCCGTACCGCGCTCGTCGAAGGGCTGTCGGAGGGCCGCAATCCGCGCCAGACCGCGCTTGATGTCGTCGGTCGTGTCTCCCGCGCCACCAACCAGCGTGAGGGCGGCATCATCGGCCTGACGGCTGCGCAGGAGCGCTACGTCGCCACGGCGCGGCAAGACCTGCTCTCGGGCGATCCCGAGCGGCTGCGGCACTACCTGACCCTGGGGCGTCGCGATAAGCGTTTCGACCGGACGGTCACGAAGGCGATCAAGGAGGGGCGGCCGGTCCCGCGCGAGATGGTCGACAGGATCACCGGCCGATATGCCGACCGCCTGCTCGATCTTCGCGGCGAGATGCTGGCGCGCACCGAAACGATGACCGCGCTCGGCAAGAGCCGGGACGACGCGATCCGCCAACAGATCGCCGCCGGCAAGATCATGGCCGAAGACGTGACGAAGACCTGGCGCTCGGCCGGCGACGGAAGGGTGCGCCATACGCACCGCGTCTTGAACGGCAAGTCGGTCGGCATCGACGGCCTATTCCAGAGCCCGAGCGGCGCCATGCTCAAGCATCCAGGCGATCCATCCGCGCCGGTCAGCGAGATCAGCGGCTGTCGCTGCTGGTGCGAATACAAGATTGACTATTTCGCCAGCGTCGTGCGGCGGCAGCGAGCCGCCTGATGGCAAAGCTCTCGTTCAGCACGCAAATCGCGGATTGGGTGAAGCGCGTCGAGGGCGCGACCGAAGCCGTATTCAAGGAGAGTGCGCAGGAGATCGTCTCGGAGATGCAGAAGCCGCGCACCGCCGGCGGCCGGATGCGCATCGACACAGGCTTTCTCCGAGCCTCGCTGATGGCGTCGACGGCAGCCATGCCCTCGATCAAGCCCAATGCGGCCCCGGTCGAGGGGCAGAGCTACGCCTTCAATGACGGCGCGATCGAAGCGGTGATCGCCGGCAGCGAACTCGGGGATACGATCTATGTCGGCTACACGGCCGCCTATGCCGGCTATCGCGAGTATGGGGCGAACGGGCAGGCGCCTGACGCCTTCGTGCGCACGGCCGTGCAGCGCTGGCCGGGAGTTGTGGCCGACAAGACGAACGAACTCAGGCGTCGCCTGGGTCTTTAACGCCGGGCACATTGTCGGACCCGGTTTCGGAAGCAAACAGCAGAGCAAGAGCGAGACCTGACAATGCCTCGCGCGCGGCGCGCAGCGCAGTGTCGGCTCTCACCGTCTCGCCCGGCGCATCGCCTAGGGCGCGACGGGCTTCAATCAGCAGGTCGTGAGCACGGTTGTCGCTGAGCGGTGTTCGATCGGCCATCAAGGGAACTGATATCGCATGCCGACCGTCGAAACCAGCATCTGGCTCGCGCTGCGGGCGCGCGTCGCGTCGCTCGTGCTGAACCCCGCGCTGCCGGTCGCATGGCCGAACGAATCGTTCACGCCGCCGGCAACGGGCTATCTGCGCGTTTCGCACATCCCGAACGTCAATCGCCGGCTCTTCCACAACGGCAGCGACCCGCACGAGCGCCTCGGGCTGCTCCAGGTTGATGTCTTCGCCCGCCAGAACCAGAACGCCGCGGTGGCGGTGGAGATGGCCGGTCAGGTGGCCGCGCATTTCCCGGCCGATCTGCGCATGCCCTACGGCGATCTGCATTGCCGCGTCACGAAGGCGCCCGACGTCGCCCAAGCCATGCGCGACGGGGCGTTCTGGATGGTTCCCGTCACCATTCCTTATCGCTGCTTCATCTAGGAGAAACCGACATGACACAGGTCGTCTACGCGACCCAGCGCGTTCCGAATCTGGAAGGCCGCACCTTCAAGAACCCGCGCAACTTCCTCGCGCCGGTCGAGGGCGCGACCAAGGTCTACATCGATGGCGACTGGCCGGACGTGATGGCCGCCTACGAGAAGATCAAGGTTCCGGTCGAGCCGATCGAGAACATGAAGGCGCTGCCGGGCCACGCAAAGCCGGCCGAGCCTGCCGCGCAGAAGTAACCCCTCCATCATCCGCGAAAGGACAGGCTCATGTCTGTGAACACCGCATCGGGCGCGAAGATTTCGATCGGCCCGACCACTGCAGCCTCCAATGCGACCGAGTACGGCGCCCTGACGCCCTGGGTCGAGATCGGCGAGGTGCAGAACCTCGGCGAATTCGGCGACCAGTCGAACGACGTCACCTTCACCTCGCTGTCCGACGGCCGGGTGCGCCACCTCAAGGGCGCGCGCGACGCCGGCGTGCTCGCGCTCGTCTGCGGTCGCGATCCACTCGATGCCGGGCAGGTCGCCGTCCGCGCGGCGGAGAAGACCAAGTTTGCCTACGCCTTCAAGATCGAGGCAGCGGACGCTCCCGACGAGGATCACACCGACAGCGTGTTCTACTTCCATGCTCTGGTGCAGTCGGCGCGTGACAATTTCGGCGAGAACGATGCCGTCGTCACGAGTACCTTCAATCTCGGCATCACGACGGCGATCATCGAAGTGCCGGCGGCGGAGGTCACCCCGTAATGGATCTCGCGAAATTCGATGGCCTCGCCAAGACCTTCGACGAGGGGCAGGAGGTCGAAATCCGTCATCCGGCGACCGGCGAGAAGCTCGGCCTCAAGGTGCGGATCGCCTCCTACCAGTCCGAGCGGGTCAAAAAGCTGCAGCGCAAGCTGGCGAATACCGCCATGCGCGAGCAGCGGCGCAACCCGAAGAAGGCGGCCACGGTCGAGGAGGTCGAGGAGAAGGCGCACGACATCATGGTTGCGGCCGTGATCTCGTGGGAGGGTTTCGAGCGCGACGGCAAGGAACTGCCGTGCACGCCCGAGAACGTCCGCGCCGTCCTGACCAATCCCGACCTCTGGTTCATCGGCGAGCAGATCGACAAGGCCGCCGAAGACGCTCAGGGTTTTCTGACGGCCTCGCAAACGACCTGATCGAGTTTGCCGAGGCCAAGTTTGCGAAGGGCGGCGCCGATCTGGAGCCGCCCGACGCCACCGCGCACATCTGGGACTGGTATCTCGATATCTCCGTCGGCTTCGGCGGCATGGGCGGGATCGCCTTCCATGGCGAGATCGAGGCGTTCGCCCGCCTGACCGGCGCCGAGCCGGATCCGTTCGAGGTCGACATGCTGCGGATGCTCTACCGCGTCCAGATGGCATCGATCGACAAGAAGTCGAAGACGAGCCCGAAAGACCAGCCGAAGGCCGAGGTTGCCGTCAGTGACGGGGCCGGGGTTGTCGGCTTCATGCGCGGCCTTGGGGCCAAGAAGAAGGGTTAGTCGTCAGTCACAGCCAATGCCACCTTCGCCGGCGCTGAATGTCGCTGATGGTTTGTCGGGACACACCAAACTTGGCCGCGATGACTGTCTGGGTGAAATCTTCGCTCATGGCGCGGATCGCAAGGACATCATCGGAGGTCAGGCGGGCCTGTCCATTTGTCTCGCCACGGTTGGCGGTGTCGTGATCGATTCGGTCTTCGTGGTTGCCTTTGTGGGTATCCCAGCGCAGATGGCCAGGATGGATGCAGCCCTCGTGTGCTTTGCCGCAAGAGTGCGCTGCTTCGTGGTCAGGCGACGGTGCGGGGCCGTGCGCAAGTTCGCACATGACGCGTGTGACCTTGACCTTCTTGCCGTCAATGTAAGTCGCGCCAGGGCCGGCAGGGTGGTCGTTGAAGGGCCATTTGAGGCAGTCGTCACCCTCATAGGATGCATGGGCTGTTATCCATGCAAGCAAATCGCCATGGGACGTACCGCCCCCAAGCGGATCACCATGTCGACAAAGACGATGATAGTGGGCGCTGCACAGGCCGCGCGTGATCCTGCCGCCCTTGCCGCAATTAGGAATCGAGCATAGACGAGAAATAGCCATTTCGACCTCGCATCAGGTTGGCTTGGTTAGAGGCCGATGCCGGTGTTAGCGCACCGCTCGGCCTCGATCGTCTATAGGCTCAATTCACTTGAATTTCAAGGAATTGACCATGGCAGACATCGCCAAACTCGGGTTGGAAATCCAATCCGATCAGGTCGACAGAGGCACTGCCTCGCTCCATAAATTCGCGGGTGCTGCGCGTGTTGCCGATCAGGCTGCATCTGGAATGGCGGGGGCTACGAGAGCCGCTGCTGCGTCGCACGTAGCAAGCGCTCGCGCCGCCTATACTCAAGCCGCGGCCGCGCTTGCTGTGGCGAAAGCATCCGGCTCCGCTTCCGCCGCTGACCTAAAGGCGATGGCTTCTGCAAAGCAACTCGCTGCGGCTAACCTCGCGGTCGCAAGGGCCGACCGTGACAGAGTAGCAGCATCGAGTGCGTCAGCGGGTGCTGCGCAAGCCGCCGCGTCTGCCCTCCAGCGTGAAGGTGCGGCCGCCATGCAAGCCGCTGGGGCAATGAAGGTTCATTCCGCTGCCGTGAATGACAACACGCGGCGCATGGGCAGCAGTTTCTCAGGTCTAGCGAGCCAATTTCAGGACATCGGCGTCACGGCCGCGATGGGCATGAACCCCATGATCATCGCGCTCCAGCAGGGCACGCAGATTGCCGGTCAGATGGAATTCGCTCTGCAAGGGGGCGGCACTGCGACGAGCGTCCTGAAAGAAGCATTTCTTTCGCTCCTGTCTCCCCTGTCGATCGCCACGACCGGCTTGACTGCGCTTGCAGCCGTCGGCCTGCAGATGGTCGACTGGCCGGCGGCTGCGGCATGGGCGCTGAACCTGATGGCCGACAGCTTGGAGGTGATCGCACCGTATGCGACGATGGCGGCTGCGGGGCTGGCGCTGCTCTACGCGCCGGCGATCATCGGAGGCATCGTCAGCGTGATCGCGATTCTGGCCCGGATGACGGTCGCGGCGCTCACGGCAGCGGCGAGCCTTGCGCTCGCGAATCCGGCGGCAGCGTTCGTGCTCGCGGTCACGGCCATGGTCGCTGCGGCGAACATCTTCCGCGACGAGCTCGCGCAAATCTTTGGCCGCGACATCGTCGAAGACGCCAAGAATGCCGCCAACCTGATCATCGGCGTCTTCGTCGGCGCATTCGAGGCGATCCGCGCGACCTGGTCGATGCTGCCCGCTGCCATGGGCGATCTCGGCTATCAGGCCGCGAACAAGTTCCTTGAGGGCATCACGTGGATGGCGCGCGAGGCCGTGTCGATCATCAATGGGCTCATCGCCAGCATCAACGGCGGCCTGCGCGGGGCAGGTGTGGATATCCAGATCCCTGACCTTGGCGCGCCAGCGAAGACCATCCCGAGCCTTGGCGTGACGAATCCATATGCCGGTAGCGCGGCAGGGGCGGCAGGCGCCGCGACCGATGCGTTCCGGGCGGCGCAAGGGAGGGACTACGTCGGCGAGATCGGCGCGGCGGTCACAAGCGGCGCCTCGGAGGCCGCAGGCATGCTGCGCGACCTTGCTGGGTCGCTTACGACGGTCGAGGATGCGGCTGGCGGGGCGGGGCGTGCTGCAAAGGAAGCGGCCGATCGCGGGGTCAAGAAGCTCGCCGATGAAACGCTCAACGCCGCGCAGGCCGCGGCAGACTTCGCAAAGGGCGTCACCAAGGGGTTCATCACCGATCTGCGTCAGGGATTGCAGAACGGCGAGGGGTTCTTTCGATCGTTCGCCAATGCGGCTCTCAACGCGCTCGACAAGGTGGTCGACAAGCTGCTGGACGATGTTCTCGACGCCATCTTCCAGGTCAACAAAGCCGGTTCCGGGGGCGCAGGTGGGGGTGGTGGATTCCTGGGTGGCATCTTCGGCTCGATCGGCAAATTCTTCGGCTTCGCTGGCGGTGGCTATACCGGGCCCGGAGAAAAATATCAGCCAGCCGGCATCGTCCACAAAGGCGAATATGTGTTCAGCGCCGCCGCTGTTAGGGCACTCGGAGTAAGCAATCTCGATCGCGCGCATCGTCGTGCCAAGGGCTACGCGGAAGGCGGCTATGTCGATGGAAGTACCCCGCGAATCAATAGCCCTGCGAATGGGAGCCGATCGTCAAGCGATGTGGTGCGTATCGTGCTGCAGGACGATAGCGGACGCATGGCACAGATTGCGGACCAGAGGATCCAAACATCGGCAGGAATGATCGTGCAGATCTCGGTCGAGCGAAGCACCCGCGCCGTCAAGCAGGGGCTTCCCGGGATGATCGCCAACGCTCAGACGCGGACCATGTAAATGGCGACGGTTCTCTGGCCTTTCGAGGTGCTGATGCCTCAGCACATCTCCGTCGATATCGCCTCCAGGTCACTGTCCGGCGCTGTCGCGATTTCAGGGGCGGTCCAGGTTGTGTCGTCAGATGCTGGAATCTGGAAGGTCACATACCAAGAAGTTGCTGTGGTCGATCGCGCCAGGATTCTCGCGTGGCGCGGCATAAGCGGGCTCTTGGAAGGGCGCTTGAACCCTATTCTCGTTCCTGTCACGCGGTTTTACCAACCGGCATGGATCGAGGATGAGAATGGGGACGTCGAGCCGATTCCGCACTCGGATGGTGCATTCTTCGGTGATGGTTCCGGCTATGTCGGTTCCGTCAATAGCGTGACGCTTGCGGGTTCTGTTGCTGCTCGCGCGACGACGGCGAACATCAGCATTGCCTATGGCGGGACACTGGAGCCTGGGCAACACTTCTCGCTGGGAGAACGCCTGTACCGTGTCCGCTCGGTGACCTACACGAGCGACACGGCAGCGACGATCACATTCCGTCCGCCGCTGCGCGAGGCAGCAAGCCTCGGCGACCGGCTGGAGTTTGATGCTCCCATTTGCCGAATGAAATTGGCCGTCGACAATGCCATGGACCTTCCGCTTGAAATTGGAAGGTGGAGCTTTCCGACTGTCAACTTCGTCGAGGACGTGTGATGGCGGACTTCTTCACATCGGCGCAGATCGCGCACCTCAGCAATTCGACCGTGCGGTTCAGCCTTCTTGTCGAGATGGCATTCGACACCGACACCGTTCGGCTCTGGGAAGGCAACACGGTCCTGACGACGATGGGGCACGACTGGCAGCCGACGCATGGCCGCGCGACGATCGACGGGCTGAGCGTCGTGACCGGCACGGCCTCGGACGCGGTCACGATGACACTGAGCGGCGTGCCGGACAGCGCGACCGATCTCCTGGCACTCGCGCTCGAGGAATCGCCGGAGGTCAGCCAGCGATTGTGCAAGATCTTCATCCAGCTCTTCGACGACGAATGGCAGAATGTCGGCAGCCCGATCCTGTTCTGGTGGGGTTTCATGCAGCCGCCGCGCGTGACTCGCACGCCGATGGACGGCATCGACGGCGCGATCCAGACCATCAGCGTGACGGCCGAGAACGCCTTCTTCAACCGCAGCAGGCCGCCGAACGGCCGCTACACCGACCGCGACCAGCAGAAACGGTCGCCGGGGGACAAGTTCTTCCAGTTCACGCCGTCGCTGCTCTACGCGACGTTCCCCTATCCGGACTACTGATGCGCGCGCTCCAGCAGTTCATCACCGCCGAAATGGGAAAGCCGTTCCGGTGGGGCGAGACCGACTGCGCCACGACAGCCGACAGGTGGGTTCGCTCCATGCGCGGGTTCTCGCCCATGGCCCGATTCGGACGGCAGCACAGCGGGCCGCAGGACGCCGCTCATTGGCTCTCCGAGCCAGGGAGCATTGCGGTGGCCGTCAATCGCGTCATGCGCGCCGGCGGCTTCTCCAAGACGGAGGAGCCGCAGGCCGGCGACGTTGGCCTGGTGTTTCACGCCGGCAAGCTCTGCATGGCGATCTGCGCTGGCGATATCTGGTTCAGCCGCGACGAGAACGGCTTCATCGGCGCGCCGCTCGGCAGCGTCTGGAAAGCCTGGAAGGTCTAGATGCCCGTAGCAGTTTCCGGCCTCATCGCGGCAACGCTCGGCTCGTCGGCCGTTGGCGTCGCGCTCCAGTCCGCGCTCGGGGCGTTGACCATCCTAGGTGGGACAGCGCTCGGCGGCGCGCTTATAAATCTCGGGCTTTCGGTCGGCCTCAACTTCCTCGCCCAGTCGCTGTTTCGTCCCTCGGCGCCGAAGCCGGAAGACGTGCAGACGTCATTCCGGCAGGCGACGGCGCCGCGGGTCCGTCACTATGGACGGATCAAGGCATCAGGCCCCTGGGTCTTCGCGGCCTCGTCGGCGGGCAACTTCTACAAGGTGATCGCGCTCGGGCAGGGGCCGATCGACGGCATCGAGGAATTCTGGCTGGACGACAATCTCGTCACATTCGATGCCGGCGGCGAAATCCAGCAGGGCACATGGATCTCCGGCTCATCGCCGCTGGTGCGGGTGCAGTATCGACTGGGGCAAGCCGTCGAGACCGCCTATGGCGCCCTTTCGGGCACATTCCCGCAATGGACGGCGGATCATCGGGGAGACGGCGTCGCCTCGCTTTTCATCACACAGCGCGCGGTCGGAAGCGACTATTTCCTGTCGCTGTTCCCGAACGGGATCAATACCAGCTATCGCGTCGTCATGCGCGGGGCAAAGCTGGTGCCGATCGGCGGCGGGGCGCTGGAGTGGGGCGATAACGCCGCGTCGGTGATCTACGACTACATGGGCCATCAGGATGGGCTTCGCCTGCCGTCTGCCGTGCTCGACACGCCGCTCGCGCTTTCGGGCTGGGCAACGGCGTTCTCGCGCGCCGACGAGGCGATCGCGCTTGCCGCCGGCGGGACAGAACCGCGCTATCGCCTTTGGGGCTCCTACCAACTCAGCGAGCGGCCCGCAGACGTCCTGGGCCGGATGCTACAGTCGTGCGACGGTCGTCTTGTGCCCACACCGGATGGCGGACTGACGCTCGATATCGGGACATGGGAAGAGCCGACCGTCGTCATCGGGCCGGAGACGATCACGGGGTTTTCCGAGCTCGGCCGCGGGCGGGACGTCCTGTCGACGGCGAACACGATCCGCGCCACCTATCTGGAGCCAGCTCAGGACTATCAGGCCGCCGATGCCGATCCGTGGGTCGACGAGGCGGATGTCAGCGAGCGCGGGGAAATCTCGTCGGATGTGCAGTTCCACATGGCGCCATCGCACGGCCAGGCGCGCCGTCTGATGAAGCTTGCCGCGTATCGCGCAAATCCGAACTGGGTCGGCACGTTCCAGTGCAACCTTCGCGCCCTTGCCGCGATCGGCAAGCGTTTCGTTCGCATCCAGTATCCTCTCTTCGGCATCAACAGCGTGTTCGAGGTGCAGGATCTGCGGTTCATCATCGGCGAGGGGGGCATCCTGACCGGTGTCACGTTGCAGATGCAGTCGATGCCGGCGGCGTCCAGCCAGTGGGACAGTTCGCAGGAGGGCACCGCGCCCGTCATGGACGAGGCGGACAGCGAGGACGGCGTTCCGACCCCTGCGCCGCCGACAGTCGATTTCGTCGGTGACGATGCTGAATTGTCCTTCTCTCCGTCGCCCTCGGTCCTCCTGTCCTACCAAGCGCGTTACAAGCCAACTGCGTCGAGCGACTGGTTCACGATCACCGGGCTGCCGCAGGATGCGACCGGCCTCGTCATCGAAAGCCTAGCTGCCGATACGGCCTACGAGTTCCAGCTCCGCTGGGTGACCGAAAAGGGCCGGCCCGGCAACTGGTCGGCCAGCACGATCGCGACCACGCCCGTCTGATCCACTTCGATTTCAAATCATCGACCCTGCCTTGGCGGGGCGCTTATGCATGGAGAATAAGCATGGTGCAGGCCGCCGATGTCATCTTTCGGGATTTCGCTACTGACGGCGTCCCTGCATCTGGGAAACATGAGCCGCGCAAGGTTGAAATTCGTGAGTGGGGCACTGCTCTTGAGGCGTTTCGCGATGCCGGACTGGCGTCCGGCTCCAGCGCCATCTACGACACACGCGCGAACCTCGAAGCGAATATCGTCTGGGTAGCCAACACCCTTGCGTGGGTCATCGCCGACCCTGTCGCGGCGAACAATGGCATCTACCGCAAGATCGGCTCGAGCGGCACCGGGTCGTGGTCGCGCGTTGGCGACCTGCCTTACAGCTTCATCCGCGCGACAGACGCGGGTGCTGGTACGCCCAACGCGATCCAGGCGTCGAGCAGCATTCCCGTCTCGTCGTCGGCGCTGGTGGCCCTGAACATCTTCGAGGCGAACGCTGGCTCGCCCGTCACCGTGTCGTTCAACGGCGGCACCGTGCTCACAATCAAGACGAACTCGGGCAACGATATCGCTCCTGGTGGCCTCGCCGCTGGCGTGATCGTAGCCGGTTATGTGTCGGGTTCGACCTTCCGACTGATTAGCGACCAGGCGAGCGCCGCGATTGTCGCGGCGGCGGAAGCGGCACAGACAGCGGCGGAAGAGGCGCGGGATCAGGCCATCGCCGCAGCGGCCACAGTATCTGCGCCAAAGGCCACGCTCGCGCTCGCCATTGCCGACGACCCTGCCGTTGATCCTGAGTATTACGACATCGCCTATTTCGACACCGCCTATCAGAGCGGGTCGGGCGCGAAGTGGCGCAAGGTGGCGAGCGACCCCGGCTTGGTTGCCGGAGCGGCGTTCCAGAACGCGAATGGCGCTTGGTATGTCAACCATGCCGAAGCCCTCCGCCCCGAACAGTTCGGCCGCATCGGCGTCAACGCGGCAGGCGATACGGCGGCATGGGAAGCCCTTGCCGCAGTGGCGAACTATCGAGCCGCGTCCTCGCCTTCCGTCGTCATCAATGCGAGCGGCGAATATCTCATCGCCGGGACCGCCGTAGAGTTCTTCGACATCGAACATGCGGTTCTCGACCTTTCGGGGGCGGCGCTTCGCCAGCAGACGAATTTCTCGCGCACGCTGTCGTTTCAGGATTGCGGCCTTATCGAGGTCAACGGCGGGCGCTTCTACGGGCGAGGCGGCGCGACGGGCGAATGGGTGGACATCGACGGCAACGATGTTAACTGGAATGGCGTTTCAGCCGTCTACGCGCGCGAGTGTGGACAGCTTGTTTGTAAGTCGGTCCAGATGCGCGACCATACCGGCCATGCAATTTTCGGGCACGGCACGGAAAAGGTTTTCGTCCACGACAGCTATATCGAGGGCATCGGCCCCGACTTTATCGATCCTTTCGACAACGGTTCGAATTTCGGCGTCAGCGTCCAGCCTTACGACAACACGCAGGGCTGGGTCTTCGAGGTCGAAATCAAGAACTGCCACATCTGGAATTCTGCCAGCGGCGTTCAGGCCGTCATGACGCGTCGGTTCGAGGTCACCGGCGGCGAGATTGCCGGCCTTGGCGAGCATTGCATTTACGGCATCGACCTTGACGGCATTCGCCTCCAGGGGGTGACGCTGCACAGCGCCCCTGTGTTCGCCTTCAAGAACCAGCTCGAAAACTATGCCGGCCGCTTCGTGTGGCCACTTTGGGTGTCGGGAACTAACTATGTCGTTGGCGACAAGGTTCGCCGCTTCAGTGTCGCATGGCGCTGCGTCGTGGCTCACACGGCGTCTGGCACGAGCATGGCGAATTGGGTGGTGGACGAAAGTTACTACCGCAACGGGGGCCTCATCGAGGGCTGCATCATCCGTAATACCGGCGTCGGCCTCGGGTCGGCTCAGACGGAAAGCGTCTTCGGCCTCAACACGTGGATCAACGACATGGTCATCCGTGACAACACGATCACGGACAATGTATCGCGCGGCCTCAATCTTGAGCGCATGGTCGATGCCGTAATCGAAGACAACAGGATTTTCCGCTCTGGCGGCGAAGGCATCTACGCGAAAGACTTCTCCGGCGTCGTCAAGGGGAACACCATCAAGCTTGCGAGCGACCGCGCCCTGGTTGTCCTCGGTCTGGATTTCGACAGCTTCATCGAAGACAACATCATCGTCGATTGCGGCCTTGGCGCTTCGACCGATGACACGCGGACGCCCATCGTCATCTCCCCGCCTATCGATGCACAGAAGATCCCTGATCTTCAGTCTTCGCCGGTCGTCTTCTTTCGGGGGAACGGGTTCATTTTCACGGCTGGGACAAGTCCGCTTTCGACGCACCTGCTTTATTCGAGCGACCCGCGCGTCGTGTTCTCGGAAATCAAGGAAACGTATGGGTCTTCCACGACCAAGACGTTCCGCGTTGACGGCACTGTAACGCGCAACTACGACAACCACTTCAACGGGTTTTTCAACACCGTGCAGAACCTGCCGGCCTACACTGTGACCTCACCGGTGGTAGACCGCGCCTTCAACCCCAATACTGCAACCGTGGGCGAGACGGCTTCGGTGCTGGGGACGCTTATTGCGGACCTCCAGGCGGCGCGCATCATTCGTTAATGCTTAGAGCAATAGCCAAATCAGGGAAGCGCAGCAGATGGCGGCGGCGATCATGGTGACGCCCTCGGCGAGGTCATAATCAGTGGTGTATCGTTGCGCGTCCCGGACCAGGCGCGCTTGATCGCCTGCAGATACGCCCTGCCGCGGTGCGGCGGTAGCCAAGTTGTAGAGATACCCACCAGTGCAAAGTCCGATGAAAATCGCCGGGATGGTAAGGGCTAATTTTATCAACAGCAGCATAACCAAAGCCTTGTCTATGAATATTTTTCTGATCTAGAATTACAATATCTGCGCTAATGCGGTAGATGCAAGCGCTTGCCTTGACATCCGCGTTGTTGACATTGCAAACCAAAACTTGCGCGCATTGCGTGTATCCCGGTATGGTTGTGCTGTAGCGGCGAGGCCTTCATGCGGAACATCAGAACGCGCGGTGCGCAGGCATTCTTCCTGATCGTGTTTCCAATGTTCTTCGCCTATCACACGCTAGCGGCCTATGAGGTACTGACCGTGCCGCTCGTTCTCGGCGGTTGGTGGTCTTGGGCGAACGTAGCTGCGGCGGTTGTGCTCGGTCCAATTCTATTGCTCGCGGCGGCGCGGGAGCGACTCCATTATTTTCTCTTGCCGGTTCTCGTGCTTGTCGGCTGTGCGGCAAGCGTGGCCCTTTGGCACTTTCTTTTCGGCGAGGTGTGGCAGCGGCGTCCGTTGCTGTTTATTGAAACCTTGAAACTCTGCGCCTCTTGGGTGGCCTTGTATGCGGTCGGCAATTTCATTGTAGTGGGCCGGTCGCTGAGCAATGTCCTATTGGCCTGTTTGGCAATGATGGCGGCGATCACGCCGTTTCTCGTCCAGACGGATCCGTTTTCGCCGCTCGAAACAGATCGATGGAGATTTCAGGGCCAAGTGTCGAACTACGCGGGGTTTGCAAATTCCGTTGCCTGCGTCGGCCTGATTTTGATGGGTGCTTTCCATAGTTCAGCACGTCTTCAGACGGTTGCTGTGGTGTTTTCCTTATTCTGCTTGCTGCTGCTAGGTGCCCGGTTTGAGCTAGGTGCGTTTCTGATCGTGGTCATGCTGTGGCTGCTGGTCGCCGGGTTCAACACTCGGGTTCTGTCTGTCTCGGGACTTTTGGTTCTTGCATTGGCGGGGCTGGTGAGTGTTGCGGTTGCGGTAGCTATCGGGGCCACGTCCATCCAGCGATACGCTGAAATTCTGGATATTCAGAACTCTGGCTCCATTCGAGAAAGACTGCTCATGTTTTCCCATGGGTTGGCCGACATCAAGGCCAACCCAATTACGGGAAACTATGCAGGCCAGACCGAAATGCGCGGGGAGTTCGGCGACTACATCCACAACGCGCTTTCAGCGTGGCGCCAGTTTGGCTTGCTGCCATTCGTGATTTATTGCTCATGTATCGTGACGGCGTTCGTTTTGCCGCTGAAAAGGGTAGCGTCCGGATCTGCGAATCCGAAGGTGCATATGGCGCTATACGCGGGGTTCTACAGCCTCATCCTGGCGGTTGCAGCAAAGAGCGTGTTTTGGTCGATACCCGCGTTGGCATGGGGGCTCTGCGCCTCGGTCTTGACTGATCGCGAGGACACCCGAGGCCACTAACTTTGTGCGCGAAGTAGCGGGCTCCACTGCTGGATAGCTACAACTGCAACAGTCAACATCACCAATATAACGATCAGCAGAATGACGCCTTGTCGCGTGCTGATCGGCCGATCTCGCTTGTTCAACCCTAAACTCCTTCTGATCAAGCAATCCTAACCGCAAATCCGAAACCTTCAATCACCCGGCCGCCCCTGGCAAGGCCGTGATTGAAGGAGATTGCCGGTTATCAGTGCGGATTGGAGAGTAGCGGTCGACGCCGAGCTCGGGGGGATTGAGTGGGCTCGGCGTCGACCTTGCGGGGACGTTCGGTCGAAACGTCGGGGCACAGTGAAGCGAAAAATCTTTAATGTTCTGTTGCTAACGGGGTCAGTCTCCGCGCGACCGGCGCTAGCTTCTGCTGGGGGGCATCGGTTTGTGCGCCGGTCGCTGCAGACCGTCAGGCCCGCTTGATCACTATGCGCGCACTACCTGTAATTGGAAAGTTAAATGGCACCGAACGGCATGAAGGGCTCATGATGCCGTCCGGTGCGCGGCCCGATACAAGCCGCTCATCACCGCTGGCGGTGATTGCCCGCTAACCGAGCCGGTCGAGCGTTGTTCCGGCAAAAAGAGGCCGCCCGCAGGCGGCGAATTGGGTCTACAGGGCTGCCCAGGCGAAGGGCAGAAATTCATCCTCTGCTAATCTCCCAGTTGCCGCAACGTCATATGTTAATCTTGTTCCGGGTTCGGTACGTCGCGGGCTAGCAAATCGCCAATGACCCGCGCCGCTTCCTGAAGAAGTGCTCGATGTTCCAGGGGGCCTATCCGATCAAGCTGCTCGGCCGCCTCCAAAAGCTCGACCACAAGTTCCAAACCGCGTTGGTGAAGCCGCATCGCTATCGCCCCCTTTTTGATCCGAGGCGGCCAGCATAAACAATATCACCAACGTCTCATCAACAGATGATGGCTGGCTGAACTTCACCTGAGATTTGGACCATCGCCGGTCGCTAGCACCGTCTCGGCGTGACGCGACCGGCTCTGTCTAGGCCCCGCTCACTCACTACCAAGACTCGGATCATCCTTCAATCACCCGGCCGCGCTGGGGGAAAGGACATCGCTATGTCTGCATCGACGCTGGACCTCCAGCGGCGCCTGAAGGCGCTTGGCTTCAATCCGGGTGCCATCGACGGCATCTTCGGCCGCAACACCATGGCGGCGGTCAAGGCTTTCCAGAAGACCTATGGCCTCGTCGTCGACGGCATCGTCGGTCCCAAGACGCGGGCCGCACTCGCCACGGCGGACGGCAAGCCCGCTCCCACGCGCGAGGCCCCGCCCTGGTACTCCGAAGCGCTACGCAAGGTCGGCCTGCACGAGGTGTCGAACAACGCCGAACTGAAGCGTTACCTGAAGAGCGACGGCGCAACGCTGGGCGATCCGGCCAAGCTGCCGTGGTGCGGCGACTTCGTCGAGACGGTGATCGCGCTCACGCTTCCCGACGAGCCGATGGTCGTGAACCCGTACTGGGCGCGCAACTGGCTGAAGTTCGGCGTCGCGGTCGCGGAACCTGTCCTTGGCGCCGTCTGCGTCTTCGAACGCGGATCGGGCGGCCACGTCGGGTTCGTTGCCGGCCATGACAAGACCTACCTGCATGTCCTCGGCGGCAACCAGTCGAACCGCATCTCAATCGCGCGCCTCGCCAAGAGCCGGCTGCTCGGCCTTCGCATGCCGGCGACCTGGCCGGAGCCGGGCCAAGCGCTCGCGCACTCGACCATCGACGCGACGATCTCCACCAACGAGGCGTGACCTCACGAAAGGACTGACCATGCGCAAGCTGCTTCTGGCGGCCGCGTCGAGCCTCGCGCTCGCCGGCTGCACGACCACGACCGGCTCCATCGACACCGCCGTGCAGCAGAACCTGCCCGCGATCTGCAAGGCCGCCACTTCGGCCCATCTGGCGTTCACCATCGTCGCGGCATCCGGCAACCTCTCCGAACGCACGGTGCGTCAGGAGCGGATCGCCTACGACGTTCTCGCGCCGCTCTGCGTCGATCCGTCGAATGCGACGTCCGCCTCGATCCTCGTTGCGGCCGCCGGCGCCTATTCCACCATCACAATCGCGCTGCGCGAAGCCGAGAAGGAGGGCTGATCCATGGCTGACAACACCCGGAAGGTCGTCGCCGACCTCGTCACCGATGCGCTGAAGGAGGTGGCGGCCAGCCCGTCGACCTCGCTCAAGGAGCGCGACGTTGCGCCGGCAGCCAAGGCCGTCACGGACAATGTCACGGCGGCCGTCCAGCACGCGACCAACACCGAGCCCTGGTACCAGAGCCGCGTCACCTGGGGCGCCATCATTGCGGTGGGCGGAGGTCTCGCCGGAATCGCCGGCTATTCGGTCGACGTCGACGATCAAGCCCAGATCGTAAACGGCATCGTCGGCCTCACGACGGCCGTTGGTGGCCTCATTGCCTGGTATGGCCGTTGGCGGGCCAAGAAGCCGATCGGCCAGTGATCTGACCGGCTTACGAGGAGCAGTGCGTGTTGGGCGGACTTGAAGATGTCGGCGTCGAGGCCGTCAGGACCATCAATGACGGCAGCGTGACGGGCGCGCTGTCCGTCCTTCTCATCATCCTGCTGATCTGGCGCGAGGTCGTCTACTGGCCGCGCCAGATCAAGAAGCAAGACGACGAGATCGACCGCTGCCATGCCGCGCACGAGGTCACGCGCACGGCGTTCCTCGCCGAAGTCAGGACCGGCGGCGAAACGCTCGTTCTGGTCAAGGAGCAGTTGAAGGCGATGGAATCGCACCGAAGCGCCGTCGAAGCGCTGATGCGCGTCATCGCAGACCGCCTTCCCCAGATCATGGGAGGCCGGTCGTGAGCATATTTCGTGCGTGGAAGCATTTCCTGGGGGACGCCAAGGAGAATGCCATGCAGTCGGAAGAGGATATCCGCCGCCGCGAACTGCAGGAACGGCTGATCTCGGAACACCGTCAGGCCAATGCTCGGGCGCGCTCGGAACACCGTCAGGCCAATGCTCGGGCGCGCGAGGAGCTGCGCGAGATCGTGCCGGTGGTGAACGCCCGCTACGTCGCGACCATGGCGCAGGCCATGGAGATCATCAAAGGACACTGAGATGCCGGTGATACTCAGCACCAACCGACTGCTGACCTGGGCGGTCGGCCTGTTTGCGGCCTATTGGGCGATCGGCTTCGTCAGCGATCACCTGTGGTATTCCGTCGTCGTCTCGGCGTGCCTATTCGTCGGCGGCGTCATGGTGGCCGCGCGCGCCGTGCCGGACGCGATCCAGATCATCCGGCGCGACGCCCTAGGCCCCGGAGAGCTCGCCGTCATCGCCCTGGCGCTGCTCTCGGTCGGTGCGGTCTGGAGCGGCGCCGGCAACATGATCTACGCCTATAACGGCCGGCCCGAATCGTGGATCGGCTCGCTGCTCGCCTTCGGCCGCGCCATGATGGCGGTCGGGTTCTTCATGTTCTTCCTGTCGCCGGACGCGACGCGGCAGGGCGTGAAGTGGCCGCGCTGGTATGTGCTTATCGGCGCCGGGCTCGTCATCGCCGTGATCTCGTTCCTGATCGGCTACACGGTCTCCAGCGGCGACACGGCGATGTCGGACCTGATGGAAACGACCCGAGGTCGGATTTCGAAGTTCGTCACGCTGCGCAACGCATAGCCGTTCTCTTCCTCCCAAACTGGCCCCGTCGTATCTTCGGAGCGGCAGGGCCTTTTTTTTTGCGTTCAGGCCTCTGGATCGTGCAGCGTTTCAAGGATTTCGCCAGCGCGAGGGTCACGCGGCAAGACCTCTTTCAGCGCCATCTCGAGCAGATACTCCGTCATTTCGTCGTGCTGCTCGCGCGCCAGGCGGAGGCCTTCGAGGATGTGTTGCGCGAGCTGGGCTCGCTCTGGGGGCAGGTTCTCTTTCATCGGCCGACGATGCTCATCCGCGAGACCGCTCGTCAATCGGTGGCGGCCAGAACGGCCGGCGCTGCGACTTCGAAATTGCCGGCCCGACATGCAGCGTCTGCGGCCACGGTCGTCGCATGATGTGCTTGTGCGTGCCCTCGACATAGAGCCGGCCGTCGAAGGGCCATCCATCGCAGAACTTGAGGATGCGATCGGCGATCGCCTGGTCGCGAAGATAAAGGATGCTGAGCTGCTCGCTGTTCTCGTCAAAGGCGGAACCGCCGCGGTGTGCTGTGTGACGATCCATCCAAGGGACGATCGGCCCCCAGAGATCCTGTGGCACGACGATACAGATGGGCCAGTCCGCCTTGACCTGCCTGATCGTCAGTTCGCCTCGCCTGCGGCTCACGGCTGGGCCTTCGGCTGCCAGCCGCGCGCGAATCCGTAGCTCATCGCCAGAGTGGCGAATGCCAGTTCTTCGCGCAGCCGCTCCACCTCGGCCATCGACGTCTCCAGCGCCGCGCGTACATCGCCGCCGTGTTCGATGATCATCCAGTCGATGTCGTCGGGCTCGACGAGCGGGGCAGGGCGCGGCATAGGAACCTCCAGGCAACAGGAGATCGATCGCGGCGCGGTGTGCGCCGGCGCGGCGTCAATCTCGGTGAGTGATGTTCTCAGAATGTTCTGGTCAGCCGACAGAGTCAATCCGGAAAGGATTGCTGTCCTATCGTCAGCCGGTCAGCGGCACCAGACGCCCGGCTCGTGTGGCCAGTCGACCGCAAGACCTTCCTCGATGAGCACCCGGCCGGCATCGCGGCCATCTGGCAGCCGGATGATCACCAGCGCGCGGTCATTGCGATCGGCGCGGCCGCTGTCCTCGATGACGTAGCCGCCACGCATCAACTCTCGCATGCGCTCGGTCGACTGTGCCGCGATGAAGGTCTCGGCCGGACATTCGGCATGCGGGGCATATTCGGGCGTGTCGATGTCGAGCAGGCGCCATTTCACTCCGCCATGCCAGCCAGTGTCACCGTCCACGAGGCAGGTCACCTTGCGCGCCTCGCGGTTGCCGCCGGAGCAGATGTCGATCGCGAGCGCCGGAGCCGTGATGGCTACCGACAGGAAGGCAGCGAGGATGATTCGCATCTGATTCTCCACAGGCGGCGATTTCGGTGGATGAAGAACAGACCGGGAAGGCCTTCCCCCACTTTTCCCCCGCGCGGCTCCGCAAATTCTCGCTTCGTTCGGATTCGATCTGCGAGAGACTGCATAGGTTCACACCCGCCGTCGACGCTCTGAACCGTTGGATTTCGGGGTTTCTGGCGGAGAGGATGGGATTCGAACCCACGAGAGCCTTTTGAGCCCTACTCCCTTAGCAGGGGAGCGCCTTCGACCACTCGGCCACCTCTCCGGTGCCCCGGTCGATAAAGAAATCGCTTCCCACAATCAATAAGGACATGGCGCGAGAGAGCGGAAAAACGACTCGGGCCGACCGATTCGCCCGCATCAAGGCCGATTCCGCACATTCGGACAGGCTCCGTTGGCCCGATGACGCAGCGGCAGCGGCGCCGATCGCGCCACACCCATTAATAGAGCGTAAAGGCGGCACCCCAAATCGTGGCTTTTGTGCAACAAGCCCCTCCCATAGGGGTGCATGAACGTCCCCGACGGCGCAAACGCGGTTGATCGGGAGACGGTCCTGCGTATTGTCATGATCGAAGAAGGGGCGGCGAAACACGCTTCCTTTTTCTGAGATTGGGGATGGGGCAGGGAAACGCTGTCCTTCAGCAAAAAGAGCCCAGACCCGCTTAACAACTTTTGACTGGAGGTCAGAAATGAACATTAAGAGCCTTCTTCTCGGCTCCGCTGCTGGACTGGTTGCCGTTTCCGGTGCCCAGGCTGCCGACGCCATCGTTTACGCCGAGCCGGAGCCCGTTGAGTACGTTCGCGTTTGCGACATGTACGGCGCTGGCTTCTTCTACATCCCGGGCACCGAAACCTGCCTTCAGGTCTCCGGCCTCGTCTGGTACCAGATGGGCGCTGCTGACGAAGCCGGCAACTACCACGGCTTCGCCACCGACCGCTGGAACAAGTCGACTCGCGCTCGCGTCAACTTCGACGCCCGTTCGGACACCGAGTGGGGCACGCTGCGCGGCTACGTCCGTCTGCAGGGCGACTTCAACGCCTACTCGAACCTGACCGGCGCCCTCAACAGCCGCACCGGCTCGTCGGACGGCCGTGGCACGATCGGCTTCGATCAGGCCTTCCTCGAGCTCGGCGGCTTCCGCGCTGGTTACACCGAATCCGCGTGGGTTGCCTCGCAGGGCGCCGGCGTTGCTCAGTTCGGTTCGCACTCCTGGGGCGGCCTCTCCTATGGCTACCAGCAGCGTCAGCTGATCTCGTACACCTTCGGTGGCGCTTCGGGCTTCGCAGCCACGGTCGCTCTCGAAGACGATGCGAACGAGAACTACACCCCCGACGTCGTCGGCGTCGTGTCGTACAACCAGGCCTGGGGCGGCGTGTGGGCGAAGGCTGCCTACGACGAAGACCGCGGCACCAACCTGGTTGAAGTCGACGATGGCGGCTGGGCTGCTCAGGCTGGTCTCCAGCTCAACGTCCCGAACGCTCCGGGCTCCTCGTTCCGCCTGATCGGCTACTATGCCGACAACGCGAACGCCTACTCGGTCGGCTCGGAATGGTCGGTCCTGGCTTCCTACCGCCAGCAGTTCTCGCAGACCTTCGCAGCTTCGGTCGGCGCTCAGTACTTCAGCAACATCCACAACTTCGCTCCGGCCCTCGGCACCGAGACGGACCTGGATGGGTGGCAGGCTGAAGCTTCGCTGATCTGGACCCCGGTCACGAACTTCGAAGTCCGCGCTGAATACGTCTACACGGACATCGACCTGCGTCCGTCGACCAACTCGGGCTTCCTGCGTCTGCAGCGCTCGTTCTAATATCGAGCTTATCCAAGCTTGAATGGAGAACCCGGCGGGCAACCGCCGGGTTCTTTCCGTTTGCCCTTGGTCATACCGCGCCAAGGCCGGCCTTGCGAACGTCAGGCACTTGCAGCGTGGCAAGGAAAAGGCCGGAACCGAAGCCCCGCCAACTGCGTGACGACGTGGGAGGTGAAGAGGTGAGGGCATTGATCGAAATGTCTGCGGGAAAGCGCCCCCTCTGTCCTGCCGGACATCTCCCCCGCAAGGGGGGAGATCAAGCGCGTCGACCCCGACTCAGTTTTGCAGCATATCAGTGCACGAGGAACGGTAGCCGTCGGGTGATCTCCCCCCTTGCGGGGGAGATGTCCGGCAGGACAGAGGGGGGCGCCGTAGAGCGCTGACTTCGCAACAGCGAGCCGTACTCATAAAGCCTTGAAAACCGTCAGCGGCGGCCGCCGACGAGATCGGCGACGACGTCCGCACGGCCCGACAGGCGCATCTTGTAGACCTGATAGTTCTCCATCACGCGCTGCACGTAGGAGCGCGTCTCGTGGAAGGGGATGCGCTCGATCCAGTCGACGACGGCGTCGATGTTCTGGCCGCGCGGATCGCCATATCGGCCGACCCACTGCGCGGCCCGGTTCGGTCCCGCATTGTAGCCGGCAAAGGTCAGGATGTAGGAGCCGTCGAAGCGCTCGAGCTGTTCGCCGAGATAGGCTGCGCCGAGCGCCGCATTGTAGCTGGCGTCGCGCGTCAGCCGCGCCTGGTCGTAGGAAATGCCGATCTTGCGGGCCATGTCGCGCGCCGTGCCGGGCAGCAATTGCAGGATGCCGAGCGCGCCGGCGCCCGAACGCGCCGAGATGTTGAACTCGCTTTCCTGCCGCGCGATCGCATAGGCGAGGGCCTTTCCGGCGGCCGAAATATTGGCGCTGCCGGGAATGGCGCCGACCGGATGGGCGAGCGCGCCGACGTCGAGGCCGCGCCCGGCCGCCCATTTGCCGACCCGCAGGGCGAGGGGATGGTCGCCGCGCTGTTCGGCCATGACGGCCAGAAGTGCGAGTTCGCCGATGCTGTCGAGCTGAAGCGCGAGATCGCGGTAGAGCGTGTTGGCGCGGCCTTCATGGCCGGCCCGTTCGAGCCGGCGGATCGCCTGCACGGCTTGCCGGCCCTCGAAAGTGCGCCGGTCGGCATCGCTCGCCGAGGGGAAGCTCGCCGAAATCGTGCTGGCGCCGAGCTTGGCGGCGGCAAGCTGGCCGTAGAAGGCAGTGCCATAGCGCGCCGCGCGCTGGTAGTAGTCGCGGGCATTGCCCGGCCCGCCGGCTTCCGCCGAGCGCCCGAGCCAGTAATAGCCGCGCGAGAGCGAAATCGGCCCTTCGGCGATCTGCACGATGCGCGCGAAATGGCGGTTCGCCGAGGCGGCGTCGTTGTTGAAGCGCAGCGCGTACCAGCCGGCATGGAACTCTGCGTCCACCGCGCTTGTCGCGCTTTCCGCCGCATGGCCGGCTGCGACCTGGTAGGCGAGGCGGTTTTCACCGATGTCGATCAGTTCGCGCGACAGGACGCGGCCCTCGATCCACCAGGCATCCGGATCGGCGAGCGATGCGGCGTCCTTGGGCGCCTGCGCCATGACCTGGGCCGCTTCCTTGAAGCGCTCGGCGCGGCGCAGGTGACGGGCCTGTGCGAAATAGTAGCCGGCCTTGCGCTGCGCCTGCGGCACGGCGGCCAGCAGCTTGCCTGCATTCGATTCGCCGCGGATGACGGCCGCCCAGGCGCGCGTCAGCGCCTCGCCGCCGGCAAGCCCCGCGACGCGTTCGGCCGAGGTGATGCGGTCGATGTGGAGCATGCGCTCCATGCGGTGCCAATGGTCGGCGTCGGTCAGAAGCCGACCGAATTCGCGCACCATCGCCGCCTCTTCGCGGGGCTCGATGCGCTCGTTGCGCCAATGCGGCGCGAGAATTGCGCGGGCGGCCTGCGTATTGCCGACCGCAAGATGCGCGCGGGTCAGCGCGATGACGCCTTCGGGCGTCTCGGGACGGGTGTCGCCGAAGGCGCGCAGTACGCCCTGCGGGCCGGGGTTCTCGCGCAGGAGCGCGCGCTCGGAATTGGCGCGCAGCCGCGACATGCCCGGCCAGCCCTTCAGCGCGAAGGCGGCCTGTGCGATTTCGCCCGACGGCACGCCCTCGGCGCCGCTCGTGGCGATCGCCCAGGCGAGGATCTGCCGGTCGAGCGAGTTCGACGGCAGATTGTCGCGCGTCAGGCGCGCGCGGGAAATGTTGCCCGATTGCAGGGCGTCGAGCCCGGCCTTGAGCTTCGAGATGTCGCCGCTGACGACGAGACCGGTCGCCATCGCCGCTGCCGACTGGGCCACGACCGAGCCGGTCGTGAACGCGCTGTCGACGCCGCTCGACGCTGCCTGATAGGGCCGCTGGCCGGGGATCGGCGGGTTGGACGGCAATACCGGATTGGCGAGCGCCAGCCCGGGGAGGAGGGCGAGCGTCAAGCCGGTAAGCGCGACACGGGTCCTGAGTGTTGCCTGCATTCTTTCGGTCCTGGGTCGTTCGTCATGGACAGGTAAGTTAACGAGACATCCATGCTAGTCCCCTGCGGGTGAAGACGACGTAAACGATTGGTTATCGCCATCGTTCGAATGCCGCGCATTCTGTCGCATCCCGAGGCGAAATTGGGACCGCGACCGTCGCAAGACTATGGTGCATCCGCCGCCGATCGTCTAGAAGGCGGGCAGAATAGCCGTTTTCCGCTTGCCAAGTGCCTATCCAGGAGCTTTGAGATCATGTTCACAGGTTCGATGACCGCGCTCGTGACCCCGTTCGCCAAGGACGGCGCCCTGGATGAGAAAGCCTATCGCGAGCTCGTCGAATGGCAGATCGCGGAAGGCACGGACGGTCTGGTGCCGGTCGGAACGACGGGCGAATCGCCGACGTTGAGCCATGCCGAACATCGCCGTGTCGTCGAAATCTGCGTCGAGGTCGCGGCGCGCCGCGTGCCGGTGATCGCCGGCGCGGGCTCGAACTCGACCACCGAGGCCGTGGAGCTTGCGAAGTTCGCCGAGACGACCGGCGCCGACGCCGTCCTCGTCGTCACGCCCTACTACAACAAGCCGAACCAGCGCGGGCTCTATGCGCATTTCGCCGAAGTCGCCAAGGCGGTGAAGCTGCCGGTCATCATCTACAATATCCCGCCGCGCTCGGTCATCGACATGACGCCGGAGACGATGGGGCGCCTGGCGAAGGATTTTCCGAACATCGTCGGCGTCAAGGACGCGACCGCCAGGATCGAGCGCGTGTCGGAGCAGCGCATCACCTGCGGACCGGATTTCATCCAGCTATCGGGCGAGGACGCCTCGGCGCTCGGCTTCAACGCGCATGGCGGGCAGGGGGCGATTTCGGTCACCTCCAACATCGCGCCGCGTCTTTGCGCCGAGTTCCAGCGCGCCTCGCTCGCCGGCGACCGCGAGCGGGCGATCGAATTGCAGGACCGGCTGATGCCGCTTCACAAGGCGATCTTCATCGAAGCCGGCGTGACGGGCGCGAAATACGCGCTGTCGCGCCTCGGCAAGGTTGAGAACGTCGTGCGCATGCCACTCGTCACCGTCGAGGAATCGACGGCGAAGGCGATCGACGCCGCGATGGTCCATGCCGGGCTGATGAACTGATGCCGGCTTTCCGCGTTGCCATGCCATGAGCAAGGACAAGGACAACAATTCCAAGCTGGTCGCCGAAAACCGCAAGGCGCGCTTTTCCTTCGAGGTCACCGACACCTACGAGGCCGGCCTGTCGCTGACCGGCACGGAGGTCAAGTCGCTGCGCGAGGGCCAGGCGAATATCGGCGAATCCTACGCTTCGGCGGAGGGCGGCGAGATCTGGCTGATCAACTCCTACATTCCCGAATACACGCAAGGCAACCGCTTCAACCACGAGCCGAGACGCCGCCGCAAACTCCTTTTGAAGAAGAAGGAGATGGCCCGGCTGAAGCAGGGCGTCGAGCGCGAAGGCATGACGATGGTGCCGTTGAAGATCTACTTCAACGAAAAGGGCCGCGCCAAGCTGCTCTTCGGCCTCGCCCGCGGCAAGAAGCTGCACGACAAGCGCGAGACGGAAAAGCAGCGCGACTGGGGTCGGGAAAAGGCGCGGTTGTTGAAGAACCACGGGTGAGTGGCTGAACCGTCGAGGCCTGGATTCCTGTGACGAGCACAGGAATGACGGCGGGTTCGTTGATGCGAAAATCCATCGGTTCTGACTTGCAATGACACTCGTGCAGCCGTCATTCCTGTGCTCGTCACAGGAATCCAGGCCTCGCCATCTCCGCCACGCAAGCCATCCAGAATCTAACTGTCCAAAAACCCCCGCACGTCCCTGAAAACGTTCACGAACATCTCTTCCGTCAGCCGCCCGGTATTCGTGTTGTAGCGCGAGCAGTGGTAGCTGGAGAACACGCGGATGCCGGCGAGTTCGGTCTCTGCCTGATGGCCGAATTTGTGCTCGGCGACGCGGCCGCCGAGCGCCCGGATGACGGACTGGTGCGAGATCGAACCCAGCGTAACGATCGCCTTCAAGTTGGCGAACCGACCGATCGTCGGCATGAGGAACTTGCGGCAGGTGTTGATCTCGGCGCCGACCGGCTTGTTCTCCGGCGGCACGCAGCGCACCGCGTTGGTCACCGCCGTCTCGATCAGTTCGAGACTGTCGTCCGGGCGGGCCTCGAACTCGCCGGTGGCGAAGCCGAAGCGTTTCAGCGTCGAATAGAGAAGGTCGCCGGCATAGTCGCCGGTGAAGGGGCGGCCGGTGCGGTTGGCACCGCGCAGGCCGGGCGCGAGACCGACGATGAGGAGCCGCACGTCGGCGTCGCCGCCCTGCGCCCGCCAGGTCGGCACCGGCGCGTTGAACCAATGCGGCTCGCGCGCGCGCCAGGTGGCGATGAAGTCGTGCAGGCGCGGGCAGAGCGGGCAGTCGGGCGAGGGCTCGGCCGGTCCAACGGAAACGGCGCGGCTCATTCGAACTCGTCTTCGTCGACGGGTTCGGGGGCCGGACGGCGAACGACGCGCTCGCCGCCCTCGCGGCCGATCTCGGCCTTGAGCGAGTTCAGGTCGATGAAGTGATCGGCCTGCCGGCGCAGATCGTCCGAGATCATCGGCGGCTGCGAGGCCATGGTGGAAATGACGGAAACCTTGCGGCCCTTGCGCTGCAGCGCGTCGACGAGGCTGCGGAAATCGCCGTCGCCGGAGAAGATGACGTAGTGGTCGACCGTGCCAGCGAGTTCCAAAGCGTCGACTGTCAGTTCGATGTCCATGTTGCCCTTGATCTTGCGCCGTCCCATCGCGTCGGTGAACTCGCGCGCAGGCTTGGTCACGACCTTGTAGCCGTTGTAGTCGAGCCAGTCGATCAGCGGCCGGATCGAGGAATATTCCTGATCCTCGATCAGCGCCGTGTAGTAGTAGGCACGCAGTAGATAGCCGTGCTTCTGGAAATGCGTCAGGAGCTTGCGGTAGTCGACGTCGAAGCCGAGCGCGCGGGACGTGGAGTAGAGATTGGCGCCGTCGATGAAGAGGGCGATCTTTTCGCGCGGGTCGAACATGGCAATCATTCCTGTCGCAATGGCTTGGCCTGTCGCAATGGCTGCCGCCCGAGGGCCGAAATCGAATTCAAGCGAAACTGAATATAAGAAAAGACATAGGCTGAATGGCGCGCCATGCCAACATCGGGCGCACGGGACTCAAGCATTTTTGATGATACGGGAAGAGCGCGCCGCAATGCTTGTCAAGAGGCTTGGTTTTCGCTATGGAGCACGCAATCTCCCGACACCTGAAGACATGAAAGGGGCGTTCCCATGGCCCGCGTCACCGTTGAGGATTGCATCGACAAGGTCGACAACCGGTTCGAGCTCGTTCTGCTCGCCGGCCACCGTGCCCGCCAGATCTCGCAGGGCGCCGCGATCACGATCGATCGCGACAACGACAAGAACCCGGTCGTCGCCCTTCGCGAGATCGCCGACGAGACGCTCTCGCCGGAAGATCTGAAGGAAGACCTGATCCACTCGCTGCAGAAGCACGTCGAGGTCGACGAGCCCGAAGTCGAAGCCGCCGCGCTTCCGGCCGAGGGCGGCGAGGAGACGATCGTCGCCACCGACGAGAGCGACGACAACATCGCCTTCGACCGCATGTCGGAAGACGACCTCCTGGCCGGCATCGAAGGCCTGGTCGCGCCGGAGAAGAGCGACGATTTCTGATCGTCGTCGCATTGGCGATCTTCCGCCGCTGCCGTTTGATGACTATCTAATCCGTATGCCGCGCCGCTATGATGGCGCGGCATATTTCGTCTGAAGGGGCCGGTTCCACATGATGCGGCAATACGAGCTTGTCGAGCGCGTCCAGCGCTACAAGCCCGACGTGAATGAAGCGCTTTTGAACAAGGCATATGTCTATGCCATGCAAAAGCACGGTCACCAGAAGCGCGCATCCGGCGATCCCTATTTCTCCCATCCGCTCGAAGTGGCCGCGATCCTCACCGACATGCATGTCGACGAGGCGACGGTGGCCGTCGCGCTGCTGCACGACACGATCGAGGACACCTCCGCCACGCGCCAGGAGATCGACACGCTGTTCGGGCCCGAAATGGGCAAGCTCGTCGAGGGGCTGACCAAGCTCAAGAAGCTCGACCTCGTCTCCAAGAAGGCCGAGCAGGCCGAAAACCTGCGCAAGCTGCTCCTCGCCATCGCCGAGGACGTGCGCGTGCTGCTCGTGAAGCTCGCCGACCGGCTCCACAACATGCGCACGCTCGACCACATGCCCGAGCACAAGCGCATCCGCATCGCCGAGGAGACGATGGACATCTATGCGCCGCTGGCCGGGCGCATGGGCATGCAGGACATGCGCGAGGAACTGGAGGAGCTGGCGTTTCGCACCATGAACCCGGAGGCCCACCGCGCGGTCACCGAACGCCTCGCCGACATCTACGAGCGCTCGAAGGACGTCATCACCGAGATCGAGAAGTCGCTTTCCGTCCTGTTCGAAAAATACGACATCAAGGCGAAGGTGAAGAGCCGGCAGAAGAAGCCGTGGTCGGTCTTCCGCAAGATGGAGACCAAGGCGCTCTCCTTCGAGCAACTGTCGGACATCTTCGGCTTTCGCGTCGTCGTCGAAAACGAGGAGGACTGCTACCGCGCGCTCTTCGCCATCCACACGACGTGGTCGATGGTACCGGGACGCTTCAAGGACTATATCTCGACGCCGAAGCAGAACGACTACCGCTCGATCCACACCACCATCGTCGGCCCGTCCCGCCAGCGCGTCGAGCTGCAGATCCGCACGCGCCAGATGGACGACATCGCCGAATACGGCGTTGCCGCCCACACGCTCTACAAGGACGGCGCGGTCGTCGCCGGCAATGGCGGGCTGAAGCTTTCGAAGGATACCAACGCCTATGCCTGGCTGCGCCACACGATCGAGCAGCTTTCCGAAGGCGACAATCCGGAAGACTTCCTCGAGAACACCAAGCTGGAGCTCTTCCAGGACCAGGTCTTCTGCTTCACGCCGAAGGGGCGGCTGATCGCGCTGCCGCGCGGGGCGACGCCGATCGACTTCGCCTATGCCGTCCACACCGATGTCGGCGACACCTGCGTCGGCGCCAAGATCAACGGCCGCATCATGCCCTTGATGACGGAACTGAAGAATGGCGACGAGGTGGAGATCATCCGCTCGAAGGCGCAGGTGCCGCCGGCGGCATGGGAATCCGTCGTCGTCACCGGCAAGGCGCGCTCGGCCATCCGCCGCGCGACCAAGAACGCGATCCGCAAGCAGTATTCCGGCCTCGGCACGCGCATCCTCGAACGCGCCTTCGAGCGGTCGGGCAAGAAATTCTCCAAGGAACTATTGAAGCCGGTGCTGCACCGTCTTGCGCGCAAGGACGTCGAGGACGTGCTTGCCGCCGTCGGGCGCGGCGAATTGTCGTCGCCGGACGTGGTGCGCGCGGTCTATCCCGACCACAAGGAAGAGCGCGCGGTCCAGCCCCCGCGCCAGCGCGAAGAGGGCTGGTTCAACCTGCGAAATGCGGCCGGCATGCTGTTCCAGATGCCGCGCTCGAACGAGCTGGAGAAACCGGGCCGGCGTGAAAATGCCGGCGCGCTGCCGATCCGCGGCGTGCGCGGCGACCTGCCGGTCAAGTTCGCGCCGGAAGGCGCCGTTCCGGGCGACCGCATCGTCGGCATCATGCATCCGGGCTCCGGCATCACGATCTATCCGATCCAGTCGCCGTCGCTGACGGCGTTCGACGACCAGCCGGAGCGCTGGATCGACGTGCGCTGGGACATCGACGAGGACACCAAGGAGCGCTTTCCCGCGCGCGTCTCTGTGACGGCGCTGAACGAGCCGGGATCGCTCGCGAATATCTCGCAGGTGATTGCATCGAACGACGCCAACATCCATACGCTCTCCATGCTGCGCACCGCGCCGGATTTCACCGAGATGGTGTTCGACCTCGAAGTCTGGGACTTGAAGCATCTCAACCGGCTGATGTCGCAGTTGAAGGAGAATGCGAGCGTCTCGGAAGTGCGCCGCGTGAATGGATAGGAAAGGCGGGGCATGATGAAGACCGAAGACGTATTGGCGATTTTCCGCGAGGCAGGCGCGATCCTGGAGGGTCATTTCATCCTGACCTCCGGCCTGCGCAGCCCCGTCTTCCTGCAGAAGGCCCGCGTCTTCATGCATGCCGACAAGACCGAGCGCCTGTGCAAGGCATTGGCGGAGAAGATCCGCGCGGAAGCCGGCGAGATCGACTATGTCGTCGGCCCGGCCGTCGGCGGCATCATCCCGGCCTACGAGACCTCTCGTCATCTCGGCGTCCCGGCGGTCTGGGTCGAGCGGGAAGGGGGCGTCTTCAGGCTGCGCCGCTTCGAGATGGCGAAGGGCGCGCGCGTCGTCATCGTCGAGGACATCGTGACGACGGGGCTCTCGATCCGCGAGACGGTCGCCTGCCTCCAGGCACTGGGCGCGGACGTTGTCGCCGCCGCCTGCATCGTCGATCGCTCGGCCGGCAAGGTCGATGTCGGCGTGCCGCTGGTCGCGCTTGCCGAATACGAGGTGCCGGCCTTTCCGGCCGATGCATTGCCGCCGGAACTCGCCGCCATTCCGGCGGTGAAGCCGGGCAGCCGCAATCTGTGACGCCCGACTTCACGAAACGTTACATCCTGATAGCGGATTGTTTCGCTCGCGCGACCGTGTCTATATCCTGACGACTGGCGACGATCCATATTCTCATCACAGAGCCGGGATAGGCCTCGGTTCGAGAGACGAACAGGCAATGCTCTTCAGGCGACGCAAGGCAGCGGATTTCGGAGAAAAGTTGCGGACCATGTTCTGGCCGCGCCGGTCCTTCGCGCGTTCGGCCCGGTATTTCTCAAAGCGTGTGCTGCGCCTGACCGCGACGCCGCATGCCGTTGCCGCGGGTGTCGCGGCGGGGGCCTTCGCATCCTTCCTTCCCTATCTCGGCTTCCATTTCATCATAGCCGGCGTTCTGGCGTGGCTGCTGCGCGGCAATCTCATCGCCTCGGCGCTCGGCACGGCAGTCGGCAATCCGATCACCTTTCCCTTCATCTGGGGCTGTTCGCTGGGCCTCGGGCGCTACGTCCTCGACGGCAGCGAGCCGGGCCAGTTGAAGCCGCTCGAACTCGGCCGCGTCCTGTGGGAACTCGATTTCGCGCTGCTCTGGCAACCCTTCCTGAAGCCGATGACCGTCGGCGGCGCGATGCTCGGCGCATTGTGCGGCCTGATCCTCTATCTCGTGACCTATTGGGCGGTCGGCGTGTGTCGCGAGCAGCGGCGCAGGCGCCTCGCCGACAGGGCGCGCGAGCGCGCGCACTTCTTGCCCGGCCAGACCGCCCGATGATCGTCGGCATCGGCAGCGACCTGATCGACATCCGTCGCATCGAAAAGACCATCGAGCGCCATGGCGAGCGCTTCATCCAGCGCATCTTCACCGAGATCGAGCAGGCGAAGTCGGACCGGCGAAAGCTGCGCGCGGCGTCCTACGCCAAGCGCTTCGCCGCCAAGGAAGCCTGCGCCAAGGCGCTCGGCACCGGCCTCGCGCGCGGCGTCTTCTGGCGCGACATGGGCGTGGTCAACCTGCCGGGAGGCAAACCGACCATGCACCTGACGAATGGGGCCGAGCAGCGCCTGATCGCCTTGATGCCGAAGGGGCATCGGCCGGTCATCCATCTGACGATCACCGACGATTTTCCGCTCGCCCAGGCCTTCGTCATCATCGAAGCCGTGGCGCAGGATGCGCCGGCGTGACCAAGCGACGCAACGGCGTTGCCGCAGACGCCCGCAAACGCTAAGACGAACCGCTCTTCGCAAAGTACGGAAAGAATCTCAGCGTGTCGGACAAGAACAGCAAGAAATCCGGCGGTTTCGGCGAAACCGTCAGCGTCATCGTGCAGGCACTCCTGCTGGCGCTCGTCATTCGCACGCTCCTGTTCCAGCCCTTCTCGATCCCGTCGGGCTCGATGCGGCCGACTTTGCTCGAGGGCGACTACCTCTTCGTCACCAAATGGGCCTACGGCTATTCGAAGCACTCGCTGCCCTTTTCGCCGCCGCTCTTCGAGGGCCGCATCTGGGGCTCCGAGCCCGAGCGCGGTGATGTCGTGGTCTTCAAGTTCCCACCGGACCCCTCGCTCGACTACATCAAGCGCGTGATCGGCCTGCCGGGCGACACGATCCAGATGATCGACGGCCAGCTCCAGATCAATGGCGAGGCGGTTCCGCGTGAACTCGTCGACGAGCTCGACAATCCCGACATCACCGAGATGGCACGCCCGGTCGAGGTCTGGCGCGAGACGCTGCCGAACGGCGTTTCCTACGACACGCTCGACCTGTCGCCCAATTCGATCGGCGACAACACGCGCGAGTTCCAGGTGCCGGAAGGGCACTATTTCATGATGGGCGACAACCGCGACAACTCGACCGACAGCCGCTTTTCCGTCGGCTACGTTCCGGCCGATCACCTCGTCGGTCGCGCCAACATCATTTTCTTCTCCATGTCGGGCGGCGCGAGCCCGCTGGAAATCTGGCGCTGGCCGAGCGAACTGCGCTTCTCGCGCCTCTTCGACATGGTCGAGTGATGGCGCGAAGCGAGCGCGATGGCGCAGCGCTCAGCGCCGCTGTCGAGAAGATCACCGGAATCGCCCTGAGCGACCACGAGCGCCTTGCGCGTGCGCTGACCCATGCGAGCGTCCAGGCGGGCGCTGCCGCGCATTACGAGCGGCTTGAGTTTCTCGGCGACCGGGTGCTCGGGCTGGTGATTGCTGAGATGCTGTTCGAGGCCCATCCAGATGCCGCGGAGGGCGAGCTTTCGGTGCGGCTGAACGGGCTGGTCAATGCCGAGACGCTGGCCGAACTTGCCGACGAGATCGGCCTGACGCCGCTGATCCGCACCAGCGCCGAGTTCGGCTCGCTGTCCGGCAAGAAGCGCATCAACACGCGCTCCGACGTGATGGAGGCGCTGATCGCGGCGATCTATCTGGAAAAGGGGCTGGAAGCCGCACAGGGCTTCATCCTCTCCCGATGGGCCAAGCGAGCCGGTGGCGAGGCGGCGGGGCGACGCGACGCAAAGACCGAATTGCAGGAATGGGCGCACCAGCGCGTCAAGGTTTCGCCGGTCTACCGCGTGGACAGTCGCGAGGGACCGGATCATGATCCCGTATTCACGGTCAGCGTGCTGATCGAAGGCCTGGCGCCGGGGCAGGCGCAGGGCCGCTCCAAGCGCGAGGCCGAGCAGGCGGCCGCCGCTGCCGTATTGACGCGCGAAGGCGTCTGGAAGGACGAACAACGATGACCGACGAAACCACCAACGTCGAGGGTCCGACGCGCTCGGGCTTCGTCGCGCTGATCGGCGCGCCCAATGCCGGCAAGTCGACGCTCCTGAACCAGCTCGTCGGCTCCAAGGTCTCGATCGTCACCCACAAGGTGCAGACGACCCGCGCCATCGTGCGCGGCATCGCGACCCACAAGCGCGCGCAGATCGTGTTCATGGACACGCCCGGCATCTTCAAGCCGCGCCGCCGCCTCGACGAGGCGATGGTGACGACCGCCTGGGGCGGGGCAAAGGACGCCGACATGATCGCCTTCCTGATCGATGCCGAGCGCGGCATCAGGGGCGATGCCGAGACGATCCTCGAACGGCTCGAGAATGTCCGCCAGCCCAAGATCCTGATCCTGAACAAGATCGACCAGGTCAAGCGCGAGGACCTCTTGGCGCTGACTGCCAGGGCGACCGAAAAGGTCGAGTTCGACCGCGTCTTCATGGTCTCCGCGCTCACCGGTTCGGGCTGCACGGACCTCCTCGACTACCTCGCCGACGCCGTTCAGGAAGGGCCGTGGTACTATCCGGAGGACCAGATCTCGGACCTGCCGATGCGCCAACTCGCCGCCGAGATCACGCGCGAGAAGCTGTTCCTGCGCCTCCACCAGGAACTTCCCTATTCCTCCCATGTCGAGACCGAGCGCTGGGAGGAGAAGAAGGACGGTTCGGTGAAGATCGAGCAGGTCATCTATGTCGAGCGCGACAGCCAGAAAAAGATCGTGCTCGGCAAGAAGGGCGAGACCATCCGCGCCATCGGCCAGGCCGCGCGCGAGGAACTGGCCGAGATCATGGAGCAGAAGGTCCATCTCTTCCTGTTCGTGAAGGTGCGCGAGAACTGGATCAACGATCCCGAGCGCTATCGCGAGATGGGGCTTGAATTTCCGCGCTGACGCGCCGAATTTCCGCTGATGGAATGGCGTGACGACGGCATCATCCTGGGCACGCGCCGACACGGCGAGACGAGCGTCATTCTCGAAGTGATGACGCGCGCGCATGGCCGCCATCTCGGCCTCGTGCGCGGCGGCCGCTCGCGCAAGATGCAACCGGTGCTGCAGGCGGGCAACCGCGTCGAACTCGTCTGGCGCGCACGGCTCGACGAGCATCTCGGCTTCTTCGCGGTCGAGCCGGTCGAACTCAAGGCCGCGCAATTCATGGACAGTGCGGCCAGCATCTACGGCCTGCAACTGATGGCCGCGCATCTTCGGCTTTTGCCAGAGCGCGACCCGCATGCGGGCCTCTACGAGACGCTGGCGGTGGTGCTCGACCATCTGCGCGAGCCGCAGGACGCGGCCGAACTCGTCGTCCGCTTCGAGCTTCTGGTGCTGGAGGAACTCGGCTTCGGCCTCGACCTCCAGCGCTGCGCCGCCACCGGCGCCAGCGAAGACCTCGTCTACGTCTCGCCCAAGAGCGGCCGCGCCGTTTCGCGCGCGGCGGGCGAGCCCTGGCGCGACAGGCTTCTCGCGCTGCCGGAGTTCCTGCGCCGCGGCTCGAAACGGCAGGGCGACGAGGCGGCGGTCGCCGACGCCTTCCGCCTGACCGGCTTCTTCCTCACCCGCCACATCTACGAGCCGCGCGGCATGGACGAGCCCGATGCCCGCATCGGCTTCATCGCCGCCCTCAGGAAGGCGCTCGCCAGTATCCCATCGCACAACGGAGAAAATGCCGCATGACCGCAGTCGAAATCTTCCCGGGCCACGTCGTTCCCCGTGGCCTCGGCACCATTCCGCATGCGGATGTCGAGCACTATTCCGGCCTCGAACTTCTGCAGCGCGTCGTGGACGGCGAATATCCCGCGCCCTCGATCGCCGCGCGGATCAACTTCGCGCTGGTCGAGGTTTCGGAGGGCAGGGCGGTGTTCAAGGGCATGCCCGGCGCACGCCATTTCAACCCGCTCGGCTCGGTCCATGGCGGCTGGGCAGCGACCGTCCTCGATTCCGCGCTCGGCTGCTCGATCCACACGCTGCTGGCAAAAGGCGAGGGTTACTCGACCGTCGAGATGAAGGTGAACTACCTCCGTCCGATCAGCGAGAAGACGGGCGTCGTCATCTGCGAAGGCAAGGTCGTCAACAAGGGCCGCACGCTCGCCGTCTCCGAAGCGCGGATAACGGACGCCAACGGCAAGCTGCTCGCAATCGGCACCGAAACCTGCGCGATCTTCCCGATCGCCAACATGGCGGCAAGGTAGATTTCTCCCTTCTCCCCTTGTGGGAGAAGGTGCCCCGAAGGGGCGGATGAGGGGGTGAGACGGCGCCGCCAGGCAACCCCTTAACCGACCTCGGCTGGCGCCGAGGCCACCTTCTCCCACAAGGGGAGAAGGAAGAGAGATCGCTACTCCGCAGCCGCCAATACCGGCCGATCCACCGGCCGCTCGGCGATCGGCAAGTGCACGATCGCCGCGAACAACCCGAGCGCCACGCCCAGCCACCAGACCGGATCGTAGGACCCGAGGACGTCGTAGAGATAGCCGCCGAGCCAAACGCCGAGGAACGAGCCGATCTGGTGCGACAGGAAAACGAGCCCGCCGAGCATGCCGAGATAGCGCGTGCCGAACATGATCGCGACCAGCGCGTTCGTCGGCGGCACGGTTGAGAGCCACAGCAGCCCCATCACGATCGAGAACACGATGACGGCAGTCGGCGTCTGCGGCAGGAGCAGGAACGCCGTGATGGCGATCGAGCGGCCGATATAGATCAGCGCGAGGAAGATGGGCTTGGAATATTTCTGGCCGATGACGCCGGCGGCGAGCGAGCCGATGATGTTGAAGAAGCCGATGAAGGCGAGCGCCAGCACGGCATAGCGCGCATCGATGCCCAGATCGCCGATATAGGCCGGGAAATGCGCGGTGATGAACGCGACCTGGAAGCCGCAGACGAAGAAGCCGGAGACGAGCAGCAGGTAGCTCTTGTGCGCGAAGGCCTCGCGCAAAGCCGCGCCCATCGACTGCTCGAACTGCGCCTGCGGCACCGATCCCGTCCTCGAATTGCCGACGAGCGGAATGGCGAGGATGGGGATGATGAGCATCATCGCGCTCATGATCATCAGCGTGTCAGACCAGCCATAGGCGTCGATCAGGCCCTGGCTGAGCGGCGCGAAGACGAACATGCCGGCCGAGCCGGCCGCCGTGCCGATGCCGAAGACGATGGAGCGCTTTTCCGGCGGCGTGTTGCGGCCGAACGAGGCGAGCACGATCGAGAACGAGCTCGCCGCGACGCCGAGGCCGACGAGGACGCCGCCGGAGATGTGCAGCATGGTCGGCGTGTCGGCGCTCGCCATCAGGGCGAGGCCCGCGGCGTAGAGCAGCCCGCCGAAGGAGAGCACGCGCCACGTGCCGTAGCGGTCGGCGATGGCGCCGAAGACCGGCTGGCCGAGGCCCCATAAGAGGTTCTGGATCGCCATGGCGAGGCCGAACGTCGTCCGGTCCCAGCCTTTTTCCGCCAGCATCGGCAACTGGAAGAAGCCCATCGCCGAGCGCGGGCCGAACGCCATGCCGGCGATGATGCAGCCGCAGATGATGAGAAGCCACGGCACGGAGCGGGTCGCGGGGCGGTCGGCGGGGACGGTCGTCATGGCGCATGTCTCGATTGATGGCCGAGACTAGCCGAGCGATTGTTCAAACGGAAACGAATTGAAACGATGGACCGTTCAATTCCGCTGATCGGTCAGCGTTGCGGAAAGGGCCAACCGGGCGAGCCGGGCTGCCCCGGCAGCGGCACTTGACCGGGCAGCGGCGGCCGCGTCGGGTCGAAATAGACCGGCCGCTCGCGCCGGAATTCGCGCAGCGGAATGTTGGTCTGCGTCTGGATGCCGGGGCCCGTCTGCGCGATCGGCGGCGCGACGGTCACGCGCGGGCGGTTGTAGGGAAGCTGGCGCGAGCGCGCATCGGCATCCGGCACTTCGATGATCATGCCGGCCTGGAGGCGGTTCGGCCTCAAGCCCGGATTGGCCTGCATCAGCGTCTCGACATTGACGCCGCACGCAGCCGCGACCGCCGAAAGTGTATCGCCGCGCGAAATCGTCACCTGGCCGGGGCAGGCGGACGCCGGCGAGGCGGCGAGGATGGGCATTGAAACGATCGCGGCAAGGGCGAGGCGGGCAAGCATCATGCGTGCAATCTATGGCGCGCGTGCGCGATTTGCACCCGTCCTCCGCCTATTGTGATGGCATGGGCGGCAAAAGGCGCGGCGCGACCGGGATCGTCAGCCCCTTCGCCTCGAACGCGGCCTTGGCCTTTTGCGTCATGTCGATCTTCGTCTTCCAGAAATCCGCGGTCGCCGTCCAGTAGTGCAGCGTGACGCCGACGGCCGCATCGCCGAGCGTCGCGACGAAGGTTTCGGGCGCCGGCTCCTCGAGCACGCGCTCGTCGCTCGCGGCAACATCGAGCAACACCTGGCGCGCGGTCGCGACGTCGTCGCCATAGGCGATGGTCAGCGCCAGTTCGGTGCGCCGCAGGGGATTGCGCGTGGCATTGGTCACCGGCACGTTCCAGAGCAAGCTGTTGGGCGCGAAGATGTAGAGCCCGTCCACGCCGCGCAATTCGGTCGCGAAGAGTCCAATTTCCTCGATCGTGCCGGAAATGGTCGGCGTGGTGATGAACTCGCCGACCCGGAATGGTCTCAGCACGAGCAGCATGATGCCGGCGGCGATGTTCTGGAGCGTGCCCTGAAGGGCAAGCCCGATGGCGAGGCCGACGGCGCCGAGCGCCGCGATGATGCTCGTCGTCTGGACGCCGAACTGCGCCAGCGCGGTGACGCCGACGAGGATCAGGATCGTGTAGCGCACCACCTTGGAAAGGAACCGGCGCAGCGTCTCGTCGACGCCCTTGACGCGCCCGAGCCCGGCATAGAGCGAGCGCTCGAAGATGCCGGCGGCGAGATAGCCTACGATCAGGAGGACGATCGCGCCGAGGAAGGAGAGCGAATAGGCGCCGATCAGCGCGCCCGCCTCGCGCAGCGCCATTTCGCTCATGGTCAGCGCATCGGCAGCGCGGATTTCGAGTTCGTCCATCGGTGATTCCATTCCCTCTGTCGCAGCGCATTAAGCCCTGTGCAAACGCGAAAACCAAGCCGTGCAAGGCGCTGGACAGGCGTCCCAATTCGGCCATAATCGGGGCGCGAAAGCGAAAATTCGCCGGCCTCGGAAAGGTGTCGGCGGGCCGGAGTTGGGAGGAACAATGCCGGCGCCCGACTTTCCCGAGGAAGTCCGCCGCAATGGCATCCGCACCCATCGCCTCAGGCATCACGCTGCGCGCCGCCCGCATCGGCGACGAGGATGCGCTGGCCGCGCTCGAGGCGCGCGTCTTCACCCATGACCGCATCTCGCGCCGCTCCTTCCACAAGCTGATCGAGCGCTCGACGGCCGAGACCACCGTCGCGATCCTGGACGGCGCGATCGTCGGCTATTGCATGGTTCTGTTTCGAAAGGGCAGCGGCGTCGCGCGGCTCTATTCGATCGCGGCCGACGCGCAGATGCAGGGAACCGGCCTCGGCCGCACGCTGCTCGCCGCCGCCGAACACGCCGCATACGAGCACGGCCGCATGCTGCTGCGGCTCGAAGTGCGCGAGGACAATCCGCGCGCCATCGCACTTTACGAGAAGAACCACTACCGCCGCATCGGCATTGAGGACGGCTATTACGAGGACGGCGTCGCGGCGATCCGCATGGAGAAGCTGCTCCATGGCGAGGTGCGCTCGACCAAGGTGCCGTTCTACGAGCAGACCGCCGATTTCACCTGCGGCCCGTGCTGCCTGATGATGGCGATGGCGCATTTCGACGCCGACTACGTGCCCGAGCCGGTCAAGGAAATTCGCCTGTGGCGCGAGGCGACGACCATCTTCATGATGTCTGGGCCGGGCGGCTGCGAGCCGTTTGGGCTGGCCGTGTCGGCGCACGAGCAGGGCCTGCGCTCCGAGATTTTCGTCTCGCATGAAGGACCGCTCTTTTTGCAGTCCGTGCGCGACAAGGAAAAGCGGCGTGTGATGCTGCTCGCGCAGATCGATTTTCGCGCCCGCATCGCCGAATATGGCGTCGCCGTCCACGATCGAGCCTTCGTCCTCGACGATATTCGCCGCGCCCTGAAACAAGGACGCCTCGTGATGGTTCTGATCTCGGGCTTCCTGATGTTCGGCAAGAAGGTGCCGCATTGGGTGCTGGCCATCGACGACGATGGCGACCACATCTTCATCCACGACCCCTGGGTCGAGGACGAGCACGGCGAGACGGCATCCGACGCGGCGAACGTGCCGGTGCCCTATGAGATGTTCATGCGAATGGCGCAGTTCGGCCATCCCCCCTTGCGGGCCGCCGTCGTGCTCGGAGACAGACGAAAAAAATGACCTGGGTCATCCTGACCGGCCGCAAGAGCGACCTCGACCAGTTCGAAACCCCCCACAAGATCATCACCAACCGGGACTACCTGACCCATCCGTCGCTGTTTCGCACGCAGCGGCCGAAGATCATCAATCTGTCCGGTTCCTACGCCTACCAGAGCCGCGGCTACTACGCCTCGCTGCTGGCGGGCTCGCGCAGCCACCGGATCATCCCCTCGGTCGAGACGATGATCGACCTGTCGGAAAAGAAGCTCTACGAGGCCTCGCTGCCCGAACTGGAGCAGACGCTCAACCGCTGCCGCAAGGAACTCGGCGGCAGTTTTCCGACGAAGATCGGCGTCTTCTTCGGCATCGGACCTTCGAAGGCATGGGACCGTTTCGCGCGGCTTCTCTTCGACTGGTTCCGTGCTCCGGCATTGGAAGTGACCATCCGCGACAATGGCGAATGGGCCTCGATCGGCCGCATCGGCTTCCTGCCGCTCGCGCGCATGAAGGACGACGAGAAGACCCGCTTCCTCGACGCGCTCGACACCTACACCGCGCGCGAATGGCGCGACACCAAGCAGCGCACGCCCTCGCGCTATTCCTTCGCGACGCTGGTCGACCCGAAGGAGGAACTGCCCCCATCCTCCATCGCCTCCCTCAAATACTGGTCGCGCATCGCCGCCAAGATGGGCGTCGAGGTCGAGCCGATTTCGAAACGCGACCTGCCGAAACTGGCGAATTACGATGCGCTCTTCATCCGCGAGACGACGACGATCTCGAACCACACCTACCGCTTCGCGCGCCGCGCCCAGCAGGAGGGCATGCCCGTCATCGACGACCCGCTGTCGATGATCCGCTGCACCAACAAGGTCTACCTGAACGAGCTGATGGAGGCCCACAACGTGCCGGTGCCGCCGACCGTGATGATCGCCGGCGCGGCCGACCTGCAACTCGCCGCCGACATGCTCGGCTTCCCGCTGGTCCTGAAAATTCCCGACAGCGCGTTCTCGCGCGGCGTCAAGAAGGCGAACGATTTCGAGGAGTTGAAGACGCTCGCCGCCAAATGGCTGGAGGATTCCGACCTCCTGATCGCGCAGAAATACTCACCTACCGACTACGATTGGCGTATCGGCGTCCTCGGCGGTCAGCCGCTCTTTGCCGTGCAATATCTGATGGCCAAGAAGCACTGGCAGATCGTCAATCACGACCGCCGCGGCAAGCCCGACGAAGGCGGCTTCCGCGCCTTCACGCTGGCGCAGGCGCCGGCCCATGTCGTCGAGACGGCCGTGCGCGCCGCGCGCTGCGTCGGCGACGGGCTCTACGGCGTCGACCTGAAGGAGATGCCGAGCGGGGAGATCTACGTCATCGAGGTCAATGACAATCCCAATCTCGAACATGGCGTCGAGGATGCGGGCGAGAAGGACGAGGTCTGGGTGCGGCTGACCAAGTGGTTCCTGAACCGGCTGGAGATGCAGGGGCGTTAAAGAGCCGCCTCGATCTCCACGAACCGTGCCAGGAACGCGTTCTGCACCAGCAGCGCCGCCTGCGGTTCCAGCGCCAGCTCGCCCGATGCAACCCCCGTCGGCCGGCCGAAGAACTTCACCGCCTCCGCCATGCCGAATCCGGCGAGCCGCGTCGCCTCGTGATAGGCGGCGATCTGGTCGGCGCGCTTGATCATTTTCTTGATCGGCGCGGGCAGGGCGGGCGGCAGGCCGAAGCGCAGGTGGATCGCGATCTGCAGCCGGTGCTCGACGACGCGGTAACTGTCGCCGATCTGCTGCTTGAACGGCGAGATCATGTCGCCGATCACATATTCGGGCGCATCGTGCAGCAGGGCGGCGAGGTGCCAGCGCGGTTCCAGATCGGGTTCGATGGAGCGCAAAATCTTCTCCACGACCAGCGAATGCTGCGCAACGGAAAAGGCGTGCGCGCCATGGGTCTGGCCGTTCCAGCGCGCGACACGCGCCAGCCCATGGGCGATGTCGCCGATCTCGATGTCGAGCGGCGAGGGGTCGAGAAGGTCGAGCCTGCGGCCCGACAGCATGCGCTGCCAGGCACGCGCGGGGGCGCCGCGTCGGTCCGGCATCAGTCGGCCGCGGTGGTTTCGGGCAGCGTGTAGCGCGCCCAGGCGGGAATGGTCAGCACCAGCTTGGCGTCTCCAGCGATGATGTCCTGCCCGGCGTCGAGCGCATCCTTGACGCGGTCGATCCGCACGATGGCGATGCCGACGCCGTCCGCGTCCGACCCGAGCGTGCCGATCGGCCGTCCGTTGACGGTGATCTCGGTGCCCGTTTCCGGCAGCACATCGTCGCTTCTGGCGATCATCACCCGTCGCCGCGCAGTGCCCCGGTGCTGCATGCGCGAGACGACTTCCTGCCCGACGAAGCAGCCCTTTTTCAGCCCGACGCCGCCATTCTGGTCGTAGAGGACGTCGTGCGGGAATACGTCCGAGAGGGCGAAATCCGCGCCGCTTTCGGCGATGCCGTTCTGGGCGCGCAGCGCCGTCCACGCAGTCTCGTCGGCGCTTGCTACCGGCAAAGCCCCGTAGTGTCGCCAGACCGGCTCGGAAAAGCGTAGGTCGCGAACGTTTGAATCGGATTGCGAGGCACCGGACTCATCGCCCCACGAAACCGCGACAAGCTCCTGTTCCCGTTGGACGATCGCCACCTTGGCGCGTAGCTTGTAGATCGTCAGCCGCTTGGTGAGATCGTCGGCGACGTCTGCGCGGCATTCGAGCCGGAATCCGCCGCCCGACCGCGAGATCAGGAAGTCGAACAGAATCTTGCCCTGCGGCGTCAACAGCGCGCCGGGCTTGGCCTCACCGGGCGCCAGCGCCGCCAGATCGGGCGTGATCAAATTCTGCAGGAAGGGCTCGGCCTCCGGCCCGTCGACCGTGACGAAAGCGCGGGAGGTGAGGTGGACGGTCGGCATGGAGCGACTCGGCATGCTGTTTCGGTGATGCCGCTTAGGTAGGCGCAAGCGTGCGCCGCGGCAAGCCGAGGCCTCACTCGCCGCCGACGAAGAACTCCCACTCGCCGTCGGGCGAAATGCCGACGCGAAAGAAGATGTAGGTGCCGTAGGCCTTCATCTCCTCGTAGTCGCCGGCGGTGACGAGCTTGAAAAGCTCGACGCGCTGCGGCGGCGTCAATTCGTCGATCGGGATCGCCATGAAATAGGGCCAGGCATAGATCTCGTCGTCCGTGCCGACGTCGAGATGGACGAAACCGGCGGCGAGCACCTCGTAGAGGATCGCCAGGATTTCGTGGCCCTGATCGTCGCCCGAAAGGCTCTTCAGATGCGCGATCGGGTCGCCCTCGACCGCCGCGAGCGAAAGCTGCGTCGCATTCGCGCCGGTGGAGAGGAGCGCGCGCAGCGCCTCCACGTCGCCCGCCTTGCAGGCCGCCATGATCATCTCGCGCATGCGCCTGACCGGCTCGGGGAGCAGCATCACGTCATAGAGCACGCGCGGCGTCGCCTCTGGTGCGGACTGGCCCGGCGTCGCGGGCCGGATCGGGTCGGGCAGGGGCACTTCGAGCGAGGGAATCTCCGGCTGCGGCAGTTCCATCGCCGGCGCATTGGGCTCCGGCGCGCCTTCCGCCGGCGTCTCGACCTGCGCTTCCTGCAACTCGCTGAAGGCATGCGCCGGCGCGGCCAGAAGAAGTGCGGCGAGGGACAAAGCGGGCAGGGAAACGGCGGCGTTCATCATGGCCGGAACGCTAGCACGCCGATGCAGGATTCGCCCGCGGCAAAATGGTCAGTGCAGCTTCTTGTCGCCGTCGAACGCGCCCGAGAGCGCGAGCTTGCGCATCTTCTCCAGAAGCAGCACGGCGGAATCCTCGCCGGCCGTCTTGACGAGTTCGCGCAGTGCCGTCGACAGCGCCGCCTCGGCGATGATCTCCGGCTCGATGCCCGCCGACAGTCCTTCGGCCCACGCCTCGCAATGGCTCTCGACCGCCGTCAGCCGCTTTTCCTCGCGGATGATCGCGTCGATGTCGTTGAGGCTGTAGTTCATCGGCTAACCCCCGGCGCCGAGATGATCGGCATTTGGCATTTGTCGTTGAGGACTGGTTAAGCCTTTCTACCACAACAAAAATGTCACGCACCGAGACTTTGATTAAAAAGTTAATCGAATACTAATTACCAAAGCGCGCCGCGGTGTCGCGGGTAAGCTTCTCGCCTTCTTTCATGTAGCGCGAGATTGCCTCGATCGCCGATGGCGTGCAGCGCGTATAGTTCGCGTCGAAGGCCTGGTAGCCGGCATTGAAGCTGGCGACGAACCTGGCGCGGCGCGTCTCGTCGGGCTCCTCGGCTTCCAGAAGCCGCTCCATGTGGTCGAGCCATTCGTCGCTCGCCTCGCCGCACAGATTGCGCAGGTAATGAAGCGATCCCAGCACTTCCGACAGCCGCACGAGATTGGCCTCGAAGGGCGAATCCGCCGCGCGCGCGTCGGCCCCCGGCGCCAATGCGAGGCCGGCAAGGAGCAGGATGCGGAAGAGAAGGGGCATGCGCAGGCGCGATCCGTCGGGTGAAGGTCTTCGTTTAGAACATCGCGCCGAAAAACGGAATCCGGCGCGCGATATATTCTGCGGCCAATCTATTCATCTCTCTTCGGGCCGGATTGTGACGCGGCGATCTCGCGCGAGAATTCCAGCGTCGATGACGTGATGTCGAGCCGCTCCATCTCGGCGATCGTGAACCAGCCGAGGCTTTCCGCATCGTCGCCCGCGACGGCTTTACCGGCGGCCTCATGCGCGAGGAACACGTCGAGCGCGTAGACCGCCTCCTCGCCTTCGATCTCGATCCGCCGCAGGAGCGTCAGCTCGCCGGCGACGAGACCCGTCTCCTCGGTGAGTTCGCGCCGCGCGGCATCCACCGCGCTTTCGCCGGCCTCGCAGCGCCCGCCCGGAAAGGCGTATTGCCCGCGCGCCGCACCGCGCCCGCGTTTGACCAGCAGGAAGCGGCCGTCTCTCACGAGCGCCACGGAGGCGGCTGCGATGCGCTTCATCGGATGGGCTCTCCCGTTCGCCTGCAAGCTCCCCTAAATAGGACGCATGTGTGGACGTTTCGTATTGACCCAGACGGCGACCGAGATCGAGGCCCTGTTCGCGATCATGCCGCTCGAGGGCGGCCTGGCGCCGCGCTACAACATCGCGCCGACGCAGCCGGTCCTGATGATCGCCGCCGGCTATCGCCGCGAGCCGGGGTCGAACCTGCCCGACCGCCGCGCCGAACTCGTGCGCTGGGGGCTCTTGCCGTCCTGGGTCAAGGACGTGAAGGCGTTTCCGCTCTTGATCAATGCGCGCTCGGAAACGGTGGCCGAGAAGAACGCCTTCCGCGCCGCGCTGCGCCACCGGCGCACGCTGGTGCCGGCATCGGGCTTCTACGAGTGGCGGCGGAACGGGAAGGGCAAGGTGCAGCCCTTTTTCCTGAAGCCGCGCCAGGGTGGCGCGCTGGCCTTTGCCGGGCTGATGGAAACCTTCATCGACCCGAACGGCAGCGAGATGGACACCGGCGCGATCCTGACCACATCCGCCAACGAGACGCTGGCGCCGATCCACGACCGGATGCCGGTCGTCGTTCACGAGCAGGATTTTGCCGAATGGCTCGACTGCGTCGGCAATGAGCCGCGCGACGTCGCGCATTTGATGCGCCCGGCCGAGCCGGACCTGTTCGAGGCGATCCCGGTGTCGGACCGTGTCAACAAGGTCGCCAATGACGACCCGGAACTCCTCCGCCCGGCGCTGGTCGCGCCGGAGCCTGTTGCCGGGAAAGAGCCGAAACCGAAGTCGGATCAGCTCAGTCTGTTCTAGCCCTTCAGGCGGACTTCTTCATCGTCTGCTGCGACTTCGGCTCGGCGGTGCGCTTGCGCGGCGCGGCGAGGACGGCCGCCAGGATCGCGGCCGGGCCGATGTTGCGGTAGTGCTGGGTCAGCGACATGTATTCGGCGCGTTGACGTTCGGTCTTGGTGGCGAGGACGGGCATTCTCAATCTCCTTTGTCGGTTGCTCGGCGGCTATCCGCCCGAGGTGGGGATCGAATAAGACCAAAGCTTGGCCGCAGGGATGGCCGATGCGGACAATTCAGTTCAATTTGTACCGGCATGCTTAACGCATTCTTTATGCGGCATTTTTGCCACGCGAACGGCCATTCGGCGGCCGTATTTCCGCCCTTGACGCGCCTTGATGGCAGCGCGATAAAGCAGGCCATGAAAACGCAGCTCGCCATTACCGGCATTTGCATTATCGGCTAGCAAACTGCTGGTCCGGACGTTTTCGCCCTTCCGATCGTGAACGAGAAAACCTCCCGGCCAGCCGGTGCAGGGCTAGTTCCGTGGGAAGGTTGACGCATGACTGAAGCGCCGCAACTGCGCTTGACCAACACGCTGACGAAGACGAAGGAAGTCTTCCGGCCGATCGATCCGCAAGACGTGCGGATGTATGTCTGCGGCCCCACGGTCTACGACTTCGCCCATATCGGCAATGCGCGCCCGGTCATCGTGTTCGACGTGCTGTTCCGCCTGCTGAAGCACCTGGCGAAACAGGGGATTTGGGACGGCGGCAAAGGTGAAACTCAAGTCACCTATGTGCGCAATATCACCGACGTCGACGACAAGATCAACGCGCGCGCCTTGCGCGACTTCCCCGACCTGCCGCTGAACGAGGCGATCCGCAAGGTCACCGAGACGACGGCGAACCAGTTCCATGAGGACGTGAAGGCGCTCGGCTGCCTGCAGCCGACGCACGAGCCGCGCGCAACCGAGTTCGTCCTGCCCCGCGCGGACGGCAAGGCCGACATGTTGGGCCTGATTCAATCTCTCATCGACCGCGGCCATGCCTATGCGGCGCAAGGAGAAATCCTCTTCGACACGGTCTCGATGGCGGATTACGGCAAGCTCTCCGGCCGCAATCTCGAAGACCAGCGCGCCGGCGCCCGCGTCGCCGTCGACGCGCACAAGCGGCATCCGGGCGACTTCGTCCTCTGGAAGGCCTCGAGCGCCGCCGAACCCGGCTGGGACGCGACCTTCACCCTCGACGGCAAACCCCTCGCGATCCGCGGCCGCCCCGGCTGGCATATCGAGTGCTCGGCCATGTCGGCCGCCTATCTCGGCGACGTCTTCGACATCCACGGCGGCGGCCTCGACCTGATCTTCCCGCACCACGAAAACGAAATCGCCCAGTCCCGCTGCGCCCACGGCACCGAGGTCATGGCGAACTACTGGCTCCACAACGGCTTCCTGCAGGTCGAAGGCCGCAAGATGTCGAAGTCGGAGGGGAATTTCGTCACGATCCACGATCTGCTGCACAAGCCCATAAAGTGGGCGTCTGTCCTACTTGAGCAGGCTGCCGATATTGGGGAGCGAAACAGGCTTTGGAATGGATTGGCGGCGCGCTTTTCCATGCTTCAAACGCACTATCGCGCGCCGATCGATTGGACGGCAGAACGCCATGATCAGGCGAGACGTGAAATATACGAGTTTCACAAGCTGATAAGGGCGTCACCAAGCGGTTTGACCGAACTCGTTCCGGACGAGGGTCAATTGGCGGCAATATTGTGCGACGACCTCAACACGCCAGAAGCTATCGCTTGGCTACGCAAACTTTACAACGCTAACGATTGGGTACGTCTTCGCGATGACATGAACCTGTTGGGGTTGTTCGATGATCGGCTTGTGCGAAGCTTCGACGTCATGGATTCAGGCTTGGATGTCCGCCTCGCCGAAACTATTTCCGACCGCCTCGCATTCATCGCCGCCAAGAACTGGGGCGAAGCCGACCGCATCCGCGACGAGCTTCTGGCGCAGGGCATCCAGTTGAAGGACGGCAAGGACCCCACCACCGGCGAACGCGTGACGACGTGGGAGGTGAAGAGGTGAGGGCATTGGCTGAAAGGTCTGCGGGACAGCGCCCCCCTCTGTCCTGCCGGACATCTCCCCCGCGAGGGGGGAGATCACGCATTGGCTGCCGACCCGCCAACCTTCAAACGCTTCCGGACGCGTGCGAACATGACGCGCGTGATCTCCCCCCTTGCGGGGGAGATGTCCGGCAGGACAGAGGGGGGCGCCGTAGAGCGCTGATCGTCGCGACCGTGAGATGCGCCGATGCCGCATGACCTCGTCCCCGACCGTCGCCGATCCAACGCGAAGGCCATGCGCAAGGCGATGACAGAAGCCGAGCTGAAGCTCTGGAACGAGTTGCGTGCGCACCGGTTGATGGGTCTGAGCTTTCGTCGTCAGGTTCCGATCGGCCCCTACATCGTCGATTTCGCTTGTTCCGCACATCAGCTTGTCGTTGAGGTTGACGGCAGCCAGCACGCGGAACCAGACCGGGACAAGACCCGCGACGCATTCCTAGCTTCGTCGGGCTGGACCATGCTCCGCTTCTGGAACGACGACATCCTGCGCGACATCGACAATGTCTGCCTGCACATCGTCACCGTCGCCGGCCTGACCGCTTCCGACGCCGAATCCCAACTGGAGGCGCAGCCATGAGCCTTCCGAGCAAACCCGTCTATACCGGCGGCTGCCAGTGCGGGACGGTGCGGTTTCGCGTCGAGGGGGCGTTGACTTCGGTTTCGATCTGCCATTGCCGCATGTGCCAGAAGGCGTTCGGCGCGTTCTACGCGCCGCTCGCGACCGCGCCGGAAAACGGCCTCGAATGGACCCGCGGCGCGCCGAAGCGCTACCGCTCCTCCAGCCACGTCCTGCGCGGCTTTTGCGCCGAATGCGGAACGCCGCTGACCTACGAGGCGCCGGACGGCATCGCGCTCGCCATCGGCGCCTTCGACGATCCGGCCTCGGTCGCGCCGACGAAGCAGTGGGGCATCGAGGCGAAGCTGCCTTATGTCGACGATCTCGCGGCGCTGTCCTCGGACCGCACGGAGGCCGACGGCGCTGCTTCGTTCCTCGCCGACCTGAAGTCGTTCCAGCATCCCGACCACGACACCGAATTCTGGCCGCCGAAGGACCGGACATGACCCGCGAACGCATCTACCTCTTCGACACGACCTTGCGTGACGGCCAGCAGACGCCGGGCGTCGACTTTTCGGTCGAGGACAAGATCGCGATTGCGGGAATGCTCGATGCGTTCGGCATCGACTATGTCGAGGGCGGCTATCCGGGCGCGAACCCGACCGACACGGCGTTCTTTCAAAAGAAGCGCACGTCGAAGTCCACCTTCGTCGCCTTCGGCATGACCAAGCGGGCAGGGGTGTCGGCATCGAACGATCCCGGCCTTGCCGAACTCCTGCAGGCGAAGGCCGATGCGATCTGCTTCGTTGCCAAGAGCTGGGACTATCACGTTCGCGTCGCGCTTGGCTGCACCAACGAGGAAAATCTCGACGCGATCCGCGCCTCCGTCGAAGCGGCGAAGGCCGCGGGCCGCGAACCGATGGTCGATTGCGAGCACTTCTTCGACGGCTACAAGGCCAACCCCGCCTATGCGCTGGCCTGCGCGAAAGCCGCCTACGCATCCGGCGCGCGCTGGGTCGTGCTGTGCGACACCAATGGCGGCACGCAGCCGGACGAGGTGCGCGAGATCGTAGCGGCCGTCATCGCGGCGGGCATCCCCGGCGACCATCTCGGCATCCACGCCCATGACGACACCGGCCAGGCGGTCGCCAATTCGCTAGCCGCGATCAAGGCCGGCGTGCGGCAGGTGCAGGGCACGCTGAATGGCATCGGCGAGCGCTGCGGCAACGCCAACCTCGTCACCATCATCCCGACGCTCGTCCTGAAGCCGGCCTTCGCCGAACGTTTCGAGACCGCGATCACCCCCGAGGGGCTGGAGGGGCTTGCCCGCCTGTCGCGCGCGTTCGACGAACTGCTCAACCGCGCGCCCAACGCACAGGCGCCCTATGTCGGCGCGTCGGCCTTCGCGACCAAGGCCGGCATCCACGCCTCGGCGATCCTGAAGGAGCCGCAGACCTATGAGCACGTGCCGCCGGAAACGGTCGGGAATGCGCGCAAGGTGATGGTGTCCGACCAGGGCGGCAAGTCGAACTTCATCGCCGAACTGAAGCGTCGCGGCATCACGGTCGACAAGGCCGATCCGCGGCTCGACACACTGATCTCGCTGGTCAAGGAGCGCGAGGCCGAGGGCTATGCCTATGAGGGCGCGGATGCGAGCTTCGAGCTTCTGGCGCGGCGCACGCTCGGCCGCGTGCCGGAATTCTTCAAGGTCGACAGCTTCCGCTGCATGGTCGAGCGCCGCTTCGATGCCAACGGACAGTTGAAGACGATCTCGGAGGCGATCGTGAAGCTGACGGTCGACGGCGAGGAGAAGATGTCGGTCGCCGAGGGCCACGGCCCGGTCAATGCGCTCGATCTTGCGCTGCGCAAGGATCTCGGCAAGTTCCAGGCCGAGATCGAGGACCTTGAGCTCGTCGACTACAAGGTGCGTATCCTCAATGGCGGCACCGAGGCGATCACCCGCGTTCTGATCGAATCGCACGATGCGACCGGCGCGCGCTGGTGGACGGTCGGCGTCTCCGACAACATCATCGACGCCTCGTTCCAGGCGCTGCTCGATTCCATCGTCTACAAGCTGGTCAGGGCTGGCGAGGAGACGCGCGCCGCGGCGCAATGATTGCGCCATCAAGCGGATGCGATTGGTGCATCAATGATTTGCGATGGTTCCGCCGGGGCGCACATGCGACACCGGCGGCGACCGATGACCCCGAAATGATTGCCGCCTGCCATGAATGACACAAGCAACGACCAGCCCGAGCCCCTGCGCGGCTTTGCCTTCGCGGGCGCGGCCTATCTCCTCTGGGGGTTCATGCCGCTCCTGATGAAGGCGCTCGACCATGTGCCGGCGGCCGAAATCGTAGCCCACCGCGTCATCTGGTCCCTGCCGGTCGCCGCGGTCATCCTCGTCGCCACGGGCCGCACCGGCGATATCGGCCCCGCGCTGCGCTCGCCGCGGACGCTGATGATGGCCACGCTGACGGCGGCGCTGATCTCGCTGAACTGGGGCATCTATATCTGGGCCATCGCGGCCGACCGCACGGTCGAAACCGCGCTCGGCTACTACATCAACCCGCTGGTGACGGTGCTGATAGGGGCCGTGCTGCTCGGCGAGCGGCTGTCGCGCGCGCAGGTCGTCGCCGTCGGCCTTGCGGCCGTCGCGGTCGCGATTCTCACCTGGGATGCGGGCGGCCTGCCGTGGGTGTCGCTCGCGCTGGCCCTGAGCTTTGCGGGCTATGGTTTCCTGCGCAAGACGCTGCCGATCGGCCCGAGCCAGGGCTTCTTCCTCGAAGTCCTGATCCTCACCCCGCCGGCACTGCTCTGGATCGCCTATCTGGCCGCCACCGGGCCGACCGCCTTCGGCTTCGACATGCCGCTCACCATGGCGCTGCTCGTCCTGTGCGGTCCGGCGACCGCGATCCCGCTGATCCTCTATGCCTTCGGCGCCAAGCTTCTGAAAATCTCGTCGATCGGCATCATGCAGTACATCGCGCCGACCATGATCGCGATCATCGCCGTCTTCGTCTTCGGCGAGCCCTTCGGCACGGCGCGCCTCGTCGCCTTCGGCTTCATCTGGGCGGCGCTCGCCATCTACACCTGGTCGATGTTCGCGCAGCGCAAGGCGAGCGCGACGGCGGCGGTCGCGGCTACATCCGTTCGATGATGTCCTGATCGCCCTCGGCGTCGGCGGTCCTCTTCGCCGCGTCGAGGATCGCCGGTACGATTTTGCCCGCCTCGGCCACCATCAGCGGGCGCACCATGTGCTGCGAATGGATGAAGCCCTCGGCCTTCATGTGGTCGATCAGCGCCAGCATCGGGTTCCAGAACCCGGCGACGTTGCCGAACACCATCGGCTTCTGGTGCCGGCCGAGCTGCGCCCAGGTCATGATCTCGACGATCTCCTCGACCGTCCCGATGCCGCCCGGCAGCGCGACGAACGCGTCGGAGCGCTCGAACATCGCATGCTTGCGCTCGTGCATGTCCTCGGTCAGAATCACCTCGTCGAGATGGTCGAGACCCGCCTCGTCGCCGGCTTCCTTGCGGATCAGGAAGCGCGGAATGATGCCGGTGACGTGCCCGCCAGCCTCGACCGCACCATTGGCGACGGCGCCCATGACGCCTTTCAGCCCGCCGCCATAGACGAGCGTGAGCCCGGCCTCGGCGATGGCCCTTCCGAGCGAGCGCCCGGCTTCGAGATAGATCGGGCTGTTGCCCGGCGAGGACCCGCAATAGACGCAGATGGATCGAATCGTGCTCATGATGCGCAATGGGTAGGCGCGCGGCCGGAGAGGTCAAGGCTATGCGACGGCCTTTTTCTTGTAGCGCTGCCGGAAACCGGATAAACCGGGCTTTGCCGGCTTTGGGACCGGTCTCGGGAAGGCACGAATGGTCGCGAACTGGCTGAAAATCTTGTTGTTCGCCGCAGGCGGATCGACCGCTGCTGCGGGCACGGTCTACTACACCGGCATATATGATCCCTGGGCGACCGAGGAGAGCGCGACGCCGATGGCCACGGCCGAGCCGGCGAAGCCGCAATCCGCCGCTCCCGAGCCCGCCTCCGTGCAGGCGGAGCCGCAGGACGAGCCGGAAGCCGCCGCCGAAGCGACCGAAGCCGACGATGAACCGGCAGCGGACGCGGCCGTCGACGACGAACCCGCCCCGCAGGTCGCCGCCGTCGCCAAGCCGGAAACCACCGCGCAGGGCGCCGACGATCTCGTCGTCCCGTCCTTCGACATCGTTCGCGTCGAACCCGACGGCTCGATGGTCATCGCCGGCAGCGCCGAACCCAATTCGCAAATCGAGGTCGTCGCGGGCGCCGACGTGATCGCGCGCGCCGATGTGGGACCGGCCGGCGATTTCGCCGCCGTGCTGGACGATGCGCTGCGTCCCGGCGACTACCAGATCGTCCTGCGTTCGACCGGGCCGGGCGAGGGGCTGGTGACGACGTCGCAGGAAACGGCGATCGTTTCCGTGCCGGAAGACCAGCGCGGCGACGTGCTCGCCTTGGTCGAGGAGCCGGGCGCGCCGTCGCGGCTGATCACCTTGCCGGAAGGCGAAGCGGACGCCGCTGCCGCCGAGCCTGAGACGACGGAACCGGCCGAAGTCGCCGCCGCACAAGCGTCGCCCGACGTCACCGACGTCGATGTCGCCGCGCAGCCGGGCACGGGCGAAGCTGCGTCCGACGCCGAAGAGCCGGCCGCTTCCGCCGCGCCCGAAGAGGACGGCGCCGCTGAGGAATCCGAGCCCGAGGCTGAAGTCGCCGCACGCTCGCAGCCCGAGCCCGACGCCGCGCCGACGCAGGACCGGCCTGCCAGCCCGCGCAATGCGCTGGCCGTCGAGGCGATCGAGATCGAGGGCGGCACGGTGTTCGTCGCCGGCCGCGGCGCCGCCGGCTCGACGGTGCGCGTCTACGCGAACGAAATCCTGCTTGGCGAGGCGCGCGTCTCGGATGGCGGGCGCTTCCTGATCGAGACCCAGACCGACCTGCCGGTCGGCGACTACATCGTGCGCGCCGACATCATCGGCCCCGGCGGCGAGGTGACGGCCCGCGCGGCCGTGCCGTTCCAGCGCGAGCCGGGCGAAGCGGTCGCTGCCGTTGCACCGGTCGAAGCGGCACCGCCCGCGTCCGAAGCCGAACCCGCCGCGAGCGAAACCACCACCGGCGATGACGTCGCTGCGGCCGATCCGGTCTCGCAACCCGAGCCCTCGCGGGAAGCCGACGCTTCCGAAGCACCGGCCGCGACCGCCGAGAGCTCGAGCGAGGAGACGGCGCCGACGCCGGAAAGCCCGGCAGCCGCTTCCACCGAGGCGGCTCCCGAAGCGCCCGCGGACGTCGCAGCCGCCACGCCGGCGATCGAGGAAACGATGGCTGCGCCGCTGGAGGCCGCCGATGGCGCGGTCATCATCCGGCGCGGCGACACGCTCTGGCGGATTTCCCGGCGCGTCTATGGCCGCGGCGTGCGCTATTCGACCATCTACCTCGCCAACCAGGAACAGATCCGCGATCCCGACATGATCTGGCCGGGCCAGATCTTCTCGGTTCCCGACGAGACCGAGGAAGGTGAGAAGGCGGATATGAGCACGGTTTCCGACCAGATCGCTCCGGCCGACACGATCCAGTAGAACCGGAAGGCCGCCATTCGGGCGGCCTTGTTTTCTTTCGATCCATCGTATATCGACGATGAACGATGAATATCGATCGAACCTGCACTGCCGACGAGATGGCGGCGCGCCTTGGCGCACTCGCCCATCCCGCGCGCCTCCACATTCTCAAGCACCTGTCCTCCCGGCCGGCCTGCTGCTGCAAGGAGGTCGTCGACAGCCTCCATCTTGCGCAGTCCACCGTTTCCCAGCACCTGAAGATTCTGGTAGAGGCGGGGCTCGTCACCTACAGGCCCGAACGGCCGCGCTCGCGCTATGAGGTGGACCGCGAGGCGCTGGCGGGCCTGTCGCGGGGCGTAGCGGGCCTGATCGACCTTTGCTGCGCCAACCATGCCGCAGCGACCCATATTCAGGACGACCAAATTGGCAAGTAAGACCGTCTCGGCCGAAAGCGGCTCCGTCTTCGCGACGCTGGTCAATCTGTGGCCCTATATGTGGCCGGACGACCGGCCGGACCTGAAGATGCGCGTGGTCTGGGCGACCGTGTTCCTGGTCGTCGCCAAGCTGATCCTCGTCCTCGTTCCCTATTTCTTCAAATGGGCGACGGACGCGCTGAACGGCCAGTTTTCCGCGCCCGACATCATCCCCGCGATGCTCGTCGCGCCGGTCATGCTGGTGCTGGCTTACAACGTCGTGCGCATCGTCCAACTCGGCTTCAACCAGTTGCGCGACGCGCTCTTCGCCAAGGTCGGCCAGCACGCGGTGCGCCAACTCGCCTACAAGACCTTCGTCCACATGCACGAACTGTCGCTGCGCTTCCATCTGGAGCGGCGCACCGGCGGTCTGTCGCGGATCATCGAGCGCGGCACCAAGGGCATCGAATCGATCGTCCGCTTCACCATCTTGAATACGGTGCCGACGATCCTGGAATTCGCGCTGACGGCGATCATCTTCGCCGTCGCTTATGGCTGGATCTACGTCGCCATCATCGCCGTCACCGTCTGGCTCTACACCTGGTTCACGGTCAAGGCGTCGGACTGGCGCATCCAGATCCGCCGCGAGATGAACGACAGCGACACCGACGCGAACACGAAAGCGATCGACTCGCTCCTGAACTTCGAGACCGTCAAGTATTTCGGCAACGAGAAGATGGAGGCCGGCCGCTTCGACAAGTCGATGGCGCGCTACGAGGACGCCGCGACCAAGACCTGGACCTCGCTCGGCTGGCTGAACTTCGGCCAGGGCGTCATCTTCGGCGTCGGCATGGCGCTGGTCATGGCGCTCTCGGCCTGGGAGGTCGCGCGCGGCACCCACACGCTCGGCGATTTCGTCTTCATCAACGCCATGCTGATGCAGTTGTCCGTGCCGCTCAATTTCATCGGCTTCATCTACCGCGAAATCCGCCAGGGCCTGACCGACATCGAGAACATGTTCGACCTGCTCGACGTGCCGCAGGAGGTCACCGACCGGCCGGGCGCGAAGGCGCTCGTCATCCGCGACGCGACCGTCCGCTTCGACGACGTGCATTTCGCCTATGATCCGGTGCGGCCGATCCTGAAGGGCGTCTCCTTCGAGGTGCCGGCCGGCAAGACGGTGGCGATCGTCGGCCCATCCGGGGCGGGCAAGTCGACCGTCTCAAGGCTTCTCTACCGCTTTTACGACATCGGCTCCGGCGCGATCACCATCGACGGCCAGGATGTACGCGACGTGACGCAGGAGAGCCTGCGCGCCGCCATCGGCATGGTCCCACAGGACACGGTGCTCTTCAACGACACCATCGCCTACAACATCCGCTACGGACGCGTCTCGGCCGGCGAGGACGAGGTGCGCCGCGCCGCCGAACTCGCGCAGATCGGCCCCTTCATCGAGCGCCTGCCGGACGGCTACAAGGCGATGGTCGGCGAGCGCGGCCTGAAGCTTTCCGGCGGCGAGAAGCAGCGCGTGGCGATCGCGCGCACCATCCTCAAGGCCCCGCCGATCCTGATCCTCGACGAAGCGACGTCGGCGCTCGACACGCACACCGAACAGGAAATCCAGGCCGCGCTCGACCTCGTCTCGAAGGGCCGCACCACCATCGTCATCGCACACCGCCTGTCGACCGTCATCGGCGCCGACGAGATCATCGTGCTGAAGGACGGCACGATCGCCGAGCGCGGCCGCCACGCCGATCTCCTGCGCGCCGACGGGCTCTATGCGGCCATGTGGGCGCGCCAGCGCGAGGCGACCGAGGCGGAGGAAAAGCTGCGCAAGGCGCGCGAGGACGACGAGTTCGGCGTCGTCATTCGCCGCCGCACGCCGGAGATTGCCGAGGAACAGCCGGCCGAGTGATGCGTTGCGGGTTGGGGGATGTTCGTCTAATCAGGACGTAATTCCCATACGGACCAGAGCAGCGATTTCATGAGCCTCGTCACCACGATCAAGAACACTCTCGTCCCGATCAACCGGGAAGGCTATCCGTTCATCGCGATCTTCGCGGGCGTCACGCTTTTGCTCGGCATCTTTTCGACGACTCTGTTCTGGCTCGGCCTGATCCTCACCGCCTGGTGTACCTATTTCTTCCGCGATCCCGAGCGCGTCACCCCGGTCGACGACAAGCTGGTCGTCAGCCCGGCCGATGGCATGGTCTCGGCAGTCGGGCCGGCCGTTCCGCCGCGTGAACTCGGCCTCGGGGCTGAGGAAATGACGCGCATCTCGGTCTTCATGAACGTCTTCAACTGCCACGTGAACCGCGCGCCCGTTCGCGGCCGCATCTCGAAGATCGAGTATCGCGCCGGCAAGTTCGTCAACGCCGAACTCGACAAGGCCAGCAGCGAGAACGAGCGCAACGGCCTCGTCATCGAAAGCCCGAACGGACAGGTGGGCGTGGTGCAGGTCGCCGGCCTCGTCGCGCGCCGCATCGTCTGCTGGGCGGATGCCGACAGCGACATCGGCATCGGCGAGCGCTTCGGCATCATCCGCTTCGGCTCGCGCCTCGACGTCTACCTGCCGCGCAAGGCGGTGACGCGCGTCCATGTCGGCCAGACGGCGGTGGCGGGCGAGACGATCATCGCCGAGTTCGACGCTTCGATCACACCGCCGCTGGTGCGCGTCTCGTGAAGGGCCCCTTCGCACCCTACGACCCCAACGGACGCCGCCGCAGCCCACGGCTGCGCGAGATTCCGCTGCGTCTTATCCTGCCCAACCTCGTCACCGTTCTAGCAATTTGCGCCGGTCTTTCCGGCATCCGCCTCGCTTTCGAGGGCCGGTTCGAGATCGCGGTGGCCATGGTCTTGGTCGCCGCCTTCCTCGACGCGCTCGACGGCCGTCTGGCGCGCATGCTGAAGGCGAGTTCGTCCTTCGGCGCGCAGATGGATTCGCTCGCCGACATCATGAATTTCGGTGTCGCGCCCGCGCTCGTGCTCTACGCCTATGCGCTCGACAGCGCCGGCGCGGTCGGCTGGACCGCCGCGCTCGTCTTCGCCATCGCCTGCTGCCTGCGCCTCGCGCGCTTCAACGTCATGCTCGACGATCCCGACCGTCCGGCCTGGCAGAACGATTATTTTGTCGGCGTCCCGGCCCCGGCGGGCGCGCTTCTGGTCCTGATGCCGGTCTATCTCGGCCTGATCGGCGTGCCGGTGAACCAGACCTTCAGCTTCCTCGCCGCCGCCTTCACGGTCGCCGTCGCGCTGCTTCTTGTCAGCCAGTTGCCGGTCTATTCGGGCAAGTCGAGCGGCATGCGAGTGCGCCGCGATCTCGTCCTGCCGCTGATGCTGGCGATCGTCGGCTATGTCGCGCTTCTGTTCAGCTACACCTGGACGACGCTGGCGCTGACGGCCACGGCCTATTTCGCCATGCTGCCATTCAGCGTCCGCGCTTTCGCGCGGCGCGCCGAGCGGGCCGACCGCGAAGCGGCGGAGGCGACCACCGACGCGTCAGGCGGCGCTGCTTAGGCCGAGTTCTTCCTCGCAGATTGCGATCAGCCGGACATGGTCGACCCGCCCGTTGGCGGTGGTCGGCATCGAGCGGATCGGGATCACCGTCGAGGGAAGGGCGGCCTCGTCGAAGCCGAGCCGCTTCCACTGGCGCGCCAGTTCCGTGCGGTCCGCTTCGGCTTCGGTCGTGACGAGGACGATCCGGTCGTCCTTGCTCGCCGCCTTCAGCGCGACGGCGGCGTGGAGCGCTTCCGGCCAGACGGCCTCCGCCGCCTCCTCGACGAGCGCCAGCGAGACGGTCGCGCCGCCAACCGCGGCGAGGCGGCCGGCACGGCCGAGCGCAGTCAGGTAGCCCTCGCGGTCGACCGAGACGATGTCGCCCGTATCGAACCAGCCGTCGCCGGCGATTGGCTCGTCCGCGCCGAGATAGCGAATGGCGATGTTGGGGCCGGCAATCTGCAGCCGGCCGCCCTGATCGAATCCCTCGATCGCCTCGAGGCGCATCCGCATCCCAGGCAAAAGCCGCCCGACTGTGCCGGCGCGCCCATGCGTGATCGAGTTCACGGCGACGACCGGCGACGCCTCCGTTAGGCCGTAGCCTTCCATGATCGTCTTGCCGAAGCGCTCCGCCCATAGCCGGCGCGTCGCCGCGCGCAACCGCTCGCCGCCCGAGACGATCAGGCGCAGGCTTTCGAAGTCGGAGGTCTGCGCGGCTTTGCCATAGGCCGAGAGCAGCGCGTCGGTGGCGAACAGGATCGTCGGCCGCCGCGTCGCCGCCACCTGCGGAATCTGGCGCGTGTGGAGCGGCGAGGGGTAGGCAAGGGCGCGTACGCCCTTCATCAGCGGCAGGATGAGCCCGACAGTGAGGCCGAGCGCCGTGTGGAGCGGCAGGACGGAGAGGATCGTGTCGCTGCGCGACAGCACCAGCCGCGCCTCGATCTGCGCGGCGTTGGCGATCAGGTTCGCGTGACTCAGCACCACGCCGCGTTGGCCGTCCGCCGTCTGCTTGAAAAGGACGACGGCGGCGTCTTCGGCCTGGCGGGGCAGGCGCCGCGCGCGCCAGGCGAACCAGCCGGCAAAGCGTTCGGTCGCGGTCACCGACGCTTCGAGGTCCTCGATATAGAGGACGCGTCCGCCGGCGGCCGAAATCGCCTCGATCTCGCCGGCAAGCCGCGCCTTCTCGACATGGGCGCGCGAGGTGACGACGAACCGGATCGTGCCGTCGCGCACGAGGTCGAGCGGGCCGATGCCCGAGCCCATCATGGCGACGACGCGGCCGGCCGATTGCAGCGCAAGGAATGCCGCCATGCTCTGCGCGGCGTTGGGAAGCAGCAGCCCGACGATGTCGCCACCGGTGCCGATCTCGACGAGCTTGCCCGACAGCATCCGCGCCCTGGCGAACAGCGCGCGATAGGTGAGCTTGTCGCCCGCGACATCCTCGGCGATCACGCGGGCGGCGCCGTAGAGGAGCGCGGCGCTGCGCACGGCGTGGAAGATCGTTTTCGGCCGGCCCTGGCTGAAGAAGCGCGCCTCGGCGACGCGGTCGAACAGCGCGTTGGACGTCGTCACGCCGACCGGCCCGGCTTCTTCCACCAGTTCGTCGATCGTGCGCGCCGGCAGCGCCATGATCTTCAGCTTCGGCAGAAGCTGGCGCGGCGTCTTGGCAGCGGGCTCATAGGCGCCGGGCAGGTGGCTCGACCCGCGAATGTAGATCGGAACGACCTTGGCGTCCGCCGACACGGCGATCTTGGCGACCGCGCGGTAGAGCCGGAAGCTCTTGACGTCCGGTTCGGCGTCGAACGGAAAATAGACTGCGAGCCGGCCGTTTCCCTTGAGTCGACGCGTCAGGCGGCGGTTGACGAAGACGTGCTGCGCCTTGAAGGCGATGCTGCGCGCCAGTTCGCGCCACGGCTCCAGCCACATCGCGCGCGCCGACGGTTCGTCGAGAATGTGCAGCGTGTCGTTGGGCAGGACGGACAGCATCAGCGCCGGGTCGAGCCGCGACTGGTGCGAGATCGCGTAGATGACGGGGCCGGGCGTCTGCGCCGCGCGCAGCGACGAATCATCGATCCGAAAGGCGAGCTTCAGCGGCGCATAGAGCAGCGCCTGATGCAGCGAAATGCCCTGCCGATGCGAAAGCCAAGCAGCAAAGGCCGCCCATAGCGCCAGGAAACCGGCGGTGATCAAAACGGTCTGGAGCATTGCCGCACCTCCAACCTCTCGAGGCCAAGCGGCTCTTGTCGGCCGTTGGCGCGGAGGGTAGCCGAATGGCAGTCCACGTCAATCCGGATGCCGGCCGGCGGGTTCCGCTGGCGGCATGACGAACGGGCAGCTAGCATCGTGCGCATATGAGGAGATAGTCATGGATTCGACGGAACTGAAGACCCTGCAGGCGCCGCTCAAGGCCCGCTACAAGGACGACGCTAAGGCCGCCATCGTCACGCTCAAGGCCAAAGGCACGCTCGACGACCAGTCGATCGCCTGCAAGGTGGAGACGGGAAGGGCGCTCGAAATGGCCGGGCTTCATCCGGCGACCGGCGGCTCGGGCGCCGAGCTTTGCTCCGGCGACATGTTGCTCGAAGCGCTGGTCGCTTGTGCCGGCGTTACGCTGAAGGCCGTCGCCACCGCGCTCGAATTCCGGCTCGGCGATGCGACGGTCGAAGCCGAAGGCGACCTCGACTTTCGCGGCACGCTTGGCGTCGCGAAGGATGCGCCAGTCGGTTTCCAGTCGATCCGCCTCAATTTCCATCTCGACACCGACGAGCCGCAGGAGCGCATCGATGCGCTCCTGAAGCTCACCGAGCGCTACTGCGTCGTCTTTCAGACCATCAACACGAAGCCCGAACTGACGGTCACCGCCGCCTGAGCCTCAGGCGGTTCGAAGCACCTCGTGATTGCGCATCAGGAGGTAGTGGAAGAGCCCGCCGATCGCCGCGCCGAACAGCCAGGCGAATCCGGACATCGCGTGGAGCGCCGGCACCCAGACCGATGCCACCGAGAAGATCGCGGCAATCGCGAAGGCGATCAGCGCCTTCGTGTTCCAGCCGCTGTCGTAGTAGTAGAGCCCGTCGGAATCGGTTGAAAAGAGCTGCTGGAGATCGAGCTTCTGGCGGCGCACGAGATAGTAGTCGACGACGAGGATGCCGTAGAGCGGCGCCAGCACTGCGCCGAGCGTGTCGACGAATGCCGCGATGCCGATATTGGAGATGACCGATACCCATAGCGCGCCGATGAAGAATGCGATGACGGCGGTTATGATGCCGCCGGTGCGCCACGAAATCCGTGACGGCGACAGGTTGGCGAGGTCGTAGGCGGGCGGGATGAAGTTCGCGACGAGATTGATGCCGACCGTCGCCGCGAAGAAAGTGAGCGCGGCAACCACCGTCAGGAACAGATTGTCGACCCGCTCGACGATCTCGGCCGGGTTGGTCAACGCTTCGCCGAAGACCACCACGGTGCCGGCGGTGACGAAGAGGGCGATCAGCGAGAAGAATGCGACATTGCCGGGCAGGCCGATCAGATTGCCTTTCCGCATCGCGCCTTCCGTCTTCACGAAGCGCGAGAAGTCGCCGAAATTGATGATGACCGCCGCGAAATACGCGACCATCGTGCCGACGATGGCGACGAAGGCGCCGAGCGAGGTTCCCTCATAGTCGCCGGTGCCGGTGAAGATGGTGCTCACCGCCGGCAGGAGTTCGCTGCCGGCCTGATACCAGATCATGAACATCAGCACGATCATGACGACATAGACCAGCGGCCCGGCCCAGTTCAGGAAGACGGCGATGGAATCGATGCCGCGCATGAACAGGGCGAGCTGGAAGATGCAGACGATGGCGTAGGAAATCCAGCCGACCGCGGTCATGCCGAGGAATTCCGATCCGTCGGACAGGCCGAAGATCGCGTTGATCAGCAGCGCGACCGCCGTCGAGGCGAAATAGGTCTGCACGCCGTACCAGAAGATCGCGACGATGCCGCGGATCATCGCCGGGAAGTTGGCACCGCGCACGCCCATCGAGGCGCGGGCGAGGACGGGATAGGGAATTCCGTACTTGACGCTCGGCCGCCCTGACAAGTTGACCAGCACCATGACGATGAAGCCGGCGAGAACGATGGCGGCGAAGACGGCCCATCCATTGAGACCGTAGGTCAGGAACAGCGATGCGGCCAGCGTGTAGCCGAACAGGCTCTGCACGTCGTTCGACCAGACGTTGAAGATCTCGAACCAGCCCCACTTGCGCGCCTGCGGCGGCAGCGGTGCAAGGTCCTCGTTGTAGAGCGACGGTTCGTGGCGATGGATTGTGAAATCGTCTTCGGACATGCCGGACCCCTCTCGCGTTGGCATGGCGACGTCCTTGCGGACGAGTCGCACATGCGAAGCGCAAGGATCGGCCGCGGCCGAAATCCTGTCCATTGTGCCACTATGGCCAGTCCCCCGCAGGCAACTGGTCCAGTTCCCTAACGGAAGTGATCCTGACGGATGTCGAACACCTTGCCGGTTTCGCTGACGCTCGCCGAAGCCAGCGCCGCGATCCGCGCGGCGATCTCGGAAGGGTGCGGGATGGTCTTGGGGTCTTCGCCCGGCATCGCGAGCGCGCGATGCGCCGTGCGCGTCGGGCCGGGGTCGACGAGGTTGACGCGCAGCGCCGAGTTCTGCGTCTCTAGCGCCCAGCTTCGCACCATCGCCTCGACGGCGGCCTTGGATGCGGCGAACGGCCCCCAATAGGCGCGCGGATGCGCGGCGAGGTCGGACGTCATCACGATGGCGCGACCGGCGTCGGACTTCCGCAGGAGCGGATCGACCGAGCGGATCAGCCGCCACGTGGCCGTGACGTTCGTCGCCATCACCTTGTCGAAGACCTTCGCCTCGACATGGCCGATCGGCGCGATGATGCCGAGAATGCCGGCATTGGCGACGAGGATGTCGAGCTTGCCCCAGCGATCGAAGATGGCGCCGCCGAGCCGGTCGATGCCCGGCATGTCCATCAGGTCGAGCGGCACGAGCGTCGCCTGTCCGCCGGCCGCCTGGATCTCGTCGTCGAGTTCTTCGAGCCCGCCGACCGTTCGGGCGACCGCGATCACATGCGCGCCGGCCGCCGCCAGTTCCCTGGCGACATGGTAGCCGATGCCGCGCGAGGCGCCGGTCACGAGCGCGACGCGCCCTTGAAGGTCGAGCTTTTCCGTCATCTTGTCCGTCTGTTATTGCCCGTTGTTCGCAAGCAGGGAGAGCGTGCGGACATTGTCGACGCCGTCGAGATCGGTGAGGCGCGTCGGGTATTGCGTGGTGAAGCAGGCGTCGCAGAATTGCGGCTGCTCGTTGTCGCGGGCAGGCTCGCCCACCGCGCGGTAAAGGCCGTCGATCGACAGGAAGCCGAGCGAATCGACCCGGATGAACTCGGCCATCTCCTCCACCGACATGCGGCTGGCGAGAAGCTTGGCCGTCTCCGGCGTGTCGACGCCGTAAAAGCACGAGGCGCGGGTCGGCGGCGAAGCGATGCGCATGTGGACTTCGCGCGCGCCCGCATCGCGCACCATCTGCACGATCTTCTGGCTCGTCGTGCCGCGCACGATGGAATCGTCGACGAGCACCACGCGCTTGCCCTCGATCATGCGCCGGTTGGCGTTGTGCTTGAGCTTGACGCCCATGTGCCGGATCGAATCGGAGGGCTGGATGAAGGTGCGGCCGACATAGTGGTTGCGGATGATGCCGAGCTCGAACGGCAGCTTCGCCTCCTGCGCAAAGCCGATCGCCGCCGGCGTGCCCGAATCGGGCACCGGCACGACGATGTCGGCCTCGACAGGGCTTTCGCGGGCCAGCTCGACGCCGATCTGCTTGCGCACGTCATAGACGTTGCGCCCTTCGACCGAGGAATCCGGCCGGGCGAAATAGACATATTCGAAGACGCAGAAGCGCGGCTTCGCCTGCTCGAACGGGAAGAAGCTTTCCAGCCCCTTGGTGGTCACGACCACCATCTCCCCGGGCTTCAGGTCGCGGACGAAACGCGCGCCCATGATGTCCAGCGCGCAGGTTTCGGACGCGAAGATGTAGGCGCCGTCGAGATCGCCCAGCACCAGCGGGCGGATGCCGAGCGGGTCGCGGCAGCCGATCATCTTCTTCGACGTCAGCGCGACGAGCGAGAACGCCCCTTCGAGCTGACGCACGGCGTCGATGAAGCGCGAATTCGTGTCGCGCTCCTTCGACGTCGCGATCAGGTGCAGGATCGTCTCTGTGTCGGAGGTCGACGAGAAGATCGAGCCTTCCTTCTGCAGCCGGCGCTGCACGGTCATCGCATTGGTGATGTTGCCATTGTGCGCGACGGCAAGCCCGCCATCGGCGAGTTCGGCGAAGAAGGGCTGCACGTTGCGCAGGCCGGAGCCGCCCGTCGTCGCGTAGCGCGTATGGCCGATGGCGCGCGAGCCCTGCAGCCGGTCCATGACCGATTTCTTGGTGAAGCTGTCACCGATCAGGCCGATATGGCGCTCGACGTGGAACTGCGTCCCGTCATAGGAGACGATGCCGGCCGCTTCCTGTCCGCGGTGCTGGAGCGCGTGCAGGCCGAGCGTGACGATGGCCGCTGCGTCCTGCCGGCCGAAAATGCCGAAGACGCCGCATTCGTCGTGAAAGCGGTCGTCGGCCCCGGAGGAGAACGGGGTATCGTCTGCGTCTGCCATGGCGTCTCGCCTTTCAGAACGAAGGGAAGCGGCGCCAAAAGGCGCCGCGCGATCATCTAGTTGCCGGCCGGCGGCGGTGTCTCGTCCTCGCTCGTGCCGAGCCGGTCGATGAGCGAGTTTTCGGGGTCGTCGGGCAGAACGCCCTCGAGCCAGGTGCCGATGCCTTCGAGCAGCGGCCGCGACTTGGCTTCCGCGACCCATCCGGGCTGGTTGGAGCCGACCAGCCACGAGAAGAACAGGAAGGCGACGGCGACGACCAGGATGCCGCGTGCCGCGCCGTAGACGAAGCCGAGCGTGCGGTCGAGCGCGCCGACTCTTGAGTCGATGATGAAATCCGCGACCTTCATCGTGATCACGGTGACGATGATCAGCGCGATGAAGAAGACGATGGCGGCAGCCGCGAACAGCGCGAGCTGCGCATTGTCGATATAGGGCGCGACGTAAGGCACCAGGATCGGGTGGAAATAGAACGCCGCCGCAGCAGCCGCGACCCAGGACGCGATCGACAGCACTTCGCGCGAGAAGCCGCGGACCATGGCGAGCATCGCCGAAACGAGGGTGAAGCCGACGAGAATTCCGTCCAGCAGCGTAATCGGCATTGAAGCTCCGTTCACCTGCCGGCGGCCTGGCCTGCCGGCTCGTTCCTAATCCTGGTCTTCGTCCTGCGGCTTGCGCCTGCCGGCGATGCGCACGACGAGGTCGGCAAGCTGCGATAGCTGCGTCGATCGCGCGCCTGCACCCTTGCCCGGCTCCTCGCTCGTCTGCGGCATGACGGCCTGAGCAAAGCCCAGCTTTTCGGCTTCCTTGAGGCGCTGCTGCGCATGCGCGACAGGCCGGATAGCCCCCGAAAGGCTGATTTCGCCGAAATAGACGCAATCGGCAGGCAGGGCAAGTCCGGTCAGCGAGGAAACGAGCGCCGCCGCGACCGCAAGGTCTGCCGCCGGCTCGGAGATGCGATAGCCACCGGCGACGTTGAGATAGACGTCGTGCTGGGCGAACCGGACGCCGCAATGCGCCTCGAGCACCGCGAGGATCATCGACAGGCGCGAATTGTCCCACCCCACGACCGCCCGGCGCGGCGTGCCGAGCGGCGAGGGCGCGACGAGCGCCTGTATTTCGACGAGCACCGGCCGCGTGCCCTCGATGCCGGCGAAGACGGCGGCGCCGGGCGCCTTGGTCGAGCGTTCGCCGAGGAAGAGTTCGGACGGGTTCGAGACTTCCCTCAAGCCCTTGTCGGACATCTCGAAGACGCCGATCTCGTCGGTCGGCCCGAAGCGGTTCTTCACCGTGCGCAGGATGCGATAGTGATGCCCGCCTTCGCCTTCGAAATAGAGAACGCCGTCGACCATGTGCTCGACGACGCGCGGCCCCGCGATCTGGCCGTCCTTGGTGACGTGGCCGACGAGCACGATCGCGCAGCCCGTCGACTTGGCGTAGCGGATCATCGCCTGCGCCGCCGCGCGCACCTGCGTCACCGTGCCGGGCGCGGAATCGGCGAGGTCGGTCCACAACGTCTGGATCGAATCGAGAATGACGAGGTCCGGCCGCTTGCCCTCGGAGATTGTCGCGAGGATGTCCTCGACATTGGTCTCGGCGGCGAGTTCGACGCTGGTGTCGGCGGCGTGCAGCCGTTGCGCGCGCAGCCTGATCTGCGCGACCGCCTCTTCGCCGGAGACATAGACGATGCGATGGCCCCGACGCGCGAGCGCCGCGGCGGCCTGCGTCAGCAGCGTCGACTTGCCGATCCCCGGATCGCCGCCGACGAGCAGCGCCGACCCGCGCACGAACCCGCCGCCCGTCGCCCGGTCGAGTTCGCTGATCCCGGTCGAGATGCGTGGCGCCTCCTCGATCTCGCCCGACAGCGTCGTCAGCGCCACGATCCGGCCCTTGCGCGAGGAGCGCAGCGAGCCCGGACCCGCACCGATGCCGGAATTCGAGCCTTCCTCGACGAGCGTGTTCCACTCGCCGCACGCATCGCACTTGCCCGCCCAGCGGTTGTGGACGGTGCCGCAATTCTGGCAGATGAACTGGGTGCGGGATTTAGCCACAGAAGAATACTCGCGATGTCTGCCCGGTTACGGCCCCGTCGCTCCCCCCTCTGTCCTGCCGGACATCTCCCCCGCATGGGGGGAGATTAGTTTCGTCGCCGACACCGCGTGATCTCCCCCCTCGTGGGGGAGATGTCCGGCAGGACAGAGGGGGGCAACGTCGAGCGCAAACCTTCATCGATGGCGCTCCCCATGTACCACCCGCCGCAAATACCGCCCGCCAAGCGACGTCAGCAATTCATAACCGATTGTCCCCGCCGCACCCGCCGCCTCGTCGATCGGAACATTCGCCCCGAACAGCTCGATCCAGTCCCCATGCCCGACCGCACCGGGCCCGAGATCGGTCACATCGAACAGCGTCAGATCCATAGTCACGCGCCCGAGGATCGGCACGCGCCGCCCGGCGATGAAGCCGTGCCCACCCGCCGGTCGAGCCTCGCGCAGCGGAACGCCCGAGCCCGAAAGCGCGCGATGCAAGCCATCCGCATAGCCGACAGCCGCGATGGCGATCAACGTGTCGCGTTTCAGCGTCACCGTACCGCCATAGCTGACCGTCTCGCCGGCCTTCGCCGCGCGCACCTGCACGATCCGCGCCTCGACGGTGGCGACCGGCCGCATCGGGTTCGCGAGCCCCGCCTGCGGCGCGCCGCCATAAAGCGCGATGCCGGGCCGTACGAGGTCGAAGGCGTAGTCGCCCGAAAGGAACGTGCCCGCCGAGTTCGCCAGGCTTGAAGCGACGCCTTTGAAGAGCCGCTCAACCGACTGGAACGATTCGAGCTGCCGCTTGTTGGCGGGGGCGGCGGGATCGTCTGCGCATGCGAGGTGGCTCATGACGAGCCGCGGGTTCAGCGCCCGCGTCAGCTTGTTCTCGTGGAAGAACCGTGTGACCTGATGGCCACTCAGCCCGAGCCGGTTCATGCCGGTGTCGACATGCAGCGCGCAGGGGCGCGGCCCGTCCGGCGCGTCCCAGCCATAGGCTTCCCAAAGCGAGATGTCGGCCTCGTCGTTGAGGACCGGGATCAACCGCGCCTCGCGATAGGCCTGCGCCGCATGCGGCTCGAAGAGGCCCGCGAGGACGTAGATGTCCGCGTCCGGCAAAAGCTCGCGCAGCGCCATGCCTTCCTGCGGCAGCGCGACGAAGAAGACGCGGCAGCCCTCGGCCCAGAGCACGGGCGCGACCACGTCGATGCCGAGCCCGTAGGCGTTCGCCTTGACGACGCCGGCGACGCGCGCCGGCCGCGCCTTCGCCGCCAGCAGGCGATAGTTGGCCGTCAGCGCCTCGACGTCGATCGACAGCCGGCCGCCGCAGATGCGCGGATCGATCTCGGCCGGGTTCGCTGCGACGAACGCCAACTATTCGAACCGCTCGGGCAAATGATGCTCCTCGGCGAGATCGGCAAAGCGGGTGAATTCGCCGACGAAGGAGAGCGAGACGGTGCCCGTCGGGCCATGGCGCTGCTTGGCGATGATCACTTCTGCCTTGCCGCGAACCTCGTTCAGCTTCGTCTCCCACTCCTGATGCTCGAGCGTGTTGCGCTCGGGCTCCTTGTTCTTGAGGTAGTATTCGTCGCGATAGACGAACAGCACCACGTCCGCATCCTGCTCGATCGAGCCCGATTCGCGAAGGTCGGAAAGCTGCGGCCGCTTGTCGTCGCGGCTTTCGACCTGACGCGAGAGCTGGGAGAGCGCGATGATCGGGACGTTGAGTTCCTTGGCGAGCGACTTCAGCCCGGTGGTGATCTCGGTGATTTCCTGCACGCGGTTCTGCGCCGACGCCTTGGACGAGCCCTGCATGAGCTGGACGTAGTCGATGACGAGCACGTCGAGCCCGCGCTGGCGCTTCAGCCGCCGGGCGCGCGCGGAAAGCTGCGCGATGGAGATGCCGCCGGTCGCGTCGATGAAGAGCGGGATTTTCTGCAGCGTCTGCGTGCAGCCGACCAGCTTCTCGAAATCGGCCTCGGTCAGGTCGCCGCGCCTGATCTTGGAGGAGGGCACCTCGGCCTGCTCGGAAATGATACGCGTCGCAAGCTGCTCGGCCGACATTTCCAGCGAGAAGAAGCCGATCACGCCGCCATTCTTCGCCTTGAACGAGCCGTCCGCCTGCGGCTCCGGCTCATAGGCGTGGGCGATGTTGAAGGCGATGTTGGTGGCGAGCGACGTCTTGCCCATGCCGGGGCGGCCGGCAAGGATGATCAGGTCGGACGGCTGCAACCCGCCCATCTTGCCGTCGAGATCGCGCAGGCCGGAGGAGACACCCGAGAGGTGTCCGTCGCGCTGGTAGGCGGCGGCGGCCATGTCGATCGCGGTCTTCACCGCATCGGAGAAGCTCTCGAACCCGCCATCGTAGCGGCCGGTCTCGGCCAGTTCGAAGAGGCGCCGCTCCGCATCCTCGATCTGCGCGGCCGGCGACATGTCGACCGGCGCGTCATAGGCGATGTTGACCATGTCCTCGCCGACCGTGATCAGCGCGCGGCGGGTGGCGAGGTCGTAGATCGCGCGGCCGTAATCGGCGGCATTGATGACGTTGACGGCTTCCGCGGCGAGCCGCGCCAGATAGTGCGAGACGGTCATCTCGCCGACCTTTTCCTCGGCCGGCAGGAACGTCTTCAGCGTCACCGGATTGGCCATCTTGCCCATCCGGATCAGTTCGCCCGCGACCTCGAAGATCTTGCGGTGCAGCGGCTCGTGGAAATGCTGCGCCTTCAGGAAGTCCGAGACGCGGTAGAACGCGTCGTTGTTGACGAGGATCGCGCCGAGGAGGGCCTGTTCGGCCTCGATGTTGTTCGGGGCCTCGCGATAGAGCGGGGTCTCGACGGCTGCGAGTTTGCGGGCGGCTTCGGCCATTCCATGTCCATCTGTCGGATGCGCCGGACGGGACGAGAAACGTGAATCGCGGCTGGGTGACGAGTGTCTAGCGCGACTGCCCGAACGGACCAACGGCGAATCGCAAGATCAACATTACTTCACAGCCTGTACGCGGCCAAACACGATCGGTGATTGACATGTGCAAGCCGGCAACAGGCGACTAAAGTTTTAGGCTTTCCGCCGCCTGCGCTGCCTGGGCGGGGCGGGTTCGTGGGCGAGCACGCGCTCCGTTTCGACCATGTAGTCGCGGGTCAGCGGCAGCGTGTCGTTGCGCTTGGCGATCTGGATCTGGAACACCATCAAATCCTGCCAGCGGAACGCGCCCTCGGAGGCGGCGAGGTAGAACTCCCACATCCGGCAGAAACGCTCGTCGTAGAGCGCCTTGGCGCGCTCGCGGTTGGCCGCGAACCGCTCGCGCCAGTGGCGGATCGTCTCGGCATAGTGAAGCCGCAGGATTTCCACATCCGTCACCATCAGCCCGGAGCGCTCGATCGACGGCAGCACTTCAGACAGTGCGGGAATGTAGCCGCCGGGGAAGATGTGCTTGCGGATGAAGGGCGCCGTCGCCGCCGGCGGCCCGGAACGGCCGATCGCATGCAGCACCATGACGCCGTCGGGTTTCAGCAGCTTGGCGCAGGTATCGAAGAAGGCGCGATAGTGGTTGACGCCGACATGCTCGAACATGCCGACCGAGACGATCCGGTCGAACCGTTCCTGCAGGCTGCGATAGTCGCGGATCTCGAAATGGACGTGCCGGTCGAGCCCGAGCCGGTGGGTGCGGTCGGTCGAAACCTTGTGCTGCTCGTCCGACAGGGTGACGCCGAGAACGTCGGCATCGAATTCCTGCGCGAGATAGATGCCGAGCCCACCCCAGCCCGAGCCGATGTCTAGGATGCTCAGGCCCGGCCGCATGGCGAGCTTGGCCGCCAAGTGCCGCTTCTTGGCAAGCTGCGCCGCGTCGAGATTCATGTCCGGCCGCTCGAAATAGGCGCAGGAATACTGCATGTCCTCGTCGAGGAAGAGCCGGTAGAGTTCGCCCGAAAGGTCGTAGTGATGCTTGACGTTGGCGCGCGAGCGCGGCGCCGGGTTCCACTGGTGGACGCGCTTGGCGAGCCGGCGCCCCGTCTCCGCCGCCTTCAGCGTCGCGAGCTTGGCATAGGCGACGTCGAGATTGGCGTAGGAAAGCCGCACGAAATCGAGGAGGTCGCCTTCGACGAAGTCGAGGTCGCCGGCCATGTAGGCTTCCGGCACGGCGATCGACGGGTTGAGGGAGATCGCGCGTTCCGCAAGGCGCGTGCGGATCGCGATGTGGAGCGGCGTTCCCGAGCCGTCACCGAACCGGTGTTGCTCGCCACGCGCATCCGTCACGAGCAGGTTTCCGGTTCTGACGAGCCGGCGGCCGAGACGTTTCAGCAACCAGAACATCGCAGGACCAAGAGGTTCGACACGATCCTTCTAACGTAAGGGAAGAAAAGCGGAATTTGAAGTCCGCCGATCGGTCCAGAAACGCGAAACGCCCGAACCAGAGGTCCGGGCGTTCCAGAGAGTCCGCGAGAACGGCGTGAGCCTAGCGCTCCTCGCCCTCGTCACCAGCCTCTTCGCCCTCGTCGTCGTAGTCGGCGTCGGGTTCGAAGAAGGCGTCGGGGCGGGCGTTCTCGTTGATGTCGTCGCCATAGATGGCTTCGGCCGAATCGAGCGTCTCGCCACGTGCCTGACGCTCGGCTTCATCGGCGGAGCGCGCGATGTTGAGCGTGATCGTCACTTCGACTTCCGGGTGGAGCGCGATGGCGACATTGGTCAGGCCGATGGTCTTGATCGGCTGGTTCAGCTCGACCTGGTTGCGGCCGACCGAGAAACCTTCCGCGGTCACGATGTCCGAGATGTCGCGCGTGGAGACCGAACCGTAGAGCTGGCCGGTTTCGCCGGCAGAACGGACGACCACGAAGGTCTTGCCGTCGAGCTGGTCCGCGATCTTCTGGGCTTCGCTCTTGCGCTCGAGGTTGCGGGCTTCGAGCTGGGCGCGCTGGCCTTCGAACTTCTTCTTGTTGGCTTCGTTGGCGCGCAGCGCCTTGCCCTGCGGCAGAAGGAAGTTGCGGGCGAACCCGTCCTTGACCTTCACGGTCTCGCCCATCTGGCCAAGCTTGGTGATGCGTTCGAGCAGGATGACTTGCATGTCGCTGTTCCTTGTCGTTTCGCCGGTTTTCCGGCGGGCAGGAACAGGAAGAAGACGCGTCGATGGCGTCTTCGGGCGCTGTCCTGCCGGTTGGCAGTTAGGAGCGGTTCGCTCCAACTCGGGATTCTCGTCTCGCCGGCATGCCGATCACGCCGGGAAGGGTGTCGGAGGCGGAAAACCGCCTCCGACGGAATGCTTACTTCACGACGTAGGGCAGGAGGCCCAGGAAGCGGGCGCGCTTGATCGCCTTGGCGAGCTCGCGCTGCTTCTTCTGGCTGACGGCCGTGATGCGGGACGGAACGATCTTGCCGCGCTCGGAAATGTAGCGCTGCAGGAGCTTGACGTCCTTGTAGTCGATCTTCGGGGCGTTGGCGCCGGAGAACGGGCAGGTCTTGCGGCGGCGGTGGAACGGCCGACGCGTCGGGATCTGGTTGATGTCGACCATTATGCGCCAGCTCCTTCAGCCTGGTTTTCGCGCGGACGGCGCGGGCCGCGATCGTCGCGATCGCCACGGGGACCACGATCGTCGCGGTCGCCACGCGGGCCACGGTCGCGATCGCCGCCGAAGCGGTCGCCGCGCGGGCCACGGTCGCCGCGATCGCCGCGGTCGTCGCGCTTCTGCATCATCGCGGACGGGCCTTCCTCATGCGCCTCGACCTTGACGGTCATGAAGCGCAGGACGTCTTCCGACAGGCCCATCTGGCGTTCCATCTCCTGGATGGCAGCCGCCGGGGCGGTGATGTCCATCAGGGTGTAGTAGGCCTTGCGGTTCTTGTTGATGCGGTAGGTGAGGGACTTGAGGCCCCAGTTCTCGACCCGGCCGATCGAACCTTCATGCGCTTCGATGACACCCTTGTACTGTTCGACGAGGGCATCGACCTGCTGCGCGGAGAGGTCCTGGCGGGCAAGAAACACGTGTTCGTAAAGTGCCATGTTCTTTGCCTTTCTTCGTTTCCCTGCGCGGCGCCAGCGGCAAAAGCCTCATCAACTTCTCTCACCCGCGAGGCGGGAAGAAAGGCTGTGGTCGAGACGGTCGAGAGCGGAGACACGGGAGGCCGAAGGCACCTGGCCTTCATTCATGTGCAATTCTTATCGAAAAACGCGCATGGCCCTCCGTTCAGCCCCCAGCTAGGACCGGCAGAGTGCGGCTCATATACACCATCTTCGCCGCGATGCAATCCTCGGGCTGTGACGGGACGCCATTTGCCCGCCAGCCTTGACTTTGCGGCCCCGCCTGCGCCACACGCTTTGCCACGAACAAGGACCCGACGACCAGAGGAGACGCGCCGTGGCGATTGCATTCACCTTCCCGGGACAGGGCAGCCAGTCGGTCGGCATGGGCAAGGACCTCGCCGACGCTTTCCCCGAGGCGCGCGCGGTCTTCGACGAGGTCGACGCGGCGCTCGGTGAAAAGCTTTCGACGGTCATGTGGGAAGGGCCGGAGGAAAAGCTGACGCTCACCGCCAACGCGCAGCCGGCGCTGATGGCCGTCTCGATGGCCGCAATCCGCGCCATGGAAGCGCGCGGCTTCGATATGAAGTCGAAAATTGCATACGTAGCCGGCCATTCGCTCGGCGAATATTCCGCGCTCTGCGCCGCCGGCATGTTCTCGGTCGCCGATACTGCTCGTCTCCTGCGCACGCGCGGCAACGCCATGCAGGCGGCCGTCCCGGTCGGCGAGGGTGCCATGGCGGCGATCATCGGGCTGGAGCAGGATGTCGTGCAGGCGGCCTGCGAGGAAGCGTCATCGAAGGGTGTGTGCCAGATCGCCAACGACAATGGCGGCGGCCAGCTCGTCATTTCCGGTTCGAAGGACGCGGTCACCGAGGCTGCGCGCATCGCCACCGACAGGGGCGCCAAGCGCGCGCTCATGCTCCCCGTTTCCGCACCCTTCCACTCGGCGCTGATGTCGCCGGCGGCGGATGCGATGCGCGTTGCGCTCGGCGACGTGGACAAGAAGGCGCCGATCGTGCCCGTCATCGCCAACGTCACCGTCTCGCCGCTCACCGACCCGGCTGCGATCGTCAACAGCCTTGTCGAGCAGGTCACCGGGCAGGTGCGCTGGCGCGAAACGATCGAATGGTTCGGCGCGAACGGCGTGACGACGCTCTATGAAGTCGGCACCGGCAAGGTTCTCTCCGGCCTTGCCCGCCGCATCAACCGCGACCTGACCCCGGTGTCGATCACGACGCCGCAGGATGTCGAGACCGCGCTCGCCAATCTGGCCTGATTCATCCGAAAGGAAGCCACATGTTCGATTTGACTGGAAAGAAGGCGCTCGTCACCGGCGCGACTGGCGGCATCGGCGAAGCGGTCGCCCGCGCGCTGCACGCGGCCGGCGCGACCGTCGGCATCCACGGCACCCGCGTCGAGAAGCTGGAGGCGCTGGCGGCCGAACTCGGCGAGCGCGTGAAGATCTTCCCCGCGAACCTGTCGGACCGCGACGCCGTCAAGGAACTCGGCAAGAAGGCCGAGGCCGAGCTCGAAGGCGTCGACATCCTCGTCAACAATGCCGGCATCACCCGCGACGGCCTCTTCGTTCGTATGTCGGACGATGACTGGGATTCCGTCCTCGACGTCAATCTCGGCGCCGTCTTCCGCCTGACGCGCGAACTGACGCATCCGATGATGCGCCGCCGCTCGGGCCGCATCATCAACATCACCTCCGTCGTCGGCGTCACCGGCAATCCGGGCCAGGCGAATTACTGCGCCTCCAAGGCGGGGCTGATTGGCTTTTCCAAGTCGCTGGCGCAGGAGATCGCGACGCGCAACGTCACCGTCAACTGCGTCGCCCCCGGCTTCATCGAATCGGCCATGACCGACAAGCTGAACGACAAGCAGCGCGAGGCGATCATGGGCGCGATCCCGATGAAGAAGATGGGCAAGGGCGACGACATCGCCGCCGCCGTCATCTACCTCGCCTCGGACGCCGGCGGCTACGTCACCGGCCAGACGCTGCACGTCAATGGCGGCATGGCGATGATCTGATCGGCTGCACGCGAAACGGTGCAAGAGGGGATATTTTCAACCGAAAAGCATGCGCTTTCGCCTTGGAACCGGCCCGGAACTCGTGTAATCGGGCCGCAACAACCGCGAAATGACGCGGTTTGAAACGGTTTTCCGCGCAGGTTTCGGAGGCATCTTTTGAGCTTGCCTAGCTGCAATCGGGCGGCTAACGAAGACCTAACACCTTTACCCAACAACAAACTCGAGGGTTTTTCGAAATGAGCGATACCGCAGAACGGGTCAAGAAGATCGTCGTCGAGCACCTGGGCGTCGAAGCCGACAAGGTCACGGAAGGCGCGAGCTTCATCGACGATCTGGGCGCAGACAGCCTGGACACGGTCGAACTCGTCATGGCCTTCGAGGAAGAATTCGGCGTCGAGATTCCCGACGATGCCGCCGAGACGATCCTGACGGTCGGCGACGCCGTCAAGTTCATCGAAAAGGCCACCGCCTGATCCGATCGGCCGCGCAGCCGCTAGCTTTGATATCTGGGGAGGACCGGCAATGAGACGCGTCGTCGTCACGGGCCTTGGCCTTCTGTCGCCATTCGGCGTCGGTGTTGAACATGGCTGGAAGGAACTTCTTTCCGGCAAGAGTGCTGCGCGGCCCATCGACCAGTTCGAGACCAGCGATCTGCCCTGCAAGATCGCCATGCCGATCCCGCGCGACATGTCGCAGGAAGGCGCCTTCGATCCTGACGCGTTCATGGAGCCGAAGGAACAGCGCAAGGTCGGCGACTTCATCCTCTACGGCGTCGCCGCTGCCGAACTCGCTCTGGCCGATTCCGGCTGGAAGCCGACCAGCACCGAGGACCAGAACGCCACCGGCGTCATGATCGGCTCGGGCATCGGCGGCATCGAGGGCATCGCGGAAAACGCGCTGATCCTCCACGAGCGCGGCCCCCGCCGCATCTCGCCCTTCTTCATTCCCGGCAACATCATCAACCTGGTCTCCGGCCAGGTGTCGATCCGCCACGGCCTCAAGGGGCCGAACCACGCAGTCGTCACCGCCTGCTCGACCGGTGCGCACGCCATCGGCGACGCGGCCCGCCTGATCGCCTTCGGCGACGCGGAGGTGATGCTGGCCGGCGGCGCGGAATCGCCTATCACCCGCCTGTCCATCGCCGGCTTCTCGGCCTGCAAGGCCCTCTCCACCGATTTCAACGACACGCCGCAAAAGGCCTCGCGCCCCTATGACCGGGACCGTGACGGCTTCGTCATGGGCGAGGGCGCCGGTGTCGTCGTGCTGGAAGAACTCGAACACGCCAAGGCGCGCGGCGCCAAGATTTATGCGGAAGTGGTCGGCTACGGCCTGTCGGGCGACGCCTATCACATCACCGCCCCGTCGGAAGACGGCGACGGCGCGTTCCGCTGCATGACCATGGCGCTGAAGCGCGCCGGGCTGAAGCCGTCCGACGTCGACTACATCAACGCCCACGGCACCTCGACCATGGCCGACACGATCGAGCTTGGCGCGGTCGAGCGTCTTGTGGGCGACGCGGCCTCCAAGATTTCGATGTCGTCCACCAAGTCGTCGATCGGCCACCTGCTCGGCGCGGCCGGCGCGGCCGAGGCGATCTTCTCGATCCTCGCCATCCGCGACAATATCGCGCCGGCGACGCTGAACCTCGACAATCCGTCGAAGGAAACGGCGATCGATCTCGTTCCGCACAAGCCGCGCGAGCGCGAGATCAACGTCGCCCTGTCGAACTCCTTCGGCTTCGGCGGCACCAACGCATCGCTCGTCTTCCAGCGCTATAACGGCTGACAACTCCCGCCAGCCGTTCCGCCCGCGCAAAGATTTTGCCATATTGGCAGCTACCCTGCATGGCGATTCCATTTGCATTTCGAAAGCTTGAGGCCAGATGACCACTGATCCTGCAGGCGGGCCCCAGCCGTCCCAGCCGCCCATGCAATCGCGGCCGATCGTGCCGAAATCGGGCAGCGAGGCGCTGCGCCCGCAGGCCGGCACGCCGCCTCCGGCCCGCCGGTCGCGCAGCTCGCGCAGCCAGTTCGTCATCTTCATGAACTTCGTCATGTCCTGCATCGTCTTCGCGACGCTGGCGGCCGGCGCGGCGGTCTACTACGGCAAGGTGCAGTTCGAGGGCGAGGGCCCGTCGGCGACGACGCAGACCGTCCTCATCCGCCCGAACACCGGAACCTCCGAGATCGCCGCGACGCTCGAGCGGCAGGGCCTGATTTCCGACGCCCGCATCTTCCGCCTCGGCCTTCGCGCCTATGGCAGCGACGCCAATCTGAAAGCCGGCGAATATGAAGTCAAAGCAGGCGCTTCCATGTACGAGATCATGGAACTTCTGAAGAGCGGCCGCTCGGTCCTCCACGCGCTGACCATCCCCGAGGGCTTCACCGTCCATCAGGCCTTCGCGCGAATAGCCGCCATGGAAGAGCTGGAGGGCGAGATGCCGTCCGAGATGCCGCCGGAAGGCTCGATCGCGGCCGACACGATCCGCTTCACCCGCGGCATGGACCGGCAGGAACTGATCGACCGCCTTTCCGCCGACCAGCAGCGCATGATCGAGGAGATATGGGCCCGCCGCGACGACGATCTGCCGATCGACACGGTCGAGGAGTTCGTCACGCTCGCCTCGATCGTCGAGAAGGAGACCGGCCGCGCGGACGAGCGCCCGCATGTCGCCTCTGTCTTCATCAATCGGCTCAACCAGGGCATGCGCCTCCAGTCGGACCCGACCTTCCTCTACGGGCTCTTCGGCGGCGAGGGGAAGCCCTCCGACCGGCCGATCTACCGTTCCGACATCGACAGCGACACGCCCTACAACACCTATCGCGTCGCCGGCCTTCCGCCGGCGCCGATCGCCATTCCCGGCCGCGCGTCGCTGGAGGCGGTCGCCAACCCGTCGCAGACCGACGATCTCTACTTCGTCGCCGATGGCAGCGGCGGGCATGCCTTTGCGCAGACGCTCGACGAGCACAACCGCAACGTCGCCCGCTGGCGCCAGATCGAGCGCGAGCGGCAGGCTTCGGGCGCCGCGCCGAGCGAAGAAGATGCGGTGCTGGCCGACGAGGTTGTCGAAGACGAATAGCCGGAAGCGGGGGCTTGATGACGATCGAGAGCATGACGGGCTTTGCCCGCGCATCCGGACAGGCCGGCGACGACCAGATCGTCTGGGAGCTGAAATCCGTCAACGGCAAGGGGCTCGACGCGCGTCTGCGCCTGCCGCCCGGCCATGAGAGCGTCGAGCAGCCGGCGCGCCAGGCGCTGCAGAAGACGTTCCAGCGCGGCAACATCTACGCCAACCTGTCCGTCGCGCGGATTTCCGGCGCGGCGACCGCTGTCACGGTCAACGAGACACTGCTCGTCGAACTGGCGACCCTGGCCCAGCGCCTCGAACAGGATTTCGGCATCGCGCCGGCCCGCGCCGACGGCCTGCTCGCCCTGCGCGGCGTGATCGAGATACAGGAAAGCCTCCTCGACGAAGACGCGCGAACCGCCCGCGACGCCGCGATCCTCGCCGTCCTCGACCAGGCCCTTGCCGGGCTGACCGAGGCGAGGCGCGAGGAAGGGCAGGCGCTGAAGGCGATCATGCTCGACCAGATCGACCGGATCGAGAGCCTGACCGAGCGCGCCGCCGCCGACCCGTCGCGCGATCCCGCCGCGATCCGTGCGCGGCTGGCCGATCAGGTCCGGCTCCTGCTCGAAACCGGCGCACCGCTCGACGAAGCGCGGCTCAACGCCGAGGCCGCCTATCTCGCCACCAAGGCCGACATCCGCGAGGAGATCGACCGCCTGCGCACCCACATCGCATCGGCGCGCGCGCTTCTGTCAGGAGGCGGCGCCGTCGGCCGTCGGCTCGACTTTCTTTCGCAGGAATTTAACCGGGAATCGAATACGTTGTGCTCCAAGTCCAACGCGGCGGCCATCACCGCGATCGGGCTGGAACTGAAGGCGGTCATCGACCAGTTCCGCGAACAGGTCCAGAATCTGGAGTAGGAATGCAGATCGAACGTCCCACCGCCGTGATCCGCCGGCGCGGCCTCATGCTCGTCATCTCCTCGCCGTCCGGCGCGGGCAAGTCGACCATCGCGCGCAATCTCCTGGAGAGCGACCCGGGCTTCCAGCTTTCGGTCAGCGTCACCACCCGTCCGCGCCGCCCGAGCGAGATCGACGGCGTGCACTACCATTTCCGCACCAAGCGCGAATTCGACCTCCTGCGCGACAATGACGCGCTGCTCGAATGGGCCGAGGTGCACGGCAATTTCTACGCGACGCCCCGTGAGCCGGCCGAAGAGGCGATGGCGGCCGGGCGCGACATGCTGTTCGACATCGACTGGCAGGGCGCGCAGCAGCTTCGCGACAAGATGCGCGGCGACATCGTCTCCATCTTCATCCTGCCGCCCTCGATGCGCGAACTCGCCTCGCGCCTGACCCGGCGCGCGGAGGACAATGCGGACGTCATCGACGCGCGGCTGAAGAATGCCCGCGTCGAGATCGAGCACTGGCGCGAATATGACTACGTCGTCGTCAATGACGACCTCGACCGCGCCTTCCATGCCGTCGAAGCGATCGTGAAGGCCGAACGCCTGCGCCGCGACCGTCGTCCCGGCCTGTTCGACTTCGTCGGTGGGCTGCTCGACGAGAAGATCTGAAATTCAGTCGCAGTTGACCTGCCAGGAGACGCCGAAGCGGTCGTTCACCCAGGCAAATCGCTTCGAAAACCCGTAGTCGCCGGCCGGCATCAGTTCCGCGCCGCCGTCCTTCAGCCTGTCCGCCAGCGCGGTCACCTCGTCTTCCGTCCCGCACTGGACGAAGAAGGAAAAGGACGGCGTGAAGTCGAAGGCGTGCCGCACGAAGCTGTCGCTCGCATGGACGGTCTGACCGGCGATGGTGAACTCGGCGCGATGGATCGTACCCTCCGGCCCCGGCGCGCCGGGGCCGTAGCGGTCGAGCCGCGCGACGCTCATGTCGGGGAAGACCTCGCGGTAGAATTCCAGCGCGGCGATGCCGGCGCCGTCCTGGAACATCAGGAAGGGATGAACGGACTTCACGGACATGCGAACCTCCTTTGCCGGGAAAGGCTCAGATCGCCTGCGCGATCCGCACGAATTCGGCCACCGACAGCGTCTCGGCGCGGCGCGTCGCCTCGATCCCGACGCGTGCGAGCAGCGTCTCGCCGCCGAGCGGCTTCAGGCTCTGGCGCAGCATCTTGCGGCGCTGGCCGAACGCGAATTCGGTGACTTTGGAAAGCTTGGCCGCCTCGACGGGCAGGGGCGCGGCGCGCGGCACGAGGTGCACGACGGCCGACGTGACCTTCGGCGGCGGCGTGAAGGCCTGCGGCGGCAGGTCGAAGAGGATGTCGGCATGGGCGCGCCATCCCGCCAGAACGGCAAGCCTGCCATAGGCGTCGTCGTCCGGCGTGGCGACGATGCGCTGCGCGACTTCCTTCTGGAACATCAGCGTCAGCGAATTCCAGTAGGGTGGCCAGGGCTCGACCGAGAGCCAGCGGACGAGGAGTTCGGTGCCGATATTGTAGGGCAGGTTGGCGACGATCCGCACATCTTCGTGGCCTTCGGCCAACGCGGCGAAGTCGGTCGTCAACGCATCGCCCGAGATGACGGTGAGCCGGCCCGGATAGTGCGCCGAAACCTCTTCCAGCGCCGCGAGGCACCGCTCGTCGCGCTCGATCGCGATGACCTGGCGTGCGCCGTTGAGGAGCAGCGCGCGCGTCAGTCCGCCCGGCCCGGGCCCGACCTCGATGATGGTCGCCTTCGTCAGGTCGCCCGCGCCGCGCGCGACCTTCGACGTGATGTTCAGATCGAGCAGGAAGTTCTGGCCGAGCGACTTCTTGGCGCGCAACTCGTGCCGCGCGATCACGTCGCGCAGCGGCGGCAGGCCGTCGATGCTCATGCCCGAAGGCTCATGCGATCGGCCATGCGGATGGCGGCGATGAGGCTGTCGGGCCGCGCGACGCCCTTGGCGGCGATGTCGAAGGCCGTGCCGTGGTCGGGCGAGGTGCGCACGAAGGGCAGGCCGAGCGTGACGTTGACGGTCTCGTCAAAGGCGAGCGCCTTGGCCGGGATCAGCGCCTGGTCGTGATACATGCAGATGGCGGCGTCGTAGCTCTGCCGCGCGCGGGCATGGAACATCGTGTCGGCGGGCAGGGGGCCGAACGCGTCGATGCCTTCCTCGTTCAAATCCTCGATGGCGGGCCCGATCGTGTCGATCTCCTCGCGCCCCATCGCCCCGCCTTCGCCCGCATGCGGGTTGAGGCCAGTGACGGCAAGGCGCGGCCGCGCGATGCCGAAGCGCGAGGCAAGGTCGGCCGCGACGATCCGGCAGGTCGAGACGATGAGCTCGCGCGTCAGGGCCGCGGAAACGTCCGCAAGCGGAATGTGGATGGTCACCGGTACGGCGCGCAAGTCGGGCCCCGCCAGCATCATCACCGGCTGCACGGGGCGGCCGTAGCGCGCGGTGGACAGATGGCCGAGATATTCGGTGTGGCCGGGAAAGCGGAAGCCGGCCTCATAGAGCGGTTTCTTGGAGATCGGCGCGGTGATCATGCCGCGCGCGTCGCCATTGGAGACCAGTTCCACCGCACGCTCGATCGCCTCCATGACGCCGGCGGCGTTTTCGCGCGCGGGCGAGCCGGGGCAGTCGACGAAACCGCTCGCAAGAGGGATGACGGGCAGGGCGGTCGCGAAGGTCGCGGCGTCGCCGATGCCGGCCGCGATCGGCGCGTCGATGCCGACGAGCCGTGCGCGGCTTTCGAGCAGTTCGGGATTGGCGATGACCGCGAAGGGCGCGATCTGCGTCTCGCGGCGCGTCGCCCACGCCTTCAGGATCAGTTCGGGACCAATTCCCGATGGATCGCCGCAGGTGATGACAAGGGGTGCCGGCACGACGACCTTTCAGCGACGCGGCGCGCCGGCCTTTTCCTAGCGTTGGACGATCTGGGCGCGTTCGCGCAGCTCGGCCGTGTATTGCTTGCTGAGAGCGTCGGAATCCTCGCTGTTGCCGAGGTTCTCGGCCTCGAACACGGCCTGTGCGACCGTGTCGTCGGAGACCTCGCGCGCGCTGCAGATGCCGATGAACTCGACGCCGCGCTCGGTCTCGCGCACGCCGGTCGCATTGCCGGCGGAGATCGACTTGATCGGGTCGGCCCATTCGGGTGGAAGCTGCGGCTCGAGCACGCGGCCGAGATCGCGCACGGTCACGTCCATCAGCCCCTTGGCGAATTCGCGCGTCGATTCGCAACCCTGGAAGCGGGCGCGCATGGCCTCGGCCTCGCGCTTGCGCGCCCCAAGACGCGCGCCGCGCTCGGCGGCCGGGACGACGAAGATGACCTGCTGCAGCATGTATTCGGTCGCGACCGGCTTCTCGCCCCCCTGCTGGAGCATGCGCTGCACGGCCTCCTGCTCGCTGACGCGGCCGCCCTCGTCGTGTCGGGCGCGGGCGCCGAGCGCCTGGCTCCAGCCCATCTGCGAGCGGATGAATTCGAGGAAGTGCTGCTTGGTCACGCCGGTCTGGGACATGACCTGGTCCATCTGCGCGGGCGACATGTTGTTCGAGCTCGCGAAGCGCTGATAGGCCTGCGCGACGTCGTCGTCGGAGATGTTGATGTTGAGGCGTCGGATCTCGTTGCGGCGAAGCGCCTGCTCGATCAGTTCCTCGGCCGCCGCCTGCTGGCCGCCGCCGCGGCGCTGCAGTTGCAGGAACGCCGCGCGCCGCTGGATTTCGTAGCTGGTGATCGGCGTGTTGTCGACGATGTAGCGCACTTCGCTCGCCTGCGCGAATGCCGCATCGGGCAGGGCCGCGAAGCCGAGGGCGAGGGCGATGCTGGCCGAGAGCAGCAATGTCTTCATGCGTCTAGCCTCCTGAATCGGGGCGCAAGCTTGTCTTGCGAATGGCAAGCCCCTGAAGTGCATCTTGGGCAAAACGATGTCAACGGCCCTTGGCGAGAACGAGGCCCACGATCAGAACGTGGTCGTGCCGTTGCTGGTCGAGCGGCCGAAATCGCCCAGCGTGCGCAGCGAGATCGTCACGCCGAAGTCGCGCGAGAGAACCTCGTTGTTGATGTTGCCGCGCGTTTCGGATGCCGTGAAGTTGATGCCGAAGCAGTCGTCGTCATAGGCGAAGCCGATGCCGCGCTGGACCATGTTGCTGGTGTTGAGATCGAAGGTCGCGTTGCCGAATACGCGCCAGTATTCGTGCACCTGCGCCGAGCCGCCGACGCGCACTTCGTGGCGGTCGTCGGAAAAGCCGTAATTGGGCTGCGCGTCGATGAAGGAATACTGCGTCGACAGCGAGACGCCCGGGGTCGTGTAGCTGGCTGCGACGTCGGTGCGGCGCACTTCGAGGTCTTCCTCGTCGAGACGGGCGCCGGCGGCGAGCGAAACGCCGAACGGCGTGTTCAGCCCGACCATGCCGACATAGTCCGAAACGTCGTTTTCAAGGCCGGAATAGGCGCCTGCATAGACGAGGTCGGGCGAGGCGTAGGAATTCGTGCCGGCAAGGTGGTAGGACTGGCCGACGATCGCGTTCGCGCCCCAGCCACCGCCGAAATCGCCGGTGTAGCGGATGCCGAGATTGGCGCGCGTGCCGCCCTCGATCCGGTCATAGCCGGAGAACTTGTCGCGCTCGAAGAGGTTCGTCGCGTCGAAGACGAGGCTCTGCGCGTCCTCGTTCGGAATGCCGAGCGTGTCGCCGTAAGGCTCGTCGGGGCGTGCGAAGATCTGGCCCATCGGCTCGAACACATGCGTCGAGCTCGACGTGGAGAACAGGATCGGCCAGCGCGCTTCGAGCCCAGCCGTCGCCATCGACCGGTAATAGGCCGAGCGAATGTCGGTGGAGACACCCTGGAAGCTGGCGACATTCTCGATGCCGGTCGACGAAAGGGCGCTGTCGCCGAAATGGACGCCGATCGCATCCTGGCGCGCATGGAGCGACGGCGTGATCAGGAGGCCGCCGGTGGTGATGAAGGTCCGCTTCCACTCCGCTTCGGCGGTCACGCGTCCCGAGCCGCCGTCGAGGCCGCGGCCGGTGGGCGCCGACGACTGGGTCAGGAAGCCGCGCCCGTCGAACCGGTCGCGCCACAGGGCCTGGCTGTTGACGTCGATAGACAGTTCGCCGCCGGCGATCGGCGTGTCCGGCGTCAGGGCGTAGTCGAAGGAGGGCAGCACGAAGGGCTGCAGGGGGGAGGATGCGCCCAGATTGCGATTGCCGTTAGCATCGAAGTCGAGGATGTTTTCCTGCTTGGTGAAGTGGTAGGCGCGCAGGTCGAAGAAATTGCGGCCGTCGAGCCCGGTCAGGTAGACCTGCGAAAGCTGGTCGTAGGCGTTCGCCTGCTCGATGTCGTAGGTGTAGCCGAAATTCTTGTCGGTCTGGGCCATCACGTCCCAGCCGAAGCTCCAGCGCGGATTGATGGCGAAATCACCGCGCGAGGCGATCAGCCCGCGGCCGGTCTCCTGCGAATCGACCGTGCCGGCGGAGAAACCATCGGGGTCGCGCTGCGAGATGCCGGCGATCTTGAGATTGTACTGGCCGTTGTCGAAGCGCTGGCGCCATTCGGCCTGGGCGAGGAAGCCCTGCTGCGTGTAGCCGCCGGCCGTCACCGTCAGGTCGTAGGTCGGCGAAAGCGCGAAGTAATAGGGCACGTGGACGAATGTGCCGAGATTCTCCGAACTGCCGAAGGAGGGGAACAGGAAACCGCTCTTGCGCTCCACCGTGGGGTCGGCGATCTCGAAGGCGGGAACCCATGCGAGCGGCACGCCGAGGAACTCGAACCGCGCGCGCTCGAAGCGCACCGTCTTGGTCTCGCCGTTCCAGATGATCTTCTGCGCCTTGATGTTCCAGACCGGCGGCTTGTCGGGATTTTCCTCGCACGGCTCGCACGCCGTATAGACGCCGCGCTCGAATTCCGTGACCGCGCCGCCGCGCCGCTCCGCGTTGTCGGCGCCGAAATAGACGCGGTCCGGCGTCTCCACGCGCAGCGTGCGCACGAAGGCGTCGGCGAAATCGTCGGTGACGTCGATCTCGTCGGCCTGGAAGCGCGTGCCGTCCGGATCGATGATCTCGACCCCGCCGCTGGCGATCAGGCGCGAGGTCGCGCGATCATAGGTGACGCGTTGGGCGACCAGGCGGTTGCCGGCATAGTCGATCTGCACCGATCCGACGGCGGTGATGCGGTTGCGGTCGTTGTCGTAGACCAGCGTGTCGGCCTCGAGCAGCATGTCCGCATCGGGATCGGTCTGCGCGGAGAGGTCGATGGACTGCGCGCCGACGGGATGCAGCGGGAAGATGGAGGCCGTTGCGGCGAGCACGCCGACGAGCGCCGTCGCGCCCAGAAGGCGCCGGGCTCGAACCGCTCTGCTCAGGCCGGAAAGCACGCCCCTCACTAACCGTCCTCTCTGTACAACAAGAAAGTCACCCCGAAGAAGCCCGCGACGATCACCGGAAACCAGGCGGCGGCGACGGGCGGCACGAATCCGGCGCTCCCGAACGCCTTCACCAGAACCGTCACGACATAAAGCAGAAAGCCCGCAAGGACGCCACCCAGAATCATGGCCGACGACTGCCCCATTCGGGCAAAACGCATCGACACTGTTGCAGCGATGAGCGTCATCGCCACGAGCAGCGCCGGCGTCGCCAGGATCGAGTGCATGTGCATGGCGAAATTGTTTGCCGGCAGGCCGAAGGAGCGTGCCGCGGCGATCTTGCGCGGCAGCTCGAAGATCGGGATCGTCTCCGGGCTGGCCAGCCGTTCCAGCACGAATTCCGGCGTCAGATTGGTGCGAATCGAAACGGTCTCCACCAGTTCCGGCGGATTGCCGCGCGTCGTGCGCCGGGCGTTCCGGAGCTGCCATTCACCGTCTCGAAGGAAGGCGCGTTCGGCGTCGAAACGCTCGATCGCGTTCGTGTCAGGCCCCACCGTTATGAAGGTCGGATTGACGAGCTGGATCCCTTCGTCGAGGACGCCGGATGCGCCGATATAGGTCTCGATCTCGCCGACGCGCTGCTTGATCCAGGGCGCTTCGCCGCCGGCCGCAGGTGTGCTGTTTCCGCCGCGTATGTCGGCTTCGAGGAACTGTGTGCGCTCATAGCCGAAGGACGCGACGGGGTTGAGAACGAGTACCGCGACGAGGCCGAAAATCAGCGAGCCGAGGCAGATCGGCAACAGGAACTGCCAGGCCGAGATGCCGGCGGCGCGCGCCACGACGAGTTCGTATTTGCGGTTGAGCGAGATCAGCGTGGCGATGCCGGAGACGAGCGCGATGAAGGGCACCGCCTGCTGCATGATGAAGGGCGTCTGCAGCGCCGCGAAGGTGATTCCCCACCAAAGCGAATACTCCGGCAAATCGCCCACCCGCCGCGAGACTTCGGTGAAGTTGACGATGAAGATTAGGCCGAAGATGCCGGTGAAGAACCAGAAGGTGATCACCAGGTAGCGGCGCATGAAATAGCTGCCGAGCGTGCGTCCGATCATCGCTCGCCCTCCGCCTTGGCGCGCCTTCGCAGGATCGGCGCCATCGCGCGCTGCGTCCAGAAATCCTGCATCCGATCGGTCCAGCGGGTCGGTAGCTCGAGCCGCTTGTTGGTCGCGATGACCCAGACGCAGACGAGCATGGAAATCAGCGGAACCGCATACATGGTCGGCACGAAGGCCAGATTGTCGCCGGCCGCATTGCCGGCGATGAACCCCTCCCAGCGAATGAAGAGGGCGATCAGCATCGTGGTGATGAGCGGATGAATGCGCGATTCGCGGAACGAGCGGGAATCGCCCGCCACCGCGAGGCCGATGAGCGCGAAGACGAGCGGATAGGTCCAGTCCGTCAGCCGTCGGTGCAGCTCGGCCGCGAAGGATGCGGGCTTTTGCTGGAACACCGGATCGGCCGGGTCGGGGTTGAGCAGGAAGCCCAGCGTCCGGTCCTTCGGCAGATAGGTGATCGTCGACGTCGCCGGCGCGAATTCGGCGAGGTCGAACGCATAGGATTGGTAGCGGATGATCGAGACGTTGCCGGTGGCGTTGCGGCGGTGGACGACGCCGTCCTGCATGACCAGCACGTGCTCGCCATTGAGCTCGATCGTCGCGCCGGTCTCGGCATAGTAGATGAGTTCGGTCTCTTCCTCGCGCGTGTCGGCAAGAAAGATGCCGGCGAAGCGGCCGTCGGGCAGGCGCTCGCTGATCTGGATGACGAGCCCGTCATCGATCGTCTGGAACGTGCCTTCCGACACGACCGACGTGATCAAATCCGCGCGCGCCTCGGAGACGAGCGCCCTCAGCCGCTCGCGCGCGAAGGGCTCGACGCCGTTCTCGATGGCGAAGGAAGCGATGGACGCGGCGACGGCGATGAGCAGGATCGGCCGGATGATCGTGGTCTTCGAACTGCCCGAGGCGGTGATCACGATCAGTTCCGAATCGGTGTTCATCGTCGCCAGCGTCTGCGCGACCGCGATGCCGAGCGCGAAGGGAATCACGATCGGAATGACAGCCGGCAGCACGAGGGCGGCGATTTCGAAGAAGGTGGCGGCGGACTGGCCGCTGCTGGTCACGACATTGATGCGGGTCAGCACCTGCGTCGTCCACACGATGGCAAGAACCCAGAACAGCGTCACCGCGAAAATCGCGAAGGTGCGCCGCATGATGTAGGTTTCGAGCACTCTCATGCAGGCTGATTGATCCGTTCAATGGGGCAAGTCTACGGCGATCCAGGATGCCGCTGCGTCGCCCCGGGGGCTTCGCACGATCGTGGAACATACAATCCGCCACCTTGGCAAACAAATGCCAAACACGCATGGTTAACGATTGATTGACCATCCCTTTCGGCGCTGGCCCAGCCGTCTGTCCTTGAAATGCGGTGCCCGATTCTCTACCGCAAAAGCAACCATCCTCGCATTCCATTCCCCTGCCATGAAGGATATCCAATGTCCCAGCGCCCCGTCATCAGCTTCGCCAAGCCGTCCGCCACCTCCGAGGGCGTGGTGGTGCTCTTGAGCGGCGAGGAGGCCGGGCTGGCCACGTCGGCGGCGAGCCACGATCCGCAGGGCGTCCTGCCGCGCGCCATCGAGGTCGCCTCCTTCAAGGGCAAGCTGGGCTCCTCGGCGGACCTTCTCGCCCCGCACGGAACGACGCTCGACCGGCTGGTCGTGCTCGGCATCGGCAAGCCGTCGGCGCTCGACGAGCAGGCATGGCTGAAGATCGGCGGCGCGGTGCAGGCCGCCGGCCGCAAGGCGAAGAAGGTGACGGTCGTGGTCGACCTGGCCGGGACGGAGGCGAGCGCGGTCGACGCGGCGCAGCTTGCAATGGGCATCCTCCTGCGCGCCTATACGTTCGACAAGTACAAGACCCGCAAGGACGAGGCGAACGGCGAGAACGAGAAGGAAACCGCCTTCGTCGTCGCCTGCGCCGATCCGCAAGCGGCGAAGAAGAAGTTCGCCGAACTCGAAGGCATCGCCGGCGGCGTGCTTCTGGCGCGCGATCTCGTCAACGAGCCGGCCAACATTCTCGGCCCGGTCGAATTCGCCGCCAAGGCGAAGGAACTCGAATCCCTCGGCGTCGAGGTCGAGATTCTCGACGATGCGGCGATGGAAAAGCTCGGCATGGGCGCGCTTCTGGGCGTCGCGCAGGGCTCCGAACGCCCCGCGCGCCTCGTCGTCATGAAGTGGAACGGCGGCAAGGCCAAGGACAAGCCGATCGCCTTCGTCGGCAAGGGCGTCGTCTTCGATTCGGGCGGCATCTCGATCAAGCCTGCCGCCGGCATGGAAGACATGAAGGGCGACATGGGCGGCGCGGCGGCCGTCACCGGCCTCATGCACGCGCTCGCCGCCCGCAAGGCGAAGGTCAACGTCGTCGGCATGATCGGCCTCGTCGAGAACATGCTCGACGGCAAGGCGCAGCGCCCCGGCGACATCGTCACCTCGATGTCGGGCCAGACGATCGAGGTCCTGAACACCGATGCCGAAGGCCGTCTCGTGCTTGCCGATGCGCTCTGGTACTGCAACGACCGCTTCGAGCCTCGCTTCATGATCAACCTCGCGACGCTGACCGGCGCGATCCTGATCGCGCTCGGCCAGCACCATGCCGGCCTCTTCTCCAACAATGACGAACTCGCCGGCCGTCTCTTCGAGGCCGGCCAGGCGACGGGCGAGAAGGTCTGGCGCATGCCGATGGGCCCGGACTACGACAAGCTGATCGACTCGAAGAACGCCGACATGAAGAACATCGGCGGCCGCCATGCCGGCGCGATCACCGCGGCGCAGTTCCTGCAGCGATTCGTCAAGGACACGCCCTGGGCGCATCTCGATGTCGCCGGCACGGCCATGGGCTCGCCCACCAACGAGATCAGCCAGACCTGGGCGTCGGGCTACGGCGTGCGCCTGCTCGACCGTCTCGTTCGCGACCATTACGAAGGCTGAGGCGCGCTTGACGGAGATCCTGTTCTATCACCTGACCGAATCGACGCTCGAGGAAGCGCTGCCGGCGCTCCTCGAGAAATCGGTCGAGCGGGGATGGAACGCCGTCGTCCAGGCGGGCAGCGAGGAGCGCCGCGACGCGCTCGATGCGGCCCTGTGGACGTTTCGCGACGAATCCTTCCTGGCGCATGCGGTCGATACCGAGCCCCACGCGCCGGAAAATCCCGTCCTGCTCACCGTCACGCCCGGAAACATGAATGGCGCGCAGATCCGCTTCATGGTCGACGGCGCCGACGCCCCCGACCTCGTCGCCTATGAGCGCGCGGTGTTCATTTTCGACGGTCACGACGACGAGCAGCTTCGCAAGGCGCGCGAGGCCTGGAAGCGACTGCGGCAAGAAAGTCACACCGTCACCTATTGGCAGCAATCGGCCGACCGGCGCTGGGAACGCAAGGCGTGATCAAGAGTTCTGGCGTTCATGAATAGAAGTTTACCCGCTCTCTCCTTGATCGCTGCCGCCATCGCCCTTTCGGCATGCGGCAGCGAGGCGCCGATTGCGCAGACGGCCGAAGCTGCCGCTCCCGTTGTCGAGACGCAGCCCGGCGTCGGCCACATCTATGGCCGCTGGGCGCTGGACCCGGCCTTCTGCTCGGCCGACGGCGCCAGCCGCGTCATCACCATCGGTGAGCAGAAGCTGGAATCGCGCAACTACGCCTGCAACATGACCACGCCCGAGGTGAACGGGGAGGGGTGGCTCGTCACGCTCGAATGCACCGGCTCGAACGGCGCCGACGACGTGACCGAGCGCGTGCGCTTCGTGCCCAAGGAAGAAAAGCTCGAGCTGAACTACATCGACCGCACCGAGCGCAACGACGAGCGGCTGGTCCGCTGCCCCTGACCTGACGACCTTGTCCGGCTAGGCCTGTTACGCCGCCGTTCCCTCTTCATATTCGCTCGACAGGGTGAGCCACGTTTCCTCGTGGCGGTCGAGCGCGGCGACGTTGTCGGAGCGCTCCTTGGCAAGCTTCGCCGCCTTGCCCGGATCGCGGTCGTAGAGCGTCGGCACGGCGAGTTCCGCGTCCAGCGCCTCGATGCGTTTGCGCGTGCGCTCGATCAGCCCCTCGGTCGCCTTGATCTGCTTGGCGAGCGGCTCCAGCGCCGCGCGACGCTGCGCGGCCTCCCGGCGCTTGTCGGCCTTCGACGCCTTGTCGGATTCGCGCTTTTCCCGACGGTCGGAGGCGCCGCCCGTGACGACTTGCCGGTAATCCGCCATGTCGCCGTCGAACGGACCGACATGGCCGTCCTTGACCAGCCACAGCCGGTCGGCCGACGCCTCGATCAGGTGCCGGTCGTGGCTGATGACCATCACCGCGCCCGAATAGTCGTTGAGCGCATGGATCAGCGCCTCGCGGCTGTCGATATCGAGATGGTTGGTCGGCTCGTCGAGGATGAGGAGGTTCGGGCCGTCGAAGGCCGCGATGCCCATCAGGAGCCGCGCCTTCTCGCCACCGGAGAGATCCTTGGCCGGCGTCTGCATCTTTTCCGTCACGAGCCCCATCTGCGCGACCCGCGCGCGCACCTTGGCCTCGGGCGCATCCGGCATCAGCCGACGGACATGCTCGATCGCGTTTTCCTCCGGGCGCAGGTCGTCGAGCTGGTGCTGGGCGAAGATCGCGACCTTGAGCCCCGGCGCGATCGTCATCGTGCCCGATTCGAGCTGGAGCCGGCCGGAGAGCAGCTTGGCGAAGGTCGACTTGCCGTTGCCGTTGGCGCCGAGGAGCGCGATGCGGTCGTCGTCGTCGATCCTGAGCGACATGCGCGACAGGACCGGCTTGCCCGGTCTGTAGCCGACCGATCCGCCCGAGATCGCGATGATCGGCGCGGCGACGGTCTTCTCCGGTTCGGGAAAGGTGAAGGGCCGCACGCTTTCGCCCGTGATGCTGTCGATCGGTTTCAGCTTCTCCAGCGCCTTCAGCCGCGACTGCGCCTGCCGCGCCTTCGACGCCTTGTAGCGGAAGCGCTCGACGAAGGCTTCCATGTGCTTGCGGTGCGCTTCCTGCTTGACGATGGATTTCTGCTGCAACTCCGCCTGCTCGGCATATTGCCGCGCGAACTGGTCGTAGCCGCCGCGCCAGAATGTCAGCTTCTTGTTCTCCAGATGCACGATCGAGGAGACGGCCCGGTTGAGGAGGTCGCGATCATGGCTGATGAGCAGAACCGTGTGCGGGTAGCGCGACAGATAGTTCTCCAGCCAGAGCGTGCCTTCGAGGTCGAGATAGTTGGTCGGCTCGTCGAGGAGCAGCAGGTCCGGCTCGGCGAAGAGCACCGAGGCGAGGGCGACGCGCATGCGCCAGCCGCCCGAGAACGAGGATGCCGGCCGCTTCTGCGCCGCCTCGTCGAATCCGAGACCGGCGAGGATGGTCGCCGCGCGCGCCTCGGCCGAATGCGCGTCGATGTCGGCGAGCCGCGTCTGGATTTCGGCGATCCGATGCGGATCGTGCGCAGTCTCGGCCTCGTGCAGGAGTGCGGCGCGTTCCTTGTCGGCCTTCAGCACGATCTCGATCAGCGATTCTTCCGTGCCGGGCGCTTCCTGCGCCACCTGGCCGATGCGCGTGTTCCTCGGCAGGTTGATCGACCCGCTTTCGGTCGGCAACTCGCCGGTGATCGCCTTGAACAGGGTGGTCTTGCCGGTGCCGTTGCGGCCGACGAGGCCGGCCTTGGCGCCTGCGGGGAGGGAGAGCGTCGCGTGGTCGATCAGAAGCCGACCGGCGATGCGCAGCGAGATGTCGTCGAGAACCAGCATGATGCAGCGGTGTTTGGACCGCCATCGCATCGCGCGCAAGGGGGGAAGGCTAGTCTGTGAACTAGATCGTCAAGGCCGCTGACGCCGCGATCACTAACATGTTATACTTGGGCGTCGTCAAGACGACGAACTATTCAAAGAGGGGTACATTGCAATGCCACAGGTTTCGCAGCTCTTCTTCAAGGCGGCAATTCTGTTTCTTTTGGTCGGCATCGGCATGGGACTGCAGATGTCGATCTCCGGCAATCACTCGGTCATCGGCGCCCACGCGCACACCAACCTCCTCGGCTGGGTGACGAGCGCGCTGTTCGGCACCTACTACGCGCTCAACAGGGAAAAGGCGGCGCAGCGCCTCGCCATGATCCAGTTCGGCGTCTACACGCTCGGCGTCGTGATCATGGTCCCGTCGCTCTACCTGCTCCTGCAGGGCAATGCGGCGGCCGCGCCGTTCGTTGCCATTTCGTCGCTGATCGCGTTCCTGGGCGTCGCGATCTTCGCCTTCATCGTTTTCGCGCCGGCGCGCGAGCGCGAGATGCCGCGCGGACCGCTCGCGACGAACTGAAACAAAGGGAGCGCCGGCACGCACCGACGCTCCCTTTCTCGATCGATGGCCGAAACCGGACTGCGCCTTGACCGGCGCAGCCGGATTTAGCGCGTTGCCGTCTGCACCATGGCGCAAAGATCGACCAGGGCGCGGTCGTAGACGCCCGGCGAAGCCATGACGTCGACGCAGCGGCGGCTGAGCCGCGCAAGTTCGGCCGAGTTCATGCCGGCAATGCCGGGCGCGATGCTGCTGGTCTCGGTGTCGTCGACACCCGGTCCGGTGCTGCCGCCGGTGCCGCCGCCGGCCATGCCGCCACCGCCCGAACCGCCACCGCCCGAACCGCCACCACCGGAGCCGCCACCGCCGGAACCACCGCCGCCGATCCCGACGCCGACGCCTGCATTGACGCCGCCAGGCCCGCCGACGCTCGCGCCGACGCCTGCATTGACCCCGGAGCCGCCGCCGACGCTGGCGCCCGCACCGACGCCGACGCCATCCGTGCCGCCTACGCTTGCGCCGACGCCTGCATCGACGCCCGAACCGCCGCCGATGCCGGCGCCTGCGCCGACCCCGACGCCATCCGAGCCGCCAACCGACGCACCGGCGCCGACTCCGACGCCGTCAGAGCCGACGGATGCGCCGACACCGGCATCGACGCCGCCGATGCCCACGCCGACGCCGGCGCCGATCTGGGCCTGCGCAGCGCCGGCCATCGCCAGCGCACTGCCGGCTGCGAGAGCCAGTGTGATCTTCCTGATATTGAAGTTCATCGTCTTCTCCTCTTCCAGTTGTTGCGATCGGAAGGGCACCGACCATGCGGACAAACAGATTACCTAGAGGAAAGTTGCGGATATCACGTGTAATTCATGTGAGAAATCTAGTTCGTTATCGAGATATACCGTATAAATAGATCGAAATATTGAATAACGCTGGATTGTTCAGAAATCACCGCAAATGCCCGCTATGCGGGTAATGACTGCCCGTTATACGGGTATTGATGCAACCATGGCTTGCTTCAGGCGAAACTACGGCCGCTCTCGGAGCGCTGGAAATAGATGAGGTCCAGCGCCGGAGCCTCGCCCGCGAGCCTTGTGAGGGCGGCATGCGCCTGGCCGCGGTGGTGCGTCTGGTGGTTGAAGAAATGCGCGAGCGCCGGCGCAAGGCGCTGCGAGATCGTGCGCATGTCGGTCGCGGTGATGTAGGAGAAGCGGCCGGCGAGGTCGTCGTCCGTCAGGTCCGCGACATAGCGCAGGATGCGCTCGTCTTCGGCCTCGCGGGCGTCCCAGAGCGGGCCGATCTCGCGAGAGAGGATGGCGTCGAGCCGCTTTGCCGCCGCGCCTTCGCCGGTGAAGCGCTTCAGCCAGATGCGATCGGCGACGAGCACATGGTTGAGCGTGCCGCCGAGGGAGGTGAAGGCGAGGCCGAGATCGGCCCACAGCGCATCCTCGTCGACCTTGGCCGCCGCGTCGAAGACCAGCCGGTTGGCCCACGCATTGTAGGCGGCGAACATGGAGAAATGCTGTTTCATCGGGTTGGCAATCGTTCTCGTCGCAGGCATAGGTTCGGCACGCTTATACGCCGGAGAGGACCGACAGCAATGACCGTTCTGCTATATGATCTCGTCGGGTCGGACCCGGCACGCCCCTTCAGCCCGCATTGCTGGAAGATCGCCTTCGCGCTGGCGCATAAGGGTCTTGCCTTCGAACGCGTGCCGACGCCCTTCACCGCCGTCGCCGCTGTCGAGGGCGGAAAGCACAAGACGGTCCCGGTCATTCGCGAGGGCGACCGGACGGTCGGCGATTCCTTCGAGATCGCGCTCGACCTCGAACGCCGCTATCCCGACCGGCCGACGCTCTTCGGCGGACCGGGCGGCGAGGCGGCCGCGCGCTTCATCGAGCGCTGGGCGTTTCTAGGCCTCCATCCTTATCTGGCCCAGGCCGCGATCATGGACATTCACGACAAGCTCGAGCCGGCCGACCAGGCCCATTTCCGCGCGAGCCGCGAGGCGCGCTTCGGCAAGAAGCTCGAAGAAATTCCGCTCACCCGCGACGAGCGCCGTCCCGCCTTCCGTGCCAGCCTCGAGCCGCTGCGCTCCACGCTTGCCGTGCAGCCCTTCCTCGGCGGCGAAGGCCCGCTCTTCACCGACTACATCGTCGCCGGCGCATTCCAGTGGGTGCGGGTCGTCTCCGACTACGAGTTCCTAGCGACGGACGATCCGATCCGCGGCTGGCTCGACCGCTGCCTCGATCTCCATGGCGGTCTGGGGCGGCAGGTTCCGGCCGCCGCTTAAGCTCTTCACATGAAGGGGCGAGGTCGCTATAGACGCGCATCCAATCACTCCCCCAAAGAATTGAGGAAGGCCCCACATGGCGATCGAACGCACCTTTTCCATGATCAAACCGGACGCGACCAAGCGCAATCTGACCGGCGCCATCACCAAGATGCTCGAGGATGCCGGCCTGCGCGTCGTCGCATCGCGCCGCGTCTGGATGAGCCGCCGCGAGGCCGAAGGCTTCTACGCCGTCCACAAGGATCGCCCCTTCTTCGGCGAACTGGTCGAGGGCATGACCTCCGGCCCGACCGTCGTACAGGTTCTGGAAGGCGAGGGCGCCATCCTGAAGAACCGCGAGATCATGGGTGCGACCAACCCGGCCAATGCCGACGAGGGCACCATCCGCAAGGTCCACGCCCTGTCGATCGGCGAAAACTCGGTTCACGGTTCGGACGCGCCGGAAACGGCCGCGCAGGAGATCACCTACTGGTTCTCCGACACCGAGATCGTCGGATGATTCAGTTTCGGCGCAATCGCGCCGAAGCATTTGAATCGATGAAGGAAGCCGCGGCCCGCGCCGCGGCTTTTTTCATGCGCTGAGCCGGGCCGTATTGCCGGGTGCGTGTTCGCGCATCTGCGCGCCGACGGCCTGCAGGCCGTTCGAATCGGGACTTCCGACGCCGTTCCCGCCGGCCGCCTTGACGCCGTACATCGCCTGGTCGGCCTGTTTCAGGAGTGCGTCGACGGAGGTTTCGCTGCCGTCGAAGACGACGATGCCGATGCTTGCCGATGCCGAGTGGCAGATCGCGCCGATCTGGAAGGGCCGCGCCATTTCGGCGGCCATGCGCTGGGCGAGGGCAAGCGCCTCGGCCGCCGCCTTCGGGCGGTTGTCCGCATGGGCGGGCAGCAGCGCGACGAACTCGTCGCCGCCGATCCGCGCCACGGTGCCCGTGTCGCCGACGACGGTCGTCAGCCGCTCGGCGACCTGCTTCAGGTAGCGGTCGCCGACTTCGTGGCCGTGGCGGTCGTTCAGTCCCTTGAAATTGTCGAGATCGACATAGATCAGCGCGCCGCAGGTCTCGTCGCGGCGGCAGGCATAGAGCGCCTTGCGCGTGTCGTAGATCAGCGCGCGGCGGTTGGAGAGGTCGGTCAACGGGTCGCGATAGGCGAGGCGGCGGATTTCCATCTCCTGCGCCTTGCGCAGCGAAATGTCGGTGACGTAGCCGTGCCACATGATGCCGTCGGCCACGGCTTCCGGCGTCGCCAGGACGCGCAGCCACTTCACCGTCTCACCATGCCTGATGCGGAACTCGTGCTCCCAAGGCCGGCCGCCCTTGCGCGCACGGTGGAAGCTTTCCATGAAGCGCGGCCGATCCTTGTCCACCACGATCTCGAAGAACCGATGGGGCGAAGGATAGCCGCGCTCGAACGAAAGGCCCGTCAGGGCCACGAACCCGTCCGAGATATAGGCCACGTCGAAGGCGCCGTCGTGCTTGCGCTCGAACTGGAAGAGCCCGCCGGGCAGGTGGCTGGTCAGCTTGGTGAAGCGCTCTTCGAGCTGCAGCCGCTGCATCGTCTCGGTCACGTCGCGCACCGTGCCTTCATAGCACAGCGGCGCGCCGCTCCGGCTGCGGATCAGCCGGGCGGATTCGGAAATCCAGATGCGCTCGCCCGTCCTGTGGCGATAGGCTTGCGATACGAAATCGGTGACGGTGCCGTCGCGAAAGAGCAGTTCGCGGAACTGCGCGCCGCGGGTCGGGTCGACATAGCATTCGACCGACGGGCGGGGCGAGGCGTGCATCACGGCTTTCGAGGTCGCGTAGCCCTGGAGCCGCGCCATCGCGGTGTTGGCGCGGATGTGCCGACCATCGGGCAAGGCGCGGTAGACGCCCTCGGCGAGGTTCTCGAACAGGAAGCGGCTGCGCGACAATTCTTCCGAAATGGCTACGTGGCGACGCTGGAAATAGGCGGTGACCCCGACAGCCGTTCCGACGACCGAAAGCATCGCCCAATCCAGCCAGCCATGTATCCCCGCCAGAGTCTCAAGCATTTCCACCCGCCCGCCAGTTGAGCAGGCAAGATTAGCGGCTGCGCGCTACCAAAAGCCTAATACAGGATGGGCGCGCCCGTCAGGGTTAGGGAAGCGTTACCAGCGTGCCGCTGCGTCGTCGTCGGCGTCCTTCGCCTCGACCCATGCGCCGGACGAGCCGTCTGCCAGATGCTCCTTCTTCCAGAAGGGCGCATTGGTCTTGAGAAAGTCCATCAGGAAGGACGCGGCGTCGAATGCGGCCTGCCGGTGCGCGGACGCGGCGACGACGAGCACGATGTCCTCGCCGGGCGTCAGCCTGCCGTGCCGATGGATCACGGTCAGGCTGGAGACCGGCCAGCGCCCGGCGGCCTTGTCGGCGATGCGCCTGATCTCGGCCTCCGCCATGCCCGGATAGTGCTCGAGCTCCAGCGCGGCGAGGCGGCCGCTTTCGTCGCGGCAGACGCCGCTGAAGGTGATGACCGCGCCGACATGCCCGCCCGCCGCCTTCGCGGCCTCGATTTCGGCAGCCGTATCATAGGCCTCGGCCTGGACCTTGACGCGAATGACGCAGGCGTCCGCCACGTTCATCCCCCCGTCATCGGCGGGAAGAGCGCGATCTCGCGCGCGCCGGTGATCGCCTCGCGATGGTCCACATGCTCCTGGTTCACCGCCACGCGGATCACCTTCGGGTCCTGCAGCGCTTCGGCATAGCCGTCGCCGCGCCCGCGTAGCCAGGTGAGGAGATCGCCGGCCGTCTTCACCTCGGCCGGCAGGTCGACCTCTTCTTCCGCGACGCCGATGCGCTCGCGCACCCAGGCGAAATAGATCAGCTTCATGCTCAGTCCTCGATGACGTGCTTCAGCCCGGCGCGGAAATAGTCGTAGCCGGTGTAGAGCGTCAGGACGGCGGCGATCCAGAGCAGCGTCAGGCCCATCTCGGTGGTGTAGGGCAGGACCTTGTCGCCGGCGGGGCCGGCGAGCAGGAATCCGATCGCGACGAGCTGGATCGTCGTCTTCCACTTGGCAAGCTGCGTCACAGGCACCGAGACCTTGAGCGCGGCGAGATATTCGCGCAGGCCCGACACCAGGATCTCGCGGCACAGGATGATGATCGCGGCCCAGAGCGACCATTCCCCGATCGTGCCCTCGGCAGCCAGCAGCAGCAGCGCGGCGGCGACGAGCAGCTTGTCGGCGATCGGGTCCAGCATCCGGCCGATATTCGACGTCTGGTCCCAGATGCGCGCCAGATAGCCGTCGAGGAAATCGGTGAGGCTCGCCACGGCGAACAGGGTGAAGGCCGTCCAGCGCCAGAAATCCGTCGCCTGCGGCCGGTGGTCGGGCACGAAGCACAGGACGACGAGCGGCACCGCCGCGATGCGCGCATAGGTCAGGATGTTCGGAATGTTGAATGCGCGATTGGACATGAAAGCCTGTTGTTTCTGCATCGAACTGCACCGTTCAGCGTCAGGTTCGCGGGTGGTGTGGGGCAAGTCAAGCTGCCGGTTCGTATCGCGTGGACCGCGCGCCGTCACCCCTTCTCGTGGAAATGGTCGTAGATCGTCTTGGCTACCGCTGCCGAGATGCCCGAGACCGACATAAGGTCGTCGACGCCCGCGCGGCTGACGGCCTTCGCCGTGCCGAAATGGTGCAGGAGCGCGCGCTTGCGGCCGGGGCCGATCCCGGCGATCTCGTCGAGCGGATTGCGCACCATCTCCTTCTTGCGCCGCGCCCGGTGCGAGCCGATCGCAAAGCGGTGCGCCTCGTCGCGCAGGCGCTGGACGAAATAGAGCACCGGATCGCGCATCGGCAGCGAGAAGGAGTCGCGGCCGGGAATGAAGAACCGTTCGCGCCCCGCATCACGGTCGACGCCCTTGGCGACGCCGATCGTCGTCACCGCATCTTCGATGCCGAGATCGGCCAGGATCTTGCGCACCGCCGAAAGCTGGCCCTGTCCACCATCGATCAGGAGGAGGTCCGGCCAGACCGGAAATTCGTCGCTGTCGGCCGGCGCGGTGCGATCCGGCACGCCGTTCTCCTTGATCAGCCGCGAGAACCGGCGCTCCATCACCTCGCGCATCATGCCGAAATCGTCGCCCGGCGTGATGTCGGTCGAGCGGATGTTGAACTTGCGGTACTGGTTCTTCACGAAGCCTTCCGGCCCCGCCACGATCATCGCGCCGACGGCGTTGGTGCCCATGATGTGCGAATTGTCGAACACCTCGATCCGTCGTGGCGGCGCGGGCAGGGCGAAGGCTTCCGCCAGCCCCTGCAACAGCCGCGCCTGCGACGAGGTCTCAGCGAGCCGCCGCCCGAGACCCTGCCGCGCATTCTGCAGCGCGTGGTCGGTCAGGTCCTTCTTCTCGCCGCGCTGCGGCACCATCACCGTGATCTTGCGTCCCGCCTTCGTCGCCAGCGCCTCGGCCAGCAATTGCTGCTCCTCGACGGCCTGCGACAGCAGGATCGTGCGCGGAATCGGCTTGTCATCATAGAACTGCGCCAGGAACGCGCCGAGCACCTCCGGCGCCTCGATCGACGGATCGGCCTTCGGGAAATAGGCCCGGTTGCCCCAGTTCTGGCCGGTGCGGAAGAAGAACACCTCGATGCAGTTCTGCCCGCCCTCCTGGTGGATGGCGAAGACGTCGGCCTCTTCGGTCGATTGCGTGTTGATGCCCTGATGGCTCTGGACGTGCGAAAGCGCCGACAGGCGGTCGCGATAGATCGCCGCCCGCTCGAAATCGAGCTCTTCCGAGGCGTCCTGCATCGCCTTCGAAATCTCCGCGACGATCTTCGACGACTTGCCCGACAAAAAGGCCTTAGCCTCGTCGACGAGTTCGTCATAGTCGGCCTTGGACACTTCGTTCGTGCACGGCCCCGAGCAGCGCTTGATCTGGTAGAGAAGGCACGGCCGCGTGCGGCTCTCGAACACCGAATCCGTGCAGGTGCGCAATAGGAACGCGCGCTGCAGTGAGTTGATCGTCCGCCCGACCGCGCCCGCCGAGGCGAACGGGCCGAAATAATCGCCCTTTTTCGAGCGCGCCCCGCGATGCTTGAAGATGCCGGGCGAGGGGTGGTCGCGGGTCAGGAGAATGTAGGGAAACGACTTGTCGTCCCGCATCAGGACGTTGAATCGCGGCCGCAAGCGTTTGATCAGATTGGCTTCCAGCAGAAGCGCCTCGATCTCCGTGCGGGTGACGACGAATTCCATATGCGCCGTCTCGCGCACCATCCGGCCGATCCGGTTGGTGTGGCCGCGCCCCTGCGCATAGTTCGTCACGCGCTTCTTCAGGCTGCGCGCCTTGCCGACATAGAGGACGTCGCCGGCCGCATTGATCATGCGGTAGACGCCGGGCGAATTGGGCAGGCGCTTGACCAGCGTCTGGATGACGTCGACGCCGGTCTTGCCCTCCGCATCGCCGCGGTCGCTCTCCCATTCGATGCCGAGATCGACGGTCGCGGCCTGCGGCTCGGCTTCGGTCTCCTCGCCTTCGTCCTCGTCGTCGCCGTTCGGCATGTAGCCCGCGACGTCGCCGCCCGCGCGCTCGGCCCGTTTCAGCGCGGTCGTGCCTTTTTCGGGAACGGGCGGCTTCATTCGGCGACCCCTGTGACGTCCGGCGTCTCCCAGGCGAGATGCTGGCCGCCATCCAGCGCGATCATCTGCCCGGTCACCGACCGCGCCTCCCAGAGCCAGCGGATCGTACGGCCGAACTCGTCGAGTGCAGGCCCGCGCTTCAGGAGCAGCGCGTCGACCTGACGCTGAAAATCGTCGTCCTCCTGGCGCTCGTTGGCGAGCGTCGGGCCGGGGCCGATCGCATTGACGCGCACTTTAGGCGCGAGCGCCTGGGCCAGCGTGCGCGTCGCCGTCCATAGCGCCGATTTCGACAGCGTGTAGGAAAAGAACCGCGGCGTCAGCCGCCAGACCCGCTGGTCGATCAGATTGACCACGAGCCCGTCGCGTCCAGCGGGCAGGCGTTCTGCCATGGTCCTTGCGAGCATCGTCGGCGCCTCGAGATGGATCGCGAAATGCCGGTCCCAGGCCTCCCATTCGAAATCGGCCGCGGCGTCGTCCTCGAAGATGGACGCATTGTTGACGAGCAGCGTCACCGGCCCGAGCTTCGATTCCGCGTCCGCCACGAGCGCGGCGACGGCAGCCCGGCCGGTCAGGTCGGCCTCGACCACGGCGCATGCCGCGCCCTTGCCGGCGAGGTCTGCCGCCAGCCGGTCGGCGGCCGCGCGCGAGCCGTTGCAATGGATCGCGACCGCGAAGCCATGCGCGGCCAGATCCTCGACGATGGCTTTGCCGATGCGCTGCGCGCCGCCCGTGACGAGGGCGACTTTGAGATTGGTCTGCATCATCCGATCATGAGAGCCGGGAAAGGAGCCCCAGATATAGGCGGCAAAGGCGCGGAGCAGAAGACCGCCGGCGGCTTTTCCCGCGTCCATCCTGCCATCGCCGCAAATCCGGCGCCAAGATGCAGGCGGATGATCCTCCGGTTGCAGCCCGCTTGCGCGCGCCGGGATTATCGTATAGTAAACAGAGAGTTACCAAGAGCTGCCGCGCATCACTGTGGCATGAATGCAACGTCACATTGCAGCCATATTGCAGCCAGGGAATGACCCCTTTTCAGTTTGGGTTCAGCCGCAATTCGACACGAAATTCGCCTCGGTCGACGCAGGGAACCATTTGCCTCCCGTAAGGGTTTCAGCGTCTGTCTCGAAGTCGGGAACCGCGTATTGGTTCTCCCGTGGCTAAGGAGTTTTAAAAATGAATAATCGTTTCTACCGTCCCGCTGCTCTCGCACTCGGCGTTGCCGTGCTTGCCTCGGCCCCCGCGCTTGCCGCTGACGTTGTCTACCAGGAGCCGCCGGCACCGGCCGCTCCGATGGAGATCGCTCCGGTCAACACCTGGTCCGGCCCCTACGCCGGCGTGAGCCTCGGTTACGGCTTCAACGGTGAGACCGAGAACGAGTTCAACGGCGACACGGCCGACACCGAAGGCTGGATGGGCGGCGCGTTTGGCGGTTTCAACGTCCAGAACGGCTCGTTCGTCTACGGTGCTGAAGCCGACATCAACTACTCCGATGTCGACGGCGATGCCGCTGGCTTCAACTCGCGCACCACGGTCGACGGCTCGCTCCGCGGCCGCGCCGGTGTCACCGTCACCGAAGACATCCTGCTCTACGGTACGGCTGGTCTCGCCGCCGAGCGTCAGCGCATCACCGACGTTGCCGGCAACCGCGACACCAACGTCGCGCTCGGCTACACCGTCGGCGCCGGCGTCGATGCCAAGCTGACCGACCAGGTCTTCGGCCGCCTCGAGTACCGCTACACGGACTACGGTTCGGAAGAGTACACGCTGCCGGGCCTCGGCACGACGGACATCGACTCCAACAACCACCGCGTTTCGGTTGGTCTTGGTGTGAAGTTCTAATTCAGTCTCGTACTGGATGCGGAAAGGCCGGCGATTTCGCCGGCCTTTTTGTTTGTGCGCTATTTCGGCAGTTGGGCCGCGATTTCCGGAAAGCGTTCGTCGAAACGCTTGGCCCAGCGCGTCAGCTTGGCTCGCCCGCGCTCCCACTGGCCGTCGAAGCGCAGCGCCAGATAGCCGAGCGTCGCGCGCAGCGCGATGTGCCCGCCGGTGATCTTCTTGGTCAGCTTCGGCGGGTTTTCGTTGAGTTCGTCGAGCGCGCGCGTCGCCTTCGACCATTGCCGTTCGAGCCAGGGCAGGTGGATCTTCTCCTCCGGCCGAAACCGGCGCTCATAGACATGGGCGAGAAGGCAGTCGCAGATGCCGTCAGCGATGGCTTCCAGCTTTTCGGCCTCCAGCCGCTTGGCGGCGTTTCGCGGATAAAGCGTATTGCCGGTCTCGCGGCCGATGAACTGCATGATGACGCGGCTGTCGTGAATGCCCTGGCCGTCATCGGTGACGAGGCAGGGGATCTTGCCGAGCGGGTTCGCCTTCAGGAGCAATTCGGGGTCGGCATTGGTGTCGACGATCTCCGCGTCGAGCGCGTAGCCGGTGTGGGTGGCGGCCATGCGCACCTTGGCGCTGTAGGGCGAAGCGGGCGAATAGAGCAGTCTCGGCATTCACGGAACCTCCATGCGATATGTTGCCGACAAGCTATGCGAGCAGCGCCGCACGGGCAATCACATCTCGTTCAGGGCGCGGGCAGGCGCAGGTCGCGCTGGCGGCAGGAGCGTTCGGCCACCTGCGGGCAGGAGCGGAAGTCGAGCTCGGAGGTCATGCAGATGCGCACTTCGCGCAGGAGGCCGCTGTCGCAGGTGACCGCGAGCCCGTCGGCGGACATGCCGTTGTTTTCGTCGAGGAACGCCGCCCGCACGCCTTCCGCCGACACGCGGCGCTGTTCCAGCCATGGCAGGCTGATCTTGTCGAAGGCGGCGCGGGTCGTGTCGAAATAGGCGTCGACGGAGAGCCCGCTGCATGTGCCGTGCTTGCGCCACTGGTGCCGGATCAATCCGTCGGAGGGAATGACGTCGTCGATCGCGTCGATCTCTGCGCGGGACGGATTGCGCGCATCGTCGTCGCAATATTCCGGCCAGCCATCCTCGAATTGCGGCCACAGCCCGTGCACGACGAAGCCGAGATCGCGGTCGGCATCGCATTGCTGCGGGTCGGCATCGCCGCCCTCGGCCGCGCAGTAGCTCGGCGACCAGGACAGCGACAGCACGTAGAAGTCGAAGGGTGCCGCTGGCACGTCGCTTTCGTCGCCACAGCCCGCCAGGGCAACGCAGGCGGCCAGCAAACCGATCAAACGAACAGGCAAATGATCAGCGGAGAACGCGGCAATTGCCGCCGTAAACCTTCCAGCGGTCGAAGCCGAGCACGCAGAACTCGACGTTGCTGCCGATCGAGGCGAAGCCCATCGGATGCTCGATCAGATACCAGACGTCGCGCGTGTGGCCGTTGGTCAGATGCACGTCGGCGATGCAGTAGCGGCGCTCGATCGGCCAGTCGGGACGCGACGGCAGGTAGCGGTTCTCGCGGATCTGCCGGAATTCGACGATGTCGACCATCGGCAGGTTCGGCACGTTGCGCACCTGATAGGCGAATTTCTTGGTGATCGCGCCGAGCACCTTGTCGTTTCCGCACACGCCCGGATCGGTCGCGTAGACGCCCCGGACCATGTCGGCCGCCGCCGCCTGATGCGTCATGCCGCCGGCGAGAATGGAAAGTGCCGTGAAGAAAGCAGCGCCGGCCCGGCGAAGCGAAATGGCCATGGAAAGTCTCCCGAAGGCGGTCAATGAGTCGGCAATGTCCGTCACCGCCGCATTTCGGTCAAGATGCCGGCCGCTCGCCGGCGAGCCATTCCGTTCGCCATGTTGCGTCTTTGCCATCGCCGAGCAGCCGCGCGAGGACCGGGAGCACGATCTTCATCTCCGCATCGAGCGGGTAGGGCGGGTTGACGACGACCAGCCCGGTTCCGTCGAGCCGCTCCGGCACGCTCGGTGCGCGGATGTCGAGCGACAGGTCGAGGATCTTGGCGATGTCGGCATCGCGAAGCGCGTCGCGGAATGCGGCGATCGCCCGTCGGTTCTTCACCGGATACCACAACAGATACGTCCCGCCCGGCCAGCGCCTGTGCGCCTTGACGAGCCCCTCGACCAACCGCTCGAACTCGCCTTCACGCTCGAAGGGCGGGTCGACGATGACGAGGCCACGCTTTTCCTTCGGCGGCAGATGCGCACCGAGCGCCAGCCAGCCGTCGAGTTCGATCACGCGAGTCTGGAAGTCGCCGGCGAAACGGTCTTTCAGCGTTTCGGCATCGCCCGGATGGAGTTCGATCGCCGTCAGCCGATCCTGGCTGCGCAGGAGATGGCGCGCGATCGCCGGCGATCCGGGATAGGCGGTGAGACCACTCGCCGGGTTCGCCGCGCGGACGGCGTCGAGATAGGGCGCGATCAGCGCCGCCGCCTCGTCGGGCAGGTCGGCGCCGAGCAACCGTCCGATGCCGTCCTTCCACTCGCCGGTCTTTTGCGCCTCGTCCGACGACAGGTCGTAGACGCCGATCCCGGCATGGGTGTCGATCACCCGGAACGCGCCGGGCTTGCGCTTCAGATAATCGATCGCGCGGGCAAGGACGATGTGCTTGACCACGTCGGCGAAATTGCCGGCATGGTAGATGTGGCGGTAGTTCAAGCTTTGGTCCGATCGATCGCGTTGGCGCGCATGGTGGATCAATCCTTTTGTTGGGTCCACGGCCTACACGCTGGAAACGATTTCGGCTAGGTTCCGCGCATGAACCAGCACGCCCCGATCCGCATCGGCCATTCGGCCTGTCCGCATGACTGCCCGTCCACCTGCGCGCTCGACGTCGAAGTCGTCGACGGCAAGGTTGGCCGCCTTCACGGCGCGAAGGACAACAGCTACACGGCCGGCGTCATCTGCGCCAAGGTCGCCCGCTACGCCGAGCGCATCCACCATCCCGAACGCCTGTTGAAGCCGCTCGTGCGCGCCGGCGCAAAGGGCGAGGGCAGGTGGAAGGAGGCGAGCTGGGACGCCGCGCTCGACCTGATCGCCGAGAAGTTCGACGCGGCGGAAGCGAAGCACGGCTCGGAATCCGTCTGGCCTTACTACTACGCCGGCACGATGGGCCTCGTTCAGCGCGACGGCATCCATCGCCTGCGCCATGCCAAGAAATATTCCGGCTTCTTCGACACGATCTGCACCAATCTCGCCTGGACGGGCTGGGTCATGGGCGCAGGAAGCCTGACCGGCGTCGATCCGCGCGAAATGGCGAAGTCGGACTGCGTGGTGATCTGGGGCACGAATGCCGTCGTCACGCAGGTCAACGTGATGACCCACGCCGTCAGGGCCCGCAAGGAGCGCGGCGCGAAGATCGTCGTCATCGACGTCTACGACAATGCGACGATGAAGCAGGCCGACCTGGCGCTGATCCTCAAACCCGGCACCGACGGCGCGCTCGCCTGCGCCGTCATGCACGTCCTCTTCCGCGACGGCTACGCCGACCGCGCCTATCTCGAAAAGTACACCGACGATCCGAAGGGGCTCGAGGCGCACCTAGTTACGAAGACCCCCGAATGGGCGGCATCGATCACCGGCCTCTCGGTCGCCGAGATCGAGACCTTCGCACGGCTCGTCGGCGAGACGAAGCGCACCTTCTTCCGCCTCGGCTACGGCTTCACCCGCAGCCGCAACGGCGCCGCCAACATGCACGCCGCGCTCTCCATCCCCGCGGTCACCGGCGCCTGGCAATATGAGGGCGGCGGCGCCTTTCATTCCAATTCGGACATCTTCAAGCTCGACAAGACCGAGCTCGAAGGCCGCCGCTTCCTCGACCCGAAGATTCGTCATCTCGACCAGTCCCGCATCGGCCCGATCCTGACCAACGATCCGTCCGCGCTCAATGGCGGCCCGCCGGTCACAGCGATGCTGATCCAGAACACCAACCCCGCCAATGTCGCGCCCGAGCAAAGGCTTGTGAAGCAAGGCTTCCTGCGCGACGACCTCTTCACCGCCGTCCACGAGCATTTCATGACCGACACGGCCATGCTCGCCGACGTCGTCATCCCCGCCACCATGTTCCTCGAACACGACGACATCTATCGCGGCGGCGGCCAGAGCCACATCGTGCTCGGCCCCAAGGTCGTCGACGCGCCGGAAGGGCCGAAGACCAACCATTTCGTCATCGAGGAACTGGCAAGACGCCTCGGCGTCGCCGACCTGCCGGGCTTCGGCCTCACCGAGCGCCAGCACATCGACAAGATGCTCGAAAAACGTGGCCTCGGCACCTTCGAAACCTTCGCCGAAGAACGCTGGTCGGACATGCAGCCCGACTTCGATTCGGCGCATTTTTTGAACGGATTCGGCCATTCTGGCGGAAAGTTTCGTTTCAAACCGGACTGGATCGCGACGGTTTCGCCGAATAAACCGCCGAAATCGATCGGTTTGCAGGGAAAATGGGCCGATTTGCCGGTGTTTCCGGACCATGTCGAGCTGATCGAGACCGCCGATCCGGCCCATCCGTTCCGCATGGCGACCTCGCCGGCGCGGTCCTTCCTGAACTCCTCCTTCACCGAAATGCCGACCTCCCGAAAGAAGGAAGGCCGGCCTGAACTGATGCTCCATCCCGATGACGCCGCCGCCCTCGGCATCGCCGATGGCGGCCGAATCGAGATTGGCAACGAACGCGGCGAAATCGTTCTGAACGCAAAGCTTTTCGACGGCGTGAAACGCGGCGTGGTGATCGCGGAAGGCATCTGGCCGAACGGCTCGCACGAGCGCGGCGAAGGCATCAACGTCCTCACCGGTTCCGACGCCGCCGCCCCCTACGGCGGCGCCGCCTTCCACGACACCAAGGTCTGGCTCCGCCCGGCGACCTAGCTAAGGCGTGAAGCGCGCCAGCGATTCGAGGTCGGCTTCGCCGTCGTGGCCGGTGGATGGCGAGAGGATCCGTTCGCGTCCGCTCGAGGCGCCGAGATGGTCGAAGGCGACGCGGTTGCCGACGAGTTGGGCGCGGCCGGTGGCGACGAGGTCGAGGGCCATCGGATAGAGCTGGTGCTCGGCGGCGAGCACGCGGCGCGTAAGGCTGTCCTCGTTGTCGTCGGGCGAGACGGGCACGGCCGCCTGCGCGATGATCGGCCCGCCATCCATTTCGGCGGTGACAAAGTGGACGGTGCAGCCATGGATGCGAAGGCCGCCGTCGAGCGCGCGCCTGTGCGTGTCGAGCCCCTTGAAGAGGGGCAGGAGGGAGGGGTGGATATTGACCATCCGGCCCTTCCAGGTCTCGACGAAATCGGCCGACAGGAGCCGCATATAGCCGGCGAGCGCGACGAATTCGACGTTCCAGCGCTTGAGCTGGGCGTCGATCGCCGCTTCGTGCGCCGCCTTGTCGGCGAACTCCTTGCGCGGGATCGCGCGCGCCTCGATGTCGAGGGCGGCGGCGTGGTTGAGGCCGGTCGCCTCCGGCTTGTCGGAGATGACGCCGACGATCTCGTAGGTCGAACGCGGGCCGGCTGCGGCTTCCGCCAGCGTCTTCATGTTCGAGCCGCGCCCGGAGATGAGGACGGCGACGCGCTTCTTCGTGATGCTCATAGGTCGAGATGTCCGCGATAGACGACGCCGGTCTCGCGCCGGGGCACGATGCGGCCGATGGTCATGACGTGTTCGCCTTCTTTCTGGAGGACGGCGGCGACCTGCGCTGCCTGTCCGGAGGCAACGACGAGGATCATGCCGACGCCGCAATTGAAGGTGCGCTTCATTTCGATGGGCGCGACGCCGCCGGTCTTGGCGAGCCACGAGAAGACCGGCGGAACGTCGATCGCGTCGAGGTCGAGCTCGGCGGCGAAATCCTTGGGCAGGACGCGCGGGATGTTTTCGGGAAAGCCGCCGCCGGTGATGTGGGCGAGCGCCTTGATGCCGTGGGTGGAGCGGATCGCGGCGAGGATCGGCTTGACGTAGATGCGGGTCGGCTCGAGCAGTGCCTCACCGAGCGTACGGCTCTTGTCGAACGGCGCCTTCGCATCCCAGTCGAGGCCGGAGCGCTCGACGATCTTGCGCACCAGCGAATAACCGTTGGAATGGACGCCCGAGGAGGCAAGGCCGAGAATGACGTCGCCTTCGACGATGTCGTCGGTCGGCAGCAACTGGCCGCGCTCGGCAGCGCCGACGGCAAAGCCGGCGAGGTCATAGTCGCCGTCGCGGTACATGCCGGGCATTTCGGCCGTCTCGCCGCCGATCAGTGCGCAACCTGCCTGCCGGCAGCCTTCTGCGATGCCCGAGACGATGGCTGCGCCCTGGTCGGGATCGAGCTTGCCGGTCGCGAAATAGTCGAGGAAGAACAGCGGTTCGGCGCCCTGCACGACGAGGTCGTTGACGCACATGGCGACGAGGTCGATGCCGACCGTGTCGTGGATGCCGGCGTCGATGGCGACCTTGAGCTTGGTGCCGACGCCGTCATTGGCGGCGACGAGGACGGGATCGGAGAAGCCGGCGGCCTTCAGGTCGAAGAGGCCGCCGAAGCCGCCGATCTCGCCATCCGCGCCCGGCCGCCGCGTCGAGCGCACCATCGGCTTGATCTTCTCGACCAGCGCATTGCCGGCATCGATGTCGACGCCTGCCTGCGCATAGGTGAGCCCGTTCTTCTGGTCGCTCATCTGCGAAGCTCCGCTCCGGACCGGCCGCGCGAACTCTGTTCGTCGAAGGCCGACCAAATTTCGTATGTCCGTGCCCGCTCTTGGCACGAAGCACGCCCCTCCCGCAAGGCGAAGGCGCGCCGCCCGGCCACTTGACCACCGCAACCACGCACGCCTATGTCGTGAGCCTGCCCGAACAGCGGATGACGAAGCGCATGACGACGGAAACGCCCACGCCTGCCACGACGCCCGCAACGGCGCAGCCGCGCATGTCGCTGCGCCGGCAGGCCATGTTCTGGCTGGTGGCGGCGATTGTCTTCATCGTCTTCCTCTACGTCTTCGCCTCGGTCCTGCTGCCCTTCTTCGCGGGCATGATCCTCGCCTATTTCCTCGACCCGGTCGCCGACTGGCTGGAGCGGCGTGGCCTGTCGCGCATCTGGGCGACGGTGCTGATCCTGATCTCCTTCGTGCTCCTGCTGGTCGTCGGCCTTGCCGTCCTCGTGCCGATCCTCGCCAACCAGCTCGCCGGCTTCATCGAGCGCGTGCCGGATTATGTCGCGCGGCTGCAGTCCCTCGTCACCTCGCTCGATTTCGAATGGCTGTCGACGCGCATCGGCATGGAGCCGGGTGGGCTCGAAGAGGGGATCAGCTCGATCTTCTCCGAAGGTTCGGGCATGGTGGCGACGCTGCTCGCCTCGATCTGGAGCGGCGGACAGGCGCTGGTCGACATCGTCGGCCTTCTGGTCGTGACCCCCGTCGTCGCCTTCTACATGCTTCTCGACTGGGACAAGATGGTCGCGCGCATCGACCAGCTCGTGCCGCGCAACAATGTCGAGACGGTGCGCCAGATCGCGCGCGACATCGATGCGTCGGTGGCCGGCTTCGTGCGGGGGCAGGGCACGCTCTGCCTCATCCTCGGCACGATGTATGCGATCGGCCTGACCGTCGTCGGCCTCAATTTCGGCCTGCTGATCGGAATGTTCGCGGGCCTCATCTCCTTCATTCCCTATGTCGGGTCGATGGTCGGCCTCGTGCTGTCGGTCGGCGTCGCCTTCGTCCAGTTCTGGCCCGAGTGGCACATGGTGGCGCTCGTCGCTGCGATCTTCTTCGGCGGCCAATTCATCGAGGGCAACATCCTGCAGCCCAATCTCGTGGGCAAGAGCGTCGGGCTTCACCCGGTCTGGCTGATGTTCGCGCTCTTCGCCTTCGGCTACCTGTTCGGCTTCGTCGGGCTGCTGATCGCGGTGCCGGCGGCGGCCGCCGTGGCTGTCCTGGTACGCTTTGCGATCGGCCGCTACGAGGCCTCTCCGCTCTATAGCGGCGGGCAGAAGCCGCTCGACCGGGGATGATCCGGTGACGCTCGCACCGCGGCGACCGCAACAGATCCCGCTCGATCTCGCGCATCGGCCGGCGACGAGCCGCGACGACCTCGTGCCGGGCGCGTCCATCGTACCCGCCCTGCACCTGATCGACGCCTATCCAGATTGGCCGGCGCCGGTCGTGGTGATCGCCGGCCCGCGCGGCGCCGGAAAGACGCATCTGGCCGCCGCCTGGCAGGAACTGACGGGCGCAGCCTCGCTCTCGATCTCGGGGATTGGCGCCGAGGCGCTGGACTGGGCCGAGCGCGGGCCGATCCTCGTCGACGATGCCGACCGCGCGCCGATCGACGAGACCGGCCTCTTCCATCTGATCAACGCGGTGCGCGCGTCGGGAACGCACCTGCTGCTCACGGCTGCGGCGCGCCCGGCGGCCTGGCCGATCGAACTGCCGGACCTCGTCTCGCGCCTGCGGGCGGCGGCGGTCGTCGAGATCGGCGCGCCGGACGACATGCTGCTTGCAGGCGTTTTGACCAAGCTCTTTTCCGACCGCCAGGTCGAGGTCGACCCGGCCGTCATCCAGTACGTGGTCAAGCGCATGGAACGCTCGCTCGAAAGCGCAAACGCGCTCGTCGAGCGGCTCGATGCGGCGGCGCTGGCGCGCAAGTCGCGCATCACGCGGGCGCTTGCCGCTGAAGTCCTTGGCGACCGCTGACATTTGCGCTTTCGCCGTCCGCGCGCCGATGCTATCGACCGGAAAGGGACGATAACGGGAATGTGATTGCGGATGGACGCCGATAGCCTGCCGAGCCGACCTGGTCCCGACGCTTCCTCGCTTCTGGAAGACCTCGCTGAAAACGCGCCCGCGATGTTGTGGGCGGGCGACGCCGAGGGCAAGTGCACCTATCTCAACCGCGCGATGCGCGAGTTCTGGGGCGTAGGCGATGATCTCGCCGGCTTCGACTGGAACGCCACGTTGCATCCGGACGACATCGAGAAGCTGCGCGAACCCTTCGTGACCGGCATGACGAACCGGACGGCCTTCACTGTCGAGGCGCGCTATCGGCGCGCCGACGGTGAATACCGCGTGATGCGCACCGAGGCGCGGCCGCGTTTTGCGGGTCCCGAGGGCGCGTTCCTGGGCATGTACGGCACCAATGTCGACATCACCGACGTGCTCGACGCGCGCCATGAGGCCGCCGACAGCGGAAAGCTGAAGAACGCCATTCTCGACGCCGCGCTCGATGCCATCGTCACCGTCGACCATCGCGGCCGCTTCATCGAGTTCAACGAGGCTGCCGAGCGGATTTTCGGTCATGAGCGCGATGCCGTGCTCGGCCAGTCGATGGACAATCTGATCGTCCCGGAAAGCATGCGCGGCGCGCACGGGGCGGGCATGCAGTCCTATCTCGAGACGGGCGTGTCGAAGGTGCTCGGCCGGCGCCTCGAACTGCCCGCCCTGCGCGCCGACGGCACCGAGTTTCCCGCCGAGATCGCGATCGTGCGGATCGCCGATTCGCAGCCGCCGATCTTCACCGCCTTCGTACGCGACATCACCGCCCGCAAGCGCTGGGAGGAACAGGTGCGCGTCCTGATGGGCGAACTCAATCACCGCACCAAGAATCTCCTGTCCGTGGTGCGCGCCGTCGCGGCGCAGACCGCTCGCCAGACCGGCCCGGAACGCTTCATGGAGACGTTCTCGCAGCGCCTGTCGAGCCTGGCGGCGAGCAACGACCTGCTCGTCGAGGCGAGCTGGCGCCGCATCTCGCTCGCCGCGCTGACGCGCGCGCAGCTCCAGCATGTCGGCGGCATGCTCGGTACGCGCATCCTCGTGGACGGGCCGGCCGAGGAGCTCAGCCCCGGCAACGCGCAGACGCTCGGCATGGCGCTGCACGAACTGGCGACCAACAGCCTCAAATACGGCGCGCTGTCGAACGAGACCGGCAGGGTCCACATCAACTGGTGGCGTGAAGAAGCGCCCGAGGGCCCGCAATTCGAGCTCGAATGGCGCGAGGAGGGCGGCCCGCCCGTCTCCGAGCCCGACCGCAAGGGTTTCGGCCAGACGATGCTTTTTTCGCATCTGGCGCTGGCCTTTTCGGGCAAGGTCGATCTCGACTACGCGACGGCCGGGCTGCAGTGGCGTCTGGTCGCGCCGGCGGAGCGTCTAAGCAACTGATCCTGTTGCGTATCGGCGATTTTCGACTACTCTGTGAGCGTCATCATGGAGGGGGCCATGCCGCTGCATCGCAAGGCGGAAGAAGCGGGCATCATCTCGCCGGTCGAACTGGCGCTTTTGGCCCGCGTGTTCGAGGCGACCAAACGGGTCGGCGAGAACGAGAGCGAGCGCGAATCCCGCGCCTCGCGCATCCTCGGCTACTATCTCGCCGGCATCGACGACGAGGACGAACTGAAGACGCTCGCGCGCCAGCCTTTGCAGAGGTGAATTGGCGATCCCGGCAGGATTCGAACCTGCGACCATCGGCTTAGAAGGCCGGTGCTCTATCCAACTGAGCTACGGGACCTGAAAGAGCGGAAGGCTCAGTGCGTCCAGGGGATCTTGCGATCGTAGCGAAAATTCTCGGCATAGGAAATCTGCCGGCGCCGCGCGTCCTTGGGCTCCTGCACGCGAAACGCGATGTTGTTGCGCTCGGCATAGGCGACGGCCTCTTCCTTCGTCTCGAAGGTGAGGCGGATCTGGCTCTTCATGTCGCCCGACGAGGTGTAGCCCATCAGGGGATCGATCTTGCGCGGCTGCTCGGGGTCGAATTCGAGCACCCAGAATCCGGTCTTGGCCTTGCCGGACTGCATGGCCGTCTTGGCGGGGCTGAAGATACGTGCGGACATCGATCATACTCCGTTCGGGCCGCGTGGTCGGAGCGGCAGGATTCGAACCTGCGACCCTCTGGTCCCAAACCAGATGCGCTACCAGGCTGCGCTACGCTCCGACGGTAACTGCGGACGCAGCCTGCCTAGTGGGTCGGCAGGCCGTTCGCAAGGGGAAATGCGACAATGGAGCGGATTCTCAAGGCTTGAGCGCGTCGAGGCCCGCCTCGATGTCGGCCTTGATGTCGGCGACGTCCTCGAGCCCGATCTGGAGGCGCAGCACCGGGCCGGGATAGTCGACCTTGGAGACGGTGCGGTCGGAAAGGTTGACGTGGACGGCGAGGCTCTCGTAGCCGCCCCAGGAATAGCCGAGGCCGAAGAGCCGCAGCGCATCGAGGAAGGCATGCGCCTCGCGCTCGCCGCCGGAGGAAAGGACGATCGAGAAGATGCCGGACGAGCCGGAGAAGTCGCGCTTCCAGATCGCGTGGTCCGGGTGGCTTTCGAGCGCGGGGTGCAGCACCTGCGCGACCTCGTCGCGGGTGTCCAGCCAGCGGGCGAGCTCCAGCGCGCTCTCTTGGTGGCGTTCGAGCCGCACGCCCATGGTGCGCAGGCCGCGCAGCACCTGGTAGACGTCGTCGGGCGCCGAGCACACGCCCATCGTGAGATACGTGTCCCAGAGCTGGTCCCAGCAATCCGCATTGGCCGAGACGGTGCCGAGGAGCACGTCCGAATGGCCGGCCGGATATTTCGTCGCGGCATGGATCGAGATGTCGACGCCATGGTCGAGCGGCTTGAAATAGAGCGGCGTCGCCCAGGTATTGTCCATCATCACGATCGCGCCGCCGGCATGGGCGGCCTCGGCGATCGCGGGAATGTCCTGCATCTCGAACGTGTTGGAGCCGGGAGCTTCGGTGAAGACGACCTTCGTGTTCGGCTTCATCAGCCTGGCGATGCCGGCGCCGATGCGGGGCGCATAATATTCGACCTCGACGCCGAGCCGCTTCAGCATCGAATCGGCGAAGCGGCGGGTCGGATTGTAGATCGAATCGACGATCAGCACGTGGTCGCCCGCCGACAGGAAGGCGAGGAGCGGTATGGTGACGGCGGCCAAGCCCGAGGGAACGAGAATGGTGCCGGCCGAGCCTTCGAGCTCGTCGATCGCCTGGCAGAGCGCATCGGAAGTGGGCGTGCCGCGGGTGCCGTAGGTATATTTCTGGTTGCGCGACGCCATGGTCGCGGCATCGGGAAAGAGCACGGTGGAGGCGTGCACGACCGGCGGATTGACGAAGCCGAAATAGTCGCGCGGGTCGTTTCCGCCATGGGCGAGGCGGGTGTTGATGCCGGGGCGCTTGACGTCGTTCTTCATGCTTTTCCACCGTTGATTACAAGTCTTGGCGCGATCAATACGCGTCTGCACGAATTGGTGCAACGCAGCGAACCTGCCCAACGTCTGGGCAGGCGATGCACCCCAGGCGACGTCGGGGAAGATGGCCGAATGATGACGGGCCGATAGGTCCACTGGTGCTTTCAGGCTTGACCCAGCAAAATTTATGGCCTTCGATGGCCGCCGTGAATGGGAGACAGGGCAGGGGGCCGGCGGCGCCGGACATCGATACGGCGCATGTGGCCGCTCAAGCGGCTTCCAGACAAAACAAGACGGGGCATAAGGAACATGCTTCGAAAACAAGAGGGTAAGTGGGCAATGAACAAGTTTATGGTGGGAATTCTCGGCGGCGCCGTGCTGTCGCTCGGTGCGACGGCCGCTTCGGCTGCGACGCTCGACGACGTGAAGGCGAAGGGCTTCGTCCAGTGCGGCGTCCACACCGGCCTGGCCGGCTTCGCCGCCCCCGATGACGCCGGCGAGTGGACCGGATTCGACGTCGACCTGTGCCGCGCCGTTGCCGCTGCCGTCTTCGGCGATGGCGATTCTGTGCAGTACACTCCAACCAACGCGACCGAGCGCTTCACCGCGCTGCAGTCGGGCGAAATCGACCTGCTCGCCCGCAACACGACCTGGACGCTGACGCGCGACACCACGCTCGGCCTGAGCTTCGCCGGCGTGAACTACTATGACGGCCAGGGCTTCATGATCAACTCGACCAAGCTGCCGGACATCAACTCCGCCATGCAGCTTTCGGGCGCGGCGATCTGCGTGCAGTCGGGCACCACGACCGAACTCAACCTCGCCGACTACTTCGCGGCCAACAACATGGAATACAACCCGGTTGTCTTCCAGGGCTTCGAAGAGACCAACGCGGCCTATGAGGCCGGCCGTTGCGACGCCTACACGACCGACGCTTCGGGCCTCTACGCGCTTCGCCTGACGCTCGCCAACCCGGACGAGCACGTCGTTCTGCCGGAGATCATCTCCAAGGAGCCGCTCGGACCTGCCGTTCGCCAGGGCGACGAGCAGTGGTTCAACATCGTGAAGTGGACTCTCTTCGCGATGGTCCAGGCGGAAGAGCTTGGAATCACGTCGGAAAACATCGACGAGATGCTGAACTCGGAGAACCCGGAAATCCGCCGCATCCTCGGCCAGGAAGATGAATCGACCATCGGCCAGGGCCTCGGCCTCGACAATGCCTGGGTTGCCAACATCGTCCGCGAAGTCGGCAATTACGGCGAAGTCTTCGACCGCAACATCGGCGCCGGCAGCCCGCTTGCGATCGCCCGCGGCCTCAACGCGCTGTGGAGCGACGGCGGCCTGCAATACGCGATGCCGATCCGCTAAGCGGAATCGGACTGGCATCGGGAGGCGGTAATCCGCCTCCCGTTCTCTTTGGCGCGGAGGGAAAATGGCTTCGCAGATGAGTGTGCGCGCTGAAGAGCCCGCACAGGTTTCTTGGGTGAACGATCCCAAGACGCGCGGCATCGTCGTGCAGGTCGTCGTCGCGGTTGCGCTGATCGGCTTCATCTACTGGATCATCGGCAACACGGCGGAAAACCTGCGGCGCGCGAACATCGCGTCGGGCTTCGGCTTCCTGTCGGGCCGCGCAGGCTTCGATTTGAGCCAGTCGCTGATCTCCTATTCCTCGAACTCGACCTTCATGCGGGCGATCACCGTCGGCATCCTGAACACGTTGCTCGTGGCGATCACCGGCATCATCACGGCGACCATCGTCGGCTTCATCGTCGGCATCGGGCGCCTATCGAACAACTGGCTGATCTCGCGCATCTGCACGGTCTATGTGGAAATCTTCCGCAACATCCCGCCGCTGCTGGTGATCTTCTTCTGGTATGTCGGCGTGCTCTCGGTCCTGCCCGGACCGCGTCAGTCGGTCGACCTGCCGCTGGGCGGCATGATCAACAATCGCGGTTTCTATACGCCGCGCATCATCGCCGAGCCCGGATTCTGGCTGGTCCCGGCAGCCTTCGCACTCGCGGTCGTCGCGGTCATCGCGATCGTCCTGTGGGCGCGGCGCCGCCAGATGGCGACCGGCCAGATCTTCCCGACCGTCCGGGTCGCCCTGGCGCTCCTGATCGGACTGCCCCTCGTCGCCTTCCTCGTCACCGGAACGCCCGCCACGGTCGAGTATCCGGAGATGGCGGGCTTCAGCCTGCAGGGTGGCTGGGTCGTGCGGCCGGAATTCCTGTCGCTCTATCTGGCGCTGTCGCTCTATACGGCATCCTTCATCGCCGAGATCGTCCGCGCGGGCGTCCTCGGCGTCGCCAAGGGTCAGTCGGAAGCGTCCTATTCGCTCGGCCTGTCGCCCCGCCGCACGCTGCGGCTGGTCGTGGTGCCGCAGGCGCTGCGGATCATCATTCCGCCGCTGACGAGCCAGTATCTGAACCTGACCAAGAACTCGTCGCTGGCGATCGCAGTCGGTTACGCCGACCTCGTCGCGATCGGCCAGACGACCATGAACCAGACCGGCCAGGCCATCGAGGTCGTCGCCATCTGGATCGTCGTCTATCTCGGTCTCAGCCTGCTCACCTCGGCCTTCATGAACTGGTACAACGCCAAGATGGCGTTGGTGGAGAGGTAGGACCATGCAGGAACACGACCTTTCCTACGTCCGCATGGAGATGGTGAACGCCCAGAATGCGCCGGAGCGCGAAAAGGGCGTCACCCGCTGGCTGCGCAAGAACCTGTTCGCAACACCCGTGGACGGCCTCCTGACGCTCGTCGGCCTCCTCATCGTCGCCTATGCCCTGCCTAACATCGTCCGCTGGGCGTTCCTCGACGCCGCCTGGGTCGGGCCGGACCGTTCGGTCTGCTCGACGCAGTCGCAGGGCGGCATCCAGCCCGACGGCTGGTCCGGCGCCTGCTGGGCCTTCGTCAACGCCAAGTTCTCGCAGTTCATGTATGGCCGCTATCCGGTCTTCGAGCGCTGGCGCGTTAATCTGACCGCGGTGATGTTCATCGCGCTTCTGATCCCGCTTTTGATCCCACGCGTGCCGTTCAAGGCGATCAATGCGATCGTCTTCTTCGGCGTGTTTCCGGTCGTCGCCTACTTCCTGCTGGTCGGCGGCTCGTTCGGCCTGCTTCCGGTCCAGACCTCGCTCTGGGGCGGCCTCCTGGTCACGATGGTGCTGTCCTTCGTCGCGATTTCGGTGTCGCTGCCCTTCGGCATCCTCTTGGCGCTCGGACGGCGATCGAAACTGCCGGTCATCAAGATGATCTGCGTCGTCTTCATCGAGACGATCCGCGGCGTGCCGCTGATCAGCGTCCTGTTCATGGCGAGTGTCATGCTGCCGCTCTTCATGCCGGCCGGAACGACCTTCGACCGCTTCCTGCGCGCCGTCGTCGGCCTGTCGATCTTTGCCTCGGCCTACATGGCCGAAGTGGTGCGCGGCGGCCTGCAGGCCATTCCGAAGGGGCAATATGAGGGCGCATCCTCGCTCGGCCTCGGCTATTGGCAGTCGATGGGGCTGATCGTTCTTCCGCAGGCGCTGAAGCTGGTGATCCCGGGCATCGTGAACACCTTCATCGGCCTCTTCAAGGACACGAGCCTCGTCTACATCGTGGGCATGTTCGACCTGCTCGCGATCGTGCGCCAGAACTTCTCGGATTCGAACTGGGCCTCGCCGCAGACCCCGAAATCCGGCCTGATCTTTGCCGGGCTGGTGTTCTGGGCCTTCTGCTTCGCGATGTCGCGCTATTCGATCTACATGGAACGCCGGCTCGACACCGGCCACAGAAAGTAAGGCCAAGGGGAACCGACATGGCTACTCAAGACGCCGTCATGGCAAGCGACCGCTCGGTCGACCGTTCGAAGATGCAGGTGTCCGATACCGACGTAGCGATCGAGATCATCGGCATGCACAAATGGTATGGCGACTTCCACGTGCTGCGCGACATCAATCTCAAGGTCATGCGCGGCGAGCGCATCGTCGTGTGCGGGCCTTCGGGCTCGGGCAAGTCGACCATGATCCGCTGCATCAACCGGCTGGAGGAGCACCAGAAGGGCAAGATCATCGTCGACGGGATCGAACTCACCAACGACCTGAAGAAGATCGACGAGGTGCGCCGCGAAGTCGGCATGGTGTTCCAACACTTCAACCTCTTCCCGCATTTGACCATCCTCGAAAACTGCACGCTCGCACCGATCTGGGTGCGCAAGATGCCGAAGAAGCAGGCCGAAGAGGTCGCGATGCACTATCTGGAGCGCGTCAAGATTCCCGAGCAGGCGCTGAAATATCCCGGCCAGCTTTCGGGCGGCCAGCAGCAGCGCGTGGCGATCGCGCGTTCGCTCTGCATGAACCCGCGCATCATGCTCTTCGACGAGCCGACCTCGGCGCTCGATCCGGAGATGATCAAGGAAGTGCTGGAGACGATGGTCGGCCTTGCCGAGGAAGGCATGACCATGATCTGCGTAACCCACGAGATGGGCTTCGCCCGCCAGGTCGCCAACCGCGTCATCTTTATGGATCAGGGCCAGATCGTCGAGCAGAACGTGCCGGAGAAGTTCTTCGACAATCCGCAGCATGAGCGCACCAAGCTCTTCCTGAGCCAGATCCTGCACTGACGATGCCGTCGCGAAGCCGCCGGATGCGGCTGCTTCGCGGGCTGCTCGCGGTCGCCGCCCTGGCGGCGGTCGCCTTCGTTCTGGGCGCCATCGTGCCGCGCCCGCTCTTTGCGCCCGCGGGCGAGCCGGCGACGCGGCAGGTGCTGCTCGTCGCCAATGCCATCCACACCGACATCGCCTTTCCCGCCGATCCGGACATTCTCGCCCGCTTCGGCTTCCTGGCCGAGGACGGCCTGCCGCTGGCTGCGCCGGAACTCGCCTGGCTGGTGATCGGCTGGGGCGGGCGCGCCTTCTATCTCGAAACGCCGACCTGGGCTGACCTGAAGCCGGGGCCGGCAGCCAAGGCGCTGACGCTCGACCGCGCGGTGCTTCACGCAGCACTCGGCGGCGCGATCGCTTTGCCTGCCGAGGGCGTCGTCGTCCTCGACGTCTCCGAGCGGGAAATGACGGCGATGATCGACGAGGTGCTGGCGACGCTGGTGCCGGACGCGGCCGGCCGGCCCGACGTGATCGAGGGTGCCGGCTATGGCGAGTTCGACCGCTTCTACGAGGCGCGCGGCTGGTTCAACGTTCTGGTCGGCTGCAATCTATGGACCAGCCGCGTGCTGCGCGAAGGTGGCTTTCGAACCGGCTGGTGGAACCCGCTGCCGGTGAGCCTGCTCTGGTCCGTTGCTGCTCACAATGCGGCGGCGTCGAACCCGTAGAGCCAGTCGAAATCGGCCGCGAGGCGTTCGGGGCTGCGCGTCTTCAGGACGAGGTTGCGCGCGAGCGCGACCGGGCCGGCCGCATGCCAGGCGAAGCGATTGAAGCGCGCCCGGCCCGCGACGCGAACGAGGCGCGGGCGGCGAACGGCTTCATAGCGGGCGAGCGCGGAAGCGATGTCGGGCGCGGCGGCGAGGGCTGAGGCGAGCGCCGCGCCGTCCTCGATCGCCATCGCCGCACCTTGCGCCGCATAGGGCGTCATCGCATGCGCGGCGTCGCCGACGAGGAAGCCACCGGCGTCGCCCCAACTGCCGGACGGATCGACGTCGTGAAGCGGCCATCGCGTCCAGCCTCGCACGCCCGAAAGCAGGTCCCGCAACACCCCGATGCGATGGTTCGGCAGCGGCGCAGCGTCCTCGACGGATTGCGACCAGTCGTCCGTACCGGCATTGCCCGGCATGATCACGACGAGATTGAGCGCTTGACCCTGCCGGATCGGGTAGGCGACGAGGTGAAAGGAGCGGGCGAGGAGCGCGCTTACACTGGTCGGCGACAAATGGGCGACGAGGTCGGCGAAAGCTGGATGGTCGGCGTGGACGAGCGTGCGCCACGCGACGTGTCCGCTGAACCGCGTGGGCGACGTGCCGGGGATGCGGGCGCGCATCGCGGACCAGACGCCATCGGCGCCGATGGTCAGATCGCCATTTGCCGGGCGATCGATTTCCGTTCCGAAACGGATGCCTATCTGCGGTTCCCGCAACGCCGCATCAAGCAATATCCGTTGCAGGTCGCCGCGATGGATGACGAGATAGGGTGCCCCCCAGCGCCTTGACGCGAAATCGCCGAGCGCGACGGAGGCGAGCGGTTTCAGGCTGCGCGCATCGCGAAGTTCGATCGCTTGCGGAGCGACGGATGCCGCTTGAAGGGCGGGTAGGTGGCCAAGGCGATCGAGAAGCCGGGTCGCATTGGGGGAAAGCTGCAAACCGGCACCGACCGGCTCGAGGCTTTGCGCGCGTTCGTGGATCTGGATTTCAAAGCCCGCGCGGGCGAGGAAGAGGGCGGTCGTCAGGCCGGCAATGCCGGCACCTGCGATCTGGACGCGCCGGCTCACCTCAGGCGGCGTGCTCGTGATAGGCCGCGCCCGCCGGAACGCTCTCGCCGGCCTTCAGGCCCGCATTGAAGCGGTAGAGCGTCGAGCAGTAGGGGCAGACCTTCTCGTCGCCGTCGCCCATGTCGAGGAAGACGTGCGGATGGTCGTAAGGCGGGTTCGCGCCGACGCACATGAATTCCTTGACGCCGATCTCGATGACCGGATGACCCTCGTCGTTTTGGAAATGGGGAATTGCGTGGCCGGCCATGACGGACTCCGAAGATCGTACGAATAGGCCTTGAGCGTTTGCAGCATCGGCCCCACCATTGCAAGATGCGTGATATGAAACTGTCGCAAAAGGCTGGCAGGAACGGGCATTGGCCGCGATCGTCGCGGCGCGGGGGAGCCGGGTGAACAGATGAACGAGATGAAGCCAGTCGAACGAAGCTTTGCAAGCCCGGTGGCAAAGCTCGTCAAGTCGCCCGACGACAATCCGGATCGCTTCGTCAACCGCGAATTCTCCTGGCTGCAGTTTAACCGCCGCGTGCTCGACGAATCCCAGAACCCCAACCATCCGCTCCTGGAGCGGCTGCGGTTCCTGTCGATCTCGGCGACCAATCTCGACGAGTTCTTCATGGTCCGCGTCGCCGGCCTTGCCGGCCAGGTGCGCGCCGGCATCGCCATCAAGAGCCCGGACGGGCGCACGCCCGAGGAACAGCTCGAGCAGATCCTGCTCGAGGTGTCGAGCCTGCAGGAAGACCAGCAGAAGAGCTTTTCGCTGCTCGCCGAACTCCTGCGCAAGGAGGGCGTGGAGATCGTCCGCACTGCGCCCTTGTCGAAGGAGGACAAGGCTTGGCTGGAGGACCATTTCCTCGAGGCGATTTATCCGGTGCTGACGCCGCTATCGGTCGACCCGGCGCATCCATTCCCGTTCATCCCCAATCTCGGCTTCTCGATGGCGCTGCAATTGCGCCACCGCAAGGAGGGCGAGGAGATGTCGGCCCTGCTGCGCCTGCCGATGGCGCTGAACCGCTTCATCCGCCTGCCGGACAAGCGCAAGCACACGCGGTTCATCGCGCTGGAGGACGTCGTCGAGCTCTTCATCGGCCGGCTCTTTCCCGGCTACGAGGTCAAGGGTTCGGGCACGTTCCGCATCATCCGCGACAGCGATATCGAGGTCGAGGAAGAGGCCGAGGATCTGGTGCGCCTGTTCGAAACGGCGCTGAAGCGGCGCCGGCGCGGGCAGGTGATCCGCATCGAGTTCGACGACGAGATGCCGGCGGCGCTGCGCGACTTCGTCGCCTCGCAGCTCAATGTCGGCCCCTCGCGCATCAGCGTTCTCTCCGGCCCGCTGGCGATCAGCCAGATTTCGGAAATCGTCTCGCTGCCGCGCGAGGATCTGAAGTTCCAGCCCTTCAACCCGCGCTTTCCCGAACGCATCCGCGAGCATGGCGGCGACTGTTTTGCGGCGATCCGCGAGAAGGACATCGTCGTCCACCACCCTTACGAATCCTTCGATGTCGTCGTCCAGTTCCTGCGCCAGGCGGCGCTCGACCCGGACGTCGTCGCGATCAAGCAGACGCTCTACCGCACCTCGAACGACAGCCCGATCGTGCGCGCGCTGATCGACGCCTCGGAGGCGGGCAAATCGGTGACGGCATTGGTCGAGCTGAAGGCGCGGTTCGACGAGGAGGCCAACATCCGCTGGGCGCGTGACCTCGAGCGCGCCGGCGTGCAGGTCGTCTTCGGCTTCCTGGAGCTCAAGACCCACGCCAAGATGTCGCTCGTCGTGCGCCGCGAGGACGGCAAGCTGCGCAACTACGTGCACCTCGGTACCGGCAACTACCACCCGATCACCGCGCGCATCTATACGGACCTGTCCTATTTCACCTGTGAGCCGCAGATCGCGCGCGATGTGGCGCAGATCTTCAACTTCATCACCGGCTATGCCGAGCCGACCGACCAGATGAAGCTCGCCATTTCGCCGTTCACGCTGCGCCAGCGCCTGCTCGATCACATCCGCGGCGAGATCGACTTCGCCAATAAGGGCAAGCCGGCGCAGATCTGGCTGAAGATGAATTCGCTGGTCGATCCCGCAGTGATCGACGCGCTCTACGAAGCGAGCCGGGCGGGGGTCGAGATCGACATCGTCGTGCGCGGCATCTGCTGCCTGCGCCCGCAGGTGCCGGGCCTGTCGGACAACATCCGCGCCAAGTCGATCGTCGGCCGTTTCCTCGAACACAGCCGCATCTACTGCTTCGGCAACGGCCACGGCCTGCCGTCGGACGAGGCGATCGTCTACATCGCATCCGCCGACATCATGCCGCGCAATCTCGACCGGCGCGTCGAAACGCTGGTTCCCATCACCAACCCGACCGTCCACGAGCAGGTCCTCGGCCAGATCATGCTCGGAAACCTGATGGACAACCGGCAAAGTTTCGAAGTATTGCCGGACGGCACCTCGCGGCGGATGACGCCGGAGGAGGGGGAAGAGCCGTTCAACGCGCAGGAATATTTCATGACGAACCCGTCCCTGTCCGGCCGCGGAAATGCGCTGAAGTCCCATGCGCCGAAACGGATCGCGCGCCACCGCCGCAAGAAGCATGACTAAGGCCGCATGATCGCCACCTCCCAGGGCCGGTTGCAGGACCGGCGTCCGCTGTCGATCATCGACATCGGCTCGAATTCCATTCGTCTCGTCATCTATGAGGGCATCGCGCGCTCGCCGACCGTGCTCTTCAACGAGAAGATGCTGGCGGGCCTCGGCCGCGGCATCGTGACCACCGGCAAGCTCGACCCGGACGGCGTGCGCCGCGCAGTCGAGGAGTTCGGCCGCTTCCGCGCGCTGTCGGAGCAGGCGGGCGCCGAAAGCCTGCACGTCATCGCCACCGCCGCCGCGCGCGAAGCCGAAAACGGACCGGACTTCATCTCCCGCGCCGAGGACATCCTCGGCACGAAGATCAAGGTCCTGACCGGACGGCAGGAAGCCTACTATTCCGCGCTCGGCATCATTTCCGGCTTTCATTCGGCCGACGGCATCGCCGGCGATCTCGGCGGCGGCAGCCTCGAACTCGTCGACGTCAAGGGCGAGACGATCGGCGACGGCATCACGCTGCCGCTCGGCGGGCTTCGCCTGCAGGAGATGGCGCAGAACTCGCCCACGGCCGCGACGCGCATCGCGCGCACCGAACTGATCCGCGCGCAACTCCTGCGCGCCGGGCAGGGGCGCACCTTCTACTGCGTCGGCGGCACGTGGCGTAACCTCGCGCGCCTCCACATGATGGTGAACGGCTACCGCCTCAACGTCATGCACCACTACGAAATGCCGCTGGAGGGCCTGTCGGATTTCCTGAAGCAGGTGGCGTCCGGCGAACTCGACAAGGTCAAGGGCATCGACCGGATCTCCAAGAACCGGCGCGGGCTCCTGCCATACGGCGCGACGACGCTGCTCGAAGTCATGCGCTCGATGAAGCCGGAGAAGGTCGTGGTTTCGGCGCTCGGCGTGCGCGAGGGCTATCTCTATTCGCTGCTGTCCGACGAGGAAAAGCAGAAGGACCCGCTGATCTCGGCCGCCGAGGAACTGGCGATCCTGCGCGCCCGCTCGGTCACCCATTCGCGCGAACTCGCCGAATGGACGGGGACAAGCTTCCGCACTTTCGGCATCGAGGAAAGCGAGGCGGATTCGCGCTACCGGCAGGCGGCGTGCCTGCTGGCCGATATCGGCTGGCGCGCCCATCCCGAATATCGCGGCACCCAGTCGCTCAACATCATCGCCCACGCCTCGTTCATCGGCGTCGACCATCCCGGCCGCGCCTTCATCGCGCTGGCCAACCTGTTCCGGCACGAGGGTGTCTTCGAGGATGCCGTTTCGCCTGAAATGCGGGCGCTGGCGACGCCGCATTACGTCGAGCGCGCCCGCGTGCTCGGCGCGCTGCTACGCGTCGTCTACCTGCTCTCGGCCTCGATGCCGGGGATCATTCCGAACCTGAAATGGCGCACGCGGCCCGACGGCACGCTCTGCCTCGTCATCCCCGCCGAACATACCGGCCTGATGGGCGAACGCCCGGCCGGCCGCATGGCGCAGCTATCGAAGGTGCTCGGCCGGCCGATGGAACTGGTCGTCGAGGGCTGACGCGGCGGGAGCAGCCTTCGGCGTCTACGAGTAAAGCCCGAGCCATCTGCGGAAACGAGTTCACGAGAGCTATTGGCGGGAATTGCTGAAAGCTCCGGCGCGGTTCCGCGAAATCCAGATATCGACCACTGCACCAAGCTCTTGGGTATCGCGGGCCGTCGCGCCGACAATTGCGAGACTCGGATCGTCGGATTCTAGTTGCAAATGCTTCGCAATTGCGTTTATCGTTTCGTTCATTCCAATATGAGGGAGACACCAATGAAACGATCTCGAATTTTGGCCATCACGATGGCTGTCGCTGTTGCAATCGCCATCTTTGCAGGCCCCGCGCAAGCGGCAGGCGACCTGTCGCGGCAGGCGCCGATCGAGGTCAAAGTAGACCTCGGTGCGCCCGGCCAGCACGTTTTCGTGCCAAGCGAACTACGGTTCGAGACCGGAAAGCTCTACAAGCTGGTCTTGCACAATCCCAGCGACGACCCGCACTACTTCAGTTCGCACGCGTTCTCGCAACTCGTCTGGACACGCAAGGTACAGGTGACGCAAAGCCTTGACGGCAACGCTGTGACGCTTGCCGAATTCAAGGGAGGTATCCGCGAGATCGAGGTCTATCCAGGGCACACCGCAGAATGGTGGTTCGTCCCCGTAGCAACCGGCCGCGTCACCGATCTACGCTGCGGGATCGTCGGATCGGACGGCAAATCGCACGCGGACCACGGCATGATCGGCGAGATTATAATCGAATAGCGGATTCGGTCGAGATTCCGAATTTGCCGGCTTAGCTTTTACGTATCGAACGCGACGACCCGGCGCTTCTCGAACTTGAGTCCGACTTCGCCGCGCACGAGTTGCAGCGCGCGTTCGCCGAAGACTTCGCGGCGCCAGCCCGAGAGGGCCGGAACCGTGGCGTCCTCGCCTTCGCCGGCGATCTTTTCGAGGTCGTCGCCCGAGGCGAGCACCTTCGGCGCGACGCCTTCCTTCTCGGCGATCATCTTGAGAAGCACCTTCAGGAGCTCGACGGCGGCGCCCGATCCTTCCGGCTGATGCACCTGCTTGGGCATTTTCGGAAGCTGCTCCTTGGGCAGGTCGAGCGCCTTGTTGACGATTTCGAGAAGCGCGGCGGCGGTCGACGAACGCTCCCAGCCCTTCGGCGTCGAGCGCAGCCGGCCGAGCGCCTGGCCATCGCGCGGCGCCTGCTGGGCGATCTCGAAGATGGCGTCGTCCTTGACGACGCGCTGGCGCGGTACGTCGCGTTCGCGCGCCTCGCGGTCGCGCCAGGCGGCGAGTGCCTGCACGATCGCCAGTTCCTGCGGCTTGCGCACGCGCATCTTCAAGCGCTTCCAGGCGTCGTCGGGATGCGGATCATAGGTCTCGCGAGCAGTGAGGACGTCCATCTCCTCGGTCAGCCAGTGGGCGCGGTCCTCGCGCTCCAACTCGCCGCGCAGATATTCGTAGACCTCGATCAGGTAGGTGACGTCGGCCAGCGCATATTCGAGCTGCTTGTCGGAAAGCGGGCGATGGCGCCAGTCCGTGAAGCGTGACGACTTGTCGAGCCGGGTTCCGGTGATCCTCTGGACGAGCTGGTCGTAGGAGACGCTGTCGCCGAAGCCGCAGACCATCGCCGCGACCTGCGTGTCGAAGACGGGATGCGGGATCATGTCGCCGAGATGGAAGACGATCTCGATGTCCTGCCGCGCGGCATGGAAGACCTTGATGACCTTCTCGTTCGCCATCAGGCGGAAGAAGGGGGCGAGGTCGATGTTCTTGGACAGCGGATCGACCAGCGCGGTGACGCCGGGCGCGGCCATCTGGATCAGGCACAGGATCGGCCAGAACGTCGTCTCGCGAATGAATTCGGTGTCGACGGTGACGAAGCTCGACTGTTCGAGCTGGGCGATGACGGCTTCGAGTTCGGCCTGATCCTGGATGAGATGCATGTCTTGCTTGGCTATCCTGTCCTTTGCTTCTCATTCACAGCCGATCAACCGCGCGTCAACCGGATTCTCGTCCCAAATCACTTCGAACGTCCCGCCTTGCCCGGCTTGTGGGCGAGTTTTGCAAAGAACGGCGAGGTGCGCAAAAGCGCGGTGAACCGGCTGCGCTCGGCGCGCGGCGGCGCGGCGCGCACCCGCATCCGGTAGAGCGTGACGCAGATGAAGAGCGCATAGACGCCGACGAGATAGAAGAAGAGCGCCGAATTGCCGAACTGCGTCAGCAGCGCCGAGGAGGCGAGTGGGCCGATGACGGCGCCGATCGCGTAGAAGAACATCAGCGCGGCCGCGACCTTCACGTAACCGCCTTCGCCGGCATTGTCGTTGCCATGCGCGGCGGCGAGCGAATAGATCGGCATGGCAAAGGCGGAGAAGACGAAGATCAGCGCGAAATGGGCGAGGCTGCCGGACTGCGTCGCCATGGCGAGCGCGAGCGCGGCGAGCATCGCCGCGGCCGATGTCAATAGCAGCGTCTTGCGCCGGTCCCACCGATCCGACAACGCCCCAAGCGGATATTGCATCACCACGCCGCCGATGACGCCGAGCGAGATGAAGGTCGCGATCTCGCCGACATTCATGCCGGTCGACTGCGCATAGAGCGGCCCGACGAGGCGAAAGGCGCTGTTGGCGAGGCCCGCGACCGCCGAGCCGATGCAGGCGAGCGGCGAAATCAGCCAGACGCTCTTCAGGTCGAGCTTGAGTTCCACCGGCGGCTTTGGGTTGGAGCGGTCGCCGAGCGAGACCGGCACCAGCGACAGCGTGATCATGATCGCCATCACGCCGAAGATCGTGAAGCCCTCGATGCCGAAGAGCGGGATCATGAACTGCGAGAGCGTGGTGCCGACGAGGTCGATGACGCGGTAGACGGCGGTCGCGCGCCCGCGCGCCGCATTGCCGACGCTCGAATTGATCCAGCTTTCCATCACCGTGAAGAGCCCGGCGAAGCAGAAGCCGATGATGAAGCGCACGACGATCCACAGGACCGGATCGACGAAGAGGACGAGCGTCAGCGTGCCGCTGGCCGCGAGCGCCGCAAGCGCGGCGAAGGCGCGGATATGGCCGACGGCGCGCAGCATCTGCGTGATCGTCATGCAGCCGAAGAAGAAGCCGGCGAAATAGGCCGCGCCGATGACACCGATGAGTCCCGGCGAAAAGCCCTCCTGCTGGCCGCGCAGAGCGATCAGCGTGCCCTGCAGCCCGTTGCCTGCCAGAAGGATGCCGGCGGCGAGGAGGAGGGGAAGGAGAGGGCGGATGGAGGTCATGGAAATCCAGGCTGGGTCATCATTGCTATAGCCTGCACGGGCGCCGCGGACCATGGCCCAACCAGCCCCTCAAGGTCGCCCCAGACCCATCGAAGGGCCTGCGATTAGGCATATCTGGTCGATCGTGTTAGTGTCGATTTGTTTCAGCTCGAAACAATCTGTAATCAGACGGAGGAATAGTTCATGTCCCATACTGACTCACTTTCGCAGCGCTGGTCGGAATATCGGCCGACGAAGACGGCCTGGTTCTGGTCGGGCGTCGTGATCGCGATCGGAACGATGGTGATCGGATTTACCGCAGGCGGCTGGACGACCGGCGGCACGGCGGCTGAGATGGCCGAGGATGCTGCGCGCGATGCTCGCGCCGAACTGGCGTCCGCCATCTGCGTGCACCGCTTTGCCGAGGCGCCGGATGCCTCGACGAAGTGGGCGGAACTGAAGGATGCGTCGAGCTATGAGCGCGACAACCTGATCGAGGATGCCGGCTGGACGACCTTCGCGGCGATGGAAGAAGCGGTGCCGGGCGCGGCCGACATGTGCGCCGACAGCCTCGTCGCCATGGAAAGCCTGCCGACGACGAGTGCCGTCGTGGCGCCGGTTTCGACCGACGGATGACTTTTCGGGCCGTGCCCATGCCGGGCGCGGCCCACTTGAACGCAGAAAAGGACCGATGATGAAACGGACGTCGAAGAGCGGACGAGTTGCCATGGCGATGCTGGTCGTCGCCGCAGGCATCGCGCCGGCAGCCGCCCAGTCGCGCATGTCGGTCTCCAACGAAGACAATCTGCGCCGCACCTGCCCGTCGCTCGACTGCGGCGCGATCGGCCGCTTCTACGCGGGCGAATCCATCGTCGTCTACGAAACCGTGGAAGGCTGGTCACGCGTCTCCGAATATTACACGGCGGGATGTTTCGACGGCCGCTCGCTGTTCGTCGAAAGCGGCCCCGACGCCTGCACCGCGGAGAACGGCATCAACGACGGCGAACTCGCCGAGTGGATCAGGACGGATTTCCTCGTCAAGGCCGCGGACATCGCAGGCTGATCCCTCACATTATTTGTGAATTTTGCTTATCAATGCTATGATCGCTCACAAAATTGGAGGCTGTCATGGCAACGATGACCATTTCCCTGCCCGAGAAGATGAAGGAGTGGGTCGAGGATCAGCTCGAGGCCGGCTACTTCGCCAGTTCCAGCGACTATGTCCGCGATCTGATCCGACGCGACCGGGAAAAGCGCGAGGCGGAGCGGGACAAGGAAGAGCGCATGGAGGAGTTGCGCCGGATCATCGACGAGGGAATGGCAAGCGGCATCAGTACGATGACCTTGGACGATCGCCTTGCGCAGGCCAAGAAGATCGCTCGGGAACGAGGCATTCTGCGTGACTAAATTCATTGTCACCGAACGCGCCAATCAAGACCTCATCGATATCACCATGGAAGGCTATCAGCGCTTTGGCGTGATGCAATCCGACAGATATCAAGCCGAACTGGATGAAAAGTTCGCGATGCTGGCCGAGTTTCGGCACATGGGCCGCCGCGCCGATTCCATTCGCAAGGGACTTCGCCGGCACGAGCACGGCAGTCACGTTATCTTCTATCGCGAGAAAGGCGAGGGCATCGTGATCGTCGCGGTCGTCCACGCGCGAAGCCTGCGGGGACTTGATCTCTGAGCTGATCCGTTCGTCCATGCCGGCGACCGACAAAACTTGACAAAACCGACACTGCGTGCGCTTGTCGCGCCGATTTTCGGGGCGCCCGAGGCGTCTCTCATTGCTATCCAGAATTCGGAAGAACCTCCCATGCACGCCTATCGCAGCCACACTTGCGCGCAACTTCGAAAGAGCGACGTCGGCGCGAATGTGCGCCTGTCCGGCTGGGTGCATCGCGTGCGCGACCATGGCGGGCTGCTCTTCATCGACCTGCGCGACCATTACGGGCTGACGCAGATCGTCGCCGATCCCGACTCGCCCTGCTTCAAGGTCGCCGAGACGGTGCGCGGCGAGTGGGTGATCCGCGTCGACGGCGTGGTCAAGGCGCGCATGGACGAGACGGTCAACGCGAACCTGCCGACCGGCGAGATCGAGATCTTCGCGCGCGACATGGAGGTCTTGTCGAAGGCCAAGGAACTGCCGCTGCCGGTCTTCGGCGAGCCGGACTATCCCGAGGATATCCGCCTCAAATACCGCTTCCTCGACCTGCGCCGCGAGACGCTTCACCGCAACATCGTGCAGCGCACGAAGATCATCGCGGAAATGCGCAAGCGCATGGCCGATGTCGGCTTCACCGAATATTCGACGCCGATCCTGACCGCCTCGTCGCCGGAAGGCGCGCGCGACTTTCTCGTGCCCTCGCGCCTGCACGAAGGCACGTTCTACGCGCTGCCGCAGGCGCCGCAGATCTATAAGCAGTTGATCATGGTGTCGGGCTTCGACCGCTACTTCCAGATCGCGCCCTGCTTCCGCGACGAGGACCCGCGCGCCGACCGCCTGCCGGGCGAATTCTACCAGCTCGACCTCGAAATGAGCTTCGTCGAGCAGGAAGACGTGCTCTCCACCATGGAGCCGGTGATGCGCCAGGTGTTCGAGACCTTCGCGAACGGCAAGCCGGTGACGCAGAAATTCCCCCGCATCGCCTATGACGAGGCCATGCGCAAATACGGCTCCGACAAGCCGGACCTGCGCAACCCGATCGAAATGCAGGACGTCTCCGAGCATTTCCGCGGCTCGGGCTTCAAGGTGTTCGCCAACATCCTCGCCAACGATCCGAAGGCGGAAATCTGGGCGATCCCGGCGAAGTCCGGCGGCTCGCGCGCCTTCTGCGACCGGATGAATTCCTGGGCGCAGGGCGAAGGCCAGCCGGGCCTCGGCTATATCTTCTGGCGCAAGGAAGGGGACAAGCTCGAAGGCGCCGGTCCGCTTGCGAAGAACATCGGCGAGGAGCGCACCGAGGCGGTCCGCCAGCAACTCGGCCTCGATGATGGCGACGCCTGCTTCTTCGTTGCCGGCGATCCGAAGAAGTTCGTCTCATTCGCAGGCGCGGCGCGCACGCGGGCGGGCGAGGAACTGAACCTCGTCGATCGCGACCGGTTCGAACTGTGCTGGATCGTCGACTTCCCGTTCTTCGAATGGAACGAAGACGAGAAGAAGATCGACTTCGCCCACAACCCGTTCTCGATGCCGCAGGGCGGCACGGAAGGCCTCAAGGGCGATGACCCGCTGGCGCTGAAGGCGTTTCAGTACGACATGGTCTGCAACGGCTTCGAGATCGCCTCGGGCGGCATCCGCAACCATCTGCCGGAGACGATGGTCAAGGCGTTCGAAATGGTGGGTCTTAGCCGAGAGACGGTCGAGGAGCGCTTCGGCGGCCTCTACCGCGCGTTCCAGTACGGTGCGCCGCCGCATGGCGGCATGGCGGCCGGCATCGACCGCATCGTCATGCTTCTGGTCGGCGCGAAGAACCTGCGCGAAGTGACCATGTTCCCGATGAACCAGCAGGCGCAGGACCTGCTGATGAACGCGCCTTCGGCGGCAACGCCGCAGCAATTGCGCGAACTGCACCTGCGCGTCGCGCCAACCGCGAAGAAGGATTCGTGACGGATGGCGGGCGGCATGTCTGAGCAGCGTCGCCCGCGCATTCTCCTGACGGGGTTTTCGGTCTTCCCCGGCGCTCCGGTCAACCCGACCGAAGCGCTGGCGGGAAGCCTGCGCGAGGCTCCACCCGCCATCGACGCTGAGCTGAAGACCGCCGTGCTGTCCGTCGAGTACGACACGATCGCCGCCCAGCTTGCCGCGCTCTGCGCCGATTTCCAGCCGGACATCGCCCTGCATTTCGGGCTCGCGCGCGAATGCAGGGGGTTCCGGCTCGAACGCGTCGCCCGCAACACCAACGCCAAGGCGCGGCCGGACAATCTCGGCAACATGCCGGCGGCGGCCGCGATCTGCGCCGGCCCGGAAACCATCGCTTCGACCCTGCCGCTCGAAGAGATGGAACGACGCTTGGCCGCGGCCGGACTGCCGGTCGAGTGGTCGGACGATGCCGGCGGCTATCTGTGCAACACGGTCTTCACGCTTTCCGCCGCCCATGCCTGCGAGGGGCTGAAGCCGGCGATGACGGGCTTCATCCATGTTCCGCCGCTCGACACGGATGCTTCGGCGACCGGCGCGACGCTACCGCTCGCCGACCTTCGCCGCGGCGCGGACATCATCCTGTCGGCGACGGTCGACGCATGGAGCGGATCATGATGCGACGGACCGTTCTGGCGCTGGCGCTGGTCGCCGCGGCGATCCCGGCGCAGGCCGACTGGGAGGCCGTCGAGCGGGTCGAGCCCTATTCGATCTCGGGCACGAGCGGCATCGAGCTCTACCAATCGATCGGCGCGCGCGGCCCCAAGATCGGCATCGGCCGGGCGATCGCCTATACGAACTTCGACCTGAAATGGTCGCGCGACTACCAGCCCCAGCCGGACGGCTCCTGCGTGCTGGTGACCGCGCGCCCGCATCTGATCATTACCTATGCGCTGCCAAAGCCGTCTAGCAACCTGTCGCCGGCGATGCAGCGTAACTGGGACAGCTTCATCGAGGGCATCCGGGTGCACGAGAAGGTGCACGGCGAGGACATCAAGAAGATGGTCCGCGCGATCGAGGCCTTTTCGGTCGGTCTGACCGCACCCGACGATGCGGGTTGCCAGAAGGTTCGCCAGAAGCTTCAGGCCCGGCTCGGCAAACTTTCGCAGGCGCAGCGGCAGAAGAGCCGCGACTTCGACCGGGTCGAGATGAGCAATGGCGGCAACATCCACCAGCTCATCCTGACCCTCGTCAACGGCTGAGCGCTTCTTCCTAGTCGTTCGCCGTCACGCTCAAGTTCAGTTGCTGGACCAGCGCGTCGGGCGAGGCCATACCGGCTGCCAGTAGCATCGAGAACGGCACCGGATTGGCCGGCGCGGCGCGGATCGTCAGCGATTGCGGGTCGTCGAGGAATTGCGACAACGCGGCCGTCACCATCTGCGAAAGCTGCGGCGCGTTGATGCCGGCCATCATGAAGGGCAGCACGGCCTTCGTCTGGTTGGCGACGTCGGCCGCCGAGATGCCCTGGTCCTCTGCCGCATATTCCAGCACCTTCGTCGTCAGCGAGGCATCGTCGAAGCTGATCTCGAGACCGTGCAAATTGAGCTGCTGCATCAGGCCGAGCATGGCGAGGCCGTGCCGCGACTGCTCCGCCTCCGAACTCGCGGCCATGCGCTCCGAGGTCTCGCGCAGCGCCTTGATGAATTCGGGCGTATAGCCGCTGACGTCGAAGCTGATGCCGAGCGTACCGGCATCGTCGACGACGAAATCGTACTGAGACAGCTTCAGCCGCCCGTCGCCCGCGGCCCAGCTTCCGGCGAAGGCCATGCTGCCCGAGACCTGCTCATAGCCGAGACGCGTCAGGACTTCGGTGTGCTTGGGGTCTTCGGCAACGCTCAGATCGGCGGTGAACTGATCGGCGCCTCCGGCGAAGGCAAGCTCGCCGTCGCCTTCGGGCGGCGTGATCTCGACGTTCAGATTGGTGAGCGAGAAGACCTCGCGGCCATCGGTTTCGAGCGTGGCCGAGCCGAGCGCCGCGCGCTCGTAGAAGAAGATTTCGCCCCCCGCGACCTCGACGCCCTCGTTCGGCAGGAAGACCTCGTCCATGACGAGGTCGGTCAGCGTCAGCGTGCCGCCGGCTTCGGTCGCGGAGTAGGTCGGCATGGCGATGCGGCCGACGCGATAGCCGTCCTCGGCGTCGGCGATGCCGGTCAGCTCGATGTCGCCGATCGGCTCGGCCGTTCCTTCGGAGGTGACGGTGACGCCGGTGAGGATCGCGTCGGCGCCCGAAATTTCGGCGTCCGCCCAGTCGAGCGTGACGCCCTGTTCGGCCATCAGCGCCTTCATTCGCGCGAGCGCGGCGTCGACGTCCTGCGCGAATGCGCCCGTAAACGTGGTCGCCGCCAGTGCTGCGCCCAGCGCCAGTGTCTTCATCTTCGTCGCAACGATCTGCATCGGTAACACCTTGATCTTTCAGTTGCGGCGAGAATGACCGCAGACGCGCCGAAAACGCAAATGATGTTTCCGTGGCACAATTTCATGGGGCGGCGCTTTTCGGTGGATTGACACGGCGTGCGGCACCCCGCGGCCTTGCTGCGAATCCCCCGGCTGGTTAAGCCATACCCATGGGAAAAAGCCTTTTGCCGCCTGGCGCCGGAGACGGCGATCACATCGAGCCGGTCGACCTGAAGAAGGCGCTCGAAGAGCGCTACCTGGCCTATGCGCTCTCGACCATCATGCACCGTGCGCTTCCCGACGTGCGCGACGGGCTGAAGCCGGTCCATCGGCGCATCGTCCACGCGATGCGGCTCCTGCGGCTGAACCCCGAGCAGGGCTTCGCCAAATGCGCGCGCATCGTCGGCGAGGTGATGGGCAAGTTCCATCCGCATGGCGACCAGTCGATCTACGATGCGCTGGTGCGCCTCGCGCAGTCCTTCTCGGTTCGCTATCCGCTCGTCGACGGGCAGGGAAATTTCGGCAATATCGACGGCGATAACGCCGCCGCCATGCGCTACACCGAAGCGCGCATGACCGAGGTGACGACCGAGCTTCTGGCCGGCATCACCGAGGACGCGGTGGATTTCCGCCCGACCTACAACGAGGAGGATGAGGAACCGGTCGTGCTGCCCGGCGCGTTCCCGAACCTTCTGGCGAACGGCTCGTCGGGCATCGCCGTCGGCATGGCGACCTCGGTGCCGCCGCACAATCTGGCCGAACTGTGCAAGGCCGCGCTGCACCTGATCGACCATCCGGACGCCGAGGTCGAGGACCTTTTGACCCGCGAGCCGCACCCGACCGATCCGGACGAAAACATGGTGCGCGGCCCGGACTTTCCGACCGGCGGCATCATCGTCGACGATTTCGACATGATCGCGCAGGCCTACAAGACCGGGCGCGGCTCGTTCCGCGTGCGGGCGAAATGGGTGCAGGAGGATCAGGGCAGGGGCACCTACCAGATCGTCGTCACCGAGATTCCCTATGGCGTCCAGAAGGCGCGGCTGGTCGAGAAGATCGCCGAACTGCTCCTCGCCCGCAAGCTGCCGCTGCTCGACGACGTGCGCGACGAAAGCGCGGAGGACATCCGCCTCGTCCTCGTGCCGAAGAGCCGGCTGGTCGACCCGGCGCTCCTGATGGAATCCGTCTTCAAGCTGACCGAGCTCGAAAGCCGCTTCCCGCTCAACATGAACGTCCTGACGCGCGGCAAGGTGCCGAACGTGCTCTCGCTCAAGGGCGTGCTGGTCGAGTGGCTGGAGCATCGCAAGGAAGTGCTGATCCGCCGCTCGCGCCACCGGCTGGCGGAGATCGAGCGGCGGCTCGAAATCCTCGGCGGCCTGCTGATCGCCTATCTCAACATCGACGAGGTGATCCGCATCATCCGCGAGGAGGTCGAGCCCAAGCAGGTGATGATCGCCCGCTGGGACCTGACGGACATCCAGGCCGAAGCCATCCTCAACATGCGCCTGCGCAATTTGCGCAAGCTGGAGGAGTTCGAAATCCGCAAGGAGCACGACGCGCTGACCGCCGAGAAGGCGCAGATCGAGGCGCTTCTGGCATCGGACGCGAAGCAGTGGAAAACGATCCGCTGGGAGGTCGAGAAGATCCGCGACAAGTTCGGCTCGCACACCGATCTTGGCCGTCGCCGCACCCAGTTCGCCGACGCGCCGGAGCACGATGTCGGCGACATCCATCATGCGATGATCGAGAAGGAGCCGGTGACGATCGTCGTGTCGGAAAAGGGCTGGCTGCGCGCGATGAAGGGTCACATGGCCGATTTCGCGTCGCTGACTTTCAAGGAGGGCGACAAGCTGAAGCTCGCCTTCCACGCGCAGACGACGGACAAGATCATCGTCTTCACGACCGGCGGCAAGTTCTACACGCTCGGCGCCGATCGTCTGCCCGGCGGGCGCGGGCACGGCGAGCCGATCCGCATCATGGTCGACATGGAGAACGACCAGGACATCCTCACCGCCTTCGTCCACGATCCGCAGCGCCGGCTGCTGCTCGTCAGCCGCGAGGGCTACGGCTTCACCGTGCCGGAGGCCGAAGTTGTCGCCAATACGCGCAAGGGCAAGCAAGTGATGAACGTCAAGTCGCCTGACGAGGCACGGCTGTGCCTGACGCTATCGGGCGACCACCTCGCCATAGTCGGCGACAACCGCAAGATGCTCGTGTTCCCTCTGGTCGAGGTGCCGGAAATGACGCGCGGCAAGGGCGTGCGCCTGCAGCGCTACAAGGATGGCGGCGTGTCGGACGCCAAGACCTTCGCGATGGAGGCGGGGCTGACCTGGACGGATTCGGCCGGACGCGGGTTCACGCGCAGCCAGGGCGAGCTGATCGAGTGGATCGGCAATCGCGCCGCGGCGGGCCGCATGGTGCCGAAGGGCTTTCCGCGGACGGGGAAGTTTGGGTGACGAAGTGAGGCGAGGGCTGCGCCTCGTCGCGCCCCCCTCTGTCCTGCCGGACATCTCCCCCGCGAGGGGGGAGATCACGCGGTGTCGGTGAAGAGACTAATCTCCCCCCTTGCGGGGGAGATGCCTGGCAAGGCAGAGGGGGGCGCCGTAGAGCACTGCCCCTGACTTTCCGACCTCAGCCCTTCTTTCGCTTCGGCTTGCCGGGCTTCTTCGACCAGTCCTTCTTCTCGAATTTCTGGTCCGGCTTCTGGCCGCGATGCGCGGGCTTGGCGTCGCGGGCGAAATCCGGCGTGCCGTCGACCCGGCGCACGCGGATGCCGCGTTCGAGGTCGCCCTTCTTGCCGATGAGCGCGGCGAAGCGGTCGGCGGAGCCGGCGGCGATCTCGACGAAGGTCTCTTCCGGCATCATCTTGATCGCGCCGATGTCCTTCTTGGTCAGGTTTCCGTTGCGGCACAGCATCGGGATCAGCCAGCGCGGCTCGGCATTCTGCTTGCGGCCGATCGACAGCGAGAACCAGACGGCGTCGCCGAAGGGCTCGCGCTCCTTGGCGGCCTTGCGATCCTCAACGAAGTTGACTTCCATCAGATCTTCCGGCGCCGAACGGCCGGCGCGATAGGCGCGGACATAGGCGGCGGCGACCTGTTCGGCGCCGTGCGTTTCGAGAATCTGGCGAACGAAATCCTCGACGTCCTCGGTGATCGCCTCCGAGAGCGCGGGATCGGCGAGCAGGCGCTCGTCGTCGCGCTGGACGACTTCCTCCGCCGTCGGCGGCTTGCCCCACTGGGCGGTGATGCCGGCGCCCTGAAGCAGGCGGCTGGCGCGCTTGCCGGCCTTGTTCGGCACGATCAGCACGCTCATGCCCTTTCGGCCCGCGCGCCCGGTTCGGCCCGAACGGTGCAGGAGCGTCTCGCGGTTGGTCGGCAGGTCGGCATGGACGACGAGTTCGAGGTTCGGCAGGTCGATGCCGCGCGCGGCGACGTCGGTGGCGATACAGACCTGCGCGCGCCCGTCGCGCATCGCCTGCAGCGCATGGGTGCGCTCGTTCTGGCTGAGTTCGCCCGAAAGCGCGACGACGGCGAAGCCGCGATTGTTGAAGCGCGCGGTCATGTGGTTGACCGCCGCGCGGGTCGAGCAGAAGACGAGCGCGTTCGTTGGCTCGTAGTAGCGCAGGACATTGATGATCGCGTTCTCGCGGTCGGCATCGGCGACGCTCAAGGCGCGATATTCGATGTCGCCATGTTGGCGGGCCTCGGCGGCGGTCGAGATGCGCACGGCATGGCGCTGGTAGTTCTTGGCAAGTTCGGCGATCGGCTTCGAGACAGTGGCCGAGAACATCAGCGTGCGGCGCTCGTCGGGGGCCGCTTCGAGGATGAATTCGAGGTCTTCGCGAAAGCCGAGATCGAGCATCTCGTCGGCCTCGTCGAGGACGACGGCGCGGATGTCGTCGAGCTGCAGCGAGCCGCGCGTGATGTGGTCGCGCAGGCGCCCGGGCGTGCCGACGACGATCTGTGCGCCACGTTCGAGCGTGCGACGCTCCGAGCGCATGTCCATGCCGCCGACGCAGGAGGCGACGGTGGCGCCGGTCTCGGCATAGAGCCATTCGAGCTCGCGCTTGACCTGCAGGGCAAGTTCGCGCGTCGGCGCGATGGCGAGCGCCAGCGGCGCGGCGGCATGGCCGAAGCGATCCTTGTCGCCGAGCAGCGTCGGCGCGAGCGCGAGGCCGAAGGCGACCGTCTTGCCGGAGCCGGTCTGCGCCGAGACGAGGGCGTCCGCATCCCCGAGTTCGGAGCCGGTCACGGCCTTCTGCACCGGGGTCAGGGAGGAATAGCCGCGCTTTTCAAGTGCGGCGGCAAGCGGAGGCAAAATGCCTTCGAATTCGGTCATCGGTCGTCTTTCGGGAGTGGGCGCGCGGGCGCAACGGGCGCGGCGCTGAATTTTGCGCCTTCCTAGCCGGGTTCGGGGGAAAAGTATAGGTTTAGTGGCAATCGGAATCGTGGCGCCAGGCACCCCCCTCTGGCCTGCCGGCCATCTCCCCCTCAAGGGGGGAGATCAGTCTCGTCGCCGTCCCGCTGAACCCACGACCGTCTTGGCGTGGAGAATGGCGCGCGTGATCTCCCCCCTTGAGGGGGAGATGGCCGGCAGGCCAGAGGGGGGTGGACCTAGCCGCCTGTAGTCTCCGCCGCGAAAAGCTGCGCCCGCGCGATCTGCACGAACCCTCGATCACCGGCCTTGACCGCCACTTCCGGCGCGACGTCGAATTCGAGCGGGTCGCCGCGGTCGGTGACGGCGATGACGCGCCGGGAATCGGGACGGTCGAGGACGCGCTCGACCGAGGCGGGGATGCCGCCGCCGGTCGCCGACCAGGTGAGGTCGCTCGGGCGCAGATAGGCGTCGGCCTTGCCGTCGGCGAGCGCGGGCGCGGCGATAGACGCGCCGCCGAGATCGGCCGTGCCGTTGGCGACCGATGCGGTGAGGCGGTTGGTGTCGCCCAGAAACCGCACCACGAAGGCGGATTTCGGCTGGCGGGTGACCTCCTCGGGCGTGCCTTCCTGCACGATCTTGCCGTCGTCGAGGATGACGACGCGGCCGGCAAGATCGAGCGCTTCTTCCTGGTCGTGGGTGACGAACAGCGTGGTGATGCCGAGTTCGGAATGGATTTCGCGCAGCCAGCGGCGCAGTTCGCGGCGCACATTGGCGTCGAGGGCGCCGAAGGGCTCGTCGAGGAGCAAAACCTTCGGATCGACCGCGAGCGCGCGGGCGAGGGCGACGCGCTGGCGCTGGCCGCCCGAAATCTGGTTCGGAAAGCGGTCCTGCAGCCCGTCCAGCTTGACGAGGCGCAGGAGTTCGCCGACGCGCGCGTCGATGTCCGCCTTCGAGCGCTTCTTCTTCGACACCTTCATGCCGAAGGCGACGTTTTCGCCGACGGTCATGTGCGGGAAGAGCGCGTAGTGCTGGAAGACGAAGCCGACGCCGCGTTCGCGCACGGGGATGTCGGTCGCGTCCTCCTCACCGAAGAAGATCTGGCCCTCATCGGCATATTCAAGCCCGGCGACCATGCGCAGGATCGTGGTCTTGCCCGAGCCGGAGGGGCCGAGAAGCGCGACGAGTTCGCCGCTTTCGATCTCGAGCGAGACGCCGCGCACGGCGCGGAAGGTCTGGAAGGTCTTGGCGACGTTCTTCAGGCTGATCTTCATGGCTTGGCCTCAACGATGGGGGCGGCGAGCGCGGGGCGGGTGCGCCGTCCCGCACCCTGGCGCTCGAGCAGAACCTTGGCGACGATGGTGACGACGGCGAGCAGCGCGAGGATCGACGCGGCCGCGAACGCGCCGACGGAATTGTAGTCGTGGTAGAGAAGTTCGATGTGGAGCGGCAGCGTGTTGGTCTGGCCGCGAATGTTGCCCGAGACGACCGACACCGCGCCGAACTCGCCCATGACGCGGGCGTTGCACAGGACGACGCCGTAGAGCAGCGCCCATTTGATGTTGGGCAGCGTGACCGAGAAGAAGGTGCGCCAGCCCGACGCGCCGAGCGACGTCGCGGCCTCTTCGAGATCACGCCCCTGTGCCTGCATCAGAGGAATGAGTTCGCGCGCGACGAAGGGCGCGGTGACGAACATCGAGGCGAGCACGATGCCGGGCAGGGCGAAGAGAACCTTGATCTCGGCCGATTGCAGCATGGGCCCGAACAGGCCCTGGAGCCCGTAGACGAAGAGATAGGCGACGCCCGCGACGATCGGCGAGATCGAGAACGGGATTTCGATGACGACGATCAGGAAGCGGCGGCCCCAGAAATCGTATTTGGTCACCGCCCATGCCGCGGCGACGCCGAACACCGTATTGATCGGCACCGCGATCAGCGCGGTCGCGACGGTGAGAAAGATCGCGTGGCGGGTGTCGGGATCGGCGATCGTGGCCCCGAAATATCCGATGCCCATCGAGAACGCCTGCACGGCGATGACGACGAGCGGCGCAAGAACGAAGAGCGCGCCGGTGATCAGCACCAGCCCGATCAGCGTTCGGCGGAAGGCGGGATTGTCGCCGACGCGCGGTGGGCGTCCTGTCGCATGGCGCATGATCAGGTCCTCGCCGTGTAGCGCAGCGCGCGCGCCTGCATGAAATTGGTCACCGCGAGCATGACGAAGGCGGTTATCAGCATGACGGACGCGATCGCAGCGGCAGCCTGGTAGTCGTATTCCTCAAGCCGGATGAAGGCGAGAAGCGCAGTGATTTCGGTCGAAAAGGGCTGGTTGCCGGCAATGAAGATAATCGCGCCGAATTCGCCGAGACTGCGCGCGAAGGCGAGCGACGTGCCGGCCAGAAGTGCGGGCCAGAGGATCGGCAGGATCACGCGCCAGAAGATCGACAGGTCGCTGCCGCCGAGCGACTGCGCGGCTTCCTCGAGCGCCGGGTCGAGGTCTTCGAGCACCGGCTGCACGGTCCGCACGATGAAGGGCAGGCTGGTGAAGGCCATCGCGATCATGATGCCGATCGGCGTATAGGCGACGCGAATGCCTGCATCCATCAAGGGCGCGCCGAACCAGCCATTGGGGGCGAAAAGGGTGGTCAGCGCGATGCCGGCGACGGCGGTCGGCAGCGCGAAGGGCAGGTCGACGATCGCATCGACAAGCCGCCGGCCGGGGAAGGAATAGCGCACGAGGACCCAGGCGAGCGCGAGGCCGAAGACGAGGTTGAAGATGGTCGCCGCGAGCGCGGACAGGACCGTGACGCGATAGCTCGCCACCGCGCGTTCGGAGGAGATGATGTTCCAGTAGGCTTCGGGGCCGAGCGACGCGGCCTTGAACACCAGCGCGCCGAGGGGAAGGGCGATGATGAGACCGACATAGAAGAGCGTGATGCCGAGGGAGAGCGGCAGTCCGGGGATGACGCGGCGGCGGGTCATGCGGCGGTTCCAATCGATGGCGACGACTGCGATCCTTCGCGCCCCCCTCTGGCCTGCCGGCCATCTCCCCCGCAAGGGGGGAGATCATGCACTCCGACATTTGCGACTAGCTGATCTCCACCCTTGCGGGGGAGATGCCAATTCTGCGCCAGATTGGCAGGCCAGAGGGGGGCAACGTAGGACGCCACGATTTCATCATCCATCAAAAGAAATCCGACGGACCAGGGTCCGTCGGATGGGAAGTCACTGTGTAGCGGATTAACGCTGGCCGTAAAGCTGGTCGAGGATCGCTCCGGAGGCGAAGTGCTCTTCCTGGACCTTGTCCCAGCCGCCGAACACGTCCTCGACGGTGACGAGCCGCACTTCGGGGAAGCTTTCGGCGAATTCGGGCGCGATCGTCTCGTTCTCGACGCGGTGGCCGTTTTCCGCGGCAATGCGCTGGCCTTCCTCGGTGTAGAGGAAGTCGAGATAGGCCTTGGCGAGTTCGCCCGAGCCGCGGCGCTCGGCCACGCGGTCGACGATGGCGACGGGGAATTCCGCCAGGAGGCTGACCGACGGCGTGACGAGGTCGTACTGGTCCTCGCCGAATTCGCGGGCGATCGCCTTGGTCTCGGCCTCGAAGGTGATCAGCACGTCGCCGATCTGGCGCTCGACGAAGGTCGTCGTCGCGGCACGCCCGCCGGTGTCGAAGACGGGAACGTTGTCGAAGATCTTCTTGACGAACTCCTGCGCCTTGGTCGCGTCGCCCTCGAAGGATTCGAGCGCGTAGGCGTAGGCGGCAAGATAAGTGTAGCGGGCGTTGCCGGAGGTCTTCGGGTTGGGGAAGATCACCTGCACGTCCTCGCGCACCAGATCGTCCCAATCCTCGATGCCCTTCGGATTGCCTTCACGCACGAGGAAGGACGGCAGTGAATAGAAGGGCGACGACTGGTTGGGGAATTCGCCCTGCCAGTCATCCGAGACGAAGCCGTTCTGAACGAGGAAGTCGATGTCGGTGACCTGGTTGAACGTCACGACGTCGGCCTCCAGCCCTTCGGCGATGGCGCGGGCCTGACGCGACGTTCCGGCATGCGACTGGTCGACGGTCACGTCCTGGCCCGTCTGCTCCTTGTAGGCCGGAATGAAGGCCTCGTTAACCGCCGCGAAGAGCTCGCGGGCGATATCGTAGGAGGCGTTGAGAAGGGATGTCGGCTGCTGCGCGTGGGCGGGCGCACCAGAAAGGAGGGCGGCAACGACGCCGGCAAGCAAGAGGCGCTTCATTGGAAATTTCCTCGTCGGAAAGGGGCTTGATTGGAACCGGAATCTATCCGTGCGCCCCCAGGACATGAAGGTCGTGCCCTGCGCGTCGAACGCGCAGAATGGGATGGAATTTCGTTTAGGGGCGACATCGGGGAAAGGGAATCCAATCACGGCACAACGGCGCCGTGTCCATTGGAACATCCTCGGCCTGGTCGAGGTTGAAGAGGTCCAATCAACCCACGAGGGTCAAATGAGCGACGACAAGATCGACCACGTCTGGAAGCTGATGAAGAAGATCGGCTTTTGCATGCTTGCCACCAAGGACGGCCGGGACATCCGCGCCCGCCCGATGGCGGCGCATCTGGAGCGCGACGAGCATGCGATCTACTTCCTGACCGATGCCGAAAGCCACAAGGACGACGAGATCGAACGCGACCCGCATGTCGGCCTGTTCTTCGCCGATGCCGGCGACCAGAAATACGTGTCGGTGACGGGCCGTGCGGTGGTCTCCAACGACCGGGCGAAGATCAAGGAACTGTGGTCAACGCCGGCGAAGGCCTGGTGGGACGACCCCGAGGACCCTTCGATCCGCGTCCTGAAGGTCACGCCCAACGACGCTCAGTACTGGGACAGCCCAGGCACGGTCGTCAGCTACATCAAGATGCTGACCGCGGCGGTGTCGGACAGCCGTCCCGACATGGGCGACAATGAGAAGGTCAGGCTCTAGGCTTGATCCGAGCGATTCGCGAAGGCCCGCTCCGGCGGGCCTTTTTTCGTGGGCGCAGCGAGTTGTGGATTGCGCGGCGAGCGCGCCCGCATCCCTGCGCGCGGATGCTAGAAGTCTCGCTCTGATCGGAGATTTGCATTGAAAGTCGGCATCGATATGGGCAAGGGCGCGCACGGCGCGCCGACCATGATGGACCTGGAGGAACTGCTCGCCACGCGCCTGCTCGTGCAGGGCAATTCGGGCTCCGGCAAGTCGCATCTGTTGCGCCGGCTGCTGGAGCAGAGCGCGCCCTGGGTTCAGCAGTGCATCATCGATCCGGAGGGCGACTTCGTCACGCTGGCCGACAAATTCGGGCATGTCGTCGTCGACGCCGCGCGCACCGAGGCCGAACTGGTGCGCATCGCGGGCCGCATCCGCCAGCACCGCGTCTCGGTCATCGTCAATCTCGAAGGTCTCGACGCCGACCAGCAGATGAAGGCCGCCGCCGCCTTTTTGAACGGCATGTTCGATGCCGAGCGCGAACACTGGTATCCGGTCCTGGTCGTGGTCGACGAGGCGCAGCTCTTCGCGCCGGCCGTCGCCGGTGAGGTGTCGGACGAGGCGCGGCGCGTCTCGCTCGGCGCGATGACCAATCTGATGTGCCGCGGCCGCAAGCGCGGCCTTGCCGGCGTCATCGCCACGCAGCGACTTGCCAAGCTCGCCAAGAACGTCGCGGCCGAGGCGTCGAACTTCCTGATGGGCCGCACCTTCCTCGACATCGACATGGCGCGCGCCGCCGATCTTCTCGGCATGGACCGGCGGCAGGCCGAACAGTTCCGCGACCTGCAGCGCGGCTCCTTCGTCGCGCTCGGCCCGGCCGTCTCGCGCCGGCCGATGCCGGTGACGATCGGGACGGTGGAAACCTCTGCGCGGTCGGTCAGCCCCAAGCTGATGCCGCTACCCGAAGCGAGCGAAGAGGCGCGCGACCTGATCTTCCAGCGCGGTCCGGAGGAAGTGCGCGCGCCGGTGCGCCGTGCCCCACCGCCGCCGACGCCGACGGCCGACATCCTCGAGCAATTGTCGCGCCCGCGGGAGGCGGCCGAAGAGCCGGTTCAGGCGCTGTTCCCGGAAATCGACAAGGCGGAGCGCGAGCGCCTGCTCGACCTCGTCATGCGCGAGATCGCCGACGATCCGGACCTGCCGTTCCGAACGGTTGCCGTGCTTTACCAGGATTTCCTCGTGCGCTGCCGCATCCGGCGGGTGCCGGGCAGCCCGGTCGATCTGCCGGAATTCAAGCGACGGCTGGCGATCGCGCGCACCGGCGTCTGCGAAGAGACGGCCGGAACCGAGCCGTGGCGCATCGCGCTCGACCTGTCGAAGGATCTGGCCGAGGACATCCAGCCCATCTTCCTGATCATCGCGCTGGCGGCGGTCGAGGGGCGGCCGTGCCCGAGCAATGCCGCACTGGCGCGCGCCTATGGCAGCCACTCGGCCAACCGCGCGCGGCGGCTGCTGACCTATTTCGAGGAGCGCGACCTGATCGTCGTGCGAACCGACCTCACCGGTAAGCGCATCGTGGTGTTTCCCGATCTCGGCTGCGAGACGGCGCCCGACCAGCCGGATCGGCCCGGCGAGGAGATCGTGCCGCGGCAGGCGGCGGAGTAGGGCAGCCTATTCGACGCGTTCCCAGCCCTGCGGGCCGAGATGCTCCTGCGGCTTGAAGCGGACCTTGTAGCCCATCTTGCGCGAGCCGTTGACCCAGTAGCCGAGATAGACGTGCGGCAGGCCGAGCGCGCGGGCGCGCTGGATGTGGTCGAGGATCATGAAGGTGCCGAGCGAGCGGTCCTCCATGTCGGGCTTGAAGAAGGAATAGACCATCGACAGCCCGTCGCCCATCCGGTCGGAGAGCGCGACGGCGATGAGTTCGCCCTGGCCGCGCCCGGTGATGAAGCTGTCCGGCCCGCGCCGGCGATATTCGATGACGCGCGTGTCGACATGCGTGTCCTCGACCATCATCGCATAGTCGAGCACGGTCATGTCCGACATGCCGCCGCGCTTGTGGCGGGCGTCGAGATAGGTGCGGAAAAGCGAATACTGCTCGCTCGAAGGCTCGGCCTTGTGCTCGGCGCCGATGAGGTCGCCATTGCGCGCCGTCACGCGCTTCATGTTCTTCGTCGGCTGGAATTCGCTGGCGAGGATGCGCACGGACACGCACGCGCGACACGTCTCGCAGGCGGGGCGGTAGGCGATGTTCTGCGAGCGGCGGAAGCCGCCCTGCGTCAGGAGGTCGTTGAGATCGGGGGCCTTGTCGCCGACGAGATGCGTGAACACCTTCCGCTCGAACTCGCCCTCGATATACGGGCAGGGCGAGGGCGCCGTCAGGAAGAATTGCGGTGACTGCGTAGGCTGGTGCGTCATTGACCGTCGAGTCGGGATGAATTGCCGCGATCCGGGTATGAAATCCCCTGTCGCGCCCGTTGGCAAGCCGTCACCGATCCAGCGCCGATCAACGGTCCGTGCGCGCGACGACCGTGCCGAGGAGCAGGTCGTGGACCGCGCGCTTGCGGTCGAGGAAGAGCGTCGCCAAGAGGATGAAGGGCGTCAGGATGACGTTGCCGGCCCAGAACAGCACCGAGTGCAGCACCGCAAGGGGCCCGTCGACGCGGCCGCCGTCGAGGCGTTCGAGGCGGATGTTCATCATGCGCATGCCAATGGTCGCCTGCGCCGGGCTGCCGAGCGTCCACCAGACATAGCCGAGCGCGACGACGGGAAAGAGGATGCCGTAGAGCATCCAGCCGAGGCCGAGCGTCAGCACGCCCAGAAGCGCGATAACGATGGCGGGAACGATCATCAGGAGGCCGACGATCAGATAGTCGATGCAGAAGGAAAGGATGCGGCGCGTGCGCACGCCCTCGTAAACGCGCGCGTCGTCGAGGCGGTCGTTGATGATCTCGCCGTCATGGATGCGGTTCGTAGAGGTGGTCATGCGCGTCGTCCTTTGCCTGTCCGATCGAAGATGGGATCGCGGAACCGTGATCGCAAGCACCGGGATTTATGCAAATTTTATCGATCAGGGCGAAAGAAAGGAAAGCCGCCATCGCTATGCGTGGTTGCGAGGAGAGTGTGCTTCCGTGTCCTACGCCCCAAGTCAGATATTTCTCAGCCTTCTTCACAATGCCGGCCTGATGGCTCTCGTCGTGATGGCCTATTCGACGCTTCTGCGCCACGCGCCGAAGATCGGTGGCCGCGGCGTGATGATCGGCGTGCTCTTCGGCCTCGCAGGCGTCCTGTCCATGGCCGACCCGATCCGCACCCCCGAAGGCATTCAACTGGATTCGCGAACGGTGATGGCGGCGCTTGCCGCGCCGTTCGGCGGATTGGTGGCGACGCTGATCGCCGCCTTCATCATGGGCGTCTTCCGGATCGTGCAGGGCGGGGCGGGGGTGGTCACGGGCCTTGCGGCGATCGCGATGGCCTCGACGATCGGCTACGCATTCTACCGGATCTGGCGCGGGGGCGCACCCCCAACACCGAGCAATTGCTGACGCTGGCGGTCGCGACCTGCTCGGTCCTCGTCTGCCTGGCGCTGCTGCCGAAGGAGGTCGCCAGTTCGCTCGTGCGCACCGCCGCCGTGCCTCTGGTCACGAACGCGGTGCTCGGCATCCTCCTGCTCGGCGCTTTCCTCGCACGCGAGGACCGCAATTTCCGGCGCGAGGAGGAATTGCGCACCGAAGCGACGACCGACGCGCTGACGGCGCTGGCCAACCGGCGAACCTTCGACAGGCTGGCCTACCGCATCAGCGAGAGCGCGAAGGCCAAGAACGCGCCCTTCGCCATGCTGCTCGTCGATGTCGACCGCTTCAAGTCGATCAACGACCGCTTCGGGCATCTCGCCGGCGACCGGGTGCTGGCGTCGATCGCCGCGGTCGTCAAGGCCGAGACGCGCCAGAGCGACATCGTCGCGCGCTATGGCGGGGAGGAGATCGCGGTGCTGATGCCGTCGACCTCGATCCGCGTCGCCGAGCGCGTCGCCGAGCGAATCCGGCAAAGCGTGGCGAACCAGCCGCTCGCCGTCGACGGTTCGGACCTGATGGTGACCGTCAGCATCGGCGTCAGCGGTGCCGACAAGGCGGGCGTGGTCTTCCCGACCGTGTTCAAGGCGGCCGACGACGCGCTCTACGACGCCAAGAACAACGGCCGCAACCGCGTCGAGCTGCGCCGTGCGGCCTGATCAGCCCTTGAGGATTTCGGCCACGCGCGGCGCGAAATAGGTGAGGATGCCGTCACAGCCCGCACGCTTGAACGACAGCAGGCTCTCCATCATCGCGCGCTCGCCGTCGATCCAGCCATTGGCGGCGGCGGCCTCGATCATCGAATACTCGCCCGAGACCTGATAGGCGAAGGTCGGCAGCGAGAACTCGTCCTTCAACTGGCGGATGATGTCGAGATAGGGCATGCCCGGCTTGACCATGATCATGTCCGCGCCCTCGATCACGTCCTGCTCGGTCTCGCGCATCGCCTCGGCGGCGTTGGCGGGATCGAGATAATAGGTCTTCTTGTCGCCCTTCAGGAGGCCGCTGGTGCCGATCGCCTCGCGATAGGGGCCGTAGAAGGCCGACGAGAACTTGGTCGCATAGGACATGATCGCCACGTCCTGGAAGCCTGCCGCGTCGAGCGCATCGCGCACCGCGCCGATCCGTCCGTCCATCATGTCCGACGGTGCGACGATGTCGGCGCCGGCGGCGGCCTGCAGCACGGAAGCGGCGGCGACCTGCGCCACCGTCTCGTCATTGACGATGACGCCATCGCGCAGGATGCCGTCATGGCCGTGGCTGGTGAAGGGGTCGAGCGCGGCATCCGTGATGATCCCGATCTCCGGCACCGCCTGCTTGATCGCGCGCGTGACGCGGTTGATCAGATTGTCTGGGTCGAGAATGTGCGAGCCGGTCTGGTCGCGCCGGCCGATGTCGATATTGGGGAAGATGGCGAGCGCGGGAATGCCGAGGCGCGCGGCACGCTTGGCCTCCTCGACGGCGACGTCGACCGAATAGCGCTCGACGCCCGGCATCGAGGGGAGGGGATCGCGGCGCTTTTCGCCGTCGACGACGAAAATCGGCCAGATCAGGTCGTCGACCGTCAGCCGCGTTTCCTGCACCATGCGCCGCGACCAGTCGGCCTTGCGCATGCGCCGCAGCCGCCGGCCGCCGGTGATTTCGTCGACCGTGCGCGAGCTGGTGGCAACCGGCCGGGTGATCTTGTTCATGATCGCGTCTCCTGATAGCGCGGGATGTATCATGCGGCGATTGCGGGTCCAACCCGTCTCGCCGCGCCACTTCCACCGTCCGGAGGACGCCGATCCGTGATCCAGTCCTTGCATTCGGCCCTGCCGCGCCTGTCGGCCTCCGACGCCATGTTCGAGACCTTCCTGCGCGCCGTCGCCGCGCTCTGCGCCGGGCTCGGGCTCCTCTACTGGATCAGGCTGCTCGGGATCTATGAAGGGCTGACCTGGCGCTTCGACCTGATGCCTGTTCACTGGCAGGTCGCGGCCGTGTGCCTGGCGGTCCTCTATCCCTTCGCCGCCAGCGGCCTGTGGATGCTCGCCTCCTGGGGGCCGGTGATCTGGTTCGTCTGCGCGCTGTCCGAGACGGTCATGTATGCCGGCTTTCCAGAGCTTTACGGCCGCCGCGATCTCGTCCTCGTCGTCCATGCGCTGACGGCAGTAATCTATGCCGGCTTCCGGCTGCACCGCTGGGCCAGGCGCCGCAGAGAGGAAATATGAACCTTTCGTTCTAACCGCAGCTTAACCCTGAAATCCGGCAGTTCCCGGTAAGCTCATGTTAAGCCTGCGGTTTAAGTCGAATTTTAGATGCATTGGCTAGGGTCGTGACCAAGGTGAGATCAAGAACAAAATCACCGGCGTTTAACGAGAGGCACGACCATGATCAATTCGCGTACGACGTCGAAGAACGTCCAGATGACCGAAGACCGCGGCGATTCCATCCGCTCGCTCTACCTTGAATCTCTTCAGCTCGTCGAGCGTCTGCACCGCCGTCTGCTTGACGTCATCAAGGACGAGTTCGACCGCAACGGCCGCAGCGACATCAACGCCATCCAGGCGCTCCTGCTCTTCAACATCGGTTCTTCGGAACTGACCGCCGGCGAACTGCGATCGCGCGGCTACTATCTGGGCTCGAACGTCTCCTACAATCTGAAGAAGCTCGTCGACCTCGACTTCATCAACCACCAGCGCTCGCGCATCGACCGCCGCTCGGTCCGCGTCAGCCTGACGCCGAAGGGCCGCGAGATCGCCGATCTGGTCGGCGCGCTCTACGACCGCCACATCGGCTCGATCGAGAAGGTCGGCGGCATCGGCCAGGACGAGTTCCAGCAGATGAACAAGGCCCTGCAGCGCCTCGACCGCTTCTGGAACGACACGATCGCCTACCGCATGTAAGGCGAGGCGACGCCTCTCGATCATCGCCGACGCCGACGCATCGGACCCGCCCGTCATCATGGGGCGCGGCCGGTGCGCGGCCGGCGCCGGGACCGCTGTTGGCACCGCATCGCCGGTGTCGTCATTCTGCAACACGGCTTCCCCGACTGCCCGACCGTCACGAAGCCGCCATATTGGAATGTGACCGGACGTCATCCGGTATTTTCGACCGAATCCATCGCGTCGGGATTGGTGGCGTTTCGTTAAGGTTAACGCGCTAGTCTCGTCGTTCGCACCTCGCGTGCATTCGCCGTCATGATTGAAGCGTCGGGACCAAAGATGAAAACCAGCCGCAGAACCTTTCTCACCGGTGCGTCCGCGCTTGCCGCCGCCGCCGTGTCGCAGAGCGCACATGCGCAGAACGTGCTCGATTCGATCCTCAACTCGAACCGCCGTGGCTGGGGTGACCAGTTCGACGCGCAGGTCTCGAGCGGGGGACAGGTCGCCACGACCAAGCCGATCTACAGCCCCGACACGCTCGTCTACCTGCAGGACGCCATCGTCCGCTACCAGGACATCGCCGCCCGCGGCGGCTGGCCGATGGTGCCGGACCAGAAGAAGCTGCAGCTCGGCGTCGTCGATCCGGACGTGGACGTGCTGCGCCAGCGCCTGATGATCTCGGGCGACCTTTCGGAGCAGGCGGGCATGTCGCCGGCCTTCGATTCCTACGTCGATTCGGCGCTGAAGCGCTTCCAGACCCGCCACGGCATTCCCGCCGACGGCGTCACCGGGCCTTACACCTACCGCTCGCTCAACGCGTCGGCGCAGGTGCGTCTCGGCCAGCTCCAGACCAATCTCCAGCGCCTCAGCGAGAAGGTCGGCACGACCTCCAACCGCTACGTGATGGTCAACATCCCGGCCGCCGAGATTGAGGCCGTCGAGGGCGGCCGCGTCGTCACGCGCCATGTCGCCGTCGTCGGCAAGATCGACCGCCAGACGCCGATCCTCGATTCGAACATTCACGAGATCATCGTCAATCCGTACTGGAACGCGCCGGAATCGATCGTTCGCCGCGACATCATCCCGCTGATGCGCAAGAATCCGAACTATCTGGCCGAAAACGGCATCCGCATTCTCGGACCCAATGGCGAGGTCGATCCGCTGACGATCAACTGGCAGACGGAAGAGGCGGCCAAGCTGCGCTTCCGCCAGGACCCGGGCAAGATCAACGCCATGGCGTCGGTGAAGATCAACTTCCACAACCAGCATGCCGTCTACATGCACGACACGCCGCAGCAGAGCCTGTTCGCCAACCAGGAGCGCTTCCACTCCTCGGGCTGCGTGCGCGTCCAGAACGTGCGCGACCTCGTCACCTGGATCTTGCGCGAGACGCCGGGCTGGGACCGCAACCGCTTCGAGCAGACGATCGCGACCGACGCGGACGTCTCGGTGCCGGTCACCAATCCGGTGCCGGTCCACTTCGCCTACGTCTCGGCCTGGTCGACGGGCGACGGCGTGGTGCAGTTCCGCGACGACATCTACGGCCTCGACGGCTCGTCGGAACTGCAGATTTCGAGCGCAACCTGATCGCGCCTGCATGATGCTTATGGAATGGCCGTCCCCTGGGGCGGCCATTCTCGTTTAAAGGCAATAAGTATGCCGGAGCAAACGGACTACGAATGGATCATACTCGGACAGCATGATCGGAGGCGATATGAGCGATAGCAGCAAGGCAGCTAGTATAATTGCAGTGGCAATAATTATTTCGACGGCCGGATCGATATATTTCTCTCCGTACAGGAGTTGTGTTCGAGCAATTACTAGTGACGCAGCCAATAGCGAGCGCTTGGCTGAAATCCGGTGTCAGATGGGTTTTCCGCCTAACAACTAGCTCAGTGTTGCTGGTACTCGTATTGCGAAAATGGGTGAGCAACGCTGCGCCGCTTTACGGCATTGATCCGGTCGCGCTCAGAACCGTAAATTGCGCGAACCGAACATGGCCGCGTCCGCGATAGTGTGATATTCGCGCCGCTTCAAAGCCTGCCGCCACACCGAAAGGGTCGATCCGCCATGGCCACCGCGACTGCCGCCTCCGCCCAGCCGAATGCCTTCTTCACCCAGTCCCTCGCCGATCGCGACCCCGAGATCTTCGGCGCGATCGAGAAGGAACTCGGTCGCCAGCGTCACGAGATCGAGCTGATCGCCTCGGAGAACATCGTCAGCCGCGCCGTGCTCGAGGCGCAGGGCTCGATCATGACGAACAAGTATGCCGAGGGCTATCCGGGCAAGCGCTACTATGGCGGCTGCCAGTTCGTCGACATCGCCGAAGAACTGGCGATCGAGCGCGCCAAGAAGCTGTTCGACTGCAATTTCGCGAACGTTCAGCCCAACTCCGGCTCGCAGATGAACCAGGCCGTGTTCCTGGCGCTCTTGCAGCCGGGCGACACCTTCATGGGCCTCGACCTGAATTCGGGTGGCCACCTCACCCATGGCTCGCCGGTGAACATGTCTGGCAAGTGGTTCAACGTCGTCTCCTACGGCGTGCGCGAGGACGACCACCGCATCGACATGGACGAGGTCGCGCGCCTCGCGCATGAGACCAAGCCGAAGCTGATCGTCGCCGGCGGCACCGCCTATTCGCGCATCTGGGACTGGAAGCGCTTCCGCGAGATCGCCGACGCGGTCGGCGCGTATCTGATGGTCGACATGGCGCACATCGCCGGCCTCGTTGCCGGCGGCGTTCACCCGTCGCCGCTGCCGCACGCCCATGTCGTGACGACGACCACGCACAAATCGCTGCGTGGCCCGCGCGGCGGCATGATCCTTTCCAACGACGAGGCGATCGCCAAGAAGATGAATTCGGCCGTGTTCCCCGGCCTTCAGGGCGGTCCGCTGATGCACGTCATCGCCGCCAAGGCCGTCGCCTTCGGCGAGGCGCTGCAGCCCGAGTTCAAGACCTACGCCAAGGACGTCGTCGCAAACGCCAAGGCGCTTGCCGCCAGCCTTCAGGAAACCGGCCTCGACATCGTTTCCGGAGGCACCGACAACCATTCCATGCTGGTCGACCTGCGCCCCAAGAACGCGACCGGAAAGCGCACGGAAGCCGCGCTCGGCCGCGCCAACATCACCTGCAATAAGAACGGCATTCCCTTCGATCCGGAAAAGCCGTTCGTCACCTCCGGCATCCGCCTCGGTACGCCGGCCGGGACCACGCGCGGCTTCGGCGTCGCCGAATTCGGCGAGATCGGCAAGCTCATCGCCGAGGTGATGGACGGGCTGAAGGCCGCCAATTCCGACGAGGGCAACGCCGCCGTCGAGGAGGCGGTGAAGAAAAAGGTCGTCGCGCTGACCGAGCGCTTCCCGATCTATCCATATCTGGGCTAAACGCTGGGGCAGCCACAATCTGTCGAAAGAGACGCATGCGCTGCCCCTATTGCCAGTCTGAAGACACCCAGGTGAAGGATTCCCGGCCTGCCGAAGACGGGCAGGCCATTCGCCGCCGGCGCGTCTGCCCGGTCTGCGGCGGACGCTTCACCACCTTCGAGCGCGTGCAGCTCCGCGATCTCGTCGTCGTCAAGCGGTCGGGCCGCAAGGTCGCGTTCGACCGCGACAAGCTGATGCGCTCCGTCGAGATCGCGCTGCGCAAGCGCAACGTCGAGCCCGAACGGATCGAGCGCGCCGTGACCGGCATCGTGCGCCAGCTCGAAAGCTCGGGCGAGACGGAGATCCCTTCCGACGAGATCGGCCGGCTGGTCATGGATGCGCTCAAGTCGATCGACGACGTCGCCTATGTGCGCTTTGCCTCCGTCTACAAGAATTTCCGCGAGGCGCGCGATTTCCAGGACCTGCTCGGCGAACTGAAGAGCGACGAGGACGCCGCGCGCGAATGAGCGCCGGCGATGCCGATCGCCGCTTCATGGCCGCCGCCATCCGCCTGTCGCGTCGCAATCTCGGCCTGACCGCCACCAACCCTTCCGTCGGAACGCTGATCGTCCGTGACGACGGCGAGGGGCCGCGGATCGTCGGGCGCGGGATCACGGCCATCGGCGGCCGGCCGCATGCGGAGGCCGAGGCGCTTGCCGAGGCGAGCACGGATGCGCGCGGCGCCACGGCCTATGTCACGCTCGAACCCTGCGCCCATCACGGCCGCACGCCGCCCTGCGCCGAGGCGCTGGTGCGCGCGGGGATTGCCCGCGTGGTCGGCGCGGCCGCCGACCCCGATCCGCGCGTCTCGGGCAAAGGCTACGCAATCCTCGAAGCCGGCGGGATCGCCGTGACACCTCAGGTGCTGGCCGACGACGCGGCCGATCTGCTCAATGGATACCTGACTCGATCTCTAAGCAAACGCCCGGAAGTGACTCTCAAGCTTGCGGTTTCGTCCGACGGAATGATCGGTCGCATAGGCGAGGGGCAGGTTGCCATCACGGGGCCGATCGCGCGCCGGCAGGTCCACCGCATGCGCGCCGAAATCGACGCGATCCTCGTGGGCATCGGAACCGCTCTGGCCGACGATCCCGAACTCACCTGCCGCCTGCCGGGGCTTGAAAGAAGATCGCCGATCCGCATCGTGCTCGATCGTGATGCCCGGCTTTCTCCGACGTCGAAACTCGCATCGAGCGCACGCGAGACGCCCGTTCTGCTGGCGACGGCGATCGATGCCGATGCCGGTCGGCGCGCGACGCTCGAGGGGTTCGGCGTCGGCTTCATCGCCTGCGACGAGCACGAAGGCCGCATCGCCCTGCCGGAATTTCTCGAGGACCTGGCGGCGCGCGGCATCCTGACCCTTCTCGTCGAGGGTGGCGCGGAGACCGCGCGCCAGTTCCTTATCGAAGGACTGGTCGACCGGCTGATCCTCTTCGTCGGATCGGAGCCGATCGCCGAGGGCGGCGTGGCATCGCCCATCGATCCGGCTGCAATTCCGGCCGGCTTCCATCTCCTCCGCCGCGATGTGTTCGGCGACGACGTCTGCTTCGAATATGCAAGGACCGACTGATGTTCACTGGAATCGTCACCGACATCGGCGAGATCGCGGCCATCACGCCGCTCGACCAGGGCATCCGGCTGCGCATCCGCACGATCTACGATCCGGCGACCATCGCGATCGGCGCGTCGATCGCCTGCGCCGGCGTGTGTCTGACCGTTGTCGCCCTTCCTGCGGATGGAGCCCGCTGGTTCGAGGTCGAAGCCTGGGAAGAAGCGCTGCGCTTGACGACGGCCGGCAACTGGCAGGTCGGCTCCCGTCTCAACCTCGAACGCGCATTGAAGATCGGCGACGAGCTCGGCGGGCACATCGTTTCCGGCCATGTCGACGGCATGGCCGAGATCGTCGAGCGGATCGACGAAGGCGACGCCGTCCGCTTTCGCCTCCGCGCGCCGCGCGCGTTGTCGAAGTTCATCGCGCCGAAAGGCTCCGTCGCGCTCGACGGCACGTCGCTCACCGTCAACGGCGTTGATGGCGACCTCTTCGACGTTCTCCTGATCCACCATTCGCTGGGCGTGACGACCTGGGGCGCGCGGCAGGTCGGCGACCGCGTTAATCTCGAGGTCGACACCATGGCGCGCTATGCGGCGCGCCTGATGGAAGCGCGCGACGAATGAGCCTGATCGACAACGAACGCACGAAGCTGCTGGCCAACGCGCTCGACCGGGCTTCGACGGCGTGCTTCACGGCGGGTATCTTCACTCCCGGTGCCGGCTATTTCTACAATGTTGGAGGTTTTCAGGGGCTTATCAGCGTGCCGGGCCTGTTGGTCGGCATGTTCGCCTGGCTCGGTACTGTTGTTGTGCTGCATGTCTTGGCGCGACGGGTGTTGAAGGGGCTTCTCCCATGAACGAGTTCTGGTTTCTGGCTTTTGTCGTGACGCCTGCGGTTGTGGTCGTTATCGCCTACATCGCCGTGCGCCTGCACGAGCGTTCCCTGAAGCGCTGATCGGCCCACTTTCTCCAAAGCTTCGCTTGCGAACTCGACCGGATCGGCCTAAGTCACCGGGCCAATCCCGGAGACATTCATGCCCCATCAGGAACCCCTCAAAGTTCTGATCGTCGAAGCGCGCTTCTATGACGATCTGGCCGACGCGCTCCTCGACGGCGCGAAGGCCGCGCTCGATGCCGCCGGCGCGAGCTATGATGTCGTCACCGTGCCCGGCGCGCTCGAAATCCCGGCCGTCATTTCCTTCGCCCTCGACGGCGCGGATGCGGGCGGCGCGGACTACGACGCATTCGTCGCGCTCGGCTGCGTGATCCGGGGTGAGACCTACCATTTCGACATCGTCGCGAACGAATCCTGCCGCGCGCTGATGGACCTTTCCGTCAATGAATCGCTGGCGATCGGCAACGGCATCCTGACCGTCGAGAACGACGACCAGGCCTGGGCGCGCGCCCGCCGCAACGAGGGCGACAAGGGCGGCTTTGCCGCGCGTGCGGCGCTGACGATGGTGGAAACGAGGAAGCGTCTCGCAGGGGCGTCCCGATGAGTGAGACGGACGACCTTCCGGCAACGCCGCCCGTTCGTCAGGCCAACAAGCGCGGTGCGGCGCGGCTCGCGGCCGTACAAGCGCTCTACCAGATGGACGTCGCCGGCACGGGGCTGCTCGAGATTTCGGCCGAGTACGAGGCCTACCGGCTCGGCAAGGAAGTCGACGGCGCAACCTATCGCGAGGCCGACGCGCAATGGTTCCGCGCAATCCTTTCAGGCGTGGTCGAGGACCAGAAGACGATCGATCCGGTGATCCGGCAGGCGTTGACCGACGACTGGCCGCTCTCGCGCCTCGATTCGACGCTGCGCGCGATCCTGCGCGCCGGCGTCTATGAGCTGATGAAGCGCGCCGACGTACCGGTCGCGGTGATCGTCACCGAATATGTCGACATCGCCAAGGCCTTCTATACCGAGGAGGAGCCCAAGCTCGTCAACGCCGTGCTCGACCGCGTCGCGCGGCGAATTCGCAACGAGGGCAGGGGCGGAACGCCGAAGGCATGATGACGGCCTCGACCCGCGACGCTCGGCGTACGGCGATCGTCCTCGCCGCCGCGCAGGCCATCGTCGGGTCGGCCGCACCCATCGCCATCTCGGTCGGCGGCCTCGCCGGCTATTATCTCCTCGGCGCCGACAAGAGCCTTGCGACCGCTCCCGTCACCGGCTTCACCATCGGCGTCGCGCTCGGCGCCATTCCGGCGGCAATGGTCCTGAAGCGGCTCGGCCTGCGGCTGGGCTTCATGACCGGCACCGTGATGACGGCCAGCGGCGGCCTGATTGCTACCCTCGCGCTTTTCGCGCAGAATTTCTGGCTCTTCGCAGCCGGCCTCGCGCTGATCGGCGTCGGCAATGCCTTCGTCCAGCAGTTCCGCTTCGCTGCCGCCGAATCCGCGCCCGTCGAGTTCAAAGCGCGGGCGATTTCGTTCGTCCTGGCGGGCGGCGTGCTCACCGCGATCATCGGCCCGCAGATCGTCATCTTCACCCGCGAGTTGCTCGCGCCCGTCATGTTCGCCGGCACCTTCACCTCGGTGCTCGGCATCGCCGCCGTCGGTGCGCTGATCCTGTCGGCCTTGCCGCGAACGCAGTCGGAGCCTCATGCCTCGGCCGTCTCGCAGATGCCGGCACGGCCGCTCGGCGAAATCATCCGCCAGCCCAAATACGTCACCGGCCTCCTGTGCGGCGTCGGCACCTACGCGCTGATGAGCTTCGTGATGACCGGCGCGCCGCTCGCCATGGTCGGCTGCGGCTTCTCGACCGACCAGGCGATGCTCGGCATTTCCTGGCACGTGATGGCGATGTACGCGCCGAGCTTCTTCACCGGCAAGCTGATCGCCCGCTTCGGCAAGGAGAAGATCATGGCGGCGGGACTTGTCCTGCTGCTCGGCTGCGCCGTCGTCGCGCTCTCCGGCATCGAGCTCTGGCAGTTCTGGACGGCGCTCGTCCTTCTCGGCGTCGGCTGGAATTTCGGCTTCATCGGGTCGACGGCGATGGTCGCCGAGAGCTACCATCCGTCCGAAAAGGGCAGGGCGCTCGGCTTCCACGATTTCGTGCTGTTTTCGACGGTCGCCTTCTCGTCCTTCATGTCCGGTCTCGTCTACAATCTCGCCGGCTGGGAGATGCTGAACTGGATCGTTTTCCCGGTCAGCGCGGTCTGCCTTGCAGCGCTTGCCCTTCTTGCGGTGCGCGGACGCCGGCACGTCGCCGCCGCACGCTGACCCAGCGGTAGAATATCTCCTTGATGTGTGCGGAATCCTTCGCATAAGCTGCCCGCGAATGCCGGATGACAAGCGATTCCGGCTTCGTTCCCAATGCCCGGGGAGGGGTTCTGCCGGGCGAGAATCAAGGAAAAATCGGCAATGACCATGCTTTTCGTCGTCATCGCCTGCGGTCTGCTGTCCATCGTTTACGCGATCTGGGCAACTCAGTCGGTCCTCGCGGCCGACCAGGGGAATGCACGCATGCAGGAGATTGCGGGCGCGATCCGGGAGGGCGCGCAGGCGTATCTCACTCGCCAATACACAACCATCGCGCTCGTCGGCGTCGTGGTCTTCCTCATCACCTGGTGGCTCCTGGGTGTCACCGCGGCCATCGGCTTCCTGATCGGCGCCGTTCTTTCGGGCGTCGCCGGCTTCATCGGCATGCACGTCTCGGTCCGCGCAAACGTGCGCACCGCGCAGGCCGCGTCGAACAGCCTGTCTGCCGGCCTCGACATCGCCTTCAAGGCGGGTGCGATCACCGGCATGCTGGTGGCCGGCCTCGCGCTGCTTGCCGTGTCGGTCTACTACTGGGTGCTGATCGGCCCGATGGGCGCCGCGCCGTCCGACCGCATGGTTATCGACGCGCTGGTCGCGCTCGGCTTCGGCGCCTCGCTCATCTCGATCTTCGCGCGTCTTGGCGGCGGCATCTTCACCAAGGGCGCAGACGTCGGCGGCGATCTCGTCGGCAAGGTGGAAGCGGGCATTCCCGAGGACGATCCGCGCAATCCGGCGACGATCGCCGACAATGTCGGCGACAATGTCGGCGACTGCGCGGGCATGGCGGCCGATCTCTTCGAGACCTACGCCGTGACCGTCGTCGCGACGATGGTCCTCGCGGCGATCTTCTTCCTCGGCTCCGATCTTCTCGGCTCGATCATGATCTACCCGCTGGCGATCTGCGGCGCGTGCATCATCACCTCGATCATCGGCACCTTCTTCGTCAAGCTGGGCGCCAACGCCTCGATCATGGGCGCGCTCTATCGCGGCCTGATCGTCACCGGCCTCCTGACCGTCGTCGGCATCGGCGCGGCGACCTCGCTCACCATCGGCTGGGGCTCGATCGGCGTCGTCAACGGCGTCGACATCACCGGCACCAACCTCTTCATCTGCGGCCTGATCGGCCTCGTGGTGACGGCGCTGATCGTGGTGATCACCGAATACTATACCGGTACCAACAAGCGCCCGGTGAACTCGATCGCGCAGGCGTCGGTGACCGGCCACGGCACCAACGTCATCCAGGGCCTCGCCGTCTCGCTCGAATCGACAGCCCTTCCGGCAATCGTCATCATCGGCGGCATCCTGGCGACGTTCCAGCTTGCCGGCCTCTTCGGCACCGCGATCGCGGTGACGACGATGCTCGGCCTCGCCGGCATGATCGTCGCGCTCGACGCCTTCGGCCCGGTGACCGACAATGCCGGCGGCATCGCCGAAATGTCGGGTCTTCCGCCTGAGGTGCGCCAGTCGACCGACGCGCTCGACGCGGTCGGCAACACCACCAAGGCGGTCACCAAGGGCTACGCGATCGGCTCGGCCGGTCTCGGCGCGCTGGTGCTCTTCGCCGCCTATTCCTACGACCTCGAATACTTCATCGCCAATCCGGAACAGTATCCGTATTTCGCCGGCATGGAGGACGTGTCCTTCTCGCTGTCGAACCCGTATGTGGTGGCGGGCCTGCTCTTCGGCGGCCTCATCCCCTACCTCTTCGGGGGCATCGCCATGACGGCCGTCGGCCGCGCGGCGGGCGCCATCGTCGAGGAGGTGCGTCGCCAGTTTCGCGACAATCCGGGCATCATGCAGGGCACGGTGAAGCCGGACTATGCGCGGGCGGTCGATCTTCTGACCAAGGCGGCGATTCGGGAAATGATCATCCCGTCGCTCTTGCCGGTGCTGGCGCCGATCGTCGTTTACTTCGGCATCCTGCTTGTCTCGGGCTCGAAGGCCGCGGCCTTCGCGGCGCTGGGCGCGACGCTTCTAGGCGTGATCGTCAACGGCCTTTTCGTCGCCATCTCGATGACGTCGGGCGGCGGTGCGTGGGACAATGCGAAGAAGTCGTTCGAGGACGGTTTCATCGACAAGGACGGCACCCGCCACCTGAAGGGCTCGGATGCGCACAAGGCATCCGTGACGGGCGACACGGTGGGTGATCCCTACAAGGACACCGCCGGCCCGGCCGTCAATCCGGCGATCAAGATCACCAACATCATGGCGCTCCTGCTCCTAGCAGTCCTCGCGCACGGCTGATCGTCACGCAAATGAAAAGGGCCGCGGTATCGCTACCGCGGCCCTTTTGCATGTCGGATTGAATTCTAGAAGTTGACCGATCCACGCCCGGCGCCCGTGCCGACCGGCGTGCCGCCGACGACGCCCGTAACGAGCTGCTGGATGAAGTTCACGTCGCTGCCGGCCGTCGGCGTCGTGCGCGAGATGAAGTCAAACACGCGCCCGTCCTGCAGGCCGTAATTGGCGATGTTGGACACGCGCCCGTCCTCGCCGAAATAGATCGCCAGGATCTTGCGGTCGACGACGCGAGGGTTCTGGAACGCGACGTTCCGGACCGCGGTCTGCGAAATGTAGTAGAAGGTCTCGTTGTCGAAGGTCGCCGTCGTCGTCGGTGTGCCGAGCGCCAGCAGCACCTGTTCGCGGCTCGAGCCGACGGGAACGAGTTCGAGCATCTGCTCGTCGATGACGTAACCCTGCTGGAAGGTCTGGCGGGGGTTGAGATCGTCCGCGACCGAGGAGCAGCCGGCAACTCCGCCGGCCAGCACGACAGCCAGACCCGATGCGACCAGCCGTGCACGGCTCTTGAAATTCCGTCCTTGCAACGACAACTCCATGACTTGGTTAAGCGCGCCTTGCGCCTGCGGGCAAAAGCGGTAAACCAGCTTGCGCGCCGATGCAACACGGCCGGCACTGAAACCGCCAGAAGGAGCCCTTCGGGAATGTTCAAGCGACTGTTCGGCGCACGCCGCAATGAAAACGCGGCCATCGTCGATAGGATTTATGGGCAAATCGTGGCGGCGGCGCGCCAGCCGGTGTTCTACGCCGACTGGAACGTGCCCGACACGCCGCTCGGTCGCTACGAGATGATGGCGCTGCACATGTTCCTGTTCCTCCACCGCACGCGCCGCGAGGACGGCGCGATCCAGGATGTCGCACAGGACGTGACCGACGAGTTCTTCAAGGACGTGGACCATTCGCTTCGCGAACTCGGCATCGGCGACGTCGGCGTGCCAAAGCGCATGAAGAAGCTGGCCAACATGTTCTATGGCCGTGCCGATTCCTATGGCAAGGCGGTCGAGGCGGACAACCGCGAGGCGCTGGCGCAGGCGCTTTACCGCAACGTGTTCCCGGGGGGCACGGACTGGCGCGAAGCGCAGGCGATGGCCGACTATGTCCTCGCCTCCTCGCGCGATCTGGCCGCGCAGGAAGTGGCGGCGATCACGGCCGGCGACGTGTCGTTCCTGCTGCCCGAACGTGCCAATTCGACCGGAGAAGCATCGGCATGAGCGACGAAAAGAGCCCGATCTCATTTGACGCGAACATCCTGCGCCTACCCGCCAAAGGCATGCCGGTGCGCATCGAGGCGGACGAGGCGCAGCGCCGGGCCTTGGCCGACGCGCATCATCTCGTCGAAGTCAAATCCTTGCGCGCCGACCTCCTGGTCGAGAACTGGAAACGCGACGGCGTCAAGGTGTCGGGCCGGGTCAAGGCCAGTATCGTCCAGTCCTGCATCACCTCGCTGGAGCCGATCGATGCCGAGGTCGACGAGGAGTTCAATGCGCTGTTCGTGCCCGAGGGCTCGAAGCTCACCCGCCCCGATGCTCTCGAGGGCGGCGAGATGATCCTCGACGCCGAGGGCGAGGACGGGCCGGAGCCGTTTTCGGGCGACACGATCGATGTCGGCCAACTCGCCGAGGAGTTCTTCGCACTCGGCATCGACCCCTATCCGCGCAAGGCCGGCGCCGCCCCTGTCGCCCCGCGCGACGACGATGGCAAGGACCGCGGACCTCTCTACGAGCAGTTGAAGGCGCTGAAACGCGACGGTTGACCGATGCTGCGCCTCCACATCACAGGGCCGGCCGGAGCAGGGACAACGACCCTTGGCGAAGCGCTTGGCGCCGCGCTGAGCATCCGGCATCTGGACACGGACGCCTTCTTCTGGCTGCCGACCGACCCGCCTTTCAGCGAAATCCGGCCAACCGCGAACAGGCGGCAATTGCTCGGAAACGCGATGACCGACGCCGGCTCGTGGGTTCTGTCCGGATCGGCAATGGGCTGGGGTGACGAACTCTTGAGTAACCTCGATGCGGTCGTCTATCTCTATGTGCCGCCCGAAATCCGTATCCCGCGCCTGATCGCACGCGAACGAGCTCGATATGGTGAAGCGATCGCACCAGGCGGGCGCATGCACAAGCAGCACGTCGAGTTCATTTCGTGGGCGCGCGGCTACGAAAATCCCGAGCATGCAGGGCGCAGCCGCCACAAGCACGAAGCCTGGCTTGCAACGGTGGGCTGTCATGTCCTTCAGCTTGAAGGCACCGTGCCGGTCGCCGCACTTGTTGACGACGTTCGCGCAGCCGTGACACTCGGAGGCTAGCCGTGCATAAGGCAGTTGTTTGCCGGGACGAAACCGCTATTTTCGCCGCACTTTGCTGAAATGCCGCCCGTAATGGGCCAACGAAAGACGATTGCCGCGTGATACGCATTTCCATCGACGCCATGGGGGGAGACCATGGTCCCTCGACGACGCTGCCGGGCCTGGCGCGCGTGGCCGAGCGGCGCCCCGATGCGCGGTTCCTGATCTATGGTCGCGAGGACGAGGTGCGCCCGATTCTCGCCAAACTGCCCAAGCTCGAGGCCGTCTCCGAGTTTCATCATTGCGAGATTTCCGTGCGCATGGACGACAAGCCGAGCCAGGCGCTGCGCCAGGGCCGCTGGAAGTCGTCGATGTGGAAGTCGATCGAGGCGGTCAAGAACGGCGATGCGGACGTCTGCATTTCGGCCGGCAACACCGGCGCCTTGATGGCGATGTCGAAATTCTGCCTGCGCACCATGGCGAGCATCGAACGTCCCGCCATCGCCGCCATCTGGCCGACGGTGCGCGGCGAGAGCGTCGTGCTCGACGTGGGCGCCACGATCGGCGCCGATGCGCACCAGTTGATCGACTTCGCGATCCTGGGCTCGGCGATGGCGCGCGCGCTGTTCGACATCGAGCGGCCATCGGTCGGCCTCCTCAATGTCGGCGTCGAGGAGGTCAAGGGCCAGGAAGAGGTCAAGGAGGCCGGCCGCATCCTGCGCGAAGTCGGGCTGAAGTCGATCGACTATCACGGCTTCGTCGAGGGCGACGATCTCGGCAAGGGCACGGTCGACGTGGTGGTGACGGAAGGGTTCGCCGGTAACATCGCGCTGAAGACGGCCGAAGGCACCGCCAAGCAGATCGCGCAATATCTGCGCGAGGCGATGTCGCGCAGCTTCCTGTCCAAGATGGGCTACGTGCTCGCCAAGGGCGCGTTCGATTTCCTGCGTGAGAAGATGGACGTTCGCAAGATCAATGGCGGCGTCTTCCTCGGGCTGAACGGCATCGTGGTGAAGAGCCATGGCGGCACGGACGACGAGGGTTTCGCAGCCGCCGTCGAACTCGGCTACGACATGGCCAAGGGCAAGCTTCGCGAACGCATCGAGGCTGAACTCCAGCAATTCCATGGGCGTCTGCGCCCGCGCGGCGGCGACGACGAAATGGTCGTAGCGGCCGGAAAGTGAGATTTAGAGAATGATCAGATCGGTCGTGCGCTCGGTCGGCAAATCACTGCCGCGCCGCGTGATGAAGAACACGGATTTCGAAGGCATCCTGGAGACATCCGATGCCTGGATCGTCCAGCGGACGGGCATCACGCAGCGCTACATCGCGGCGGACGACGAAACGACGGCCTCGCTCGGCGAGGCGGCGGCGCGCGCGGCGCTCGACGCGGCGGGCTTGAGCGTCGACGACATCGACCTGATCGTGCTCGCGACTTCGACGCCGAACAACACCTTCCCGGCGACGGCGGTCGAGATCCAGGAACGGCTCGGCATGCGCCACGGCTTCGCCTTCGACATGCAGGCTGTGTGCTCGGGCTTCGTCTACGCGATCAACACCGCCGACCTGCACATTCGCGGCGGCATGGCCAAGCGCGCCATCGTCATCGGCTCGGAAACCTTCTCGCGCATCCTCGACTGGCAGGACCGCGGGACCTGCGTGCTGTTCGGCGACGGCGCCGGCGCGGTCATCCTGGAAGCGGGCGAAGGTGAGGGCACCATCGCCGATCGCGGCATCCTCGCCGCCAGCCTGCGCTCGGACGGCTCGCACCGCGAGAAGCTCTATGTCGACGGCGGGCCGTCGACGACCGGCACAGTCGGCCATCTGCGCATGGAAGGCCGCGAGGTCTTCAAGCACGCCGTCGGCATGATCACGGACGTGGTCGAGTCGGTCTTCGCGCAGGCCGGGATCACGGCCGAAGACCTTGACTGGTTCGTGCCCCACCAGGCCAACAAGCGTATCATCGACGCGTCGGCCAAGAAGCTCGGCATCGCCGAGGACAAGGTCGTCATCACGGTCGACAAGCACGGCAACACCTCGGCCGCCTCGGTGCCGCTGGCGCTCTGCGAGGGCGTCGACACGGGCCGCATCAAGCAGGGCGACCTCGTCCTTCTCGAGGCGATGGGCGGCGGATTCACCTGGGGCGCGGTGCTCGTGCGCTGGTAGAGACACACCTGCCCCGAGATAAACCAAGCGAGGTCAATGGGTTCTTGACCTCGACACCCCAATTTCCTAACGTCGCCTGTGCTTGAAAATTCTCCTGCATTTTTGAGAGTGGTTGGACGGCCGATGGGGGGAAAGACATTAACGCGTGCCGATCTCGCTGAAACTGTCTACCGGCAGGTCGGCCTTTCGCGCACCGAATCCGCTCAACTCGTCGAGATGGTGCTCGACGAAATCTGCGATGCCATCGTCCGCGGCGAGATGGTGAAGCTGTCCTCCTTCGCGACCTTCCAGGTCCGTTCGAAGAACGAGCGCGTCGGCCGCAACCCCAAGACGGGCGAGGAAGTGCCGATCCTGCCGCGCCGTGTGATGACCTTCAAGGCGTCGAACGTCCTGAAGCAGCGCATCCTCGACAATCACCGCACCGCCTCGAATCCGGTCAAGGAAGCCAAGCTCGCCAAGGGCTGAGCATGGCGTCGTGATGACATCAATTTCGGGGGGCAAGACCTCCCCGCACTTGAATATGAGCGACTAAGGGATTGTAATACTGGCGAATCGCGAGCCCTGAAAGCGAGCACGCCATGGAAAAGTCTCCCGACGCATTCCGCACCATCAGCGAGGTCGCCGACGATCTCGACCTGCCGCAGCATGTCCTGCGCTTCTGGGAAACGCGCTTTACGCAGATCAAGCCGATGAAGCGCGGCGGCGGCCGGCGCTATTATCGTCCGCAGGACGTCGAGCTGATCAAGGGCATCCGCCACATGCTCTACGACCAGGGCTACACGATCAAGGGCGTGCAGAAGCTGCTGCGCGACAATGGCAACCAGTTCGTCATCGCCATCGGCAATGGCGATCTCGCCGCCGTGGAAGTGATCGCCCAGCGCAAGCAGCAGGAAGCCGAAGCCGCCCATGCCGCGCCGGATGCCGATGGCGACGACGAGATCATCGTCGGCCAGGCGAAGGCGAAGCCCGCGCGGCGGTTCTTCGGGCTCGGGCGCGGCGAGGAGGACGGCCCCGTCGCCCCCGACGACGAGCGCCTGTCGCGCGACAATCGCGCGCTTCTGCAGGAGGCGCTGTTCGATCTCCTCGAATGCAAGCGCCTGCTCGACCAGGTGCGGTGACGCTGTCGTAATCCGAGTGGAACCAAGCCCTTGCGCCGCCGTTTGGAGAGCAAACACGTGGCGAATGGAAGGGTTTCCCCATGTCATATTCGATCTTCGGCGGCCGTCGTTCCTGGGATGACGATCTCGAACGACGCATCTCGCATCTGAGCAAGGAACTGTCCGTCCTGACGCGGCAGGCGCGCCGGCGCGGTTCGCACTTCTACGACGACACGCGCGAGACGGCGTCCGACGCCTATGACGACATCGCCGAGCGCATCCACGACTGGATGCCGGTGGTGCGCAAGCAGGCGCGCTACGCCGAGCAGACGGCCCGCGAGCATCCCGCCCTCGTCCTTGCCGGCCTTGCCGTCGTCGGACTGGCGGCAGCAGCGCTTCTGCGCCGCTAAATCGCGGGCAGACGGATCACGAGGAGGGCTGGCCACGCCGGCCCTTTTTCGTCTCTGGACGGGTGTTCAGGGGAAGGGAAAATGGTCGGAGCGGCGGGATTCGAACCCACGACCCCTTGACCCCCAGTCAAGTGCGCTACCGGGCTGCGCTACGCTCCGAGCCGGGGCAAGCTCTAATTGGTCGGTCTGTGCAAGGCAAGCGCATAATTGCGCGGGGCGGCGGTTTCGCGCGCTGACGCTCGGGAATGGCGCGCCTGGTGGCGGGCCTCCAGCCCGACGCAGCCCCAGATGATGCCCATCAGCAGATAGAAGTGGCGCCAGTGGTCCATGTCGATCACCGTCCCGAGTGCGATATGGCCGACGAAGACGACCCAGGCGCACAGCAGGAAGGGCTGCCAGTATCGGTCTCGCAGCAGGATGCGAAAGCCCGCGGCGACCGTGAGGACGAGCAGCGTGAAATAGGCGGCAAAGCCCAGCCAGCCATAGTCCATCAGCGCCTTCAGCCAGATGTTGTGGGTGTCCTCGCCGAAGATCGTGCCGAAGACGAGCGGGCCGATGCCGAGCGGATGCTCCATCGCGAGCGCGAAGCCGATGCCATAGCGCGCGAAACGGCCGAGCCGCGCGCCGTCATAATCCTGCACGAGCTGCGCGCGCGTCTCGAACAGCGACGCGACCTGCGGGATCTGCAGGGCGATCATGACGGCGAGCGCGATCAGGCCCATGCCGACGAACGCCATGACGAGGATGCGCAGGCGCAGCTTGTTGCTCGACGAGTTGAGGAAGGCCGCGGCACAGACCGTGATGGCGGAGAGCGCGTAGAGCCCCCAGGCGCCGCGCGAGAAGGACAGGAAGATCGCGAAGGAGAGGATGAGGAGGCCCGCCGCCTGGACCGGCATCTTCAGGAGCCGCCCGGTGACGATGCCGTGCAGGAGCCAGACGGCGGGGAGCACGAGGAACGGGCCGAAGACGTTCGGGTCCTTGAAGGCGCCGGCCGCGCGATCGTAGAGCGTGAAGCGTTCCGCGCCGGGAAAAGCGCCGAAATAGCCGAGAATGCCGAGAAGTCCCGTCAGGCAGGCGGCCAGCGTCCATCCGATGAAGATCGGCCGCAACAGGCCCTCGCGCTTTTCGATGACGGCGGCGAAGAAGACGGCAGTCAGCGCCAGGAAGGCGGTGACGGCGAGATAGAGCGGCGTGTCCTTCAGGTCACTCATCTGGGTCATCGAGACCATGCCGCCGATGAGATAGACGATCCAGAGGACGAGAAGCGGCACCGTGGCGCGCGAGACGGTGAGACCGAACAGCGCCCAGACGCCGATCAGCGCGACCATGTAGAGCTCGTACGGCGCCGGCTCGTTCTGGACGAAGCCGGCAAGGCCGACGCCGATGGCGACCGCCGTCGCGCTCGCCATCGCGACGAGCTTGGCGTCGATCGCCGCGCGGGGCAGGGTGCCGGTGGCGGCGCTCAATACGCGTTCTCCGTGTTGAGGAGCCGCAGCGGCGTCAGGAGCAGGATCTTCAGGTCCAGTCCCAGCGACCAGTTCTCGATATAGTCGAGGTCGAATTCGGTGCGGCGGCGGATCTTGTCGTCATGGTCGATCTCGCCGCGCAGGCCGTTGATCTGCGCCCAGCCGGTGACGCCCGGCTTGACGCGGTGGCGCGCGAAATAGCCGTCGACGACTTCCTCGAAGAGCCGGTTCTGCGAATGGCCCTTGATCGCGTGCGGGCGCGGCCCGACGAGCGAGAGGGAACCGAGAAGCGCGTTGAAGAACTGGGGCAATTCGTCGATCGAGGTCTTGCGGATGATGCGCCCGACGCGAGTGACGCGCGGATCGCCCTTGGTGACGGCGCGGCGCGCGAGCGGGTCGCACTGGTCGGTATACATCGAGCGGAACTTGAAGACCTCGATGACCTCGTTGTTGAAGCCGTGCCGCTTCTGCTTGAAGAAGACCGGCCCCTTGCTGTCGAGCTTGATGGCGATGGCGGTGGCGATCATGATCGGCGAGAAGACGATGAGCCCGGCGAGGCTGAAGGCGATGTCGAACAGGCGCTTGGCGACCGAATCCCAATCGTTGATGGGCTTGTCGAAGATGTCGAGCATCGGCACCGAGCCGACATAGGAATAGGCGCGCGGGCGGAAGCGAAGCTGGCTGGAATGGGCCGAGAGGCGGATGTCGACCGGCAGCACCCACAGCCGCTTCAGGAGCGACAGCACGCGCGACTGGGCGCTCAGCGGCAGCGAGACGATCAGCATGTCGATGCGCGCGATGCGGGCGAATTCGACGAGTTCGGCGACGGAGCCGAGCTTGGGATAACCGGCGACGATGGGGGGCGAGCGCCGGTCGTCGCGGTCGTCGAAGATGCCGCAGATGCGGATGTCGTTGTCGGGGTCCTGCTCGATGGTGCGGATCAGCGTTTCGGCGGGCTTGCCGCCGCCGACGATCAGCGCGCGCCGTTCCATCGCGCCGTTGCGCGCCCAGCGGCGGATCATCACCGAAAGGACCACCCGGCCCGCCAGGACGAGGAGGAGGGCGCTGACCAGCCAGCCGGCGAACCAGACGCGGGAGAACTCGTCGGAAATCTTGAGGAAGAAGCCCGCCATGGCGAGAAGCGCGAAGTTCGCGGTGACCACCAGCACGATGCGCGGCAGGTAGACGAAGGGCCGGCGCATGACGGAGAGCTGGTAGAGATTGGCGATTTCAAGCAGAAGGATGCCGAGCGCCGACCCCGCGAGGATGACGAGCGGATAGCCATAGGTCAGCCCCGCCGCCCCGCCCGTATAGGCGAAGAAGATCGAAAGGCCGGTCAGGGCGAGAATGAGAAATTCGGTGAGGCGCAGGAGCCCGCTGACCATGACCGGCGACATGGTGTCGGCTCGATACTGCGATGCGACCGCGCGCGCGATCTGGCTGAGCTCGCCATTGCCGACCGGCGCCGAGGCATCGGCGAAGTCGCGGACGGCTTTCGCCGTGAACTGGTGGTTCGGCTGTGTGCGGCTCATGGGCGTCATACTCGCAATCTGCGAGAAAGCCTTATGGCGGCTGCCCTAAGAAAGGCTTGAGGAATAGTCCCGGCGCGCCGTCAGGCGCAGTTACGGTAAATGCTTTCGATACGCCCGGCCATCGTCGCGGCGCTGAACTCGGCCTCGAGCGCCGCGCCATCGGGCATGGCGGATGCCAGCCAGTGCCGGTCCTCCATCGCGCGGATCATCTGTGCCGAAAGGCTGTCGACGGTCGGCTGGGCGAGGGCGGGCGAGTTCGCGCCGAGGATTTCGGGAATGCCGCCGACCGCGGTGGCGATCATCGGCCGGCCAGCGGCAAGGGCTTCGAGGACGATATAGGGCATCGCCTCGGCGCGCGACGGCACGACGATGACATGGGCCATTGCAAAGGCCTGCCGCGCGGGCATGGCGGGGTGGAAGGTCGCAGCAAGGCCGAGTTCGGCGACGCGGGCGCGATAGCGGGGAAGGTCGTCGCCGTCGCCCACCATATGGGCGCTGACGGATGGAAAGCGCTCGCGCGTCCTTGCGAGGGCCTCGATGAAGAGGTCGGGACCCTTCAGGTCGCGCATCATGCCGATATAGAGGAAATCGGCGGCGTCGGCCTGGGTCGCGACTGGCTCGAATTCCGCCGCCTGCAGGCCGTTATAGACGAGGCTGTGCGGCGCGCGCGGGCTGCCGATCTTGGCAACGTAGGTGCTCCGCTCGAAATCGGAGACGAACAGGATGTGGTCGCTGAAGCGCTCGAGTTGCCGCTCGGCCATGAAGTAGGTGCGCCCCGTGGTTGAGCGCGGATCGTAGTGGAGGACCCCGCCATGGGGTGAATAAAGCCGCATCAGCGCCTTGCGTCGCCGCTTGAGCAACGTGCCAAAGAAGCGGGCGTAGAACCCGCCCTTGGCGCCGTGTCCGTGCAGCACGTCGGGGCGCAGGCCGCCGATCAGGTTGAAGGCGCGCATCGCGGCGGTCAGGTCGCCGATGCCGACATGGCGCTGCATGGCGATGCGGTGGATGCCGAGCGAGACGAACGGCTCGACCGACTTGAACAGCCGGTCCTCGTGGTCGCCGCCGGTGGTCGAATCGCAGACGATCGCGACCTCGTGGCCTGCCGCATGCTGGGCGGAAGCCAGATCGCGCACATGGCGGAAAATGCCGCCGACCGGAGATCTGAACGTATGGACGATCCGCATGCGCCCTTATGCGCGCAAAAGCCTAAAAGAAGCGTTCGCGCACATAGAGCGTGTCGCCCGGAAGAACCGGGTCCGTCGTCGTCACGCGGCCCGTCATCACCTCGCCATTGATCTGGCGCGTGATGTCGACGTCGCGCTGCTGGGCACGCGGCGTATAGCCGCCCGCCGCCGCCACGGCCTTCTGGACGGTCATACCCGGGACGTAGGAATATTGTCCGGCTGCGCCCACTTCGCCCATGATGAAGACGGGCCGGTAGCGGTCGATCTCGGCGGTGACGTCGGGGTTGCGGATATAGCCGTCGCGCAGCTTGGTCGCGATCTGGCCCTCGATCTGCTGCAAAGTGTAGCCGCGCGCGGCGACCGCGCCGATCAGCGGGAAGGCGATGTAGCCGGACTGGTCGACCGAATAGCTGTTGGTCAGGGACGCCTGCTCGAAGACCGAAATGCGCACCCGGTCGCCCGCGTCGAGCACGTAGGGCTGGTTGATCGCTTCGTGGAAGGCGGGCGGGGCGGGCTGGTAGCTGGTGCAGCCGGTCAGAAGTGCCAGTGCGAGGAGACCGTGTAGGGCGTGGCGTTTCATGACCTGCGGGCGTCCATCCGTTGAGCCGCGAAGCAGCCCGATTGAAGATGCTCCCTTATCGGCTCGTTAAGGTTAATGGCTGGTAAAGCGCAGTCACGACGGGCTTTGGCTTTGCCCAAATCGTTAACCCGGTGGTTACCATGTGTCTTTACTTCTGAGCCATCTTGGCGGGAGTGGATTCGCAATGAGCGGAATGCAGATGGGTGGCAACGACGTCGACATCGACCTTCGCCGTCTTGCGTCGAGCGTGCGCGAAAAGTGGAAGACCATCGCGGCCGTGGTGCTTGTCTTCACCATCGCGGCCTTCCTCTTCGCCTATTTTGCAACGCCGCTCTATCGCGCCGAAACCCGCATCCTGATCGAGACGCGCGAATCCGCCTATACGCGCATGGCCGGGGCAGGCGAGGGCGAGCGCCCGATCCTCGACGACGAAGGCGTGACGAGCCAGGTCGAGGTGATCGGTTCGAGCGATATTCTGCGCCGCGTCGCCGGCGAATTGCGGCTTTCCGAGCGCAGCGAATTCCAGGGCGGTGGGCTGCTCGCATCTTTCGGGCTTGGCGGGTCGGACGAGTTGCTGCGCGCTCAGACGACCATCGACATCATGCGCGAGAAGCTTTCCGTCTACCGCGTCGAGAATTCGCGCGTCATCGTCATCCGCTTTTCCTCGGAGGATCGCGAACTCGCCGCAGCGGTTCCGAATGCTATCGCCGACGCCTATATCGACGAGCAGCGCGCCGCCAAGCTTCTTTCCAACGAGGACGCGACTGGCTGGCTCGCACCCGAGATCGACGACCTGCGCGAGCGCGTCCGCGAAGCGGAAGCCAACGTCGCCGCCTTCCGCGCCCGTTCGGGCCTGCTCATCGGCCAGAACAATTCGACGCTGGCAAGCCAGCAGCTTTCCGAACTTTCCTCCGAACTCTCCCGCGTGCGCGCCAGCCGCTCCGCCGCCGAGGCGCGGGCCGAAGGCGTCCGCCAGGCGCTGGAGAGTGGGCGGGCGCTCGATTCGGTGCCCGAAGTCCTCGCCTCGCCGATCGTCCAGCGCCTGCGCGAAAGCGAAGTCCAGTTGAACGCCGAGATCGCGGAGCTGTCGACGACGCTTCTCGATAATCATCCGCGCCTGCGCGGACTGCGCTCGCAACTGGCGGACCTGTCGACCCGCATTCGCGAGGAAGCGCGCAACGTCCTCGAGAGCCTGGAGAATGAATCCCGCGCGGCCCAGCGCAGCGAAGCGCGGCTGCAGCAGGACCTCGACGCGCTGAAGACCACTTCGGCCGCGGCCGGCTCTCAGGAAGTCGAGTTGCGCGCGCTGGAGCGCGAGGCGACGGCGCAGCGCGAACTGCTCGAATCCTACCTGACTCGTTTCCGCGAGGCGAGCGCGCGCGGCGACCGCAACTATCTGCCGGTCGACGCGCGCATCTTCGCCCGCGCGACGCCGCCGGTCGATTCCTACTACCCGAAATACGGCCCGATCCTCGGCGCCGCCTTCATGGGCTCGCTGCTGCTGATGATCGTCGGCACGCTTCTGGGCGAACTCTTCAGCGGCCGTGCCATGCGCCCGGCTGCAGGAGCGCCGCGTGTCCAGCCCGTGCCGCACATCGTGATGCCGGCGGCGGCATCGGCCGAGGCGGTCGATGGCGATCCGATGTCGCTCGACGTGCCGGTCGGCATCGCCGCCGAACGGCTGATCGCGGCCGGCGTCTCGCGCGCCGTATTCGTCTCGCCCGAAGGCGAGGAGGCGTCCACGGCCTCTGTCATGGTCGCGCGCGACTTGGCCGATGCGGGCCTGCGCGTCCTTTATCTCGACCTCACCTTCACCGGCACGCCGTCGAGCCACATGCTGGAAAGCCGCACCTATACCGGCATCACAAACCTTCTGGCCGCCGAGGCGCAGTTCACCGAGACGATCCACGGCGACCTCTACTCGGACGCCCATGTCATTCCGGTCGGCACGGCGGAAGCCCGCCGCGCCATGCGCGCCGCCGACCGCCTGCCGATCATCCTGACCTCGCTGACCACCGCCTACGACATCGTCGTGGTCGAATGCGGACCGGCCGAGACGGACGGGCTGCGCCGGGTGGTGGGCGATGCGAGCGAGGTGCTGATCGGCGTCATCGACGCGGACGACGAGCGGGTCCGCGCGGCTTCCGAAAGCCTGTTCGGCGCCGGCTACGGCGAAGCCATGCGCGTCGTCGCGACGACGCCGGAGGCAAGGAGCGAGGAACGTACGGTCGCCTGATTATCTCAGGCGCCGCATCGCCTTCGCCATCGACCAGAGCTGCGGGTTCGACTTGATCGTCTGCTTGGCGCGCGCGGCGAGGTTGGAGCCGATGACCGCGAGGCGCGCTGCGGCGGAAAGCGGGATGACCGCATCGAAATGGCGAATTTCCAGATCGCACCATGTGCGCTTGTAGGCCTCGTCGCCGACGCTGAAATCGTAGCAAGGCAGGCCCTTCGCGCAGGCTTCCTCGAGATTGGAATAGGCGAGATATTCGCCCGGGCTGATCGACTTCAGTTCGTCATCCTCGATCGCGCCGAACTCGCAGACGGTGCGGTCGAGGAGATGCGACGATCCGGTGATCGCGCGGACCGACCCGCCGACGACGAGGGCCTCGATCGTGAACGGCCGGTCGGGCTCGGCCTGGCTGGCTTCGAGCAACGCGCGCCAGAAGCTGCGGATGTGCGGCGGCCCGAACGCGTCCGCGATGCCCGCCTTTTCGAAGCGGGCCGACTTGAGGCGGAAGAAGGTGCCGAGCACCTCGCCGATCTCGTCGGCGCTGGACGGCTTGGCGAGCGCGCTTCCGCCGGCCTCGTCGAAGCGGCGCGTCTGCGCCCGGCGCTTCTTGGCTCTCTTCTTGCCGTTCGACCGTTCCAGCAGGCCCGCGAAGCCGCCTTCGAGGCTGGCGGCAAGGGCGAGGTTCGGGCTCGTGCGCGTCGAAAGGTCGAGGAGAATATTCGCCTGCCCGCCGAGGCTTCGATGCTGGCGTTCGAGCGAGATCAAGGCGATATGTGGCAGCGCTCGCCGGACGGCGTCGGCGAGCATCGCGGCGGACATCGCGGCGTCCGGTTCTGAAGTCGGGCAGAAATTGCCGTTGGCATGCGCGCCGCCCGCAAATGCCAGCGCGGGCAAGCCGTTGATCCGCGTCTCGACCAGCGGCAGCGCGGCAATGGCGCGCCCGCCGCGCTTCAGCCAGACGATGTGCCCCGTATCGCCGGTTTCGCGCAGCCAGGTTTCGAACCACAGCGGATGCTGCGCGGCGCCCTTGACGCGCGGGCCGGCGAAGTCGCGGTAGCGGCGAAGCGTGCGCGGATCGGCGGCTTCGACGGCGATCTCGACGCCGTCATCGGCGGGTTCCGTCGTGGCAAGGGCGTCAACCATGCTTCAACTCTTCGCTAATATGGTCGTTCACGTGTCTCTGCTGCTGGCGGAGGAGCCTAGAGCACAAAGGTTTCGAAATGACCGACAACCGCGAGCGACTTCGCAGATTCGTGCTGGCCGCGTCGCGATGGTCAGGCGTCGCCAGAATGGCCGGGCCGCATCTCTCCGGCCTCGGCGCCATCTTGATGCTGCACAGCGTGACGGCGAAGCCGCGCGTCGGCCTCGGCCTCAACGACCATCTGTCGATCACGCCCGACTTCCTCGATCGCGCTATCGCGGACATGAAGCGAAGCCGGTTCAGCTTCATCTCGCTCGACGAGATGGTGGAGCATCTGTCCTCAGGGCGCCGCTGCAAGGTTGCGACCATCACGCTCGACGACGCCTATCTCGACAATTTCACCGAAGCGCTGCCGGTCTTCGAAAGCCACGCAGCGCCATTCGCCATCTTCGTCGCGCCCGGGCTGATCGACGGCGCCGTCCAGCCCTGGTGGGAGGTGGTCGAAGAGCTTGCGATGATGCGCGACGAGGTGGCCTTGCCCGCATCCGTGGACGGCACCGCCCTTGCCAGCGCGTCGCCGGCCGAAAAACTGGTCGCGGCCCGCCATCTTTGCGAATTGATGATGACGCGGGTGCCCGAAACCTATCGGCAGGCCGTTCTCGACGAGATGGGCGGGCGGCAAGTCGCCACCAGCCCGTTCATGTCATGGGACGACATCGCGGCGGTTGCGCGCCATCCGCTCGGCACGATCGGCGCACACACGATCAACCACTACAATCTCGCCCGGCTCGACGAGGAGTTCGCGCTGATCGAGATGCGCGGCTCGGCCGACATCATCGCCCGCGTCACCGGCACCCGGCCGCAATTCTTTGCGTTTCCGTATGGGCATATGCAGGCCGCGAGCGAGCGCGAAATCCGGCTGGCCGGGGAGGCGGGCTTCGCCGCTGCCGTGACGACGCGGCACGGCACGCTTCACCCTGAGCACCGGGACCATCTCCATGCGCTGCCGCGCATTTCGCTCAACGGCCGCTATCAGGAGATCGGCCATCTGCGCACGATGCTGACCGGCATCACGGCCTTCGCCAATTCGCGCCGACGCGTCGTCACCCTATAGGTTGCGGGCGAGGTCGCGCTTGGAGGGCTTTGCCATCCAGGAGATGATGAACATGGCGGGGATGACCCACAGGAAGCCCGTGAAGAAGAAGTAGGCGAGGTGGACCCAGACGCTGGATTCGGCGAGTTGGGCGACGGCGATGATCGTCGCCAGGATCGCATAGACGGCGACGAGCAGGACCAGGAGCACGGTTCCGATGAGTTTCTTGATGCGGACGGGCATGGGCTTTCCTTCTGCGCCATCGTTTAGTCCAGACCGGCATCCAAGGCAAACGCGACGGCATGTCGCGCGCCGCTTCCGCTTGTAAAGGCAGGCGTGATGCGGCACTCCTCCGCCACGCCAACCACTCAAGGACCATGCGATGGCCGTGTCGGCAGCAATCGGCAGCCTTCCATTCGACGCCCGCGACCGCGAGGCGCGCAACCGGCGCCTGGTCCGCTTTTGGCTTTACCTCGTTCTTCTTGTCCTCCTCGCGCTTTTCGTCGTCGGCGGCGCGACGCGGCTGACCGGCTCGGGCCTGTCGATCACCGAATGGAAGCCGATCCACGGCGTCATCCCGCCGATCGGGGAGGCGCAGTGGCAGGAGGAACTGGAGAAGTATCGCCAGATTCCGCAATACCAGGAGATCAACCGGGGCATGAGCCTCGACGCGTTCAAGACGATCTTCTGGTGGGAATGGGCGCACCGCCTGCTGGCGCGCGGCGTCGGCTTCCTCGTCGCCGTCCCGCTCGCCTTCTTCTGGCTGACCGGCCGGCTGGAGCGGCATTTGAAGCCGAAGCTTCTCGGTCTCCTCGCGCTCGGCGGCCTGCAGGGTTTCATCGGCTGGTGGATGGTCGCTTCCGGGCTTTCCGAGCGCGTCAGCGTCAGCCAGTACCGGCTAGCGACGCACCTCATGCTCGCTTGCCTGATCTTCACTGCGACCATGCTGATCGCGCGCGGTCTCGCGCCCCATTCGGCCGGCCCCGCACCCGACCGGACCCGCAGCCAGGCGGGCTGGCTCGTGGTGCTCGTCCTCTTCCAGATCTATCTCGGCGCGCTCGTCGCCGGGCTTCATGCCGGCCTGACCTTCAACACCTGGCCGCTGATGGACGGCGCGTTCTGGCCGGGTGGCCTGCTGGTGATGGACCCGGCCTGGGTAAACTTCTTCGAAAACCCGAAGACCGTGCAGTTCGTCCACCGCATGGGCGCCTACGTGCTGCTCGCGGCCGCCGTCTGGCATGCCGTTTCCGCCTGGCGTATTGCGCCGTCGACGACGCATGCGCGCCGTGCGACGGTGCTTCTAGGCATGATCGTGGCGCAGGCGCTGATCGGCATCACGACGCTTGTGCTGGTCGTCCCGCTCGGCTGGGCGCTGGCGCATCACGCCTTCGCGATCGTCGTCCTCGGCTTCGCCGCCGCGCACTGGCGCGGGACGAAAGGGGCGTATCCGTCGCAGGCCGCGGCCGGCTACGCCCGCTGACGAACGTTACGCGGCGCGCTTCGACAGCATCAGATCCATGTTCTGGACGGCGGCGCCCGACGCGCCCTTGCCCAGATTGTCGAGCACGGCGACGAGATTGACCTGGCCGGCCGCGTCGTTGCCGAAGACGAAGAGGTTCATCCGATTGGTGTCGTTGAGCTCAGTCGGGTCGATCCGCGCGAGCTTCGCGCTCGCCTCGAGCGGCACGACTTCGACCACGTCCTGACCCGCATAGTGAGCGGCAAGCGCGGCATGAACGTCTCCGACGCTTGGCGCGCCGTTGAGGTTCGCCGTGTGCAGTGGCACCTGTACGATCATTCCCTGGGCGAAACGGCCGACGCTCGGCGAAAAGATCGGCCGGCGGTCGAGCATTCCGTGCTGCATCATCTCCGGCACGTGCTTGTGCGCAAGCGTGAGACCATAGAGGAAATGCGGCGCGGCGATGTGGTCGGGCGCGTCGGCGTTCTCCATCTGCGCGATCATCTGCTTGCCCCCGCCCGTATAGCCGGAGATCGCATTGACGCTGACCGGATAGTCCGCCGGCAGGAGGCCTGCCTTGACCAGCGGCCGGATGAGGCCGATCGCGCCGGTCGGATAGCAGCCTGGATTGGCGACGAGCCGCGCGGTCGCGATCTTCTCGGCCTGGTACTCGTCGAGTTCGGCAAAGCCATAGGCCCAGTCGGGATGGACGCGATGCGCCGTCGACGTGTCGATGATGCGCGTCGAATTGGTGCCTTCGAGCATCGATACGGCCTGCTTCGCCGCATCGTCGGGCAGGCAAAGGATCGCGACGTCGGCGGCCTTCAGCATTTCCTCGCGCAGACTATCGTTGCGCCGCTCAGCCTCGGGGATCGATAGCATGTCGAGGTCGGCGCGGCCCGAAAGCCGCGTGCGGATCTGGAGGCCGGTGGTGCCGTGTTCGCCGTCGATGAAGATTTTCGGTTTCATGCGCGTCACTTCGATTTCGTTTTTGAAACAATCGCTTGGGCGGGCTTGCGGATTCGATCCGTCAGCCGCTTGATTCACTTTGCCAGCCGCGATCGTCGCTCCGCCAGAAGCCCGATATAGTGCATCGCAACGGACGCGCCCGCAATCGACGTGATGTCGGCATGGTCGTAGGCCGGCGCTACCTCAACGATGTCGGCCCCGACGATGTCGATCGAGCCGAGTTTGCGCAGCACCGCCAGCATCTTGGCGGAAGAGGGGCCGCCGGCGACCGGCGTGCCTGTTCCGGGCGCATAGGCGGGGTCGAGGCAGTCGATGTCGAAGGTCACGTAGGCCCGGCCGTCGCCGACTCGCGCCTTGATCGCGGCGACGATTTCGTCGGCCCGCATCTCCTCGACGTCGTAGCCATAGAGCATCTGGATGCCGCAATCGTCCGGCGCGTGGGTGCGAATGCCGATCTGGATCGAGCGCGACGCGTCGATCACGCCGTCGCGCACGGCCCGGCCGACGAAGGAGCCGTGATCGATTCGCTTGCCGTCGTCGAACCAGGTGTCCTGATGCGCGTCGAACTGGATCATCGCCAGCGGGCCATGTTTCGCGGCATGGGCTTTGAGGATCGGCCATGTGACGAAATGATCGCCGCCCATGGAGACGACGAATGCTCCCGAATTGACGAGCTTGGCAGCCTCGCGCTCGATCGTCGCCGGCGTCTCCTGATGATTGCCGTAGTCGAGCAGGCAGTCGCCATAGTCGATGACGGCCATATCCTCGAAGAGATCGGCATCGAACGGATATTGCGGATCGTTGTCGAAGATGGCCGAAGCGCGCCGGATCGCCTGCGGACCGAACCGCGCGCCCGGCCTGTTGGAGACGGCCGCATCGAACGGAATGCCCCATACGACCACATCCGCGCCTTCGAGTGACTTCGTATACCTGCGCCGCATGAAGGACAGCGCACCCGCATGCGTCGGATCGGTCGCAGCCCCGGTGAGCCGGCGCGCGGTGAATGCGTTGTCGATCGTTTTTGCGGGCATGGATGGCTCCTTCGAGACCATGGCACATAGCACAGATGTGAAACGAAAAAAGCGGACCCGAAGGCCCGCTTTCTCGTAGTTCCAAATTGGAAACGCTTAGCGCTTCGAGAACTGGAACGAACGACGGGCCTTGGCCTTGCCGTACTTCTTGCGCTCGACGGTACGCGAATCGCGGGTCAGGAAGCCGCCCTTCTTGAGCACGGCGCGAAGGCCCGGCTCGTAATAGGTCAGCGCCTTGGAGATGCCGTGACGCACGGCACCGGCCTGGCCCGAGAGGCCACCGCCGGCGACGGTGGCGACGATGTCGTACTGGCCGTTGCGGTCAGCGGCGACGATCGGCTGCTGGAGCACCATCTGCAGGACCGGACGCGCGAAATAGGCGCCGAATTCCTTGTCGTTGACGATGATCTTGCCCGAGCCCGGCTTGACCCAGACGCGCGCGATGGCGTCCTTGCGCTTGCCGGTGGCATAGGCGCGGCCCTGCTTGTCGAGCTTCTGGACGTGCACCGGAGCGGCCTGCTCCGACGTGCCGGTCGCCTGGCCGAGGTCCTGGAGGGAGTTGAGTTCAGCCATTGGTCTGGAGCCTCGTGTTCTTCTTGTTCAGGGCCGCGACGTCGAGCGCCTCGGGCGTCTGGGCGGTGTGCGGGTGTTCGGAGCCGGCATAGACGCGCAGGTTCTTCATCTGGCGACGGCCGAGCGGGCCGCGCGGGATCATGCGCTCGACAGCCTTCTCGATGACGCGCTCGGGAAAGCGGCCTTCGAGGATCTGGCGCGCGGTGCGCTCCTTGATGCCGCCCGGGTGGCCGGTGTGCCAGTAGTACACCTTGTCGGTGAACTTCTTGCCGGTGAACACGGCCTTGTCGGCATTGATGATGATGACGTTGTCGCCATCATCGACATGCGGAGTGAAAGTGGGCTTGTGCTTGCCGCGCAGGCGATTGGCGACGATGGAGGCCAGACGGCCGACGACGAGGTTCTCGGCGTCGATCACGACCCACTTCTTCACCACGTCCGCAGGCTTCTGCGAAAAGGTCTTCATGGTTTCGATCTTTCTTGTCGAACCTTCGCGAGGAAGGCATTTCTTGTTGCTTGTGTTGGCGCCCTTGGACACCAACGAAAACGGCCTCCGGGGACGGAGGCGCGTTCGGATCGGCTTATACGGGCGGCCTTCCGCGTCGTCAAGCGTTCGAAATGGCGTTTGCCGAGAAAATATTCAATGAAATCAGTAGCATGAAATTGCGGTATTATTTTACCGCTTCATTTCGCGCGTTTCGGCGGGATCGAATAGGTGCCGGTGGCATGCGCGACGACGTGCCGGTCGGGTCCGCTGACCATCTCGATGTCGAAAACCATCAGGTTGCGGCCGAGCTTGAGAATGCGGCAATGCCCGTCGATCGGGCCTGGCTCGGCCTTGCGCATGAAGTTGATGTTGAGATTCGTGGTGACGGAGAGCGCGTCCGGCCCGGCATGCGAAAGCACGCACACATAGCCCCCGATGTCGGCCAGTGTGAAGAGGGAAGGGCCGGAGACGGTATCGCCGGGGCGCAGGTGCCGGTGGTCCGCATCGAGCCGCACCGTGCAGCCGCCGGGATACACCTCGGTCGTGGTATATGCGGCGAAATCGTTGTTGAGCTGCGGGTAGACGACCTTCAGGAACGCGTTGACCTCGTCCGCAGTCATCACCGGCGTCGGAACGCTCGACGGCTTCGATCCGTGCATGGCCATTTCTCCCCATTCTCGTTGCGCCAAGGAACATGCAACGCCGAGCAAACGCAAGTGCGCTTCAGGGGACATGAAACGCGTCTTCTTTGATGCTAAGGGTCGGCAACGACGCCAAGGAGACTGCGAATGAACGTGACTGCTCTCGCATCGGTCAGGCCGGAGCCCGCTCGCGTCGAGCGCGACGGACCGGTGCTGCGGATCGTGCTCGATTCGCCGCCCGCGAACGCGCTGTCGATGGAGATGATCGCGACGCTGCGCCGCCATCTGGCGGCGGCGAAGGACGACGCGTCCGTGCGGGTGGTCGTCATCGCCGCCGCGGGCAAGGTCTTTTCCGCCGGGCACGACCTGAAGGAAATCACCGCGCACCGCTCCGATCCCGACCGTGGCCGCGCCTATTTCGCGGAATTGATGACGGCCTGCGGCGCGCTGATGCAGGAGATCGTCCGCCATCCCAAGCCCGTCATCGCCGCCGTGGCCGGCGTCGCGTCGGCCGCCGGTTGCCAGATCGTCGCAAGCTGCGACCTCGCCATCGCGACGACCGAGGCGACCTTCGCCACGCCCGGCGTCAATATCGGCCTCTTCTGCTCGACGCCCATGGTCGCGTTGTCGCGCAACATCTCGCACAAGCACGCGATGGAAATGCTCCTGACGGGCGAGATGATCGAGGCGACGACCGCGCGCGAATTCGGCCTCGTCAACCGCGTCGTCCCGCCGGAATACCTGGACCAGATCGTCGGCAAATACGCGCAGACCATCGCGTCGAAATCTGCTCTGACGCTGAAGATCGGCAAGGAGGCCTTCTACGCGCAGGCAGAAATGGGGCTGTCGGAAGCCTACGACTATGCCGGCCGGGTCATGGTCGAGAACATGCTCGCGCGCGACGCCGCCGAGGGCATCGGCGCATTCGTCGAAAAGCGCAAGCCGCAGTGGAGAGATGAATAGATGGCAAGGATAGAGAACTTCGAGCGGGGCGAATTGAACCGACTATCGCTCCACGATCCAGTTGATGCGATCTACTTTGAGCAGGAGATCGATGGGCGCAAATTGGTGCAGATCAACACGGCAGGGCGCGCTGATCGCGAGAATCCTGGCAAGGTAAGCCAGTCGATTCAACTCGACGAAAAATCGGGGCGCCAGCTTTGGGAGATATTGTCAAAACATTTCGGGTTCCGCTGATGGAGCCGCGCATTTCCATCGTCACGCTCGGTGTCGACGATCTCGAACGTGCCGTCGCGTTTTACGAAGCAATGGGCTTCAAGGCGGGCATGAAGGTGCCCGGTGATGTCGCCTTCTTCCAGATGGGCGGCATGCTGCTGGCGCTGTGGCCGCGCGCGAAGCTGGCAGCCGATGCCGGTGTCGAAGACAGCCGGCCCGGATTTTCCGGCGTGACCCTTGCGTACAATACCCGGTCGGATGCCGAGGTCACCGATGTGCTGGCGGCGGCAGAGAAGGCCGGCGGCCGGATCGTGAAGCCCGCGCAGCGCGCATTCTGGGGCGGCTGGTACGGGTATTTCGCCGATACCGAAGGCCATTTGTGGGAAGTCGCGCACAATCCCGATTTTCCGATCGATGCAGAAGGGCGCATATCGCTACCCGAATGAACCACGATTCCTACGACAACTCCTACATCTCCGGCATCCTGAACAAGGTGAAGACCGTCGCCATCGTCGGCGCTTCCGCCAATGACGTGCGCCCGTCCTTCTTCGTCGCAAAGTATCTCATCGACAAGGGCTACGCCGTCTTTCCGGTCAATCCGGGCCATGCCGGCAAGGAAATCCTCGGCCGCACGACCTATGCGAAGCTCGCCGATATCCCCGAGCCGATCGACATGGTCGACATCTTCCGCGCGTCGAACGCGGTGCAGGGCATCGTCGAGGAGGTGCTGGCGCTCAACCCGTTGCCGAAGATCGTCTGGATGCAGCTTGGCGTGCGCGACGACGTCTCGGCGAAGCGGCTGGAAGCCGCAGGCATCGAAGTCGTCATGAACCGCTGCCCCAAGATCGAATATGCCCGGCTCGCCGGCGAGATTGGCTGGAATGGCGTCAACAGCGGCGTCATCTCGTCGAAAAAGCCGATCATGCGTTCCGGCTTCCAGAGCTTCGGCATCCGGCAGAAATAGTTGCCAACGGGCTGTCCCGGCGCGCAACATTCGTCTTTGCTTTTGGCCCGGCGCTTTGCGATGACTGTGCCGGCCTTGAAAATTGCATTCATCTGGAGGACGAACGATGGCGCAGCGCGCACCCGGCTTCAACACCTTGGCGGTTCATGCGGGCGCGCAGCCCGATCCGGCGACCGGCGCCCGCGCGACGCCGATCTACCAGACGACGTCCTTCGTCTTCGACGACGCCGACCATGCCGCCTCGCTCTTCGGCCTGAAGGCGTTCGGCAACATCTACACGCGCATCATGAACCCGACGCAGGCCGTGCTCGAGGAGCGCCTCGCCGCGCTCGAAGGCGGCACGGCGGCGCTGGCGACGGCGTCCGGTCACGCCGCGCAGCTTCTGATCTTCCACACCATCATGCGCCCCGGCGACAATTTCGTCGCCGCGCGCCGGCTCTATGGCGGCTCGATCAACCAGTTCGGCCACGCCTTCAAGAATTTCGGCTGGGAAGTGCGCTGGGGCGACACGGCTGATCTCGCAACCTTCGAGAAGCAGATCGACGAGAAGACGCGCGGCATCTTCATCGAAAGCCTCGCCAATCCCGGCGGCACCTTCGTCGACATCGCGGCGATCGCGGAGATTGCGCACAAGCACGGCCTGCCGCTGATCGTCGACAACACCATGGCTTCGCCCTACCTCCTGCGCCCGATCGAGCATGGCGCGGACATCGTGGTCCATTCGCTGACCAAGTTCATCGGCGGCCACGGCAATTCGATGGGCGGCGTCATCGTCGATGGCGGCACGTTCGACTGGTCGAAGTCCGGCAACTATCCGATGCTGTCGGAGCCGCGCCCCGAATATGGCGGCATCGTCCTGCACGAAACCTTCGGCAATTTCGCCTTTGCCATCGCCTGCCGCGTGCTCGGCCTGCGCGATTTCGGCCCGTCCATCTCTCCCTTCAACGCCTTCCTGATTCTGACGGGCCTGGAAACTCTTCCGCTTCGCATGCAGCGTCATTGCGACAATGCGCTGAAGGTCGCCGAATGGCTGTCGAAACATCCGAAGGTCGACTGGGTGTCCTATCCGGGCATGGCGAGCGACCCGAACAACGCGCTGCAGAAGAAATACGCGCCGCACGGCGCCGGTGCCGTCTTCACCTTCGGCCTCAAGGGCGGCTACGAGGCGGGCGTCAAGGTCGTCGAAGGCGTCGAGCTGTTCTCGCATCTCGCCAATATCGGCGACACCAAGTCGCTGATCATCCACCCGGCCTCCACCACGCACCGGCAATTGTCGGAGGAGCAACTGACGGCCGCCGGTGCCGGACCGGACGTCATCCGCCTGTCGGTCGGCATCGAGGACGTGGCCGATATCATCGCCGATCTTGAACAGGCGCTGGCGAAGGCCTGAGAAACCTGGAGGACGTCATGTATGTCAGCCACATCGTCGGCCTCGGCATCGCCGGCGTCGACCCGGAAGCGGGCCAGCCCGCCGAAGGCCGCGTGATCGAGGGTGATCCGCAGTTCCGCACCTGGAACGTCGAGGAGGCCGGCAGCGGCCTCTTCGCCGGCGTCTGGGAATCGACGCCGGGAAAATGGCGCATCGAATATGACGAATGGGAATACTGCCGCATCCTCTCCGGCGTCTCCGTCATCACCGAAGACGGCGGCGCGGCCCGCACGGTGAAAGCCGGCGACAGCTTCGTGCTGCGCCCCGGCTTCAAGGGCAGTTGGGAAGTCGTCGAGACGACGCGCAAGGAGTATGTGGTGCGGGTTTAACCGGTTCCCGACCTATGCGTGGCTTGAATGTAGAGGCATGGATTCCTGTGACAAGCACAGGAATGACGAAGGCATAGATGTCATTGCAAATCATCGGGGTTGGTTGCTTGCGCTAACCTACGTGCCGTCATTCCTGTGCTTGTCACAGGAATCCAGGCCTCGACCATGCCGCAGTATAAACGGTGAAGATCACTTCACCACTCCACCACTAACCGCTCCAACCCATGAAAATGATAGCTGTCGCGATATCGCGGCTCCTCGGCGAGCCTCAGGCCCGGCAACCTCTCGAACAGCACCTTCATCGACGCCTGCATTTCCAGCCGCGCGAGCGGAGCCCCTATGCAGAAATGGATGCCGGCGCCGAACGACACGTTCTTCTGGTCCGCGCGGTCCGGCCGGAAGACAAGCGGATCGGCGAAGACGGCCGCGTCCGTATTCGCCGCGCCGAGCATCAGCCAGATGCGCTCGCCGGCCTTGACGGAGACGCCCGGCGCGATCTCGCAGTCCATGGCGGCGAAGCGGTTGAACATGTGGAGCGGCGCGTCGAAGCGCAGGCATTCCTCCACGGTCGCTGCCGTTGTCGCTGAGTCCACGAAGAACCGGCGCGGATCACCACCCTGTTTCAGGATCGCTCGAACGGCGTTGCCGGTCTGGTGCACCGTCGCCTCGTGCCCAGCATTGAGAAGCAGGATCGCAGAGGCGACGAGTTCGTCTTCGGTCAGCTTCTCGCCGTTCTCGTGCGCGGAATTCAGGAGGCTGAGAAGATCGTCACCCAGCGCCGCGCGTTTCCGGCGGGCGTGTTCGCGGATGAAGGCGGAGAACTCCGCCGTGGCGCGGTTGGCGTCGGCCTCGATCTCGTGCGTCAGCCCGTGCATGTACATAGCGACCATGCGGTGCGACCAGTCGAGAAGTTGCGGCCCCGCCTCGACCGGAACGCCCAGCATCTCGCAGATGACGACGATCGGCACCGGCGTCGCGAAGGCGGGGATGAGGTCGACCGACCGCTGCGCCTCGAACCCGTCGATCAGCTCGTGTGCCAGTTGCTCGACGCGCGGGCGCAGCCGCTCGACCTGGCGCGAGACGAAGGCTCGGTTGACGAGGGTGCGCAGACGCGTGTGGACGGGCGGTTCCAGTTCCAGCATCGAGCGTGCCTCGACGGCGTCGAAATCGGCCAGATGCGAGCGATCGCCCGAGCGCGAGATGTAATCGACATAGCCGCCGGGCTTCTCGCGGCCGAAATTGCGGTCCCGCAGAATGCGGTTGACGCCTTCATAGGAGGCGACACACCAGGCGCCGAACTCTTCCCAATGGAAGACCGGCGTCCGCGCCTGCAGCCAGGCATAGGTCGGATACGGGTCCTGGAAGAAGGCCGCATCGTGCGGGTCGAGGTTGAGCCGGAGCGTGGCGGCATCGAACTTGAGGGTCGCGGGCTGGGTCATGCGTGAGCGTCTAGCGCGACTTGTCACCCGGTTTCCAGTCCTTATGGTAGGCCCGCGGACAGGGTACGAGGGACGAGAAGATCGATGAAGATCATCGTGGTCGGCGCCGGCATTTCCGGCCTTTCGACGGCATGGGCACTGACCAGGCGCGGGCATGAGGTGACGCTGATCGAGCAGGGGCCGATCCCCAATCCGCTCGCCGCCTCCGGCGACCATCACCGCATCATCCGCCGCGCTTATGGCGCGCGTCTGGGCTATGCGGCGCAGATCGACGAGGCGTTCTCCGCCTGGGACGAACTCTGGCAGGATCTCGGCCAGCGCCACTACGATCATCGCGGTTGCCTCTGCCTCTCCTACGAGAAAGGCGACGCGGCGGACGTTCATCGCGAGGGCCTGACGGCTGGCGGCCATCCCTTCGAATTCGTCCCCGCTGGAGAAGCCGTGGCCCGCTGGCCGTTCATCGAGGGCAGGGGCCTTCGCTACGCGCTCTATTCGGACGAGGGCGGCGCGCTGCATTGCCGACGCATCGCGACCGGCATCGCCGAATGGCTGCGCGCCAACGGCGCGGATGTGCGCGAGCACACGAACGTCGTCGGAGTTGATGTCGACGGCGCGACCGTGACGCTCGCCGACGGCGCGGTGCTGGCCGCCGACAGCCTCGTCGTCACCGCAGGCGGCTGGGTGCTCGGCCTCTTTCCCGACCTTGCCGTCGACCTCCAGCCCTATCGCACCGCCGTCGCCTATCTCGAGCCGCCGGCCGACCTGCGCGAAGCCTGGGCGACCGCGCCGACGCTTCTCGACGTCGGCACGGACGACGAGGGCTATATCATCCCGCCTTCCGGTGATGGCGGCCTGAAATTCGGAACCGGCCTTCATCGCAAGGCCACGACCGATGCCGACGCCGACCGGGCGATGGCGCCGGAGGAGGGCGGCCAGATCGTCCGGCACTTCGCACCCTCCATCGCCCGGCTCGACGAATACCGCATCGCGTCGACGTCGAGCTGCGTCTACACCTTCACAAGCGACGAGACCTTCTACAGCGCGCATATCGGCCACGCGCTGGTCGTCTCCGCCTGTTCGGGCCACGGCTACAAGTACGGCGCCGCAATCGGCCGGCGCGTCGCCGATGCCGTCGAGACCGGCGATCTGGCGACGTTGCGTCACTGGATGCGCGCCGATCAGGCCGCGGAATCGGCCTGACAGGACACGTGTCCACCGCTCTTGCGCAGGCCGAACCGGCCATCCTATTTAAGGGTCAGCAGCGACCATTCAGATTCGGTCCCACGCGGCCGACAATCCCTTGAAGGAAGAGACATGAGAGATCCCGTCGAAACCTATATGAGCCTCGTGCCGATGGTGGTCGAGCAGACCAATCGCGGCGAGCGCGCCTACGACATCTTCTCGCGCCTCCTCAAGGAGCGGATCATCTTCATCACCGGTCCTGTCGAGGACGGTATGGCGACGCTCGTCTGCGCGCAGCTTCTCTTCCTCGAGGCGGAGAACCCGAAGAAGGAAATCAACCTCTACATCAACTCGCCGGGCGGCGTGGTGACGTCGGGCATGGCGATCTACGACACGATGCAGTTCATCAAGCCGGCGGTCTCGACGCTGTGCATCGGCCAGGCGGCCTCCATGGGCTCGCTCCTGCTCTGCGCCGGCCACAAGGACATGCGCTTTGCCACGCCCAACGCGCGCATCATGGTGCACCAGCCCTCCGGCGGTTTCTCCGGCCAGGCGTCGGACATCGAGCGCCACGCGCAGGACATCATCAAGCTGAAGCGCCGCCTCAACGAGGTCTATGTCAAGCACACCGGCCAGGATTACGAGACGATCGAAAAGACGCTCGACCGCGATCATTTCATGACGGCGGACGAGGCCAAGGCCTGGGGCCTGATCGACCGCGTGATCACCGAGCGCGAGGCTGGCGAAGGCAAAAAGCCGGCCGCTTGACTTGGGCGCGAACGGCCGATGACGCGGTTTTGACGCCAAACGCGGCAATTCCGTCACAATCGGCTGTTCCCTGATGGTCGTTGCGCTCCTAGGTTAAGCTATGTTCAACGATAGCAGGCTTAGCTTTTTGCTGGGGATTCGCAGGCAGGAGACCGATTCGCGTTTTGCATCTCGGGGCGAATTGGGTTCACTGATGCGACATTCTTGGCAGGGCGGGTCGCCCGCCTTAGAATTCAGGTTCGGCGCCGTGTTGGGGCGGTGCCGACGAGCGGTGCCGAAAGGACGTACCAAATGAGCAAGATCAGCAACAGCGGTGGCGATTCCAAGAATACGCTTTACTGCTCGTTTTGCGGCAAGAGCCAGCACGAGGTGCGCAAGCTGATCGCAGGCCCGACGGTCTTCATCTGCGACGAATGCGTGGAATTGTGCATGGACATCATCCGCGAGGAAAACAAATCCTCGATGGTGAAGTCGCGCGAGGGCGTTCCCACGCCGCAGGAAATCCTGAAGGTCCTGGACGATTACGTCATCGGCCAGCCCTATGCCAAGCGCGTCCTCTCGGTCGCCGTCCACAATCACTACAAGCGCCTCGCCCACGCCTCGAAGTCGAACGACGTCGAGCTGGCGAAGTCCAACATCCTGCTGATCGGCCCGACGGGCTGCGGCAAGACGCTGCTCGCCCAGACGCTCGCGCGCATCATCGACGTGCCCTTCACCATGGCCGATGCGACGACGCTGACCGAGGCCGGCTATGTCGGCGAGGACGTCGAGAACATCATCCTGAAGCTGCTCCAGTCGGCGGACTACAATGTCGAGCGGGCGCAGCGCGGCATCGTCTATATCGACGAGATCGACAAGATTTCGCGCAAGTCCGACAATCCGTCGATCACGCGCGACGTCTCGGGTGAGGGCGTCCAGCAGGCGCTCCTGAAGATCATGGAAGGCACCGTCGCCTCCGTGCCGCCGCAAGGTGGGCGCAAGCATCCGCAGCAGGAATTCCTGCAGGTCGACACCGCCAATATCCTCTTCATCTGCGGCGGCGCCTTTGCCGGCCTCGACCGGATCATCTCCGACCGCGGCCGGAAGACGTCGATCGGCTTCGGCGCCAACGTCGCCTCGCCGGAAGACCGGCGCACCGGTGATCTCTTCCGCCAGGTCGAGCCGGAGGATCTGCTGAAATTCGGGCTCATCCCCGAATTCGTCGGGCGTCTGCCGGTCCTGGCGACGCTCGAGGATCTGGACGAGCCGGCGCTGATCCAGATCCTGACCGAGCCGAAGAACGCGCTCGTCAAGCAATACCAGCGCCTGTTCGAGATGGAGAACGTGGAACTGACCTTCCACGAGACCGCGCTTTCGGCGATCGCCAAGAAGGCGATCGAGCGCAAGACCGGCGCGCGCGGCCTGCGCTCCATCATGGAGGCGATCCTGCTCGACACCATGTTCGAACTTCCGGCGCTCGAAGGCGTCCAGGAAGTCGTCATTTCGGACGACGTGGTGCAGGGCTCGGCCCGTCCGCTCTACATCTATTCCGAGCGCGAGCACGAAAAGGGCTCGGCAAGCGCCTGATTTTTATCATGGCCGGGGCGGCATCGAGCCCGCGCCGGCCATGCGCTCCCTGCACGGCGACGTTGCGTCAGCCCGCGTCTTGATCTCGATTGAAACAGACGCCACCTAATGACCATTCGGGCGCAAGTCTTCCGTGCTGCGCAATTCATGTCCTCTCCATCAGGACAATAGGCGGAAGGCCTTGACGCCGCTAATATGAGATTCGCGGCTGGCTGCTTTTGAGCGGTCGCGGACAGAAAGGTTGGAATATGACCAAGCTCTCCAGCGCCCCCGACCAGACGACCTACGCGGTCCTGCCGCTGCGCGACATCGTGGTCTTCCCGCACATGATCGTGCCGCTGTTCGTGGGTCGCGAGAAGTCGATCCGCGCGCTTGAGGAGGTGATGGGTTCGGACAAGCAAATCCTGCTCGCCACCCAGAAGAACGCCGCCGAGGACGATCCGCAGGCCGACGGCATCTACGAGATCGGCACCGTCGCCAGCGTGCTGCAATTGCTGAAGCTGCCCGACGGCACCGTCAAGGTGCTGGTCGAAGGCTCGTCGCGCGCCCGCATCACCTCCTTCACCGACCGCGCCGACTATCACGAGGCGGCTGCCGAACTCATGGCCGAGCCCGAGGATGAAGAAGTCGAGATCGAGGCGCTTGCGCGTTCGGTCGTCTCCGACTTCGAAAACTACGTCAAGCTGAACAAGAAGATCTCACCCGAGGTCGTCGGCGCCGCGAGCCAGATCGAGGATTACTCGAAGCTCGCCGACACGATCGCCTCGCATCTCGCGATCAAGATCCCCGAAAAGCAGGAAATGCTGGCCACGCTCTCCGTGCGAGAGCGGCTTGAAAAGGCCATGGGCTTCATGGAAGCCGAGATTTCCGTGCTGCAGGTGGAAAAGCGCATCCGCTCGCGCGTCAAGCGCCAGATGGAGAAGACGCAGCGGGAGTACTATCTCAACGAACAGATGAAGGCGATCCAGAAGGAGCTCGGCGAGGGCGAGGACGGCCGCGACGAGGCGGCCGAGCTGGAAGACCGCATCAAGAAGACCAAGCTGACCAAGGAAGCCCGCGAGAAGGCGGATGCGGAGCTGAAGAAGCTGCGCACCATGTCGCCGATGTCGGCCGAGGCCACCGTCGTGCGCAACTATCTCGACTGGCTCCTGTCGATTCCGTGGGGCAAGCCCTCCAAGGTCAAGAAGGACCTCGAATTCGCGCAGGAAGTGCTCGACACCGATCATTTCGGCCTCGACAAGGTCAAGGAGCGCATCGTCGAATATCTGGCGGTCCAGAGCCGTCAGAAGAAGCTCAAGGGTCCGATCCTCTGCCTCGTCGGTCCTCCCGGCGTTGGCAAGACCTCGCTCGGCAAGTCGATCGCCAAGGCGACCGGCCGCGAGTTCATCCGCATGGCGCTCGGCGGCGTGCGTGACGAGGCCGAGATCCGCGGTCATCGGCGCACCTATATCGGCTCGATGCCCGGCAAGGTCATCCAGTCGATGAAGAAGGCGAAGAAGTCGAATCCGCTCTTCCTGCTCGACGAGATCGACAAGATGGGCATGGATTTCCGCGGCGATCCGTCCTCGGCGCTTCTCGAAGTGCTCGATCCGGAGCAGAACTCGTCCTTCATGGACCACTATCTCGAGGTCGAATACGACCTGTCGAGCGTGATGTTCGTGACGACGGCGAATACGCTGAACATTCCGCCGGCCCTGATGGACCGCATGGAGATCATCCGTATCGCCGGCTACACCGAGGACGAGAAGGTCGAGATCGCCCGCCGGCACCTCCTGCCCAAGGCCATCCGCGACCATGCGCTCAACACGGGCGAGTTCTCGGTCACGGACGAGGCGCTGCGCGAGACGATCCGCACCTACACGCGGGAAGCTGGCGTGCGTAACCTCGAGCGCGAACTGATGAAGCTCGCCCGCAAGGCGGTGACGGAAATCCTGCGCACCAAGGTCAAGTCGGTCGAGGTGACCGCCGAAAACCTGGACGACTATCTCGGCGTGCCGCGCTTCCGCTTCGGCCAGGCCGAGGGCGAGGACCAGGTCGGCGTCGTGACGGGTCTTGCCTGGACGGAAGTCGGCGGCGAATTGCTGACGATCGAAGGCGTCATGATGCCCGGCAAGGGCAAGATGACGGTGACGGGCAATCTGAAGGACGTCATGAAGGAGTCGATCTCGGCTGCCGCGTCCTATGTCCGCTCGAGAGCCATCGATTTCGGCATTGAGCCGCCGCTCTTCGACAAGCGCGACATCCACGTGCACGTGCCGGAAGGCGCGACGCCGAAGGACGGTCCGTCCGCCGGCATCGCCATGGTCACAGCCATCGTCTCGGTGCTGACGGGCATACCGGTCCGCAAGGACATCGCCATGACGGGCGAAGTCACGCTGCGCGGCCGTGTGCTGCCCATCGGCGGCCTTAAGGAAAAGCTTCTCGCTGCCCTTCGCGGTGGCATCAAGAAGGTGCTGATCCCCGAGGAAAACGCGAAGGACCTGGCCGAGATTCCGGAGAACGTGAAGAACGCTCTGGAGATCGTCCCGGTCAGCCGGGTCGGCGAGGTGCTCCAGCACGCGCTCCTGCGCCAGCCCGAGCCGATCGAGTGGACGGAGCCGGCGGCGACGCCCGTTGCGGCCGACGATTCGGCCTCGGCGAGCCTCGCTCACTGACACGGTTGCAACAAACAATCTGATAATTGCGGAAAGCCGGGCCCAAAGCCCGGCTTTTTGATTGAAAAACCGCAGAAAAGCTGGGATTTTGCGGTCGCAAGGCCAGCTTTTCGCTTGGTTGCAGACGGCCGTGTGCATACACTCCGCCCGCTGCCGGCAGAACCCAGTTTTCCGGCCTTTCAACCGAAAGGAAGTTTTTAATGAACAAGAACGAGCTTATCGCCGCGGTTGCCGAGGAAGCGAGCCTTTCCAAGGCCGACGCGCAGTCCGCAGTCGATGCGGTGTTTTCCGCGATTTCCGGCGAACTGAAGAAGGGCGGCGATGTGCGCCTGGTCGGCTTCGGCAATTTCTCGGTCTCGCGCCGCGAAGCCTCGACCGGCCGCAACCCGCAGACGGGCGCCGAAGTGCAGATTCCTGCCCGCAACGTGCCGAAATTCTCGGCCGGCAAGGGCCTCAAGGACGCCGTGAACTAAGGTTCGCGTGTCCTGAGCCTGAAACGAAAAAGAGCCGGCGAAAGCCGGCTCTTTTTTTGTATCGGATTGGGCGAACGTTACTCGCCGTCGCCAGCACCCGCACCGCCTGCACCAGCGCCGCTGACGCTGCCTGCGATGCTCGTGAACTTGGCGTTCAGCGCGGTGCCGACCTGGCCGGCGCCGACGATGATGACGACACCGATGAGGGCGGCGATCAGGCCGTACTCGATGGCGGTCGCGCCGGATTCGTCATTCTGGAAACGCTTCAGAAGATTCTTCATTTGAGTGTGGGCTCCTTGTCCCCGCTTTGTGACAGCCCCAATCTACGAATGCCGCGTTGCAATCTGCTTAAGCGGGAAGGTTAACCAACCCCTACGTCTTTCGTAGTTAAAGCGAAATGAAACTTAAAATTTGAACGACTTGCGGTTGTCCAAGTCGAGTTGCTGGCAGCGAAACAAAACGGCCCGTCAATACGGGCCGTCATGCGTTTGAACGGAGAGGCGAGGGCGGGGCTACTTGCCGCGCGTGCCTTCGGTCAGTTGCAGCATGGCCTGCATGGCGACGCCGTAGCCGCGCGGGCCGAGGCCGGCGATGACCGCCGTTGCGATCTTCGAGACCAGCGAATGGTGGTAGATGTCCTCGCGCCGGTGGATGTTCGAGATGTGGAGTTCGATGATCGGGCGCGGAAACATCTTCAGCGCGTCGAGGATCGCGATGGAGGTGAAGGTGAACGCGGCCGGGTTGATGATGATGCCCGCGGCCGACCGGTCGATCGCCTCATGCACCCAGTCCACGATCTCGTATTCGCGGTTCGACTGGCGGAACTCGACCGGCACGTCGCCGGCGCTTGCACGGCACAGCGCCTCGACTTCGGCAAGCGTCGTCGAGCCGTAGATTTCCGGCTCGCGCGTGCCGAGGCGATTGAGATTGGGGCCGTTGAGAACGTAGATCGGAGGGGTCATCGGGATCAGCCCTGGTAGCCGAACATGCGCGGCAGGAAGAGGACGATGTCGGGTACGAAGGTGAAGAGCGCCAGCGCCGCGAGCATCGCCAGTAGGAATGGCGTCACGTCGCGCACCAGCGCCCGCATCGAGACCTGGGCGATGTTTGTCATGATGAAGAGCAGCAGTCCGTAGGGCGGGGTGATCAGCCCGATCATGATGTTGACGACGACGACGATGCCGAAATGGACCATGTCGATGCCGAGTGCCTGCGCGGTCGGCACGAGCACGGGGATGACGATCAGCAGGATCGTCGTGCCTTCGAGCAGGCAGCCGAGGACGAGCAGGATCAGGTTGACGATGATGAGGAACATCAGCGGAGTCAGTTCGTAGCCCTGCAGGAAGGCTGCGAGCGCGCGCGGGATGTTCTCGACCGTGACGACATAGTTGAAGACCAGCGCGCCGGCGATCAGCATGCCGATCGAGGCGGTGGTGCGGGCGCTGAGCAGCAGCGAGCGATAGGTGTCGGCCCAGCTTATCGAGCGATAGACGATGACCGAGATGACGAAGGCATAGGCCGCGGCGACCGCTGCCGCCTCGGTCGGCGTCATGATGCCCGAATAGATGCCGCCCAGAAGCACGACCGGCAGCATCAGGGCCGGGAAGGCGTCCCAGGTGATGCGCGGGATTTCGCGCAGCGGCACCGGCTTTTCGACGGGGAAGTTCTGCCGGCGCGCCATCCAGGCGACGATGCCCATCTGGGCAAGGCCCATGATCAGGCCGGGCACCATGCCGGCGAGAAAGAGGTAGCCGATCGAGGCGTCCGAGACGAGCGCGTAGAGCACCATCGGGATCGACGGCGGGATGATCGGCCCGATGACGGCGGTCGCGGCGGTCAGTGCGCCGGCGAAGCTGGCCGGATACTTGTTGCCGGAGGTCATCATGGTCTGCATCATCTTGCCGGTGCCGGCCGCATCGGCGATGGCCGAGCCCGACATGCCCGCGAAGATGATCGACTGGACGACGTTGACCTGTGCGAGGCCGCCTCGGAACCGGCCGACGATCGCGTTGCAGAAGTTCAGCAGGCGCTCCGTCATCGAGCCGGAATTCATCAGTTCGGCGGCGAGGATGAAGAGCGGCACGGCAAGCAGGATGTAGCTCGTATACATGCCGTTGAGGAGCTGCTCGGCAGCGGTGCCCATGTCGAGGCCGGCCGCATAGAGATAGAGGATCGAGGCGGCGATCATCGAATGGCCGATCGGCAGGCCGAGCAGGCTCAAGGTGACGATCGCGGCGATGCACAGCGTGAAGGGATCGGTGAGGCTCATACGCCGGAACTCGCCTTGGTGGGATCGAATTCCTGCGGCGCGCGCCCGAACAGCGCCTTCCACAGGATGAATGCGTATCGGCAGATGACCGCGACCGCGAAGATGACGTAGATCGAGAACAACCAGTCGAAGCGGATCTTCAGATAGGCCGTCGACTGCACCTTCATGAAGGTGACGTAGTCCCAGACCGCCGGGAGCGAGAACAGGTAGAGCGCGAGCAGGGCGACGGCGGTGATGATCGCGAGGACGCGGCGCGTGCCGGGCTTGACGCTGCCATAGATCAGGTCGAAGCGGATTTCCTCTTCTTCCCGCACCACGAAGGCCGCGCCCCAAAGGACGAGCCACAGCCACATGATGACGGTCAGTTCCGACGTCCAGCCGATGGGGAAGTTGAGCAGATAGCGAAAGACGATCTGCACGAGGAAGGCGATGAACATCACGGCCAGCATGAGCGCCAGGATGTTCTCGGCGCGCCTGTAGAGCCAATGCCCGATGCGCGTCAAACGCATGTCGACCTCCCTCAGGGTGCGGCTGCGGAACGTTGAAAAATGCGGCCCGCCGAAGGACGGGCCGCATCCGAAGCGATCAGGTCAAAGCCCGTTGATGGTGTCGACCATGCCTTCCGGCCAGCTCTCGGCGAGCGCGGATTCCAGATACATCTTCTGCGCGTGTTCGCGGAAGGCGTCGATATCCGGCTCGTAGACCTCGAGGCCCTTTTCCTTGAAGGCGGCGATCAGCTCTTCTTCCTGCTTCAGGTGTTCGGCGGTGCTCCACGCGATGGCGTCGTCGGCGGCCGTCTGCACCTTCGCCTGCTGTTCGGGCGACAGCTTGTTCCAGGCGTCGAGCGAGATCGTCAGGAGATCGAAGCCGACGAGATGCGAGGTCAGCACGATCTGCGACATGACTTCGTCGAACTTCATGTTCTGGACGTTCGGCAGCGGATTGTCCTGACCGTCGATCGCGCCGGTCTGGAGGCCGGTATAGACTTCGGCATAGGCCATCGGCGTCGGGTTGGCGCCGAGCGCCTGGCCGAGGAATTGCCAGGCATCGCCGCCCGGCATGCGCAGCTTGATGCCGGCCATATCCTCGGGCGTGTTTATCTTCTTGTCGGTCTTGAGGCCGACCTGCCGGGCGCCAAAATAGGTCGGGCCGAGGATCTTCACCTGAAGCTGGTCCTCGACCATCTTCTTCATCTCGTCACCGGCTTCCGACGCGAAGAACGTCTTCAGATGGTCGGCGTCGCGGAAGAGGTAGGCCGAGGTCAGGATCGACCAGGCCGGAATCTGGTTAGAGATGTCCTGCGGGGCGATGTTGCCCATTTCCAGATTGCCGCGCTGGAGCGCGACGAGCTCGGTGCCCTGCTTGAACAGGTTGCCGCCGTAATAGCCCTGGAAATCGAACTCCTCGCCGATCTCCTCCTGGAACTTCTTCATCATCTCGGCGCGGATGTCCTGCTCGGAGAATACGGCCGAGAAGCGAAGCTGAACCTTGTCCTGCGCGAAGGCGGGGGCGGCGGTTACCAGCATCATGGCTGCACTGGCGGCCAGAAGCGCGCGGCGGGTAAACGATAGCGTCATGGTGATCCTCCCTGATCCGATAGATGTCATCGACGGCCCTCCCGGAACCATCCATCCGCAATTCATTGCACCGGAACCCGTCTCGATCAATAGGCAATTCAAATTTCATATGAGATTTTTTATTTTCTATGGCACAATGATACAGCGCTTGGTCATCGCACGGCGGCGGCTTGCATCGGAATGGCTCCCGGCGCAATGTCGTCGGACATTTGCATTTCTATCGGAAGACACGGACACATGGCCCTTGCCGACGCTGCAGTGGAAACCATCGGAGATAACACATATCGCCGGATCAGGACCGACATCATCTTCGGCCGCCTCGCGCCCGGCCAGAAGCTGAAGCTCGAGCGGCTGAAGGACGATTACGGCGCGAGCGTCAGCACGCTGCGCGAGATCCTGAACCGCCTGTCGTCCGAGGCGCTGGTCGTCGCGGAGGGCCAGCGTGGTTTCGAAGTCGCGCCGGTCTCGATCGAAAATCTCAAGGAAATCGCCGCCTTGCGCCTGCTTCTTGAGAGCCATGCGCTGGAGCAGTCCTTTGCCGCTGGCGACATGGACTGGGAAGGCCGCGTCGTCTCCGCCCACCACAAGCTCTCCTCGATGGAACGGCGGATGAAGGAAGGCGACCGCTCGCAGACGGAATTGTGGAAGCGCTATGACTGGGAATTCCACCAGTCGCTCATCTCCGCCTGCGGCTCGAGCGTGCTGATGGAAACCCACGCCGCGATCTTCGACAAATATCTGCGCTACCAGATGATCGCCCTGTCGTTTCGCGGCGACATCGCCGCCAAGGAGCATCGAAAGCTGCTCGACTGCGCGCTCGACCGCGATGCGGCGACCGCCATGGCGACGCTGGAACTCCATGTGAAAGGCGGCGTGGAGCACGCTCTGGCAACCGGAACGATCGCGTGAGCCGCTCTGCGACTTCCAATAATATATGAGATAATTTGTTTTGCCATTTGAAATGGCCGCTTCGCCGTGTATCCTGCGGCGGCCGGCGGGTCGAACTCCGCTGCGCCAATCGTCTTGGGAGGAAGTGGTGATCCAGCTCGGTTTGATCGGGGACAATATCCGTCGCTCGAAATCGCCCCTGCTTCATCGGCTGGCCGGCGAGCTTTGCGGCCTCGACGTGCGCTACGAGCCGCTGATCCCCGCCGATCTCGGGCTCGATTTCGACGCCGTCTTCGATCGCTGCGCGCGCGAGGGCTATGGCGGCATCAATGTCACCTATCCCTACAAGGAACGGGTCTTTCCCCGCCTCGTCATCGGCGACGACGAAACGCGCGCCGTCGGTGCCTGCAACACGGCGATCTTCGGCGACGGAGCGCCGCGCGGCTTCAACACGGACTGCTCCGGCTTCGCCGCGGCCTTTCGCGCGAATTTCAAGGGCGAGACGCCCGGACGCGTCGCAATGGCAGGGGCGGGCGGCGTCGGCAAGGCGATCGGCTTCGCGCTCGCCTCGCTCGGCGCGACGGAGCTGGCGATCTTCGATCCCGACGGCGCCAAGGCCGGCGCGCTGGGCAGCGCCTTGCGGCAGTCGTCCAGCCTGTCCGTTCGGCTGGTGAATTCGGTCGACGAGGCGATGGCGGGGGCGGACGGCCTCATCAATTCGACGCCGCTCGGCATGGTCGGGCACCCCGGCAGCGCGTTCCCGGCCGACAGCCTGAAGCGCGCGCGCTGGGCGTTCGACGCCGTCTATACGCCGGTCGAGACCGAGTTTCTCGCCGCCGCGCGCGCCGCCGGGCTTGCGATCCTGTCGGGCTACGAGCTTTTCTTCCACCAGGGCGTCGATGCGTTCCGGCTCTTCACCGGCCTCGAGGTCGACCAGGCGGCATTGCGCGAGGCGCTGCTGCGCCCAGAGCCGGCCATGGCGCATTCGGCATGAAGACCTCGATCGCAACCGTCTCGATCAGCGGCGACTTGAAGGAAAAGCTCGCCGCCATCGCCGCCGCCGGATTCGACGGCGTCGAGATATTCGAGAACGACTTCCTCGCATTCGACGCCTCGCCGGCGGAAGTCGGCCGCATGGTCCGCGATCACGGGCTGACGATCACGCTTTTCCAGCCGTTCCGCGATTTCGAGGGCATGCCCGAGCCGCAGCGCAAGCGCGGCTTCGACAGGGCGGAGCGCAAGTTCGACCTCATGGGCGAGCTCGGCACCGAGCTGATGCTCATCTGCTCCAACGTGTCGCCGATCGCACTCGGCGGCATCGACCGTGCGGCCGACGATTTTCGCGAACTCGGCGAACGCGCTGCCAAGCGCGGCATCCGCGTCGGCTACGAAGCGCTCGCTTGGGGTCGCCACATCAACGACCACCGCGACGCCTGGGAGATCGTGCGCCGCGCGGATCACGCGAACATCGGCCTCATCCTCGATTCTTTCCACACGCTCGCCCGCAAGATCGACGTCGAGACGATCCGCGCCATTCCCGGCGACCGCATCTTCATCGTCCAGCTTGCCGATGCGCCGAAGATCGACATGGATTTGCTCTACTGGAGCCGCCATTTCCGCAACATGCCGGGCGAGGGGGATCTGCCGGTCACCGAATTCATGCGCGCCGTCGCGGCGACCGGTTATGACGGGCCGCTTTCGCTCGAAATCTTCAACGACCAGTTCCGCGGCGGCTCGCCGAAATCGATCGCCGTCGACGGCCACCGCTCGCTCGTCCACCTGATGGACCAGGTCGCGCGCAGAGAACCCGGCATCGCGATCAGCGTGCCGAAGATGCCCGACCGCATTGCGGTCAAGGGCGTCGAATTCGTCGAATTCGCCGCCGGTGCCAAGGAGGCGGAGGAACTCGGCGCGCTGCTGTCCACCATCGGCTTTGCGCAGACGGCACGGCACAAGTCGAAGGACGTCGCGCTCTGGCGGCAGGGCGGCATCAACATCGTCGTCAACACCGACAAGGGCGGCTTCGCGCACTCGTCCTATCTCGTCCACGGCGTCTCGGCCTATGCGATCGGGTTGAAGGTCGAGGACGCGGCGGCGACCGTCGCGCGGGCAAAGGCGCTCGGCGCGGAGATTTTCGAGCAGCGCCCCGGCCCGGGCGAGCTCGCCATCCCCGCCATTCGCGGTGTCGGCGGCGGGGTCATCTACTTCCTCGACGAGCGGTCGGAGCTGGCCCGCGTCTGGGACGTCGAGTTCGATGCGACGGGCGACCATCGCCCCGATGCCGGGCTGACGCGCATCGATCATGTCGCGCAGACCATGGCGCATGAGGAGATGCTGACCTGGCTGCTCTTCTACACCTCGATCCTGAAGACGCGGAAGCTGCCGATGGTCGACGTCGTCGATCCGGCCGGCCTCGTGCGCAGCCAGGTGGTCGAGGGCGCGGACGGCGCGTTGCGCCTGACGCTGAACGGCGCGGAAAACCGGCGCACGCTCGCCGGCCACTTCATCGCCGAGCGGTTCGGCTCGAGCGTCCAGCATCTCGCCTTCGAGACCGGCGACATCTTCGCGACGGCGGCGAGCCTCGTCGCGCGCGGCTTCACCACGCTGCAGATTTCGCCGAACTATTATGACGACCTCGAAGCGCGCTTCGGCCTCGACCCCGATTTCGCCGACCGCCTGCGCGACGCCAACATCCTCTACGACCAGGACGGCGAGGGCGAGTATTTCCAGCTCTACAGCGCCACTTTCGGCGGAGGCTTCTTCTTCGAAATCGTCGAGCGCCGCGGCGGCTACAAGGGGTATGGCGCGCCCAACGCGCCGTTCCGCATCGCCGCGCAAAAGCGCCTGATGCGCCCCGCAGGCATGCCGAAAATCTAGGGCGACGAGCCGAAGATCGATTCCAGCACAGGATAGCGCGAGATCGACAGGCTGATGCGCGAGGCGACCGCGCGCATCTCGCTCAGCCGTTCGCGCACGAGGCCGTCCGGGTCGACATTGCCCGAATAGCCCGAACTGTTGAGCGAGGCGACCGTGCGCCCGTCGATGCCGCGAATGGGCACGGCGAGCGCGGTGACGCCGTAGTCGAGCTGGTCGACGGCGGTCGAATAGCCCTTCTCGCGCGTCTCCTCGACGATGGCGCGCAGCGCCGCCTTGTCGATCACGGTCTTGGCCGTCAGCGCCACCGGGGTCACGCTGTCGAAATAGGCGTCGAGCGCGGCCGGCGACAGGCCGGCCAGAAGCACGCGGCCGAGCGAGGTGGCGTGCGCGGGATAGCGTGCGCCGACGACCGCCGAGGCACGCCGCGCCCGCTGCTGCGAATGATGCGCGATGTAGATGACGTCGTGGCCGTCGAGCGTCGCCACCGACGATGCGTCGCCGAACAGGTCCACCAGATGCCGCAGGTCGGGCTGCAGCACCTCGTCGATCCGGGCGGAGAAGTAGAAGGCCGAGCCGAGCGCCATGATCTTCGGCTTCAGAAAGAAGCGCCGGTCGCGCTGGCCGACATAGCCGAGCGCGGAGAGCGTCAGGAGGCTGCGCCGCGCGGCGGCGGGCGTGATGCCGGCCCGGCGCGCGACTTCGCTCAAGGTCATCTCGCCATTGCCGGGACCGAAGGATTCGAGGATGGAAAGCCCCTTGGCCAGCCCTTCCACGAACTCGGCGGGACGCTCATCCGTCTTCAAGGCTGGCCCATCCACGATGTTGGCTCCTCAGCCTTCCGGCGCGAGCACGAAGTCGAACCTGAACTTGGCGTCCGGCTTGGCGGAGAGCTGGTAGTCCAGGGCGTCCATCTTTTTGACAGGCTCGACCTTGGCGATCAATGATTTTCGCACACCGAAAACCGCGTCGTTGTCGATATATTCGGTGTTCTCGAAGAACACTTCCGTGGTGATGGCGCGCATGCCGGGCGCGCGGATGATGTAGTGGAGGTGCGCCGCCCGCCAGGAATGGCGGTTGCCGGCGCGCAGCAGCCTGCCCACCGGCCCGTCATAGGGAACCGTGTAGGGCTTGGGCAGCACGGTCGTGTAGTAGTAGCGGCCGTTCTCGTCGGTGGTGAACTTGGCGCGCAGATCGTATTTGTCCTGGCCCTGTTCCTGGATCGGATACGTGCCCGAGCCGTCGGCCTGCCAGGTGTCGACCATGGCGCCGGGCAGGGGATTGCCGAGCGTGTCGCGCACGATGCCGTGGACGAGGACCGTCGCGCCGCTGCGCCCGCCCGAAAGGTCCGCGCCGAGCTCCATTGCCGGCGCGTCGTCGAGATAGAACGGCCCGAGATTGGAGCCTTCCGTCGCCCCGCCGCGGGTGTTGATCATGTCGACCAGCGCGGAAAAGCCGAGAACATCGGACAACAGGATGAATTCGTGCCGCTCGGGCGTGGAAATCTTCCCGCAATCGTAGAGGAAGTTCAGGACGCCGATCCACTCCTCATGCGTCAACCCCGTCTCGCGCGTGTAGTCGTGCAGGTGGTCGATGAAGGTTTCGAGCAGGAATTTCAGGCGCGACCCTTCTTCGGTCCGGAAGGTCTCCTTCACGGCCTCGGTCAGCGTGTACTGGTTGACGTCCTTCATCCGATCTCCTCCCGTCGATACGCATTCTCGTGCCGTCGAAACGCACTTGACGCAAAGCTAAATCGCTGACACTTTTTCGGCAAGCGATATTTATTTCGCATATCGAAAAGAGGCAATGGATGCGGATTGGCAGGCAGGATCAGGCGTTCACGGCGATCGCCACGTCCGACGAGACGAGCATCACGGTGCGCGGCCATGATCTGTGCAACGAACTGATCGGGCGTATCGGCTTCACCGACTATCTCTGGCTGCTGGTCACCGGCAACCGCGCGAGCGACGTCCAGCGTCAGGCCACTGACGCCTGCCTCGTCGCGATTGCCGAGCATGGTCTCGTCCCGAGCGTCCAGGCTGCCCGCATGACGCTGGCGGCCGGACCTGACGCCTGGCAGGGCGCGATGGCTGCCGGCCTTCTCGGCATGGGTTCCGTCGTTGCCGGCAGCTCCGAGGCCGCCGGGCACTTCATCGTCGAGACGCTGGCAGCGGGCCGCAAGAATGGCGACCTCGATGCTGCCGCCAAGGCCGTCCTGCAACACTTGAAGGCCACGCGGCAGAAGGTGCCGGGCCTCGGCCACCCCCAGCACAGCGCCGGCGACCCGCGCGCCGACCGGCTGCTCGCCATCGCCGACGAACTCGGCATTTCGGGCGACCACATCCGCACCTTGCGCGTCCTCGGCGAACATGCGCCCGGCATCATCGGCCGGCCGCTGCCGATCAACGTTTCGGGCGCCATTCCCGCCGTCATGCTGGATGCCGGCTGGCCGGCCGAGGCGATGAAGGCGATCCCGCTGATCGCCCGCGCCGCCGGCCTCGCCGCCCATCTCTTCGAGGAAACGCAGCGCTCGATCGGCTTCATCATGTCGAACCACGCCGACAAGGCCATCGCCTATGACGGCAAGATCGCGGGCAAGGGCGAGTAGGCGTCGATGAAGATCCTCAAATCCGTCCGCATCGTCGAAATGGGCACCTACATCACCGGCCCGGCCGCGGCCATGCTGCTCGGCGATCTCGGCGCCGACGTCATCAAGGTCGAGCGGCCGGAGACGGGCGATCCGTTCCGCGCCTTCAAGGGCGGGCTCTATTCGCCGCACTACCAGACCTACAACCGCAACAAGCGCTCGATCGCGCTCGACACCAAGGATGCGGCCGACCTCCAGACCTTCCACGACCTGATCGCGACGGCCGACGTCTTCATCCAGAATTTCCGGCCGGGCGTCGCGGAGAAGCTCGGGGCAGGGGCCGAGGAACTGCAGCGCCTCAATCCGAAGCTGATCTATTGCGCCATTTCCGGCTTCGGCAAGTCCGGCCCGTCGCGCGACCGGCCGGCCTATGACACGGTCGCACAGGCCGCGAGCGGCTTCCTGCGCCTTGTCACGCCTCCGACCAACCCGCGCGTCATCGGCCCGGCCATCGCCGATGCGATCACCGGGCAGTATGCGGCGATGGGCATCCTCGCGGCGCTGGTCGAGCGCGGCGATACGGGGCAGGGCCGGCGCATCGACATCTCGATGCTGGAGGCCATGTCGCATTTCAATCTCGACAGCTTCACCCACTATTTCAGCGTCGGCGAGGTGATGGGCCCGCTGTCGCGCCCGGTCGTCTCGCAGTCCTACACGTTCGAATGCGCCGACGGGAAATGGATCGCCATCCACATGTCCTCGCCGCGCAAGTTCTGGGAAGGCCTGCTCGCCGCGACGGGGCAGGAGGCGCTCGACGCCGATCCGCGCTTTGCCGAGCGGCTGGAGCGCATCAAGCACCAGGACGAGCTGATCGAGATCATGACCCCGGTCTTCAGGGCCAAGACCCGCGACGCCTGGTGCGACCTGCTCCTCGAAAACGAAGTCCCGCACGCGCCGGCCTACGATTCCGACGAAGCGCTGGAAGACCCGCAGGCGGTCCATCTCGGCATGAAGATCAGCGCCGACCATCCGACCATGGGCAAGTTCACCACCGTGCGCGCGCCCTACAGCTTCGACGACGAGGTCGATGCCGACATCGTCCCGCCGCCCGTCCTCGACGAGCACGGCGCGGAAATCCGCGCGGAACTCGCCAAGGGGGCCCGGCGATGAGCGCGCCACACGCCATTCCCGTCGCGGACGTGAAGTCCGCCAGCAAGGCCATGCTGCAAAAGCAGCTCTACGCGATCATGACGAGCCCCACCGACGGCATCGGCCCGGTGCTCGCCAATCTGGAAGAGCACCTGGCGTTTCAGATGTCGCTCGAACGCGACGGCATCCTGTTCGCCGCCGGTCCCTTGTGGAGCGACGACGAAGAGAGCTGGACCGGCGAGGGCATGGTCGTCGTGCGGGCGACATCGCGAGAGGAGGCGATTGCGATCGCCGGTCGCGATCCGATGCACCGCTGCGGCGCCCGGTCCTTCGTCGTGCGGCCATGGATGATCAACGAGGGCAGGGTGAGCCTGCGCCTCGACTACTCGACACAGACGTTCGAAATCGTCTGACGGGATTTCAAAGGGAGGAAGAACATGAACAGGATTTTCGCATTGGCGTTGGCGGGCTCGGTGGCGTTTCCCGCTGCCGCGCTGGCGCAGGAGACGATCGACCTGACGGTCGCATCGAGCCATCCGACCACCATTCCCTGGATCGGCCTGATCCAGAGCCATTTCATGCCGGAAGTGGACCGGATTCTGGCCGAGACCGGCGAATACCAGATCAACTGGCAGGAGGCCTTCGGCGGCCAGCTCTACAACGCCACCGCGACGCTTTCCTCCGTCGAGGACGGCGTCACCGACATCGGCTGGGTGTTCTCCTATCTGGAGGCCGCCGCCATGCCGCTTTCCCAGGTCACCGCCTACACGCCCTTCTCGACCAACAACGTGCCGGTGCAGCTCGAAACCATGCGCGCGCTCTATGAAAGCGTGCCCGAGTTCAAGGAAGAGTGGGAGCAGTACAATCTCGTCTTCCTCGGCGCGACCGGCTCGGACAGCTACGACCTCTACACCAAGGAGCCGATCACCTCGCTCGCCGACCTCGACGGCATGAAGATCTCGGCTCCCGGCGTCCTCGGCACCTGGCTGCGCGGCACCGGCGCCAATGCGGTCGACGGCGCGCTGACCACCTTCTACACCGACATCCAGACCGGCGTGTCCGACGGCGTTCTGTCGCTGGCGCTCGGCGTCCTGCCGACAAAGATCTACGAGGTTGCTCCCTATGTGACCCGCGTCCAGATGGGCACCGTCTTTTCGGGCGGCATCGCCATCAACAAGGACACGTGGGACGGCCTGCCCGAAGAGGTGCAGGACGCGCTGCTCGCCGCCGGCGAATCCTATTCGATCGCCCATGGCGAGGATCTGATGGAGCGTCAGCCGGCCGCGATGGACAAGATCATCGAGCTCGGGTCCACGCAGAACCCGCCGGTGACGCTCGCCGAACTGCCCGCCGAAGAGCGCCAGAAATGGGTCGAGGGCCTGCCGGACCTTGCCGCCGAATGGTCGAAGGCGGCCGAAGAGAAGGGCCTTCCGGCCGCAGACTTCCTGCAGGCCTACATGGACGGCCTGCGCGAGCGCGGCGAGGAGCCGGCCCGCGACTGGGACGCGTCCGAGTAACGAAGCGCGACGAGGGCGCCCCCGATGGAAAACCCGCAGAACAGCGACGTCCCCGCCGGGGGACGTCCGTCCGCACTCGCCTCCGCCTGGGGATGGCTCGTCGACGGCATGGCCGTCATCGGCACGGCGCTGATCGTCGTGCTGATGATCATCATCTGCAGCGACGTGGTCGCGCGCAATTTCTTCGGCGCGTCGCTGCCGCTCGTCTCCGAGCTCGGCGCGCTGACGCTGGTGATGATCGTCTACCTGCAGCTCGGCACCGCGATCCGGCACAACCGGCTGGCGCGGGCCGACATCTTCATCGACGCCCTGCAGATGAAGCGCCCGCGCGCGGCCGCGATCCTCGGCTGCTTCTTCGACATCGTCGGCGCCGTCACGCTCGCCATCATTGCCTGGTCCACGCTTCGCATCTTCGAGAGCGACATCTCGCGCGGCCAGTATATCGGCGTCACCGGCGTCCTCACCTTGCCGACCTGGCCGTTCCGCCTCGCCATCCTGTTCGGCATGACGATCTCCGCGATCCAGTTCGCCATCCAGATCGCGGCGATCCTTCGCGCCCCGGCCGCCCCTTCCGAGGTAAGTTCATGAGTGCCGTCGAAATCGGCTGGGTGGCCGTCGGCGCCCTTCTTTTCCTCATCTATATCGGCATGCCGATCGCGCTCGGCATGTTGCTGACGTCGTTCCTGGGCGTCTTCTTCATCCGCAACGAGGGCGTTGCGCTGCGCATGATGGGCTCGGTCGCCAACGACGCGCTGCGCGAATATCTCTACGCCGTCGTGCCGCTCTTCGTGCTGATGGGCCTGCTGGTCGCGGTTTCGGGCATCGGCAAGGACACGTTCGACGTCTTCGAGCGGATGTTCCGCAAGGTGCGCGCGGGGCTCGGCATCGCCACCGTCTTCGCCAACGCCGTCTTCGCGTCGATCACCGGCGTCTCCATCGCATCGGCCTCCGTCTTCAGCCGTGTCGCAGTGCCCGAGATGACGCGCCATGGCTACACGCGCAAATTCGCCACCGGCGTCGTCGCCGGCAGTTCCGTGCTCGGCATGCTCCTGCCGCCCTCGCTGTTGATGATCGTCTACGCGGTGCTGGCGGAGGAATCGGTCGGCCGCATGTTCCTCGCAGGCGTCGGCCCCGGCATCCTGTTGTCGTTCGCCTTTGCCGTCACCATCATGCTCCTCGCCCGCTTCCAGCCCGGCTTCGTGTTCGAGGCGCGCGAAGGCCACGTTCCCGATGCCGACCAGCCCTGGTCGCGGCTCGCGTTGAAGGCCGTGCCGATCATCTTCCTGATCGTGCTCGTGCTCGGCGGCATCTATGGCGGCTTCCTCAATCCCACCGAGGCCGGCGCGGTCGGCGCGCTGGGCGCGCTGGTTCTCGCCCTCTCGCGCCGCTCGATCTCGGCGCGCTCGTTCTGGGGAATTCTGGTCGAGACGGGGCAGATCACCGTCTCGGTCCTGTTCCTGATCATGGCTGCGAGCTTCTTCAGCCGCATGCTTGCCATGTCGGGCCTGCCGGCCATGCTGGCCGAGTTCCTGCTCGCCGGCCCGATCGGCCCCTGGGGCTTCCTGGTCCTGTTCCTGGCCCTGGTGATCGTCCTCGGCTTCCTGATCGATTCGATCTCGATCATGCTGATCCTGCTGCCGATCGCGCTGCCGGTGGCGCGCGCGGCGGGGTTCGACATGATCTGGTTCGGCGTCCTCACCGTGATCGCGGTCGAGATCGGCCTCCTGACGCCGCCCTTCGGCCTGTCGGTGTTCACCATCAAGTCGGCGCTGAACGAGAAGACGCTGAAGGTCGGCGAAATCTTCCGCGGCGCGTTCCCCTTCGTGCTGACGATGCTCGTCGTCCTTGCAATCGTCGGCGCCGTGCCGCAGATCGCCACCTGGCTTGCGAGGCTCTAGGGAGTGCACATGTACCGAATGCTCATCCTGTGCGGCAGCCTGCGCGCGGCCTCCTCCAGTGCGGCGCTGACACGTCGGCTGATCGAGCGCCTGCCCGAAACGATCGAGCCGCAGCGTTTCGACATCGCCCGCCTGCCGCACTACAACGCCGATCTGAAGGACGATCCGGCGGTTGCCGAACTCATCGCGGCGATCGGCGCGGCGGATGGCGTCCTCTTCGTCACGCCCGAATACAACTACTCCGTCCCCGGCGTCCTGAAGAACGCCATCGACTGGGCCTCGCGCCCGGCCTACCAGTCCGTGTTCAAGGGCAAGCCTTGCTTCGTCGTCTCTGTCTCGGGCGGCGCGCTCGGCGGCGTGCGCGCGCAGGCTCATCTGAAATACATCCTCAACGGCATGCTCGCGACGGTCTTTCCCTGGCAGGAAATCATCGTCACGCATGGCAATGCCAAGGTGACCGAAGGCGTCTTCACCGACGAGGCGGTTCTGGAATTCGCGCTCGCCGGCATCACCGCATTCGCGCAGTGGAAGCCGCTGGGCTGAGCGTGGGCTACGCCCTGAACAGGTCCTGCTTGATCCCGGCCTTCTCGAACAGATAGTCGCGGCTGGCTTCGAGTTCGCCGCGCAGCCGGTCGATGTCGACATCGACGAGTTCGCCGCGCCACTTGCGGATCTTGCCTGCGACCATCACCGTGTCGACGTTCGAGCGCTCCATCAGCGTCACGACCGCGCCCGGCACGTGGTTGAGCGGTGCGACGTTGATGGCGCGGGCGTCGAGCAGGATGATGTCGGCCTCCTTGCCGGGCGTCAGGCTGCCGGTCTTCGGCTCGAGCTTCAGGCCCTTTGCGCCTTCGAGCGTCGCCAGACGGATGACGTCGCGCGAGGTCAGAAGGTGCTGGTCGCTCTCCTCGCCGGCCAGCGCCGCCTCGTTCAGGAAAGCGCGCTGCAGCGTCAGCGTCGCGCGCATCTGGGTGAAGAAATCGGCCGTCATCGTGCATTCGACGTCGCTCGACAGCGAGGGCTGGATGCCGCGGTCGAGGCATTTCTGCAGCGGCGGCATGCCGTGGCGCATGGTCATCTCGATCGGCACCGCGAGCGAGACATGCGCGCCGGATTCGGCGACCTTTTCCCACGCCATGTCCGACATGCCGGTCATGTGGATGAAGATGTTGTCGGCGCCGAACTTGCCGGCGCGGGCGAGATCGTCGAAGGTCGACGCCATGCCGAACGTGCCGACGACGTGGAGCGCGATCGGCAGCGACAATTCGCGCCCGATCCGCCAGCTCTCCTCGTGGCCGGGCAGGTAGATCTCGCCGCCCATCACCATCGACAGAAGCTGGTCGTCGGAGGAGAAATACTGCTTACGCAGCCGCGCGGCGTCGCCTGGATATTTGGTCTTCTCGCCCCAGCCCTCGAAATAGCCGAACACCGCGCGTCGCCCCGCTTCCTTCAGCGCCGCGATCGCCGCGTCGGAATGCTCCGGCGAATGGTGGATCTGAGAGACGTCCATCACCGTCGTCACGCCCGCGTCGAGCTGCGAGAGCGAGCCGAAGAGTTCGTTGATGTGGACGTCCTGCGGCCGGTAGACGACCGAGAATGTCTGCAGGATGTGCTCGTAATAGTTGAACAGGCTGTGCGGCTTGCCGTCATTGATCAGGATCGCGTCGGCGAGGAAGCTGCGCAGCGCGGTCTCGAACTGGTGGTGATGCGTGTCGATGAAGCCGGGCATGACGATCATGCCGTCCGCGTCGATCACCTCCGCGCTGCCGGCATCGAGATCGGGCCCGATCGCCTCGATCGTCTTGCCGGAAACCAGCACGTCCGCGCGCACATGGTCGCCGACGCCAGGGTCCATCGAGAGCACGTGGCCGTTGCGGATCAGGATTCGCTCGCCCGCGCGGCCGGAGCTCCGCGGCATCGGCTGTGCGCGCGCCCCGGTCGCGCCGGCCACACGCGCCGCGCTCTTGTGCAGAATACCGCCGCCCGAGCCGCTGCCGGTTTCACTTGCCCGCGTCGCTTCGCAAATGGCGCACATGTCGTCCTCCCTTTCGTCGTTGCATCGAATGCTAACGCAAGGGAAGGTTCGCAGACAATCGAAATTCGCAGAAGGAAGTTTCGTGCGCTATGCGAAAAAAACTCAATTGACGGATCGCATGGATTTCAGCCTTGGACATCCTCCACGCCACACCATTCGGCGACGAAAAGCGCCATCGCCGTGGTGATGCGCTTCAAAGAGGCGAGGCTGACCCGCTCGTCGAAGCCGTGGATGTTTTCGGAGATCGGACCATAGCAAAGCGCCGGAATGCGGTCGTAGAGCGCATAGACGCGGGTATCGAGATAGCCGGGGGTCATGAAGGTCTTCAGCGGAGCGCCGGTCGCGGCTTCGTGCGCGCGGCCGAGGACAGCTTCCGCTTCCGAGCCCGGCTCGAGCACGTAGCCTTCCGCATAGAAGCCGTTGAAGGTGACCTGCGGCGGGTTGTTGGCGAGGAAGCTGTCGGCGCGCGCGGCCGCCTGCAAATGACCCTCGATCTCCTTCGCCGCCTCCTCGGCCGTGGTGCCGGGGTAGAGCGAGATGCGGCAGTCGATTCGGCACCAGGCCGGCACGGACGACGCCCAGTCGCCACCCTCGATCTTGCCGATGTTGAGGTTGATCGGATGCGCCTCGTCCTTGAAATGCTCGTGCTCGGCCTTGCGCGCGTTGAGCTTCGCCTCGAGGTCGCGCAGCGACGCGATCACCCGGTAGGCCGCGTCGATGGCGTTCGAGCCGGATGCCATTTCGCGCACATGGACGGGAAGGCCGCGCAGTTCGACCTGGAACCACAAGACGCCGGTATTGGCGCGCACCAGCATCTCCTCTTCCGGTTCGGGAATCAGCACGGCGTCGGCCTTGTAACCGCGCAGATGGGTCATCAGAGCGCCGTTGCCGGTCGATTCCTCCTCCACGACGGACTGGACGTAGACCGTCGCCGCCGGCTGGAGGCCGATGCTGCGCAGCGCGTCGAGCGCCGCGATGTTGGCGATGTGACCGGCCTTCATGTCCGCGCCGCCGCGGCCATAGAGCCAGTCGCCTTCGATCGCCGGTTCGAAGGCCGGGCGCGTCCACATCTTCGCCGGGCCGGGCGGCACCACGTCGACATGCGCCTGCAGGATGAGCGAGCGGCCCTTCTCCTCGCGCGGCCGGTGGATGCCGACGACGATGGGCGCCTTCGAATGCTCGGGCGTGAACGGCGCGCCGCCCGGATGGCGCGAGATCGCGTCCTCGTCCATCTCGAACCGCTCCATCGCATAGCCGCGCTCGCGCAGCAGGCGGAAGACGTGATCCTGAATGGCGTGTTCCTCGCCGCGCAGCGAGGGAAAGCGGATCATCTCCTGCGTCCGCGCGACCTGGTCGTCGAACCCGGCCTCCACGGCCGCGATGATCCTGTCGCGAAGGTCGGATGCGAGGGGCATGGATGGTCTCCGTTCAATTGGCATGGGCGAAGGCGTCGCGGCCGGGAACGGCGGCGAGCAGCTTGCGCGTGTAGTCGTGGGATGGGTTGGCGAAGAGTTCGGCCGTCGGCGCCAGTTCGACGATGCGGCCGCGCTGCATGACGGCGATGCGGTCGCAGATCTGGGCTGCGACGCGCAGATCGTGCGTGACGAAGAGGATGGCGACGCCGAGCCTGTCCTGGATCTCACGGATTAGATCGAGAATCTGCGCCTGCACGGAAACGTCGAGCGCCGACACCGCCTCGTCGGCGATCAGCACCTTCGGGTCGAGCGCGAGCGCCCGCGCGATGCCGATGCGCTGGCGCTGGCCGCCGGAAAATTCGTGCGGATAGCGATCGGCCGCGCCGGGCGTCAGGCCGACGAGATCGAGCAGTTCGCGGGCCCGCTGCAACGCCGCCCTCTTGTCGACGCCCTGTGCGACCGGGCCTTCGGCGATGATCCGCCCGACCGACCGGCGCGGGTTCAGGGAGGCGTAGGGGTCCTGGAAGATCATCTGGATGCGCGAGCGGTGGGGCCGCAGCGCGCGCTGCGTCATGCCCTGAATTTCGATGGTTTCCAGCCGGATCGTGCCGTCGTCTGGCTCGATCAGCCGCAGGCAGCAACGGCCGACCGTCGACTTGCCCGACCCGGATTCGCCGACGAGACCCAGCGTTTCTCCCGGCCTGATCTCGAACGAGACGTCGTCCACCGCCTTGACCTCGCGGCCCTTGGTGAAGAAACCACCGCTCTTGTAGGTCTTCGCCAGTCCTGCGACCGTGAGCGCGGGAGGCGAAATCTCGATGACGCGCGGCTCGGGCGGCGTGATCGAGGGCACCGCGGCGATCAGCTTGCGCGTATAGTCGTGCGTCGGCGCGCGTAGCACCTCGGCCGTCGTTCCCGTCTCGCATATCTCGCCGTTCTGGAGGACGACGATGCGGTCGGCGATCTCGGCGACGACGCCGAAATCATGGGTGATGAAGAGCACGGCCGTGCCGTGGTCGGTGCGCAGGCGGTCGACCAGCTTGAGGATTTGCGCCTGCGTGGTGACGTCGAGCGCGGTCGTCGGCTCGTCGGCGATGAGCAGCTTGGGCTCGAGCGCGAGCGCCATGGCGATCATGACGCGCTGGCGCTGGCCGCCGGAAAGCTGGTGCGGATAGACGCGCACGATGCGGGCCGGGTCGGGCAGGCCGACTTCCTCGATGAGTTCGAGCGCCCGCTTCTGGCGGGCGGCCGGGTCGAGCGCGCCATGTGCCTCGAACATCTCGCGGATCTGGTCGCCGATGCGCATCAGCGGGTTGAGCGACGTCATCGGCTCCTGGAAGATCATGCCGATGTCGCGGCCGCGCACCTGCCGCATCTCGCGGTCGCCGAGCGTCAAAAGCTCGCGTCCGGCAAGCTGGATGCTGCCTCCGGCAACGTTCACCGCAGGCGGCAGGAGCCCCATCACCGCATGGGCCGTCATCGACTTGCCGGAGCCCGATTCGCCGACGACGCACAGCGTCTCGCCGGCGGTGATCTCGAAGGAGGCGTCCTTCAACGCGAAGGCGCGGTCGGCGACGCTCGGCAGCGAGAGCGAAAGCCCGTCGACCTTGAGGATCGGCCCGGTCATTTGCGGACCTCCTTGCGCAGGCGCGGATTGAGCGCGTCGTTGATGCCTTCGCCGACGAGGTTGAGCGCCAGCACGGTGAGGAAGATCGCGAGGCCCGGGAAGAAGCTGATCCACCAGGCGTCGATGATGCGCGACCGGCCGGCGCCGACCATGTAGCCCCAGGTCATCAGGTTCGGATCGCCGAGTCCGAGGAAGGAGAGGGAGGATTCCAGCAGGATCGCCGTCGCGATCATCAGCGACGCCATGACGATGATGGGCGCGAGCGTGTTGGGCAGGATCTGGGTGAAGATGATGCGCGGCGTCGACTGCCCGACGGTGATGGCGGCCTGGACGTATTCGCGCGTTCTGAGCGACAGCACCTCGCCGCGGATCAGCCGTGTGACGGGTGGCCAGGAGACGATGGCGATGGCGAGCACGATCGAGGGCAGGGAGGGCTGCAGGATCGCCACCAGCACGATTGCGAGCGCGAAGCTCGGGATGGTCTGGAAGAACTCGGTGAAACGCATCACGGCGTCGTCGACGATGCCGCCGAAATAGCCGGCGACCGCACCGAGCGGCACGCCGATCAAAAGCGCGGCGAATGTCGAGACGATGCCGATCAGGAGCGAGACGCGCGCGCCGTGGACGATACCCGCAGCCACGTCGCGGCCGAGCGTGTCGGTGCCGAGCAGGAAGTTTCCGTCGAGCGGCGCGCCCATCGGCCGGCCGACCATGCGCCATGGAGATTGCGGATAGAGGACGGGCGCGAGCACGACGATGGCGACGAGCACGACGAGGAGCGCAAGTCCAATCAGGGCGCCCCGATTGGCGGCGAAGCGGGAGAGCGCGTTCATGCCGAGGCCTCGATGCGCGGGTCGACGATGCGGTAGATGATGTCCGTCACGAGGTTGAACAGCACCACCATCGCCGAGGAGACGAAGAACACGCCGAGCAGCACCGAATAGTCGCGCTGGGCGAGTGCCTCGAACATCAGCCGGCCGATGCCCGGCCAGGCGAAGACGGTCTCCGTCAGGATCGCCCCGCCGACGAGCTGGCCCGCCTGCAGGCCGGCGAGCGTGACGACCGGCAGGATGGCGTTGCGCGCGACGTGCCGGCGCGTGATGACCGAAGGCGACAGGCCCTTTGCATAGGCCGTCTTGACGAAGTCGGCGCCCGCGACCTCCAGCATGGAGGCGCGCATCATGCGGGCATAGATGGCGGTGAAGAAGAGGCCGAGCGTCAGTGCCGGCATGACGAGATGGCGGCCGATGTCGAGCACGCGTTCGAGCCCGGTGTAGCCGCCTCCGATCGTCTCGAAGCCGACATTGGGCAGCCAGCCGAGCTTCAGCGAAAAGATGATCTGGCTCATCAGGGCGATCCAGAACAGAGGCGTCGCATAGAAGACGAGCGCCAGCGTGGTGATCGCGCTGTCTGACCATTTGCCGACGCGCCGCGCCGCAAGCGCGCCGAGGACGACGCCGAACGCGAGCGAGATGAAGAAGGCCGTGCCGGTCAAAAGCAGCGTCGCGGGCAGGCGGTCGAGGATCAGGTCGAGCACCGGCTGCTGCTGGCGATAGCTGAAGCCGAGATCGAACGTCGCGTAGTTCGAAAGGTAGGTCCACAATTGCTCGTAGAGCGGCCGGTCGAGGCCGAATTGCTGGCGCAATTGTTCGAGGAAGACTTCGTCGCCCGCGCCGGCCTCGCCGGCCATCACCTGCGCCGGATCGCCGGGCGCCGCGCGCACGAGGAAGAAGTTCAGGATGGCGATGGCGAAGAGCACGATCACGCCCTTGCCGAGCCGCATCGCGACGAAGCGCATCAAATCCATGTCAAGCAGGTCCTCTCATCCGCCGCGCTTGCCATCCGGTTCTTGTCGGAGCCGGATGGCGATGATGATCGGAAGGATGCCTATTCCTTCCAGGCGTCGCGGAACCCGTCATTGACGCCGATCGCGGTCGTCACGACGTTCTTGACGTTGCAGCGGTGGATCGTCGGGTAGTCGAGTTCGAGGAGCCACAGCACTGGCAGGTCCTCGGCGAGAAGCGCCTGCATCTGCGAATAGAGCTCCTGGCGCTCCTCGTCGCTCGGCGCGATGGCCGCCGCGGCGAACAGCTTGTCGGCCTCCTCGTTCGAATAGCCGCCGACATTGGCGAAGGGGCTGCCCTTGATGATGTTCGACGAGATGTAGCTGCGGGCAACGCCGATGGCCGGATCGCCGAGCTGGTAGAGGAAGTTGAACGTCATGTCGAAGTTCCACTCGCTGGTGCGCTGGGTCCAGCCGGGAACGTCGGTGGTGACGATCTGCAGGTCGACGCCCACATCGGCGAAGTTTTGGCGGATCGCCTCGGCCCAGCGCGTCCAAGTCTCGCCATAGGGCAAGGCGAGGAACTCGATCGGCTCGCCGTCATAGCCCGAAGCCTCGATCAGCTCGCGCGCCTTCTCCGGGTCGTAGTCGTAGGTCGGCACGTCGGCGTCGTAGAACCGCGTCTTCGACGAGATCGGGCCGGTCGGAATTTCGCCGAACCCGTTCCAGACGACGTCCCGCCCGAATTCGCGGTCGATCGCGTGCATCAGTCCCTGGCGGAACTGCTGGTTGCCGAGGATGCCGTTGCGGTGGTTGATCGTGATCCAGGCATGCGGGGCGAACATCTCCCAGCCCTTGCTGGTCACGCAGGAATTTTCCGATTCGGAAAGCCGCGGCACGTCGAAGATGTCGACGGCGCCGCCGGTCAGGACGTCGACCTCGCCGGTCTCGTAGGCGACGGCGCGCGCGGCGGCATCGGGAATGAAGCGCCAGTAGATCTCGTCGAGATAGGGCCGGCCTTCCATCCAGTAGTCTTCGTTCTTGACGAGATGGACATAGGAGCCCTTGTTCCACTCCTCGAACTTGAACGGACCGGTGCCGATCGGCGTGTTGTTCATCGGGTTGGTGGCGTAGTCCGTGCCTTCATAGATGTGCTTGGGAACGATCGGCGCCGAAGCCGTCTCCATCGCCAGCAGAAGCGGGCCGAAAGGCTGCTTCAGCGTCAGGCGCACGGTGCTGTCGTCGACCTTCTCGATGGTCTCGACCTGGTTGTTGACGATCGGCCGCCAGCGCGGATGCACCTCGCGCAGGAAGACGTCGAGCGAGAAGACGACGTCGTCGGCCGAGAACGGCTTGCCGTCATGCCAGGTCACGCCTTCCTGCAGCTTGAAGGTGTAGACCTTGCCGTCTTCCGAGACTTCCCAGCTCTGGGCGAGCGAAGGCTGCGGCTCCAGCGCCTCGTTGAAGCGCAGGAGGGACTCGTAGATGTTGCCCGCGATCATGTTCGTTGGGCCGTTCTGGTTGAGCGCCTGCATCAGCATCGGCGGCTCGGGCGTGACGACGACGCTGACGCTGCCGCCCTCGACCTGCGCATGTGCTGCCGAGGTCACGGCAAAGACGAGCGCGGCGACGCCGGCTGCAAGGTAAGTACGCATTCTCATCGGACTCTCCATCGGACTTGATCGCGATTGTTCCCAGTCGGCCTGCAGCCGTTTTCCGGTCTTGTCAGCCTGACGTTGGGGAGTAGACCAACGCTGGACAGGGGTGTCAATAGATGATATCCCGTGTCATCTAATGACATTACACGAGGCGCGATGACCGATCTGGCCGTCAACGAGATTGTGTTGAGCGGGCCGACCGCCAAGCCGGGCGTTCCGGTCGTCCGCGCTCTGGAGCGCGGCATCGCGTTGATGCGGGCGTTCTCGGCCGCGCAGCCGCGGCAGACCCTGACCGAGCTTGCCCGTGCTGCCGAACTCGACAAGGGCACGACGCGCCGGCTCCTCCACACGCTCCAGGTTGCCGGAATCGTCGAGCACGACACGCGCAGCGGGCTATATTCGCTGACCGTCGGCCTGCTCGAGATCGCATCGGCCGTCGATACCGGCCGTGAACTGCGCGAGGTCGCCGCGCCTTATCTGGGCGATCTCGCCGACCGGATCGGCGCGACGTCCTTCCTGTGGATACCCCATGAGGGCATGGGGCTCTGCGTCGAGCGCGTGCGCGCGGCGATCCCCAATGTCGACGCGCCCTGGTTCACGGTCGGCACGCGCACCGCGCTGAACTGCGGCGGCGGCCCGCGCGTGCTCCTCGCTTATATGTCGCCGGAAGACCGGGAACACGCGCTCGCCCAGCCGCTGCCGAAGCGAACGCCGGTGAGCGTCACCGATCCCAACATGCTGCGCAACGTGGCGCAGCGCGTGCGCGAGCAGGGCTACGAGTTCGCCGTCGACGATTTCGTGCTCGGCCTCGCCGGGCTCGGCGTTCCGATCTTCGGCCATGACGGCCGGTTCATCGGCTCGCTCAGCATTTCCGGCCTGACCGAGCCGATCCGGGCGCAGCTCGACCGCAACGTCGCGCTCCTGCGCGAGGCGGCGCGGACGATCGGCCGCAAGATCATCTGAATGAGAGGGGCTCCGCCCATGGACACCAGGACGAACCAGCTCAACGGCGCCGAAAGCCTCGTCGAAACCATGCTCGGTGCGGGCATCGACACCTGCTTCGCCAATCCGGGCACGTCGGAAATGCACCTCGTCGGCGCGCTTGATCGTTACAGCCGGATGCGCTGCGTGCTCGGGCTCTTCGAAGGCGTCGTGACGGGTGCCGCCGACGGCTACGCCCGCATGGCCGAACGGCCGGCGGCGTCGCTCCTCCACCTCGGGCCGGGCTTCGCCAACGGCATCGCCAATCTCCACAATGCCCGCAAGGCCGGTACGCCGATGCTCTCCATCGTCGGCGAGCACGCCACCTACCACCGCCAGTACGACGCGCCGCTGTCGAGCGACATCGAAGGCCTGGCGCGGCCCGTCTCGCACTGGGTGCGCACGAGCATGACGGCGTCCGAGCTTGGCAGCGACGTCGCCGCCGCCATCGAGGCATCGGGTGAGGGCGGCGGCAAGGTCGCGACCCTGATCGTGCCCGCCGACGTTGCCTGGAATTCCGGCGGCCAGCCGGTGGCAAGCGCTGGCCGATCCGCGCCCGCGATCCGCATCGACGAAGCCGCGCTATCCGAGGCGGCGGCGATGCTGCGCAAGGAAGGTGCGGCGCTCTTCATCGGCAGCCCCGGTCTGCGCGACCCGGCGCTTTCGGTGGCTGGGCGCATCGCGGAAGCGACCGGCTGCCGCCTGATCGGCCCGACCAGCGCCGCGCGCGCCCGCCGCGGCGCAGGCGCGGTGGCGGTCGAGCGCGTGCCCTATGTCGTCGACCAGGCGTTGAAAGTGCTGTCCGGCATTCGCCACGCGGTCTTTTGCGGCATGGCCCAGCCGGTCGCGTTCTTCGCCTATCCCGGTAAGCCGAGCCTCGTCCTGCCGCCGGAAGCGCAGATGTTGTCGCTGACGACGCGCGCCAATGAGATCGCGGCCTTTCTCGATGCGCTCGCCGACCGGCTCGGAGCGTCGAAACCGGCATCCGCCGAGCGCATTCTCGGGCGCGGCGAGCGCCGGCCGGGGCAGGGCGGCATGACGCTCGAAGGCCTCGGGGCGTCCATCGCCGCGCTCCTCCCCGACGACGCGATCCTCGTCGACGAATCGATCAGCGCCAGCTTCAAACTGCTGCCGGCCCTGCGCCAGACCGCGCCGCACGATCATCTGCAATTGACCGGCGGCTCCATCGGCATCGGCCTGCCGCTGGCGACGGGAGCGTCCATCGCCGCTCCGCACCGCAAGACCGTCTGCCTCCAGGCCGACGGCAGCGCGATGTATACGCTGCAGGCGCTGTGGACGCAGGCGCGCGAGCGGACGAATGTGGTGACGGTGCTTCTGGCCAACGGCACCTATGCCACGCTTCACCGCGAATTCGCCAATGTCGGCTTCGGCGTGCCGGGCCCGAACGCCACCGCCATGATCGACCTCGACAAGCCCGATCTCGACTGGGTGAAACTCGCCGAAGGCATGGGCGTGCCGGCTAAGAAGGCTGACGACCTCGATGCCTTCAATGCGGCATTCGGCGCCGCGCTGAAGGAAGACGGCCCGTCGCTCATCGTCGTGACCTACGCCGGCTAGTTCGCGGACGGCATCGGCACCGCCCGCGTTAAGGTTCTCTTGACGCGGGCATGAATAGGCTCGATCCCACCGTCCATGTGTCGCCGCCGGCGGCACCAGCCGATCGTTCGAAGGTCATTGCGATGTCCGCCGTCTCGCAAACTCCGATTCGCAGCCGAATCCACCGCGCGCCGCTCCTCGTCATATTGGCGGTTGCGGGCTTCATGATGTTCGCGTTGGCGCTGTGGGGCATCTGGCTGACGCGGGAGGGGGGCCGGATCGCCTCGGTCTGGATCGCGAACGCGGCTATCTTGTCGCTGATGCTGGTTTCGGCCCGCGAACGCTGGCTGGGCATCCAGGTGGCGGCCTTCATCGGCAACCTGATGGCGAATTTCGCCGTCGGCGACACGGTCGGCCTCGCGCTTCTGCTCGCCGGCTTCAACCTGATCGAAATCGTTCTGGCCGCCGCGCTGATCTGGCGCTTCCAGCCCGAGATCGACTTCACCAGGCTGCGCGATCTGGCGGTCTTCGCGCTGGTCGCCGGCATTGCCGCGCCCTTCGTGACGGCCGTCGTCGCCGCATCGGCGCTGGCCTGGGTGGTCGGCGCGCCGTTCCTCACGGTCGCGGTCAACTGGTATGCGTCCGACGCGCTCGGGCTCCTCGTCTTCGTCCCGCTGTTCATGACGGCGCTTGCGCCAAAAGTGGACACGCAGCAGCTCGACAGGCTGAAGAGCAAGCGAACCATCTCGCTCCTGGCGCTCAACCTCGTGGCGACGGTGGCCGTCTTCGCGCAGGGCACCTATCCCCTGCAGTTCGCCCTGATGCCGCCGCTGATTCTGATCGCCTTTCGCGCCGGGACGACGGGCGCGGTGATCGCCAATGTGATGACGACGGTCGTCTCCGTCGGTTTCACGGTGGAGGGATACGGACCGGTCACGCTCGTCGAAACGACGATGCACATGCGCATGGCGCTTCTCCAACTCTATATCGCCACCTGCGTCTTCGTCACGCTCGTCGTCGCGGCCTATCTGGCCGAGCAGAAGCGGCTCGAAGACAATCTGCGCCTGATGATGTCCCTGTCGGAAAAGGCGAACGCCGCGAAGTCGAGCTTCCTGTCGACCGTCAGCCACGAACTGCGCACCCCGCTGACCTCGATCCGCGGATCGCTCGGCCTCGTCTCGGCCGGCGTCGCGGGCGTGCTGCCGCCCAAGGCGGAAAACCTCGTTCGCATCGCGCACACCAACAGCGAAAGGCTCGTCCGGCTCATCAACGACATTCTCGACATGGAGAAGATCGAGTCGGGAAAGATGATGTTCGAGATGCAGCGCCACCCGCTGCGCCCAATCGTCGAGCAGGCCATCGAGACGGCCAACAACTACATGCCCGATCGCAGGATCCGCATCGTGCTCGTCGACGACGCGCCCGGTTCGGTGGTCGACGTCGATGCCGACCGGATGCACCAGGTCGTGACGAACCTTCTGTCGAACGCGATCAAGTTCTCGCCGCCGGCCGGCATCGTGCAGATGCGCCTCGCTTATCTCGACCACCATGTGGAGATCGCCGTCAGCGATCAGGGCGCCGGCATTCCGCTCGCCTTCCGCGACCGGATATTCGGCAAGTTCGAACAGGCGGATTCGTCCAGCACGCGTGAGAAGGGCGGCACCGGGCTAGGCCTCAGCATCACCAAGGCGCTCGTCCAGCACATGTCGGGCGCGATCGGCTTCGAGACGGCCGACGGCGCCGGCACGACCTTCAAGGTCACCCTGCCGTTGGCCGCCGACGACGCGCCCGTGAGGTCGGCGTCTCTCGAGACCCGTGGGCCGCGGCGCATTCTCATCTGCGAGGACGATGCGGAGACGGCATCGATCATCGCGAAGCTCCTGGCGCGCGACGGATACGGAACGGACCTCGCGCCCGACTTCTCGTCGGCGCAATCGTTGCTGCGCGACCGGACCTATGCGGCGATCGCGCTCGACATCGATCTTGCCGGCGATTCCGGCGTGCGCCTGTTCAACGAGGTGCGCAATTCGCACCACAACGGCAACATTCCCGTCATCGTCCTCTCCGCCGCGCCCGACGAAGCGCGCAAGTCCTTGAACGGGGCCGCTGTGGGCATCATCGACTGGCTCGCCAAGCCGGTCGACCCCGAGCGTCTCCATGCCTCGGTCCAGAAGATCGTCGCCGCGCCGTCGCATCATCGCCCGCGCATCCTCCATGTCGAGGACGACCGGGACGTGCTGGAAGTCATGGCTGCGGGCCTCGGCAGCGACGTCGCCATGACGTTCGCGCACAACCTTGCCGAGGCGCGCGCGCAATTGGCTGCGCAAAGCTTCGAACTTGTCATTCTCGACATCGGATTGCCGGACGGCTCCGGTCTCGATCTTCTCGGCGAACTCGACGACGCGACGCCCGTCATCATCTTTTCCGCGTCGGACCTCGACGGCGTCCTCGCAAGGAAGGTCAAGTCGGTCATGACGAAAACAAAGAGGTCCGAGATCGACGTGGCGCGCTCCGTGCGCGCGATCCTCGCTGGACGAAGCTGAACGGAGGAACCGATGCCGAAAATCCTCTATGTCGACGACGAGGACGACATCCGCGAAATCGCGGAAATAGCGCTCGGGCTCGATCCGGGCTTCGACATCAGATCCGCCGCATCCGGCAGGGAAGGGCTGGAGGTCGCGAAAAGCTTTGCGCCCGACCTGATCATGCTCGACGTCATGATGCCGGAAATGGACGGACCGTCGACCTTTGCGGCGGCGAGGGCCGATCCTGATCTCGCCCATGTTCCGATCGTCTTCATCACGGCGCGCACGCAGACGCATCAGGTCGCCGAACTGATGGCGCTCGGCGCGCGCGGCGTGATCCCCAAGCCGTTCGATCCGATGACGCTCGCCGCCCAGGTGTCCCGTTTGCTGGACGATGGGGGACATCGGTGAGATCTGCGCCGCGGTTGCCCGGGCTGGTTGCCCTGGCGATAGTGGCGTCCTGCGCATCGGGTGCTGTTCGAGCGGACGAGACGATGGATAGACCGGGCCATGCCGACCGCGCGCCGATCTGGCAGTCGCCGCTCCATGCGCCCGGCCCGGCGCCCGAAACGATCATCTTGCAGGGAACGCGCGGGGACGGGGGCTTCGATCCTCAGCTCGCCTATGTTCCGAAGGCTGAGCGGCCGCAAGAGCGCGATCGCGCGCTCTTGCCCCTTCGGGAAGACATCCTGCCTAGCGCCACGGCCCGCCCGTTCGGCCTCGACGAGCGGATCGAGATCGCCACGGGAGCGACCATGACGATCGCCTGCACGTCAGGCACCCGGCCGGCGGGCGCCGTCCTGTCCTTCGCCGGGCGGTTCCCGAAGCAGGCGGCGTTCGACGTCGTCGTCGACGGCCGCCTCGAAGACGCCCGTCCGGTGCTGGTGCGCAGGAGCGGCGATGCGAGCCGTCCGGCCGATCTGATCGGCTCCTCCGACCCATCCTCCAACCGCATCTCCGTGCCGGCCGGCGCGGCCACCGGCGATGCCGAGATCGTTCTCCTCTGCCCGGGGGACGCCGTGCGCGTCGAGATCGCGTCCGTGCGGCTTGAACCGCGCCCGGTTGCGGATGATGCGACCCACGGAACGTGGATCTGGGATGCCGCCGGCTGGATCGGCTGCCCGGGCGTCCTGGTCGAGAGGCTGCAGGAAGCCGGCCTCGACGAACTCTATCTCCAGATGCCGCTCGACGATCCGGCAAGCCTCGATCGCTGGGCGGGTTTCCTGCGGCATCTCAATGACGCGGGCATGCGCATCGTCGCCGTGGAAGGCGATCCGGCGATGGTTCTGGACGAGGGCCGCCGCAACGCGCTCCAGCGGGCGAAGCAATTGGCGGCGTTCCGGCGCGACCATCCCGGGCTGGTCGCCGGCGTGCAATACGACGTCGAGCCCTATCTTCTCGCCGCCCACGCCGCCGACCCAGAAAAGAGCTGGCGCGCCTGGGCGAAGCTGATCGCGGAGCTGCGCGGCATTTTCGATGCCCGGGTTTCCGTGGTCGTGCCGTTCTGGATGATCGACGATCCGACCGCCGAGGCGGCCCTGCGGAACGTCGCCGGGCACGTCGAGGACTTCTTCGTCATGGCCTATCGCACTGACCTTGGCGCGGTCGAGGGCATCTCCGCGCCCTGGCTCGAACTTGCTGCGCGGGAGCCGGTCGGCGTTCGCGTCGCGCTGGAAAACGGCCCGCTGCCGGTCGAGCACCATCGCACCTATCGACGGGCTGAGACCGGCGAAGTCGTGCTGCTGGCCGAGCCGTCCACGGTCGAACTCCATGGACAAACGGTCGCACAAGGCCCGGAACGCACAGTCTACGCGTTCAGTCACGAGGTCGTGACCGATCCGCGGCGCACCACCTTCGACGGCGATCTCGCTGGTCTGGCGGTGGCGCGCACGCGCCTGACCGAGACCCTTGCGGCCTGGCCGCGCTTTCGCGGGCTGGCTTTTCATGAGTTAATCGCGCTATCAGAATCAACGTCGCATGGCGGATGCGACGCGAGGGGCCGATGAACGATACGAGGACAATCCTGGTCTGCGACGATGACCCGTTGCTGATCGAGCTGATGGAATTTCGGCTACGTGCGAAGGGTTTCGACGTCGCCGTTGCCCGCGATGGCGCGGAGGCTCTGCAGAAGGCGGAGGAGGTGCGCCCGGCCGCCGTCGTGCTCGATGCGATGATGCCGCGCGTCGACGGCTTCGAGGTCCTGTCCCGCCTCAAGGCGAATGCCGCGCTCGCCGACATCCCGGTCATCATGCTGACGGCCCGCAAGTCGGAAAACGACATCGTCTCCGCGCTTGACAAGGGTGCGGACGACTATCTCGTGAAGCCGTTCATTCCCGACGAGTTGATGGCGCGCCTGTCGCGGCTGCTCGCCCGCAAGAAGCGCGGTTAGGCCGGCGATGCGGCGCCTCACCCTCATCGCAACCGCCCTCATGGCCGGTTCGCTCCTCGCGACGCCGGCCGCCGCTCAGACCGCGTCGGAACTTTACGAAGAAGGCGTCGCCGCCCGTCAGGAACAGCGTTTCGACGCTGCCATCGCGGCGCTGGAGCGCGCGCTCGCCCTCGAGCCCGCCAATGCGGATGCGCTGGTGCAGCTTGGCTTTGCCCGCCTCGGCGCAGGCGATACGGCAGGGGCGCGAATGGCGTTCGAGGCCGCGCTCGCCATTGCGCCGGCCTATTCCGACGCGACCTTCGGCCTCGCGCAGATCGCCTTGCGCGAGGGCGATGTGGAGCGTGCGCGCGCCCTGATCGAACCGCTCGCGGCAGCCAATCCCGACAATGCCGAGTTCCGCGATCTTCAGGCGTCGGTGAACGCCGCGGCCGGCGCATCCGATGCCCCCCGATGGCGTCTCGACATCGGAACGGAGGCAAGCGCGCTTTCCGGCGGCCGCTCCTCCTGGACCGACAGCGCGACGGGTCTTTCCTATCGCTTGACCGACCGCACCAGCATCGGCGGCCGGCTTCGTCATGCGCGCCGCTCGGGCGCGGACGACTGGCAGGTCGAGGGCCGCATCGATCATCGCCTGACGGATCGGATCGGAATCTACGGCCTCGCCGCGGCAACCCCGGATGCCGACTTCCTCGCCAGGTCATCCTTCGGCATCGGCGGAACCTGGCGCTTTTTCGACGGAAATTCTGGGCTCGGCCCGGCCGTCTTCGGCCTCGATTCCCGATACGACACCTTCGCGCTTGCCGACGTCTGGACCGTGGCGCCGAGCGTCCAGGTGTTCACCCCCGATGAGCGGTTCGGCTTCACCGCGCGCTGGATTCATGCCGAGGACGACCGCGGAACCGTGGCCGACGGCTTCCTGCTGCGCGCCGACTGGACGGCGACGGAGCGGCTGCGCCTCTTCGCCGGCTATGCCGACGCGCCCGAGATTTCGGACGGCCAGCTCGACGAGACCGAGACCGTCTTCGGCGGCCTCGCCTTCGACGTCACCGACCGGCTGACGCTCACCGGCAGCTACGCGCACGAGCGCCGCGAGACCTTCGATCGCGACACGTTCGGCGTCGGCCTCTCGCTGAGGTTCTGATCGTGCTCGTTCTGATCTGGACCCTGTCGTTAATTCTGAGCGCGATTTCGATCCTCGTCATGGTGATCCTCGTCTTGAGGCGCGTCGTCGCCGCACGCCGGGAAGAGCGCGACGCGGCGAGCCGTCGGCGCATCATGACCGCGATGATTCGCCTTGCCCACGACAAGGACGCCGACGCGTTCCTGGCGGTGGCGGCCGGGACGCCGACGAGCGTCACCGCCGATGCCAGCTCGGAATTTCTCGGGCTCGTGCGCGGCGAGGAACGCGAGGCGGTGCTCGAAGCCCTGCTGCGCGCAGGCCAGCCGGACTTTCTCGAAAGCGAACTGAAGCGCGGCGACGAAGTGCGCCGGCTCCATGCGGTCGAACTGATCGCGGCCTATGCGCCCGATGTCGCGATCGGGCCGCTGCGCGGGCGACTGGCCGGCGACCGGTCGCGCGAGGTCCGCATCGCGGCGGCCATCGAACTCGCCAAGATCGGCACCGTGCCGCCGCTCGGCGAGCTTCTCGGCCGCATCGGCTATCGCGGGCAGCGCTCGCGCCGGCTCGCCGAACTGTTCCGCCTGTTGCCCGAGGAAAGCGTGGCCGAACTGCGCGACTTGACCCGGCAGCGCGATGCGCCCGGCTTCCAGCGGGCATCGGCGCTCGAGGCCCTGTGGCGGCGCGATGGCCTCGCCGAGCCGTCCGTCTTCGTCGAGTTGGCCGAGGACGCCGTGCCCGAAGTCGCCGCCGCGTCCCTGCGCGCGCTCGGCCGGATCGGCCATCGCGCCTCGCTTCCCTTGATCCTGTCGAAGCTGCGTCACCCGGATTGGGAAGTGCGCATGGAGGCGGTCGAGGCCGTCGGGCGGCTCGGCGACACCGATGCCGCAATCGCCATGACCGACCTTCTCGACGACGAGCAATGGACCGTCCGCTACAAGGCCGCGCAATCCCTGCTGCTGCTCGGGCCGGTCGGCGAGGCGACCTTGCGCACGGTCGCCCTGGAGGGCGCAGCGCGCAAGCAGCGCACGGCCTCGCTCGTCCTGTCGGAGGGCATGCCGGCATGATCGAGCAGTGGAGCCCTGCGATCGTCTGGGCGGCGACGATCATCGCATGGACGGTCATTGCCCTCGGTCTCGCCCAGACGACCGTCTACCTCGCGCAGCTCGTGCTGGCGGCCTATGCCTTGTCGAAACGGCCGCCGGTCGCGCGTTCGGCGCTGCTCTGGCGCCGCTACGGCGAGGTCGCGCCGCCGATCGCGCTGATCGTGCCGGCCTACAACGAAGCGATGAACATCGTCGAGAGCGTCCACTCGATGCTCGCGCTCGAATATCCGAACTTCGAGGTGATCGTCGTCAACGACGGATCGAAGGACGCCACGCTGGAGCTTCTTGTCGAAGCCTTCGGCCTGCGGCGCGTCAACCGCCCCTACGAGGAAGCGCTCGCGCACCAGCCGATCCGCGGCATCTATTCCTCGCCGATGACGGAGCGGCTGTTCGTCGTCGACAAGTCCAATGGCGGCAAGGCCGACGCCCAGAATGCCGGCATCAACGTATGCCGCGCGCCGGTCTTCTGCGTCATCGACGGCGACTCCATCCTGGAGCCCGATGCGCTGATGCGCGCCGCCCAGCCCTTCATCGATGACCCGGTCCGCGTCATCGCCGTCGGCGGCACGATCCGCGTCGCCAACGGATCGACGATCGAGAACGGCCGGGTCACGCAGATTCACCTGCCGGGCCGCCTGCTGCCGCTTTTCCAGGTCGTCGAATACCTCCGCGCCTTCCTGATGGCGCGGCTCGCCTGGAGCCGGATCAACACGCTGATGCTGGTTTCCGGCGCTTTCGGCGTGTTCCGGCGCGCCGAGGTGGTCGCGGTCGGCGGGTTCACCAAGGGCTCGCTCGGCGAGGATCTCGACCTCGTCATCAAGCTGCACAGGCTGATGATCGATGCCGGGCGCGACTACCGCATCGAATTCATCCCCGAACCCGTCTGCTGGACCGAGGCACCCGAATCGCTCGCCGTCCTGTCGCGCCAGCGCTCACGATGGCAGCGCGGCGCGCTGGAGGCCTTCTTCCGCTACCGCTCGATGCTGTTTCGCCCGCGCTATGGCCGCATCGGCTTCCTGGGCATGGGCCACATCCTGATCGTCGACGTTCTGGGGCCGATCGCCGAGGTGCTGGGCTACATCCTGATGCCGCTCTTCTGGCTGCTCGGCATCTTGTCCTTTCACTATTTTCTCGCCTTCACCGCGCTCGTCTTCACCTATGGCATCGTCATCAGCGTCTGTTCGCTGATCCTGGAGGAAGCCGAACTGCAGCGCTTTCCGCGCGCCCGCGACCTTGCGATCCTGACCATGGCGGCGATCGTCGAGAATTTCGGCTACCGCCAGATCAACAATATCTGGCGCATCAAGGGCTACTGGCAGTTCCTGCGCCAGGACAACAACTGGGGCGAGATGACCCGCACCGGCATCGCGAAGAAGGGCCCTTAGGCCCTCATTTGCCGCCGGTGACGATGGCGTCGAGCTCCGCCAGAAGCTCGGCGACCGCGGGGCCGGCGGAAAGCGCGTCCGGTGCTTCGAGCGCAGCTTCGGCATCGGCGGCGCACCGGCTCAGCCCATCGAAACCGAACGTGCCGCCCGCTCCGGCAAGACCGTGCGCAAGGTGCAGCAGATCTTTGCGGGCCTCGCTGTCCCGGCTCGCCTCGAGGCGCTTCCAGGCTTCTGCGATTGCATTGCGATCGCCGGCGCAGCGCCGGACGAATTTCTTGCGCAGTTCCAGAAAAATGTCGGTCATTTTCCCCGCCCGTGATTCCCGCGGAGGCTAGCGCCTTCCGCCGCGTTCCGGCAACCGGCGCGTCAGTTCTCGCACCCGGATCGCTGTTTTCTGACGCGCCGGAAGCGGGTTCTGGAAGGAACTGTTAACCCTGTGATCTTATCCCTCGGCGGGTCCAAACCGTTGAGAATATGCATGTCATCCTCGCCGATCACCCGGGCAAACATCATCCCGATCTCGCTCTACTCCGCCCGCGCGCAGGCCGCGCCGGAAAGCCAGCCTCCCGTCGAATCGCCGCCGCAGGCCTTGGCCGACCCGAAGCCGGGCGACCCGAAGCCCGAATGGGAAAAGCATTTCTTCATGGCGCCGAACGTGCGCTTTACCCGCACGCCGGACAATCCTGTCGTGCGCAAGGCGCCCGCCGCGACGAGCCGCGCGCGTCAATCGGGCGATGCACCAGAGCGGGAAACGCAGCCCGACGCGCCGGCACTGGAACTCGTCGCCGACAATGCGCAGCCGCGGGCCGAAGAAAAGCCCGCCGAGCCGACGCTTGTCCCGAACATCTTCACGATCGAAGCCGAGCGGGAACCGCGCGCCGACATCTGGACACTGCTTTCCGACCACGCCTTCTTCGAGCTTGCGCCACCCCTTTCGCGCGCTGCCGTAACGACGTCCGTGATCGCGCCGGCAGCCGAAAAACCGGCCTCGGCGAAATCGAAGATCGCTTCCCCGACCCCGCGCACGGATACCCTCGACCCGGCGGCGCTCTACCGCGTCATCGACTGCTCGAAGCCTGCAAGCCGCAGCGCCGTTGCGCCCCAAGCGCGCACGCCCGCCCGCTCGGTCGTGCCGCTCGAACCCGCCCTGTCGGTTCCGATGCCGGCAGCCCGGCCGCCCGTCGTCGAAGCCGCGGGGGAGGGCTATTCCTTCCCGCCCGTCGCCCTCTTGCAGGAGGCGCCATCCGCAACCGGCATCTACCTGACGCAGGAGCGGCTGGAGCAGGGGGCGGACCTCCTCGAAAGCGTCTTGGAGGATTTCGGCGTCAAGGGTGAGATCATCCATGTGCGCGCCGGGCCGGTGGTTACGCTCTACGAGTTCGAGCCCGCGCCGGGCGTGAAGTCGAGCCGCGTGATCAACCTCGCCGACGACATCGCGCGCTCGATGTCGGCGGTCTCCGCGCGCGTCGCCGTGGTGCCGGGGCGCAACGCGATCGGCATCGAATTGCCGAACGAGGAGCGCGAGACGGTCTATTTCCGCGAACTGATCGAGAGCGACGCCTTCGTCCGGTCGAGCGCCAAGCTCGCGCTCGCGCTCGGCAAGGACATCGGCGGCCAGCCCGTCGTCGCCGACCTTGCGCGCATGCCGCATCTGCTTGTCGCCGGCACCACAGGCTCGGGCAAGTCGGTCGCCATCAACACCATGATCCTGTCGCTCCTCTACCGGCTGAACCCGGAAGAATGCCGGCTGATCATGGTCGACCCGAAGATGCTGGAGCTTTCCGTCTATGACGGCATCCCGCATCTCCTGACGCCCGTCGTCACCGATCCGCAAAAGGCGGTGACCGCGCTGAAATGGGCGGTGCGCGAGATGGAGGACCGCTATCGAAAGATGGCGCGGCTCGGCGTGCGCAACATCGACGGCTACAACAGCCGCGCCGCAGCCGCGCGCCAGGGTGGCGAGCAGATCTTCATGCAGGTCCAGACCGGCTTTGCGAAGGGAACGGGCGAGCCGACCTTCGAGGAGCGCGAGATCGACCTGTCGCCGATGCCGTTCATCGTCATCATCGTCGATGAGATGGCCGACCTGATGATGGTCGCCGGCAAGGAGATCGAGGGCGCGATCCAGCGGCTCGCGCAGATGGCGCGCGCGGCGGGCATCCATTTGATCATGGCCACGCAGCGTCCCTCGGTCGACGTCATCACCGGCACGATCAAGGCGAATTTCCCGACCCGGATTTCCTTCCAGGTGACGTCGAAGATCGACAGCCGCACGATCCTGGGCGAGCAGGGGGCCGAGCAACTTCTCGGGCAGGGCGACATGCTGCACATGGCCGGTGGCGGCCGCCTGGCGCGCGTCCATGGTCCGTTCGTCTCGGACGCGGAGGTCGAGAAGGTCGTCGCGCACCTGAAGGCGCAGGCAGCGCCCGAATATCTCGACACGGTGACATCGGACGGCGACGAGCCGTTTGCCGAAGAGCCGGAAGCGGATGTCGACGAGGCGCCCGACGCCGATGACGGCGATGCGCTCTACGCGCAGGCCGTCAAGGTCGTCACGCGCGACAAGAAGTGCTCCACCTCCTACATCCAGCGCCGTCTCGGCATCGGCTACAACCGTGCCGCCTCGCTGGTCGAGCGGATGGAAAAGGAAGGGCTGGTGGGCGCGCCCAACCATGTCGGCAAGCGCGAGATCCTAGCGTCGGGCGACGAAAAGCTCAGCGTGGCTAAGTAGCCTAGAGCATCACCGTCGAGCTCAGGAGCCGGGGGCCTGACGCGATCTTGCGCGCCAGGTCGAAGAAGGTATTGCGCTCTTCCGGCGACAGCGGCGCCAGCCATTCGTCCTGGCGCCGCCGCGACACGTCGATCATCTCGACCAGCAGCTTGCGGCCCTCATCGGTCGCGAACAGCCGTTTTTCCCGGCCGTCCGAATCCGATGCTTCCTGGACGATCAGCTTTCGCTTTTCCAGAAGCGCCACCGCGCGGCTGATCGTGTTCTGTGGCCGGGGGAAGAGCTGGCGGATTTCCTTGGCGCGCAGGCCTGGGAACCGCTCGATGGCGTAGAGTGCCGACCACGCCTGAACGGGCATGCGAAACCGGCGTTCGATGAACCGGTTCGTGACCGCATTGTTGCCGAGCACGATGTAACTGACGACCATCAGCTCCTTCAGCTCTCCGGCGAAGATCGTCTCCAGCAGATTGTCGTCGCTCATCTCGGTCGGCTCCTGTGATCGGCCTTATGCTCCTAGCGCTTAAATCCAGATGGATTCAACTTGCAAGTTTGATCCAGATGGAACAATGTTGCGTTCACAGGCGCTGGAGGTGCAGATGATTGCGTTGGGTGTCGATGTCGGCGGAACGTTCACGGACCTGATCCTGACGGATCTGACGAAGGGGAACGTGACGATCCACAAGACCCCCTCGACCCCCGACAATCCGGCCGAAGGCGTCGTCACCGGGGTCCGCGGCATCTGCGATCTCGCCGGCATCGCGCCCGAGCGGATCGATGCGATCTTCCACGGTACGACGGTCGGCACCAACGCCATGCTCGTCCATGGCGGCGCGGTCACCGGCATGATCACCAATGAAGGCTTCCGCGACGTGCTCCACATCGGCCGCCACCAGCGGCCGCAGCATTATTCCATCATGCAGGACCTGCCCTGGCAGAGCCGGCCGCTCATCCGCCGCCGCTTCCGCAAGACGGTGGCAGGCCGGCTGGACGCGACGGGCGCCGAACTGACGCCGCTCGACGAGGCGCAGGTGGCGGCCGCCGCGCGCGAACTGGGTGAGGCCGGCGTCGAGGCGATCCTCGTCGGCTTCCTGTTCTCCTACGTCAATCCCGACCACGAGCGGCGCGCGGCCAAGATCGTCCGCTCCATCCTGCCGGACGTGTTCGTGACGACGTCGGCCGACGTCTCGCCGCAGTTCCGCGAGTTCGAGCGCTTCACGACGGCGGCCATGTCGGCCTTCATCGGCCCGAAGGTGCGACGCTACGTGGCCGATCTGAGCGCTGAACTGAACCGGATGGGCGTCAACGGCGAACTGCGCGTCATGACGTCGAGCGGCGGCCTCGCGACGCCCGAAATGATCGCCGAACGTCCGGCCACCACGCTCCTGTCCGGCCTCGTCGCAGGCGTTCGCGGCGGCGCGTGGGTCGGCTCCCATGCCGGCACGGACCGTCTCGTGACGCTCGACATCGGCGGCACCAGCGCCGACATCGGCATCATCCGCGACGGCCGTCTGGCCGAGGCCGACGCGCGCAGCGCCAGCATCGCCGGCTTCCCGGTCATGCTGCCGATGATCGACATCCACACGATCGGCGCTGGCGGCGGCTCGATCGCCCATCTCGACCGCGGCAAGGCCTTCCGCGTCGGCCCGCAGAGCGCCGGCGCCGTGCCCGGTCCCGCCGCCTATGGCCGCGGCGGCACGCTGCCGACGGTCACCGACGCCAATCTGGTGCTAGGCCGGCTCGTCGCCGACAATTTCCTCGGCGGCCAGATGTCGCTCGACGCCGGCGCATCGGCCCGCGTCATCGGCGAACTGGCGCAGACGCTCGGCCGCACGCCTGAGGAGACGGCCGAAGGCGCGCTCACCGTACTCAACAGCAACATGGCCAACGCCATCCGTTCGCGAACCGTCCAAAAGGGCATCGACCCGCGCGATTTCACGCTGTGCGGTTTTGGCGGGGCAGGGCCGCTCCATGCCGCCGAGGTCGCCGCCATGCTGGGCATGACCAACGTGCTCATCCCGCCCCATCCCGGCATCACGTCGGCCGTCGGCCTCCTGACCGCTGATCTGGAATACCACGCTTTGCGCACCGCCTTCGCGGTCAAGGGCGCCATCGACCTCGCCCGTCTCCAGTCGCTCTTCGCCGACATGGAAAAGGAACTCGGCGGCATCTTTGCGCGTGACAAGGTGCCGACTGAGAAGGTTCGCATGCTGCGCCAGGCCGATCTTCGCTATGTCGGCCAGGGCTACGAGCTGAAGATCGACGTGCCGGACGGCCCGCTCACCGACGCGGCGCTGGAGACGGTCTGGACCGCCTTCCACGAGCGCCACCGCGCCGAATACGGTCACGCCTTCGAGAAGAGCCCGATCGAGATCGTGACGGTCAAGGTGCGCGGCCTCGGCATGGTGGACAAGCTTGCCGAGCCGCCCGCCTATTCGGGATCGTCCGAGCCCAACAAGGTGGGCGCGGGTCGCTGCGTCTTCCGCGTCGATGATGCACTCCAGACTTTTGATACACCCCATATCGAGCGCACCTCGCTGCCGCTCGACCGCAGGTTCGCCGGACCGGCGATCCTGCTCCAGACCGACACCACCACGGTCGTCCCGCCCGGCTGGACCTATTGGGCGGACCGCTACGGCAATGTGCGCATGACGCGCGACGGCCAGGCTTGAACGGGAGGCAGCCATGAAGACACGTGTCGACCCCTTCCTCGCAGCCGTCATCCACGGCGCGCTCGAAAACATCGCCATCGAGATGGGCCACAAGCTCATGCGCATGAGCTATTCGAGCATCATCCGCGAAAGCGAGGATTTCGGCGCCGCGCTGACCGATGCGACCGGCCGCCAGCTCTGCGAATGCACGATGAGCACGCCGCTCCAGTCCGGCCCCATTCCCGGCTACATCGCCGGCATCCTGCGCGAACTCGAAGCGCGCGGCGATCATGTGAATCCCGGCGACGTCTTCATGCACAACGACCCCTATGGCGGCGCCTCGCATGGACCCGATGTCGGCTTCGTAGTGCCGATCTTCCACAAGGGCGAACTCGCCGGCTTCTCCGTCACCACCGCGCACCATCTCGACATCGGCGCGCTGACGCCGGGAAGCTGCGGCATCGTCGACGCCGTCGACACCTATGCCGAGGGCCTGCAGTTCAAGGCGGTGCGCGTCTACGAGGCCGGACGGCGCATCGACCCGGTCTGGCAGATCCTGCGCTCCAACATCCGCATCGCCGACCTCGTCGTCGGCGACATGGAGGCCCAGGTAGCCGCCGCCCGCATCGGCGCGGAACGCTACGCCGCTCTCCTCGATCAGTACGGCCTCGAAACCGTCACCGGCGCCTACGAAGACCTGCTCGATTATTCCGAGCACCTGATGCGCGACGCCATCGCGCGCATTCCGGACGGTCGCTACAACGCCCGCACCTACATCGACGGCTATCTCGACAGCCCGGACCCGGCGCTGAAGGAACTGCCGATCGAGGTCACGCTGACGGTGTCGGGCTCCGATATCCATGTCGACCTGACCGGCACCGCGCCGCAGACGCCCAGCAAGCCGATCAACATGCCGCTCGTCGGCACCGTCGACTGCGCCGTCTGGCTGACGCTGCGCTCGATCCTGCTCGACAGCGAAATCTACGGCGCGATCCCGCAGAACAGCGGCCTGACGCGGCCGATCACCATTCACGCGCCCGAGGGCTGCCTCGCCAACCCGATTTTTCCCGCGCCGGTCATCGCCCGCTTCTGCCCCGGAAACGCGGTTGCCGACACGGTGATGAAGGCCATCGCGCCGGCCGTGCCGCAGCAGGTCAGCGCCGGCATCGGCAATTTGCGCGTCATGGCCTTCAGCGGCGTCTCGAACGGCGCACCCTGGGTCCATATGGAGATCATGGAAGGCGCCTATGGCGGCCGCTACGGCAAGGACGGTATGGACGCCGTCGACACGCTCTACGCCAACACGCGCAACAATCCGGTCGAGGACATCGAGTCCCATCTGCCGCTGCGCGTTCTGAACTACGAGCTGCGCGAGAACGTCGCCGGCGCGGGCGCCTCGCGCGGCGGCATCGGCTCGATCCGCTCCTTCGAGCTTCTGGAGGACGGCGCGGTCTCGATCGAAGGCGACGGCCAGCGCTTCCGTCCGTGGGGCTTCCTCGGCGGCGCCGACGGCTCGCCGGCGAAGGTCGAATTGTCGAGGGCGGCCGGCGGCGTCGACGACCTGCCGTCCAAGCTTCCCTACCGCCATCTGGCGAAAGGCGACCGCATCACGGCGCATGGCCCCTGCGGCGGCGGCTACGGCAATCCGATGGAGCGCGAGCCGCAGGCCGTGCTCGACGACGCGCTCGACGAATTGATCGATATCGAGACCGCGCGCCAAAGCTATGGCGTGGCGATCGAGGCAGGACGCGTGGACCTCGCGGCGACGCAGGCCCTGCGCGGAAAGGCAAACTAAGGGGAACTGAGCGTCTCACCAAGGGAGATCGAAATGACACGCCTGAAAGGTAGATTGGGTCTGGCTTCTGTCCTCGTTCTGGCAGCGATGCTGCCGGCGGCCGCGCAGGAAGGGGTCGACCAGGCACGCAAGAACATCGAGTCCTACTCCGGCATTCCCGAATTCGTGCCGCCGGGCGAGCCCTTCGACGCCAAGGCCTGCATGGCCGGCAAGAAGATCTTCACCATCCCCGCGTCGAGCTCGATCCCCTTCATCAAGACGATCAGCGACCACAAGGGCGAACTCGCCGCCGAGCTTGGCTTCGAGCACATGGAATGGGAGAACCAGGGCAATCCCACCCAGTGGATTCAGGGCATCGAGCACGCCGCCAATAACGGCTTCAACCTCGTCAGCCTCCTGGCCGGCGCCGATCCGCGCTTCTTCGAGCCCCAGGTCGCGCAGGCGCAGGCCGCCGGCGTGAAGGTCGTGACCTCGCATCTGACGGGCCTGGAGCAGGATGCGCCCGCTGGCGTCGACGCCGCGACCGCGATCGACTACCGCAAGGCCGGCGAACTGATGGCCGACTGGACGATCGCCCAGACCGACGGCAAGGTGAACGCCCTCGTCGTCGTCTCCAACGAGGCGCTGTCGACCGATTCCATCGTCAGCGGCCTGACCGAGGCCTTCGAGACGCGCTGCCCGGACTGCAAGTTCGAGATCGTCAACGTGCCGATCACCGACTGGGCGACGCGCATCCAGCCGACCGTCGCCGGCGCGCTGCAGGCCAATGCCGACCTGAACTACGTCATCCCGATCTATGACAGCATGTCGACCTTCGTCACGCCGGCGATCGCGATCGCCGGCCGCGCCGAGCAGGTCAAGGTCGCGACCTTCAACGGCACGCCCTTCGTGCTCGACCTGATCCGTCAGGGCGACGTCGAGATGGACATCGGCGAAAACCTCGACTGGATCGCCCACGCCATGCTCGATGCCGAGATGCGGCTCCTCTGCGATCTGGAACCCATCCGCGACTCCAAGGTGCCGCTGCGCGTCTTCAGCGCCGACAATGTCGCCGAAGTCGGCGAGCCGGCGGACGCGGCCAAGGGCTATGGCGACGCCTATGTCGAGGGCTTCCGCAAGCTGTGGATGGTCGCCGAGTGAGCGAAGCCGGCCACCCTCGGCTGGCGATCAGGGGACTGACCAAGTCCTTTGGCGGGGTCCGTGCGCTGTCGCGCGCGGACCTCACGATCATGCCGGGCGAGATCCACGGTCTCCTCGGCAAGAACGGCTCGGGCAAGTCGACGCTGATCAAGATCCTCTCGGGCTTCCACAAGTCGGACGAGGGCACGCTCGAGGTCGACGGCGCGCCCGTGGCGCTGCCGATCCCGCTCGGCCGCAGCGAGGCGATCGGACTCTCCTTCGTCCACCAGAATCTCGGCCTCCTGCCCGAGGCGACTGTTCTGGAGAATTTGATCGCCGGCGACCACGAGCGCATCCGGCCCTGGTTCATCGACTGGGGCGCGGAGGCCACGCGGGCGCGCCGTCTCTTCGCGGACCATAACCTCGATCTCGATCCGTGGACGGTCGTCGCAGACCTGTCGCCGGTCAAGCGTGCACAGCTTGCGATCGTTCGCGCCGCCGACCGTGTCAAGGCGCACAATGCCAGCGCATCGCCCGGCCTTCTGGTGCTCGACGAGCCGACCCCCTTCCTACCCATCGAGGATGTGCGCGAACTCTTCGCGATGATGCGGGCGCTGAAGAGTTCGGGTGTCAGCATCGTCTTCGTTTCCCACGACATCGACGAGGTGATGGAGATCACCGACCGCGCGACGGTGCTGCGCGACGGCGAAGTCATTGGCACGTTCGAGACCGCGACATCCGATCGTGCGCGCATCGTCGAGGCGATCGTTGGTCGTTCGCTGGCGCAGGGACGGCTGGTGAGCGACGCCGTTGACGCGACGCCGGCGATTTCGGTTCGCGGCCTCAAGGGCCGCATGCTGCAGGCGCTCGAATTCGACGTCGCGCCCGGCGAGATTCTCGGCCTGACCGGTCTCATCGGCTCGGGCTACGACGAAGTGCCCCATCTGCTCGCGGGCGCCCAGCCGGCGAAAGCCGGGCATGTGGAAATCGACGGGCGCGTGCGCGACCTCGTGGGGTTTGAGCCGACGGCGGCGATCGAGTCCGGTCTCGTCTTCATTCCCGCCGACCGCCAGAAACAGGGCCTCGCGCTCGACCTGACGCTCACCGAAAACGCCATGCTGCCGCTCGCCGCAGGCGGGCGCGGCCGGTTCTGGCTCGATCACGGCAAGCGCGAAGCGACGACCATGGACCTGATCCGGCGCTTCGTCGTGAAGGCGCAGGCGCCGCGCCAGGCGGCCTCCGAACTGTCGGGTGGCAACCAGCAGAAGCTTCTCCTCGGCAAATGGCTGCAGCTCGTCCCGAAGCTCATCCTCCTCGACGAGCCGACGCAGGGCATCGATGTCGGCGCCCGGCGAGAAATCTACGACCGGCTGTTCGAAGCCTGCGCGCGCGGCGCCGCCATCATCTGCGCCACGTCGGAATTCGAGCAGCTCGAAATGATCGCCCACCGCGTGCTCGTCTTCGAGCGCGGCCGCGTCAAGGCGGAACTGCGCGGCGGCGACGTCACGAAATCCTCCATCGAACAGGCCTGCTACGGGGAGACCAAGGTTCATGAACCTTTCTAGTCTGGGCAATCACTTGGAAAGGTTCGGCCTTGTCCTCGTCTGGCTGGCGGTGATCGCGATCTTCGGCGCGATGCGGCCCGACACCTTCCTGACCTGGTCGAACTTCTCCAGCATCTTCGGCTCCGAGGCGGTGCTCGTCATCGTCACGCTCGGCCTCGTCATCCCGCTGACGGCGGGCGATTTCGACCTGTCGATCGCGCAGACGCTCACCTTCTGCTCGATGCTGACCGGCCTTCTGTCGGCGCGCGTCGGCATGCCGATCGAGGCCATCATCCCGATCGCGCTCGTCGCCGGCGCCGCCGTCGGCGTCGTCAACGGCGCCATCACCCTCTACTTCCGCGTCCATTCGCTGATCGTCACGCTCGGCGTCGGCACGTTCCTCCACGGCATCACCTTGTGGATGAGCGACAGCCAGACCATCAGCGGCGTCGAGCGGGCGCTGATGAACTACGTCATCATCTACCGCATCTTCGGCATTCCGGTCAGCTTCTACTACGCGATCCTGCTCGCCGCGCTCGTCTGGTACGTCCTCTCCTACACCGCCTTCGGCCAGCAATTGCTGTTCACCGGCCGCGGACGCGAGGTCGGGCGCCTGTCGGGCGTCGCGGTCGGGCGCGTGCGCATGGCGGCCTTCGTCGCCTCCGGCGTCATGGGCGCCATCGCCGGCATCCTCTATACGGGCACGACCGGCTCGGCGAACCCGAATTCCGGCACGACGCTGCTCCTGCCGGCCTTCGCCGCCGCCTTCCTCGGCGCCACCTGCATCAAGCCGGGCCGCTTCAACGCCTGGGGTTCGGTCGTCGCCGTCTACTTCCTCGTCACGGGCATCAACGGCCTGTCCGTGCTCGGCTTCCGCACCTATGTGCACGACCTCTTCTACGGCGGCGCGCTGGTCGTCGCGGTCATGGTTTCGCAACTCGTCAGCGGCCGCAAGGAGAGGACATTGTGACCTATCCGGCCAACGACGCGTTCCCGCTCCTCGCCATCAACCAGGATCGCCTCTGGGCGCGGCACATGGAGATGGCCCGCATCGGCGCCATCGAGGGCGACGGCTCCTGCCGGCTGGCGATGACCAGCGAGGATGCCGAGGCGCGCACGCTCCTTGCGAAATGGTGCCGCGACGCCGGCCTCGAATTGACTGTCGACGGAGCCGGCAACATGTTCGCGGTGCGGCCCGGCCATGATCCGGCGCGCGCGATGGTCGCCTCGGGCAGCCATCTCGACACGCAACCCCATGGCGGCCGCTTCGATGGCGTCTCCGGCGTTCTGGCCGCGCTCGAGGTCGTCGAGACGCTGAACGACGCCGGCATCGAGACCGACGCGCCGCTCGGCGTCGTCAACTGGACGAACGAAGAGGGCGTCCGCTACGGGCCGGGCCTTCTCGGTTCCGCATGGTATGCCGGGCTGATCGACGACGAAGCCTTGTCCCGCGTGCGCGCGGCGGACGGAGTCTTCTTCGAGGACGAGGCCAAGAAGCGCGGATGGCTCGGCGAAGGCTCGGACAAGATGCCGATCGGCACCTTCGTCGAACTCCACATCGAGCAGGGGCCGATCCTGGAGCGCGAGGGCCTGCAGGTCGGCATCGTGACGTCGGTGCAGGGTCTCGTGTGGCTCGACGTGAAAGTCACCGGCATGGATGCCCATGCTGGCACGACGCCGCTCGACCACCGGCAGGACGCGCTCCTTGCGGCGGCGCGGATGCTGGCGGCGCTCAACGATGCCGGACGGCGATGCGGCGAGGCCGCGCGCGTTAGCGTCGGCCGCCTGACGACCGCCACCGACGGGCCGAGCACCATCGTCGGCCACGCCGAGTTCGTCGTCGACATCCGCCACCCCGACGCGCGGACGCTCGCGGCTCTCAGGGACGAATGCGCATCGATCTGCCGCGCGGCGGGCGAGGGGGCAGGATGCGAGGTTGCGGTCGAGCAGCGCATCTCCATCGCGCCGACGGATTTCGACCCCCGCTGCATCGCCGCGCTCGAAAACGGCGCCATCGCCCGCGGCTATGACCACCGCCGCATTTCCAGCGGCGCCCTGCACGACGCCGCCAACGTCGCCAAGATCGCCCCGACGGCGATGATCTTCGTGCCCTGCAAGGACGGGATCAGCCACAATGTCCGCGAATACGCCTCGCCGGAGGACCTCGCCGCCGGCGCCAACGTCCTGATGGACGCGATGCTCAGCCTCGCCGGGGTGCGGACGCGATCGCACTCGTAGAGCGATGCGGCGATGCGAGGCTTGCATCTAAGCGGTCTAACGATCCAATCGATTTAATTGAATATTGTTCAACAACTTCGATGGTGTGAGGGCATCGCAGGCGAAAAATCCGCCTTCCCGGGACTTGAAACTCGCATTTCGGCGTGCAAGATTTGAACCGCTTCAATTGAAGAGTTGGCGGATGCGACGCAGACGAGCAACGATATCCGACGTGGCAAAGGCGGCTGGCGTCTCGGTCGGCACCGTCTCGAACTATCTGAACGCGACCGCCAACGTTCGCCCCGTCACCAAGCAGCGCATCGACGACGCCGTCCGGCGTCTTGCATACCGGCCGAGCACCTTCGCCCGGGCTCTGTCGATCGCCGCGCCGCGCGAGCCGGCCGACCGTTCTTCCCTGCCGCGCCTCGTCGTGGTCGGCTATATCAGCGTCGACTATATGTGCCGCATCGACGTGCTGCCGCATCGCGACGATCGCGTGACGGCCCATCACATCGAGAAGGCGCTCGGCGGTCCGGCGGCAAATCTCGCGGTCGCGGCGGCCGGGATTGGTGCGAACGGGCAGTTCGCGCTCGATATCGAACTCGCCACGGCGCTTGGCGACGATCCGGACAGCGACTGGGCGATCGCGGAACTCGGGGCGAGGGGCGTCCATGCCCTGCCGATCCGCCGGCCCACGAACAACCGCCTGTCGCGCTGCATCGTGTTCATCGAGCCGAGCGGCAGCCGCACCATCGTCAACGAGCCGTTCGAACTCTCGGAAATGGACCTCGCGTCCCACTACGAGGTCTCGCGAAGCGCGCGCAAATCGTGCCTGCACATCGAAGGCTATCATTACGAGCGGATGCTGGGCTCGATCGATCGCTTCCACGAAGCGGGCTGGAACGTGACGTTGCATTCGGCGGGCCTGCCCAGGAGCGCGCGAAATCCGGCCGCCTTCCTCGAAATCGTTCAGCGTCTCGACCTCGTCTTCGCCAATGACGAACTGGTTCGCAGCATCTTCGACATCGCGATTTCGGGCGAGGATCTCGTCGACGCCGTCTCAGCGCGGCTCGCGCGGCTCGAAAGGCGCGGCATCTTCGTCCTCACGCTCGGCCCGCTCGGCGCGGTCGTGTTTCCGACCGACGGCGAACCCTTCGGCGTGCCGGCGCTGCCGGTGCGCCCGGTCGACGCCACGGGCGCCGGCGACAGCTTTGCCGGCGCCTTCCTCGCCTACTGGCTTCATGACGCGCAGCTCGCCACGGCCGCCGGGCACGCGGCGGCGGCCGCGAGCCTGACGGTGACGGTCGAGGGCGCGCAGGGCCTGACCGCCAGCCACGAGGACCTGCTCGAGGCACTCGGCTCGCATCGATCCGCCCGACCGCGCGCCGCGATCTCCTGAAGGAAAGGACCGACGGATGGTTTTCAGAATGTCCGGCATCGTCAAGCGCTTCGGCGGGCTGACCGCGCTCGACCGGGTCGACTTCGAGGTCGCGCCCGCCGAGGTGATGGCGCTTGTCGGCGACAATGGCGCGGGCAAGTCGACGCTGATCAAGACGATGTCGGGTGCCCACGCGCCCGACGAGGGCACGATCGAGATGGAAGGGCAGGAGGTGCGCTTCCGTTCGCCGCAGGAGGCGTGGGACCGGGGCATCGCGACGATCTACCAGGAACTGGCGCTTGCCGGGAAGATGACGGTCGTCGACAACATCTTCCTCGGCCGCGAGATCAGGAAGCCGATCCTCGGCATCCCGTTTCTGAACCGCCAGGCCATGCGCAAGCGCACCGGCGAACTCTTGAGCCAGCTCGACGTCCACGTGCCCAGCATCGATGCCTGGGTGGAATCGATGTCGGGCGGCCAGCGGCAGGGCGTTGCGATCGCGCGCGCCCTCAACATGGATGCCCGGCTGATCATCATGGACGAACCGACGGCGGCGCTCGCCGTGGCCGAGGTGCGCAAGGTGCTCGACTTCATCACGAAGCTGAGGGCGCAGGGCAAATCCGTCGTCCTCATATCGCACAACATCCAGGACGTGTTCGAGGTTTCGGACCGCATCTCGGTCATGCGCCACGGCCGCTGCATCGCGGTGCGCGAGACCAGGAAGACGACACCGCAGGAGATCATCGGGCTGATCACCGGGGCCCATGAGGTGCGCGCCGCCGCTTCCTAGCTGGCGCAAAGGGCTCGGCGGATGGCCCCTGAACATTCCGCGAAAAAAGAACCGGAAACAAAAGGGAACGTCGACATGCAAACAGGATTGAAGCTCTTCGCCGGCGGCCTCCTCGCCGCAACGATCATGACAAGCGCCGCCCTGGCGCAGGACAAGACGCGCGTCGCCTTCGTGCCCCAGATCCAGGGCATCCCCTATTACGTCGCCATGGAGGAGGGCGCCAACCGGGCGGCCGAGACCTTCGGCGTCGAATACATCCAGCAGGGCCCGACGAGCACCAACGCGGCCGACCAGCTTCGCATCTTCGAAAGTTTCGTCAGCCAGGGTGTCGACGTCGTCGGCGTGTCGCCCGTCGATGTCGAGACGCTGAAGCCGGCCATCGCCAGCGCCCGCCAGGCGGGCGTGCATGTCATCACCTCCGACGCCGATGCGGCGGGCAGCGAGCGCGAGTTCTATGTCGCGCAGGCGATGGACCAGGACCTCGGCTACACCATCCTCGACGAGATGGTCGAGCGCGTCGGCGCAGACGGCAAGATCGCCATCATTTCCGATGCGCCGACCATCGCGAGCCTCAACGCCTGGATCGCGGCGATCCAGGAGCGGGCGGCGGCCGAATATCCGGAACTCGAAATCGTGTCGGTCGACCATACGGACGGCACCGCCGCGCGCGCCTTCCAGTTCGCCACCGACGCGATGACGCGCAATCCCGACCTGTCCGGCATCATCGGCATCGCCTCGACGACATGCCCCGGCATCGGCCAGGCGGTCGAGGCGGCCGGCAAGCAGGGCCAGATCGTGACCACCGGCTTCTGCTCGCCGAACACGATCAAGGACTACATGCTGAGCGACGCCATGACCTATTCGGTGCTCTGGAACCCAGCCGATCTCGGCTATCTGACGGTCTGGGCGGCCAAGCAGCTCGCCGACGGAACGCCGTTCGAGGCGGAGCCGAAGGTCGAAGGGCTGGAGGCGAACGTGCGCTGGCTTGAGGATGAGAAGATCCTGCTTCTCGGCGACCCGATGATCTTCACCAAGGAGAACATCGAGCAGTTCGACTTCTGATCGGACGAGACCCGAAACAAGCGTACCGACCGCCGCGCAGGAACGGCGCGGCGGTCCGGTTCCCGCAGAAGGAATTTTCATGGCCTCCGTCGCGGACACCCGTCCCACGCCGCGCTTCGTCTCCCCGACCGCATCGCGCGAACTCGCGCTGATCGCGGCGATCTTCATCGTGGGCACGGTCTTCACGCTGCTGTCCGAGCACTTCCTGACGGTCAACAACCTCGTCCAGACCATGCGCGCGGGGCTGGAGCTTGCGATCGTCTCGGCCGGCATGACGCTCGTCATCATCATGGGCGGCATCGACGTCAGTGTCGGCGGCATCCTGGCCGTCTCGGCGATCGTCATCGGCAAGGCGTACCAGGCGGGCCTGCCCGTCTATCTGGTGACGCCGCTCGGCTTGCTCGCCGGCACGATGCTGGGAGCTTGGAACGGCTTCGTCACGGCCAAGCTCAAGGTGCCCCCGATCATCGCGACGCTCGGATCGATGTACATCTTCTCGGCAATCATGTTTCTGGTGATCGGCGGCGCCTGGATCGCGGGCCTGCCCGGCACGTTGTCGCCGCTCGTCAATGGCTGGGTAGGCGTCGTCCCGGCCTCCGCCATCGTCATCGCGGCCGTCTACCTCGTCGCCTGGCTGCTGCTGCGCAAGCTTCCCTTCGGAAACCACGTCTATGCGATCGGCTGCGACGAGCAGTCGGCCCGTCTCGTCGGCATCAATGTCGACCGCACCAAGATCGCGACCTACGCGTTTCTAGGCTTCCTGGCGGGTCTCGCGGCTTTGCTCTACGTCGCGCGGCTGCGCAATGTCGAGATCAATATAGGCACGACCGTCGCGCTCGAGGCGATCGCCGCGACGATCCTCGGCGGCACCAACATCCGCGGCGGCGTCGGCAGCCTGCTCGGCACGCTTCTCGGCGTCGCCTTCATCCGCATCATGCAGAACGGCCTCGTCCTCATCGGCGTCTCGTCGCTCTGGGAAACGGTGATCATCGGCTCGCTCCTGATCGTGGTCCTGACCGTCGACGCTCTTCGAAACCGCAACAATCCGAGGGCCGCATGATGTCTTCGCTCGCAAGCTGGCGCTCGACCGATCCGCTGCGGTTCAGGCTGTTCGTCCTGGCGATTTTGTGGGTCGTGGCGATTGCGGCGATGAGCTTCGTGTCGCCCTATTTCTTCCGCGCGAGCACGATCCCCTATCTCCTGCAATATGTGCCGATCCTCGGGCTCCTGGGCCTTGGGCAGACGCTCATCATCCTCGCCGGCGGGCCGGGCATCGATCTGTCGGTGGGATCGATCGTCTCGCTGGTTGGCGTCGCCGTCGGCGGACTGTTTGCGGCAGGCGTCGACATCTGGCTGGCATCGGCAGCGGGGCTCGTCCTCGGCGCGCTTCTCGGGCTGGTCAACGGCGTGCTCGTCAACGTCCTGCGCATCCCGTCGCTGATGGCGACGCTCGCCACGATGTTCGCGTTCGGCGGCCTTGCGCTCGCCACGACGATGGGACGTCCGATCGGCGGCTTCCCGGCCGAATTCGGCTGGCTCGGTCAGGGCCGCACGCTCGGCCTTCCCAATGCGTTTGTGTTCGTCCTGCTGCCGGTCGCGGTCGTGCTTCATGTCATGCTGACGCGAACCACGGTCGGCCGCCACATCGTCGCCTGCGGCAATGACGACCGCGCAGCCCACCTGTCGGGCCTGGCGGTCGTGCGCATCCGCATCGGGCTCTATGTGCTTTCGGGAACGCTGGCGGCGCTCGGCAGCATCGTCGCGCTCTCGTGGTTCCTTGCCGCCCGGCCGGATGCAGGGCGCGGGATGGAGCTTTTCGCGGTGACCATCGCGGTCCTGGGCGGCACGCACATCTTCGGCGGCACCGGCGGCATTCCGGGCACGATCCTCGCCATCCTGATCGTCACGACGCTTCAGATCGGGCTGCAACTCGCGAACATTTCCGCCGCTTGGCAACTGGCGCTGATCGGCGTGCTGCTCATCGTCTCGGTATCGCGCGTGTCGCTCTGGCGCCGCCTCAAGAGTGTGAAGGCCTGATGTCGACGATCGATGTCCTGTGTATCGGCGATCTCGACGTCGACATGTTCGTCTCCGTTTCCCGGATACCCGGCTTCGACCAGAAGGTCGCAGGCCTGTCGCACGGCCAGATGCCGGGCGGCATGTCCGCCAATTGCGCGGTCGCGCTGGCAAGGCTCGGTCTGAAAAGCCGTCTCCTAGCCGCCGTCGGCAGCGACGATGCGGGCCATTTCGCGGTCGACAGGATCCGCGGCGAGGGGGTCGATGTCGATCATCTCGTTCACCTTGCAGAGACGAGCACCTTCATGTGCATCGTTCTTCTGTCGCCCTCCGGCGAGAAGTCGCTGATCAAGCTCGAAACGCAGGCATACCTGCCCCAGCCCGGTGACGTGCAGCCGGCCGTCTTCGACGGCGTCCGCCATCTGCACATGACCTTCGGCGATCCGGACCTTGCCGCGAAGGCCCTCGAATTGGCCCTGGAGCGGGGCATCTCGACCTCGCTTGATCTCGAACCGCCGGACATCCTGCGCAATCCGGACCGCCTGAAGGAGGTCCTGCCGTTCGTCGACACGCTTTTCCTCAATGGCGAGGCGTTCGACATGGCGAGCCAGTCGCTTGGCGAGAATCTCGCGGAAAAGCATCTGCGCGCCGGCGGCGAGATCATCGTGACGCTTGGCGCGACGGGCTGCCGGCGGCTTTGGAACGGCGGCTCCGCGACGGTCGAGGGCTTTGCCGTCGCATCGGTCGATACGACCGGGGCGGGCGACTGCTTTGCCGGCGCCTATCTCGCGGCACGTCTGTCGGGAACCGATCCGGCAGGGTCGATGGCCTTCGCCAATGCCGCCGCCGCGCTGGCCACGCTTGCGGTCGGCGCGCAGACCGCCATGCCCGACCGCGCCGCGGTCGCGGACTTCCTCGCACGCCAACGGCGCCGCGAGCCGGATCAGGCCGATTTTCCACAAGGTGGTGACATGCATGCCTGAGCGCAGGTTCGAACACATCCGCGAAGTCGAGGCGCTGGGACTCGGCCCGCCCGACGAGGCGACGATGCACTTTCTGTGGCAGATCGTCGACGAGGGCGTCCTGGGCGCCAGCCGCCACGTGCAGCTCGGCAACCAGCTCATCCTGCATCTTGTCGACAGCGGGCCGGACGGCGTCCGGCGCGCAAGGCTCGCGGCTGCCTTCATCGCACGCACGCGCGGCCACGACACGCCGGTCATCGGCAACAGTCTCGACCTGCTCCTCGCCGGGCTCGACGATGTGGCGCCGGACCGGCAGGCCGATCTGCTTCGCGAACGGGTCGCCGCCTGGGACAAGGCCGCAGGCGCACGCAAGGAACGCCTCGTTGCGGCCGCCATGGCGCATCTGGCGAATGCGCGCGGCATCATGGCCTTCGACTATTCGAGCACGGTCAGCGCCATCGTCATCGCGCTGGCCAAAGCCAATCCCCGCATCGCGATCGTCGTGCCGGAAAGCCGCGCTATCGCCGGCGGCGCGCGCTATCTGGAGGAATTCCTGCCGCAAGGGCTCGCGGTCGATTTCCTTCCCGACGCCGCGATCGAATACGGGCTCGAGGCCTGCGACGCCGCCCTTTTCGGCGTCGAGACGCTGCGCGCCGACGGCAGCTTCCTCAACACGATCGGCAGCCGCATGATCGCGCGGCTCGCAGGCCAGATGAATGTCGAAATCTACGGCGCGACGGACCTGCTCAAACTCGACCGGCGCAGCTACGGTGGCCATCGGCCGGACCCCGCGATCCGAAACTATGACGGCGTCCTGAAGGCGGGGCTCGACATTGCGGGCCTGGAGCGCGCACGCACCCGCGCGCCCGAACTCGACGTCGTCCCGGCCCATCTCGTCACGGGATTGCTGACCGAGCACGGCCCGGTGCCGCCTTCGGCGATCTGGGCGCTGGGGCGGGAGGTTTTCGCGATCGGGGAGGGCCCGCGATGAATGCGATGATGCGCAGGGAAATCGAGGCGCAGGCCGAATTTCTGCCCCGTCTCCAACCCGTACTAGCGGCGGCGGCGGACGGTCTGCCGCGCGCGACGGGCCGCATCCTTGCCGGCGGTTGTGGCGACAGCGCATTCGCCCCGAGGGCGCTACGCGATGTCTTCGACCGCCTGGGCGTCGAAATCGAGGCGCGCACCTCGATGGACCTTGCCGGCTTCACCCGCTATCGCGCGGGCGACACGGTGATCCTTTCCTCCATCTCGGGCGGAACGAAGCGCACCGTCGAGGCGGTGCGGGTCGCGCGGGCGCACGGCGCCAGCGTCGTCGCGGTCACCTGCAATGCCGACAGCGCGCTGGCTGCGGCCAGCGATGCAGTCATGGTGCTTCCCTATGCGCCCCTGTCGCGAAAGACACCGCACACGCTCGACTATACCGTCACGCTCCTCGCCCTGAGCGAGATCGCGCGCAGCATGGCGGGCCACCCGGCCGAACTTCTCAGTCTGCACGAAGGCGAACTCCGGGCGATGCTGCGGTCTTCGGAGGCGAAAGGCCAAAAGGCATCCGCGAGCTACCGCGCCGGTGCGAAGGTCTTCTTCCTCGGGGCCGGCGGCGATTTCGGCACGGCCGAATATGCCGCGGCCAAGTTCCACGAGGCCGGCGGCCTGGCGGCGATCGCCGCGGAAACCGAGAATTTCGTCCACGGCATGAACTTCATGCTGGATGCCGACGACCTCCTCGTCGCTCTCGCATCCACGCCGGCCGGTGACCGCCGGGGCCGCCAGGTCGTCGATGCGTTCGGGCCAATTGCGACGACGGAACTGTTGGTCGCGACGGTCGGGAGCGACGATGCCGCCTCCGCGTTCCGGCGGGTCCTCGAGCTGACCGCGACCGTTCAGTTCATGTGCCTGCACGTCGCCGACGCCGAAGGCTTGCGCGTCGAAGAGCCCCGCGCAGGCCGGGAGCGCGGCCCGGAACATCTGCGCGCCCAGTCGCAGGCCATGTCGGAGTAGGCGGCTAACCAGACAATCGCGCCTTTGTCATCGCGATCGTTTCGATGGCGGTGGCCTCGAAGGGCGGATGTCACGATAAACCGCTGTTGAGCGCGTGGTGGGCGATTTCGGTGCGGTTGCGCAGGCCCGTCCTCTTCAGGATGCCCGAGACATGCAGCTTGACCGTTCCTTCGGTGAGGCCGGTTTCGGCTGCGATCTCCCTGTTCGAGCGACCTTGCGCGATCAGCGCGACGATCTCGCGCTGGCGCGCGGTCAGTGTTGCGGCGGCGGAGGGAGCGGTTTGCGCGTCCTGCCCGGCCAGTCCGAGAACTGCTTCGATCTTCTGGAATATGCCGCGCGCGTCGGCAATGTCGGTCGGCGCGCCGTCGAGGCCAAGTGCACGGCGCAGGTCCGCCAGGAGCGGCGTCATCTGCGTGAACATCTTGGCCGATGAACTGGAGGCCTGCGCCTCCGCGCTCCTGGCCAGATCCATTGCGCGGGCGACCGTTTCCATGGCCTCGCGGCGGTCGGTGATGTCGAGGGCGACGCCGTCCCAGACGACGGAGCCATCGGCAGATCGCACCGGGTCGCCAAGCGAACGCACCCATTTGATCCCGCCATCGGGCAGCACCACCCGTACCTCTTCGTCGAGCGTCGTCAGGTCGCGGGCCGATCGTTCCAGCGCGGCGATGAAGCGTGCCCGGTCGTCGGCGTGAATCCAGTCGTGGGTGACGGCTTTCGCGGCGACCAGGGCGTTGGGATCGAGCCCGAAGCTGCGGCCCACGCCGGGGCTGACATGGAGATAGCGGTAGGCGCCGTCGGGCGTGCGCAACCGCCGCATGACATGCGCCGGAAAGCGTCCTGCAAAGCGGTCGATCACGGAAGAGTCGTCCATATGACATCCTTGCTTCAAAATATATCGTAAGATATAATTATCTCGGGTCAATTGCAACAATTTGAGAATGCGTCTTGCATATCTAGGCACAAAGTTATAGTCCTGCGGCAGGAGGACATGCCGTGGACAAGATCATCATCGAAGCGCGCGTCAACGAACTCGCGCCGCGCACCGACAATCCGAACGTGCCGTTTCTGCCGCACGAGATCGCGGCGGATGCGAAGGCCTGTTTCGATGCCGGTGCGGCGATCCTGCATTATCATGGACGCATGGCCGACGGGACGCCGGACAATTCCTCCACCCATTATCTGGAGACCAACCGGCTCGTGCGCGAGGCGTGCCCGATCCTGATCCACCCGACACTCGGCTACATCGCCAACGACGCGGACGCGGCGACGCGGTTTTCCGCGGTCGAACGCATGATGGAGAGCCCGGAGACCGCGGTCGATTTCGCGCCGATGGATGTCGGCTCGGTGAATGTCGACTGGTGGGACCCCGAGGCGAAGCGCTACACGACCACCGACCTCGTCTACAAGAATTCGACCGCGACGCTGCTCCATTTCGCCGAGCGCATCCGCCATCACCGGCTCAAGCCCTACCTCGTGTCGTGGAACGTGTCTTCGACCCGCCAGATCGACGCCTTCCTGCAGATGGGGACGCTGTCCGAGCCGGCCTATGTCTGCTTCTGCCTGACCGACGGCATCATGCTGTCCGGCCACCCCGGCACGCCCGAGGGTCTCGACGCGCATCTCGCCTTCCTGCCGAAGGACAAGAAGATCGTCTGGACGGCGGTCAACTACAAGGGCGACCTGCTGCTGCTCGCCGACAAGATCATCGCCGCCGGCGGTCACCTCTCGATCGGCACCGGCGACTATCCCTTCGCCGAATATGGCGCGCCGGAAAACGGCTGGCTGATCGAGAAGGTGGTGTCGATGGCGCGCGCCCACGGACGCGAGCCCGCCACCGTGGAGGAGACGCGCGCGATTCTCGCCATGTAGGGCACTGCAAAAATTCGAAGTCCATCGTTCAGGGAGGAAACAGACGATGCGAGTGAACCGGAAACTCATGACCGCAGTGTCGGCGCTTGCGGTCTGCGCCCTTTCGCAGACCGCCATGGCCGAGACCTTCAAGATGCAGACCTTTCTCGGCGCCAACGCGGCCACGACGCTTGCCTTCGAGAAGATGGCGGCCGAGCTGAAGGAAAAGACCGGCGGCGAGGTCGAGATCGAGGTGCTGCCGAGCGGCGCCGTGGTCGGCGTGCCGGAAACGCTCGACGCCGTCCAGGGCGGCATTCTCGACGGGCACTATACGGCCGCGACCTATTTTGCGGGCAAGGATCCGGCGATGGGCGTTCTGGGCGACACGCTCGCCGCATATCCCGATTCCGAGACCCGCAACCGCTGGTTCGACGAGGGTGGCGGACGCGAACTCGCCACCACGCTCTTCGACGGATATGGCCTCCACTACATCTGCAACGTCTACTGGCCCGTGGAGCAGATACCCTCCACCAAGCCGATCGAAACGGTTGCCGACTTCCAGGGCCTGCGCATGCGCGCGCCGGGTGGCCTCGCCTCCGATCTTCTGACCAAGGCCGGCGCCTCGCTGGTCACGATGGGCGTCGGCGATTCCGTCACCGCCATGGAAACCGGTGCGCTCGACGCCACCGACCTTGCCAACATCGCGCTCAATCAGTCGCTGGGCATGTACGAGAAGGCGAAATTCTCCGTACTGGCGCGTCATTCGATGGCGACGACCGACGTCAGCGTCTCCAAGCCGAAATGGGACGCGCTGTCGCCCGAATCCCAGCAGGCCTTCACCGAAGCCTGCGAGGCGATGTCGCAGGAACTGGCGACCAGCCTTCAGGCGGCCGACAAGGAAGCTTCGGACACGCTGTCCGCCGCCGGCGTCACCTTGATCGAGTTCGGCGAAGAGGACCAGAAGGCCTTCCGAGACATCACGCTGCAGGTCTGGGACGAGTGGGGCGCCAAGAGCGCCGAGGCGCAGGCCATCGTCGACAGCCACAAGGCCTTCCTCGCGGAACTCGGCCTCCTTTGATCCGATCGCATCAGGCGGCCGTCCTTCGGCGGCTGCCTGAAGCGGGAGCATGAGATGACCATCCTCGAACGTCTCGCAATCCTTCTCGGCAGGGTCCTGTCGCTCGGCTTCCTCGTCATCGCGCTGATGATGGGATACGAGGTGCTCGCGCGCTATGGCTTCCGGGCGCCGACCTTCTGGGCGCACGAGATCGCCACCATCCTCGCGGCCTCCGCCTTCGTCATCGGCGGTGCTTTCTGCATGGCCGAAAACACCCATATGCGCGTCGACCTCTTCGTCGAGCGTGCCCGGCCCGGCCTGCGCCGCGCTGCCGAAATCGTCTCGCTGCTTGCGGGCACGATATATCTCGCGGGCATGTGCTGGGCCGGCTGGATCATGAGCCAGCGCTCCGTCTTCCGCTTCACCGCCGACGGCGCCTGGAACCCCGAGCGGTCGGGCAGCACCTGGAACACGCCGCTGCCCGCCTTCGTGAAGTTCGCGCTCCTGGTCGGGTCGATCCTGTTCCTCATGATCGTGATCCAGCGCCTGTGGCAGACCGTCAGGGGGCGTCGCTGAGATGGATATCGGCACGATTTCGCTTCTGATCGTCTTCGCGATGGGCGCCATGCTGGTGATCGGCGTCCCGCTCGCCTTCGCCACCGGCTCCATCGCCGTCGTCGTGGCGCTCTCGAACTTCGGCCCCAATTCGCTCTTCATCGTCGGCAGCCGCACGGCGGAGTTCCTCGGCTCGTTCGAACTCGTCGCGGTGCCGATGTTCGTCATGATGGCGTCGATCCTCGAACGATCCGGCGTCGCGCGCGACCTCTTCCGCGCGCTGCACGTCTGGGCGGGCGGCCTGAAAGGCGGGCTCGCCGTCATCACCACCGCCATGGGCGTCATCCTCGGTGCGACGACCGGCGTCATCGGCGGCGAGATCGTGCTCCTCGGCCTCGTCGCCCTGCCGCAGATGCTCAAGCTCGGCTACGACCGCAGGCTCGCCATCGGCACCATCACCGCGCCCGGCTCGCTCGGCACCATGATCCCGCCGTCGATCATCCTCATCTTCTACGGCATCACGGCGGAGGTCTCGATCTCGCGCCTCTTCCTCGCGACGCTTGTTCCCGGCCTGCTTCTGGCCACGCTCTATGTCGGCTACATCCTGCTGCGCTGCGGGCTCAACCCGGCGATGGGACCTCCCGCCTCCGACGAGGACCGGGCGCTGACCCTGCGCGACAAGCTGGCGCTGACGCGCGGCGTCGTCCTGCCCGTCGGCGTCGCCGCCTCGGTGCTCCTGTCGATCTATTTCGGGCTCGCATCGATCACGGAATCGGCCGCCCTCGGCGTGCTCGGCACGCTGGTCGCGGCCGCCGTCCGCCGCGAGCTCACCGCATCCATGATCGGTGCCGCTCTCCTCCAGACGCTGCGCACCTGCGGCATGGTGTTCTGGCTGGTCTTCGGAACCAACGCGCTGATCGGCGTCTACAATCTCCTCGGCGGCATCGCTTTCGCCCGCGAGCTTCTGGCCGGCGTGTCGGACAATCCGAGTATCATCCTCCTGACGATGATCGGCGTGTTCCTGTTGCTCGGCCTCTTCATCGACTGGATCGGCATCCTGTTTTTGACCATGCCGATCTTCCTGCCGACGCTCCAGGCCTTCGGCTACGACCCGATCTGGTTCGGTGTCGTCTTCAACTTGTCGATGCAGATCGCCTATCTGTCCCCGCCGTTCGGGCCGGCCTGCTTCTATCTGAAGGCGGCGGTGCCCGATCAGTTGAGCCTGCAGGAAATCTACGCCGCGCAGTGGCCGTTCATCGCCCTTCAGATGGTCGGGCTCGTCCTCGTCGTCCTCTTCCCGCAGCTTTCGCTCTGGCTGCCCGGCCTGGTCTACGGGTGAGCCGGTGAGCAATGTCACCATCCTGAACGAGGTTCGCGCCGAGGCGCAGAGCAACCGGCTGGCGGGGCCGGAGCTCCTCTCGATGCTGCGCACCATGATGACCATCCGCCGCTTCGAGATGCGCGCCAAGGAGATGTTCCTGCAGGGACTGATCAAGGGCACCGCGCATTCCTCGGTCGGGCAGGAGGCGATCGCCGTCGGCGCCTGCATGGCGCTCGAGCCGCGCGATTTCCTTTTGACGCACCACCGCGGCCACGGCCACACGATCGCCAAGGGCGCGGACGTCACCCGCATGTTCGCCGAACTGCTCGGCCGCGAGACCGGCTATTGCAGCGGTCTCGGCGGGTCGATGCACATCGCCGATTTCTCCTCCAACATCCTGGGCGCAAACGGCATCGTCGGCGCGGGCATGGGGCTCGGCTGCGGCGCCGCACTTGCCCAGACGCTGAAGAAGAGCGGCGCCATCGGCATTGCCTTCTTCGGCGACGGCGCCTCCAACGAGGGCATCTTCCACGAGTCGATGAACCTCGCCGCCGTCTGGAAGCTGCCGCTGATCTTCTTTTGCGAGAACAACCAGTACGGCCTCTCGACGCCGAGCGCCATGGTGACCGCCGGCCGCACGATCGCCGGCCGCGCTGCCGCCTACGACATGCCGTCGGCCCGCATCGACGGCAACGACACGGTCGCCGTCTTCGAGGCGGTCGAACGCGCCGCCCTTCGCGCACGGGCAGGCGAGGGGCCGACGCTGATCGAGGCGCTGACCTATCGGTGGGACGACCATTCGATGCGCGCCAACCTGCCGGCCTATAGAAGCGGCGACGAGGAGGCCGCATGGCGCGCCGCCGACCCGCTGGCGCGTCTACGCGCACGCGTCGTCAAATCGGGCGTCGCGGACGACGCGGCGTGCGACGCTATCGGGGCGCAAGTCGATGCCGGAATAGAGCAGGCCATCGAGACCGCGCTCGCCGCACCGGAACCCAATTTCGCCGCGGCGATGTCCAAGGTGTCGGCGCCGCTTCCGGTCGTCGATGCGAAGGAGCCCGAGCCGGGGCTGCGGCAGATTACCTACAAGCAGGCGATCAACGAGGCCTTCCATCGGGAGATGGCGCGCGACGAAAGCGTCATCCTGATCGGCGAGGACGTCAGCCGCATCGGCGGCATCTTCGGCCTGACTCCCGGCCTGCGCGACGCGTTCGGGGAGGAGAGGGTGCGCGACACGCCGATCTCCGAAGGCGTCATCGCGTCGGCCGCCGTCGGTGCCGCGCTTTGCGGCATGCGGCCCATCGTCGAGATCCAGCTTTTCGACTTCGTCACCCACATGATGGACGCCATCGTCAACCAGGCCGCCAAGGCCCGCTTCATGCTGGGCGGCGCGACGCAGGTGCCGGTGGTCTTTCGCGGGCCGCAAGGCGCGGGCATCCGCCTGGCCGCGCAGCACTGCCAGTCGCTCGAAGCGTGGTTCGCCCATATTCCGGGTCTCGAAGTCTATTGCCCGTCGACCCCCTATGACGCGAAGGGCCTGATGGCGGCCGCCATCCGCTCCGACAATCCGGTCGTCTTCCTTGAGCACAAGCTGCTCTATCTCGGCGGCGAGGCGCCGGTTCCGGAAGAGGCGTATCTGATCGCGCCCGGCCGCGCCCGGATCGTTCGCGAGGGAACGGACTGCACGGTCGTCGCGACCCTCGCCATGGTCGAGCGCGCAGTGCAGGCGGCGGGCCGGCTGGAGCGGCAGGGCATCTCGGTCGAGATCGTCGACCCGCGCACCATCAGCCCGCTCGACATGGATACGATCCTTGCGAGCGTGCGCAAGACCAACCGCGCCGTCGTCGTCCACGAGGCGGTCACCTTCGGCGGTTTCGGCGGCGAGATTGCCGCGCAGATCATGGAACACGCCTTCGACTGGCTGGACGCCCCGGTGCGCCGCGTTGGCGCGCCCATGATGCCCGTTCCCTACAACGACCGGCTGGAGCGCGAGTTCATGCCGTCCGCCGTTACCATCGCCGAGGCGATCAAGGAGGTCTGCTATGCCGATTGAGCGCCGCGTCATCGTGCCGGAGGGCATGGAGGCGATCCACGAACGGTTCCGCTATGCGCCGGGCGTCCTGGTGGGCGATACGCTCTACATCTCGGGCCAGGTCGGCCGCGACGCCGAACTGCGCGTCGTCGAGGGCGCGGAGGCCCAGTTCGCCCAGGCCTTCGAGAATGTCGGCAAGGTCTTGCAGGCGGCCGGCGCGAGCTTCGCCGACGTGGTCGAACTGGAGACGTGGTTCGCCGATTCCATGGCCGACCTGGCGCTCTTCATGGCGGTGAAGGACCGCTATTTCACCCAGCCTCCCTATCCGACATGGACCGGCTTTTCCGTCCGCGGCTTCTCGATGCCGGGCATCGTGGTCGAGATCAAATGCACCGCCATCCCGGGGATTTCGCACCGTGACGCCTGACCTCAAATCGCTGCTCGCCGCGCGCGAGACCGTCCTCGGCACCTGGTCGCAGATCGCCGCGCCCGAAATGGTCGATCTCATCGGCCTCAACGGTTTCCGCTTCGCGATCATCGATTGCGAGCACGGTCATTTCGGCATGGAGACTGCGGAGAACCTGTCGCGCGCCTGCGACGCGGTCGGCATCGCCAGCGCGGTTCGCGTGCCGAAGAACGATCCAGTGCTGATCATGAAGGCGCTCGATGCCGGCATCCGCCACGTCGTCGTGCCCAATGTCGGCTCGGGCGAGGAGGCGCAGCGCGCCGTCGACGCAACGCGCTTTGCGCCGCAGGGCCTGCGCGGCGCCTGTCCCTGCTGCCGCTCGGGTGGACACTTCATCCGCAACTGGCAGGATTACGTGATTGAAGAAGAGGCGCGCGTCGGCGCGATCGCCCTGGTCGAAACGGCGGCCGGCCTTTCCGCCATCGGCGAGATCGTTGCGGTCGAAGGCCTTGCAGCTCTGATGTTCGGGCCGTTCGACCTTTCCGTCTCCATGGGCCATGGCGGAAATTGGCGCGCACCTGCCGTCGTCGATGCCGTCCGTCACATGATCGAGACGGCGGTAAGCGCCGGCCGTCCCGTCGTCATGCCGGTCTTTGCGCCCGACGAGGACGAATGTCGCGACCTGATCGCAACCTATCGCGATCTCGGCGTCTCGACCTTCGTCATCGGCTCCGACAAGATCATGGTCGCACATGCGTTCGACCGATGGGCACGGCGTCTCGCCGCATCGTGAAGCGAAGCGACTGGCCGGGCACCTCGACGGTCCATCGGATCAACGCCAGTACCGGACATCCACCAAGCGCCCCGCGACTGCCGCCGCGGCTGCCATCGCCGGCGAGACGAGGTGGGTTCGCGAATTCGGCCCCTGTCGATGTTCGAAGTTCCGGTTCGACGTGGACGCGCAGCGTTGATAGGGTTTCGTCGCGTCTCCGTTCATCGCCAGGCACATCGAGCAGCCCGGCTCGCGCCAGTCGAAGCCGGCTGCGATGAATACCTTGTCGAGACCTTCGGCTTCGGCCTGTTGCTTGACGAGGCCCGAGCCCGGAACCACCATCGCGTCGACATTCGCCGCGACCTTGCGGCCCTCGATGACGGCCGCCGCCGCGCGCAGATCCTCGATCCGGCCGTTGGTGCACGAGCCGATGAAGACGCGGTCGATGGTGATGTCGGTGATCTTCGTGCCTGGGGTCAGGCCCATATAGTCGAGCGCGCGCTGCTTGGAGGTGCGCTTGTTCTCGTCGGGAATCGCGGCCGGGTCCGGCACCTCGCCGGTCACCGCGACGACGTCCTCGGGCGAGGAGCCCCAGGAGACGATCGGCGGCAGGTTGGCGGCGTCGAGCACCACGACCTTGTCGTAATGCGCGCCTTCGTCCGAGGTCAGCGTCTTCCAGTAGGCGAGCGCCATCTCCCACGCCTTGCCCTTCGGCGCGCGCGGCTTGTCCTTCACGTAGGCAAAGGTGGTCTCGTCGGGAGCGATCAGGCCGGCGCGGGCGCCGCCTTCGATCGACATGTTGCAGATCGTCATCCGGCCTTCCATCGACAAGGCGCGGATCGCCTCGCCGGCATATTCGATGACGTAGCCGGTGCCGCCGGCGGTGCCGATCTCGCCAATGATGGCGAGGATGATGTCCTTGGCGGTGACGCCGGCGGGCAACTGCCCGTCGACGCGCACCAGCATGTTCTTCGCCTTCTTCTGGATCAGCGTCTGGGTGGCGAGCACGTGCTCGACCTCGGACGTGCCGATGCCGTGGGCGAGCGCGCCGAACGCGCCATGGGTCGAGGTGTGGCTGTCGCCGCACACGATCGTCATCCCCGGCAGGGTGAAGCCCTGCTCCGGCCCGATGATGTGGACGATGCCCTGGCGGATGTCGACCTCGTCATAATAGTCGATGCCGAAGTCGGCGGCATTCCTCGCCAGCGCCTCGACCTGGATGCGGCTTTCCTCGTTCTTGATGCCCTCCTTGCGGTCGGGCGAGGTCGGCACGTTGTGGTCGACGACGGCGAGCGTCTTTTCGGGATGGCGCACCTGGCGGCCGGCCATCCGCAGCCCCTCGAAGGCCTGCGGGCTCGTCACCTCGTGGACGAGGTGGCGGTCGATGTAGAGAAGGCACGTGCCGTCGTCCTGGCGGTCGACCACGTGGTGGTCGAAGATCTTGTCGTAGAGTGTACGCGGTGCGCTCATGGTGCATCCGATCTGCAAGACCCGGTGGAAGAGGCTCAGTCGATGGTCGCCGGCAACCTGGCCTCATCGTCGGATTGTTCTTCGGCCTCCAGCGACAGGGCTGCGTCGAACGAGCGCGCAGCGAGGATATGAACCCGCATGATCGCTTCGGCCCAATCCTGGTCACCCTTCTCGATCGCGGCGACGATCTCCTTGTGATGGGAGAGGCTTCGCAACAGCCGTTCACGCCCGAAAAGTCCGTATTTGCGCACCACGACGGGGTAGTTCCACAACGGTTCGAGGCATGCGCCGAGGCGCGTGTTGTTGGCCGCCTCGACGATCGTCCTGTGAAAGGCGAGATTGTCGGCCGATATGCGATCGAGGTCCGGAACGCTTCGTGCGGCCTCTTTTTCCATCCGCGCGCAAAGTTCGTTCATGCGCTCGACGTCCTCGTCGGAGCGCTTCGTCGCGGCCAGTCCTGCCGCAAACGATTCCAGCATCGCGCGCATCTGCGCGACTTCGCGAAGCTCGGTCTGCGACCAGCTCGCGACGCGGGCGCCCGAATAGGGCGTGATGGAGATCAACTGTTCGGCCTGGAGACGGCGAAAGGCGTCGCGGACGGGCGTTCGCGAAAGGCCGAGTTCGCTGGCCACCATATCCTCGGTCAGCCGCGAGCCGCTGCGGTAGCCGCCGCTCAGTATGGCTGCCTTGATATGCGCATACGCTCTTTCCGATGAGGCACTCACGTTCAGGTTGCTCCGATTGTCGCTGCCGGAATATCGATCTGAAAGGACCTCGCCGCAATACTCCTGATCTCCTCGAAGCAGATCCCGATGCGGAAGGGACGGAACGTCTGGAGGTCGATAATCGTCGATCCCAACCCCTTGGGATGCGAATAGCGCGTCGGCCCCCGGTCGAGCGGCAGGTCGACGGCGTCGCGCACCTCCGGTTCGATGTCACCGAAGGTGTATTTGCTGCCGGAGAGCGAACGGTTGGCCGACGAGCCGAACACACCTTTGCCGGTCTCGAGCGCAAGCGCGGCGATGGCGTCGTGCGTGGGCCCCGCATTCATCAGGAGATCGACCGTGCCGGCCTTGGTCGCGTTGGCAAGGACGAAAGGCGCCGCATTCTGGAAGATGGGGTGACCTGCGCGAAACGGAGCGACGATCGAGATCGGCAGGCCGTGATCCTCGATGACGGCGCGCACGAACTCGCGCGCCTTGGCGTCGATCTCGATGACTTCGTCGAACATGGCCAGACTGCCAAAACAGCCGCAGGGCTTGGAGAAGCTGCGCTGCTTGGCGGCGTAGATTTTCTTGATCGCCGGCTCCGTGTGCCCGACGATCGCGTAGCCGACATCGGTCTTGAAGATCGCGGCGCCGCCGTTTACGGCCGTGTCGAAGACTGCTTTGGCATCTGCTGCCGGATCGGCCTTGATCGGTTCCATCCTGTTCACTTTCTCTTCTCCGTTTTTCATTCCGGCATCAGCCCTTCGGCCGAGGGCCATGGCATGGCGGCGACGTGAGTTGCCGCCGTTTCGAGATAAAGCGCGCGCACGAGCGAGGGCACGAGCCGGTCGAGCCCGAACTTCATGCCGGTGATCGACGATGCGCAGATGCCGAGGCTGGCCGTTGCGGCCCAGTTGAATAGGCGCACGCGAGCAAGCCACGCGGCGGACCCGGCAACCCGCTCCGTCAGTTCGAAACCGGGCCCGAGATAGGGATAGTCCGCCATGGCCTCGCCGGTTCCGGTCGCGGCCACCGGCCTGTCGCGCCAGGTCTGGATCAGGTCCGCATGGGCGGCGAATTCGGGTCGTCGCGCCAGGCTGATCTGCGCGCCCGTCGCGAAGATCACGAAGTCCGCCTGCAGCTTTCCGTCCGGCGTCTCGATCTCGATTTCGGTTCCGGTCCAGCGCGTCGAAAGCCACGGCGTGCCGGGCATCAGGCGGAAACGCGGATCGCGCACGCAGCGCTCCACGCTCCATGCCGGCGGCGGCGCGCCGCGGCCCAGAAGCCGGTGCATGACCGACCAGCGCGTGTCGTCGTCGAGCTCGCCGAAGGCGCGCAGGAAGCCGACATGCTCGATCCAGCCGCGCACTTCGAAGGAAGGCACGTCCTGGCGCCTGAAGCACAGGATCGTGCTGCCGGCCCCGTGCTCGAGCGCCGTCGCGGCATTGTCGAGCGCTGAGGCGCCGACGCCCAGCATCGCGACGCGCAGACCGCGCAGGGCCTCGAAGTCGATGTCGTCGGCCGTGTGCGCCCGCCGCTCGGCGGGGATCGGATCGGCAAGCGCCTTCGGCATCGTCCAGGCGCCGCCACCGTCGATGCCGTTGGCGAAGACGAGCTGGCGCGTGACGATGTCCTGCCGATCGCCTGCCGCATTGCGCGTCTCGACGGCGACGAGGCCATCAGGCGTTGGCTCGAAGCCGACCACCGCCGTCTCGTTGGCAACCGGGATGTTGGCCTGGCGCCTCAGCCAGCGCAGGTAGTCCATCCAGAGCGTGCGGGGGATGCGCACGAGGTCGTCCCAGCCCGGCTCCAGCGCCTGCGCGTCATACCAAGCGCGGAAGGTGAGGCTCGGCACGCCGGCGTCGGGCCCTGTCAGGTATTTCGGCGTACGCAGCGTCGGCATGCGCGCGAAGCGCTCCCACGGTCCCTCTTCGCCGGCCCGGTTGCGGTCGAGGACGGCGACGTCGAGGACGCGCTCCCGCCGCAGCGCCAGTGCGCAGCCGAGGCCGCCTTGTCCCGCGCCGACGATAACGACGTCGCGGACCGGCCGTCCGGCAGCGTCCGTCGCTGCCGGCACCCATGCGGCCTGCGGGTAGGAAAGGCATTCGAGCTCGTAGCGTGCGCGGGCCTCGAGCGCGGCCAGCGACGCTGCATGCGGTGGCTGATCGACGGTCCGGTCGAGCATCAAATGTATCCGGCAATGCCGGGCAGCAGCAGCGTGACGGCCGGCACGAAGGCGATCAGCGTCAGGACGACCAGCATGGCGAGTATGTAGGGCAGGACGGCGTAGGAGAGGGCCTCCAGATTGACCCGGGCGATCGGCGCGACGATGAAGAGCACGAGCCCCAGCGGCGGTGTCAGGACCCCGAGCAGGAGCGCGTACATCAGGAACATGCCGTACTGGATCGGCTCCATGCCCAGCCCCTGGAGCGCCAGCGGCATGAGCAGTGGGCCGAGGATGATCATGTTGGCGACGGCATCCATGAAGGTGCCCATCAGGAGCAGGAACAGCGTCACGATGAGGAACAGGAGGATGCGGTCTTCGGTGACGCCGAGCATCATCGCGGTCAGGTCCTGCGGCACTTGGAGATAGGTCAAAAGGCGGCCGAACACCAAGGACAGGGCCACGACGATCAGGGCGGAGGCCGTGACCCGGCTCGTCTCGCGGAAGGCTCCGGCGAGCGAGTTCAGCGTGAGGGTGCGGTAGTAGAGGCCGCCGACGACGACCGAATAGAGCACCGCCACGGCGCCGGCCTCGGTCGGCGTGAAGACGCCCGACAGGATGCCGCCGAGGATGATCGCGGGAATGACCAGGATCGGCATCGCCGAGCCGGTCGCGCGCACGGTCTGCCTGATGCCGGGGAAGGGCTGCACGATGCCGTAATCGCCGCGCCGCGCGAGCATCCACGATACGAACATCAGGGCGAGGCCGGTCAGGATGCCGGGAATGATTCCGGCGAGGAACAGCCCGCCGATCGATATGCCGAGCTGGCTGCCGATGATGATGAGCGGAACGCTGGGCGGCAGGATGGCGCCGATCGTGGCCGCCGCGCCGCTGATCGCCGCCGCGAAGGTGCGCGGATAGTTCTCGCGGATCATGGCCGGGATCATCAGTGGCCCGATCGTCGCCGCATCGGCGAGCGCCGAGCCCGAGATGCAGCCGAGGAGCATACCCGTCACCGTGGTCACGTGAGCGAGCCCCCCGCGTAGCCAGCCGACCAGGTTCATCGCCAGCCTGACCAGCCGATCGGTCAGCCCGGCCCTGTTCAAGAGTTCGCCCGTCATCACGAATGTTGGCAGGGCGAGAAGCGCATAGGAATCGAGCGCCGCGGCGATTTCGCTCGCCATGACGGAGAAGGGAACCGGCATCCCCGAGAACGCGATGAAGATGACGCAGGCCGCTCCAAGCGCAAAGGCGATCGGCACGCCGAGAGCCAGGAAGCCCACAAAGGGTGCGAAAAGGTAGATCGCTGCGATTTGCATCTGCGGCTCACTTCTCGGAAAGGGTTGGCGACGATGGCCGGGCGGCGCCCGTATCTGACCTGGCGGGCCGCAGCATTTCGGCGATCGCCACGAGCGTCAGCACCGCCATCAGCATGGCGCCGAACGGGATCGCGAGCTTGATCCAGCGCGTCGAGATGCCGAGCATCGGCGAGGTGCGGTGGAAGCCCTGGTTGAAGGCGTCGAAGCCGAGCCAGGCGAGGAAGACGAGGAAGGCCATCGTCACCACCATCGCCAGCGCCTCGAGCGGCCGGCGCAGGCGCGTCGGCATGGCGTCGACGACGAGCGGAACCCGCACATGGGCTTGGTCGCGCACCAGCGACACGGAGCCGAGGAAGACCACCCAGATCAGGCCCATGGTGCAGATTTCTTCCGACCACATGATCGAACCGCCCTGGACGTAGCGGAACCAGATCTGCGCAAGCATGATGGTGAAGATGGCGGCAGTTATGACGGCCGCCGCGATCTCGCAGAGTTCGGCAAGCGCGTTCGCCGCTCGTTTCAGGGGCATGGCTGTCGCTCCTTCGCTTCTTCGGGCGGGCGCTTCTTCGGGTCGGGACGGCGGAGCACCGCCTGAAAAACGGCGCTCCGCCCTTGCGATGCCGGCGGCCTAGCGCATGGCCACCATGCGCTCGATGACGCTCGGATCGGTATCGCCGGCATACTCGTCCCAAAGGCCTTCGCCAATCGACTGCCACTCGGCCTTTTCCGTTTCGGAAGGCTTGTAGATTTCCATGCCCGCCTCGCGAAGCTTGCCCTTCATCTCCTCTTCGGCCGCCTGGTCGGCCGCATTGGCCTCGTTGGCGGCGTCGACGGCGGCCATCAGGAACTTCTCGCGGACGTCGTCGGGCATCGACATCAGGCTGTTCTTGTTGATGACCTGGAACTGGACGGCGAAGACCGCGTCCACCTCGGTTGCGTGCTTCAACACTTCATGCATGTTGAAGCCGTAGGTCCAGATCGGCTGCACGTGGATGCCGTCGATCAGCCCGGTCTTCAGGCCGTTATAGGTTTCGGTCCATGCAAGTGGGGTCGGGCTGCCGCCCCAGGCCTCCACCAGCGCGATCTCGGCCGGCGACTGCGTCGTGCGGAACCGCATGCCCTTGACGTCTGCCGGCACCGGCGCGGCGCGCTGGTTGTTCCAAAGGAGCCGGAACCCGCCGGCGCCGACCGGCGGCAGTGGCACGAGCGGCGTCGCCTCGGCGAATTTCGCGGCCTGCTCCTTCCACAGGTCCGACGCGAACAGCCGGTTGGCCATATCCCAGTTGGTGATCGCATAGGGCAGGTCGACGAAAGCGAAGTCCGGCGAGAACTGGGCGAACTGCCCGGTGACGTTCGACGTGATGTCGATGAAGCCGGTCTGCACCGCTTCGAGCTGGGAGAGGTCGGTGCCGAGGGTCGAGCTCGGATGCACCTGGATCTCCATCTCCACATCGTACTTCTCGCGCAGGATGGCCGGTATCCGCGCGATCGACGCGTAGGTCGGATCGCCATCCTTGGCGTTCAGGCCGGCCACCAGCGGTTTCAGATATTTCTGTGTTCCCTGCGCGCGCACGATGGCGGGCATGGGGAAGGCCAGAAGGCCGGTCGCGGCCGCTGTCTTGAGGAATTTACGGCGCGAAACCGAGCTGGCGCCGGCTTTGATCGTTTCGTCCATGGAGTTCTCCTCTGGGATCGTTCGGCCGCGTGATGCCGCGGCTTCTGGGTTCGGGCGCATGACGGCTTGCCCTTAAGTCAACTCTGTAGCACGAAATCCAATCCGTACACAATCCTTATCGCATTTGACTCGACTAAAATTCCTTTCCGCTAATGGCAACAGACGAAAAAAACTACACTAACATTGTAAAATCAACGGTTTAGATTATGCAATCTGTCTGATTGAGATCATGGGCGGTCCGCAATATCGTGTACAAACCGGTTGACAGTCTAGGAAATCGTGTACAAAACTGCCCGACATCAGATGGGAGGCAGTCGCATGGATCTCGGTCTTGAAGGTAAGCGCGTCCTGGTCACCGGCGGCTCGCGCGGCATCGGCCTGGCGGCGGCGCGCGCCTTCCTTCGCGAAGGGGCGCATGTCGTGATCAGCGCCCGGGAACGGGAACGCCTCGACGCCGCCGCCGACGAGCTCGGCGCACCCGAACGCGTCGCCACCGTCATGTGCGACATGCGTCGGCCCGAGGAGCTGGAAAAGCTCGGGGACGTCGCGCGCACGGTAGACATACTCGTGAACAATGCAGGCGCGACGCCCACCGGCCGCATCGAGAGCGTCGGACGCGCCGAATGGGAGGAGGGGCTGTCGCTCAAGGTCCTCGCGACCGCGCTTTTGACCAAATACGCCTATGAGGCCATGAGCGGGCGCGGCGAGGGGGTCATCGTCAACGTCATCGGCAATTGCGGCGAGCGGCCCGATCCCGACATCATCATCGCGACCGTGACCAATACGGGCATGATGGGTTTCACCCGCGCCCTCGGATCGATCAGCCCGGCCAACGGCGTTCGCGTTCTCGGCGTCAATCCCGGGCCGACGGCGACGGAACGCCTGGTCGGACTCATGCAGCGCAAGGCCGGCGACAGGACCGGCGATCCCGGCCGCTGGCAGGAACTGGTGGCGCCGCTGCCGTTCGGCCGGGCGGCCGACCCGGCCGAGACCGCCGACATGATCGTCTTCGCGGCATCGAAATGTGCAAGCTACGTCTCGGGAACGATCCTGACGGTCGACGGCGGCGTCGCCGCGCGCGGCCACTTGTTCTGACGCCACGCACATGTCGCCGCACACATCCGAACTCGCATTTTGGAACTGGAGCTGACCGCCGTGCCAGTGGCTCGCATCAACGGACACGAAATGTACTACGAGGTCCATGGCGACGGCCCTCCGGCCATCTGCATGGGCGGTTGGGGCACGTACTGCCATGGCGGCCACCATCACGTCGCGCGCAGCCTGCGCGAGAATTACAAGGTCCTGATCTTCGACCATCGCGGGCTGGGCGAATCCGATGACGACCAGTCCGTCGAACCGACGATGGCGCTTTACGCCAAGGACGTGGCCGAGCTTTGCGACCATCTGGGCTGGAGCCGGGTCCATGTCGTCGGCCTGGTGGGCATGGGCGCCTGCATCGGCCAGGAACTGGCCATCGCCCGTCCGGATCTCGTGCGCAGCCTCGTCAACATGAACACATGGGCAAAGCCCGACGCACTGATGCGCCACCAGCTCGAGCAACTGATCGACACGCACCGCGTCATGGGCTGGGCGGCGTTCCAGAAGCTCGTGTGCCTGTGGTCGTTCGACGAGGAGTTCTATCTCGCCAATTACGAACGGCTCTTGGGGCCGCAGGGTCCCTGGTCCGAGCTGAACGGCCGCTACGAGGCACACGAGCGGCTCGTCCGGGCCTGCCTGTCGCACGATACGACGTCCCGCCTGCGCGATATTACGGCGCCCGCCCTGATCATCCATTGTCCGCTCGACGTCGTGAACGGGCCGCGCCTGACGCGGCCGATCGAAGCCGCCATTTCCGGCGCCCGGGGCCATACGCTCGAAGGGGCCGCTCATGTCGTGGCCGGCCGCCAGATGCGCCAGCGCTTCTCCGACCTCGTCCACGATTTCCTGACCGACGTCGAAAAGCACGAAGGAGCCGCGGCATGAACATCGTGAACAAGGGGCTTCAGCGGCAATCCGACGTTCGTTCGGGTCCTCTGGTCGGGCTGAAGATTATCGAGATGGGCCAGCTTCTGGCCGGCCCGTTCGTGGGCACGCGTTGCGCCGATTTCGGCGCCGAGGTGATCAAGGTCGAAACGCCCGGCGAGGGCGATCCGATGCGCGAGTGGGGACATCACCGCTATCATGACGAATGCCTGTGGTGGCCGCTTCTGGCTCGAAACAAGAAGAGCGTGACGGCGAATTTGCGCGAGGAACGCGGCCAGGCGCTGGTGCGCCAACTCCTGAGCGAGGCCGATGCGCTCGTCGAGAATTTCAAGCCGGGCACGCTTGAGAAATGGGGTCTTTCGCCGGCCGAGCTTCACGCCATCAATCCGCGCCTCGTCATCGTGCGCGTCTCCGGCTTCGGCCAGACGGGGCCCTATTCGAGCCGGCCGGGCTTTGCCAGCGTCGGCGAGGCGATGGGCGGCATGCGATACATCAACGGCTTCCCCGACCAGCCGCCGCCGCGTTTCGGCATCTCGCTCGGCGACTCGCTCACCGCGCTGTTCGCCTTCGAAGGCCTGATGATGGCCCTCTACTGGCGCGACGCGATGGGGGGCGGCAAGGGCCAGGTGATCGACGCGGCCATCACCGACAGTTGCTTCGCCATGCTGGAAAGCGCGCTGCCCGAATACGACAAGTGCGGCGTGGTCCGCTCGCCGTCGGGAACCGGGCTCGCGAATGTCGTTCCCTCGAACATCTACCCGACGAGCGACGACAAATACTGCGTGATCGCTGCCAATCTGGATCCGATGTTCCGGCGCCTGTGCAAGGCGATGGGCCGGCCGGAACTGGCCGACGACGCGCGCTTCGTCAACCACAAGGAGCGCGGCAGCCGCGCCGAGCTCCTCGACGGCATGATCGCGAACTGGACGCGGACGATGACGATCGACGAGCTTCGCGGCGTGCTCGATAGCCACGGCGTGGTCAACGGGCCGATCATGTCGATCGCCGACATCGCCGCCGATCCGCACTACAGGGCGCGCGGCATGGTCCAGGAAGTCGAGGACCCGCGCTTCGGAACGCTTGCCGTGCCGGGGATCGCCCCGCAGCTTTCGGGTACGCCCGGCCGCATCGACTGGCTCGGACCTGCAAGCGTCGGCGCGCACAATCGCGAGGTCTATGGCAAGCTCGGTCTCAGCGACGACGAGCTCGACGCTCTCGGCGCCGAAGGGATCATCTGAATGGTCGAGATCTGCGAGGTCGGCCCGCGCGACGGGCTCCAGAACCTGGCCCGGGTTTTCACGGTGGAAGAACGCGCCGGCCTCATCTCCCGTCTGGCGGCCGCGGGCCTGCGCCGCATCGAGGCGGTCAGCTTCGTCAATCCCGCCCGCGTGCCGGCCATGGGCGAGGCCGAGGCGGTGCTCGCGCAGCTTCGCATCCCCGACAACTGCCGGCTTTCCGGCCTCGTCATGAATGAGAAGGGCGTCGCGCGGGCGCTCGACACGCGTCTCGACGAACTTCGCTATGTTGTCGTGTCGTCCGAGACGCTCAGCCAGCGCAACCAGGGTTGCGGGACGTGGGAGAGCGCTGCCGCCTTTGGCCGCATCGAACCCACGGTCCGCGCATCCGGACGCGCCTTGACCGGGGTCGTGGCGGCCGCCTTCGGATGCCCGTTCGAGGGCGAGGTCGACCCCGCGCGCGTTGCCGACATCGTCGGGAGCCTTGTTGACGCCGGAGCCGACGAGATCATTCTGGCCGATACGATCGGCGTCGCCGTACCGGGTGACGTTCGACGGCTGGCCAAGCTTTGCCGGCCGGCCTTGCAGAACCGGCCGCTCGGTTTCCATTTCCACAACACCCGCAACACGGGCTTCGCCAATGCCGTCGCAGCGATCGAAGCGGGCGCCGCCACCCTCGATGCCTCGATCGGCGGTCTTGGCGGATGTCCGTTCGCGCCCGGCGCCTCGGGCAACATCGCGACCGAGGATCTCGTCTATCTCCTCTCGCGCGAGGGTGCCGACGACATGCCGGACCTCGCCGCGCTGATCGGCGTCGTCGACTGGCTCGCCCGCCTCGTGCCCGCGGACATCTCCGGCATGATGCGCAAGGCAGGCCCCTTTCCGAGCCCACGCAAGGCCAATGTCGCGCGTGCGCTTGCCACCCCGGTTGGAGCGAACACGTGACCGAGACAACGAGCGAACTGGAACACCGCCTCATCGACTACGCGCTTTCGCTTCGATACGAGGACCTGCCGGCCGAAACAATATTGCAGGTCAAGCGCCGGCTGATGGACACGGTGGGCGGCGCGATCGGCGCCTTTGCATCCCACCCCGCCCGTATCGCGCGCCATCTTGCCCAGCCCGTGGCCGGCGGGCCGTCCGCACGCGTCTGGGGTTCGCTCGTGCCGACGTCGCCCGAGGCAGCCGCCTTTGCCAACGGCACGATGCTGCGCTTCCTCGACATCAACGACACCTACCGCACCCGCGACGGCAGCCATCCCTCCGACAATCTCGGCGGGGTCACGGCGGTCGCGGAAATGCTTTGCCTCGGCGGCCGCGACCTCCTCCTGGCGCTCGTCATCTCCTACGAGGTCCAGAGCCGCTTCGTCGACGCCGTCGCGTTCAACGACAATGGATGGGACCAGCCGGTGCCCGGCGCCATGGCCTGCGCTCTGGCCTGCGGAAGGCTGATGGGGCTCGATGCGGCACAGATGCGCGATGCCCTGGCGCTCGCCATCATCCCCAATCTCAGCACCTACCAGACGCGCGCCGGCGAGTTGTCGATGTGGAAGGGGTCGGCGGCGGCCAATGGGGCGCGGCAGGGCGTCTTTGCCGCTCGTCTCGCCGCGGAGGGCATGACCGGCCCCTACGAGGCGTTCGACGGCATCTTCGGGTTGTGGAACCAGACCGTCGGGAAGCCGGCGACTTTTCCGGATCTCGTGCGCGGCGCGGGCACCTACGCGATCCAGCAGTCCAACATCAAGATGTATCCGGTGCGTGATAGCTGCCAGTTGCCGGTCAATGCGGCAAAGGCCCTTCGCGCCAAGGTGGAGGCGTCGCAGATCGAGGCGCTCGAAATCACGACCTACAAATCGGCTTACAAGGGCGCCATCGCCGACCCCGAATTGTGGGCGCCGAAGACGCGCGAAACAGCGGATCATTCGATGCTGGTCTCGGTCGCGGTGACGCTGATCGACGGCACGATCACGCCGAACTCGTTCGAATATGCGCGCTTTCTCGACCAGGACGTTCTCGATCTCATCGGCCGGACGAAGGTCGAGGTCAGCGACGCGTTCAGCGCCCAGGCGCCGGGCATCAGGAATTGCCGGCTGGAGGCGCGCGACCGCGCCGGCAACACCCACGTCGCCCACCTCCAGCTCACCACGGCCGACATCGAGCGCGGCCCGGACGATGGCGAACTCGAAGAAAAGTTCATGATGCTCACGCGCGGCTTCATGCCGGAGATTGCCGCCAGGCGCCTGCACGGGGCGCTGCTGTCGGCCGATGAATTCGACCGGGTGTCCGACCTCGTCGACCTGACGGAGATTTGAGACAGATGCTCAGAGTTGGCGCAGACGTCGGCGGCACGCATACGGACCTCGTTCTCTTCGACGAGGCCGCCGCGCGGATCGTGGTCCACAAGGTGCCCACCACCGTGGGCGACCCCTCGCGCGGCGTCGTCGAGGCGCTGCGGGAACTCGTCGCCAAGGCCGATGTCGACACGGAGGGCATCGACTATTTCATGCACGGCACGACGGTGGCGACCAACATCGTGCTCGAGCACAACGGCGCCCGCGCCGGTCTGATCACCACCGAGGGCTTCCGCGACATCCTCCACATCGCGCGCCACAAGCGGCCGCAGACCTTCAGCCTTCAGCTCGACCTGCCCTGGCAGACGCACCAGCTCGTGCGCCGCCGCCACCGCTTCGCCGTGGCCGAGCGCATCGTGCCGCCCGGAACCGTCGCCGTCCCGCTCGACGAGGACGCGGTACGTCGCGCCGTCGAAAAGATGCTGGCGGACGGGATCGAAGCGATCGCGATCTGCTTCCTCCACGCCTATCTGAACCCGGTTCACGAGGCGAGGGCGCTCGAGATCGTGCGCGAGATGGCGCCGGACGTCTATGCGTGTGCCAGCCATCAGGTCATCCCGCAATACCGCGAATACGAGCGCTTCTCGACGACGGCGCTCAACGCCTATGTCGGCCCAAAATCGGCGACCTACCTGCAGCGTCTGGCCGGCGACATCGAGACGCTGGGCGTCGGCGGCGGCCTGCATCTGATGCAATCATCCGGGGGCGCGACGACGCTCGCGGCTGCCGTCGCCCGCCCCGTCAACCTCCTTATGTCGGGACCGGCGGGTGGGCTGATCGGCGGTATCTGGGTCGGCCGCTCGGCAGGATATGCCGACGTGATCACGCTCGACGTCGGCGGCACTTCGGCGGATATCGGGCTCGCGCCGTCCGGGCAGATCCAGTTCAAGCACATCCTCGACACGCGCATCGGCGACTATCACGCCATGGTCCCGATGGCGCAGCTCGACGCGATCGGCGCCGGCGGCGGCTCGATCGCCTATATCGACGCCGGCGGGCAGTTCCAGGTCGGCCCCCGCAGCGCCGGCTCCGAGCCGGGCCCGGCCTGCTACGCGCGCGGCGGAACCGAGCCGACCGCCACGGACTGCATGGTCGCGCTCGGCCGCATCGATCCGGCGGCCTTTCTGGGCGGGCGGTTGCCGCTCGACGCCGAACTCGCCCGCCAGGCGATCGAAACGAAGCTAGCCGCCCGTCTCGGCGGAAGCGTCGAGGAGGCCGCGCTCGGCGCGGTCAAGATTCTCACCCATTCGATGATCCAGGCGATCGAGGTCAATTCGGTGCGTAGCGGGCATGATCCGCGCGATTTCGCACTCGTCGCGTTCGGCGGCGCCGGTCCCCTTTTCGCCTGCGACATCGCACGCGAACTATCGATCCCCCGCGTGATCGTGCCGACCACGCCCGGCCTGACCTCGGCGCTCGGTCTTCTGGCGAGCGACGTCACCTACGAGCAGAGCCGGACAGTGATGCAGAACGAGCGGACCGCCGACGGCGACCTCATCGCGAAGGTGTTCGCCGACCTGGAGGCCGATCTTCTCGTCCAGTTGCGCGCCGACGGCTTCGACGAGACGTCGATCGCGCTCATGCGCTTTGCCGATTGTCGCTATGCGGGACAGGGCTACGAGTTGCGCACGCCGGCACCGGCGGGAGCGATCGATGGCGTCTTCATGCAGCGACTGCACGACGCGTTCGACGCGGAACACGCCAAGGCATACGGCAAGTCCTTCCCCGAAAAGGCGATCCAGATCGTCAATCTGCGCGCCGTCGGGGTGGGGGCGATCCCGACGCTCGAGCCGGCGGCGCTGGAGGAAGGGGGCGCCGACGTCGATCCCCAGGCCATCCGCGCCCGGCAGGCGACCGTGTTCGAAGTCGACGGCAAGGCCGTCTCGATCGACACCCCGCGCTATGAGCGCGCGCTCCTGAAGGCAGGAAACGTCATCAGCGGCCCAGCGGTCATCGACCAGATGGACACCACCACCGTTCTTCCGCCCGGCACGCTCGCCCGCGTCGATAGGTTCGGTTCGCTCATCGTGGAGATCGGGACATGAATTCGCACGTCAAGGAGGAGGCGCAAAGCGCGATCAGGCTCCCGGTCAGTCCGATCGACCCGGTCAGCCTGCGCGTCATCGGCGGGGCTTTCAATGCCGTCGCCCGCGAAATGGCGCAGGTACTGTACCGCATGTCGAATTCGTCGATCGTGCGCGAATCCGAGGATATCGGCTGCGGCATCTTCGATATCGACGGCCGCGAACTGTGCGAGAGCGAAACCTCGCCGATGCATATCGGCTCGCTGCCCTTCTACATCCGCGGCTTCATGCGCAAGCTGGAAGGGCAGATCGAGGACGGCGACATCATCATCCACAACCACCCCTATCACGGGGCCTCGCACACGCCCGACCTCGGCGTCGCCGTGCCGATCTTCCACGACGGCAAGCTGGTCGCCTTCGCCGCCGCGACGGCGCATCTGATCGATTCCGGCGCCGCGGCGCCGGGGCTCAACATCGACCTGATCGACCTCTACGCGGAAGGCACGATCTACGATTCGATCAAGCTCTACCGCAAGGGCGTGCGCAACGAGGAAGTGTGGGCGATCCTGCAGGACAGCGTACGCACCCCCGAGCACAACGCCTCCGACATCGAGGCGATGATCGCGGCGACGCGTTTCGGCCGCGAGCGCATTCTCAAGCTCATCGCGCGCTATGGCGCCGAGACGGTGTTCGGCACGGCCGAATACTGGATGGACTACAGCGAGGCGCGGCTTCGCCAGCAGATCGCTAAGCTTCCCGACGGCGACTACAGCGCCGAAAGCTGGCTCGACCACGATGGCCGAAATTTGGACAAGCCACTGAAGGTTGCCGTGACCGTGCGCAAACGCGGCACCGGCATCACGATCGACCTGACCGGATCGGCCGACGAGACGGAGACCGGCTTCAACGTTCCGTTCGAAGGCTCGCTGCAGGTCGCCTGCTATTACGCGGTGCGCACGCTCTTTCTCGACCAGGCCATCGGCGACGAGTTCGTGCCGCAGAACGAAGGGATGTTCCGCCCGGTCGCGGTCGTCGCGCCGCTCGGCTCGATCTTCAATCCCCGCTTCCCGCGCGCGTGCTTTGCCCGCATGGCGCAGGTGCAGCGCGTCATCGACTGTATCATCCGGGCGCTGGCGCCGATCGTGCCGGAGAAGGCGACCGGCGGCAACGCGGCCACCGTCATGAGCGTTTCCTATTCCGGCTTCGATCAGGCGAGGGGCCAGTATTGGGTCTGCGTCGAGGTCAACGAAGGCAGTTATGGCGGGCGCGCCACGAAGGACGGTCTCGACACCGTCGACAACCTCATGGCAAATACCCGCAACGTGCCGGTCGAAGAGATCGAGCTTCACTATCCGCTACGCGTCGAGCGCTACGAGATGCGGCCCGGCCTGCCCGGCGCCGGGCGCAACCGCGGCGGCGTCGGCCATGTGCGCGAGATGCGGTTTCTCGTCGACGGCTATTTCTCCTGCAATGGCGACCGCATCAACGAGCATCCCTACGGCGTCTTCGGCGGCCATGACGGACAGGGCGCGCGCCTGACCTTCAATCCCGGAACGCCCGGCGAGCGCGAGTGGCCGTCGAAGATTTCCGGCCGCAAGGTCAAGGCCGGAGACGTCATCCGGGTCATGGGCCCGTCCAGCGCCGGCTACGGCGATCCGACGGAGCGCGATCCGCAAAAGGTGCTTTCGGACTGGCTGGACGATCTGATTACCGTCGAGGAGGCAAGGGAAATCTACCGCGTCGTCATCGACCCGGATGCGCAGCGCGTCGACGCGAACGGCACCGAAACGCTGCGTTCGCAGGCGCCGCATCGATGAGCGGAACCGTTCATCCAGCGCGGCGATTCGATCTGCGACCAGGGGTGGTCGAAGGGCTGCGACGCGTCGCCGAACAGGAACTCGATCCTCTCCTCTGGCAGGCGGCCTGCCTCGACCGCATCGCCGCGCGCGACCCCGCAATCATGGCCTGGACGCATGTCGTTGACGAGGCGTCGTTGGGGCCGGCGTTGCAACCCGCGACCGGCGTGCTCCACGGCTTGCCGGTGGGCGTCAAGGACGTGATCGACGTCGCCGCCATGCCGACCGGCTGCGGCTCGCCGGCGATGGAGGGTTTCGTCGCCGATGCGGATGCGGCGGCCGTTGCCCGGCTGAAAGCTGCGGGCGCCGTCATGCTCGGCAAGACGGTGACCACCGAGTTCGCCTTCATGCGGCCGGGCCCGACGCGTAATCCGCTCGATCCCGCCCGCACGCCCGGCGGCTCCTCGTCCGGATCGGCCGCCGCCGTCGCCGACGGTCACGTGCCCGTGGCGCTGACGACCCAGACCGGCGGGTCCACCATTCGTCCGGCCGCCTATTGCGGGATCGTAGGCTACAAGCCGCCCTTGGGGACGGTACCTCTCGCAGGCCTGCGCATTCTCGACCCGAACATGGACACGATCGGGCTGCACGCCCGCTCCGTGGCCGACGTGGCGCGGGTGGCCAGGGTGCTCGAGGCTCGCCCGCGCGAGCCAAATCAAGCCGAGCGCGCAAATTTCCTGGTCGCCGGACTGGGGCAGGGACCCGGCGCCGACATGTCCAACACGCATTTCCTGATGCGCTGCGGCGCCCGGCTGCGCGAAAGCGGCGCAAGCGTCGTCGATATCGACCTTCCCTTCGACCGGGAAGCGCTCGACGATTGCCACCGCACCATCATGTCGGTCGCGGTCGCCCGCAGCTTCCGCGAGTTGTTCGAGACGAAGCGCGATCTTCTGAGCGACGAGCTTTGCGCCTTCATCGAGCGCGGCCGGCAGCACGGCAGCGACGAGCTTGCCAATGCGCGTGGCCTCGTCGAGCGTGCGCGCGAGGCGATCGGGCGCGTCTGCGGGCACGACAGCGTCCTCCTCTGGCCCTCCGCCACCAGCGAAGCGCCGATCGGCCTCGGCACCACGGGAGACTCGTCCCTCAACCGGCCCTGGTCGCTGCTCGGCTACGGCGTCATGACCGTTCCGGCGGGCTCAGGGCCTGCCGGCATGCCGCTCGGACTTCAAATCATCGATCCGCAACCCGGCGCGCCGCTTCTGTTCGCTGCCGCCTTCGCCGCCGAAACCGCCTTCGCGGCAACACCCAGCAAGGAGTAACGCCGAGATGAGCGCAGCCGCAGCCACGATTTCGGGACCGATGGAGGACGCGCTGGTCGACTTCGCCGACCGCTTCCGCCTGGACGATGCCGGACAGCGAGGGATCGACGCCGCCAAGGCGCGGCTTCTCGATTCCATCGGCGTGGCGATGGCGGCGTATCTCGCGCCGCCTGCCCGCATTGCCCGGCGCATGGCCCAGCCCACGGCCGGTTCGCTGCGCGCGCGGCTCTGGGGCAGCGGCACGATCACGACACCCGAGGCCGCCGCCTTCGCCAATGGCGTGATGGTTCGCTATCTCGACCTCAACGATGCCTACCGCACGCGCGACGCACACCATCCCTCCGACTACATGCCGGGCATCCTCGCGGTGGCCGAAGCGAAGGGTGCGAGCGGCCGCGATTTCCTCGCCGCGGTCATCGTCGCCTACGAGATCATGTGCCGCTTCACCGACACGGTTCCCTTCAACGACCGCGGCTGGGACCAGCCGGTCTCCGGGGCCCTTGCGACGGCGCTCGCCTGCGGGCGGCTGCTCGGCCTTTCGCGGGAATCCTTGCGCGACGCGCTGGCGCTGGCGCTCATTCCCAATTTGTGCACCTACCAGACGCGCGCGGGCGAATTGTCGATGTGGAAGGGCTGTGCGGGTCCGAACGGTGCGCGCAACGGCGTCTTCGCCGCGCTCCTCGCATCCGAGGGCATGACCGGTCCCTACAATGCCTTCGACGGCGTCTTCGGCGTCTGGAACCAGGCGACGCGCGGCGAGGTCTTCAGGATCGATCTGCCGGCCGCCGGTCACACGGGCTCCTGGGGCATCATCCAGAGCAACATCAAAAGCTTCCCCGTGCGCGATTCCTGCCAGCTTCCGATCATGACGGCGCTGGAACTGCGCGAAAAGCTTGCGGGCCGTCCGATCGAACGGCTCGTCATCGACACCTACAAGTCCGCCCATGCCGGAGCGGTGAAGGACCCGGAGCTCTGGGCGCCCAGGACGCGCGAGACGGCCGACCACTCGATGCTCTTCTCGGCCGCCTGCGCGCTGATCGACGGCAAGGTGACGCCCGACAGCTTCGAAGCCGCGCGCTTTCTCGACCGCGACGTTCTCGACCTCATCGGCAGCACGACCGTCAACATCCTCGACGATTTCACGGCCACCACGCCGGCGGTCCGGAACTGCCGCATCACCGCCTTCAGCGGCGGCGAGGAAATCACGGCCCACCGCGTCGTCACCCTGGCGGAAATCGAGCGCGGCATGCCGCAGGACGAGATCGAGCGCAAGTTTCGCGAGTGCAGCGCCCGCGCCTTCGATGCAAAGCGGCAGGATGAAGTCATCGCCGCCGTGGCGGGCATCGATGGCCTCGCCGACGTCTCCGGCTTCTCCGCCATCCTCGACGTCTAGCGGCTGATGCCCTGTCGGTTGCCCAACGCGTCCCGGCAATCTTGCCGGGCCGCCGCTCAGGATATTTGACGTGCTCTTGACCTCCCAAGCCCACATTGCCGTGCCGCAACTGGCAAGGACGCTTTTCCCCGGCCTGGCGATCGCGGCCATCCTCGCCATGGCGGCCATGTTCGTCTCCGGCCAGTACGGTGGGCCGCAGATCCTCTACGCGCTGCTGTTCGGGATGGCGCTGAATTTCCTGGCGGCCGAAGCCACGGCGCGCCCCGGCATCGCCTTCGCGTCGAAGGCGGTGCTGCGGCTGGGCGTTGCGCTGCTCGGCATGCGCATCGGTCTCGCGGACATCGCGGGGCTGGGTCTGGGCACGGTGCTGCTGGTCCTTGCGGGCGTGACCTCGACCATCGGGCTTGGCCTGCTGCTTGCGCCGCGCTTCGGCCTCACTCGCGAACAGGGCGTCCTGACGGGCGGCGCAACGGCGATATGCGGCGCGTCGGCGGCCATGGCGATCGCGGCGATCCTGCCGCGTTCGAAGGTGAACGAGCGCGACACGATCTTCACGGTCGCCGCCGTCACCGGACTCAGCACGGTCGCGATGGTGGCCTATCCGCTGCTGGCCGCCTTTCTGGAATTGAGCGACGTGCGCGCGGGCATCCTGCTGGGCGCGACGATCCACGATGTCGCGCAGGTGGTGGGCGCCGGCTACATGATCTCCGAGACGGCCGCCGACAGCGCCACCGTGACGAAGCTCATGCGCGTGGCGATGCTCGTTCCGGTCTGCCTTGCTATCGCCGCATGGCTTTCACTCGCCGCGCGTAGCCAGACCGGGACGCGCAGGAGGGTGAGCCTGACACTACCGTTGTTCCTCGTCGCCTTCGTCATATTCGCCTGCGCCAATTCCGCAGGAATCGTGCCCGACGACGTCGTCCTCCTGGCCTCGGACGCCTCGCGCTGGTGCCTCGTCACGGCGATTGCCGCGATCGGCATCAAGACGTCGGTCGGCGAACTGCGATCGGTCGGCTGGCGGGCAATCGCGCTCGTCTTTGCCGAGGCGCTGTTCCTGCTGGCCTTGGTCGTAACCGTCATGACCCTTCAATCCTGACCAGTCGGCGTGATGAGGCGAGGGGCGTCAGCCATCGACTTTGCGCAAGCCAGGACATGTGAGGCGGTTGTCGTGGCGGCTAGGGGAGGGAGAGCGCTCGACCCCTCGGAAAGCATGGTGGGCGATGACGGGCTCGAACCGCCGACATCTTCGGTGTAAACGAGCGTGCCGGATCAGGAAAGCCCGGAATTCCGCCATTTCTGATCGGCGTTGATGCCCGTTTGTTCCCTCTGTGTCCCGTTGTTTCCGTGGCAAAGCGTGGCGGTCATGCCGCGACCGTTCCCAGAACGGCTTGCCAGTCGCCCGAGCGCGCCGCGCGCTTGACCTGCTCGCGTAGGACCGCGAGGTCCGCGTCGGGCGTGCTGTCGGCGACGGCGAAAGCCGCCACGGGAGCGTCGGCGATCTCCAGCATGTCCCGGACTGCCCTCCGGGCCTCGGTTGCGACGGCAGGATTCAGGTGCGACGAGACAGGCTGCGGTGCCGCCGCCCGGCGCGAGCGCGGCCGTCCCGCGTTGCCCTTGGTGAATGCTGCGCCGATTCCCTCCTGGTGGTCGGGGTGGTGGTGGCCGTAGTGCTTCTTGATGGTCTTCTCGTCCGTCGAGAGGTAGTCCGCGATCTCGCTCATAGGCTCCCCAGCCACGCACAGCCACGTCGCGGCGGTGTGCTTCAGGGCATGGATGTTCAGCCCCTTGCGTTCGGCCGGGTCCGGGATGATCTCCCGCAGGTGGCGGAAGAACGCACCGGCCGTCGATCCGGCTGGCTTGGCCTTCCCGTCCTTGGCCGGGATTTCGCACAGGAACGTCGCGCCCATGCGGTGCCAGCGGCGGCAGTGCGCCAGCAGGCGGTCAGGCAGCCTGATCGGATCGGCCCGCTTGTTGTCGGGGACCATCTCCTTGTCCCACGAGCGGTAATAGATGCCCGTCTCGAGATCGACGAAGGGATGGCCCTCGATCCGCACGAAGGCGGTCCGCTCCATTCGCTCCTTCCGGGTCCCGGTGTAGGCCCCGAACAGCGCCAGCCTCGCGATGTGCCGGCGGGGCCGGGCTGACGTGACGACGGTCTTCCCCCGGTTCTCGGCCCGCGCGCGCTTGCCGGAATAGGTATAGGACCCGCGCATGCGGTAGGCGGTCCACACCAGCTTCGCCATCTGTGAACGATTGAAGTAGCGGAAGCGGGCCGGGTTGGGCGCCGGGATGTCGAAGTTGACCCGGTGCTCAGCCATGATCTCGTCGGCGATAGACAGCTCGACAGCGGCACGCAGGTCCTCCAGTAGGCGCCGCGCGGTTGACTGCGCGTGCAGCTTCGCAAACTCGCGGCATGTCTTCTTGGCGATTTGGCCCACAAGCTTATCGCCCCAGAAGTCCAGGAGGGCATCCATGCGCTTCAGGAAGTCCCGAAGCTGCTTCGGCTTGCCGGGGCCGTCCTCGGTTGGCTCGTAGCGGGGGGTCGTCTCGAGCGAATAGTGCGCCAGCACGTCGGCGACCGGGGTCTCCCACGCCGACCGCTTGACCGGAGCGGCGTTGACTACTTCTTCGGCGTGCTTCCGGACGAGGTGGTCCGCGAGCGCTCTCTCAGCTCCTGCACGATCTTCCGCGCCGCATCCAGTGACGTGCTGCCTGCCGTCGTCGTAGATGTACCAGACGGCCTTGTGCGTGACGCGGCCCTCACCGTCGCTGCGGGGAGGACGAAGCTTGAGGTGGGGCGGCTTCTTGGGTCTCGGCATTTGTCCAGCCACTCCCTGATCTGGGCACGGGTCACGTAGAGGTTTTTCGAGTTCGGCCGGACGCACTGCAAGTGGCCATCGTCGATGGCCTTCCGGAGGGCCTTAACCGAAATTGATTCGGATCTGGAGCGCAATTCGGGATCGCTCGTGTACACGCCACCCAGTTCGGGCAGGCAGACCGCATCGGCGAGGCTGAGGGGCGCGTCATAGTGCAGGTCCGGGGCGAGGGCACGCAGCGCGATGTCCGCCAGTTCCTCGCCGGTTCGGCGCCATCCCTCGAACTCCTGCTGAAAGCCTGCCATCTCTTTCTCGAAGTCGAATTCGTCGTCCATGGGTGCCTCCGTCAGGAGATGCGTATGCCGTGTCCGGCGTTGTGATCCCCTTCAAACTATGTAGACAATTCGAAGGTTCGTAGATGAATTTCGCGGCCAGCCGCAAGGGTATAGGGAGCGTCCAAACGGCCTATACCCCGGGCGCCCAAAGGGTATAGGCCACGTCAGTGACGGGTCTTCGATCTGGCTTCCGGATCGATGTCCCAGAAGACCAGCGGCAGCCGACGGGGATCGTCGTCGGCATCGTCGGTTTCCCAAGTGGCCCCGACGCAGTGACAGTGCGGGCACTCCCGAGGCGCGTCGGACCGTCCCTCCGCCCAGCACTCGAGGCACACCCACCGGGTCATGGCTCGTGGTCACAGATGACCGGCGCGAGCGTCACGCCAGCCGGGATGCGGTCGTCCTCCGCCTCCGGACGGAACGACGAGCCGCCACACTGCTGGCAGGCATAGCTGTCGAGCCCTCGAGGAGGGTTGAAGCGCGCGCGGGTCACCTCATCGGATGCCTCGTAGAACGCCCTGAATTCCTCGACCTGCCGTTCGGCCTCCGTCCGTGAGACGGCGAAAGCGGCCCAGCCGCACTTGGCACAGATCACTGTCCTGTAGGTCATGGCCGATACTCCTGGTGATGCTCCTGCGGCTGCCGCGGCACCGCGATGACGACGGGCTGCCAGTTGTAATCCTTGTGGACCATCAGCACCCACGACTTCGTCCATGCGGTCACCGGGTGGAAGGCACCCTCGTGCCTCGCGATCGGGTAGCCGAGATGCTTTGAGACGTCGCTCCAAGGAACGGGCTTGCCCCGCAGATGCCGGGGCATAGGGTCGTCCCAGCCAGGCCATGCGAGCCGGTCGAACTCGATGCTCATCCCGTGCAGATTGCCGACGAGGACCATTTCGATCTCTTCGCCCAGCTCTTCAGCCTTGGCCTTGAGGTGCTGGATGATTGTCAAATTCTTGGTCAGGCGGACCATGTCGGTCGCCTCGTCGTAGTCGTAGCCCCACATGCGGGTCTCCGGCTCGCCCCTCGGCAGGCCGCCCTCGGCATGAGCCATACACCTCGTCATGTGCCAGCCGCCCCGGACCAGCGGCCAGCCCCGGCTCCCGCAGATGTCGCACGTCCGCTCCGCGCGGAATTCCGCGAGCGTGACCGCAGCCATGATCTTCTCGAGGATCGGGGCATCCACGCTATAGCGGTCTCCCCGCTGGGTCGCGAAATCCCAATATACCCTTGCTCCACCGTGCTTCTCTTTGATCTGACGGAGCTGGAACTCTCCTTTCCGCCCTGCGGGGATGGCCTCGTCGATATCGGCGAACATCCGCTCGAGCATGGGATACCATCCGCCATTGCACTCGAAGGCGCGCGTGACGAGCTCCGGGAAGCGTGCCTTGATGCGCTGGTACTCGAGGTAGTCGGCCCGCCGGTCGTAGTCGTCGATCGTCCAGCCCATGTCAGACCTCCAATACCAATTGTTCGTTGAACCCGTGCGCGTTCTCGCCGCCGTAGCCCCGCGGGTTGCAGACGACCCGCGTTCCGGCGTGCCGGAGATCGACGGAGTCGTGCATGTGGCCATGGACCCAGATCGCAGGCGCCCAGCGCTCGATCTCGGCTGACATGTCCGACGCGTACGCAGCCGAGAGCGTGTCCGCCGCGAAACGGGGCGCGATGCACTCGCGCAGCGGCGCGTGGTGCGTTACGACGACGGTCGGCCCGTCATGCGGCTCGGCGAAAGCCCGTTCGAGGAAAGCCCGCGACCGCAGGTGCCGATGCCGGGCGTGCGTCGGCGTGAACCTCGTCCAGGGGTGCTTGGTCTCCGCGATCTTCTGGTGGTCGTTGAGACCGTCGGAGGCAACTTTCATGGCCCAAGCCAAGGCCAGTGCAGGGTCGCCGTGGTCCCGGCCGGTCATGACCTCGTAGTCCGTCCACAACGTGCTGCCGACGAAGCGGACGCCGTCGATGACGACGCTCTCGTCCTCGAGCAGATGGACATCGGGGCAGGCATCGACGAGCGCGCGGGCCGCCATGAACTCTGTGTCGATGGCACCCCGGTAGAACTCGTGGTTACCCGCGACGAAGACGACCGGCATCCATCGCCCGACGGTCTCCTGCAGCCAGCGGAGAGATTTCGCGAGCCCTTCGCCGACGTCGCCAGCGACGATGCAGACGTCCGCCGGCGGCACGGTGTCGGGCCACCATGGTTTGTAGTCGCGGTGAAGGTCGGAGAGGACCCAGAGTCTCATGTCATATACCTGTCGATGAGCGTGACGAGCCCGTATGCAGCGAGGGCGCAAAGGATGAGTCCGAGGATGAGTTTCACGAACGGGCGGCTTTCAGGGGCGTCCGTCATGCGGCGCATCCCTCTTTCACGCGTGAAATCTCTTCCGCGATGATCCCAGCGGTCAGCTCCTTGAAGCTCCGCGGGGTGAAATCGACGTCCGGACAGTCGACCCCGACATCCCGGGACCGGCCGAGCGGCGGCAGGCGCCCGTGGCTGTGGCCATAGAAATGGAAGGACCCGTGGTGCGCGGCCGCCCACGTCCGTTGCGCGTAGTGCCCGAGCACGACCCGGCAGCCCTCGTCCTTGACCTCCAGCAGGTGTTCCGGCCGGCGGTCCCACGGAAGCTCGGCGAGGTCGGCGCGCAGCGAGCCGTCTTTCCTGACGTCATGGTTGCCGAGAATGAGGACCTTGCGGCCGTTGAGCGAGTGGAAGAGGCCGCGGAATCGTTCGGCATCCCCTCCAGTCGGCCAGCCCCAATCCCCAAGGTGGTGGACGAGGTCGCCGGGACGGACGACGGAATTCCACCGGCGCACGATCTCGGCATCCATCTCGGCGACGGAGACAAAGGGGCGGCGGCAGGACTGGATGATGCTGGCGTGGCCGAAATGGGAATCGGCGACAAAAAATTTGCGGATAAAAGACATGATACGGGCTCCTCGATATGTGCACGCGCAAGCGCCCCGGCTTTAGTGCCGGAGGGGCCTAGTTGCGTATGCGTATCGAGTGCCTCGTCATCGTCTGCGTCTCCTGATCTCCCGAGCATCATGACACGGGAGATCTAACAATTCACGATCGCTAGCCGGTTGCGGGGAAGGCGTCAATCAGAAGGGGCAGTCATCGTCGTCAGCCATTGCGAAGCTGGCTGGACGGGTAGGGGCTGGCGGGATCACCAGCTCTGCAGCCGGGTCCTCACGGATGCGCGGACGGTCGAGGAATGCCGGACGCGGAGGCGGCGGACGCCGGACCGGTGCCGGAGGGACTGCAGGTGCGGAGGCGGCAGCCTCTTTCGCCAGCCGCTCCTTCCTCGCCTTTTTCTTCGAGGCTCTGATCTCGTCCCAGTCAACGCGGGCCCGGCGCCTGCGATCCGCAGCGGCGTAGCGCTCGTGATGCTCGGGGTAGTCGTGACGCTCGCAGGGCGCGAGATCAGGGTAGTCGGCTTCTTCCGTGATGAATGCCCAGGCGGCCTCGTCAGCTCCTTTGCGCTCGATGACGTCCAGAAGCCGGGCACCCCGAAACTGGCGGCGGTGCCGCTCACTTGTCAACTTCAGGCCCTCGATCGCCTCGTCGAGAGCGATGATCCACAGCTCGTGCATCTCCCGGGCGCCCAAGTGCATGTGGTTCTTGTAGGCACGGTAAGCGCGCCGCCAGACCGATGAGCTCACCCGGTACTGAGGGCAGTCTACCGAGCCGATGCGGGGATCGCCCGGCTCAGGCTTGCGACGGTAGCTGATCCACCGGTCGTGCCGGAGCTGGGGCATCGCAAGGGTCACGGTGAACGTGATCCGTTCGATCGGCCTCCCGCGCTTCTTGGGATTGTCGACGACCGTCACTTCGACGCTGAAGTTCTTCACCGCGTCGAAATCGCCCGGCAGCCGCTCGCCGGTGGCCTCGTCGAACTGCGGCATGATGCGGTCGAGGACGTGCTTGCGCAGCTTGCCGCCGTGCACCTTGCCATCGGGTCCGATAGGAAAGCCAATTGCTGCCGCGAGTCTGGACGGCGTGTAGGTTGTGGACATCCGGTTGCTGCCGCCCGGAGTCCAGCGCATGCTGCCGGTCATGGCCGCGAGACGGCGATAGAGGGCAAGCGAGTATTTCGAGCGCATCGGAGGCAGGGCACCCAATTCGACGAAGGCGTATTGGGACTTGGCGGCGAGAGCCTCGCGGATCGGTGCCGGCAGCTGGTATTCGACGATGTCCTCGTCGCCTTCGATGCGGTGCCAGCCATGGATGAGACTCACGCCCTCGTAGATCCGTTCGGCGTGGTGTGCACGGAAGGCGAGCTCGGTCTGTTTGAGGCGCCTGAAAGCCCTCCGGACGTCTTCTCGCCGAGTGCGGTTGCCGAGATATTTGATGATCTCCTGCATGTCGACGGCCGTGAACGAGTCGGGCATCTCGCCGTCGTCAGCGTAGGCGAGGGATACAAGCAGCTCGTACAGCTTGATGTCGTCGTGCGTCAGTGCCTCTCCAGGGCCAGCAAGCAGGGATGCCAGCATCTGGGTCGGGCGAGGGCTCTGCGGTGCAATGACGGTCATGCCGTTGCGCTCCGCAAGTGCCTTGCGGAGGTTGCCGCGAGTGGCCGGACGAAAGTCCTTGCCCCGTGAACTGTTGTATTTCGAAACTGCCTGCCCGCCGGTCATCGCCTTCTCCTCATGCGCTTCCCTATGTCGAGGCTGACACCGGCGGATGCGGGCGTCGAAACCTTTCTGTCCAATCGCGCCTGCCACTGGACAAGAACCAATAAAATCGGGGTTCTGTCCCTTCCGGCTCACGACGGGACAGTAAGGTGAAAAAGGCGATTTTGAACTGCGAAATACGGGACAGAAAGCTTGGCGACTGGAGGGGTGAACTGCGAAATACGAGACAAAAAGAATGTTGACCACGCGTGTCGCTTGGGGGCCTTCGGAGGAAATCGAGAAGCCGAAATCCGTCAATTCATCGAGTATGGGGGGCGGAGTCCGTGACCACGGGGTTCGTTTGCCCTTCGGCCGGGGCGCATGGCCCTCGCGCGCGGGGGTCGACTCCCGGGAGTCCCTGTCGGTGACGGCTAGGCTCCGAAGGGTGACGGCCGGGCTCCCATGGAAAAAGATCCCGCGCCCGCTTCGCGGGATTGGGGAAGGGGCTGGATGACGAACCCGCCGATCCGGTGGGACCGCAGCAGGCATCGACTCTCGACGCGCGGATGACCCCGTGCCGACCCGTGTTCGAAGACCCCGGCTGGATGGCGTCGCGATACCCAGTCTTGCCTGTCGTCGAAAACCGACTTCAGATGTTAGCTCCTGACCGTAGGATAGTGGCTCCATCTGGATCGGACGTCCGTAAGACTGCGCCAGCAGTGAGCGCGACGAAAATAATCTTTAACGCGTGAAAGCGCTCGCTTGCCGCCGCCGGTCATCGTCGAAATGGGCACCGGGAGACGACGCATGACCGACGAGACGAAGACGACCGACGAGACGAAGACGACCGACGAGAAGCGCCAGGCAGACGACATCGTGCTGCTCGGGCTGTACCAGCACCTGACCGCGAACAAAACCGAGCGGGAGTCTCGCGAGCGGGCATATTTCGCCGCGAAAATCCTCGCCCTCGTTCACGGATCAATATCGTATTTTTCAGCGACGCTCTGGGGTCCGGCATCGTTGCCGTCGAGGTGCTTCGCCGCAGCGGGGTCGAGGGCGAAATTCATCGACCAGCCATGCGCGCGGGCGATGTAGTCGAAGCCGGCGATCAGATCGATCTGAATGGTCTTGCGCGCCGCGGCCGCGTCCTTGCTTTTCAGCGCGTCCACAATGTTATCGTGACGGTGCGAGTTCTCCATGATGCCAACGTCCTTGTAGACGTTGAGTAGCGGGCCGGATTGCAGCCACAGGCTCTCGATCAGCGGCAGCAGGATTTGCGGTGCGCCGGCCCGGTAGACGGCGAAATGGAACTCGTAATTCATCAGAACGTAATCCTGCCAGCGGCGTGACTGCTCGCGCATAGCCAGCATCTCGGCGACGATAGTATTAAGCGCCGCCAGCGTCTCGCCGGTAATGGCCCGCGCCGCCATTTCGCCGGCCATGCCTTCCAGCTTCAGCCGCACGCGCCCAATCTCGTTGTATTTATCCGCCGTCATTAGCGGGATCACCACGCCGCGCTTGGGCAGTATTTCCACCGCTCGTTCCGCCGCCAGCCGGTTCAGGGCCTCGCGCACCGGCATAACGCTGGTGCCCAGCTCCTTCGCAACCTGACCGTAGTTGAAGCTTTGGCCAGGCGAGTAGAACCCAGCCATAATGGCGCGACGAAGCTGTTGGTAGACCCGTTCATGCAGCGGCGTGGAATCAAGCTTTTGCAGCATGCGGCATCCTTTTCGGGTTATCGGACTAAAGCCCTCCTGGCCGGTCGGGCGGAAAGCGGGCGTAAACCCGCTGTCCGATAATCTCAAGCGTCATTTTACCATAGTATGGTGGTTATCGTTTATTCACCACGCCAGACCGGCCGGCGTTTTTCAAAGAAGGCCTGAATGCCCTCCTCATAATCCTTCGTACCTTCCAACGGGCGACGCAGCAGATCGTTCAGCGCATGCGCCTCGCCGACGCTCATGTCGCTGCCCAGATTGACCATCTTCTTCACCGCGGCGCAGCCCAGCGGGCTGGAATTGGCGATGATCTCCTCGGCCATCGCCAGCGCGGTTGCCAGATGCTCGCCCGGCTCCGTCACCCGCTCGACGATGCCCAGGTCGAACGCCTCCTCCGCCTTCACCTTGCGGGCGGTGAAGAACAACTCCTTGGCACGGGCGCGGCCGATCAGGCGTGGGAACATCACCCCCGCCGTACCGCCCGGATACGCGCCAAGCTGCATTTCCGGCCAGGAAAAGACCGCCGTCTTCGAGGCGATGCGGATGTCGCAATTGAGCACGATTTCGTAGCCGCCGCCTAGGCACCAGCCTTGGATCGCGGCGATGACCGGCTGCGGTAGGTTCCAGATCACGTCGTTGGCCTTGCGCAGCGCGCCGGCCTGCTCCCACTTGCCGTCGGCCGACAGGTCGCGGCGCTCCTTCAGGTCGGTGCCGGCGGAAAACGCCTTCTCGCCCGCGCCGGTGATGATCACCACGCGGATATCCTTGCGCTTGGCGATGCCGCGCAACGTGCTCTCGAGCGTTTCCGCCAGCGCTTGGGAGATGGCGTTCTGCATCTGCGGGCGGTTCAGGGTCAGGATGGCGGTCTGGCCGCGTTCCTCGACTAGCAGGATGTTGTCTTGCGTCATGCTCAATCCACCCAGGCCCGGACATTGGTTGCGACGGCGACCACGGTGCCGTCCTGGTTCACGCATTCTACATCGGCGTAGGCGCGGCGCTTCTCCTCGTCGATGCGGACCAGCGTGTAGCTTGTGGCGATCGTGTCGCCGAAGAACACGGGGGCGGTGAAGCGGATGCGGTCATAGCCCAGCGACACGGTGCGTCCGAGATAGAGCCGCGCCGAGGCGGCCGACATCAGCCCCATCATCAGCGTGCCATGGGCGATGCGGCGGCCGTAACGGCCGGCGCTCATATAGACCTCGTCGATATGGTTTGGGGAGAAATCGCCGGTGATGCCGGCATAGAGATAGACGTCGGATTCGGAGATCGTCTTGGTGAAGACGATGCGGGTGCCGATTTCGACCGCCGGCTTGGTTACCTGCTGCATTGTCATTGCTTCCTATTACGCGGCGGGGCGGGTGCCGCCATTCAGCCAATCGGCCAGCACCTCGTCGGTGTGCGCGCCCAGGGCGGGCGGGGCCTTCCAGTCGGCGGAAATATCGAAACTGTCGAACTTTATGGCCGAGCCGATCATCGGCATATCGGTGCCGTCCGGCTTGCGGGCCTTCACCAGCATGTCACGGGCCAGCGTCTGCGAGTGCTTGAAGACGCCCTCCATGGTGTTCACCGGAGCGCAGGGCACGTTGGCGGTGTCCAGCTTCTCCGCCAATTCCTCAACGGGCCATTTCGCCACCTCGGCATCCAGGATGGCGTATAGCTCGACGCGGTTGCTGACCCGGTCGCGCATGGTGGTGAAGCGTGGATCTTCCAGCAAATCGGCCCGGCCCAAAACCGTGACGAAGGATTCGTACAGTCGCTGCACCGCGGCGCCGATGACGATCCAGCCATCGACGGCCTTGAACGCCTTGTAGGGCACGTTGCTGGCATGCTCGGAGCCCCATTTCGGGCGCAGATTGCCCATCAGCAGCCATTCTAGCCCGGCATCGACCAGATAGCTCACCAGCCCTTCGAATAGGCTGGTCTCGATATGGCTGCCCTTACCGGTCTGCTCGCGCTGGTAGAGCGCGGTGAGGATGGCGCTCAGCGCGTACTGGCCGCACACCAGGTCGAACACCGAGGTGCCCAACTTGATCGGCGTGCCATCCGGCTCCCCGGTCAGACTCATGAAGCCGGCCTCGGCCTGGATCGTCAGGTCGAACGCGCCCTTGTCGCGCAGCGGGCCGGTCGCGCCCATGCCGGACATCGAAGCATAGACCAGGCGCGGATTCTTCACCGACAGGTCGGCATATCCCAGCCCCATGCGGTCCATCACACCGGGGCGGAAATTCTCCACGATGATGTCGGCCTGTTGGGCGAGCTGCCGGGTGACGGCAAGCTGCTCCGGGTCCTTGGCGTTCAGAACGACAGACCGCTTGTTCCGGTTCACCGCCAAGAAGCCCATGCTCTTCTCGTCATAGAAGGGCGGGCCCTGATGGCGGATCGGATCGCCTTCCGGCGCTTCGATTTTCACCACATCAGCGCCGAGATCGGCCAGCAGCATGGTACAGAAGGGACCGGCGAACAGCCGGGTGAAGTCAGCGACCTTGACGCCCTTGAGCGGTTTGTCCTGCATGGAAGTCTCCTGATCGGGATGAATCATTGAAGGGCCACGGCGTCCATGCGGATGCGGCCCGAATCCTCGCGGCGGAAGCCCAGATGCTTCAGCCAAAGCGTGTCGTCGCGGTTGGGATGGTCACGGCGCTGATGCGCGCCCCGGCTTTCCGTGCGGGTCAGCGCCCCGCGCAGGATCAGCCCGGCCACAGTCGCCATGTTGCGGCAGGAGCGCGCGCCCAGCGCCGCCTCCAGCGTGTCGGCCGGCAGTGCCTCAGCCATCAGGGCCAGGTCGGTCATGCGCTCGATGCCCGCCTCAAGCCCCTCGACGGTGCGGTATAGGCCGGCGGAGCCGCTCATCGTGGTGCGGATCGCCTGCTTGATCTCGTTGATCTCGCCGCCGGCCTTGTCGCCGCCACCGCCCAGGAAGCTGTCGAGCGCGGCGGCATGGACTGCGGGCCAGTCGGAGACGGCTGGCTTCACGATCTGGCGAGCGACCGCGCGACCGACCAACCAGCCCATGGCGAGGGTCTCTCCGCCGCCATTGCCGGCCAAGCGGCTGGCACCGTGGATGCCGCCGCTGGCCTCGCCGACAGCATAGAGGCCGGGCACGCCGGTGAAACCCTCGGCGTCGATGAACACGCCGCCCATCTCGCTATGCGCGGCCGGGCGCACCATCGGCCCGCGCTCGCGCGGCTCTAGTCCGGCGGCGCGCAGGCGCTTGCAGTGCGAGACATAGCTTTCCAGCTTGTCGACTGGCAACACGGTGGTGTCGAAAAGCACGGTGTCGCCGGGGAAGCCCCGGCCTTCGTCGATCTCCTGCTGGATGCACAGCGACATCCGCGCCTTTTCGATCTGTCGCTCGCCATGTTCCGGGTTGTAGCGGAACATGAAGCGCTCGCCCTCAGCATTCAGGATATGCGCGCCGTCGCCCAGCATGGCGGTCGGCATTTCCATGCCCCGGCAGCCTTCCGGCTCGACGATCACCACTGGCTCGAACTGCACAAACTCCATGTCGATCAGCGTCGCTCCCGCCTCCAGCGCCAGGGCATAGGCGTCGGCGGCGACGTCAGTGGGGTAGGTACTGTCGGCATAGATCTGGCCGATGCCGCCCATTGCCAGCACGACCGATCCGGCATGCACCGCCAGCAACTCGCCGGACCGACGGTCCGCCATCAGCGCGCCGACCACCGCGCCGGCATGAAGTAACAGCGAGACGACGCGGTAGCCCGACCAGGCGCGCACGCCGATCTCCTCGGCATGGCGGGTCAGATGTTCCAGGATCACCTTGCCCACGCCCTGCGGTACATAGACCGAGCGCGGGAATGTGTTGCCCGACAGATGGCGCTGCAGATAACCACCGCCATTGCCCTTCGCGAACGGCACGCCCAGACGGACCAGATCCTCGAAGGAGGCGACCGCGTTCTCCGCAAGGGCGGTCAGCAGGCGACGGTCGCTCAGATGATAGCCGCCCTGCATCATGTCATCGACATACTGCCCTGCACTGTCGCGCGGATCGACCGCGCCTAGCGGCACGTTGGCCCCGATCACATAGGGCGAGGCCCCGCGCGCCAGATAGACATGGCCGACATTGGCCCCGGCTTCCCGGGCTGCGACAGCCGCCCGGTAGCCTGCCATACCGCCGCCCAGGACGAGGATATCGACCTCGGCGGTCTGGATGCTGGCGGGGGTCACGACGCTTCCTCCAGCTTCCGCTCCAGCACCGCCGGCGCGCCAATCGCGAAACGCGCCAGGATGGCGGCGGCGATCAGGCCGAGCCCGATCAGGTCGGTAGTCAGGCCCGGCTTGATCAGCGCCAGCGCCCCGGCCCCCAGCAGCAATCGCTGGTACCAGACCGCATGAGCGCGGAACAGATAGCCCTGCACTGCGGCCGCCAGCGCCACCACGCCGATCACCGCCGACACCGCCGCCATCGCCACGGCCGTCCATTCGCCCTGGAACAGCAGGGAGGGGTTGTAGACCCAGATGAACGGTAGAAGGAAGCCCGACAGAGCCAGGCGGAAAGCGATGAAGCCCGTCTTTGTCGCGTCGCCCCCGGCGATGGCGGCACCGGCATAGGCGGCGATTGCCACCGGCGGGGTCACATTCGCCATGACGCCGAAATAGAATACGAACAGATGTGCCGCCAGCGGCTCCACCCCCAGCGTGGTCATCGCCGGCACCACCAACGTCGCCAGCACGATATAGACCGCCGAGGTAGGCAGCCCCATGCCGAGGATGATGGAGATCGACATGGTCAGCAGCAGCAGCACGAACAGATTGCCGCCGGAAAGGTCGATCAGGATGCCCGACAGGCGTAGCGCCAGGCCGGTCAGCATCAGCACGCCGATAGTTATGCCGGCGCAGGCACAGGCCGCCGCCACTTCCAGCATGCCGGCGCCGCCGCGCTTCAGCGCCACGAACAGCTTGGCCGGTCCCATGCGGGTCGCGCTGGATAGCCAGCTTACCGCGACCACCGCCAGCACGGCGTAGAACGCAGCCTTGAACGGGGTGTAACGCACCACAACCAGCAGATAGATCAGGATCAGCAGTGGCGCGGCCAGATACCAGCCGTTCCGGAAGACCTTCCAGGCGCTCGGCAGCTCATGGCGCGGGACGCCGCGGATGCCCTGGCGTGCGACCTCGAAATCGACCATGACGAACAGGGCGACATAGTACAGCAGCGCCGGCAGCGCGGCCGCGACCATGATTTCGGAATAAGGCCGGCCGACGATCTCGACCATTATGAAGGCCGCCGCACCCATCACCGGTGGCACAAGCTGCCCGCCGGAGGAGGCCGCCGCCTCGACCGCGCCGGCGAAGTTGCGATGCAGCCCGGCACGCTTCATCACCGGGATGGTGAAGGTGCCGGTCGCAACCGTGTTGGCCACCGCGCTGCCGTTCACGGTTCCCATAAGCGAGCTGGCCAGGATGGCCACCTTGGCGGGACCGCCGCGGAACCAGGCCAGGGCTGCGTAGCTCCAATCGATGAAGAACTTGCCAGCCCCTGAGGTGTCCAGGAAGGCGGCGAAAATGACGAAGACGGCGACATAGGTGGCCGACACCTGCAACGGCGTGCCGGCGATGCCCGAAGCCGAGATATAGAAGGTGGAGGCCAGCCGCTCGATGTCGAAGCCGCGATGCGCCAGCATGCCGGGCATGTGTGGCCCGACGAAGGCGTAGATGATGAAGATGATGGCCAGCGCTGGCAGCGCCCAGCCGATCATTCGCCGCGTGCCTTCCAGCACCAGCACGGTGGCCACGATGCCGAGCACCACGGTGGCCTGGGCAGGATCGCCTGCGCCACGCTGCGAGATGTCCATGAAATTCATCACGACGTAGATACCGATGACCGCCGAGCCGACCGCGAAAGGCGCGTCGATGACCCAGCGAAACGCGCGGAGGCGGGACTCCTTGCCGAAGCTTGGGACAGTCAGGAAGATCAGCATCAGCGCGAAGCTGAGATGCACGTACACCTGTTGGAGCGTTGGCAGCGTGCCGCGAAAGCTCGTGTAAAGGTGAAACGCTGAGAAAGATGCCGCAAGGAGGCCCACCAGCAGCGCCGGCCAAGCCTCCTTCTCCCGCAGCGCGCGTAACGCTGCGGGCGAAGGAAGATAAAGCATCTTAGAGGAGACCCTGTTCCTTGAGATAGGCTTCCGCCCCCGGATGGAACTCGATCACGCCCTTGATGCCGCGCGTCGCGTTCTCCTTGCTCCAATCCTGGCCGAGCGAATGCGACTTGGAGAGGGTGTCGTTATTCTCAAGGATCGTCTTGGTGATGGCGTAGACCGCCTCCTTACTCAGCTTCTTGCTGGCAAGCAGGATGGTGGAGACGCCGAAAGAGTTCGGGATGTCATTCGGGTGGCCGTTATAGATGCCGCCCGGGATCGGCACCTTGGTCCAATAGGGGCGCTCTTTCAGCAGCTCGTCCAGAATTTCTGGCTCCGGGTTGAGGAAAACGACGTTTTCGCCGTCCGAGCTGGTCATGTCGACGACCGCCGAGGTCGGAAAGGAGCTGATGACGAGTGCCGCGTCGATGGTGCCGTCTCGCAGCGCGCCCGGCCCATCGCCATGGCCCAGATATTCCGGGCTCCAATCCTCGCCCATTTCCAGCCCGTGCGCCTTCAGCACGGTCTCGCCGATGGAACTGCCGATGGAGCCGGCGGCGCCGAGCGAGATGCGCTTGCCCTTCAGGTCACGGATCGACTTGATGCCGGTGCTCTCCAGCGTATAGAGGTGCCAGAAGATGCCATGGCCGCCGACCACGCCAGCGAAGTCGTCCATCTTCTCCTTGAACGGGTCCTGTCCGTTGGCCGCCAGATAGGCTTCTGCGTTGGTCGCGAAGGCCAGCTCCAGCTTCTCATTCCCCATCAGCTTCAGATTGTCGACCGTGCCGCCGGTGATCTCGGCGGTGACGTTCAGCTCCGGATATTGCTTGCTGATCAGGCTGGCCATGGCCCCGCCGAGCGAGAACCAGGTGCCGCCCACGCTGGATGTGCCGAGCGACATGAACTGCTCCTTCGGCTTCGCCATCTCGGCCGAGACCGAGCCGGCATTGATGGCCAGCAGGCCGACGGCGGCAACGGTCGCCACCATGAGCCTGGAGCCTTTGAAAATTGTCGATAGCTGCATTTCTTCCTCCTACTTGTGTAAATCGGACCATGCTCCTCGCGGCCCTTGTTGAAAGCGACTGTCGGCCTATTCCGCTCTTAGACCCGACCTCCTTCCGCCTGCGGCAGGGGTTGCTCTGCGTGCAATCCGCTTTGCAGGCCGAACGTCTCTATCGCGCTGTCGACGACGTGCCGGCCGATCGGAATGGCCGATGTTGCGGCCGGCGACGGCGCGTTGCAGACATGAATCGTCCGCGCGGTGTTCTTGATCAGGAAATCATGGACCAGCGTGCCGTCCGGCAGAACCGCCTGAGCGCGGATGCCGGCGGGATGCGGCAGCAGATCCGCCTCTGTCAACTCCGGGCAATATTTCCGGCATAGCGCCAGATAGCGGCGCTTGATCAGTGAATTGCCCATTTCCGACAGGCCGGAGCGCAGATTACGTCGCAGCACGTTCCAGAAGCCGCGGTAAGTCAGCAGCTCTGCCATGTCGCGAAAATCGACATCGCCCTTGCGATAGCCTTCCCGCTTGGCGGCCAGCACGGCGTTCGGCCCGACGGTGACATAACCTCCGATCATCCGTGTCAGATGCACGCCCAGAAATGGCAGCGCAGGGTCCGGCACCGGGTAGATCAGGTGGCGGACGATATCATTCTTCTCGACCGGCAGCCGGTAATATTCGCCCCGGAACGGCACGATGCGGAAATCGGCACCCAGGCCGCACATCTCGGCCAGCCGGTCGGCCATCAGCCCGGCGCAGACGATCAGATGGCGGGTGCGGATAGGGCCGCCGTCGGTCTCGACCAGCACCGCGTCGGGCTCCTCGCGAATATCGCGCACCGCGGTACCGAGCTGGATTGTGCCGCCGGCCGCCTGGAACGCGTCGGCCATGGCGCGGGTGACGGCGGTATAATCGACGATGCCGGTATCGGCGACGAACAGCGCCCCCTTGCCGACGATGCGAGGTTCGCGCCGGCGCAGCTCTGCCTCGTCCAGCCGCTCGATCGTCAGATCGTTGGCCTGGGCGCGCTGGTACAGCGCCTCCATGCGCGCCAGCTCGGTATCGTCGGTGGCGACGATCAGCTTTCCGCAATTATCGTAGGGCAGGTTGTGCCGGCGGCAGAACGCCGTCGTCGCCGCCAGCCCTTCGCGGCAGAAGCGCGCCTTCAGGCTGCCCGGCTGGTAATAGACGCCGGCATGGATGACGCCGCTATTATGACCGGTCTGATGCGCGGCGAGGGCCGGCTCCTTCTCCAGCACCAAAATCGACGCACCGCGAAAACGCTCCGTCAGATGTAGGGCGGTGGAAATGCCGACGATCCCGCCGCCGATGATGGTGAAGTCGACCGACATCGCCGCGTCCCGTCCTCAGCGTTTCTTGTTGCCGGCGGCGCCGTCGCGGATTTGCGACAGCGAGGCGTTCGGCGTCAGCGCTTCGGGATCGATTCGCAGCTCGATGATCGCGGCCTTGCCGGATGCGCGGGCGCGCTCGAAGGCGGCGGCGAAATCCTCGGTCCGCTCGACCTGCTCGCCATGACCGCCGCAGGCCTCCGCGAATCGGGCAAAATCAGGGTTCACCAGGTCGGTGCCGGAGACGCGATTGGGATAATCGCGCTCCTGGTGCATGCGGATGGTGCCGTACATGCCGTTATTGGCCACCACCACCACGATGGGCAGCTTGTAGCGCACCGCCGTGGTGAATTCCTGGCAAGTCATCATGAAGCAGCCATCGCCGGCGAAGCACACCACCGGCCGGTCGCGATGCACGAGCTGCGCGGCCACCGCCGCCGGCAGGCCGTAGCCCATCGAGCCGGAGGTGGGTGCTAGCTGGGTGCGGAACCGGCGATAAAGGTGGAAGCGGTGCACGAAGGTGGCGTAGTTGCCCGCGCCGTTGGTCACGATGGCTTCCGGCGGCAGCACCTCGCGCAACGAGGCGACAATGCGGCCGAGATTGACCCCGCCCGGCACCTCGGTCGGCTGGACATAAGCCTCGAACTCGCGCCGCGCGTCGCTCGCCCAGCCATCCCAGCAGCAGGTGGCGGGGGTTTGCAGGCCGCGCAGCGCCCGGGCGAAGCGACCCAGTGAGGTGTTGATGCCGAGATCGGGCCGGTAGACGCGGCCCAGCTCCTCCGCATCGGCATGCACATGGATCAGCACCTGCCGTGGGGCGGGCACGTCGAGCAGCGTGTAGCCGCTGGTGGTCATCTCGCCCAGCCGCGCGCCGACGACAATCAGCAAATCCGCCTCGCGCACCCGGCGGCCCAGATTGGCGTCTATGCCCACGCCGACATGGCCGGCATAGAACGGATGACTGTTGTCGATATAATCCTGACATCGGAAGGATGCACCGACCGGCACCTTATGGGCCTTGGCGAAAGCCTCCAGGTCGGCCGCAGCCTCGGTGCTCCATCCGCCGCCGCCGACGATCAGGAACGGCCGCTCGGCGGCCGCCAGCAAATCCTTCAGGCGCGCCAGCTCAGGCTGGCCGATATCGGTCTCGACCGGGTGGCAGGGGCGCGGTGCCGCCGCCACCGCAAGGTCGCGCAGCATGTCTTCCGGCAGGGCGATGACGACTGGGCCGGGGCGGCCGGCGGTCGCGGTGTAGAAGGCGCGGCTGACGATCTCCGGCATGCGCGCGGCGTCGTCGATCTCCAGCACATCCTTCGCCATCTGGCCGAAGACGCGGCGGTAATCCAGCTCCTGGAACGCCTCGCGGTCGCGCATGTCGCGACCGACCTGACCGACGAACAGGATCATCGGCGTTGAATCCTGGAAGGCGATATGCAGGCCGGCGCTGGCGTTGGTCGCCCCCGGGCCGCGCGTGACGAAGCAGATGCCCGGCTTGCCGGTCAGCTTGCCATAGGCTTCCGCCATCATCGCGGCCCCACCTTCCTGGCGGCACACGGCCAGCTCGATCTCCGGCGCGTCATGTAGCGCGTCCAGCACGGCGAGGTAGCTTTCTCCCGGCACGCAGAAGGCGCGGTCGACGCCATTGGCCTGCAGGGTATCGACCAGAAGCTGGGCGCCCGTGCGGGCCGTAGCGGTCTTGGCTTCTGACGCGCGGCCGGCGGCCGACAGCAGGGCGGAATTGATCTGGGACATGATGATCCTTAGGCGAAAGCGTCGAGGCCGAGCAGCTTGCGGCCAATGATGAGGTTGTTGATCTGTGTGGTGCCGTCCGGGATTGTCAGCATCCGCGCCGAGCGGAAATGGCGTTCCACCGGGAATTCCGAGGTCACGCCGAACGCGCCATGCACCTGAATCGCCTTGGAGGTGATGCGCTGCACGGCTTCCGTGGTGAAGGCCTTGGCCATCGCCGCCTCGACGTTCGAGCCGGTGCCGAGATCGAGCAGCGACAGCGCGCGGAATACCATCAGGCGCGAGGCTTCCAGCTCGATGGCCATTTCGGCGATGAGCTGCTGGATCAGCTGGTGCGCGCCGATCGGCTTATCAAACGCCTGACGCTGCTGCGCGTAGTCGATCGAGGCTTCCAGGCTGGCCCGGCCGAGGCCCAGCGCCACCAGCGAGATGAAGCAGCGCGAGCGCTCGAAGCCCTTCATCGTCTCGCGCAGGCCGCCGCCCACCTTGCCGAGGATGTTTTTTGCCGGCACGACGACGTCGTTGAAGATCACCTGGCCCATTGACCAGCTGTTCAGCCCCAGCTTCTCGACCTCGCGGGTCTCGAAACCGTGCTCCTCGCGGTCGACCAGAAACATGGTGAATTCCTGCTCGCCGGTCAGCGCCACGGCGATCGTGTAATCGGCGGCCGAGCTGTTGGAAATCCACAGCTTCTCGCCATTGATGCGGTAAGCGTCGCCCTCGCGTACCGCCTTGGTGCGCATGCCGCGCACATGCGATCCGGCATTGGGCTCGCTGATCGCCGAGCAACCGATCAGCTCGCCGGCCAGCGTTGCCTCCAGATAGCGCTCCCTGAGCTCGGGCGAGCCGGCGTTGAACACCTTCACCGCCGCGCCCTCATTTACGAAGGCCGCACCCGCCAGATCGGCCGACACGCGCGCCAACTCCTCATAGAGCAGGCCGCTGGTGACGAAATCGAGGCCGAGGCCGCCGCCTGCCTCCGGCACCCAGCCATTGCCGACGCCATACTCGCAGGTCGCGCGCAACAAGCCCTTCAGCACGTCTTTCGGGAACGGCTTGTCGCGATGCCGGTCGGTGATCGGCTTGATCTCCCGCTCCAGGAAGCGGCGCCAATTCTCCACCGCCATGCTCTGATCGTCGGACAGTTCGAAATTCATTGGTATCGGCTTCCCCCGACTTGAGGCCGCTCTTTCGCGCCATCGAAGGCGACTGCGGCAGTGGCTAACGACTCCCATAATCCATCTGTGATCATTCATCAATGATCTTTCCGTTTCGTTGGACGGAATTGATCAAGATTTGTCGGGGCGTCAGGACAAGAAAGATGCGAGGTTTCCCAATCATTGTCTCGCAGCGTAGGGCGATCCGCATGTATCGTATCCGCTTGCGATGGCTCCTTCGGTGCGAGCCCGGCCATTGCCGCGTTACCCCGTCGTAGAAGGGATGCCGAGTTCGAGCTTTTCTCATTGATGGAGGCCAGGCGGGCTGAGAGCATGGCGGCGAAGGCGAGATAGCCCTCGCGACACAAAACTCGTGGACCGTTCGGCAAAAAAGCTCAAGGCCAGCGAGGTAGCGTGCGCGCCACCGCCGCTACTCGCGTGCTCTTGCGAGATGAACAGTTCGGGCAGGTTGTGTAGCCCCTAGATTAGTGGATGCCTTCTTCCCTTAAATTGACGCAAGGAGGCCCTGATGAGGTCTGAAAATTTCACTGATAATTCAAGCGCGATGCTGTCGCGCAGGCTACCGGCTGCTGACCGTAGGATGGTGGCTCATCAGGATGGGAGATCCGTAGAACTGCGCCAGCAGTGAGCGCCGCGAGAAATTTTTCACGCGTTAAAGCTTGCATCGTTCGCCGTTGCCGGTCATCGTGATTTTGGGCACACGGAGACGACACATGACCGACGAGACGAAGACGACCGAAGCTGACGCACTGCTCGGGCTGTACCAGCACCTGACCGCGAACAAGGCCGAGCGCAAGGCGAAGGAGAAGGCCTACTTCGCCGAGAAGATGAGGCAACACCGTGCCAAAGCGCGCGAGGCCAAGGCCTCCGGCAAGCTCCGGCCGACCCCCGCCTTCGCCCGGGATGTGCTGGCCGATGCCGCGATGCGAATCCTTGCGTCCGACGGTCCAGGCGCCGGCGAAATCCGTGCCGCGCTGACGGAGGCTTTCGCCGCGACGCCAGCTTACGCAGCGACCGTCGAAGGACTCGTCGTCCGGGGTCGCCTCAAGTCCAAGTACCTGTCGCTCGAGGCACCCGAGCCGGAGCGCGCCAGGCGGGTCGTCGCGATGCTGCCCGTGTCGCCAACCCCGGCCCGGGCCCAAGACAAGCTGGGGGCGTCGCATGTCCTGGCCGCCGTCGCCAAGGCCGTCAACGACGATGCCGACTTCCGACCGCCGGACTTCCTGCTCCGCGACCGTTGATCACCGACGCCACTCTATGCGCACAACCCTTCGCGGGGCCGTTGTCGTATGCATTCCCGCCGCCGACATTCATCTCGTAGTGACGCACGTAGTGACGGGGTGACAGGGATGCCGAGGGTGGGAGGAGCAGGGGCAAAGCGCAGCGCAGGCGGCAGCGGCGGTACCGTCAGCGGCTGGCGGCGCAGGGCCGTCCGGAAGTGTCTGCGGTCGAATCGCGGTCGCGGCGGCCGTGGCGGAGCTGGTCGCGGAAGCGGCACAGGAGGCGCGCGAGGAGGGCTCGGTGCCGACGACGGTGCGGTCGGTCGTCAACCGCATCGTGCTGGCATCCGTATCGAAGCTTCAGGCTGCCGGCTATGACCGCCGGTGGTTCACGGCCGAGGTCCGCAGGCGCCTCGCCAGGGTCGAGTTCGCCCCGGTCGGTGACGTCCAGCCCGTCTTCGGGTGACACCCTCTTGTCTGCTCGCTCACCCATTACTCCCCAAAAGCGAATCCGGTTTCCCGCGATTCTCGTAGTGACGCGCGCATCACGGCAGCCCTCGCGGCTCTCCAGAACGGCGCGTCGCTCGACCCGGACGGCGACCGCTTCGAGAATTCGGTCGGCTTTCCCGTGCGGTCGTCGCGAGGGACACCGTCTGGCAGCGATCCCGGTAGCCCTCGTCAAATCCTCGCCCCGGCTCGCCGCCGAGCTCCTGGCGATGGCCGCACGGTACCGTCGATAGGTCATGGGCATGGCGGCGTCCGAAGCCGGGCTCACCGACCAGCGCAGCCTGTGGTGACCGTGCTCCAAGAAAGCTTGACCAGCGGGCTCGGCCAGTGCTTGCGCCACCGGCATCTCGGCTGGAGAAGAGATCAAACAGCGGCGATACGGGAACTATCTTCTCATGGGTTGTCGATCGAGGGCATTGGCGCGCGTGTCTTTGTCTCAACCGGGAACGAGATCGGCCATACCGCCCGCGACTAGTCCGGCGCTTGGGCGGGTTGCTGAAGGTCGACAAGTGCAGATATCCGTGACTCTTCGAACCAACGCAATCAAACCTCCTTTAGGGCTGCAGGGTATGTGGGATTAAGCGCGACACGCTTTAGTGGAAGGCAGCGAGGTCGGAACCCAGGCAATCGCGAAGCTCGCTGATTGTCGCCTCGATCCATTCGTCGGTCATCATCTCAAGCGGTGCATTGAACGATACAGCGACATTGACCTCGTAGACACCGCGCCGTGGCACGGGCAGGCCAATTCCGCCTTCTCCCGGGAGGTAGTACCCCATGTTAATCGCGTAGCCTCGTGCGCGGGCCTCCGCCACGAGTTGAGTGATGAGAGCAGCGTCCACGTGTCTCAGAGCAGGATGGCGCTGGTAGCGTTCGGCGTTGGCCTTGATGATGCTAGCGGCCGCGTCCTCGGCTAGCATCGACATCAATGCGAGGCTGCCCGCAGCGATGCCCATCGGGACGCGCGCGCCCACGCCCATCGTAAACTGGCGCCGCGTCGAGCGGCTGACCATTTCGGCGCAGACAGCGTCCACGCCGGCCTGGACCATCAGGTAGACGGTGAAGCCCGTGCGGCGAGCAAATTCGGTCATGCCAGGGCGAATGAGCTGGATTTGCGGTTCAAGCCTTTCCTGCCGCCCGGCGATCATCGGGATGGCGGGGCCAAGCCGATAGTACCCGTGGCGCCCGGTGGGTTCGGCGAAGCCCTTGTGAAGGAGCGCGGCGAGGCTGCGATGAGCAGCCGACTTGGCCCCGCCGATCCTGCGCGCGATCTCCGACAGGCTCAGCCCCTCCGGCCCGACCTCGCCCAAGACGAGCAGGATTTCCAGCGCACGTTCGGCATTGAGCGAAGTTGCGTTCGAAGCCGCCATAAATGTTTCGAATGCTCCAATATTCTGATTATCAGAACAATAGCATCGAGTCTGTGCTGATTAAAGGAATATGTTGACAGCTCTCATCAAACGCGTTTTCCTGAGTCGGCAAATTCAAGTCTACGGACATCAGGGTACGGGAGGCGACGACGCGCCTATCGATCCTGCGCCTCACGGGGCGTGGGAGGGGACAGTCGTGCCTCCACCTGCTTTTCCACGACCTGCTTTGGTGCAAAGGGGACGAGCGGATGCTTCCATTTCTCATCAAGCGCCTCGGCTTTGCTATTCTCACCCTGTTCTGCGTGCTGACGCTGGTCTTCCTGATCGTGCGTATCCTGCCCGGCGACCCGGCGCTGGTGATCCTCGGCGACCAGGCGAGCCCGGCCAGCGTAGCGGCGCTGCGCGAGCGGCTGGGGCTCGACCAACCGCTGCTCGTCCAGTACGGCCAGTTCCTGCTCCAGGCGATGCGCGGCGACCTCGGCAACTCGATGGTGACGGGGCGACCGGTTTTGCAGGAAATCCTGACCGTGCTGCCCTATACGCTGGAGCTGACCATTGCCGCGCTGGCTCTAGGCGTGGCCCTCGGCGTGCCGGCTGGGGTGTGGGCCGCAGTACGGCGAAACCGCCTGCCCGACTATCTGCTGCGCTTCATCTCGCTGCTTGGCCTGTCGCTGCCGGCCTTCGTCGCTGCGATCGTGCTTCTGATGGTGTTCGCCATCCAGCTCCGCTGGTTTCCTGTTATCAGCGCGGGGTCGGGCGACACCATCGCCGACAGGCTGCGGCAGATGGCGCTGCCGACACTGGCGCTGGCGCTCATCATGATGGCCTATATCACCCGCGTCACCCGCTCTGCGATGCTGGAGGTGCTGAACCAGGACTTCGTGCGCACCGCGCGCGCCAAGGGCGCGAGCCGCGCCGCCGTCGTCTGGAGCCACGCGCTCGGCAATTGCATGATCCCGATCACAACGGTCGTCGGGCTCTATCTCGGCATCCTGATTGGCAATTCGGTGCTGACGGAGATCGTCTTCTCACGCCCCGGCCTCGGCAAGCTGATCCTCACCGCGCTGACCCAGCGCGACTACACGCTGCTGCAGGGAATGATCGTCGTCTACACGCTGATGGTCGTCGTCGTGAATCTGGTGACCGACCTGACCTATGGCTTCCTCGACCCGCGGGTGCAGTACAAATGACCGACACCACGCTTGCAAACACGGTTCCGGCGAAACGGCAGAGCGGATTCCGCAGCTTTCTCGGACGGCTGAATCTCTCGACCTGGATCGGGCTGGCGATCGTCCTGGCTCTGGTGGCCGCCGCGATATTCGCGCCGCAACTCGCCACCCATGATCCGGCCCGCCAGAGCATCATGGACCAGCTCGTCCCGCCCGGTTCGCAATACCTGCTGGGCTCCGACCAGTTCGGGCGCGACATCTGGTCGAGGCTGCTCTACGGGGCGCGCTATTCGCTGACCATCGGAATGCTGGCGATCATGCTGGCGCTGGTGGTGGGGACGCTGATCGGCATGATCGCCGGCTATCTCGGCGGGCGCATCGATATCATCTTCATGCAGGTGATGGACGTGGTGCTGGCCTTTCCCTCGCTTATCCTCGGCCTCGCGCTGGTAGCGCTGATGGGGGCGACGCTGACCAACATCATCATCGCCATCGCATTCACCGCCACACCGGCCTTCGCCCGGATCGCCCGCGCTGGCGTCATCGCCCAGCGCGACCGCGAATATGTGCAGGCTTGCCGGGCGATGGGCTTTTCGGGACCGCGCATCCTGTTTCGCCACATCACGCCGGCGATCCTGCCGGAGGTGATGGTCATGGCCTCGCTGTGGATGGCGACCGCCGTGCGCACCGAGGCGTCGCTCGCCTTCATCGGGCTGGGGCTCGCGCCACCGACGCCGACATGGGGCGGCATGGTGCGCGACGGCTTCGACAACATACTGAGTGCATTCCATCTCGCGCTCATCCCGAGCCTGGCGATCCTCGTTCTGGTGCTGGCGTTTAATCTGATCGGCGACGGCCTGCGCGATGCCATCGATCCCCGGCTGAAGGATGCTTCATGATGGAGCAGAAACGTGTCATCTCGGTGCGCAAACTGAGCATCTCGTTTGGCGGCAGCACGGTCGTCCACGACCTGAATTTCGACATCGCGCCCGGCAGTACCCTCGCGGTGGTCGGAGAATCGGGCTCGGGCAAGAGCGTCACCTCGCTTGCCATCATGGGCCTCCTGCCCGAGCGGATCGGCCGGGCGACGGGCTCGATAACGCTCGAGGGCCGCGAATTGTTGGGACTGCCGGAGCAGCAGATGCGCAAGGTGCGCGGCGGCCGCGTCAGCATGATCTTCCAGGAGCCGATGACCTCGCTCAACCCGGTGCAGCGCATCGGCGACCAGCTCGCCGAGGCGATCCGCATCCATCGCGGCCTGCGCGGCGCGGCCCTCACTGAGGCGGTGGTGGAGATGCTGCGCAAGGTGCGCATCCCCGATCCCGAGACCCGCATGCGGCACTATCCGCACACCTTTTCGGGCGGCATGCGCCAGCGCGTGATGATCGCCATGGCGCTGGCCTGCAACCCGGCGCTCATCATCGCCGACGAGCCGACGACCGCGCTAGATGTAACGGTACAGGCACAAACGCTCGCACTCCTCAAGGATCTCCAGCGCGAGACCGGTGCCGCCGTGCTGTTCATCACCCACGACATGGGCGTGGTGGCCGAGGTGGCCGACCATGTGCTGGTGATGCGTGCGGGCCGCGAGATCGAGAGCGGCTCGGTGCACGAGGTCTTCTCCAACCCGCGCGACGCCTATACGCGCAGCCTCATCGAGGCCGCGCCGAGCCTGGTCGGCAAGCTCGCCGACACGGCGGTGCCGGCACAGCCGGTCGAGGGTGTGCCGGCGATGTCGGCAGGCGAAACGCCGGTGCTCGAGATCGAGGACCTGGCGGTGCGCTTCCCTGTCCACAGCGGCTTCTTCGGCCGGCTGACGGGCATGGTCCATGCGGTGGAGGACGTGTCCTTCGACATCGGCAAGGGCGAGACGCTGGGGCTGGTGGGCGAATCCGGTTCCGGCAAGTCGACCATCGGAAAGGCGGTGATCAACCTGGCGCCGATTCATTCCGGCGCGGTCAAGGTGGCGGGCGAGCGCATCGACTACGACGACCAGCATAGCCTCGCACGGATGCGGCGCGCCGTGCAGATGATCTTCCAAGATCCGTTCGGCTCGCTCAACTCGCGCCAGACCATCGGTTCCGCGATCATCGAGCCCATGCAGGTGCACGGGTTGGCGCGGGGCGCGGAGGCGGTCGAGAAGGTGGAGTGGCTGATGCAGCGTGTCGGCCTCGACCCGGCGCGCGCCGCCAGCCTGCCACACGAATTCTCCGGCGGGCAGCGCCAGCGCATCTGCATCGCTCGGGCGCTGGCGATGTCGCCGAAGCTCATCATCGCCGACGAGGCGGTGTCGGCGCTGGACGTGACGATCAAGGGCCAGATCATCGACCTAATGATCGACCTGCAGGAGGAGTTCGGCGTCTCCTATCTGTTCATCAGCCATGACATGGCCGCCGTCGAGCGCATCTGCGATCGTGTCGCGGTGATGTATTTCGGCGAGATCGTCGAGATCGGCGCCCGCGACGACGTGATCGGCCGGCCCGGCCACGACTATACGCAGCGCCTGCTGTCGGCGATCCCCATCACCCACCCCGACCAGCGCGGCACTAGGGCCGTTGCGCCCACCGGCGGTGACGGCCCGCCACGCAGTCCGATCAAACCGCTCGACCATCACCCGTCGCCGGCGCGTTGGAGCATGGCCTCGCAGGGCCATTTCATTCGCCACGCCGGCTGAACCCCGCGGCAAAGAGGACCCCGCTCGAATGCATGCAATAGAAGAACTCGCCGGCTTCGTCGCCGGCCATCGCGAAGGCACGCTGCCACAGGAAGCACGCGAGACCGCCGCACTGCTGGTCACCGACCTGATCGCGGCGACCGCGGCGGGGCTGAACTCGACGCTGGCCGCGTCCGCCCGGTCAGCGGCGGCCGAACTTTACGGTTCGGGCGCCGCACAGGTCTGGCTGACCGGGCACTCGCTGAGCATCGCGGGTGCGGCCATGGCCAATGCGGCGGCGGCCAGCGCGCTTGATATCGATGACGGCCATCGCGGCGCGGCAGGCCATGCCGGGGCCGGCGTCGTCCCCGCCGCGCTCGCCGTCGGGCAGGCCATCGGCGCGTCGGACGAACGCATCCTCGACGCGATCGTGCTGGGTTACGACATCGCCCTGCGGGTGGCGACGTCGCGTCCCACGGCGACCATTGAAACCTATTCCAGCGGCCGCTGGGTCGGATACGGCGCGGCTGCGGCCGCGGGATGCTTGCTCGGGCTCGACGCCAACCAGATGGCCCACGCGCTGGCGATCGCCGGGGCCGAGGGGCCGATCAACTTTCCAACCGGAGCGTCGATGTTCCAGGGCAGCACGGTGAAGGAAGCGATCCCGCCCGCCGTCGTCGCGGGCCTGACCGGCACCTTTCGCGCGCGCGCCGGGGCGACCGGCCCGCTCGATCTCCTCGACAACGATGCCCGCTTCACCCGCACGGTGCTCACCGGCGGGCTGGGCGAGACATGGTGGCTGCAGCAATGCTATTTGAAGCCCTATGCCTGCTGCCGCTACATGCATGCGGCGGTCGACGCGATCCTTGCGCTGCGCCAGCCCGGCAAGCCAATCCTGAGCCTGCGCGTCGAGACCTTCCCGCAAGGCCTGCGCCTGTCCAACGCGCGCGCGCCCAAGACGTTGGAGGGCGGGCAGTACAGCTTCTATTTCAGCTGCGCGCTCGCAGCCCTTCACGGTGCCGAGGCCTTGCAGCCGGTCGGTCCGGCGCGGCTCGCTGATGCCGAGGTACTCGAACTTGCCTCGCGCATCGAACTTGCCGCGCATCAGGACTTCGCCGCCTCATTCCCCGTTGGCACGCCGTGCCGTGTCATTCTCGACCAGGGCGAGGGGCCACAAAGCCTGACCGTGCCGCACCCTCTGGGAGACGTCGCCAACCCGATGTCGCGGGCGCAGGTAACCGAGAAATTCCGGCGCATCGCCGCCGGCAGCATGGGACCCGACCGGCAGGACAACGTTCTGGCTGCGCTGGACGGGTTGCTCGACCAGGGGTTCGGTCCGCTCTTTGCCGCGCTGGCCGCTCCTCGAATGATCCTTGCAGCAGAATAAAAGCCAATAGCCAATGGAGGTAGGAACAGTGAAACTGAAACTTTCGGGAACGATTTTCATGTCGGCGCTGCTCGCCGGCGTCGCTCTGGCGCCGCTGCCGGCACATGCGGCCAAGACAGAACTGAACCTCGGCGCGGCCGCCGCGGACATCGGCTCCCTGGACCCGCATTATGCCGCCAGCACCACCGATCGCACGCTGGTCGCGTGGATCTATGGCGGCCTCGTGCGTTTCGCTCCCGGCACCACCGACCCCGCGCAGATCGAGCCTGACCTTGCCGAGAGCTGGGAAGTCAGCGAGGACAATCTCGTCTGGACGTTCAAGCTGCGTGAAGGCGTGCAGTGGCATCACGGCTACGGAGAGGTGACGGCGGAAGATGTGGTGTTCAGCCTGGAAAAGTCGGCGGATTCTGACCGCTCGGCATTCGCCAGCGACTACAGCGCCTTTGAGAAGGTCGAGGCGGTCGACCCCTATACGGTGCGCATCACGCTGAAGAACGTGATCCCGAGCGTGCTCGGACCGCTGGCGAACTATGCCGGCGGCTTCATCATCAGCAAGAAGGCCTATGAGGAACGCGGCGAGGAATTCGCGCGCAGGCCGGTCGGCTTCGGCCCGTTTCAGCTCGATTCGATCGAACCGGGCGTGGCGGTGCACTTTACCGCGCATGCAGATTATTTCCGGGGCGCGCCAAAACTGTCGAAGGTGACCTACCGCTTCCTCAATGCCGCCGCCGCGCGCGACCTGGCCTTTGTGGCCGGCGAGGTGGACGCCGCCACAGGGCTCGCCGACCAGCGCTGGCTGCAGCGCACGCTCGCCACTGAGGGTTCCACCGTGGACATTTTCGATCCGGCAGAACTGACCGTGCTGCATATCAACACCAAGAAGGAGCCGTTCGACGACATCCGCGTGCGCCAGGCACTTGCCCATGCGATGGATCCCAGCCGCATTGCCCAGTATCGCGGCCCCGAGTTCACCCGCGTCGGCGAATCGGTGATCCCGTCGAACAATCTCGGCTACACCGAGGACAACAGCCTGCCATCGTTCGATGCGGAAAAGGCCAAGGCGCTGCTGGCCGAGGCGGGCTATCCCGACGGGCTCACCGTCAAGATGATCTCGAGCCAGCTTCCGAGCTACGAATCCTCCAACCAAATCCTCCAGGCGCAGCTCGAGGAGGCGGGCTTCACGCTGGAACTGGAACCGGTCGAGCACGCCACCTGGCACCAGATGATCCGCCAGGACCTCAGCCCGCTGGTCACCTATGGCGCCGCGCGCTTCCCGGTGGCCGACGTCTACCTGACCCAATTCTTCCACTCCAACAGCATGATCGGCACACCGACGGCAGTGACCAATTTCAGCCATTGCGACGTGGCCGACGAGCAGATCGAGGCTGCCAGGGTCGAGACCGACCCTGAAAAGCAGATCGCGTTGTGGGAGGAAGCACAACGACTGATCATCGAGGAGGTATGTGGCATACCGATGACCGAGACCGCCCAGGTCTGGGCACGCAAGGAGAACCTCGACTGGGGCTTCGAACTGAAGGGGTCCATGTCGCTGGGGCCGCTCGTCACAGAACTCACCCATTTCACCGAATAACCGGACCGGGGCCATGGCGATCTTTAACGCCACGGCCCCCTTCCGCCAGATGGCGACCATGTCCAGACAGACCTTTCCGACATATTCCAATACCTGCGGCTGGAACGCGATGCTGCCGCCGCGCTCCCCCCGCCCCGCAATCGCAAGCGACCTGGCCGTGGACTACGCGGTGGTCGGCGCCGGCTACACCGGCCTTGCCGCCGCACGCCGGCTGAGCGAACTCGACCCGCAGGCACGCATCGCCGTGCTGGAGGCGACCACGGTGGGCGAGGGGGCCTCCGCACGCAATTCCGGCTTCACCGGTTCCGACGTGCTGCCGCGCACGGCAACGCTGCAGGGCGCGGAGAAGGCGCGCCGCCAGACGGCACTGATGCGCGACGCCTTCGACTGGCTGACCGGCCTCATCCAGGAACACCGCATCGACTGCGACATGCAGAAGGTCGGTTCGATCCGCGCCGCCGCCACGCCGGACGGCGAAGCCTCGCTGCGCAAGGTGGTCGAGGTCGCGCAGGTGAACGGCATCAAACACACGGTGCTCGATCGCGCCGCGATCGGCGAGCGCATCGGCTCGGACTATTACAGGTTCGGCATCCACATCAACGACACCTACCTGCTGCAGCCGGCCGCGCTGATCAGGGGCCTGGCGGACGCACTGCCCGAGAGTGTCGCGCTCCACGAGAACTCGCCGGTACAGAAGATTGCGCGCAGCGGCGATTCATGGGACCTCGCCACTGAAGGCGGTCGCGTGCGGGCGCGTTGCGTGGTGCTGGCCAACAACGGCTTCATTCGCAAGTTCGGCTATCTGACGCTGCGCATGGCGACGATCTATACCTATGCTGCGGTCACCGCCCCGGTGCCCGATGCCGACCTGCCGCATCTGGGCGCGATGCCGGGATGGGGTCTTCTTCCCTCGCATCGACTGGGCACCACGCTGCGCCGGATTGGCCGCGACAGGGTCATGGTGCGCTCGCTCTACGCGCATGAGAACCAGGTAGAGCAGGAGACAGCCGCAGCCAAGCTTCGAGATCGTTTCGAGCGCCGCTGGCCGGGTCTGCGTCATGTCAAATTCGAGTATCTATGGGGTGGTGCCACGGCCTTCACCTTGAACGGGGCACCCTGGTGGGGAAAGCTCGATGACGGGCTCTACGCGTCCGGCGGCTGCAATGGTTCCGGTATTGCCAAGGGCACGATGCTTGGCGGTCGCCTGGCCGAGTTGATCTGCGGCGTTGGCGATCCAGCAGAAGTGATCGAGGCCATGGGCGTGGCAAGCCGCATCGCGCCCGAACCTTTCCGTAGCATTGGCTTTCGTGTCATCTCGGCACTCGAAAGCCGCAAGGCCGGCCTCGAAGCCTGAACAACAAGGACCATCCATGAAGATCGAACGTTTAGATGTCAACGCGCGCCGCAGCCGGTTAGTGAAGTACAATGGCGTCGCCTATCTGTCAGGGCAGTTCTCCGACAATGCCGGCGACATTGCGACCCAGACACGCGAGACCCTCGCCAAGATTGACGGGCTGCTGGCGCGCGCCGGAACCGACAAGTCGCGTCTGCTCACCGCTGAGGTCTGGATCACGACGATGGCAGACTTCGCCGCGATGGACACTGTGTGGAACGAGTGGGTCGCGCCCGGCAACCCACCCACCCGCTGCTGCTGCGCCGTCGAACTCGGCGACCCGGAGATGCGGGTCGAGATCATGGTGTCGGCCGCGCTCGGCGATGTCGAAGAGGTACCGTTGGACCGCCAATGAGATTGGGCACCGCAGTGAAAACGTCTATTGAGATTGCATCAGCTGGCGGCTTTGGGACAGGCGACAGCCTTGCTGCGGTTGCCGACCACGCAGCCGATTCGCGCCTCCTTGACGGCTTCGTTCTGGAGCGGCCTTAAGCGCGCCAGACGATCGAGCGGTTGACGGAATGGCTTGATGGGCTGGAGGACGGTCGATGACCTTGAGGGAACTTGTCGTTGGGGTCTCGCTGCTGTTCCAGGCTGCAGCTCCGGAAGCGCAGGAGGCCCGGCAGAACGGGAGGGATGTGAGCCAGATTGCGAGTGCAGCGGCTGGAGCCTTTGAACAACTGACGACCGCCAACACCATCGGCGATCTCCTGGCGCATCCAGCCTTCGCCGGCCACGCCCGCCTGTTGCTGCCGCGGGACGACAGACCTGCGGACCCCGCGATGTCACTGAGCGAGATTGGCTCGCTGCTTTCCTATCACAGCAATGTCCGGCCCGACCTCGCGGTGTCGTCCATTAACCGCATGATCGACGAGGTCGCAGCCGGGCATCAGGTGCTTTATGATTTTTACAACGATGCCCAGAAGCAGGATGCTCCGGCGCGCGCGAACACCGGGCTGTTCTTCTATCGTGGAAAGCCCGGAGCACCCTTCGCGATAATCGCGCCCGGTGGCGGGTTTTCATACGTCGGGTCCGTCCACGAAGGATTCCCATACGCGGATGCCCTGAGCAGCCTCGGATACAATGCTTTCGTCCTGAAATACCGGTTCGGCCAGGGTGGCGGCGTCGCGACCGAGGATTTGGCCTTCGCGCTCAGCTACATCTTCGACAACGCCGAGGCGCTGCAGGTTTCGACGGACGGCTACTCCCTGTGGGGCAGCTCGGCCGGCGCACGCATGGCGGGATCCATCGGCTCGCATGGCGTGGCGCTGTTCGGCGTCAACGTGCTCCCGAAGCCTTCGACGGTCGTGATGGCCTACACATCTCATCAGGATCACACCACAGACGAGCCGCCCACCTTCGCCGTGGTCGGTAACAGGACGGCATCGCTCCGCCCGCCGCCATGGAACGCCGCTTCTCTGCATTGCGCGCCGGCGGGACGAACGTGGAGCTAAAGGTGTTCCCTGACGCTGCGCACGGCTTCGGTCTTGGCACGGGCACCAGCGCGGAGGGGTGGGTGAATGACGCTGCAGCGTTCTGGAAGCGATTCATGCGCGATGACTAGGACGTTGCGCGCGAATGGCCGACAGGGAGCCGACAGCGGTCTGTCCGGTTCTGGGCAACGACGCCCAAATAGCTGCCATCGAATGCATGCTGATTTCAACATCGGCTGCCGACCCCACCCCGTCAGTTCGCTTGGCTGGCCCGCGGCCCGAGACCCGTCGTTTGACTGGCATCCAGATCTGCTTGAGCGAGGCCGAACGGAACGGCGGCGGTGCGCGGGTTGAATCCTGACACAGCAGCGCACGATACGCGCGCCGGTCACCCCCAGGCCGCGCTATCCTCACCGGGCGGCCTTTGGGCTCGTCGCGACGTCATGCGAGTGCTAAGGTCGCCCGACCGAGGGGTGTCCCGCGAGGGGCTGAGATATTGCTGGCCGATCGGCAGCGCAATGACCCTTTGAACCTGATCCGGATCATGCCGGCGAAGGGACGGGTGCTGCCTTGATCCCTTGCCGGCCCACAGAGGGCCGCACATGCCGAAATCCCCACCGAACGTGCTCACCATCGCCGGCACCGACCCGTCCGGCGGCGCCGGCATCCAGGCCGACATCAAGACATTCTCCGCGCTCGGCGCCTACGCCGCCTCGGCGATCACGGCCATCGTGGCGCAGAACACGCAAGGCGTGCGCTCCTTCGTGACGCTCGAATCTGCCTTCGTGGCCGATCAGATCGACGCAGTGCTCGAGGACGTGCGCATCGATGCGGTGAAGATCGGCATGGTCGCCAATGCCGGCATCGCCGGAGCGATCGCCGAATCCCTGCGCCGCCATGCGGCGAAGAACATCGTGCTCGACCCGGTCATGGTGGCGAAGAGCGGGCATCATCTGCTCGACCCCGATGCGGTCGCCGCGGTGCGCGAGTACCTGGTGCCGCTTGCCACCGTCGTCACACCCAACCTGCCAGAGGCTGCCGTGCTGCTCGATGCAGAGCCGTCGTGGTCCCTTGAAGAGATGCACCTGCGGGCGGGCGAGCTTCACCGCCTCGGCGCGCAATGGGTGCTGCTCAAGGGTGGGCACCTGGAGGATTCGTCCGAGAGCGTCGACCTGCTGTATGACGGACGACGCAAGATCGAACTGGCCGCGCCGCGCATCGATACGAGGAACGACCACGGCACGGGCTGCACGCTGTCGGCGGCAATCGCCGCGCTTCTGCCTTCGCGCGGCGTGGAAGACAGCGTGCGTGCCGCGAAGGCCTACATGCACGGCGCGCTCGCTGCGAGTGGCGAGCTGGAAGTCGGCCAGGGCCGCGGCCCGCTGCATCATTTTCACCTGCTGTGGCCGCGCGATGATGTCAGCGCAAGCGCGCCGTCGCTGCGATCCATTGGCGCGTACGCTCTTCCGGGTCGGGATCGAGCGTGATGTCGGTGACGACGGCGGCACTGTCGGCGCCGTGGTCGAAGACGCCGGCGAGCCTTGCCGGCGTCAGCCCGCCGATCGCCACCAGAGGCAGGCTTCCGATGCGGCGCTTCCACTCGCCGATGCGTGCGAGGCCCTGCGGCGCCCATTTCATCTTCTTGAGGATGGTCGGGTAAATCGGACCTAGCGCGACGTAGTCCGGTTCCGCGGCCAGCGCGGCCTCGAGCTCGGCATGGTCGTGAGAGGAGATGCCGAGCTTCAGGCCCGCGCGCCGAATGGCTTCGCGGTCGGCCTCGGCCAGATCCTCCTGGCCGAGATGCACCCAATCCGCGCCTTCCGCGATGGCAAGGGGCCAGTAGTCGTTGACGACGAGCACGCAGCCATGCGCCGCGCATACCGCTTGGGCCGCGCGAATCTGCGCGCGCAGCGTTCCCTCGTCGCGCTCCTTGATGCGGAGCTGAACCAGCTTCACGCCGAGCGGTACGAGCCGCGCAATCCATTCGGCGCTGTCGACGATGAGGTAGAAGGGATCGAGCTTCACGAGAACACCGCCTTCCCGATCACCGGCGTGGAAGGCTCCGCCATGTCGCGCGGAGAAAGCAGGCCGGCCTGGAAGCCGGTTCGCCCCGCCCCGATCGCCGACGCGAAGGCCTTCGCCATTGCCACCGGATCGCCGGCAAGCGCCACCGCGGTGTTGAGGAGCACTGCGTCGCAGCCGAGTTCCATCACGGTCGCCGCATGCGAGGGGCGGCCGATGCCGGCATCGACGATCAGCGGCACGTCCGGAAAGTGTGCGCGCATCGCACGCAGGGCACCCGGATTGGCCGGTCCCATGGCCGAGCCGATCGGCGCGCACCACGGCATCAGCACCTTGCAGCCGGCCTCCAACAGTCGCTCGGCCACCACGAGGTCGTCGGTCGTGTAGGGAAACACCTCGAAGCCTTCGTCGCAGAGCGTGCGCGCGGCCTCCACCAGCGCGAACACGTCCGGCTGCAGCGTGTCGTGATGGCCGATCACCTCGAGCTTGATCCAGTTCGTCCCAAAAAGGTCGCGCGCCATCCGCGCCGTCGTGATGGCCTCCCCCGCGCCGTGGCAGCCGGCCGTGTTGGGAAGGACGCGTATGCCGAGCTCGCGGATCAGTCCGAAGAAGGCGCCGCCTGCCTTGCCGCCCGCCGTCTCGCGCCGCAGCGAGACGGTGACGATCTCCGCGCCGGATGCCCGAACCGCTTCGGCGAGGATGGCGGGCGAGGGATAGCGCGCCGTGCCGAGCAGCAGGCGCGACGAGATCGTGGTGCCATAGAGTTCGAGCATGTCAGCCTCCCTGCATGGGCGAGAGGATCTCGATCCGGTCGCCCTCGCTGAGGGCAAAGCCGCCTCGCGCGTCGCGGCGGACAAGCTCGCCATTGACGGCGGTGGCGAGCCAGGCTGCCTCATAATCCAGCCGCCGCAGCAATTCTGCCAGCGTGCCGGCCTCCACCTGCCGCGTCTCGCCGTTGATGATGAAGGTCTTCATGCCGCTTTCCTTTGCATGAGGCGGACTGCCTGCCGCGCCATTGCGGGCGCAAGCAGGAAGCCGTGCCGGTAGAAGCCGTTGACGAAGGTGATGCCGCCGTCGCGGATCACGCGCGGCAGATTGTCGGCGAAGGCCGGGCGGATGCCGGCGCGCGCTTCCATGAGCCGCGCCTCGCCGAATGCCGGGTGGAGCGCATAGGCCAGGTTCAGCAGCTCCATCAGCGAGCGAACGGAAACAGGCCCGGCATCCTCGCTCTCGATCATCGTGGCGCCGACCATGAAACGCCCGCCGCCGCGCGGCACGATGTAGAGCGGGTGGCGCGGATGCAGGAGCCGGACGGGACGCGCCAGAGCGACCTCCCCGGTCTCCAGACAAAGCATCTCGCCGCGCACGCCCCGCAGACCAGGCAGGGCGCCGATAGCCGGTGCGCCCGTGCAGTCCACGACATGGTCGAAGCCGCCAAAGGGCGGCTCGGTCGCGCAGAAGTGAAAACGAACGCCCTGCGCCTTCAGCTTCTGGGAAAGCCCGTCGAGCGCGGCGCGCGGGTCGAGATGCGCCTCCTCACGAAAGAACAGCCCCTTGCGAAAGCGCCCCTCGAGCGAAGGTTCGAGCGCGGCGATACCCGCCTCGTCGAGCCATTCGTGCCCCTCGGTGCGCGCGGCGAAGCGGGCCAGCTCGCCTGTATCGCGTGGCGGCGCGACAACCAGCGTTCCTGCGCGCACGACCTGACCTGGCAGCGCCGCATCCCACCAGCCTGCGGCCTCCCTCCCGAGGCGCAGCACCTCCTCGGGCGCGGAGTCGCGCTCGCAGTACGGCGCCAGCATGCCGCCGGCGAGCCCCGACGCAGCCGCACCGACTTCCGCCTTCCGCTCCGCGAGCTCGACCGCGAAGCCCTGGGCGTGGAGCTCGTGCGCGACGCAGAGCCCCGCCACGCCGCCGCCCCGCACGAGGATCCGGCCGGGAAGCTGCCTCGTCATTCTCCCGCCGCCCCGGCGGGGACGTAGAGGTCGCCGCCCTCGCGGTATTTCTGCGCCATTTCGGCCATGCCGGCCTCGGCGCGCGCGGCGTCGCGTATGTCGTGGCTGATTTTCATGGAACAGAATTTCGGCCCGCACATGGAGCAGAAATGCGCGACCTTGTGCGCCTCCTTCGGCAGGGTTTCATCGTGGAAGGACCGCGCCGTGTCGGGATCGAGCGACAGGTTGAACTGGTCCTCCCAGCGGAACTCGAAGCGCGCCCGGCTGAGCGCGTCGTCCCTCGACTTCGCCGCCGGGTGGCCCTTGGCGAGGTCGGCGGCATGGGCGGCGATCTTGTAGGTGATGACGCCGGTCTTGACGTCGTCGCGGTCCGGCAGGCCGAGATGCTCCTTGGGCGTGACGTAGCAGAGCATCGCGGTGCCGAACCAGCCGATCTGTGCTGCGCCGATTGCGCTGGTGATGTGATCGTAGCCCGGCGCGATGTCGGTGGTCAGCGGTCCGAGCGTGTAGAAGGGCGCCTCGCCGCACACCTCCAGCTGCCGATCCATGTTCTCCTTGATCTTGTGCATCGGCACGTGGCCCGGCCCCTCGATCATCACCTGGCAGTCGTGTTTCCAGGCGACCTGCGTCAGCTCGCCCAGCGTTTCCAGCTCAGCGAACTGCGCGGCGTCGTTGGCGTCGGCGATCGAGCCGGGGCGCAGTCCGTCGCCGAGCGAGAAGGAGACGTCATAGGCGCGCGCGATCGCGCAGATCTCCTCGAAATGTTCGTAGAGGAAGCTCTCGCGATGGTGGTGCAGGCACCATTTGGCCATGATGGAGCCGCCGCGCGACACGATGCCGGTGACGCGGTCGACGGTGAGCGGGATGTGGGCGAGGCGCACGCCGGCATGGATGGTGAAATAGTCCACCCCCTGTTCCGCCTGTTCGACCAGCGTGTCGCGGAAAATCTCCCATGTCAGTTCCTCGGCGACGCCGCCGACCTTCTCCAGCGCCTGGTAGATCGGTACCGTGCCGATCGGCACCGGGCTGTTGCGAACGATCCATTCGCGGATGTTGTGGATGTTGCGCCCGGTCGACAGGTCCATCACGGTGTCGGCGCCCCAGCGGATCGCCCAGACCATCTTCTCGACCTCCTCGGCCATGGAGGACGTCACGGCCGAGTTGCCGATATTGGCGTTGATCTTGACCAGGAAGTTACGGCCGATCGCCATCGGCTCCAGTTCGGGATGATTGATGTTGGCGGGGATGATGGCGCGCCCGCGCGCCACCTCGTCGCGCACGAATTCGGGCGAGACGAAGTCGGGGATGGCGGCGCCGAAGCTCTCGCCGTCGCGCACGAGCGTTCCCTTCAAGGCTGCGCGCCCGAGGTTCTCGCGGATGGCGACGAATTCCATCTCCGGCGTCACGATGCCGGCGCGCGCATAGGCGATCTGGCTGACGGCCTTGCCACCGACCGCGCGGCGGGGGCGATGGCGGACCGGGAACTCCGGCGTCAGCCGCTCGGCCGACACGAAGCCGTTGTCGGCCGGCTGCACGTGGCGCCCTGCATATGCCTCGACATCGCCGCGCGCTTCGATCCAGCTCTCGCGGATACGCGGCAGGCCGCCGTCAATGGCGATGGCGACGGACTGATCGGTGTAGGGCCCGGACGAATCGTAGACCGTCACCGGCGGCTCGCCGGCGCTCGGATGCACGGCGATCTGGCGCATCGGCACGCGGATATCGGCGTGGACGGCGCCGGGCCGGAAGATCTTGGTCGAGGCCGGCAGCGGGCCAGTGGTGACTGAGGGTGAGGTATCGGACATGTGAGGCTCCTCGCAAAGCGCGTTGGAGACCCAGCACGGACTGGAAGGAGGAATGAATGCCCGGGATTGTGTTCTGTCGCCGACAGCGGGGCATCCGCACCGTCCCTACGCCAGTATGAACTGGATCAGGTTCGTCGGGTCCCTGCGCTGCCCAAAGCACTCGGCTTCCGGCCCAGCAGTATCTCAGCCCCTTGTCGGGACACCCCTGGTGAGGCCTAAAGGTTGAGCGTCAGATCCCCTTCTGTCAACCCGTCGTGCAGAGCTCCCGACCATTGCCGTGATGCATTGTCTTGGGACAGGCATTTGGGACGAAGCGTCTTTCTTGTCTCGTGTATCGAGGAGTTTCCCTCCACCGCCCGTAAGGGGGCCGTATCCGGACGGTCCGCTTTTGGGGAATGTTTGCCGTTAGCTGCCGTTTCGGGTCCGCCTTGTCAGGCAAAGTTTGCCTGGTCAGCACACGACCCCAATCCGGTCATTTCCGGTGCGTCGAGGAGTTCCCGAGAGCTGCCCGACCAACTAATAGATTTCTGCCACATTCCAGCCGGCGAAATTGAAATCTATGGGCGATGTCGACTTCACACTATGAGGCCATCGAAAAGTTGCGCGGCGAGAGCCGCACCTTGGTCCCCTACGTCCCGGAAGAGCCCAAAAACGATCGAGGAAGCGCTCGCGGAAAGCGATCTGCTCGATCCCGAACACATCCGTGCGTGGACAAAAGCAGCCTTGCAGCGCTTGCCGCTGCAAGGCTGCTTCCGATAGGCGCGCTAAGGATTAACCAAGGGGAAGAGTTTCAGCCTGCCTTCAGTGCTTCACCAAGTCGCCATCCGGCAACTGCAGTGCAGCCATGCCTTCCGGCAGAACGAATTTGAGAATGTCTGCGAGCGTTACGATGCCACAAACATATTCATCCTCCATGACGATTGCCAATTGGACGCTTGATCCGCGCATCCGGCCAAGCGCCTCATAGACAGGTGTTTCGGGTGCGAGAATGAAGGCCGGTCGAGCAAGTTCGATCGCAGATTGCGTGTCCGGGCACAAAAGGGTGTCCCGCACATGGACGACCATCGGCGGTCCGACCTTGTCGTGAAGCAGGATGCGCATGTGACCCGACTTAAGGGCGGCGCTGCGCACATCAGACACAGTGGCCGAAGCGTCAACTTCCGTCAGCGGAGCGTCGGGCGAGACCAGTTTTCCGACCGGCAGCGTCCCGAGATCGATCAGCCCTGAAAGCTGTTGCTATGCACTGAGCGACGAATTCGCGGACGGCTTTGACACATTGCTTCGTCTTGGTGGCGAGCGCCGTGTTGCACTTATGTGTTCAGAAGCGGTCTGGTGGCGCTGTCATCGCCGGATCATCACGGATTATTTGCTGTTGAACGGCCACGCCGTTGATCATCTCATGTCGCCTGGACGCACGGAAACAGCGAAGATTACGCGTGGAGCCCAGAAAACAGCGGATGGAAAAGTCGTCTATCCGCTCCCTACCACCTGATCCGGAGCCATTGACGCAGCAGGATAAATTGCCTCGATGACCATCTTATCGAGGGGTATGTCGTGCCACTGCGGATAGATGGTCGAGAGCGCTGCGAGTGAGTAACCCACACCTATGGTGACCGGCTTCGCCGCCATACCGGCCAGTGTGCGGTCGTAAAAACCGCCACCATAGCCGAGGCGGTACCCGGCTGCGTCGAAGCCAACCACCGGGGCCACGACGACGTCTGGAGTCACTGTTTTGCCATTAGTTGGCACTGGTATGTTCCAGACGCCCTTTTCCAGTTGTTCACCCGGTGACCAAGATCTGAATTCAAGTGGCTTACCCTTCGCTATCACCACGGGAAGAGCCAGTCGCGCTCCGCGGGAACAAACACTGCCCGACCATTCGCGGAGATCAGGTTCGCCTCGAAACGGCCAGTAGACGCCAACTGTCAGTCCGTTTGCGATTCCAATCTCGTGATCCAGCAGTTTGGCAATTCGCCGAGAAGCATCCATGCGAGCATCTGCCGGGATAGCGAGCCTTTGCGTGATCAACTGCGATCGCTTTGCCCTCCGCCATCGCGCGACGTCGATCGCGGCTTGTTCGTCCGGGGCGAGGCCTGAGTATTCTGGATCGAGCTCATGCATGAAGCACGGCGGCGAAGCATAAGCGGCGTTTTCGTCCCCATTTGTCATTAACGCGTTCCCTTGCATTGTTGAACCTACGCCGCTGCTGGCACGATCCGTGATCTGCACATGAGGATTTGGGCTAATGGCGCTCGTCATTGGTTGTCGCCATCAATCGCTGGTTTGTCGCGCCATCCCAATCTGAACAGGGCAACAAGCGCGACGGCTGCCAGCGTCAACACCTTTCCGGCTTCCAGCACGGCGTAAAGCATGTGATGGGGTGAGGAAGGCATAGGCCGTCCGCTGATCAGCGCTTCGACACGCAAGTCAAGGACCGGAAGCAGCCACAATGCCTGCACCGCTACGATTGCGACGGTGATGGCTGTGAAAACGATTTCCGCACGAGGTGCTCTTGGAAAGAAAACAGCAATGCCGAGGAGCGTCGCCAGGCCCCACTCCACTTTCGTGAACACCGCGAAGGTGCGTCGGCCGACTTCTACCGCAACAGCGGGGTCGAGGGATGCGGCTTGAAACTTCGCGAGTGTCGCCAAAAAAGAAACGCCAACTATCATTCCCAACCAAACACTGGCCACGAACCCGGCGACCGCATCGGGGAAGGGATCAGTCGAGCGAGGTTTCATATCGCCGTCTCCCCGCCGTTCAGATCAGTGGCTCTTACTGGGGCACAGATAGCGAATTGCAGGCTTCTGGCGAGCGCATTTGACTCCACGATGAACGCAGCCGTTAGTTCAGCATCGAGCAGGTTTGAAGCGTTCCGCAAAAAGATGCTGAGCCAATAATCGAGATTCCATCCGCGAAACTGCTCAAGCTGGGAATGGGTTACGATCGGGTGCACGTTGCACGGCGCGCTCTTGAGCATCATCACACTTCCGATCTCGGTGATGTTCTCAAGCTGCCATACAAATTCGCGGCCCAGCGCTTCTTTCAACACCGGTCGCAGGCGGGCACAGCCGCGAACTCGTCGAGAGACTTCGCCAGTCACAGCGGACCGATGAACGAAGCAGGATAAGGACGTTGGAAGCCTGGCGACCATCTTCATCAAGAAAATTCCAAACAACAATGCAGCGAAGATCGTAGTGTTTACCAAATAATCGCGACACTCTTTGTTGACCGGACCGTGCGCAGCGTAGGTCGCCATTCTGGAGGGATCTGGCCTGAAAGCGTCACGTCGTAGGCGTTTTCCAGCCAGCGGCGGCGAGGCGGCTCCGGGCGGCTTGACTTTCTTCGCCCGAAAGCCCACGTCTTGGCCATGCGCAAGTTCACACGCCACCTTTCCGTTTCTTTCAGGGTATGCCCCATCGCGGGCATCTGACCCCCGGCCAGGTCGCGTCGCGCCCCGGCCGCGGGGCATAGGCTGATTATCGCAATCGCGGTTTGGTCCGAACAAGCGGCATCACTTCTCAATTTCACTAGATTCCGTCGGCTCCTTAACTGGCTGCGGCGGTCTACAACTATGAGGGCCGAAGGCATGGCTCCAACGAAGAATAAGAACCGCAAGCCGGCGATAACGCTGGCTCGCACCGATAGTGACCGGCTCTGGAAGCTTGCCGAATCCTTTTCGGACAGGAGTCCGGAGGTGGCCGAGACGTTGTTCGCTGAACTCGAGCGGGCTCGCGTGGTCGACGACGGCCGTATCCCCGACGGAGTCGTGCGTATGGGGTCGACGGTGCGTTTCACGAGCGATCTGGGCGAGGATCGTCGTGTCACGCTGGTGTTTCCAGGCGAGGCTGACATCGCGCAAGGCAAGGTCTCTGTGATCACTCCTATCGGCGTAGCACTGATCGGCCTTTCGGCCGGCCAGTCCATCGACTGGACCGCGCGCGATGGCCGTACCCACCGTCTCACCGTGCAGGCAGTCGACGCGCCCTCTGTCACGGTCGAAGCGTCGGCATTGCCGGAAGCGCAGACCGCGTCATGACCGTGGTGATGCCCCCGTGCCGTCTGTCATTGTTCGGAGGGTGCCTGCTCGCAGGATCCTAGCCCCTGCGCCGCAATCCGCGGCCAGGGGATTCTCCAACGCGTAATCAACGTATGCGCTCCGCGGAGCGATGGAGAACTGCGATGACTTTAGACACTTGCATCCTTACCACCAAGGACTTCACCATTCTCGAGGTCATGCGCGACCGCTGCCTCGGTACCGACGATCCGCTCAAGCCTATTCTCGACAGGAAGCTAGGCTCGGCGACGGTCATGTTCCGCGAGGACGTGCCTGTGAACGTCGCCACGCTCAGCAGCCGCGTGACATTCAGCGTCAACGGGCGCGATTCCGACAGCCGGATCATTTCCCACGATCGGATGCACTCTTCGGTCGGCCTGTTCCTGCCGATCACCACGGCGCGCGGTCTGGCCTTGATGGGCCTCAGCGAAGGACAGGAGCTCTCGCTGACGAACAGCGATGGCGAGACAGAACGCATCTTGCTTGAAAGGGTGCTGTACCAGCCCGAGGCTGCGAAGCGTGAGAAGGAGGCGATCGTCGGCATGCCCGCGGGAATGCCACGAAAGCCGAATTTGAAGGTCATCCGCGGCTCGCTCCAGGACAGCCCACGTCTTGTCCCGGCAGGCCATGACGGATTCGATGACCCTGGCCCTTCGGCCGCCTGAATGCCGCTGCGGCAAGGAAAACGAAAATGACAGAGTATCTCATCCTTGCCGCGGCCGCTTTCCTAGCTGGCATGCTGAACACGGTTGCTGGCGGTGGCACGTTTCTGACGTTCCCGGCACTCGTCTACACCGGGGTGCCGCCCGTGGCAGCAAACGCGACGAGTGCCGTCGCCGTATTCCCCGGCTATCTCGGCGGCGCGCTCGGCTTCAGGCAGGAGATTGCTGCTTTCGACCGAAAGCGACTGCTGAAGATCGTTGGCGTGACGGCCATCGGCGGCCTTATCGGCTCGGTCCTTTTGCTCGTGTCATCGAACGAGGCTTTCTCCGTTGTTGTGCCGTTCCTGCTGGCGCTCGCCACGATCGTCTTCGCCTTGGGCTCGCGCATCCAGACCTGGGCCGCCCGCCACAGCCTTGGCAATAGTGACGGGCCTTGGAGCACGCTCATCGTCTCGATCTATGGCGGCTACTTCAACGGAGGATTGGGGATCGTCCTTCTGGCGCTGTTCTCGTTGTGGGGCATGCGCGACATCAACCTGATGAACGGGCTGAAAACCGGACTGTCGTTCGTGCTTTCGGCGATCTCGGTCGCAACTTTCGCCGTCGCGGGCATCGTGGAGTGGCGTCAGGCGATCGTGATGATGATCGCCGCGACGGTCGGCGGATATGCGGGCGCGCCGGTCGCAAGAGCGCTACCCGCAAAGGTGGTCAAATTCATCGTCGTCCTGGTCGGCGCGACGATGAGCATCGCGTTCTTCTGGCGAGCATTCGCATGATTGTGGGTTCGTTGATCCGATCAGGCCCGCTGCTGACCCGGGTTCCGCCCCGGCGGCGGGCCTAGCAGCCAGTCCGCCGGGGTGACGACCTTCGCATCCCGACGCCATGTCGGCGACGGCGTCGCACGGCCGTTGCCGGGCTGTCCGGATAACCGTTCAAAGTGCCCGCGACTACGTCGCGGCAGCGTGCGCCTTCATCACGGAGAACCGCATGTCGAATTACAGATCCAGATCGTCAATTCGCAGCCTAATCGCCCTCGGCGTTCATCGATGGCGGCACAGGAAAGCCATCAAGGAACTTGAGGCGCTCAGTGACCGGGAACTTTGGGATATCGGGCTCATCAGAAACGACATTGCAAGGACGGTCAAACGAGGCTCCCTCGAAAAGTAGCAGTCGTCCAAGGCCCAGTGGCCGTTTCGCAATTAGATGGAGATGAATACTCCATGGACACGGTCACAACCGTTATCATCGCGACAGGCATCTTCGGACTGATGCTGCTCGCGTTTGCCGTCTATTGACGCAAACAGGTATCCTGCACGCGGCATCCATAGCCGCGTGCAGGCTGAACTCACTTGCGCCTCGGCGTCACGGACAACCCTGCCGCCAGTTCCGAAACGGAACTGGACTTTTGCTCCTTCTTCTTGTCCTGCTTGGGCTTACGCGCTTCCCTGTTGCCATTTCTCTTGGTCATAAACAGATCCTTTCCGGCGATGCGCGACGTGCGGATGCCCTGCACCCGCCGCGCTGCTTGAACAAACTTTTCGTTGTTCCCTGGCCTGTCGCGCTCAGCGCAGACGAGCCAGGGCTAGTGGCCGATTTGGGGCCGCTTGCGGAAGCGAAGCCGGATGATCTGTGACAACTTGGTCATACCCCCACTGTGCGGAGGTCCGCACCAAAGTCAAACCTTCATCGATCCCGACCAGAGCTTCGCGAGCGACATAACGTCACCTGCAAAGTGACAATCCGAACGGCTATGTCAGCGCCATGTGCATGAGGACGTTCATCAAGGTGTCGAGGCTTGCCGGTAAGGGACGCGTTTCCTCCCGGAGCAGGCTTCCTCAACCAGAATTCCGCACCTGAGCCTCTCCGGGAACTCTCGCCCACATCGCGGTCTACACATGCGGCCAGCGCCGCATCGATGGAGCGTATTATGAGATTTCCTCGCGTCCGCCTGCTATGTCTTCCCTGCAATCGTTCGGTCCCGAAGTCGGCAAGCAGATGTCCGTGGTGCTTGTCGCCGAGGTTGGAGCCTGCTCACTACCCATTCGCATTCGACACCGCGCCTGCGCGGTCGGCGACCGGACGGTCGGTGTGGCCATGATGAACGTCGGACCGAGCAGGATCACCGAAGCCGCGTCGATTTCGACCGAGATCGCGGCTCTGCCCTGGCGCATCGGATGCGAGGGAACGCTGGAGATCCTGGTGATGCGCAAAGAGCGGGAGGACAGCTGGGCTATTCCGGCTGAGGTCCGTTCGGACTGGGCGGCGGAAGTTCAGGCGGCCGATCGCGCGGCGTTCCGCGATGCAGGCGTCACCGGCCGTTTCGGACCTGAACCCCTCGGCAGGTATTTCCACAACAGGCGTCGGACATGTGGCGACGAACAAGGCGTCAATGTCGTTGTGTATGGGCTATCCGTTCTGCGCGTACACACCAGTTGGCCCGCCGAGATGAAGGTGGTCAGGCACTGGGCGACTCCGGCCGAGGCTGCCGCTCTTGTCGCCGGCCTAGGTCTGACGGCCGTGATCGCTGCAATGTCGTCAAGGTCGCCGACGGCGCACGGGAATCGCGCATCCAACATCGGTTTGTGCAAGGCAAGTCTTCCCAAATTGTCGGCGGGGGTTGCTTCGGAGGCCGGAATGGATAGGTTCGGCGCATGTTGACCACGCCTGCATTCCTGCCCCCGAAGGGCACGCGCCTGCGCAAAGCAGGACCCTGACCCGGACGCCACCTGATCCCTGGCTCAGCGTCCGGGCCTGCCAGGATTGCATTACCCGATACCGACTCTTGCGCCCATAGCGGCGCGGTCGTCTGGTCCGACAAGGGCCGGCGTGGAGACAAATCATGGATATCCTTGGCCTCCTGCATCCGCAGGACATCTTCGTGCGCGCCACTGCAGAAGCGCGACGTCCATTGCTCAGGGCGATCGCCGCCACTCTTGCGAACCAGTCAGGCCTATCGGATGACACAGTGCTGACGGCACTCCTCAACCGGGAAAGCCTGGGTTCGACGGGAATCGAGAAGGGCATAGCCGTTCCCCATGCCCTTCTAAGAGGCCTCTCCAAACCATTCGCGACGCTCGTCATCCTGGAACGTCCCATTTGGTTCCGGGCTCCGGACGATCAGCCCGTCGATGTGGTGTTGGGGATTATTTCGCCATTGGAACTGTCCACCGAATTCACCCGGGCGCTCGCGCGCGTCTGCCGCATACTGTCGGATCCCGACTTCCTTGAAGGCATGCGCCAGGCTTCGTCTCCAGACGAGATCATCGCCTGCATCGAAACCGCCTCTGACCATTCCACGAACAAGCTTGCCGGTGGGCTGCCACCGACAGCGCCTGCCGCTCGGACTGCAAAAATGGAGGGCAGGCCATGACCGCCGCCAAGACCGCCGATCGCTCCAATCTTTGGCGCGACGGGGCGGTGACCGACGAGCACATCGCCGAATCGTTGGATTGCGAAGTCGACTTCATCCACGACATCGTGGAAGCGTGGACCTGCCGTTCATTGACGACGGCGTCTGCGGATCCGTCGGCTCGAAGGCACGGGCCTCACGGTTGCGTCAAGCTGGCGATCGCCCACGCTCTCGTTTCGGTTTGCGGGCTGGCCGTGCAAGATGCGGCAGCGGTGACCGCGGGTTGTTGGCAGGTAACGGCATCCTTGCTGAAGGTGCTGGACTTCGCGCCGAAGCCCGAACAACCGGGCTTGGCCATCGAGGAGACTGCAGGCGACGACAGTGCCGTCGATCCTTTCATGTTGTTCGTTCCGCACGCGACAGAGGCGATACCCGTAGCCGCGGTTGACGAATACCTCGATATCGCCGACGGCAGACGGGTTTATTGGCGACGGGCGCGGCGGGATCCCTATCTCTTCGCCAGCGAGCTTCATCGGCTCTACACGCTCAATCGGCGTCAAGCCACGCCCGAGGTTCAAGCTGAATACCTCGAGCTACTAGGCCGCCTTCGTGAACCGGCCGATCATATCTGCGAATGGATGGGCTCCGTTTCGTTCGGTCGTTTCCGCTCGGCTCCCGACAGGTTTGCTGAACGCGCACCCGCGATGCTGCAAAGCCCTGTTAGGGGTAGCTCAGAGCCCATTTACGCCGCCTCCTACGCCATGAAGGCTTCCGTCAACGTGTCGCTGGCGGCGCGGTCCATGAAGCGCCGGATCCTGGGCCTTGGAGTGACAGACCCCTTTTCGAGAAGCGTAGCGAGAGAAAGAAGCAAATTATGATGAACACGCCCTACTACCTTGTCGACAAGGCGAAGCTGCTCCGAAACTTGGAACGGATCGTGTACCTGCGAGAGAAGTCCGGCGCGAAGGCACTGCTTGCCCTGAAGTGTTTCGCGACGTGGTCCGTTTTCGACTTCATGGGCCCGTACATGGATGGCACCACCTCGTCGTCGCTGAACGAAGTCAGGCTCGGGCGGACCCGTTTCGGCGGCGAGACCCACGCATACAGCGTCGCCTGGGCCGATCACGAAATCGACGAAGCCGTTGGGCACGCGGACAAGATAATCTTCAACTCCGTCGCGCAGCTGGATCGCTTCAGCCCTCGCGCGGGAGGGATCGCCTGCGGGCTGCGTGTCAACCCGGGCATATCCTCGTCTTCATTTGACCTTGCAGATCCGGCTCGACCGTTCAGCCGTCTCGGCGAAAGCGACCCTGGCAGGATCGAAGCCGTCCTGGACCGGATCGACGGGGTTATGATTCACAATAACTGCGAGAACGAAGACTTCGAGCTGTTTTCCCGGATGCTCGACGGGATCGAGGAACGCTTCGGAGAGCTCTTGCGGTACCTGGACTGGGTTAGCCTTGGCGGCGGTATCCATTTCACCGCGGACGGCTACCCCCTGGACGCGCTCTGTGATCGTCTGCGTGCATTTTCCGAGCGTTACGGCGTGCAGGTCTACCTGGAGCCCGGCGAGGCGGCCGTCACCGACTGCACGACCCTGGAAGTTTCCGTGCTCGACACGCTTGTCAACGGCCGGCACCTGGCCGTCGTCGATTCCTCCATCGAGGCCCACATGCTGGACCTGCTCATCTACCGCGAGGAGACTCAAGTTGTCCCGAACACCGGACCGCACGAATACATGGTCTGTGGGAAGTCCTGCCTTGCGGGAGACGTCTTCGGCACGTTCCGGTTCGAAGCTCCGCTGAAGGTCGGCGACCGGATCTCGTTCCAGGACGCGGCCGGCTACACCATGGTGAAGAAAAACTGGTTCAACGGCGTCGCCATGCCGTCGATCGCGGTACGCGAGCTCGACGGCTCGACCAAGACCATCCGCCAGTTCGATTACGCCGACTACGAATCTAGCCTTTCGTAAACGCCATCCCTTACATCGAAGGAAATCATCCCAAAAATGAAAAAGCACATCCTCATCGTCGGCGCAGGCGGCGTCGCGCAGGTCGTCGCGCAAAAATGCGCGCAAAACAACGACGTTCTCGGCGACATACACATCGCGTCGCGGACGCTCGGGAAGTGTGAGGCCATTGTCGCCTCTCTGCGGGACAGGACGGCGCTTAAGGTCGACGGTCTGCTGGAGGCGCACCAACTTGACGCCATGGACGTCGCCGCGACAACCGAATTGATCCGCAGAACCGGCGCTGGGATCGTCATCAACGTGGGCTCGGCCTTCCTCAACATGTCGGTGTTGTCGGCATGCATCGCCACGGGCGCGGCATACATCGACACGGCTATCCACGAAGATCAGCTGAAAGTCTGCGAGACGCCGCCGTGGTACGCGAACTACGAATGGAAACGTCGTGACGAGTGTGCCTCTGCCGGGGTGACCGCGATCCTCGGTGCCGGGTTCGACCCGGGCGTCGTGAACGCCTACGCCCGTTTCGCGAGCGACGAGTATTTCGACCGCATCGATTCCATCGACATCATCGACATCAATGCGGGAACTCACGGCAGGTACTTCGCCACGAATTTCGACCCGGAAATCAATTTCCGCGAATTCACGGGACAGGTCTGGTCTTGGCAGGACGGTAAGTGGGCTTCCAACCGCATGTTCGAAGTCGGAAAGGAATGGGAACTCCCAGTCGTCGGCCGCCAGAAGGCCTACCTTACCGGCCATGACGAAGTTCACTCCATATCCCAGATCCTGGATGTGCCGAATGTCAGGTTTTGGATGGGGTTCGGCGATCACTACATCACCGTCTTCAACGTGCTGAAGAACCTCGGGCTCTTGTCGGAGCAACCTGTCACGACAGCCGAGGGCGTCGATGTCGTTCCTCTAAAGGTGGTGAAGGCGGTTCTGCCGGACCCGTCATCCCTGGCGGAAAGCTATACGGGAAAGACCTGCATCGGAAATTTGGTGAAAGGTATAAAGGACGAAAGGGAGCGGGAGATCTTCATTTACAATGTTGCCGACCACGAGCAGGCTTTCGAGGAAGTAGGTAGCCAAGGCATCTCTTACACGGCGGGCGTGCCGGCTGCCGCGGCGGCTATCCTCGTAGCTACAGGACGTTGGGACGTAGGAAAGATGGCGAACGTGGAAGAACTCCCGCCACGGCCCTTTCTCGGACTGCTAGGCCAGCTCGGTCTTTCCAGTCACATCAGCGAGAATGGCGACGATCGGGAGCTGCTATTCCCATAAGCTTTGGAGGCGGAAACCCTTAAACGGAGCCTGTTGGCGGCGTCGAAACCGCTCAACGGGCCCTGACGACGGCATTCCGTTGACTGTCGTCAAAGGCATCGACAGCCGCAAGGATTCCCGCTCTTGTCGGCGACGCAGCGATCCGCCCTTCCTTCCATGGAAGGTGTCGCAGACGGCCGTCGATCTCTTGCGAGAGCGAAATGGACACGATCGTTCTGCAGCTTTCGGTCAAGCCTGAGTCGGCTACGAGTTCGTCGAACGCGTCGGCGGTGCGCGCTGACATGAACAACGCGGCATCCAGTTCGCCTCCCAACAATCGGAGGCGAGTCGATTCTAGGAGGGACCCGGCCTTGATCGTGCGGTAGACCTCGACTTGTTCGCAACGGTACCCTCGCTCAGCCAAACGGGATGCGACGTTGACGGAGACGCAGTGGCCGCTCGCATACGCGAGAGGACCGTCGCTTGGCTCCAAGCTTGCGTGCACCAGATCCAGAAGACTCTCGGCTGTACCAAGGGCGGTTTTCACGCGACAGAAGCCTGCCTCTTTCAGCGCCGCGGCGGTTTCCGGGCCGACGGCGAACATTGGCACGTCCGGATCGAGGCCGACCAGGTCAGGCACGGCGTTGGCAGACGTGAGGATCACCGCCGTTGCCTGTTCGAGAGCGCCCCGATCATGAGGCCAGCGTTCCACCTCCAACAGCGGCGCGATATGCAGGAGATGCCCCCGCTGGCGAAGCGCGTCCGCCATCGAGATGGCTTGCATCCGTGGACGGGTGAGCAGCAGCTTCATGTCATATCACCGGCCCAGCCGCGGTTCTCGTCTCAGCTCGTGAAGAAGCTTTGCGTTCCGTGCGCCTCAATGGCTTCCGCAAGCCTTCCCAGGGCGTGAACGTAAGCTGCGGTGCGCATCGTGACGCCCTTTTCACGACTGACACTCCAGACCTCTCTGCCTTCACGCTCCATCAGCGTCCGCAGCCGTTCATGGATATCCTCCACGGGCCAATAGAACCCCTGCCGGTTCTGGACCCACTCGAAGTAAGAAACGGTAACGCCCCCGGCATTTGCCAGAATGTCGGGAAGCACCACCGTTCCGTTCGCCTGGAGGATTTCATCCGCCCGTGGAGTGACAGGCCCGTTAGCCAACTCAAGCAGCAGTCTCGCTTTCACCGAGCCAGCGTTGTCCTCGTCGATCATGTTCTCGAGGGCCGCTGGGACCAGCAGGTCGCAGTCGGCAGCAACGAGGTCGTCAGTCTTTATCCGCTCGTGGCCTCCCTTACCCGCAGTGCTCGAAACGGGCTTCCCGTTTGTCTTAGCGTCAAGGAGTAGGTCGATGTGCAGCCCGGCGGCGGAAAAGACAGCGCCCTGCGAATCCGAAACGGCGACGATCTTGTGGCCGTCCGCTGCAAGCAGGCGCGCGACATGCTGCCCGGCATTGCCAAACCCTTGAATGGCAACCCGCATGGTCTGCCCAAGCTCGAGATCAGCGGCCAGGTGCTTGACAAGGTAATAGCCGCCCCTGGCGGTCGCATCGCCGCGCCCGAGCGAACCGCCAAGCGAGATAGGCTTTCCCGTGATCATGGCAGGCTCGTGTTGTCCCACGATCTGGGCATACTCGTCGGCCATCCAGCCCATGATCATGGAATTGGTATAGACATCGGGAGCTGGAATGTCCCGGTCGGGACCAATGATGCGCGCGAACGCCTGGATGTAGGCTCGCGACAGACGTTCCAGCTCCGCTTTCGACAAGGTGCGCGGATCGACTTGGACCGCTCCTTTGCCGCCGCCATAAGGCAGGTTCATCACCGCACATTTGAAGGTCATCCAGAACGCCAGCGTCTCGACCTCGTCGGCGGTGGAATCGGGATGGAACCTGATGCCGCCTTTCGTCGGACCGCGCGTATCATCGTAACGGCATCGCCAGGCGAGGAACGACTTCCGCGATCCGTCGTCCATCCGGATCATCAGCCGGACCTTGGTCGTCTCGCGCGCATATTTGAGCTTCTCGATGACGTCCGGATCGATGCTGAGATGGGCGGCGGCCTCGTCGAGGCGGACCAATGCTTCGTCGAGCAGGGAGTGTTCGGGCATCATGTCTCTACTTCTTGGTTCAATGACAGGCCATGCTCGCCCGACTTGCCGGGCCTTTCGTCGAGCATGGTGGAGCTTCGGTATTCGCGCCGGAAACGGCGACCGAGGCGGACGAGAATCTCGTAGCCAATCGTGCCGGACGCCGAGGCGACATCGTCGACCGTCTGTTCGGAACAGACGATATCCACGAAATCCCCTTCTCGAAGACTGCCGGCGCTCTTGGTCGCGTCGACGACGATGCTGTCCATCGACACGCGTCCCATGAACGGCATTGCCGTATCGTCGAAAAAGGCCGACGTGCGCGCGGAGCGTGGCCATCCGTCGGCGTATCCGAGCGAAATCGTAGCAAGTTTCGAGGGGCGTGCCGTCCGCTTCATATGGCCGTATCCTACGAAGGTTCCCGTCGGTACATCCCGCAATTGGATCACGCGTGCCGACAGGCCGACGACATCCTTCGTCGGGTTTGGCCTTCCGGGGGTCGGATTGAGCCCGTACAACGCGGCTCCCGGTCGCACGAGATCGAAATGGAAGCCGCGTCCGATGAACACTCCCGCCGAGTTCGCGAGAGAGGAACGGGCATTCTTTGGGAGTACCGATTTGAGCTTGGCGAATTCGCGCCGTTGCCGATCGTTGGCGGGATGCGCGGACTGATCGGCGCAGGCGAGATGGCTCATGATCAGTTCGACAGACAGGCCTCTGAGGAGTGCCGGATCGGCTGCCAGCATGGCGATGTCGCCAGGGGCTAGACCCAGACGGGTCATTCCCGTGTCAAGCTGCAGTGCGACGGGCATGCTGCGGCCAGCCGCCCCGGCGCAGTGCCGCCACGCAGCGAGCTCTCCAACAGTGTTGACCACCGGTATCAAGACCGACTTCAGGAACTCATGTTCGGTCCGCGGCGGCGTGCCGTTCAAAACGAAAATTCGCGAGCTGAAGCCGATAGCTTGCCTGAGACCTAGACCCTCGTCGAGATGTGCGACAAAGAACGTTCGACACCCGGCCGCTTGCAACGCCGCTGCGACCTCGGCCGCGCCCAACCCGTAAGCGTCTGCCTTGACTACCGCCGCGCATTCGGCGGGTTTGGCGATCGCCGACAAAAGCTGCCAGTTCGAAACGACCGCATCGAGATCGACGGTGAGGATTGCCCCCACTCGCAACGCCGAAGCAGTCATCGTTCGTACCGCCCCGGTCCGAGTTGCGAGACGTCGATTTCCGGTTCCTTGCCTGAGAGGATATCTGCGAGCACGCGACCCGAACCGCACGCCATCGTCCACCCCAGAGTACCATGTCCGGTATTCACAAAAAGACCAGGTATCCGGGACGCTCCCACAATGGGCGGGCCGTCCGGGGTCATCGGTCGAAGACCACACCAGAAGGTGGCATTTTCGACGTTACCGGCATCTGGGAACAGGTCGGTCACCGAGTGCTCGAGCGGCGCTCGACGGGAACGCGGCAGCGACAGGTCGAAGCCGGATATCTCCGCCGTGCCGCCGACGCGGACGCGCTCGCCTAGACGGGTGATTGCGATCTTGTAAGTTTCGTCCATGACGGTCGATACGGGAGCGGCGTCCGCATCGACCAATCGCATCGTCAGCGAATAGCCCTTGACCGGAAAGACTGGGAGCCGAATGCCTAGCGCATTGACTAGAAGTGGTGAATAGCTGCCCGCTGCTACGACCACTGCATCAGCCAACCACAGGCCGTCCTGAGTTCGGACACCGGTAACTCGACCTCCATCCGCGATGAGGCTTTCAACCGACACACCGAACTGGAAATTGACAGCGGCGGAGGCAAGAGCCGCCAGCTTTTCGGTGAAGATGCGGCAGTCACCGGTTTCGTCACCCGGCAGCCGCAATCCTCCTACGAACTTGTCGTTGACCCGCGACAGTGCCGGTTCCGCCGCGACGCAGCCGGCTCGGTCGAGCACCTCGAATTCGACGCCGAACTGTCGCAGGACGTCTGCGTCTCCGTCGATGCCGTCAAGCTGCTTCTCGCTTCGAAATAGCTGTAGAGTGCCTTGCGAACGCTCGTCGTAGTGAATTCCGACGTCGTCTCGAAGCTCCCGAAGGCAGTCGCGGCTGTATTCCGCGATCGGCACCATCCGCGCCTTGTTCACGGCGTAGCGTGTCGAGGTGCAATTCGACAGCATCTTCACTAGCCAAGACCACATCGCAGGGTCGAGCCTTGGTCGGATCGCAAGCGGACCGTGCTTCATCAGCAGCCATTTGACCGCCTTCAACGGCACTCCCGGCCCAGCCCACGGCGACGAGTATCCAGGAGAAACTTCCCCGGCATTGGCGTAGCTGGTTTCAAGCGCGGGGCCAGGCTGACGGTCGAGCACGGTCACCTCATGCCCCGCTTTGGCCAGATACCAAGCGGTCGTCACGCCGATGACCCCGCTGCCTATAACAAGCACCCTCATGGTCGCACCCGGCAGACGTTTAGAGAGGATACCGCAGGTGTGCGGTAGGACGACTTGAACTTCATCATGCATCTCCGCCAGGCCAGCCGTGGCGGGCCCGGAAATCAGAACCGAATTTTAAGCTTGATTGGATTTCCGGCCCCCGGTCGACAGCCTTACAGCTGCGCCAGGGCTAAATGCACGCGATGAGGGATCCCGCATGGTTCATGAACCGGATGCGAGCTCTCGATAGGTTTCTTTCCGTCAGTCGCGGGAGAGGCACGGTCAGATACTCATGGGCAAGATGTGAACGTGCATAGCATAACGTAACGAACGCTGTGATCAATGGCGTCAACGCATATGGGCACAGGGCGACGGCGACAGAGACGCTACCCTCGCGACGATCTCCCTTGGCTATGCGGACGGCTGGCCCCGGAATGCTGGCGCAGCGTCGTTCCATCGGGGGCAACCGATGCCGTTTCTGGGCCGGGTATCCATGGATAGCATCGGCGTCGATGCGACGGGGTGTGCTGAAATGCCCGTCGAAGGAGATTTCGTGGACCTCATCTGCGCGTCGCAAGACATTGATGAAGTCGCCAAGGCATCCGGCACGATCGGATACGAGATCCTGATCCGGCTTGGACGACGGTTCCACCGCAGCTACCTTCATTCGACCGGCAGGTGATCTTCAGCATCTAGCGAGTGCGCGACGGGCCAGCGGCAGTATTCAGTCCGGAATGACGGCGATAGCCTGGATTTCCACCAACGCGGCGTCCTCGATCAAGCCTGAGACCTCGACGACCGCCATGGTCGGGAAATTCCTGCCCATTACCGCCTTCCATGCAGCTCCGATTTCCTTCAGCGAGGACGAGTAGAGCTTCCTGTCGACGACATACCAGGTCATCGAGGTGACGTGCTCCGGTCCCGCGCCAGCCTCGGAGAGAATCGCGACGATGTTCTCCAGTGTCTGGCGGACCTGCCCGGGCAAGTCCGACGTTTCGAATACACATTCACCAGTCCAGCCGATCTGTCCCCCGACGAAGATGGTCCGGCCGCGCGTCTCGATGCCGTTCGAATATCCTTTCGGACGTGCCCACGGTTCCGGTTGGAGGACTCTGCGCATGATATCTCCCGTCCTTGATCTGGAGTGCCGAGCCAACGTAGCGCAGGCGATCCGGACGAAGCGCCTTGCTCCCAGACGACAGCTTTGGCCCGCTATCTTCTTCGGTGTTTTCCAGGTGCGAACTTGATCAACAGGTGCTGAAACTTCAAGCTTAAAATATCTTGGAAAGCCGCCTGCGACGAAGCGCTCACGGAAACAGCCGGACGCATTTATGCGATCACAAATTGGCCTCAAACGAAGTCCTAGTGGATTGGATAATCAGCGAGCGGGAGAGAGTCGGTTCGCCGACCGCCGAAGGAGCAACCGCCCCGGAAACTCTCAGGCACCCGGACCGTTCGTCGATCAACACTCTGGAAAGCGGAGCAGCAGCTCCCGCCGAAGGTGTAAGCGGCCGTCGCCTGAAGCGAGGTCGGCCAAACTCTCAGGCCAATGACAGAGGGGGCATGCATGCTGTGCACGCATCGCTGCCGGGGGCTTTTGATGAACATCTTTCCCTGAGCGTCGGGCTCGACCCCATCGTCGTCCGGTTCTCGAACGTTATCCGATACATTCGGTCCGGACCTTTTCTGTCCGCTCAGTCCTCCACCCGCCCTTGAGCCAGCGCTCTTCGTGGGTGTGTGCGGTTGTGCGCATTGTCCTGAAGATGACCTCAATGACCACCACTCCACGACCCCAGACAAACAGGCGCGCCGTGCTCGGTTCTATCGGCAGCGTCCTCGCGCTGTCGCTCGCGGGCTGCGCGACCACGGCTCCGACGCCACCCGAAGTCCCGACTCCCCCTCCAGCCCCGAAACATCCTGACCACACGCTCCTGATGTATCGGGCGATGCCCGAGGAGGCGTTCCCGATCCCGGCCGCTGACCTCTCGCGCCTCGATCCTCGCTACATCCGGGAAGTGGTCGAATACGCTTCCGATGAAGAACCCGGAGCGGTCGTCGTGGATACGGCTAACCGTTATCTGTACCATATTCAGCCTGGCGGATTGGCGACCCGCTACGGGGTCGGGATCGGACGTGCGGGCTTCGAGTGGTCGGGCCGCGCGCACATCGCCTACAAGCGCGAATGGCCCGTCTGGACGCCTCCGTCGGACATGATCAAGCGCCAGCCTCAGCTGGAAAAGTGGCGGCATGGCCAGCCTCCCGGCATCGACAATCCGCTCGGCGCGCGAGCGCTCTACATCCACAAGGGCAACGTCGACACGCTCTACCGTATCCACGGCACTGCGGAAGCATGGACCATCGGCAAGGCGGTCTCGTCGGGATGCGTGCGGCTGCTGCATCAGGACGTGATCCACCTTCACGACAATGTCCGGTCCGGCTCGCCGATCGTCGTGCTCGCGGATGCAGCGACGTCCGGTCTCGTCTGAAGGGGAGAGCGATGATCGACGCTGCCGTAGTCTTCCTCGACTGGTTCGGGGTCGTCGTGTTCGCCGTGACGGGATCGCTTGCGGCATCCAGGAAGCGGATGGACATCGCCGGGTTCGTTCTGCTCGGCACGGCCACCGGGATCGGCGGCGGGACGTTCCGCGACGCGGTGCTCGGGGCCACGCCGGTCTTCTGGGTGACCAGCCCCGGCTACCTGCTCGCCTGCGTGGCGGCGTCGGTCGCCGTGTTCTTCCTCGCCCATGTGCCGCAGACCCGGGAATCCTTGCTGCTCCGCTTCGACGCGGTCGGCCTAGCGCTCTTCGCGGTGCTGGGCGCGGACAAGGCTCTCGCTGTCGGTGCCGGACCTGTCGCCGCTGTCGCGATGGGCGTCATTACGGCCACCTTTGGAGGGGTGATCCGAGACGTGCTGAGCGGCGAAAGCCCGGCGATACTCAGCCGGGAGGTCTATGCCACAGCGGCCCTCGCCGGAGCCGTCGTGTTCGTCCTGCTCCACGGCTTGCGCGTCCCGCGCGAGACGGCGATCGTAACTGGTTTCGTCGTGGCCCTGGCGATCCGTTTCGGGGCCCTGCATTGGAATTGGTCGCTGCCACGTTACGGCCAGCCTTACGGCGAGACGTGACCGAGCCGCCCGGCTTCGGCGCCCTTGCTTCCGGACGGCGGCAGGAGAAGACTGGCCCGCAAAGAAGAACCGAAGGAGAAGAGAATGATAACTGGTCCGCAATGCCGGGCGGCGAGGGCACTCGTCGAGATCACCCGCGGCAAGCTCACCATCCGCTCCGGCATCGATGAAGCCGTCATCCGCGACTTCGAGCACAAGCTCGACGAGCCTGACGACAGGACCATCGCGGCGCTCCAGACAGCCCTGGAAGAACTCGGCGCGGTGTTCATCGAGGAGAACGGCGGCGGCATCGGGGTACGGCGCAAGTTCACGGAGTCTGAAGCGAAGCGCATCGCCCGTATGGAGGGCGAAGGAGGGATCGTCGCCAACGACCGTGTGCCCTGATCTGTCCGGAAGCGCGATCCGCTTCGCGCGCGTCCGGCCCCTCGTCAGGTCACTACGCCGGCGGAGGCCAAATGGTCCGCTGCTGCGTAGTTCCTCTCCATCGCTTCGATCCCGGCCAAGGCTTCTGCCGGGGAAGTCGCCTGGCGGAGGCATTCCCGATGGCCGGGCCGGCGAAGCAGGCGGCTCGATTGCGAAAGGGTGCGAAGGAAGCCACCCACGTCGCTCGGCCACAGGAGTGCGAGCAGCAGGTTGACGTCGCCGTCGTCTGGCGCGTCGAACGCAATTGGGTGCGTGATCGTCGCGATCACCGCGGCAGGCACCGAGATGCCTGCAAGCGTCGCATGCGGCATCGCGAGACCGTCGCCAGTCGCGGTCGACCCGAGACGCTCGCGGCGAAGAAGCGCGTTCAGGACCTCTCCCTGTGGCCGCCCTGTCCTGCGGCCGAGCCTGGACGCGACCGCCTCGAGCGCGGAACGCTTTTCCCTCAACGGCACGCCCAGCAGGAAATCGTCTTCCTCCAGGAGTTCGCTGAGCTTCACGACAGCCTCGGCGCCATGCCGCGCCCGCGCGGATCGCGGTGCGGGATCGGGCGACCCGGCAGCGCCGTCGGCACGATAATTGAAACGATGCACCATGGGCAACGGGACGCCGCTCTCGGCAGGGATCGGTTGCAGGATAGGCAGACGTGTTTCGTCCGAAATACTCTCATGTCACGCTCCATCGTTCGGCGCGGTGGCGCCGCGGAAATGAACCGCATCGTCGGGTAGTGCCGGAGCAGGGCGTTACATGCGGGATTGAAGGTGGGTTTGCCCGCTCCGGCGAAGGATTCGGCCCGTCCCGACAAGCCTCGAAATCCTGATGAACGTTTCAGTGCACATTGCTATTTCTCAGCATCCTTTCCTTTACGGATGGCGTGTGCCGCCTCCCGTGATTGTTTCCTTCAGAACACGAAGAACGCGATCATCATCATGCTGAAAAGGCTTACGCCCACGATCGTCGTGGTTGCCATATCCATTGCCACTTCCCTCATTGCATTCGGGCCGCGCTCAGGAGCCTAGCGGCATGAGTCGCGATCCGGACATCCTGTGACGAGGTCTCGATATTCGAGGGGACGAGACCTGCCACAACGCGCGGGATGTCGTTCCGCGAGATGCCGATGTCTTCCAGCTGCCTGTCGTCGAGGCGATGGAGCGCTGCTGCCGCTTGGCCACGCTGCCAACGCTGCGTCGCTCGGGAGATGAGAGCTGTTACTGTCCCGCGAAAACCCGTGAGACGGGATGATGCAGGACGGATTCCTGATTGTTTGAATTGGGACATGATTTGCCGCTCCATTCACGATGCTGATTGAGCCGCCCGTTCACGAATGCGCTGGCGGCGTGCACGTCGTCTGGTGCGTTCCTGTGGGAGCGCGCCATCGCGTTGTGCGTGATTGTCGTGTTGGGATCCCCGAGGCGGCGAACGCGTGCGTTCGAGCCGCTCGGGGCTAAGAGCGGGTCAGGGTTGGCGCTAGGAAAGCAAACCAGTTGTTCTTTTGCATGAAACTCGACATATGAAATATATAGTTAGCTCGCAAATAAACTTCAACAAACAAAGTCCGAGTGCGGCCTTGCGTCGCTGTTTTTTCTCTTGGTTGCGTTTGACTATATTTTCTATTTCGCCATGATGTCGGCCATCAATATAATTCCTTCATACGGACTTTCCTTCCGGCGGCGGCCCAAAGCAGGAGTGCAGCCCTGGTCTGCGGCGAGCGCCCAAGACCAGGGCTGACCTTCCCATAGTTCGAATCATTCCCATCCGGGCATACGACGCGCTCGTGCGCGGCCCGATCGATGGGACGTTGAAAGAAGGAATACCGAAATGGCGACAAGAAGAGGGAACCGCGAAGTCCGCAAGCCCAAGCAGCCCAAGGAGAAGAAGGTTCAAGCAGCGTCAACAGTATCGGCGATTGCCGCGCCCGGACCTGGAGCGAAGCGGCGCTAGCGCGATACAGCGAGCCGGGCCGCGTGAATGCGGCCCGGCCTCCATCCAAATCCCCTGATCGTGCGTCCGGGGAAATCCCGTCAGTCCATTCATGCCACGAGCCTCCAGAAGAACGCCGCGCTCATCGCGGCGCCGATGGCGATGACCCCCGCTCTCACCATCCACGCCGGAAGCGCTCTTGCGACAGGTGCGCCGAGATAACCGCCGATCGTCGCGGCCGCCATCATCACGACTGCCTGAGGCCAGGCCACCAGGCCGGCTGCCGCAAAGGTCGCGACCGAGATCGCCGACACGACGAAGGACAGGCCGTTCTTCAGCCCGTTCATCTGGTTGAGGTCGCGCATTCCCCACAGTGAAAACAGCGCAAGCAGCATGATCCCAAGCGCCGTTGAAGTAGCCTCCATAGACAGCGACGGCGATCGTACCGACATGTCCTGTGGCACCTGCTCCCGTGGCGTGCTTCTCCATCACGTTCCGGATACGGTCGCCGAACGCGAAGACCAGCGTGGCCAGCGCCAGAAGGAATGGGACCACGGCAGCGAAGGCTTCGTTGGAGGACACGAGAAGCAGCAGCGATCCGACGAGACCGCCTGTGGCCGTGGCTGCCACGGCCCGCAGTAGCATGCACCGGTCGAGTGCCCTGATCTCCCGCGAAAGCCTGCCGCTCCGCCGAGGTACCCTGGAAAGACGGCGACGGCGCTTGCGGCGTTGGCCGCCACCAGAGGCACGCCCGTGTACACGAGGGCGGGGAAGGTCAGGAACGTGCCTCCGCCCGCCACCGTGTTCAGCATGCCCGCGAAAAAGGCCGCAATGGCCAGCAGCAGGTACTCGGTCATCGTGTGCCTTTCGCGGTCACGGTGCGGCCGTCACGCAGCCGACGGGCCGGGATCATCGAACCCGCCCGGGGAGACGGCGACGAGCGGCGCTCGGTCGTGGAAATCGCCGCGGACCAACCTCAGCGACGGCTTGCCTGGAGCCCGTCCCATCGAGTGTCTTTCCAGAGCTTCCTTTTCCCGCCTGGCCGCTTCCGGCTGATAGTCCACCTTCTCGAGCAGGACTTGCTCCTCGACGCCGTCGCTGTTCGTGAACACGAAGTGCTCGCCCTCAGAGAGACCGAGAAGCGCCAACCCGCGCAAGGTGGTGACGGGCAGGAACATGCCGACCGTCGACGCCATCCTGTCGTGCGAGATGATCCTGGTATCGGGATCGCGTCCGTTCACGCTGAATGTGACGCGGCTGCTCATGGTCGCGACATCGTCTGGAACGTCGTCGCGGAACATGACAATGGTGGATCCGATCTTGCGCTTGAGGATCGGCGCGAGCGGATCGTCCTGGCCGAGGCAGCGGTCGCGCATGACCTCGATGATCGTGAAGTCCTTCGTGGTGAGGATGCAGGTTTCTTGTGACATCGTAGTTCTCCAATGCTCCGCCTGGGAGCGCTAAGTCGGGACGTGATGGAGAACCCATGGCCGCACGCGTGCGGCACAGGGGACTACGATCCTGCGATGAGACATCCTCCGTATAGCGAGAGACGGCTGAGCGGCATCGACATGGTTATGCCGTCCGCAGTTCGGACTGGGGCCGTGTAGGCTGCACGACCTCCGTCTGTTCGACGCTTTCCACGGTCAGCCTGTGGATGCGGCCGTCGCGCGATGTCCAGTCGATCGACTGCGAAGCTGACAGGCCGATCAGGGCCGCGCCGATCGGCGTGAGGACTGAAATCTTGCCTTTAGCGATGTCTGCCTCGCCGGGAAACACCAGCGTCACTTTCTGGCTTCGCCTGCATCGGTGCTGTAGCTCACTGCGGATCCCATCCGCACGACCCCCGATGTAATGCGTCTGTCATCCACGATGCGAGCCCGGTCGAGCTCGGCGAGGAGTTCCTCGGCCCTCTCTGAGCCCTTGGCAGCGCGTATCTCGGCGAGGCGCACCAGCTTCTCATGCTCGGAGCGGGTGATGGTGATTGCAGGCTTGCGCCGACCCGTGGTGGTGGCCATGTTCAAAACTCTTCCAAAATTATCGAACCGCGGGCGCGAAAGGGCGCCAACGGCTGAAGGATTGTCTGTGTGGAGTGGTTTGTCGCCGCTTCTACATCGCCGCGTTTCGCAGCGCGTGTAGGCCAATGCCCCGCGGCCGGGGCGCGACGCGACCGAGCCGGGGGGTTAGGTGCCCGCGATGGGGAACGCCCGTTCAAGCGGGAGGATGCAGCGATCAGTCGACATGCCGCAGAACGTGGGATACCCCAGTCGCAAAGTCAAGCAAGGCGAATTTCTGCTCCGGCATTCGACGGGGAGAATACTAACGCTGTCGCCCCAGGTGCTTTATAAGCATGCCGACATCTGCCATCTCTGGGCGATGGCTAGCGTCCTCCCGCTGAGCGGACTTCTCTTCAGGGTGCGCACCATCGCGGACACCTAGCCCCCAGTCGGGACGCGTTGCGCCCGGCTGCGGGGCACGATGCTGGTGGCGGTCCATCGCCGCCACGCAGGCAAACATCCTGTCCATAAAATGATCAGGATTGTCGATGCGTCCTCGGCGCGAGACTGTCATTGCACGACGTAGGCCGGAAACGGACTCGTGGGCAAGTTTGATGACTGAAGCGATGCGCTTGCCTGCTCATTTCCGGACCTCCGTCATGGCCTCTCCGACGATCTCGTCGGAGGTCAGGTCGATCTCAACCGTGTTCATGCCATCGAGCGGAATTTTCGGCTGGCGACATCAAGTTTGATGACGCGGAAGCGTGCCAGCACACTTCGCGCTATCGCCCGCCCGAGAAAACCGCTGCTGCCCGCAATCAGGACGTCGAAGGACTAGCTTTCTGCTTCTCGACCATATCGCGTAGATCCTTTTTGCAAACTCCTGCTGCCCAACGAGGTCTTCGAAAGGGCCGCGCCAATCGGCCCGATGGTTGACCGGCATGGAAGCACGTAGGGGCCAGCTATCAGAAGGCCACGATCGGAAATTCGATCAGGGCGCGGTGATCCTCGACGCGGCGCACGCCCTCGATGTTTTCGGCCAGAACGCGAGAAGCGTGACGCTCCTCTTCGGAGCCAAGAACACCCGAAAAGATGACGACGCCGTCGCTGACGGTCACATGCGGGCCTTCAGCCCGTGGCCAGGGTTCGGCCCTCAGCGCCTCAAGTAGCCGCTCCCGGATGCTCTCGTCGTCCGCTGCCGCAGCCAGCGGCGGGCGCTTTGCAGTTGCAAGGGCGCGAACCAGATTGGCTCTGCTGACAATACCGACGACCTCTCCGAAGCGCATGACCGGCACACGTTTGATCCTCTTCTTTTCCAGAAGGTCAGCGATTTCCGAGAGCGGTGTAATCTCGACCACGGTCGCGACATTTCTCGTCATCACGTCCGCAACCCTCACGGAATGTGATTTCGTATACTCCGCAGCCAATGATGCGCTGTCGGCAAAGATGCTCAGCCACCACGAACGACGATGGTGCGGTTCCGTACCGATCTCGGCGCGGTGAACAAGGTCGCCTTCGCTGACGATGCCGACAAGCCTGCCGTCGTCGACGACAGGCACGGCGCTGACCCCGTGTTGCACGAGGAGATCGGCGACGGCGCCGACGGTGCTGTCGGATGTCACGGAGACCACCTGGCTGGTCATGACGTCTTTTGCCCTAAGCATTATTGTTCTCCTTCTCGTGACGCGATCCTGTTGCACGATGTTGTGTCAAGCCGTTCCCGCGGAGGCGCAGAGTTGGCGGGGAATAGTAGGAGATCGCACGTTGAAGCTCGCTTGCGTGGAAGGCGAAAGCCTCAACGCCACCCGGTTGGCCACAAAACTTTCCGATCTGCCTGGCTTTTCGGAAGAACCACGGCGCCGGCAGCCCCAAATCGAAACTGACGACAAGCGCCGCGACGAAGGGTTGATCTTCGCCGGCGTCTTCCTCCATCAGCAGTTGGAGGGCAGATGCGAGACTGGCCGTCTCTCCGATGGACGAGGCGGCAACCGTTCGGGCCAGATGAGCATACGTCGTCGGAAACCGCTTATGGGCCTGGTTCACAAGCTCCTGACGAAGACGCTCCTTCAAAACGGCATCATTCCCGGGCGCGGATAGAGCGAGACCGCCGATCTCTCGATCGATGGTCGCCTGCTCGGGCAATGCAGCGACGGCTGAACCAGAGAAAGCCAACAAGATGCACCTCCATTAAGGGGCGGGGCCAAGACAGCGGCTTGCTCGGTGACGGCGGAGTTCCGGTCCTCGTCGATAACGGGGCAAGCCGCATTCCTTCGCACTTGGCCTCGCCTGATGAAAAATATCGGCTAAGCCACAATGCAAGTCCAACGAATATTATCGCAGGTTGAGTGCAAAGTTGTTGCTTGAAGGACAGCGCTCATTGGACACTGTCGGTGCCGAAGCTCATTAAGGACTGGTCGACAGATCTTCCGCCTGCGCCCCGGACGGGCTAGGTTTTTGTGGGGCAGAGCGTTAGCTGTGCGGCGCGAGAAACGGAACTCGTCAGCCGCCTTCCGTGGCGACCAGTTTCCAGGCGGGATTGCTGGACGAAACAGGGCGCGCAAATGTCCACAAATCCGTTACCTCGACCACCTGGCCTGGATCTCCATCGACGATCGTTCCGTCGGCCGCATGCGTCACCGCAACCATTTCACTGACGAACCGGATGGTGATTTCAGCCACGCTTTCCGCCATTCCGACATCCGTGATTTCAAGCTCCTTGATACCGATGAAGGTGAGGCTGAGCCTTTCGCCCCGCTCACGTCGCGCTGCTATGGCGCGATTGAAACCATCAGCCGTTTCAGCGTCGAGAAACTGCTCCAGGATCGCGGCATCCTCGTTGGCGTAGGCGTTCACGATGAGTTCGAACGCCTGTGACGCACCCGTCAGGAATGTGGCCTCGTCGAAGCGCTGATTCGCGGCGCGAATTCGTTCGAGCGCCATTGCCGGTGACGCAATCGCCATCGGCTGTCTCGTTTCCGGCTTGTCGTTCGCCTGTGGGGCAGCGACCTGCCGCAAGGCAACGCCATCCGGTTCTCCACCTCCTCCAGCGGGCGCCTTCTTTTCTCCTGGCTTGTCGTTGCGATCGGGTGGTGGAGGCTGGTGCCATATCCGCAGCAGATGCCAGTAGAAAACGATCAGCGCGATCAGGAGCAGATGGTTTCCGGGATCATACGATTCATTCATGTCAAAGGTGCTCCTGGATTGGAGCGCCCCGCCCCGCATGAGGCGGGACGCCGAATTTCTAGCGTATGTGGGGCAGACTGTTGAATTGATGGAAGGGCGGCGGCGAGGACAGCGTCCATTCGAGCGTGGTCGCTCCTTCGCCCCATGGATTGGCGCTGGCGGCGCGCTTGCGGGCGAAGGCTTCGGCGATCATGACGAAAAAGACCAGCAGGCTTGCCGCGGAGATGTAGGACCCGATCGACGAGATGAAGTTCCATCCCGCAAACGCATCCGGGTAATCGGCATAGCGGCGCGGCATGCCGGCCAGTCCCAGAAAATGCTGCGGGAAGAACACCAGGTTCACACCGACGAACGTCAGCCAGAAATGCAGCTCCCCGAGCGCCTCGCCATAGCGATAGCCGGTCATTTTCGGGAACCAGTAGTAGAAGCCCGCAAAGATGGCGAAGGCGGCGCCGAGCGACAGCACGTAGTGGAAATGCGCGACGATATAGTAGGTGTCGTGCAGCAGGCGGTCGACGCCCGGATTGGCCAAGACCACGTCGGTGACCCCGCCTATGGTGAACAGGAGGACGAAACCTGTCGCCCAGAGCACCGGCGTCTCGAAGGTGATGGAGCCGCCCCACATGGTGGCGATCCACGAGAACACCTTGACCCCCGTGGGCACGGCGATGACCATCGATGCGAATGCGAAATAGCGCTGCGCATCGAGCGACATTCCGGTCGTGAACATGTGATGCGCCCAGACGACGAAGCCGATCAGGCCGATGGCAACCATCGCGTATGCCATGCCGAGATAGCCGAAGATCGGCTTTCTCGCGAAGGTCGCAATCACGTGACTGACGATGCCGAAGGCTGGCAGGATCATGATGTAGACTTCGGGATGACCGAAGAACCAGAACGGGTGCTGGTAGAGGATCGGGTCGCCGCCGCCCGCCGGATCGAAGAACGCCGTGCCGAAGTTGCGGTCGGTCAGGAGCATGGTTATGGCGCCCGCCAGGACCGGCAGAGCCATCAATAGCATGAATGCCGTCACCAGCATCGACCAGGCGAGGAGCGGCATCTTGTGCAGCGTCATGCCCGGCGCGCGCATGTTGAAGGTGGTCGTGATGAATTTGATCGCACCGAGGATCGACGACGCGCCGGAGAGGTGGATCGAGAGAATGACCAGATCGACGGCGGGGCCTGGCTGTCCCGTTGTCGAATAGGGCGGGTACAGGGTCCAGCCGCCGCTATGGCCTAATGATCCGGGCGCTCCACCGACAAATATCGATGAGATGAAGAGAATGAACGAAGCGATCAGCAGCCAGAACGAGATGTTGTTCAAGCGCGGGAAAGCCATATCCGGCGCGCCGATCATGATCGGCACGAACCAGTTGCCGAAGCCGCCGATCAGCGCCGGCATGATCACGAAGAAGATCATGACAAGCCCATGCGCAGTGACGAAGACGTTATAGGCGGCCGGGTTGCCGAAAATCTGCAGGCCGGGTTCCTGCAGTTCCATTCGAATTCCACCGACAGTGCGGTGCCGACGACGCCAGCCATCATCGAGAAGATCAGATAGAACGTCCCGATATCCTTGTGGTTGGTCGAGAAGAACCAGCGGGCAAAGAATGCTGGCCTATGATTGCCGTCGAATATCGCTGCCTTTTGCATGGCTGTCCTGCTCGCTTGCCAAACGGCCCGTTCAGTCGTCGCGCCGGTTCATTCGTCCGTGACGATCATGTCCATCGGAATGTCGTGGGGTTGGGGATAGATCGAAGCCAGCCTGCTTCGCGCGAAGCCGACCCCGATGACACGCGGCTTTGCCGGCATTGCCGCAAGGGTGCGGTCGAAGAAGCCGCCGCCGAATCCGAGGCGATAGTTGTTCGGGTCAAAGCCAACGACCGGAGCGATGACGACAGCCGGCTGGACGGCTGGTCCCCGGGAAGGCACCAGAATGTTCCATATCCCACGTTCGAGCGGATCGCCCGGCGCCCAGGAGCGGAATTCGAGCGGCCAGCCCTTCGGGATCACGACGGGAAGAGCGATCCTTCCGCCGTTCTTCGTGATATCGACCATCCATTGACGGAGATCGGGTTCGCCGCGGATCGGCCAATAGACGCTAACCAGATGTTTCTTCGGATCTCCGAGCGTCGCACTGAGCGCAGCGGCAATCCTGTCCGATCGTGCCCTGCGCGCGTCCGGAGGAACAGCGAGACGCTCATCGATCAGCCGTTTGCGTTCCGCCTTCCGCCAACGCGCCACGTCAACCCATGCGGCCATGTCCGCCTGCATTCGTCCTGGCCGAAACTCCGGTTGCAGCTCATGCAGGAAGCAGGGCGGGGAGGCATACTCTGCGTATTGCAAATCGTCGTCTTCGTCAGCGCTCATGAGACCTCGGCGGTTGTGCAGGACCCGCGTGCCCACCTCATGCAGACGCGCGAAGTGATAGTGACTGGAAGAAAATGGAAGGCAAACGGAATTAAATGCACTATGAGTGCAATATTGTTGCACGAAGAATGGTTGTATGGACGTCGACCGGGCCCGCACATTTCTGGAAATCGTGCACACTGGAAGCTTCCTCAAAGCCGCGGAGCGGCTGCATGTCACCCAGACGACCGTCAGCGCCCGCATACGCACGCTGGAGGAGACGATCGGGCGGCAACTGTTCATCCGCAACCGCAACGGCGCGCGGCTAACGCCGGCGGGCAGGGAATTCGAACGCTTCGCCCAGTCATTCGTGCAGGTATGGGAACGGGCGCGCCATCAACTGGCAATCCCTCACGGCAAGACCAGCGTCATTGCCGTCGGCGGGGAACTGAGCCTGTGGAACCCGCTGCTTCTCGATTGGCTGGTCTGGATGAAAAAAGCCGAACCGGAAATCGCAATCCACGCCCATGTCGGCGTTCCCGATCAGCTTCTCGACCAGTTGCGGAACGGTGTGCTCGATCTGGCGATACTTTATGCGCCCAAGCTGCTGCCGGGCTTCAAGGTCGAGCTCCTGGCCGAAGAGCAACTCGTGCTTGTGCGCACCACCGGACCGGAGGTGTCTGGAGCCGGCGCCATGGAGTATGTCTATGTCGATTGGGGGCCGTTGTTTGCGGCGCAGCACGATGCGCGGTCGACCGCTTTTGGCGAGCCCGGGCTCCTGGTTGGCCTCGGCCCGCTTGGGCTAAGCTATATCCTGCGCGCCGGCGGGATGGGCTATTTCCGAATGGGAGCTGTCGCTCCGCTGATCGCCGAAGGCAAACTCGAGCGTGTCGCGGATGCCCCGGAATTCACATATCCCGCCTACGCCGTCTATTCCGAGGAAAGCCAAGCCAGGCCAGATGTGCAGGCGGCGCTTACCGCACTGCAGAGCGTCGTGATATAATGGTTGGAGGATCCGGCGATCGGGATTGGCGGTGATACCCGTGTTCAGTGACCCCAAGTGTTCGGGCGCTTATATCGATCAAATGAATGTTAAGCGCGACGGATAGACAACTCCACCCTCGTCTGTCGCGCGGCCCATTCGGGTATGCTTGCGGGATGTCTGGAACGGTGACGAGGCCAAAGACGTCTTAACGGAGACCTGTTTCAGAGCATTCACGAAACTCGAGTCCTTCCGTGCCAAGTCGCTGTCTTCGAACTGGCTCACGCGAATTGCTCTCAACGAGGCGCTCGGACGGGCACGCGGGCGGCGGCCCACGTCTTCCCGAAATAATCAGGGTCGTCTTCGTCCTTCGGGACATCAAGAGCTGAGCATGGAAGAAACTGAGCCAACTCTCGTTGAAGCCGGAAACGGTCGCAACGAAACATCATCGCGCGCATAGGTCAAGGAGCGACGCGATGAAGAAGCGTCTCGCATCGACTGTCTTCGAGCTGTTCCCTTTCGTCGGTGCGAAGTGTGTGCGGACGACCGATCGCATGATCGACAGGTTGCGAGCGCCTAGCATATTTTGAGGGAAGCACGGAGCAGAAGTTTAGCTTAGCCTAGCCTAGTAGGTGACCGGAGGCGGCTTCGATCATTTGCGTGATGCTTTTCGCTCGTGGCTACCTTACCCGAGAACCAACGCCCTGAGCGCGGTGGTGGGTCGGGCCTCATCGCAGACAACAGTTCGGCCGAGAAGGATGCCCGTCTATCTCATGGGCGGCGGCCTCATCACCGACGGAGTGTAACAAGCGCCAGAAGAACGATGCTGCGGAAGCCGCAGCGATCGTTGTCGCTGCAGAGCGACCTGAGATGCGTTTAATCACGCCGAAAGCAGAGAACAGCAACTACGGGCGCTTCTTTTTCCAGGGAAGAGAGTGACTTGTTCATCAGCGCACAGTGTTCTTGAACGCACTGCGCTCGGTCCATTACGCTAATCGACTTGATCGTAACGATCCTGCTCGTTCTCACAATGCTGCCATTTACGTTCTGATTCGCGATGGGCTATTTCTGGGGTTAGAGAATCGCATTGGAGACGTCTGGACATTGAAGGATGGCGATCAGCATAGCCGAAGCCATACGTTATCGGCACGCGATGCACATCGCGATTCGGTCTCCGAAGCTCGACTCGCGAGCATGCTCGATACGGCCGTCGACGGCATCGTCGTCATTGACGAGCGCGGGACCATCCTTTCGTTCAACAAGGCCTGCGAGACGTTGTTTGGCTATGGCGCATATGAGGTCGTCGGCCGCAACGTCAAGTGCATCATGCCGTCGCGCTATGCCGACGAGCATGACGACTATCTCTCGCATTACCGCGACACCGGCGAGCGCCGGATCATCGGCATCGGACGCGAGGTCGAGGGCATGCACCGCGACGGCACGGTGATGCCGGTCGAACTCTCGGTCGGGGAGGCGCAGACGCCGGACGGGCGCCAGTTCATCGGCATTATCCGCGATTTGCGCTCACGCCGGGCGACCGAGGAGCGGATGCGCAACCTCCAGGCCCAACTGGTCCACATGGCGCGCGTGTCAGCCATCGACGAAATGGGCGCGGCGCTTGCTCATGAACTCAACCAGCCACTGACGGCGCTGATGCTCTATCTCGATGCCGTGCAGCGGGCGGCCGCGAAGGAATGGCCGGAAAGCGACTTGCGGAGCCATGCGCTCGGCAACGCGGTACGCGAGGCGCGGCGGGCGGCCGGCATCGTTCAGCGCATGCGCGGCTTTCTCGACCGGGGTGACCAGCGCCGGCGCCCGATCGATCTGCGCAGCCTCCTCGACGAAGCCGTCGAGCTGACGAAGATGGGACGCCGGTCGGCGGGTGTGACCATCACGCGGATCGACGATCCGGATCTGTCTGAAATCGTGGTCGATCCTATCCAGGTGCAACAGGTGTTCGTCAATCTGTTGCGCAACGCCTTCGATGCGGTTCAGGGGCACGACCAACCCGCCATCACGGTCGAAACGAGGCGCGACGCGGGATGGGCCAAGGTCACTGTCGGAGACAATGGGGAGGGCATCCAAGCCGAGGCGATGGCAGACCTGTTCAAGGCGTTCTCGTCGGGCAAGCGCAAGGGCATGGGGCTAGGCCTCGCCATCTCGCGGTCCATCGCGCAAAGTCATGGCGGCGACCTGACCGTTGATCCGGGCGGGAACGGGCGCGGGGCACGGTTCGAACTGTCGCTTCCGCTAGGCGAACCTACCATGGCACGTAGCGAAGATGACTGAGGCGGCCAAGCTGATCCATGTCGTCGATGACGATGCCGCGGTTCTCGACGCGCTGGGCGTGATCCTCAGGATGGAAGGCTACGAGGTCGAGGGCTTTGCCTCCGGCGACGCCTTCGTCCGCGGGGTCGCGCAGCGTGCACCCGACTGCGTCATCCTCGACGTTCACATGCCCGGCCGCTCCGGCCTGGACATATTGCGGGTGCTCGACAAGAGCCGGTTTCCCGCACCGGTGATCATCATCACCGGCCAGGGCGACATCCCGATGGCCGTCCAGGCGGTCAAATCGGGTGCGGTCGATTTCCTGGAGAAGCCGTTCGAGGTCGACATCCTGCTTGATCGCGTGCGGCAGGCGATTGACTTCTGCGCGGCGGACAAGCCGGAACCGAGCTTTTCCGGTCAGGACCGCCTGACGGAACGCGAGGCGGAAGTGCTCGCGCAGGTGGTTGCCGGCGCGCGCGACAAGGAGGCGGCGTTGGCGCTCGGCATCAGCCCGCGTACTGTCGAGGCGCACCGCAAGAGCATCATGGGCAAGCTTGGGGCGCGCACGCTTGCCGACCTCTTGCGCGTCGTCTTTTCCGGTCGCGGCTGAATAATCGCATCGTTTGATGCATCTCAAGAAATCGAGGCCGGTGGCGCGGAGAATGCGTGCCCGTTCATTGAGAAGGCAAAGCCGTCCATGTGTCTGCACATCGTCGTGGGAGACCTCGGTCTGAGGGACTCGCTGATGGTTCTTCTGCAACTGCATGGGTTCGCTGTCCGGCTCCATGCCGATGCCCGATCGCTGCGCCAGAGCAACCTTGCCGCCGACGACGTGGTGATCGTCGATCTCGACCTACCGCATGGACAGGCGGCACGGCTCATCGAGTGGTGCCGGCACAACTCGGCGACCGGTCGGCTGATCGTGCTCACCGGACTGACCGGCCGGGCAATGCGGGCGCGGCTGGGCCAGATGGGGACCGCGGCGATCCTAACGAAGCCGTTCCAGGCCGCCGACCTTTTGGCGCTTTTGTGATCTCTGGCCTATCGGGGTAGGGGATTTCCCTGAGCGTTCGGCCGAATTTTGTCCAACGCCCCGACAGCGTAGGCTTCCGGCAGTTCAAGTGACGGGGGCCGAACGATGTCGATTGCAGAGCGCGGATTTCTGACGGCAGACCGGATCGGGGCGCGCGCCGGCAACAGGCGCGGTTTTTGTAGCCGAGACATCGTCTGCCGGCAGGGCGATCCGGTCGGCGAGATCTACAGGATCGAGCACGGTACGGTTATGCTCTACCAGATCCTGCGTGACGGACGCCGCCAAATCGTCGATGTCATCTGCGCCGGGGACTATTTCGGGTTCGGCGACGGCAGCGTGCAGGACTGTTTCGCCGAAATGCTCACCAATTGCGAGGTCACGGCGTGGCGCATCGACGACGCACAAAAATGCGTCGTCTGGCGCGATGCGTTTTCCCGCGCGATGCAGCGCAAGCTCGGCGCCATGCACGACCATGTCACGCTTCTTGGTAAGAAGACGGCACTCGAACGCGTCGCCAGCATGCTGATGCGCTTCGTTCCCGCCTGCAGCGGCCGTTTGTGCCCAGGCACGCCGCCGGCCGGCTATGCCGAATTGACACACGAAATCCACATGTCTCGTCAGGAGATCGCCGACTATCTCGGCCTCACGCTGGAGACGGTCAGCCGCGCCATCTCGCAATTGAAGCGCGAGGGTCTGATCGAGGCGCCCCGGCCGAGCCAGATCGTCATCAAGGATCTCTGCCGTCTGTGCCGGCTCGCGGTCCTGCACTGAGCACCCCGGTTTTTGATCCAGCGCAAAAATCGTCGCACCGAAGCAACTACGACATAGCGCGACGGCCTCGCAGCGCAGCGCCGTGCATGGAGAAGCAAATGCCGGACGTTTCTCGGCGTACCTTATGTCTCGCAGTATCAAGCCTTGCCCTGCTGTGGCTGGGGCTTCTCATTGGAGTCTCCTTCATCTCGACGCCGGTCAAGTTCGCCGCGCCGACACTGGAGCTGCCCGTGGCGCTCGACGTTGGCCGGGTGACCTTCTCCCTGTTCTCCAGGATCGAATGGGCGATGGCCGCGCTTCTTTTGGTCAACGTCCTTGTCGCAAGACCATCCCGGGCTTTCGCGGGCGCAACCTTGATCGCCGGCCTGATCGTCCTCGTTCAGGCGCTCTATCTGTTGCCCGTGCTCGATGAGCGGATCGCGTCGGTCATCGCCGGATCGCCGCAGCCATCGAGCGCGCACCACGCGATCTATGTCTGGCTCGAAGCCGCCAAGGCGCTGTTGCTAGCGTCGATCGCCGTGCTGGCCATCCGTGCGGCGGTCATGCAGCCCGCAAATCCATCAGCTTCCTACCGCAGCCGGGTGACAGCATGAACGTGACGGACCGCATGATCGGCCAATTGACATCGGGCGAGCGCCAAGGGGCGCTCATCCTGTGCGGACTGACCGCGCTGGCAGGTGCAGCGCTTGGCCTTGCCGGCCGCCACGATGTGGTCGGCTGGCATGGGCTCCTGATCCTGCTCTTCGCCGGCGGTTTCGGGTTCCTCCTGATGACGCGGATCGGCCTGCCGGAGCCGACAGGGGATCGTGGGACATCTTACTATGACGATCCGATCAAGGTCGGCATCGCGCTCGCCATGGCGTGGGCCGTCTTCGGCATGTTCATGGGTGTCTGGGTGGCCGCGCAGCTCGCCTGGCCCGACCTTCATTTCGACAATGGCTGGTCAACCTTCGGCCGGCTGCGACCGACGCACACGACCGGCGTCATCTTCGGTTTCGGCGGCAATGCGCTGATCGCAACCTCGTTTCACGTCGTCCAGCGCACGTCGCGCGCGCGGCTCGCCGGTCAGATCAGCCCCTGGTTCGTGCTCCTCGGCTACAATCTCTTCTGCCTGCTCGCCGTCTCCGGCTATCTCCTCGGCGTCACCCAGTCGAAGGAATATGCCGAGGCCGAATGGTATGCCGATCTATGGCTCGTCATCGTCTGGGTCACCTATTTCGTCCTTTATCTGCGCACGATCGCGCGGCGCCGCGAGCCGCACATCTACGTGGCCAACTGGTATTTCATGGCCTTTATCGTCGTGGTGGCGATCCTCCACATCGTCAACAATCTGGCGCTCCCGGTCTCGTGGGGCCACGCCAAGAGCTACACGATCTGGCCGGGCGTCCAGGACGCGATGGTGCAGTGGTGGTACGGCCACAACGCCGTAGCGTTCTTTCTGACGGCCGGCTTTCTTGGCATGCTCTACTACTACCTGCCGGTGCGGGCTGAGCGGCCGATCTTCTCCTATCGGCTGTCGATCCTGAGCTTCTGGGGCATCACTTTCTTCTATATGTGGGCGGGATCGCACCACCTGCATTACACCGCTCTGCCGCATTGGGTGCAGACGCTCGGCATGACGTTCTCCGTCATGCTCCTGGTGCCGTCATGGGCTTCGGCCGGCAACGCGCTGCTGACGCTCAACGGCGCTTGGCACCGGGTCCGCGATGATGCCACGCTGCGTTTCATGATGGCGGCGGCGGTGTTTTACGGGATATCGACCTTCGAAGGCTCGTTCCTCGCCATCCGGCCGGTCAATGCCCTCAGCCACTATACCGACTGGACCGTCGGCCACGTTCATGCGGGTGCGCTCGGCTGGGTCGCGCTCATCACTTTCGGCTCGTTCTATACGCTGGTGCCGCGCCTGTGGAAGCGCGAGCGGATGTATTCGGCAGGGCTGGTCGAGGTGCATTTCTGGCTGTCGATCGCCGGCACGCTGATCTACGTCTTCGCGATGTGGAATTCCGGCATCATCCAGGGGCTGATGTGGCGGACCTACACGGAAGACGGCGCGCTCGCCTATTCCTTCGTCGATTCCCTGGTCGCCATGTACCCCTACTACATCGCGCGCGCCTTCGGCGGGCTCCTCTTCCTCATCGGCGCGATCGTCGGTTGCTACAATATGTGGATGACGGTGCGAGCCGTTCCGGAGGCGACGCGCCGCGCCGCGGATGAACCCGTTGCCGCCGCAGTGCCCGGAGAATGACCGATGCCTGAGTTCTTTCATCGCAAGCTCGAACGCTCCGCGATCGGTTTCGTGCTTGCGATCATCGCGGCGGCGAGCGTCGGCGGCATCGTCGAGATCGCGCCGCTCTTCACCATCGACGAGACGGTCGAGGAGGCGCCTGACATGCGGGTCTATACGCCGCTGGAACTCGCCGGCCGCAACATCTATGTCCGCGAGGGCTGCTATGCTTGTCATAGCCAAATGATCCGCACGCTGCGCGACGAGGTCGAGCGCTACGGTCCCTATTCGCTGGCGGTCGAGTCGCAATATGACCGGCCGATGCTGTGGGGCTCGAAGCGCACCGGGCCGGACCTTGCCCGCGTCGGCGGCAAATATTCTGATTTCTGGCATGTCGCGCATCTCGTCAATCCGCGCGACGTCGTGCCCGAATCCAACATGCCGTCTTACGCCTTCCTGGCGCGCAACCGGTTGCGCACCGATGATCTGTCCGGCCATCTGCGTGCGCAGCAGGCGCTCGGCGTGCCCTATACCGACGAGATGATCGAGAACGCGGCCCGCGACGCCTATGGCCAGTCCGCACCTGACAGCGCGGCAGCGCCCGGCGTCGGCGAGCGCTACGGCCCGGCGACGACGGTCAGCGCCTTCGACGGCGTCGCGACGCAACTGACCGAGATGGATGCGCTGGTCGCCTATCTGCAGGTGCTCGGGCAGCTGACCGATGCCGCCTATCGCAACACGGCCGCGCCCGAAGAAGCGCCGGATCCGGCGGAATGAGGCAGCCATGATCGATCTCCACCACCAAGCCGTCGTCGCCTTCTCCAAGAGCTGGGGCCTTTTCTACCTGATGGGCTTCTTCCTCTGCGTCGTCGTCTACGCCTTCTGGCCGTCGAACCGGAAACGCTTCGACCACGCCAAGACCAGCATCCTCGACCGGGACGACAAGCCAGGGAAGTGAAGGCCATGGAAGTGAAGGAACGCGACCCCGTCACCGGCCGGCAGACGACCGGGCACGAATGGAACGGCATCAAGGAGCTCGACACGCCCGTCCCGCGCGGCGTGCTGATCTTCCTGATCGTCACCCATATCTGGGCGATCGCCTGGTGGTTCCTCGTTCCGTCATGGCCGATCGGCACGACCTATACGAAGGGGTTTTTGGGCGTCGACCAACACACCACCGTCGAGCAAAGCATCGTCCAGGGCCAAGCCGAGCGTGCGCCCTGGACCGAGCGTGTCGTGGCGGAACCGTATGAAACGATCCTTGCCGACACAGCGCTGATGCAGACGGTCCGCAGCGCCGGCGGCCAGCTCTTCGGCGACAATTGCGCGGCTTGCCACGGCCGTGACGCAAGCGGCCGGGCGGGCTATCCGGATCTGACCGACGACGACTGGCTGTGGGGCGGCGAGCCGGAGACGATCGAGCAGACCTTACGGCTCGGCATCAATGCCGCGCACCCGGACAGCCGGATCGCGCAGATGCCCGCCTTCGGCCGCGACCAGATGCTTGAACGCACCCAGATCCACGACGCCGCAGCTTTTGTCTTTTCCCTGAGCAACCCGGACTATTCCACCGAGGAGACCGTCGACCGCATCGCCTCTGGCCGCGAAGTGTTCGCGGCGAGCTGCGCCGCCTGCCACGGAGACGCCGGCGAAGGCATCACCGATATCGGGGCGCCTAATCTGACCGATGCGCGCTGGGTCTATGGCGGCGACATGGAAACGATCATCGCCTCCGTCCATGGCGGCCGGCAAGGCCATATGCCGACCTGGGACGAGCGAATGACCGATGCCGAATTCCGCACGCTGTCGCTCTACGTCCACGATCTGGGGATGAGGCGGCCATGAACGCTCAATCTAAGTCCCGAAGATCATGGCTGCTCTGGACGATGATTCCAGCCGCGCTCGCCGTCTTCGCCGCCGCCAACATCCACCTCGTCTATGTCGCCGTGACGTCGCAGCCCGATTGCGTGCCGCATCTGAAGGAAGCGGGCGGGGGCGAGACCTATCGCGCGGCGAAGTCGGCCTGTTGAAGGGATCTGCGACATGAACGACACCGACCATTCCTACGGGCTCCTCAGCGAAACGTCCGGCATCGGCGAGACGCGTGATCCTCGACTGCAACGCAACCTGCCGATCTATGCGGGACTTCGCTGGCTCGGTGCAGGATGGCGAGACTTCAAAACAGCTCCCTTTGCCAGCATTGCATATGGGGTCGGCGTGTTCGTCCTGTCGGTCGCTTTCGTCTGGACGCTGGTGGCGTTCGGAAGGGACTACATCCTGCTGCCGGCGCTTGGCGGATTCCTGATTGTCGCTCCCTTCCTGGCGATCGGCCTTTACGAAAAGAGCCGCGCCATCGAGGAAGGCAGGACCGTTACGCTCGGCGACATGCTGCGCATCCGCCCGGCGGCGGGAGCGCAAATATTCTTCGCCGGACTTCTGCTAATGTTGCTGGTGCTCCTGTGGAACCGGGCGGCGGTTCTGATCTGGGCACTGTTCTTCGGCGTGACGGCATTTCCGGGTCTCGACCATATCCTCGGTCTTCTCTTCGGCACGGCCTATGGCTGGACGATGGTGCTGGTCGGCTCAGTGATCGGGGGTCTCTTCGCCGCCTTCGCCTTCGCCGTCAGCGTCTTTTCGGTGCCGATGATGCTCGACCGGCGCATCGATGCACCGACGGCGATGGGCATGAGCATGAAGCTCGTCTGGAACAATCTGGCGCCGATGATCGCCTGGGGCGCGATGGTGATGATTCTGTTCGCCGTCTGCGTGGCGAGCGGCCTTCTCGGCATGATCGTGATCTTCCCGCTGCTCGGCCATGCCACCTGGCATGCTTACCGCGCCGTCGCCGTTCCGGAGGCGTGAGGCGATGAGCTGCTGCGCAACCGGCACGGAGGGCGCGCTGATGCTGGCGTCCGGCGCATCCGTCGCGCCCGAGGAAATTCAGCTTGCCAGCCGCGCGCTTGGTGACGGATACGTCCAGACCGATATCGCGGTCCCGGCGGTGCATTGCGGCGCGTGTATCCTTGCCGTCGAGAACGCCCTATCGGCGCTGCCGGGGGTGTCCAATGCACGGCTCAACCTGACCGCCCGGCGCGCCACGGTCAAATGGCGCGGCGACGGCCCCGTCCCACCGATGATCGAGGCGCTGCGCAAAGCCGGCTATGAAGCCAGCCTTGCCGATCCGTTCGACGATGCGGGCGCCGCCGAGATGGGCCGGCTGTTGCGCGCCACGGCCGTCGCCGGTTTCGCGGCGATGAACATCATGCTCCTGTCGGTCTCGGTCTGGTCCGGCGCCGATGACGAAACGCGCCACGCGTTCCATCTCGTCTCGGCCGCACTTGCCTTGCCAATCGTCACCTATTCCGGCCGGGTGTTTTTCGGCTCCGCATGGAGCGCGCTGAAGGCCGGCCGCACCAATATGGACGTGCCGATCAGTGTCGGCATCCTGCTCGCCTTCGGTCTCAGCACCTATGATGCGCTGACCGGTGGGCATCATGCCTATTTCGATGCGGTGACGTCGCTCCTGTTCTTCCTGCTCGCAGGGCGTACGCTCGACCACGCCATGCGCGGCCGCGCACGCGAGGCGGTGCGCTCTCTGGCGCGTATGATGCCGCGCGGCGCGACCGTCATCGGCGCGGACGGCAGCCGCGACTATCGCGAAGCGCAAAGCCTCATTAAGGGCGAGATAGTGTTCGTCGCCCCTGGCGACCGCGTGCCGGTGGACGCGACGGTGCTGGAAGGGCAGGGGTTGCTCGATCTTTCGGTCGTCACCGGCGAAACGGCGCCCGAAACGGTCATGCCGGGGTCATCGGTCCTGTCCGGCGCGCTCAATCTGAACGCCCCGCTCGTCATCCGGGTCGACCGACGACCGCAGGATTCGTTCCTCGCCGACATGGTTCGGCTGATGGAGGCGGCGGAGGGCGCGCGGGCGCGCTATCGCCGAATCGCCGACCGCGCGGCGGCGCTCTATTCGCCGGTCGTCCACCTCGTCGCGCTGGCGACGCTCGTCGGATGGCTGGCCGCGACCGGCGACTTCCATCGTTCGCTGACCGTGGCAATCGCGGTCCTGATCATCACCTGTCCCTGCGCGCTCGGCCTTGCCGTGCCGATGGTGCAGGCGGTCGCAGCGCGCCGCCTGTTCGCGATGGGCGTGACGCTGAAGGATGGCGCCGCGCTCGAGAGGCTGGCCGAGATCGACCATGTGGCGCTCGACAAAACCGGCACCTTGACCACCGGCCGCATGAGCGTTGCAGCGCATTCGCTGTCGCGGCCGGATCTGGAACTGGCGGCAACGCTGGCTAAGGCGTCGCGCCATCCCGCAGCAGTCGTCATCGCCGCGCTTCTGCCGGATGCCGACGCAGGAATCCAGGACATTCGAGAGGTTCCGGGCTTCGGCGTCGAGGGTCATCTCGACGGCCGCCTGTTTCGGCTCGGCCGGACATCATGGGCCGCTCCGGGGGCGGTCGATGAGGGAACCGGCCTTTCAATGGATGGCGTGATGCGCGGCACGTTCCGGGTCGCCGATCAGTTGCGCCCGCACGCCCGATCCGCCGTCAACGCTCTTCGCGCGCTCGGCTTCAGCGTTGAAATGCTCTCCGGAGATGCGAAGGCGGAAGTCGCGCGCGTCGCAGCGATCGTCGGGATCGATCGCTATGAAGGCGGAATGCTGCCCGCCGGCAAGGTCGCGCGGCTGGAAAACTTGCGTCAAGGCGGCGCCAAGGTGCTGATGGTCGGTGACGGGCTCAACGACGCGCCCGCGCTCGGCGCCGCGCATGTTTCCATGGCGCCGTCCTCGGCTGCCGACATCGGCCGCAACGCCGCCGACCTCGTCTTCATGGGAGCCAGCCTGCAGAGCGTTCCGAACGCGGTTCGCGTCGCGCGCAAGGCCATTCGCCTCGTGCGCCAGAACATCGGCTTGTCGATCGCTTACAATGCGCTGGCCCTGCCGCTCGCGATCGCAGGTTATGTGACGCCACTGATCGCGGCGATCGCCATGTCGACATCGTCAATCCTCGTCGTCGCCAACGCGCTGCGCCTTTCGTCCGGAGGGCATGCGCGCGAAACCCGATCGCGCAGCTTGCGCCCGGTGGAAGCATGAGCAGCCTCCTCGCATGGCTGGTTCCGGTCGCGCTAGGCATGGGACTTGTCGGGCTTTCCGCCTTCCTCTGGTCGATGAAGAACGGCCAGCTCGAGGATCTGGATGGGGCCGGCGAACGCGTGCTCCATCAGCCGGTCGATGCGCCGCTGCCGGCTGCCCCCGGCGATGACCGCAAGCAATAAATACCAGGAGGAAACCGCGATGACACAGACGGCAGATAGGGATTTCGACTGGGTCGCCGCGCTGGCCTATGGCGCGGGGATCGCGGTCGTGGTGGCAAGTTTGGCGGCCCTTGCCATCAGCATGATCGCTGTCGTCTCCACGGTGTTTTGACGGCTCGTCACGGCGCGGCGGCAGTGCGACGCACGCGCGGACTCGCGTCGAGGCATCCTTGGATTTGCGCTGGCGCAATTCAGCGGGCGCGGCAAGCGCTACATTTCCCTTCCCACCGACGGAGGCGAGCGATGCCTGAAGAACACCAAATGGACGAGCCTCTGGGCGACGTCGAGATCGATGCCGTGTTTGCGGCTCGCGCTTTCGGTATCCCGGTTGCGCAGTTCGTTGTCGAACTGCGCCGGGGCAATATCCATGGTCTCGTGGAAGACGGAACCGGGGATGATGCGGATCGACGGCGGCTGAGATTGCGCTACCGCGGACGGGAGTTGCGGATCATTCTCGAAGACGGGCGGATCGTGCAAAGCACCCTCGATGAAAATGCGCCGGCGCCGGAGAAAGAAATTCTGACCGAGCGTGTCAGGCTTGCGCTCAAGCGCCGCGCGGGCAATGGCGTCCCGGTTGGCATCGCGAGGCTTTCGAATGAGATCGATCCGCGCGGACGGAAGGTGTCAGTCATCCTCCAGGCGCTGGACGACATCACCCGCGCGGACGCCGCGGCCGGCCGTCCGCTTCTCGCGGCATTGGTGCTCGACGATCAACACACCGAACTTCCGCCGGAAAGCTTCTTCGGCGTCGCGCGCGACAATGGGCTCTTCTCCGGTCATCCAAGGGGATTGGAAGCCTATGCCTTCCATGCGCAGCAGCTGCGCCGCGCCGTGAGCGCTTATGCCCACCCGCAGGGCTGAACGCGACCGATGGGACATGTCTTCGATCAGGGCTTCCGCCCCTTTTTCCTGCTCGCCGGACTTTGGGGTGGCCTCACGGTGCCGCTCTGGCTCGCTTCCCATGGCGGCATTGTCGAGATCGCTCCGGCCTATGGCGATCGCAACTGGCACGCACACGAACTCCTGTTCGGATATGCGGCGACGGCGGTCGCCGGGTTTCTTCTGACGGCGATCCCGAACTGGACCGGGCGACTGCCGGTCAGGGGGTGGCCGCTCGCCGCGCTTGCCGGAATCTGGGTCGCGGGCAGGGTTGCCATGCTGTCCGCCGGGGCGATCGGCCTTGTCGCCGCAGCGATCATCGATCTTGCCTTTCTGGGAGCGCTGATCGCGATCGCGCTTCGCGAGATCATCCGCGGCCGCAACTGGCGCAATCTGGTGGTGATCGGCTTTGTGACCTTGCTGTTCATGGCAAACATGCTCTTCCACGTTTCCGTTGCCGCAGGGGCCGAGCCCGACCTCGCGCTTCGCATGGCGATTGCGACTCTCATCATGCTTATCGTCCTGATCGGCGGGCGCATCGTGCCGAGCTTCACCCGCAACTGGCTCGCCAAGCGCGGCGGCAAGCTGCCCGCAAGCCTCGGACGGATCGATCGGATCGCGATGGCGGCCTCGGCGCTGGCGCTCATTGCCTGGGTCACCATGCCCTTTTCAGCATTCACTGCGGTTCTCGCCGCCGCTGCGTCGCTGGCGCTCATGCTCAGATTGGCGCGCTGGCGCGGCTGGGCGACGTTTCGCGAGCCGCTGCTCCTCGTTCTCCATCTCGGCTATCTGTTCGTGCCGCTCGGCTTCCTGGCGATCTCCGCCGGTCCTTGGGTATCAATGCCGCATGGCAGTGTCGTTCACCTCTGGACGGTCGGCGCGATCGGCACGATGACGCTTGCCGTGATGACACGGGCCTCGCTCGGCCACACCGGACGCATGCTGACCGCGTCGCCTGTCACGACCGCGTTCTATGCCGCGATGATCAGCGCGGCCCTGCTCAGGGCGCTGGCGCCGGTCACGCCGGTCCATGCCGAATTGCTTCTCTTCTCGGCCGCCGCCTGGTCTGCCGCGCTCCTCGGCTTTGCAATCGCCTTCTGGCCCGTCCTCACCGGACCACGCCGGGTAGCCACCGCCTGATCTTTGCGCCAGCGCAAGCACGGCACCCGCATTTTGGTCACCCTGTCCGATCTCGTTCGTTCGGAGCTCGTTTCATGCGCCTTGATCCCGACCAGTCCGTCGATGCCGCCATCAAGGCCCACCCGGCCCTGATGCATGCCTTGATCCGCGAGCACATGTCGTGCGTTGGATGTCCTTTGGGGACCTTCTGTTCGCTCGACTATGCGGCCGTCATGCACGGCAAGACACTCGGCGACCTTGATCGGCGGCTGAACGCGCAGGGGTAACCGGCATGAACATGAAGATGGACGAGGATTTGGGCGAGACCGCCATCGACGCGTTGGCTCGCCGGCTCTACGACCGCTGCCACCCCGACGACAGCTTCGACGAGATGAGACAGCGCGCGCGCTTTTCCAAGGAGGATCGCGGCCTCTTGCGGGACTGGTGTAACGCAGCGCGAGCCGTCGCGCAGTCGCCGGAAAGTGGCGGTCGAGGAGAGGCTTTTGCGGCAGCGCAAAAATGACGGTCCGTCACCCGCTATCAATGGCTGGCAAGGGCCACGAACTGTGAGCAGCGGTCAGACAAGCGAAGGAAAGGAAAGACCGATGAGACTGCGTCCCGCAATTCTTGCCGCCGCAACCATGATGGCCGGCCTTTTGACCGCTCTGCCGGCGATCGCGGCCGATCACGAGGTCAAGATGCTCAACATGGGCGGCGAAGGCCAGCGCATGGTCTTCGAGCCGGCCTATCTGGAGATCGAACCCGGCGACACGGTGACCTTCGTCGCGACCGATCCCTCGCACAATTCCGAGATCATCGCCGGCATGCTGCCCGAGGGCGCGGAGGGCTGGAAGGGCCGGATCAACGAGGAAGTATCGGTCACCTTCGATCAGGAAGGCGTCTACGGCTACAAGTGTCTGCCGCACTACGGCATGGGCATGGTCGGCGTCATCAAGGTCGGAACGGACGTCGCCAATCTGGAGGAGACGCGGGCCGTTCGCCATCCCGGCCAGGCGGCCAAGCGCATGGCCGAACTCCTCGACGGCATCGACGTCGCCAGCAACTGACCGCATTTGAGAGGCAACGGACATGACCACCACCCATCGACGCGATGACGCCACCAAGCCGGTCAACAATAATCTGACCCGCCGCTCCATGCTGGCCGGCACCGCTGGCTTGACCCTCGGCACGCTGACCATGGCGGGCACCGCGCAGGCCGAACATCCACGCGGCAGCCCGGCCGGACATTCCGACGCGCATGGCAACCCGGCAAGCAGCCTGAGCGAACGGGTCTATCCCGTGCCGCAGGATGCGGTTGCCGACATCGCCCACGATCCGACCGCTATTCCCGGACCGATCGGGCGGCGGGAGCCCGAAACCGTGCGTATCGATCTGGAAACCGTAGAACTCGAAGCGAAACTCGACCGGCAGGCGACGTTCCGCTACTGGACGTTCAACGGCACCGTGCCCGGTCCGTTCGTGCGCGTGCGGGTCGGCGATACGGTGGAGGTTCACCTGAAGAACCACCCCGAGAGCTGGCACATGCACAATATCGACTTTCACGCCGCGACCGGTCCCGGTGGCGGCGCGGAGGCGACAAGCGC